>Ga0315533_1000001_pt1 | contig 623888 bp, 685 predicted proteins | sample SalMarSW160130MG_FD_203081 | JGI IMG/M metagenome (GOLD analysis project Ga0315533, IMG submission 203081) | Salt marsh sediment microbial communities from the Plum Island Ecosystem LTER, Massachusetts, United States - Salt Marsh Sediment SW1601-30 ...
GTGCACAAATCTTCACCATCTAGAAAGAAGCGTGAAACTAACAGTAACGCCATCCGCAGACAACACAACTATCCCAAAAAGAAGAAACAAACCAATTCCAAACTAATTATTTAATTCGCCCGCGCGCGTGCGGCGGCGCAGGAAATGCAGCGAGCAATCGAGTTCTCAAACCAGGCATGGAGTGGATGACTCAACTACCTTGGGTAACCAACTCCGAACAGACTTTGACGCGAAAACGGACAGAAAAAAGAAGGGGTTATTGGGTTTCCTATTTCTTCTTTGCCATGGCGATGAAGTTGTCTATCGGTATGGCTGGTAGAGTTGTGATCTTCACTGTTCCGCGGGATCCAAGCTCCAGAGAGACACGAGCAATTGCCTCGTTGTCAGGCGCCTCCACAACGTTAACGAAGTCGTAGGATCCTAATACCGCGTATTGTGATACAACTTTGGCGCCGAAGGCTTCAATTTCCTTGTTGACCTCTCGAATCCTGTCAGGCTTTCCCTTGATCGTCTTCCTTCCCTCAGCTGTGAGAGCTGAAAGAAGAATGTATGTTGGCACGCATTCAACCTCGAAACAACATTTCGCGCTCTAGCAATTTGTATTTTTCGCACACATAGAGACTGGCGCGTGCTATTTCTGTCAATTCTCCAACTCTATCATATATATACAAAGGCTTCAACAATCTAGTTAGCTGGCTGGATGAGACACAGATGACTTACCGCAACTCAATTAATGAAAAAGGGCACCCAAAAATTGTCGTGTCAAAGTTTGGTGACGTTGAGAATCGAGAAATACATTATATCCTTGCGGTCGTGGAAGAGTGTTATGGTCAACTGGAACCCCACGAGGTTGATCTAATGGACCTGTACGTTTTTGAAAAGCCCTCATCTATGGACGCCTTTATGGCAAAAGAATCTGAGGAAGTTAGCGTGGTTTCCGCCTCCTTCAGCGAGCTGTTTTTCGCCATGCACGATGCTTTTCGAGGAACAAGCCGCATCATTCTCTGCCTGGAAAGGATGAAAAAGTTGCCGAAGCTGGTTCAGGATGGAGGAATCCGACATGAGGTGGCCCATTCAGTTTTGCACGGCAGCCTACTCTATTACCTTCTCCCGCTTCCACCAGCACTCTCAGACATTGTGGACCGTTTCAACATTTCCAGAGAGTATGCAACCAACCTGCTTTACCTAATATCCATCTCGGTGAAAGACTACGAAGTCTCGCGCCTTCTCTACAGTCGAGGCTACGTTGAAGACCAAATGGCCTACGCGAAGCACCTTCTCAAGGTCACAGAAAGCGACAGACTCTCTTGGGAAATGTCAAGGGGAAAACCGTCAGCAGAGATCTTATGTTTGGTTTCAAGCCTGAAAACGGCAGGATGCGCTGCACCCCTCTTGTTGGACAAAACGTTCGGCGAAGAATTGAAGAGGCTTATCGCTGAGGGCCTATCTCATCTGCGCACAGACTTTTCAACGTCACTACTTGACATGATTCTTAATGACTTCCCATCCTTGGGGATCGACACCATCAGCAACATCAACCAAGTGGCTGATCTAGTCGTGGAAAGCATAGTCAAACCCCTTCTTCTAAGCTAAAGCTCCGTTCGCGAAAACAAGCGGTCATCAACAAAAAATAGTAACACAAACAGTGACCGAAGAAAATATCAAAATTAAAAAAGACATGTCAATAATAGAAATACTTTTCAGTAGACACACATCTTGAAGGAAATCAACAATAGGATTTGAGACTATGATTTACGAGAAGATTGTTAGCAGGAGAACGATACGAAAATATTTGCAGAAAGATGTTCCCAAAGAAGTCTTGACAAGCTGTGTAGATGCAGCAAGGCTTTCTCATTCCGGGGCTAACCGTCAATCACTAAAATACGTCATCATTGACGACGAGAATCTTCTGAAAGAAGTATTCGGGTCATTGAGTTGAGCTGGATATTTGCCAGATTATAAGCCCAGTGAAGAAGAAATACTCAACAGAGCTTCTTTATCACCGCGTGCGCTCATTCGCTCATCTATTTTTAGAATATCCAAATTTGAGATTGGTTGATTGTTCTCGTGTGTTTTCGCAATCCGAGCAATGTTTGAATCAACACATCAGATTCAGATGTCTTTTTAGGGGACGCTTTGTTAAGCTTTCTTGGGGGATCAGCGTGAACGTCGAGCCGATTGAATCAGTGATGAGGAGGATTATGGATCAGTATAACAAGAAGCCAGAAGGTTGGAGTGTTCTAACCGACCACAAGGGAAACGTAGTGGTTCTAGGCTCAAGGATGGGTTACAGGCTGAAGCTGATAGCCCTTAACCCACAAGAATACACAGGAGTTGGCGTAAGGATAGGTGGCACAAAGGAAATGCGAAAAGTTGTGGAGGGAGTTCCATCCTACGGGTTCAGACCCCTATCAGGCGTGGAAACAAAAAAACTACTTAGCAACATCCACCAAAGGGGCGCCGTCCAGAACAGACTAATCAAGAAACTTATGGGGATAACCCCCGTACCTACATGGGAGCTGCAGAAGAAGGAGACAAAGACCGTCTTAGGCGGCCCAGTCATAACCCACCCAAACCTAAGCGCTATCTCAAAAAGCCAACGGGAACTGGAAGTGAAGCTTGCCGTGGAGGCAGACAAGCTCTTCAGAAAGAAATATCCTGGAAGGGCTGCAATTTACCGTTAACTATATTCTTCATGTTGGACAGCTACTTTGATGACAATCTCTCTTCAGGAAATGGAACCTAAGAGGTAATGGATTCGTGTGCAAGAACGATAAATCTTAAACCGGTTTCTATAAGATAGTGGCAATTGGTATGTAGAATGAGAGATGTGAAAAGAGTAGCTGATCGCGCGCGCGAGCTAATGTATTAAGGAAATCTTAAAATGTGCGCACAGAAGGAATAAGCATAAAGGAGTGAACCGAGAGTGACGAAAAAGGCAAAAACTATGAAAGTTAACAACAAAGAGATCGCCTCCAAGATTCTCAGAACTGTTCCCTACAATAGTGCCTTCTACTTCTTCACCGATATTGGACAATATAGCGGAGAGCTTGCAGCCAGCCTCGCCGACTTCTGCAAGAAGATAAAGACAATAGACGCAAAGTCGATAGATTTTCACTACAAACGCCGAGATTTCCAGAAATGGATCAGAGGAACCAGAGGAGATGTCTACCTTGCAAATGAAATCAACAAAATCCAGAAATCAATTCAAGGAGAAGAACTCAGAGTCAAAATATGCCAAATTGTAGAGAGGCGTTTAACCGAACTTAAGAAACTGTTAGCTTCCGAAGAGGCTTACCTAGAAAGGATTTAGAGACAATTGGATAAACTAACATAATTAGGTACATCCTTTCTCAATGTTCTACAAAAAATGCACACTCGCTGGTTTACAAAACATAGCAAAGTGACAGTATGCAGATCCAATTCGCCGTTTAGGAACAAACCCACCTTTCATCAGTCAAATTGAACGTGATAAAGTCTAACTTTTCTACATTCTCATCGTCGCGTGCGTGTATAAAGGAATCTTGTAGGTTCTATCCTGCAGAAAAACAAGCGTTTCATTTTTGGCGCGCGCCTTCACCTACCTATAAGGAGAAGATACTGAACACGCTACTAAATCTCAACAGAAAAGCACAGCAGAGATTTTGATCGATACTACCTTCGCTCAATTATTTTCATGTAGGCAAACGTGGCTGTCGTGGCGAAGATTGTTGAGAAGACAATTAGGTTTCTTATCATGTTTAACGTAAAAGGCGGGGTGCCTAGGAGGAAGGATCTGATGAGATCTGCGCCGCTGCTTAGAGGGTTAAGTTCAGCCAACGCTACTATGGGCTGCGGCATTACACCCTCCTGGCCTAGGGTCTGTATAAGTGACAGCGGATAGAAGATGCTGCTGCAGAAAAAGAGCACGTAATAAACCAAGCCTCTTGCGGTAACGAATTTTTCGAAGCTTGTTGTGGAAACTGCAGTGGCTATGCTCAGACCTGAGATTCCTGTTGCTAGTAAGAAGAGAGCGCCTAAGATTACGAAGAACTGTGGAAGTGACGGGAAGCCGAGGAAGAGAAATGTTGTCAAGAGCAGTGGCGACATGTACGCCATTCCTCTCAGTCCGCCTGCAAGCAATCTGCCCACGGCAAGTTCCAAACGTGTAATGGGAAGGCTGAGCATATAGTGGTGAATTTCGCGGCGTACTTCCATGTTTATTTCTCGACCGATCATGAAGGCGGAGGCAAACAAGCCTACTACTGTGACGCCTGGGGCGAAGAAGTTGAAGTAGCTTTTGGTCAGTTCAGTTATTTCTGGGCTCACCATCTGGTTGTATACCACTGCCATTATCAGCAGATCTGCAAGGTTCATGCTTATGAGACCCACCAACCACCATTTGTAGCGGAAAAAATTTCTGAAATCGTATTCAATCATGTGCAGAATTGCTTTCACCTATTGCCAACCTCCACCTTCAAGCCGTTTCTCGTAGATTGTGACACCAACAAACGTAAAAGCGAAGAAAAATATGACAATGCCTATTATCGCTGCTAAGGGCATGGGATCCATGGTTAGGTACCTCTCTATGCCTGTGCCCCAACGAAACAGATCAGAAGCGAAAGTGAGCGGGTTGAATTTTGAAAATGTTGCGTATACTTCGCTTGCGTCTTGAACGTAAGCTTGAGGATACATTGTTGTGCTCAGTCGAACTATTAAGGCGTTTAGAACTCCCATAAAGATGTCAAAGCGGTCACCCGACTTCAGCATAACCGCAATCGTAATGCTCATTCCGGAAACACCAAAAGCGAACAAGAAAAGGGCTGAAAAGGCGATTAGAAGATTAAGTGGATTTGCAAATCCAATCACAAATAGTGATATTGCAATTATCGGTCCTACAAGGATGAAGCTGCGTATTCCGCCTCCAATAGATCTTCCAAGGACGAGTTCCTTTCTGGAGATGGGAAGGCTAAGCAGATACTCGAAGACTCCATGTTCAGCCTCTTCATTGATGTCGTATCCGATGAAAACTGAAGCGGAGTAGAGCATCATTATCACGACGCCGGCGACGTAGAACTCGAAGTAGATGTCTGCCAGTTCAGGCACAACCATGCGAGACGCGATTAAGCCAAAGAAGGCAACTTGCGCGGCGAACCATATCGTTCGCATGATCATGATGAATTTGTATTGTAGGAACATTCGCAGGTCTCTTTCAACAACCAGCAGCAGTTTCTTCGTCTTTTTCACCTCGAGGCGATCTTTTGCTCGGCTTCCTCAATAGTTAAGCCTGTGTAATGTACAAACACGTCGTCAAGCGATGGTTCGCTCATGCGAATCGACGAGATGGGAAAGCCATTTTTCAGGAACAGGTTCACAATTTTGGGAACAACTTCTTCTACCTTGTTCAGATGGATTCTTAGGTCATTAGGCTTCAACATGACGACGTCTACAACTTCTCGGAAGCTCTTCAGTTCTTCTATAGCGTTCCCATTCACTTCTTTTTCAAGTTGAACGTCGACAATGTCCCCTCCAAGGATGCTGTCTTTCAACGTTTTAGGCGTGTCACACACTAGCATCTTGCCTTTGTGCATGATGCCAATGCGGTCGGAAAGCATGTCTGCCTCGAAGAGCTCGTTGGTCGCTAGGATTATGGTTGAGCCTTCGTCTCGAAGTTCTCGAATCATGTTCCAAATCTTATGTTTGCCTACAACGTCTATTTGGGCAGTAGGTTCGTCAATGAAGGCAATTTTGGGTCTTTGAATCAAGATCTTGGCGACTTCAACGCGTTTCTTCATTCCGCCGGAAAGACCGTGGACTTTTTTTCGTCTATCATCCCACATGTTTACGTCTTCCAACACTTGCTTAACTCTTCTTTTCCGCTCTTGCGTTGAAAGACCGCAGACCTTTGCATGCCAATTCAAAACATCCCAAGGTGTGCTGACCCAGAGAAGCTTTGGCTCTTGAAAACAAATGCCAATTAGCTTTCTTACATCGTCCGGGTGTTTTTTAATGTCGTACTCACCGACGATTGCGGTTCCGTCGGTTGGTTTAATCACAGTGGAAAGCATGAGAACAGCAGTCGTTTTTCCTGCCCCGTTAGGGCCCAATAACCCAAAGATTTCTCCATCATCAATGCTCAAGTTGAGATGGTCCACTGCAATCAAGTCTTTGAAACGTTTCGTCAAATCAATCGTTTTAATGATAGACACGAGCACACCTTCATCAATCTGCAAGTTTTTAGAGTAGGGATAATGAAAGGGTTTAGTAGATAAGCATATCGTCACACGCACGGTGGTTGAATTAGGCGAATATTCCCCATGCACGAAAGAGAATGACCGAATCCTCTTGTTGCAGTTGGCGGGCCCGCTGGGATTTGAACCCAGGATCTCCGGCTCCGCAGGCCAGCGTCCTGATCCATACTAGACCACGGGCCCTCAGGGATAGATCAGGTACCAAGATATGAGGTCTTCATTTTGCGGAACAGCTTGCAGTCATCAATGTCGGTTATGTACTCGAATCCAGCCTCTATCAGGTCTTTGCCCCTTCAACGTTTTTCGCTACGTTACAGATATATTCTTCGTTTTGTGGGAGTGCAATTAACTGCGTGTATTGAAGAGTGGTCTTTAGGTTTTTGTGATCGTGGAGTTTTTGGACGTAAAGAATGTCCTTGGTTTTTGCGTATTCTGTGGTTGCTTTCCAGTGGTGGCTAAGGAAGGCATGTGCTGGAGGTTCTTTGACAGTTATGTGGAAATTGGCTTAAGTGTTGTTGTTGATAGGGGGAGGGGGTCTACAACAACAAATTATGAAGGTTTGGTAATGATGGTGACTTGCCACTCAAAAATGGGTCAACAAGGTAATTAGAATAGAATTGGAAGTAGTACAGCGCCCTAGGAAGAAGTGACTACTACTTCTGAACCTAAAGACATAATTGTGTTTTGCTTATTCTATTCATTAAGGTAATAATAGGGTGGTTGTGTTGTCGCTTAGAAGGGCTGGTGTGACTGGGTTGAGTTTTGAGGGTCGTGGTGAGCGGATAGCTAAGGGGTTTTATATTCCTGTTTTGAAGGAATCGGTTGAGTATGATCGTGCTACTGGTTATTTTTCTGTTGAGTCTCTTGTTCATGCAGCTAGTGGTGTTGCTGGATTAATTGGCAATGGTGGCAGGATGCGTTTGATTTTGGGTGCGCATGATGTTCCTAAGGAGCTTTGGGAAGCTTACAAGATGGGGTTGCGTTCTGGGAAAGACGTGATTGAGGAGATTGCGCGTCGGATTGCTGAGGGTTTGGAAAAGATTGAGGATATGTTGGTGAAGAAGCGCTTGGAAGCTCTTGCTTGGATGTTTAATCAGAAGATTTTGGAAGTTAAGGTTGTTTTGCCTCGTCACTTTTATCTTGGGCAGACTGGGATTTTTCATTATAAGATTCTTGTTTTTAAGGATAAGGAAGGTAGTGTTGTTGCTGCTGAGGGTAGTGCTAACGAGACTGAGCCGGCTTATACTGTGAATGGGGAGCGTATTGTTGTTTTTTATTCTTGGAGGGAAGGTGATAAGGAGCGTGTTGAGGATTTGGTGCAGTGTTTTGAGCGTATTTGGAATGCTGAGCATCCGGATTTTGAGGTTTTTAGTCTTCCGGAGGCTGTTTATAGGGCTGTTGTTAAGTTTACGCCGAAGTCTGCTCCAAGGGTTGACCCTGTTCAGGAGATTAAAGTTAGACCTGCTGCGCGTGGTCTTTTGCCTGCGTGTCGTTTTGTGAGGATTTTGCCTAGGGTTCGTTGTTTGGCGCATATGGGTTTGGGTCCTGTTCGTCTTTATCCTCATCAGGTTCGTGCTGTTAATTTGGCGAGGGAGCGTTATCCGTTTCGTATTTTGTTTGCGGATGAGGTTGGTTTGGGGAAGACTATTGAGGCTGGTGCTTTTATCAAGTTGTTGTGGGTGACGGGTTATGTTCGTCGTGTTTTGGTTTTGGCTCCGAAGAATGTGACTAGGCAGTGGTGGGATGAGCTTCGTGGGAAGTTTAGTCTTCCTGCCTATTTGCTTAAGCCTGGTAAGCCGCACGTTTTTGTGGCTCCCGATGAAAAGGAGTTTCCGGTTTATGGGAATCCTTTTGATGTTGTTGATCTTGTTGTGGTTTCTTGGCATTATGTTAGGGGGCGGAAGGGGCGTGAGCCTGAGATTTTTAAGGCTAAGCCTTTTGATTTGGTGGTGATTGATGAGGCGCATGCGGCACGCATTACGAGGTCGCAGTTTGCTTCGCCTAGACCTACGCGGCTTTATGATTTGGCCGTGGCTTTGTCTTCTTTGACCCCGCATGTTTTTCTTTTGACTGCTACGCCTTTGCAGTTGAATGAGTTGGAGATGTTGGATTTGCTTCGTATTTTGGGGTTGGGTGGTCCTTGGGTTCATGAAGGTGCGTTTAAGAGGTATTATAAGGCTTTGAATAAGAGTCCAGCGGAGAGGAGTAATTCTGATTGGCTTCATCTTTTTGTTCTTATTTCGTGGTTTGCTCAGACTTATTTGGAGACTAGGCATAGAGAGGTTGTTGTTAACACGCTTTTCAGTGGGGTTGAGGCGAAGGAGCTTTTGGATATTTTCGCTTCTGGAGATGAGAATGCTTTTCGGAATTTCGTGAAACGTCTTGATGTTGGGAAGCGTAATGGGTTGGATAGGGTTTTGAGGGGTTTGATGCCTACTTCTTGGTTTATGATTCGTAATACACGGGATCGTCTTAAGAAGGCGGGTTATACGTTTCCAGAGCGGAAGATTTTGAATGTGGATGTTGGTTTGGATGAGAAGCATGCTGCTTTGTTGGCTGAGCTTAATGATTATTTGGCGAATTATTATGATGAATATCGGAGTTTTCTTAGGGGTGATGAGCGGCGTGGTTTTGGTTTGATTAGGGCTGTTTATCATCAGAGGTTTGTTAGTAGTTTTGCGGCGGCTTATCAGACTGTTAGGCGTAGGAGGGAAGCTTTAGATGCTTTGTTGGATGGGGATGAGGAGCGTTTGCTCGAGTTGGCGGCTAAGATCGTTGAGGATGTTGGGGAGGATGTTGATGAGGAAGAGCTTGTTCGGATGATGAGGGTTGCTGTTGAAAGGGCTGGTGGTTTGATTGAGAGGGAGCTTGAGAAGCTTAGGAGTTTGGAGAGCAGTCTTGTTGTTTATAGTAGGGCTGTGACGGCTGCTGATGATCCGAAGTTGCGTGAGATTCGGCGTGTTGTTCAGGAGCTTCGGGGTGAGGGGCGTAAGGTTTTGGTTTTTTCAAAGTTTACGGATACTGTGGATGTTGTTAGGGATTTTCTTTCTCAGTGGCTTGGTGCGGATAGAATTGGCACTTATACGGGTCGTGGTGGTGAGGTTTGGGATTCTAGGCTTAAGAATTGGCGTGTTTGTGACAAGGATTTTGTAAGTAGGGCTTTGGAGAAGCAGGTGGATGTTTTGGTTTGTAGTGAAGCAGCTAGTGAGGGTTTGAACTTGCAGGCTGCGAGTGCTGTTGTGAATGTTGATATGCCTTGGAATCCTGCGAAGGTTGAGCAGCGTATTGGTCGTGTTGACCGTATTGGGCAGACGGCTGATGTTGTGAGAGTTGTTAATGTTTGGTATCCTGATACTTATGAGGCTAGGATGTACCGTGTTTTGTTTGAGCGCCAGCATATTTGGTGGATTATTATCGGTCCTGCAAGTGGGATTATTGCTCAGCGGTTAGTTGAGGCTTTTCAAGAGGGCGCGAGCGGCGAGAACTTGCAGCGACGTATTATCGAGACTGTGGAGCAAGTTGAGAGTTCAAAGGATGAAGCTATTAGGTTGAGTCGGATTTTTCCTGAGGACATTCCTTTGAAGCCTACTTTTGTTGAGGTGGAGGTTGGTCGTGTTTTGGAGCGGTTTGTGAGTTTGGGTTGTGAGGCTTTGGGGATGAGGTTGGTTAGGAGAAGGGTGAGGGATGAGGAGAGGTTGTTTGTTGAGCCTTTGGAGCGGTTGCCTGAGGGTGTTAGGGGTTTTGTTGAGGATGGTTTGTGTTTGAAGCCTGGTAGGGCTAATGCTTTGGTGCCTGGGCATCCATTTGTGCAGTGGTTGGCTTCTGAGGTTGAGTTGTTCGCCGATTTGCCAGGGAAGGTTCCGTTTAGTGTTTATGGTGTTGGGACTGAGGATGGTTTGTTGGATGTTTATGTGTTGGAGCCTGGTGGTAGGCCTGTTCGTGTTGCAGATGCTGGCAGGGTTGTTGAGTTGTTTAGGCAGATTATGAGCTTGGCTGAGAGGGAGAGTGGTTAGTTTTGGTTTGTGAGTGTGTCGAGCGTTTTCGAGGTATGGTTAAGGAGCGTCGTGTTAAGGCTGGGAGGTTGTTGGAGAGAGATTTGCCTCGTAGGTTGGAGGGTTTTGCTGAGGCTATGCGTTTGGGGGCTGTTCAGTTGGTTGCGAGGCAGTTGTTGCGGGCTGGTGTTTTTAGGGTTAGTTTGGATTTGGATGGTTCGCGTGATGTTGGTCGTGAGGCTGCAGTTGATGCTGTGAAGCGTGTTGTTGGTGCTAGGCCGAGGTTGCAGGAGTTTGTGCGTAAGCATTGGAGTGTTGTGGTTGAGCAGGTTGCTTATGTTGATCCTGTGGATGTTTTGCCTAAGCGTATTCGTAATCGGGAGCGTTTGAAGGAGACTTTTGGTGGTTATATTGATAGGAGTTTGGATGCTGCCGAGAAGATGCTGGACCAATTGAAAGTTTTGGAGAGGCGTTTGCCTGTTTGGAAGAGTTTTGCGCGGGGTGCGGATGTGCCGAGGGTTGAGCCTGTTATGGATTTTCATGATTCTGAGAAGTAGTGGTCTAGGCGTTCTTCTTTTTTGGGTGCGAAGTTTATCGAGTGGCCTAGGGCTGTGAGTAGGGCTTTTGCCATGGCTGCGTCTTTTTTGAAGTTTTCGTTTGAGGTGTTTTCTGCGTATCGTGCGTAGGCTTGGAGGACCGTTGGGAAGGGTGAACCTGCTATGTCTAGGGTTTTTTCTTTTAGCAGTTGCTTTACTTGGATTAGGCCTCCTCGTTCGTAGCGGATTATGGCGGCGTGGACGTGGTCTATCATTGTTTTGAGGGTTTTTGGGTTGTATGGTTCTAGTGTGCCGTTGGCTAGGCGGTCTCTTGCTGATAGTATTTTGATTTTTTTGCCTTTTTTCTCGATGAGACCGTATGTGCCTTTTACGTCTAGTGTGTCGAGTGTGACTAGCCCACCGAAGACTGTTGCTAGGCGGGCTTCTTCGTATTCTGTTTCTGTGTTTGGGAAGGTTGCTAGTAGGTTTATGTAGGCTGCTGTTTCTTTGTCGGCGTTTTGTATGCCTGCTTCTTGGAGGAATTTTTCGTTTAGAACGTCTGCTACCAGGTCTAGGGCTTCTAGTGGGTCTATTTCTCTTCCAGTAGCGGTTTTAACTGGGTAATAGTCTGCAAATCTGCCTAGAACAGGACCGTAGACGCTTACTTTAAGGTCTGGTTCTTCTATCCCGAGTTTGCTGAATTCTTCAATTTTTTGTTTGGCCACATCGCGGAGTTCTTCAACGATGTGTTCCCAAATACCCGGATGATTTGCTTCTCTTTTTCTGCATGTGAGTAAAACTGTGATTTTTAGTACACCTTTGCCACGTTTGCCAAATTTGTCTGGCGGTTCTGTGTGGACCGGCCAGCTACTGATGAACGTAAAGTCTGCGTTCATTAAAGCCGTTGCGAGGCTGCTCCATGCTTCAGCTGTGCGATGAGTGAACATCACTGTCATGACGCCTTTGTCTCGGAGGATGCGATGCATTTCCCTGAAGCATGCTTCCATTTTGGTTCTATAGTCTTCTTGAGCTAGTTTTTTGGCGCTACTGCCCATATCTCTAAATCTGGCTGGATTGGCCACTGCTTCATCTTCTTTTTCTGTTAAAGTTGTCTTAAAAACTTCAGGGAAGACGTCGCCTAGAAGACGTTTGAGCCAAACGTAGAAAAAGTCACTAATTTCAGCATACATAACATTTGCAGCGTAAGGCGGGTCAACCACTATGCAAGGGACACTTTCTTCTTGGAGAGGAATTTTAGTTGCTGTCCCGCAATAAACCATGGGAAAATCGGGATTTTCTGGTAAAAGACTAACTATTTCTGTAAGTGCATTAAGTGTTTTAGATAAAGCCCAATCATAACCGCCATTTGGAACGAGCTGGTTCCATTCACCATAACTCCACCTGAAGGGAAAGGCTTGCATGTCCAACGCTCCAGCAATTCCTAGCATACTTGCCCGCCATCGTGAAAGGCGACTATTGAAATTTATGCAAGTATCGAATGCTATGGCACCATAAGTTACGACAGCAGAAGCGAAATCCCATTCCTCACTTCCAGCTTGTTTGTCAGCCAGTAGCCTTTTCTTGGCTTGCAAAAACTTTTCGAGATAAGTCAAATGCGTAAGCAACTGACGAGGATTAAAAAGATCGCACCATCGAGTCATCCCATGATTTAATGGTTCTCTGGTTTTCAGACCTTCAGGTATCGTTTCGTTAGGAACCATCCCTAAAGCTTCCCAGTCGGCGATTTTCTCTTTTAGCCGTTTTTCTGCCTTTTCAATGGCCTCATATTCTTCTTCTGTTGGTTTTCTAAAAACCCAACTTGTTTTGTTCTTTCCTAAGCCTCGGCTTTTTGCGCAAACACAATAAAGCTGGCGTCTCATCCGACCGTTCTGCGCCCTCTGTTTAACTTCATCACTAGCTATCACTGTATGACAGCTTGGACATTCCACTCGACCGCCCTTTGCAGTACCCTTATCCGGATCCAAACCAAACGATATTGGGCTCTTAATAATTTCAAAACTACATTTATCGCCAACCTCAGGCACTACAACCTTAATCGCGACGTTTTTCTCGTCACTTTTAGTCCTAACAACCCACCAGTTAGGAGACAAAGGGATAGTCAAACCGCACGAAGAACACCTTATCGTTCGCGTCCATAGATACGCATAAACCCTCTCACCTGGCTGTTGGGGAAAGAACTCTTTAAGTTCTGCCTTCGCCGCTTCGTGAACTTTTTTACAGAAGTTTTCAACAGCCAAGAGCAACCTTTTGCCAAACCTAGCTGGATATTCCAAACAGCCTTTAAGACAAACAAAGGCTACCGGATTCAAATCACCAGCAACAACCGGCAATCCTAACCGCATAGCCTCAAAAGGAATAGTGCCCCCGCCAGCCATTGGATCAACAACTAAAGGGCGTCTTTCAGTCCAATGCTTTTGAAATATGGAATGCAGGGTTGACCTTTCGTTTTCAGAAGGTGTGTGTTTGTACGCCCTGTTCCATGTGAAAGGATTTTTTATGCGTACTCCGGATACCTTTGCTTGTGCTATTTTGTCCTGAGCTCTTTGGAGATCAACTCCAGGCGGAATCCCTAGGAATGTCAAAAAATCTTTCTCTTTTGTCTCCTTTGGCAAAAGGCTGCCCAAAATTGCTGCTCTGCTGGTTGCGTGAGGACGACGAGCAAACCAGACATGGATACGATTCAGAGGAGGGTTATGTCCTACAGACCTTTCTCTGACGCTTTCTACGCTTACTTCTGTTATTGGAAACCATTTGCTAATTATCAACTCACCCTTATCAACGCCACGCTTTTCACCGTCAACCATACAACCATCAACCCCACACTAAGCCACAACCAAACACATTTTATAATCTAACCTACATCATTTAAAACAGTAACCGTTACTAAACGTGAATAAACCATGCCAAAACAAACACTCACACCAATCTGGAATCCACAAGCCTGCATACCAAAACAAGACATAATAGAAGGAAAATACCTCCAAGCCGAACTCGCCCTAGACCTCCACACAATAGCAAACGGAACAGCCAAACCCCCATACAACACCCCAAAATCATTCTTCAAAGCAACTCACCTAACAACCACACTAAAACAACTCCTAAACGACACCCTAAGCCACCTAGCAGAAACAAAAACCATAAACCCAGTCCTCCTCTTCGACGCAGGCTTCGGCGGCGGCAAAACCCACGCCATGGCAGCCATCTACTACGCAACAAAAAACCCAAAAACAATCAAAAAACAACTAGGCAGCACACCAACACCACAAAAATGCAGAACCGTGGTCATAGACGGGAGCGCCTACGGCGGAAAAGGAGTAAAAAGAGACCAATACCAATTCAAAACAATCTGGGCAGACTTCTTCTACCAACTAGGCGAAACCAAACTCGCCCAAGAATCTGACACCCCAGAAGGCTTACCAGACCGCCAAACAATAACAAAACTACTCCAAAAACAACCAACCCTCATTCTAATAGACGAGCTACCAAAATACTTAGACCTCGTGAAAAACCAGCCAGAACTACTAAACAAAGTGAAACACTTCATCCACACCCTAACGCTGACAGTATGCCAAACAGAAAACAGCATCTTCATCATAAGCGTAGCAAGCGACGCCTACATAGACGCCGCAGATGCCGTACGCAGAGAACTAACGGAAGCCATGAACATCCTCAATCGGAAAATGCAACCCATAGAACCAGTAAAAAGCGAAGACGTACCCCATATCCTCAAAAAACGCCTCTTCGACTTCACAAACCCAAAAACAGCAGAAACAACAGCCAAAGCCTACACACAACTCTACGAACAAATAAAAGCTCCAGACCACTACCGAACAGCTGAATACCAAAAACGCATAATAGAAACCTACCCATTCCACCCAGAACTAATCGACGTCCTATACGAACGCCTATCAACACTACCAAAATTCCAAAGAACACGCGGAGCCCTACGCCTACTAGCCAACGTAATCCGCAAAACATGGCAAGACAAAGAAAACGACGCATTCCTCATCCACCCACACCACGTAGACCTCTCAGTCCCAGAAATAGTCCAAGAACTAACAACACGCCTAGACGAAGAAAAATACGCCAACGCCATAGCCTCAGACGTCTACACCCACGGAGGAAAAAAAGCAAAAGCCCAACAAAAAGACGAAGACTACAAAAGCCACTTCCAAGCCCCACTATTCCGAAGAGCCAGCAACACCATATACCTCTACAGCCTAACAGGCGCAAAAGAAGAAGCAAAAGGCATAGACACAGATTCCCTCGTCACAGTCCTAGCAACACCAACAAAAGAAGAACACGTCCAATACTACCGCGATCAAGTCCTACCCACAATAGGTGAAAACTTCTGGTACATCGAACCCATAGGCAATAGATTCGTCTTCAAAAAAGAACCAACAGAAATCCGCATAATAGACCAAGAATCACAAAATGTTCCAACACCAAAAATCACAGAAGTCGTCTATGATGTACTCCGGGCACTCTTCATAACAACTAAAGGAAAAGGCCACTTTTATATCGAGATATTCCCAAATGACCCGGGCAAAATAGTAGACGACATGACCCTGAAAATCGGAGTACTAAACCCCCTCCTGGGACACACGATACCATCGGAAGAACACGTGCCAGACCGCGTAGATCAATTTATCCTAAACCGAGACTCAAGAGGAAACCTCCGCGCATACAGAAACAACACCTTCCTACTCGCAGCCAGAGAAGGAGCATGGGGAACACTCCGTGACGCCGCAGCAAGACTAGAAGTAACAAGAGCGCTAGCCCAAGACCCAGAAAAATACGGCATACCCCACGACAAAAAGAAAAAGCTCCAACAGAAAGTAGCCCAATACGAAGGAACAGTAAACGACGCCGTAAGAGCAGTATTCACATACCTAGTCTACGCCACAAGAAGAGGAAAAATAGAAGCCAAATCATTCAGACCAAGCGGCTACGGAACAGCCCAACCAGGACAAGAAATAATATGGCATGTTCTTGCTAATGTGCTCCACAGAGTAACAGACGAACCACTAGACCCAGACTACGCAAAAGCAGAAGCATGGCCAGCCCAAGCCACAGAAACCACGACAAGAGCCTTCTACGAAAACATACACAAAAAAACAGGAATAGTCTTACCAGAAAACCAGTCTCTATTCGAACAAACAATACTTGAAGGAATCAAAAGAGGAACATGGGTACTAATCCAACAAGAAAAAGTATACGCACCAGAAAACCCGCCATCCCGTGCAATAATAAGCTCAGACTCACAACTACTACTACCGGAAGAAGCAGGAAAACGCGAACTGACAGACCAAAGAGGACACCTATGCCCAAAATGCCTCACATGGCCATGCCAATGCGGAAAAAAACCAGAAGAATCAACGCTAACCACATGGACAGAAGAAACTATATCAAAAGAATGGGAAACCTTCGAACCAGCACCCCCAAAAGTCCAACTCGAAGACCTAGAAAAATGGACGCGCCGCGAAGGGATCAACACAGTAACAGAAGCAAAAATAAAACTATCCGGCTCAACAGACGTAGCAACACAATTCAGAAACCTAATACGCCTCGCAAAAGCAGGCAAAAAAATCTCCACAACCGTAGAAATCAAAGCCAGAACATTCCAAACAAACCTCACACTAGACGCCACCTTCAGAGCAGACGACACAGGACTAGAAACACCCGCAGCCAAAATCCTAGACGACATCGGCAGATGGTCACTACCCGAATTTGAAGGAACACTCGCACTAAAAGCCGACAAAATATCAGTCAACGACCTACGAAACCTGCTCAAAAACACTTTAAAAACCGAAGACTTAAACACTAAACTCAGCCTAGAACTAAAACCAAAACGGGTGAAATAATGCCATTCAAATACATAATCAAATGGCGACGTACACACCCAGAAAAAGTAAGCGTCGAAGCCTACCACAGATACCCCCACACAAAAGAAGAAAAACTCAAACCCGCCTTCACGATAGGCAAAGCAGAAGGCGGCGGCCTCCTAGCAATACGCCATGTACTGGAAAAAGCAGCCCAAAACAACCCAACCAAGAAACGCCGTAACATCACATACATACTTCTCGACGAAAACGGGGAAACAGCATACGAAACAGCCTACAGAATAGGCCTAGCAACCGCCCTAATAAACAAAGCACAAACACCCCAAGAAATCCAAAAAGGCACAAAATACATACTAAACACAACACCAGAAGAAATCTGGTTCTGGACCAGCAAACTCCTCGACGACGAAATAAACACAAAAGCACTAGAAGCGCTAGCAGTACTAAGCGGTAGCACACAAATAAACGCAACCCCATCCATCAAGAAGGCTCCATCAAAAATTCCACACCCCAAAAAAGGAACATTCTGGCCAATAGTCCGCCAACGCATGAAAGAAAAAGCAATAAAACTCTACATGAAAGACCATCCCGAAAAAGAAACAGAACCCTCCCTAAAAGAACTCCGCAAAGCGGGATACCTCCAAACAGCTAAAAAAATGGCGTTAAGAGAAATAAACTTGGAAAAGAAAGCACAAACAACATAACCAATTTCACCCATAGAATTCTACGGTGCTACAAAATGAAGCCTAAGAAAAGCCAATGGCACATCATAAAGAATGCAGTCACCAACAAACTAAATACTGCCTTTCGTGCAAGCCCACACTGCTTTTTCTCTGAACACGATATCCATTCCGTTTTGTACAACCTCACCCAAGAGCAACTTAAACAACTTGGGCTCTATACACAAACAACTCTTGACGGATTCAAGACAACCCTCACTCATCATGAATATCCAACGCCCTTCAGATGCGACATGCAAGGCTACAAGTTTCAACACATGGGCGAAGAAGAACGGACACCGAAAGGCGGACTTTACAAAAGAGGCCACTACGACCTAGTCATCCTGAACCCAGACTTCGTCAAAAACAACACACTCGACATAGTATGTGGAAAAAACTACAAAAAATTACAGCCAATTCTACCAAGACTGTCTATCCCCCTATTAATCTGGGCTTGCGAAATCATCTATTTCCCAAGAATCAAGAAAATACCTAAAAATGCGATAAAAACAATCGAACAAGACGCACTCAAAATAAAAGAAACTATAAACGGCAACTTCTGCAAAATAGGCTCCGTACATGTATTCACAAGCCACCCGCATAGACTAGCCGCACACTTAGAGCAGCAGACCGCACAACTTGCTGAAAGACAACAAATCGAGATTACATTCACAACAGCATAAGACACAACCGTAAGCAATCAGATCCCCATAGAAAAAAAGTAGATGCAGAATCTGCATCCTAAATACAGTGTGGCAATTCATAATAGTTAATACGTTTTAAAACAGAGTTTACACCAAGCATTAGTCGTCAAGTGATAGTGATGATTGAGCTTCTTATTGCGTTAGTAATTCTCCTCACCCTCGCTATACTAGTCATTCTGTTCCGATTGTCAGGCAAACTTGATTTCAGTAAATACTGTGATTGATACGATACTGTTAAGTTTGTTGACCCAAGGCTCTGCAAACTTATCGGTTGGTGAAGTTTTCACCTTACTGAAAAGTCAAGCCAAGTTGTTTTCTAATCTCCAACTTCTCTATCAGTACAGAAGGTAGAAATTTTTCAATCATGTCCAAATCAAGTTTATCTATTCTCTTCAATTTGAGATAATATTCTTTTGCCAAGCAACAATAATTATGGCGCACAATTTTTGAAACAAAGAGAATATCTTTTGTTGATTTCCATGCTTTCCAAAACCTTGGTATTTCCTTACCGTCGAGTGGGTCACCAAGCAAATTATAGTGTTCAAGAAGACCGCTATCTTTCAAAGCTATGAATGACGGTTCACGGTTTTCTTGCAAATCACAGTCTACTTCCAAACCACAGAACCCTTCCTCAATTTTCTTATTGAAAGCATACCAAGGTTTCTTCTTTGTTTTCATTTCTTCGATTACTCTCTTTTTGAAGCTTTCTTCAGTTGATTCCAATCTTTGAAGTATCGTGAACTCGCTTTGCGAAAGAAAGCCAGCAGTAATTATTTCTCCTATTCTCGCATCCCAATGTGTTGATTCAAAATCTATTATTGTTCCATCAAGACCCAACTTGCTATAAAATTGGATTTTTTTCATTTTTGTCAACCCGTTGTCCAGAAAGAACAACATAGAAATTAGTTAATAGCTGATATAAAAATGTGGGGTTGAGCGCGCGCGGCATAACTTCATACATATAAGACTAGAGAAAAGTCAAAGTTCCAGAGCTGCCCAACTACGGAAAAATTGCAGATTCCTGCTCACCATTCTATATTAGGGGTTCAAGCAGTATCTCCCCCCCTTTCCCAATAACACCACAAAAAAGCCCCCATCTCCCCATTAAATTCGTCCTTTTCCGTAAAAATGCTTTTCGTGCAAGAAGGGAAGATTTTTGACCTTGGTAAGCAAATCTTTAGAAGGTTTATCAGTGCAAATAATTGGGAAATACAGCTTTTCCTCAATTCTTTTAGCTAAAGAAGAAAATTTTGGGGACCAAATTAGACTATTAAACTCTGAATATAAGCCACCACATGTAAACAAATTATAACCATAAGGTCCAAGAACTCTACTCACCATGACAAACTGAATACCATGGAACTCTGCAACAGATTTCTTGTCAAAAATATCTTCTCTCCAATCTGGATATGCTATAAGATTTTTAACCTCAACCCCATAGAAGACACCGTCTTTATATGCAATAAAATCAAGATCTGTTCTGCCAGCATATTTCTTCCCTCTAAAATACCTAGTATTTTGATTTCGTGATAATGTTACAAAACCAGTTTCCGTCAGAGCCATTTCAATAATATCTTCACAGTAATGCCCCATCTCCGAACTTGCCTTCACAAATTCGTTATATATAGGTTTATATTCAGCATCAATTTGCTTCTTGATATCATTGATACGTAGATTGTATTCATAAACCCAAACTGGAAAATTCCCCCTTGGTGGATACTTTGCAGTTCTCAACTTCATCTCTTTCTTAAGCTCTCTTATTGCATTCCATGTAACAGTATGCCAAAGCTTTCTACTTTCCAACAGAATTTGAATCGAACGTTGAGACAAGAAATGATGCTCTCTTAACAAATCCATTATTAATGGCTTTGCTTCCTCCTTATATTTCTTAAAGGCTCCACTTTCAACTCTTAACATCTACCATCCCCCTCAAGCCCTTTAGCCATTTTGAAGCTAACATTCTATTATTGACAAATCTAAAGAAAAAATTAGTGGTTTTTGATAAGCTGTGAAAAAAAGAATTGACACCAAGTTATGATACAAGCTATCAGCCTCTTAACATTTAGAAATTTAAGAGGGAATTATAACGAGAACTGCAGACATCATGCAAGCATCGTAATCTGCAACCTGCCTCTCTGAATCTTCCATATCAGCATAAACTGAATCCTTCACACTTCATCCTCCCATAGCTAGTTTTACACTCTCTATAACAACATCAGCAAGTGTTGGAACAAGCCAGCTTGCATTTTCCTTTAGCCATTTCCAAAGCCTTTGAACCTTCCCAAGATCAGCTTCTTCTTTTTCAAGTTCCTCTTCTAAAAGGGTCAATTGCTTTTGAATTTGCTCTTTAAGTGAACTTTCCATGCTCCTTTTTTCAGTGATCTCATGAGCTTGCTGGAAGGCATTGTTTATTTGCTGCTTGAAATCAACTTTTGAACCAACTGCTTGAATGACAGGTGCATAGATATCTCCATGGATTTCCTGGATGTTTGCTTGTATGAATGGAAATTCTTTTTTGTATTCCTCCTTGTTCTCAACAACATCTATACCCAAAGCTGTAATACTTGCAAACCAATAAGGTGGTCCCATGAATGCTGAACGTTTGACAAGCAGCTTCTGCTCAAGATAAGACATGTTAAACTCAATTTGGTTTTTAGGAATTTTCAGGATTTCGTACATTTCGTCTCTTTGCATACCGCTACTCTCTGGGTGGTCTTTTGCCACTTTGTAAAGCAACTCCAAAATAACATGCCGAATTTGATCATCTGGCAATGAGGACATTCCATCACTCCTTCCCTTTCTTTATCCTAACTAGTTCTTTAAGTTGAGCTATAAGATTTCGCCCAAGTCTCTAAACTTCTTCATAGATGCATGCATAGACTTTTCTGTTTCTGGAATAATGGGTATATCAGAGGGCCACTTATTCTAAGTGTACATCATTTGCTTAGAAAAGCCAACAAATAGTCGGGACTACTCCATTTGGCGCTGGTTCAAATCCGGCCCTCGGCACCACAACCGGACGCTCTAAGTGAAAATGACTTTTTCTTTCTCATATAAGTCCTTGAATAGCTTGCTCTTCTTTTTTAAGGTCTTAAGGAAACACTTCTTGTGGAAAAAAGCAGGTTTTTCAAGTCCAGGTCTTCCAATGTTAAGAAGGACGTAAACATACTCTTTGTCTGGATTAATGATTACTTCTCTGCCACAAACTTCGCACTTCACCAAGTTTGCACTCTCCAATCTTTTTCATTACGCTTGTCAGCATAAAATAGTAGTGCACTTCTGAAAACATTCGTCTTACTCGGGCTTTGTTTATCTAAGGGTAAAACGCCAGAAAATATTTCTGAAGAGTTTACTTCTTTTCTTGAGGCTATTAGTAAAACACGTAACATGATAGTAATAGCGTTTTTCACGCCGTGGGTCGCCAGTATTTACAAAAACATAAACGTACCCCTTGTATGGGCTAACAAACACTTCTCTAGCGCAGATCTCACACCTTGCCAAGGTCTCTCATCTTCCTTCCCTAATCCTAAGCGACCGTTAAGAACTCAGCGCGTCTTCAACTAGTTTCCATACATCAAGAAACTGGCTGTAGTCTGTGGGTCCATTTTTCACTCTTTCATCCCATACTTTTTCATTTTCAAAGTGAAAGTAGAAACTGTAAACATTCTTTTTGCCAGCATCTTTGAACTTTATTTTCTTCTTTAGCTCTTCTTTAGGAACTATCAAGAACTTGTTCTCAAAACCTTGGATTTTGTGTTTGCCAAAGTCTTCTTTATACGTCAAGAAAACATAGAAATCTACATCATCTTTCAATAGTTTTTCTTTCCGTATTTGATGCCAGCTGTGCCCTATATGTCCGCTCTTCCATTTCATGGGATGATAGTATCTTGACTCTTTAACTTGAAGCTTGACATGCTTATCTCCTTTGACTACGAGCAAGTCAACTCCCACATCGTGTAATGGGAAAAATACTTCACCTATCTTCGCAAGCTTTTCAGCCGTAAGGCATTCACCAGGTTCAAGACTCCACATATTACGAATAGGCATTCAAACCTTCACCATTCCAGGTTCAACTTATCTTCCTATCGCTTTAACACTTATATTTATTGCAATAACTTCGATAGCTTTAGAGTGCGAAAATACAGAACTCACTTTCGCAAGCTATATCACGCTTGCGCGTAGAATGCAAAGAAAAAGATGGGTTTGCGGGAGATGTCTCCACAGGATTGATGCGCTCCTCTTTTTTGGGCTTGAAGTAAGAATGAAAACTTGAGATTGCATTGTTGTTTTTTACATGATGACGCGTGTGCACAAAACAAATGTTAAATATTGAATAGACTCCAATCGGCTATGGAAGTAATACCATTGACCCCAGGGGAGTTTACTCTAAAAAGTATGAACTTGGAGGAGTCGTGAAAGAACATAGGCGATAATCTACCTTCTGCCACTAAGCGTTCATCTGGAAGGTTGTTTCTCCCCTCACTTGCCTTCTCTTACTTTGCAACGGGGCCGTTGGGAGTTCTAACAGGATTACTTTTGATCGATATTGCATTGACATTCGAAGTTTCTGTTGGCGTCATGGGGCAGATAAACACTCCTTTTTACGTTGTTGCTGTCATCTTTGCATTATTCATGGGTGTTCTAAGTGTTCGGTTTAGCCATAAAACATTACTGATGACAGGTCTGTTGTCCGTTGCAATCTCTGCATTAGGATGTTTCTTAGCTTCAAATTTCAACTTGATGCTTATGTCCTATTCTCTGAGTGGGATAGGAACAGCTATGGTTACGCCAATGGCTATTACACTGATTGGAGAGTATCTGCCTTTAGAAAAAAGGACAAATGCAATCGGCTGGATCGTCGCCAGTGGAGCTCTATCATACGTTATTGGAGGGCCAGTCATCGGTTTCATCGCAGATCTTGGAACCTGGCGCTTCGTTCTCTTAGGATTTGTGCTACCTGTTTCACTTGCTAGCCTCTTGTTGGCTTTTATTGGTCTGCCATTCGCATCACGTAGACACCAACCTGCGATGAGCAAAAGGGTTTATCTGGGAAGTTTTAAGGAGGTTTTATCAAACAGATCTGCCACCGCATGTTTAGTTGGTAATATACTTCGCTCGATTGCATTTATGGTAATTCTGCTTTATGGAATATCGTTTTTCAGGGAACAGTTCTCAGTATCAAGAGGTTTTGCATCCTTGGTAATGCTAGGAGCAGCTTTGTTTTATACTCTGGGTAGCTTAGTTTGCGGTCAATTTGTGAGCAGGTTTGGAAGGAAACCTTCAACGGTCTTAACTGCTCTCATGGGAGGTATATTCGCAATCTCCTTCGCTTATCTGCCCAATCTATGGCTTTCTTTGGCATTGTTTTTCCTAGGGGCTTGGTTCTGCGGTATGGGGGCTTCAGCATCAAATAGTCTGACTCTTGAACAAGTTCCAAAATTCCGTGGAACAATGATGTCGATAACCTCAGCGGCTCAAAGTCTTGGTTCTGCTCTGGGGGCGGGACTAGGAGGATCGATTCTTGTTTTGTATAATTACAGGATCATGGGAGGTGCTCTTGGAGCACTAGGTATCGTTGCAGCCATAGTCTTCTACTTCTTGTCAATAGATCCAACCAGAACCTAGTTTATCAATCTGCGACTTTGTTATCTGCAAGATAACTGAAATAGCCAGCCTAGCACGCATCTATGGGTGCCACATAAAAAAAAAGAAGGGAAATGCGGGAGACATCACCAGCGTTTAGAGCTTATTTGACTAGGCAAATCAGGACACTCGCATAAAAAGTCAATTTTTATTTCCAGCTTGTTCCTTTTCGGGGCTGTGCGCGCGCTATTGAGATAGCAAGACAAAGTAAAAACACTTCACATTCCACCTTTTTTTGTTTGTGCAAAAGATTAGTGCATCTTTTAAAAAATCCCTTTGGTTAACATGGCAAAACTTTAATCATTCAAATCCCTTCAAGTTAACAGAACCAGAAAAAGCAAAACATAAATGTTTTTGTAATTACTTAGTATGATATATCCTTATAATAATAGAGTGGAATCTTAGGATTATGCTCCAACTGCACGGAACTTTGGATAGCTGAAATAGACCTAGAAGACACAGAAGCAGAAGAAAAACCGTGATATTGACATAGGAATAAAAGAGATTTTTTAGTTTTTAATGTAGTATGCCAATTTTTGGATAACAGCATTCTTTTTTTTACAAATCTCTGAATGTAACAATTTTTAAATATTTAAAGCAGTATGCCATAAAATGGGTAACTGCTTTCAAATGGTGAAAAGAAGTTGGTCACGAAAACTGAAGAGCTCTACTCAGCTCTTCTTTCAATGAAAGTTGTAAGTTTCGATGAGATCGTGGAAAAAGCTAAGAGCATTATCGAGGCGGCCCCGAGCCGCAGATACATTTACCGCAAGTATGTATATAGACTGATTAAAAAAAGGAAACTTCACAGAGTGCGAAGAGGATTATACATCGTTCTATCACCCATTGAAAAACCGGAAACCCACGTCGTGGACAAGCTTCTGATCGCTTCTAAGATCAGAAACGACTACTACTTAGGTTTTCACACCGCCCTAGAATTTTATGGCGATGCCCACTCCTTCTATAATGAAGCATACATATGCATCAAAATGAAGGATAGATTCAACTCTTTCCAGTATAAACGCCTCCGGTTTAGACCCGTGTTTGTAGAAGACACAGATCTGGAGGTAGAAGAAAAAAGGTATCAAGAAAACCTCTTGAGGATCAGCAGCAAAGAGAAAACGTTTCTCGAATGTATCGATAGGGTGCAGTATGCCGGAGGTTGGGAAGAATGCCTCAAAAGCCTAGAGGGATTCAGGGGCCTCGACTTCGAAAAACTCGTAAGCCTTCTCCATAAATATGAAAGGGACATCCTATTCAGGCGAGTTGGCTACATCCTCGAACTCTTAAAAAAACGTTCACCTTTCTATGAACATCTAAACGAACACCTGTTAAACGAAATAGAGAAGCAAATAACAGGACCGCCCCGGTACCTAATATCCCGAGAGAAAGGGCCCCTCAACAAAAGGTGGAAGCTCTACCTCTCAAGGGACTTCGAGGAAATATTGAGGGGTATCTGAATGAAAAGAGAATACAACTTCGAGGAGCTCGCAAGAAGACACGGATTCAACGTTCGACAGATAGAGAAGGTCTGCAGAATCTCCGACCTACTCGAAGACATCTCAGCTGTAAAATTCCTTAAAGATCGTCTATCCCTCTACGGAGGAACCGCTCTCACCTTCATCTACTCCAAGGAAATCCTACGCCTCTCCATCGATCTAGACTTAAACTACCGCCACCTAGACAAAAAAGACTGGGGAGAAGTAAGAAACGAAATCGATGAGAAAATAAAAGCCCTGCTCTACAGACAAGAATACAAAGAATCCAACCTCGCCATAAGCCCAAGTTACCCCTTGGCCAGAATCACCGTGCGATACACAAACACTCAAGGCTTAAAGGACAACTACAACATCGAGATAGGATACATGAGAAGATATCCAATCCTCAAAACAGACATGTTAGCAAGCTTCAAACACATAGGCACCCAAGAAACCTTCCCAATAAAGACCCCGATGAAAGAGGAACTCCTCGCAAACAAATGGTGTGCCCTTCTCTACCGAAAAACCCCAAGAGACCTCTTCGACATTTATCAAATAACCAAAATGAACATGAAACCCACAGTATTCCGAAAATGCGCCATAATCGACAGCTTAATGCGTGGAAGACCAAAGCTTCAGGACATCAAAATCGAGGAAACAATTAATAAAATTCCCATAGACTCAAGCCTAAGGAACCTACTACACGCAGAGAGATTTTTAAGATTTGACTTCAACGAGATGAGGAAACAAACCACAAAATTCAGCAAATCAATAATAGCAAATCTGACAAAAAACGAAATCAAGGCCATCGACCAATTCTATGAACTTAAAACATTTGAACCAGAACTAATCGACGAAAAAGGAATCATCCACGAAAAAATAAAAGAGCATCCTTCCATCCAATGGGCTCTAACCACACTAACCTAACACTATTTTGTCACACACAAAAAAGCTTCATCTCTACTCCACATGAATAAACAAAAAAGGGATTGGCGGGGAATATCTCCACCAGTCGTCGGTTCTAGCCACTTTTGAAATGTATTCATCTTCGCCTAGATTAACTAGTTGCGTGTAGCGTAATGTGTCCTTTACGTTTTTGTGACCTAGAACTTACATAACGTGTATTCTTTTCCGTATTTAATCGTCTGAACATTACCGCTTCTTGAACAAATGCTGGTTTTCCGTATGTATTGGAAAAATTCTCTTCGGCTTGACATAATTGACTAAACCCGTTAATTGTTGTCTGTTCATGTGTCCAGAAGCATGAAGCTGATGAAACCGCACCTTAAAATGATCCAGCCAGTTATGCATAACCTCATCTTCAATATCCTCTTCACTAAACGGCTCACTCATACTATGAATAAAAAACTGTTGCTAATTACCTAGAGATAACCACAACAACAAAAACCAACCAAACAACCTAGAAACCTTTCAAAATTTTTAATACAACATGCCAACTTTTAGGTAACTGCTTTAACAACTATAAAAGAGCGTTAAGAAAGTTCGCTACTTACCGAACTGTTCGTTATTTACCGAACTTTTAAATATCACTCTGGCTTTACAAGAATATTTGTGAAATAACATTGTCTGTGAAACTGTCGTCTCCTCAATCTTTCCGTATCGCTAAATATTTGCTGGAAAACCCTATTACTTATCAGCGTCAAATCCACAGAGACCTCGAAATATCAATAGGCTGGATAAATAAAGTAATTAACTCCCTTTACGAAGCAGGCATAACAAAAAAGGGCAAATGGCGAAGAATCGAACTTGAAGACCCATACGCACTTCTTGACCTCCTATCTTGGCACCGCCCTCTTCAACGCCTTATCAAGGCAACCGTTCGACTCGAACTCACAGAAATAGCAAATGCAGAAAAGAACCTACGAGAAAACTGTCTAAAAGCCCAGCTGGACTACGCCTTAACAGCGTTTTCAGGTCTAAGCCGCTACCTAGCCTACTACATAACTTTTCCAACAATCCACACATACACAAACAACCCAAAACAATTAAACCAACTACTCCCCAAAGGACGCGGCCCCATCACCATAGAAATACTCAGCCCAGACTATCCAGACATCCTAAAAAACACAAAAAACATAAACAATTTCAACACAGTCGACCCAATACAAACAGTCATAGACCTCTTCTGTCTAGGCTCCGCAGGCAGAGACGCAGCCACAAAACTTTACGAGATGACAAGAAATGAACAACAGAAAACAACTTGAAATTCTAATAGAAGACTCCTACAATGAACTCATATCCCTTTTGAAATGGTTCTCCCTTTTTGGACCAATACCCACCATAATAGGCGGATGGGCAGTTTACTTCTACAACTCCTACTTCGGCTCAATAGACATCGACATAGTAGGCCCCAGCCACCAAGGACGCTTCATAGACATAATTGAACGATACGAAAGAACACACGAATACGAGTTCATACCAAAAGACCCGCTGGGACTAGAAGTTACATCCAGAAAACCAGTAACCCAAAACGGCAAAATCATAGGTTACATGGAAATCGACGCATGCACATTCGAAGACCCCAAACCCGGCAGCTTCCACGAAGACTCAAACAAGCAATTACCATATTCACTAACCGCTGAGGGCCAAAATCAAAGAAAAGTCACACTAGAAGAAGACGCCATATCCTACATCCCACCCAAACCTCTCCTGCTCCTATACAAAATAAAGGCTGCAAGAGACAGAGCCTACGATCTAAAAACCAAGGGAACAACAATTGAGCCAGCAAAAGTGGAAAGACTCCGCGGAAAAATAACAAAAGACAGAGCAGACATAATCGCCCTACTGGACCCAAACCCAAGCAAATACATCATTAAAGAAAGTCTTGACATAGACACTTTTTATGACTTAGTCAAAAGATTCAAACTTACGTTCACACTAACGACCATAACAGAACTACCAAAATACCGTGACTCCATACAACTTTACAATCCAAGTCTCAACGCGAAACAGATACAAAGATGGATAAAAACAACTATCAAATAGATAAACACAACTTCAGTTGAAGCTTTTCTCCAACACGAACTGGTCGTTAGACAATTCTTTAACCAGATTCCAGCCTTCACGCGCCAACAAAAAACGGTGTCGACTCTTTGTTTAAATTCACGGTCTTTCAGCGATGAACGCTATCTTGACGTCGGCCTTGTAGGAAGCTATCTTGTTTATCTCAATACATCTGTTCAAGGAATTTAATTCGCGCGCACTTGGGCTTAAACACCTGTACGTAGAAAAAGGTTAAAGACCTAGAAAGTAGATGCACACTGAAAGTGCACTAGGCTTAGCTGGCGCCTAGGTTTAGCTTTCAATTACCCCGTCTTCTATTTTAATCTGCCTTTGGGCATAACCAGCGATATCATGTTCGTGGGTAATGATTATTATCGTGGTTTTAGTTTCTTCATGAAATTTTTTAATTAATTCCATCACTTGCTTTCCAGTTTTCGAATCCAAGTCGCCTGTGGGTTCATCCGCAAATAAGACTTTAGGTCGGTTCGTCAATGCCCGCGCTATAGCTACACGTTGCAATTGTCCTCCGCTCAGTTGGGCTGGGTACTGTTTAGCTTGTTTGCTAATTCCAACGCCGTCAAGGAGTTCTTCTATTCTGTTTTTCAAGCCCTTGCTAAACCCTGCGAGATCAGCAGGTAGAGCTACGTTCTCACGAGCGTCGAAGTGTGGTATTAACGCATAACTTTGGAAGATGAACCCCATCTCTAACAACCTGGCCCTCGATTTTTCTGAATCGTTTGAATGATGGAGGTCTTTTCCTTTGAAAAGAACAACCCCATAATCTGGTTCATCTAATCCCGCCAAGCAATTCAGAAGAGTAGTTTTTCCAGCTCCAGAATTGCCAACTATTGCCACAAATTCGCCATCTTTAATATCAAGGTCTACTCCTCTAAGGGCATAAACTGTAGTTTGTCCTAAACTATAGTTCTTAACTAAGCCCCGAACTGAGATGATGTATTCAGTGGAAGTTTCAAAGGCTTGTGGAGTTTGGAGGTTGAAGAGGCTGGATTGGAATGTGAAAAATGGAAGATCTGAGCCAAAAAAGTCCAACCACAGCTTCAAAAGTTCTGCTTCAATAAACAAGTCAGAACTCAATTCAGCCACAGTCAGCAGAGCAAGTTTAAATTCATCCATGGATTCGGTGGTTTTCACCCCATTCTTTGTTTCATCCAGATAATCTTTAAGGTTTATCTGGCACGCTTCCAGACTTTCTTGAACCTCAATCAAAAGATTTTTGCCTTGATTTATTTTCCAGGAGATCTGTCTAACTGCCGTCCTAAGGTCTTCCGAAAGTTCTATGACATTATGCTTATTGAAGAAGGCTTGAGGCTCATTGAATAACTTGAAGATGTTAAAGATGGTTTTGTCCATGTTTTGGAGTGAACTAAGTTTTGCTGCGAGGATCCGCAGGAACATTTCAAGTTTGGTTTGCATCTCAGAGTTGCTGCTTCTATAATGTGTTCCGTGAAGACCTAACTTCAATCTTTCCAACACTTTATTCATTTCGCGCAGACGAATTAATGTAGGCTCTAGAAATATGCAAAAGAAGTTGAGAAATGCTAGCCTATCAACCATCACTTCCAAATTAACATCTTGCTTGACCTCTGATACTTTGAAAACTGGAGATGTCCATCCTGAAAGGTAGAACTGGACTTTCTGCTCTTCGTTTAAATTCCAAATGGCCGTCATACTATTGGTCTGAAGTTCACAAAATTTGGTTGGCAACTCTGAAATTAATTTTTTTAGTCGAAGATCGAATACTTTTTCAAGCTTGGGATCTATCTCCTTCAGGAAGTTTTTCACGATCTGCGATGTTTCCTTCAGTTCCCGTTTGCCTTTTAGATGTTTTTGGAGTTTAGATTTGTTTTTAATATAATATTCTTGAAGGCGAAGATGGATTCTGCTCTGGATTTCCTTTAGGATATCAGGGCCAAATGGCTTTTCTAAGGGTTTGTCTGCAGCCAAAAAGATGAATGCGTTGTGTTCCTTGAAATTTATACTTGATTTAGGTGTCTTCAGGGTTTTCTTTAAGTCTTTGATTAGATTCTTAGCCAATTTAGAGTTTTCTGAAGGAACGGATTTATCTATTAGAGCAGAAAAATAGGCTTTCAACCTTTCTTCTCCTCCTTGACTAAAGGAGTATCTTCTATCCCTGAGATCTTGCCATCGGTCATATGAACTATATAATCGCATTTTTCTGCAATCCATCGATTGTGAGTTACAAGAACTAGAGTTTGTTGATTGATCTTGTTTATACGGCGAAAGAGGTCCATGACGTCAGAACTTGTTGTAGAATCCAAGTCGCCTGTGGGTTCATCTCCTAAGATGATTGCGGGCTGATTAATTAGAGCTCGAGCTACAGCAACTCGTTGTTGTTGACCTCCAGAGAGTTCTCTGGGTAGATGGTAAAGTCGGTCTCCCATTCCCAACTCGCGTAGCATCATTTTGGCTTGTTCTCTGGCTAGACTGGAGTTGATTCCCCTTAGTAATAATGGAGTCTCAACATTTTCCACAGCGGTCAAGAACGGAAAAAGATTGAATAACTGAAATATGAAGCCAATATTGTCTCTGCGAAAGGCCGTCTTCTGTTCGTCAGATAAGGTTGAGGTATCTACTCCATCGATTATGATTTCTCCTGCCGAACGGCGATCTAAGTTACCTATCATATTGAGTAGTGTGGTTTTTCCACATCCTGAAGATCCCATGATTGCCATCATGTCTCCTTTTCTAACGGTTAATTCTACTCCTCTAAGGGCGTGGACCTCGTTTGATTTGCCCTCGTTGTAGCGTTTATGTAGCTTTGAGATTTTGAGGATTAGGTTTCTGGAAACTTGATCTTTCTTGTTCCTATTTTTTTTCATCCAACATACCTCAATGCTTCAGCGGGAGGAATTCTTGAAGCTGCAAACGCGGGAAGTGAACCTGACCCTAATGCTATAAGCACAATAATGGAAAGATACAATCCAATTTCTTCCCAAGGAATTACTAGTGTTGCATTTTGCATGTTTGCAAAACCCATACTTACAAGTAACCCGTTAATGACTCCTATAATTAGACCAATTACTCCAAGCACCACCAATTCAAGGAGAACCGAAAGAATCACCTGTGTTCTGGGAAATCCTATTGCTCTCATCATCCCAATCTCCCGTTTTCTTTCGGAAACATTTCGAACTGAAATAACCCCCATGCCTACTGCACCTATTACAAGACCGAAGGTAACATAGATTTGGAGAAAAGATGCTATTCGATCCGTAAATTCCAAGATTGACTCAATTCTAGAATAGGTTAGAATAGAACTTACAACAAAGAAGTTGTCATTTGCCAAAAGGCGGTATCCCTCATCGTTTGTATTTGTGAATTCTCCAATTGCTTGAGCTATATCCTCGAGTTGAGGATCATCAATTGGGAGATTGGTTTTGATCAGATAAGAGTCATACTGGTCTTCTCCTCTGGATGTTAAGGTTTGACCGTTAGCTTCACCGAGAAAATCTGTTTGAATTGCCCAATGTTCTGGCAAATATAAGGTTCCTAGAATTGCACTAAAATCAGATTCTCCTGCCCCAAAATCCATTCCCCCACCCAAAGGGAAACCTCCAGCACGTTGACTGTCAAGACTTCCTCCGATCGTAAAAGCCTGGTAATTTGGGAATCCCATGGATGAAGTATTCATTGGTATCCAAATTTGTAACCCAACAGGCAGCAGAAATGAGTCAGTGAAGACTATTGGGTTCTCGATAATGTTTCCATCAACATTCCTTAAGGGTTCAACTCCTTCAAGAGAATCTCCACCAGAGATTATGGGACCTTCTGACCCTCCAGACCCTATTTGTAAGTCAGAAATATCAGTCTCCCCAGAGAAAATAGCTAATAGAACAGATGTAACATTGTAGGCAGCCATCTTGTACTGGGAGTCAAAGAATCTGTCCCAAGCTTTCTTGGATAGTTCTAGCATTTCGTTATCAGATAGACCAGAAACAAGAGATTCGCGAACCCCATCAGGAAAACCACTTAGATAAAAGGCGTAACGCCAGCTAGGATCTGAATAGTCTGAAGCATTACCCCGGATCTGCTCCGACTTGAACTCTCCCGTTCCAATTGGAAGCAAATCCATTCTAGGGTCAAACCCAGAAGAAAGGGGGTTTTCCAAAGCTATGAACTTTGTAAAATCCTGATTGGGTTGAAAAGTCTTGAAACCAATCACATCTATTATGCGATCATCAATCTTGTAAAGCTCATCGGAATATGATGTACCAGGAATGATTGCCTCAGGCTTACTTAAAAGGACTGCAAAGTCTACACCTCTGGAGTCTTCTTCAATCTGAGTTACAGTTCCCAAGCTCGTAGGAATTAACGCAGCCACAAGAACATTAAGAGTTAATATGACCGCAAAAATAGCAAAGGTCAGAGTAGAACGAGTGATGTGTGAGGATATTAATGACGGTGATATCTGGCCAACACCCTTTACACCCCGAATGTTTATCAAGACATTCCTTAAGCCACGCATCAAAATCGGTAGATTGAGAGCAACAAACAATATAGACCCAATCATTATTTCAATAATTCCCAGAATCAAGATTTCAAAGGATAATCCAGTAATGTCTGTTACCCAGTTACCCATAGCTACAACAAACAGGATTGAAGGGATAGCCCAGAGTGTGATAGCTGTTATGTTGAAAGCTTTAACCCTATCCATGAACCGCGAGAGGACAAATCCTAAACCTCCCGTGAATAAGCCGAATCCCATCATGAGGATTCTCCATTCTTCTAGGCTGTCCCATCCTTCGCTGCTCCAAAAAACTTGAAGTGTCTCCTCAAATACTCCGTTGTATAGAAGAAGAATGATGCCAGCTATAATCATTATAACACCAAAGGCTGCTAGGTTGCGACTAGATTTTGCTTTGAATTTCACTTTTATTCCACGAAGGGCTTCTACAATGTTGACTCGGGAAGCCCTTAGAGCTGGAAGAATCCCAGTTATTATGCTTAAGACTACACCTATAATGACGGATAAAATAACTGCTTCTTGAGAAATAACTGGTTGAACACTTAGTTCGCCAGTTCCAAATAATCCTACAAGATATAATGCTACAGCTTGACCAAAGATCAATCCTCCGATAAGTCCTAAAATTCCTCCGATTATTCCTTGGAATGAGTTTTCAATCATTATAGACTGGAAGATTCCCCTGCGATTGGCACCTACGGCACGTAGAACCCCTGTTTGAAATTCCCTGTCTTCTACACTCATAAGCTGAACATTGGTTATCAGTAAAACACCAGTTAACGTGATAAGAAAACCCAAAGAAGTCAACATTGTGCTCATTAATGTGATGAAGAATGCTGCAAAACCAAAAAAATCTAACCGAGCCGAAGTGACCTGATAGATTTTTTGCGCTTTACCTGTTTGAGGGTCTACCTCTTCGGGAATTACGTCTTCAAGCAACTCCACTTTCGTTCTCAAATAATCTTCATCTATTTCTAAGACAAAATGGTCTGTTTTGTAGGCCACCAAAAAAGCACTAACTACATCTGTTTCCCGTTCAGGATCTTGTAAACTAATCCATTCTTGCAGATGTTCTAACCTGAAAACAGCTCCAGAATACTGGGAGCCAATTCCCGGACGTTTAGAATCAAAGAAGCCCACAATTTGTAACTCCACCCTCAGAATCTCTTGAATAGGCATTATGATTGGTAGACCAGATGTGGTGTTGATAGTGACAGCTATTGTAAGGTTAGTGAATTCTGTAGTTAATGGAACTGATAATGTTGTATCTTGGTTTAAGCCTAGTTTTTCAGCTTGATTACTAGATAGCAAGATGCTTTTGTTATCATCCAAGAGAATGCTTAAGTCCATTTGTTCTCCGTTTTTCCAATTATAGAACTTGCCAAATGCATCTGGATAATCTATGGGTACTCCAGCAGCTTCTATTGTGGGGTCAAACTGGCTAAATACTAATGCCGGGATCTGTGTGGAAAGCTCGGGCATAACTCCTACTGCGTCGGGAACCAGATTTTTTATAGATTCTTGGTCTGCTGCTCCAAGGTAACCACCTCCAGTGCTATTCAAAACTCTAAGGTCCACTTCTCCTTCGCTTTGAAGAAGACTAGTTAAAAATGAATTCCCCAACGTGTCCGTTGTTATTTGAATGCCAACAAGCAATGTGACTCCCAATGTTACAGCTAGAACTGCACTAAGGTTCTTTGTCTTTCTTCTGGATAACGACCTCCACGCAATCATAAAACTAGCTTTCAATCCCATAAGCAAACCACATTTGATCTTTTTTAGAGAATTCAGGCAGGTTTTTTCTCTTTGATTCTTCGGGCAATTTTCTCCAGCTGTTTACTACAATCATTCAAAATTTCGGCTATTTTTTCTGCATCTTGCTTTGTCAAGTTGTCTTCTAAGGCAGTTCGGAGATCTATGAATATCTTCACAACTCTTTTCGCAGATTTTCCGACAATACGTAAGTTTTCATGTTTGTTGTTAAAATGAAATCCTTCAAAGAGTATTGGTGAAAGATATTCTAATTTTTTCAAGAACGTTTGTCCAAACTTTACTTGTTCTTCAAAGAATTTTTTTCCATTATCTGTAAGAACATAATGTTTCATTCCACTTTCTCCAATGGTTGATTCGTTGGTGTATCCTTTATCCTGTAACCTAGCTAGAAGTGGATAGATTGAGCCTGGACTTGGTTTCCACTTTCCACTTGTTTCCTGTTCAATTTCCTCAACAATCTCTGCACCTGACATAGTCTTCTCCGTTAGAAATTTTAAGACTATGAATTGGAGAAGACCTCTTGGGACTCCTAAAGTTTTCTTCATCTTTCGCTCGGTCATTCCACCACCAGAAATATCGCTAACAATATCGCTAGAGACACTTAAACCTTCCGATTTAAACATACTAATTCAATCTTCACACGCACTAATTCTGATGGAGCCGAAAAAAGGAGATTTTACGGGAGATACCTCCATAGTAACAAATTGCGACTACAATAACACATTTTTAACATTTCTCTATTTCAGATTTCTTTACAATGTATATTCTTTTCCATATTTTATTGTCTGAACGTTTTTGCTTATTTTCTTGAACAATTGCTGGTTTTCCGTGTGTATCGGAAAAATTCTCTTCGGTTTGACGTGGTTGATTAAACCAGTTATTTGCTGTCTGTTCATGTGTCCAGAAGCATGAAGTTGATGAAACCGCATTTTAAAATGATCCAGCCAGTTATGCATAACCTCATCTTCAATGTCTTCTTCACTAAACGGCTCACTCATGCTGTGAATAAAATGACTGCCGCGGTCTGGCTTAATGTCGATTAATTCTGCAAACTGATAGAAATCCAAGTCCATAACCAGCTTGCTCTGGTCTTTATGCACATCTTCATACGTTACCATTTTATCCATGAATTCTCGTTCCCAAACATAATAATCCTTCTCCTGGAACCGTCCAGACCTTTTCCGTTTATAATAAACCAAAATATCTTCATCATTCAACGGGTCAGGAAGATCAAGCCGTTTATCCTCCACAAGCTTGCCAAGCAAATAAGCGGTTTTAGGAGAAACCACAATTTTTCTACCATTATTTCGAGCCACATTATAAAAGCTTCTAAACCTGTCCATATCCCTGCTGTAACGAGTAACAAACACAATCTTACCAGTTGAAGAAACCACTTTGCCGCTTAACTGTTCAACCTGCTCTTCAGAATAATTCTTCCGCTTCTCCTCCTCAACCATCCTAGTACCTTCACAAATCATTGCCACAGGCTCACACTCCCGCGCTCTCTCAGCAAACTCCTCAGTCAGGTCCCGCCTAGAACCATGACTCCTAAGATCCCCAGTATACACAATCACGCCTCCAGACGTATGAATCAAAAACCCGTAAGCAGCAGGAATCGAATGATCAACATGAACAGGCTCCACCACCAACCCACCAACCTTAACCTTGTCCCCAGTCCGAAACGTCCGAAACACATGCTCCCCATAACTACAAAAACCACTAGTCTTCTCCATAGCCTCCAAAAACAACTTAGTACCCACACCAAGAAAAACAGGAATCTCCCGATCCAAAAACTGAATATGATTCACATGATCAAAATGAGCATGAGACAAAAACACCCCATCAAACCGAGGCCTCACATAAGAAACATCCGTAAACCGCAACTGCTCCTCCGCATACAAACCCTTCAACTCCGGCAGCAAACCAAACTCAAAATAATCCCCCAAACCATTTATCGCCCTAGGCGACAACCAACCAGTAAAAAAATCACACCCCATAGTGAAAGACTGCCCAAAATCCAAGAAAACCCTCACATCACCATCCTCCAACAAAACCTTGTTACCACCAATCTCATCCACTCCACCATAAAACGTCAAACTCACCATCTCTGACAACCCACACCAATTCTCTTCTGATCACATGTTTAAGACTATTGGAACAACAGCTTAACTGTTGCGCGTGCGAGTTTTCATGTAGATTCAGTTAGGGAGAGCATGCCTAGTTCTTATTCCTGTTTTTGTGGGTTAAGTGAAGCAAAATGATTCTCAAGCTCATATTTATCCAAAGCAGGATCCTTGACTAAGCGTGCTTCTATCTCCTCCACAAATTCCTGCGTGAAACCAGTTGGAATTGTAATGTCCTGATCGGTCAGGTCAAGTGGCAGCGGCAAACCAGTCGCCTTATTCACAGACGCACTGAAAAAAGCTAAGATGGAGTCTAACTCGAAGTTGACGGGTGTTTCCAAACAGAAAGGTGGTGCTGGATACGTGCAACGCACATAATGACGTGCAGTCCGGAAAATATCCTCAGGGTTACATAAGAGATCTCGCCTTGCACCACGATCAACATCTCCTTTACATGCTTTAAAAATCGACTTTATACTCCTCTGAGGATCTACAGCGTACCTATGGTAAGCAAGCGCCAGCCTAGTGTAATAGGTAAATAGAACAGGATCTCCAAAAGCAGTTTCATAAGAGAACCATTCCCCCTTCTTGATAAGGGATGAAAGAATTTCCTTGTCATTTCGATTCAGACGAAAGCTATCGTTCCCGTTTTGGTATATCATCCACCCGTCAATAGCTGACGTTTGAACCCTCTTAATGATACCTACAACTTTTCTGCTTTCAAGCAATTTAATTGAAACGTCACGTACATGCTTCACCAGTTCAGCTCCATTTTCAAATCTTTCATTCGGCACTTCCTGATTATGCACTATGCGGCAACGCGGTCTAAATCCGAAGAAGCTTCCATCAATAATCAACAAATCAACATTCTTCTCCAAACAAGACAACGCGATCTCACGCTCAAGCCCAGCAGTTAACAACGACAGCAATTTCTTACTAACTTCCGGATCACCTATTTGAAAATCAGAAAAATGGCCGCTGAAATACTCCTCTTCAACAAGCTCCATACCCTGAAAGATATGGTAGGTCGCACCATACGTTCCAAAACGCCCTCCAATTCTCTCACTCATGACAGGAGAATCAGAACCATCAACAACAGCAATTCGCCAGTTCTCCCATTCATCATTCTCCGGTATCCTTTTGAATTCCAAGAGTTTACCAAGGCTGCCCAGCTTTTCTTTATCTTCAACAAGCTTTGCCTTTATGAGCTCAGCCTGCTTCTCAGCCAGTTCAAAAAACTGATATTGCATTTGAGAAGGAATCTTAACCCATTCAGGAAACTGCTCAATCGTCCCACTCATTTTTTTTCGCCTGACCCCATCATTTATCTGACTCAGCAATATCAAAATGGATTAGCAAAGGAATTGGTGAAGGATTCATCTTACCTGTTACGTAAAAATCCCCTACAGGCATAAGTATTAGATATTTTGGATCAATGTCTGCTTGACCTAACAGCTTCATAGATTCATCGAAATCCAAAGGGTTAATTTTGCCAATAAACTGAGTGTTCAAGTTCCGACGGATTGCCGCGTTTATTCCGATCTCACCGGCAATTCCCTGGCTGAGGAGCACAACAGACAGATTGTAACTTCGACCTAGAGCACACAAATCGGAAATCAGCTCCATTGTTCGTGTTTCAATTCCCTTGGGTTTGAAAGGACAATACTGTGGGCCCTCATCTATTATGACAGCTAGATTAAGCCGCTCCTTCCCCTCCATCAGCTTGCAGAGATGCTTGGCTATTGATAGAAATGTTGAAAGTTTTTGCTGTTTACCGCCTTTGCTTAGATCAATTACCACTGTATCATGCTGCTTCGTAGCTTCCACGATTTCCGCTGGCGCCATCTTCCCCATAACATTCTTCAACTCTTCACTAGACATCTTCTCAAGGTTCTTCTCAAATCTCCGCACATAATTCCTACCCCAATAACTCACTGCACCTGTTCTATCCATGTTTTCACTCTCAATCTCCGATCTAACCCTGGCTTGTAGGTGACCGCGAAGCTGTTCAGGGTCATCGAAATTTCTCCAGCTGCCTTCATAAATCACTGTTTCCAAAGCTGCTCTTATCGGATTTCTTTCAAGCATATTACCTGCGTAGTACCCGAAGTAATCCATGGATGAGCACAAATACTCTATCACCACATCATTGTCCAGTCCCAAATCTGATATTTCAAACGAGCTGGAAAAGAAGGGAGCATAGTCTGATCCTTTCCAATCAAAGATTAAAATTTTGTATCCAGCTGACCTGATAAACGGCAGAATCTCATATCGGGTTAAGAGGGATTTGCCTGCTCCAGTTGCCGCAAAAACACCTATGTGATAGCATACAAATTGAGGGTTCATTGGAACCCGCCAACTGGGATGACCCTTATAGTATCCAATAGTATTGGAAGTTGAGCCTAAGATTTTCATTGGATCATCATTTTCCTCAAAGATCTGAACGTCCGACGAAGGAGCTATTAACATCTTATTCTCCTTCAACACGTTATTTGACACTTCACCGACAACGCTGAGACCAAAAGCATAGAATTCTTTGGCGTTTGACGGGTGACGACCGATACGAGCATAGGCTACTCCTGGAGAGTAACTGCCTGTCCGCAGATTCTCGTTGCTCCCTAAACCACCTCGGCACACTGCCATTATTTCATTACCGTTCCTGTTGCGAATAACCACCAAGTCTTCAGCTTTTACCTGCCGTTCTTCGCCTTCAGCAAGAATGACAGATGCTTCCATCACACTTGAACCGCTGGCGACAATACCTGCCTTTCTCATTTTCTTCCCCACACATTATTATGAAACTGCTTTAATAAATGAAACCAAGCAGGCAAAAACTGAATACGAGAGACATCAAGCCCACAATTTCCGCAGCAATAATATCCTCAATTCGGAGTAGCTCCTGCAAAATCTGTCAGGAATACCGAGAACATCAATTTTCTCTCACGCTGGACAATCTATCCTTGAAATTTACGCACAGGCGTATGAGATGTGCAGAAGTTTACAAGTCGCTTAACATCCTACCCATTTCAAGTCATGTTATTTGATGTTTTCTGGTAAATATTGCCTTTTCTTTTTAACCTCAATGTTCAAAACTTCTTATAATGTTATTCTCACCATGTAATACTTGATATTGAATGCGTAGAAGAAAATCTGGTGTAGAAAACCTTTTTGTCTTCTCGTTCTTTCAGACACATCGCCACAGCTTACCACCGCGCAATGGTTTTCAAGCAGCAGTAACCTACGCCAGAAGTAGAAAAGTTGACACTGGTATTTCAACGTGACTTCTTCCTTCAACAAAAACATCTTTCGTTACAATAATTCCTTTATGTGCCTTTCCACCTTTCATGAAATCTATTATGCCGTACACGTCATTCCTTTGGATTGATGATTGATATTTCAGTTCGATCGGCAAAAAATCACTTCCCAGCTTTGTCACAAAATCCACTTCCCGTTTTTTGCTGCTTTCCCAATAGAACAGCTTTGTTGTGTAGTCAAACTGCGGACTCGGCTCAAGATTAAACAGCAAGCGAACCATGTGATCGCAGACAACAGACTCCAAAAGTTTACTCTTGTTCTCAGAATCCTTAAGAAACTCCAGCGACTCATGAAAGGGATGCCGGCCACCGAGAGCCCACCATCTTAACGCGTGAAAAATGAACGGATCTTTAAAGCAAATCTTCTTTGCTCCTCTATAGTATGGTACACCTTAGCGCGCGCTCTAGTCCCAAACCTTTTATATATAGCTTGCGATTGAACTCGCAAGGTGCTTATAAAAACCTAACAGAAAAGCTCCAACACTCTCTTTTTAAACATACACCTAAAACTTAATGACCTCTCTCCTCAAATGCTCCCCCGCTTCTCTCCCGCGCGCACGGAGGATTCCATCAAATTCATTCAGAGAACAAACACTTCTTTAAGCTCTCTTTATACTCCAATCGTCTCAGTCTCAGCTTTGTGCAAGAAGGTTATCTACGTGAAGATGAAGAAGGAAAGGGCATAATCATCATGAGCAAGTTTCTTCATACCCACTGATTTGAGGCAATCACAAAGGCACATTAATTTCTTCCACAAATCATAAAACTGAAGCAGACAAGCAACAAGTAACTTGACATTCATTATGGTGATGACAATTGCATGAAGATAGGGCTGAAAGCAGGTTTGCTGATGTCTGGAGAGAGAGGAACAGAATCCAACCACAGATAACGAACGACTGGGTAGACAACGATTGGGCCAAGGGAAGAAATCAGTATTTGACTTTTCTCATAAGAATTAAAAGAGGAAAAGTTGATTGGGAAAATAATCGAGATTCAGGATAAGCTATCGACTATTCCTTGTATTGACTCATTCCCAAAAGATTACTTTCATGTAACTGTGAAAGGGTGTGGATTCCTAGCAAAATCCGAAAAGCATGAAGATGATATTCTAATAGAGAACCTGCAAAAAATAGTCAGTCAAGCAAAAGAAGTCTTACAGGCATTTCACAAGTTCGACGTGCTCCTTCCTAAACTTAACATCTTTTCAGAAGTTGTCTTAATAGAGGTTCATGATGAAGGCAAAATTGGAGAGTTAAACAAAGGACTGCAAGCAATACCTGAGATAAAAAAGACGAAATTCGACTATCCAAATCTTTTACCTCACATCAGCATAGCACAGTTTCAAAATGATCAAGAACTCGATAGATTGATTAGTTATCTCGAAAAACTGAGAGAGACGGAGTTTGGAGAACTTACAGTCAACTACATAGAGTTAGTGAACGTGCGCTAGCCTCTAAGACTGTGACCCATCGAAGGTTTTTGCGTAAGTCATAAAAACTGAAGCGAACTAATTCAGTTTCATGAATAACTCGAAACACAAATGGATGTTATGGTGATAAGAGTCATGTCAATTATACCAGCTTTTGGGTTGGGTTTATGGAATGCTTGGCTTTTTATGGGGCCCTCTCTATTACTTATGCTTCTCTCTCTTCGCTTGTTTAAAGAAAAACGTGCACCTAGTCCAAAAAGTGTGCGTCTGTCTAAGACTAAGATGTCATTTTGCCTTTTTTCTAAGTTTATCTATTTTCCAGCCGTTATATACTCTGTTTTTCTACCGCTAGAATATGGCACGATGTGGTTCTATGTTGGTATTCCAATTACTCTAGTTGGATTAGTTGGAAGCATTTTAGTTGTGGTGAATTGGGTTAATACCCCCGTTGGGGAAGTAGTATCCAGAGGACTATATCGTTATTCGAGACATCCTATGTATGTAACTGAAGTGTTGCTCCTTTTGGGTGTGGGCATAGCTTCAGCTTCATGGGTTTTTTTGGTATTTCCCATAATAGTTGGAGTTGGAGCCGCATATTTCATAAAGATGGAAGAAGCCTTTTGCCTTGGACATTACGGTAAAGCCTATCGAGAATATATGAATAGGACTCCAAGATGGATAGGAATACCGAAACAAAGAAATGATTAGTATGCACTTAGGTCCCACTCGCTTGTTGTAGCCAGTAAAGCTTCTAAAAACCCGACACCCTTGCTTCCTTTTTCACGTTTTTAGGGAAGTTACGAATTTAGCGCGCGCGACGCTTACACCTTCCTTCTATATACTAGGAATGTTGCGAGAGTTGTCAGTCTTTAGTCTTCATATTGATCCTAGAAGGGTGCAAATACTCCCGTGAACACAAGCCAAGCCAAAATCGTCTTTGCTACAAAGCTGAGAATAATGTAGAATCGTTCACCGTAAAGATAGTCTTTCCAGCGACCAACGCCTTTGTATTGCAGAACCATGTTGATGGCGAATACATTGAACAGAATGAAGTAGACGAATAATATGAAGTAGACGAATGTCGGAGGACCGGTGCTTGAGGAACTTACGGCTGAAATAAAATACGCAAAAAGCACTATCCACGGAGTCCCACCAGAAATACATCCCAAGATGAATGGCGACCAATTAGTCTTCTCAGTTCTCTGATTTACCAGTTCCATCAAATACCCAAACATTATCATCATTGCATTAAGGACAAAAAACATAGCCAAAGACCAAAACTCCCAGACACCTACAAATGATGCAATCAACACTATCATTATCGAGCTTGAGAAAGCATACTCATACCACCGATATGGGTTCATGCCTTTTTTCAGATTCTCGTTATAGTTCTTGTTTCTCAGATGTGCAATAGAAAAATGTGCAATGGCAGAAATCAAAGGGAAAGAAGCGAGAATCGCTCCCAAATAGCTGACTGTGAATGAAATTTCGAGTCTGGGAGTGGGAGGAATTCCGCTAAAATCAAGATAGAAAGTGTATATGTCTCTGCTCCAATCTAACAAGAGACCAGCCGCTAACATCACTATTCCTTGCACTAGATGTAGAACACCCGCAGCCGTATTGAAACGCTTCAAATACTTGAACGAAATAGGCGAACTAGCTATAATTTCCTGTCTTTCTTTATAGTTCATAAACTATCTTAACGCCAATAATGTTTTTATATCTTACTAGATTGGGAGTAGATGAGGGTCGGCTTGTCTAACTTCACTCGCTCCTCGCCTCCAAAAACATATTAGTAATCCCATCTAATATTCATACATAAATTTGTAGAGAGTTGAGATTCCTATGAGTTCAAGAACTAAGAGTGTAGAGGGTGATTTATGCCTAGTCTTAGGAGTTATGCTACTATTCGGTGGATTCGTTACATTCTTCTATGAGATATCGGGAGGTCTATATCCTTACCGAGAACTAAGTATTCCATTGTTCGTTCTAGGAGTAGTCTCGTTTATAGCTGGTGCATTCATACGAACCTATATCTCAAGAAAGACTTAGACGATAAGCAGAAGGATGCGGTAAGGCATAAATCTTGACTGGGTTAGATTGGGTTGGAAGGCTGACGAGGTTGAATAAACAAAAAACGGAAATCGACTATCGGGTTTTCTTTGCCCTTGGAGTTTGCTTCATGGGACTAGGAGTAGTCTTCACCTCAGCGATTAGTCTTGCTTTTGTTAGTTTTCTTGGATGTGGAGTAATTTTTATGATAATTGGTCTGGCTAATAGGACAAATGGGCGAAATCCAAGAAGGAAACTTGAATATCCATTGACTACTAGAAGCCGTAGCCTACAAATTAATGGAGAAATAATCCAGTAATCTAAATCTCTAGTCTCTCAAATTTTCTAATCAATTGATTAACCTTTAGAAGCCTCTAAAAACCCGCCGCCTTTGCGTTTTCTTCGCCTTGCTGAGGGAAGTTGTTAATTATGTTTCGTTATTCTATTTTTTTGGGGGGGATATGTGCGTTCTCGGCAGCCTCTGTGTCAAAATCATATTCTGGGTGAGCCTTTCCGAAACCCAACTTCTTAATTGATATAACATCAAAGTCAAGGTGTTATCAGCAGATATCTCCATTTGTCTCTGGTTCAAATCCCCGCGGCCCACCGATTCTCCTAGCCCATTTCTGGTGGTATTCATATACATGTTTTTTCAGGAGCTTTGTATTCTGCGCCTTCTCATGTACTTGTAGCACTGTTGGTTGCAGGAGTCGATATTGAATAAGCTATCCTGCTTTTCGTCCCTTCCAGAGATGGTAGACCAACGAAATCGCAAAGAGAAAGAAACCTCCTAGATGAATAGCGGTAGAAGTCCACCACTCAACCACCAAGCTCTCGGGGGGCGTCACCCAAATACCCAAGGGAATTCCTAAAACCAGCTTCCAGATTAATCCAACTATGAATAAGATAAACCCCGCTATAGTTAGTTTTCCTGAAATATGCAGACTCTTTCCCTCCTATATATTCATAATGTTTTATGTCGATCAGGTATCCCTTATAATGTTTTTCCTAAGCCGCGCATGCAGAGAGAATGCGAAAAACGGGAGGTTGCGGGGACGAAATCGGGAGACATCACCAGCGTTTAAAGCTTATTTGACTAGGCAAATCAGGACACTCGCACAAAAAGTCAATTTTTATTTCCAGCTTGTTCCTTTTCGGGGCTGTGCGCGCGCTATTGAGATAGTAAGATAAAGTAAAAACACTTCACATTCCACCTTTTTTTGTTTGTGCAAAAGATTAGTGCATCTTTTAAAAAGTCCCTTTGGTTAACATGGCAAAACTCTAATCATTCAAGTCCCTTTAAGTTAACAGAACCAGGAAAAGCAAAACATAAATGTTTTTGTAATTACTCAGTATGATATATCATTATAATAATAGAGTGGAATCTTAGGATTATGCTCCAACTGTGCCGAGCTTTGAGAAGCTGAAACAGACCTAGAAGACTTTGAAGCATAAGAAAACTCATAATACCAGTCATATGAATGGAAAAAGTTGTTGTTGATTGCCTAAGGATAACCACCACAACATAATCCCGCGCGCACGGAGGATTCCATCAAATTCATTCAGAGAACAAACACTTCTTTAAGCTTTCTTCGCGACCGGAGACATCAAAGCGGGGGCGGAGCCTATAAAGATTCACAAATGTGCCAATCTATATAAGTGACGTTGAGAATACTGCGATATTCCTATGGTTTGTGATTTTGAAAAATGGTAATTACGTTAAAATGCAGAGTGGAAATGATTGGATGCTGAAAAAGGTTTGGAGAGGTAGAGGTAGGCTTCCTAAAAGCATGCATTCGTACAAAGATAGAAGGATTCTGGATTACCTTGCCAGAATAGCTATGACGTATAAGGTTGATTCGAGCGGGTTTTTTGACTGCATTGTGGAAGCTTGGAATCATAAAGAATCAGAATGCAAGCAGTTGGTGATAAGGTGTCGTAAGAAGACGAAGGATTCAGCGATTTTTCTCTTCACCAATGTTCAAAAGGTTGTAGCTCAATTTTCGATACCGACTGCAATCCTATTAGGAAGTAATCAACTTGAAAGCTATATGAGAACAATGCAGCCCAGAAGAGTTTCTTCAGTTAAGAGCTATGAGGGTGCAAACCCTACGATCAAAAACTTGAAAGCTGGAATGAAACGGATCAATGTGAAGGCGAGAGTGCTTGAGATCCCAAAATCGAAAATGGTATACACTAGATTTGGCACGATGGCTTCTGTATCGAATGCACTTGTCGCCGACGAAACTGGTTCAATTAGAATTGGTTTATGGAACCAGCAGATCAGCATTATTTCTGAGGGTGACTTAATTAACATTAAAAATGGCAAAGTAGCTAGGTTTAGGGGTGAACGCCAGTTAAGAATAGGGAGGCACGGAAGCTTAAGCGTCATCGAATGAATTGTCTATCACCTTTTTCTTGGTCTGTTGATTTGTTTAGGAACTGAAAAAAGAGAGAGTTGCGGGAGATATCTCCACTGGGTTGCTGGTCCATACTAGACCACGGGTCCCTACATGACGCGTATAATACACCTTCTAAAGGGTTCATCCACTCATAAAGAGAAGAGGTTGAATACGCTATTAAATCTTAACAGAAGAACAAAGGCAGAGACTTCCAGAACCTGAAAAAGTATAGGGGGTATTCAATTTACGCAAGATTTAAGACATAGGATTGACAAGACATTGAAATCGTGAATGTAGCATGTCGAAAGAAGACAAAATGTTAGAAGAACTGAAGCGAATAAGAGAGTTACTCGAACCAAAACCCACCCCACCACCACCACCAAAAGGCTTGTGGAACGAGTTCACAGATTTTCTCTCAAAATACAAAGTGATGGGCCTTGCTGTCGCCTTCATCATGGGCATATACCTCGGTGACCTAGTAAAAGCACTTGTTGACGACCTAATCATGCCCATAGTCACTCTTGCCATGCCCGGCATCGAATGGGAAACCATCGTAGCTGGACCTTTCCGCGTTGGACACTTCATTGGCGCATTAATAACGTTTCTCATCATAGCCACTGTAATCTTCCTCTTGGTAAAAATCACCAAAAAATGGGGCGTAGAATAGCTTCTACACTAGCCTAACGAGGATTTCCTGTCCACCAACCTAGCTATGGTTCTAACTAAACCCCTAATAGTCCCATTGTCACAAAGATCGATAAATTATAAATTAAACTCCTTCATACAAGAAGAAAAAAGGCTACCAAAAAGTAATATGAAGTCTCAGATAGTTATTGAATCTGGATAAACACTTCAGAAATCATGGAGAAGAATGTGCATGAGTGTCTTGAGCGAATTTTTCAATTCATGTTGCGAATGGGTCTCTTCTAATTTAGATAAGATCGTTTTTTCCGTTATAGCCGTTATCATCAGCTATGTTGCGTATAAGATTCTTACAAGACAGACAACAAAGTTGAAAGAACAAGGGAAGCTTGAAGAGAATATCGCTTTCACTTTGAATAGAGTTTTCAAATGGGGAACTGGCTTAATAGTTTTGGCTGTTGTTTTTGCACAGTTTGGTCTTGAGGTAGGGGTAATTGCTGGTTTGTTGGCTTTGGCGGGAGGAACCGTCATAGGTTTTGCTGCAATGAACACTATTGGTAACGCCATAGCTGGCATAATAGTTATGACGAGCAGACCCTTCAAAATCGGTGACAGAATCTTCTTCAACGGTCAATTTGCAGACGTAATAGCCATCGACTTAATCTATACGAAGTTAAATACGCTTGATAATGTTCTTGTTTCAATTCCAAATCAAGAGTTGCTAAAGTCAGAAATAGACAACTATGGCAAGAAAAGGGTAGTGAGAAGAAGTTGTTCCATTACTGCAGGATACGAACTGAATGCTGAACAGGTAGAAACGGCTCTGCTGGAAGCTGCTAACAATGTAAACGCAGTATTGAAAAACCCAAAGCCCTATGTTTGGATAACCGACTTCAAAAATTTTGCAGTTGAATACACCCTCTACGTCTTCGTTGACGAAGTAAAACGCCTTCGAAGAATCGATGCCAACCTCAAAAGGGCTGTCTTAGAAACATGTAGACGCCATAAAATAGACCTTAGCACACCAACCCTGCTCCGTAGCGTAGATTAAGAAACGTTGAAAGGTTCAGAGGGAATAGTAAAATTAATTGATAATAGCTCTAGGTTCCGAGTTCTATATCTCCTAACTCTTACCATCTTGGTCGAACCCCAGATCTAAAAACATAGCAAATCCCTTCAAATCTTTGGTGTTGCCACGATTTCGAATTCTTAAATAATTCTAGGTATCTAGAGTTGGTAGATGTATGCTCGAAAATACTGGTTAATGTCAGGTTCCGAGGTTCTAAATCAACTTGACAGCTCTGAGAAGGGGCTAAGCAAGAAGCAAGTAAACGAAAGACTAGCCCGTTTTGGAGCCAACGAGATAAGCAAACGAAAAGTCAGGACCGGCTTGTTCGTCTTCTTATCTCAGTTCAAGAACCCACTAGTGATAATTTTAATTGGGGCAAGCATCGTTGCAGCTTTTCTAGGAGAACTTACAGATGCAACGATCATAATCGTTATTGTAGCAATTAACGGACTAGTTGGCTTCTTCCAAGAATACAGGTCAGAGAAGGCACTGGAACGTCTTAGAAAATACATTACATTTACCGCCAAGGTCATACGAGAAGGAGAGAAGCAGTATGTCGACACCAAGGAGCTGGTTCCCGGAGACCTAGTTTTGTTGGGAACTGGTGATGTTGTTCCCGCAGATGCAAGGTTACTGAATGTAGACGAATTATCTATAGATGAATCATCCCTAACGGGAGAGTCGTACCCTGTTAGAAAAGTCTCTCCAGAAATGTCAGCCGAAAGCCCCTCTATTCATGAAATGAAAAACGTTGCTTTTATGGGAACATACGTTAAAGACGGAGAAGGAATCGGCGTTGTCACAGCCACAGGCAAAGACACATATCTTGGGAAAACTGCACTGCTCTTGAAGAAGATAAAAAGAGAAAGCGAATTTCAAAAGAACATGACGAAATTCGGATACACTCTAATAAAAGTGGTTTTGGCGAGTGTCGTTCTAATTTTTCTCATTAACGTCCTCCTCGTAAGGGATATAATAAGCACTATCTTGTTTTCTTTGGCTTTAGCTATCGGGATGGTCCCAGAGGCATTGCCTATAGTAGTAACAATAGCTCTTTCCAGTGGAGCGCTAATGCTTGCAAAGAAGAGTGTTATTGTAAAGAGACTAGTTTCTGTTGAGGATCTCGGAAACGTTGATGTCGTCTGCACCGACAAAACGGGAACGATCACAGAAAACAAACTGACGCTTGAAAAGTATATGGACATTAACGGAAAACCAGAGAACAATTTAATCCTCTATTCGCTCTTGTGCAACTCAATAAGGAAGAAGAAAGACGTAGGCAACCCGATTGACACGGCAATATGGAATTATGCAAAACAAAACTTTGACATAAAGGCACTTGAAAATTACTCCATCGTAAAGGAGATGCCGTTCGACTCAAATCGGAAAAAAATGAGCGCGGTGATAAGAACAAGTGGAAAGTTATTACTCATATCAAAAGGCGCTCCAGAATCAATACTTGACATCTCAACTCACGTATGGCAGAACGATGAAGCCGGCTTGTTGAAAGAAAAAGAGGCTACGAAAAGACTGTATGAGGAGTACGGAAGTAAAGGATACAGAGTAATCGCTGTTGCCTACAAGGAGGTCGAAGAGAAGGAAAGCTACTCTAAAGATGATGAATTTGGACTCACACTGCTTGGCTACATTGCATTTATGGATCCCCCCAAAAAGACGGCAAAACAGGCCATCAAACTAAGCAGAAAGCTGGGAATCGAAGTTAAAATCTTGACAGGTGACGGGCCTCATGTTTCAAAGGAAATCGCTCGCCAAGTCGGTTTGAAAGTGAAAGATGATGAGGTTATGCTTGGCCCAGAAGTTGACAAACTTACAGATGATGAGCTGCAACAAAAAGTGAACAAAATAGTCATTTTTTCAAGAACAACTCCTGAACACAAGTATAGGGTGGTGAAGGCTCTGAGAAGAAACGGGCGAATTACAGCTTGCTTGGGTGATGGAGTGAACGATGCCCCAGCACTTAAAGAGGCTGATGTAGGTATAGCTGTAGATCAAGGGTCAGACATTGCAAAAGACGCCGCGGACATTGTCTTGCTCAAGAAAAGCTTGAAAGTAATAATCGATGGCATTAGAGAAGGAAGAAGAACATTCAGCAACATAGTCAAGTATATAATCTATACTGTCGCAGGAAATTTCGGCGATCTTTACACCATCGGGGCTGCCTCAGCGGTGCTGCATTTTTTGCCTTTGCAGCCATCTCAACTGATCTTGGCTAACTTTCTAACTGACACTCCCGTCATTGCTGTTTCAACAGATAACGTTGAAAAGGAGGAATTAGTACGCCCAAGAAGATGGGACATAAATCACATTTTCAAATTTGGCGGACTTCTTGGTCTAGTAAGTGCTATGTTCGACATATTACTTATTCTACTGCTGATTTCCGTTTTTAACGTATCCAATGTTCTATTCAGAACCGCCCTGTTTGTAGAGATTGTCTTGTCAGAGGTATTCGTTTTATTCATGATAAGAACGGACAAGTTCTTTTTGAAGAGCGAGCCTCCTAGTAAGAAATTGATTTGGGCGTCGGTAATAGCCCTGTTACTAACCTTTGCATTGATTTACCTTCCCATCACCAGCTTTTTTGAATTCACCTTTCTACCTCTGCCTTTGCTCGGAGTTGTAATTCTAGTCGTATTTGGGTACATCGCTGCGACAGAAATGGTAAAACTGGCGTACTTCAAACAACTCATAAAATCAAAAATCAAGCCCATGTTAGCTGCTCAAGTAAGACTTCTAGACATCGTGGCGATAATATGTCTACGTTTCGAAAACGAGATTTCCATAGCGTCTCTGCTTGAAGATCTGATGGAGAGTGCAAGCTATCCCATCGACCCCAAAAAGACCATCTACAACCTCCATCACTTGCAACGCGCAGGATTAGCCAGCATTGATTGGCAACAGAAAACCATTAGACGTGAAAAACCAATGAAGGAGTACGTGATGAAATACGTTGCGGGCAAATTCTGGCCAGAGATAGCAGCGGACTGGCACAAGATCAGTTCAACCATTCAAAATAAATACAACAAGGTAAACCCAGAATATCAAACCCTGCTATTTTCGAAATAGTGTACGAAGATTCAAACACTGCAAATCTCACAGTAATTATTGGACTAGCAATTCTCCCTAGCGCGCCCATTTGGCAAACTCATTTTTTGCTTTCCAGAAAGTCTTTCCTCATAAATCCGGGGATCGGCGGCCATATTTTTTCTTCCTCAAATTTCCTTTTTACCAGTTCCGTAACCTTGGATTTGATAAATTCTTCGTTTTCAGGTTCATTTATCCAAAACAACGACTCTATCTCTACAGTCCATTCCCTAGTACGTACAACAAATCTTATCTCTCGTTTTCTATTCTCGTCTACGATTACGTTTGGGTGACTTGCAAGAACACTGGCGATAACTTTCTTGGCTTTTCCAATGTCAAAAACATAGTCAACGCAAAATATGATGGAAGCTACTGTCTCCCTTTTGCCACCAGTGAGATTAATTATGTTCTCCCTCAATAGCGCAGAATTTGGAATAGTGATGGCGTTTCTATCATAGGTCTTCAGTTTAGTCGTTCTGAGACTAATGTCCGTAACTACGCCTGTCAGATTCCCAACTCTTATTACGTCCCCAATTCTGTAGGTTTTTCCTGAGATTATCAATAGCCCAGAAACCCAATTCTCAATTATGTCCTTCAAAGCAAAACCAATTATTAGAGCCCCAATACCTAAACCAGCAAGTAACCCCGTCACATCAACGTTGAAAGTCCATAAAATCAAAATAACTGCTACTGAGTAGACAACTAGCTGAAAGAACCTCTGGGCATGAACAAGTCGCCCCTTTTTGACCTTAATTTTCTCCTCAGCAACCCTCACCACCAATCGATTGAAAATTACTACCAAAATAAAGCTGGCAATTATTATCACGACAACTTGCAGGATCAAAAAGATGAGAGACCAATCCAGAAAATCAAACATAGATGGCTACCCTACCATACTCCCATGCCTTCACACGATAAGTATTTCTTCTAAACTTCTTGAAGTTCAAATCTTCGCGCACCTGTTATACCAGAGGCAATTCTCGCTATTCCATTCAATAGAAAGACAAACGAAAGCATAAAGACTAAAGTTAGGAAACCGAAGTCTGCAAACATGAAAACCGCAACGGACAAAGCAATAGTCAACAGGCCTATTATTACAAGTAAACCCCGAAGCCAGCCGGGAAAGACCTTGGCGAATCCACCGATTACAACTCTTGCGATTCCAAGCAACAGCAGGGCGGCCGAAAGCAAATATATCAACGTTTGAGTGGCAAGTTGAGGATGAAGCAAAGCCACGATTGCTAGCACAAATGCCAGTATACCTGCTCCTAAGTTAACTGCTCGTAACCCATCTGAAAGGTGCTTTCCAAACATTCCGATGATGATCCTTGCAATCCCTACGACTAGCAGAGCAAACGAAAGTACGAAAATCAGAGTCAAAATGGCAAGCTCAGGATATGCTAGAACAACGATTGACAATATGATGGTGATCAAACCGAAGATAACGTCTAAAGCACGCAACCAACCTGGAGACTTCACTTCACTCATATTAAACCATCAGGGAACTTCTTATCCATCTCGCTATAATAAATTTTGGATGGAAAAGAAAGAAGATGCAGAGAAACTAGCACACCTCTTCCATGCCTAAATCCTAGTAGGATTTCGGCAAGCCCAGAACATGTTCGCCTATGAAGGCCAAAGCCATCTGATGAGTCACAGGCGCAAGCCTAATCAGGTTTACCTCTCTCCACCAACGCTCCACATCATACTCAACAGCATAACCATAACCACCAAAAGTCTGCATAGCATGATAAACAGCTTCAGTACCAGCCTCAACAGCAGCAACCTTAGCCATGTTAGCCTCAGCACCGCAACGTTCGCCTTTATCGTAAAGCCAAGCAGCCTTGTAATTCAATAGTCTAGCCGCCTCAATCTTTGCCTTAGCCTCAGCCAACGGAAACTGAAGAGCCTGATGCGAACCAATAGGCACAGCAAAAACCTTCCTTTCCTTAGCATAATTAACAGCCTTCCTTATAGCCAAAAGCCCAAGCCCACAAGCAGCCGCCGAGAAAGACATCCTCTCAGGATTCAGAGTATCCAAAACAAAATACCAACCCTTATCCACCTCACCCAACAAGCTTTCCTCAGAAACCTTAAGGTCACTAATGTAAACTTCAAAGGTCTTCGAATAATTAATCCCATGCTTCTCAATAGGAATAATCTCAACCGCAGGATCAGGCAAATCCACAACAAACAAGCTCAAACCCAAAGTTCTCTTCGTAACCTTCTCCAAAGCAGTCGTCCTTGTTACGAGCAACATTCCCTTAGCCCGGTCAGCCCCTGAAATAAACATTTTCTGCCCATTAATCACATATTCATCGCCTTCTTTCACAGCCATAGTCCGAGTGTTCAACGTATTCGTCCCAGCATCAGCCTCAGTCAAAGCCAAACAAAACTCCAAACCCTTGGCAATCTTCGGCAAATACTTCTCCTTCTGACTCTCATTCCCATGTTTCACAATGGACAAGCCGCCAAACACAGAAGACAAACACAGAAACCATTCACCACCCAACCCGCAACCCTCAGAAACCAAAGTCTCCATAGCCAAAATCATATCAAACATTCCCATCCCGCCTCCACCATACTTTTCGGGGATGATTATGCCTGGAAAACCAGCCTCAATCAAAGTCTTCCAAAAATCTTCAGGAAACTCATGATTCTTATCTTTCTCCCGCCAATATTCTGGACCAAAATCCTTAGCTATGTCAGCAGCTGCCTCAACAACCATCTTCTCCTCTTCAGTCAACTCAAAATCCAAAGTTTTTCCCTCGACCCAAGTTTTATGGCGAAAATATCTCTAAACTAAGAATATAAATTCTTTCACGAAGAAAATGCAAAGTCTATACTATCTCTTGGTTGCTTAATGCGTTTTGCAGAGCATTAATCACGTTTTGTCTTCCCATGGTAAGTATGTAAGGACCCAGTCTTGGTCCTCGTGGCACGCCTACAAGAATCATATACAACGTTTTGAAGAACCTTGCAGGTTTCAGGTTGTACTTTTTGGCAGTGTTGAATATGGCGTTTTGTGTTTTTTCAGCTTCATCTTCAATCTTTAGCGTTTCAATCAATTCTTTTGTCGCTTGTCTCTCTTCCACGGTTAGGCTTATGATGGTTTCTTTTATTGCTTCAAAATCCCTTACCCAATTAAACGCAAATTCAATTCGCTTCTTCAAGTTTTCATCAAGCGTTTCGTCTTTCTGCAAATATCCGTAACTTCGAAGCTTTTCAGTAATGAATTCTTCTTCACGTCCCTTCGGTGCCATCTTAGCCAAGAAAGCCAGCAAGTTATATGGCACATGAATGCTTGGTTTTCCAGGCGGCTTTAACGCCCAACAATATGCATACAAACCTTGAAGCTTAGCTCGTTCCTTCTCGTCTCTTATTGGTTTCTTTCCGAAGTATATGTCCTCTAAATGGTCCAGTTCGTTCACGTAGAATGGAATATCTGTCACGTCTAGTGTACGGGTTCCAACGAATCTTTTCAGCATAAGCACGAGCAAAGACTGGGGTGAGCCGTAACGAAACCAGACTTGAGGAGTTAGAACATTTCCCACGGAACTGGCGATTTTTCTTCCAGCCTTGTCAAGAAACATTTCGTAGCGTGCGTGCATAGGCGGTTCAAACCCTAGGATCTCTCGGCAGATCCTGTCGTTTATTCTAACAGAATCCTCTATGTCTTTCCCGTATGGTTCAAATCTTACGTCCAAGGCTTTCCATCTAGCTGCGAATTCACCCTTCCAGCTGAGTTTGCCTTCGCCTTTAGCGACGTCTGTCTCCCCTTTGTAGCCGCACCCTTCTATCCAACGTCCCTTTATTTCCATGCCCTCGCAGACGTACAAAACTTTGTTTTCCTCTGGTAAGAATTCAGTGGCTTTTGTGGTGTATATGCGCCCGCAGTTTTTGCATACTGGAAAATAAGGCAAGACTCCCATGTAACGTTCCTGTCCAACTTCCTCCTTAACTATTTCTCCAACTCTCTTCGCGTTAAGAAGCAATGTTCTAATTTCTTCGTTCAATAATCCTGTTTCATAGGCTTCTTTGCCAGACATATGCTTGTATTCTATTCCACACTTGTCTAATGCTTCCAATAATAGCGAACTCATGTGCTCGCCGTAGCTTTGATGGCAACCAAAGGGATCTGGAACAGCTGTTACTGGAAAGCCTAAATATTTTTCTAGAGATTTTGGCAGTCCAGCGGGAGCCTTGCGTAAACCATCCATGTCGTCACAGAAGGCAATCAATTCTGAATTATAGTCTTGCCCTTGGATAGCTAATGTAACAGCGTAAGAACGGGCAGCATCGCCTAGGTTGCCAACGTGTGGAAGCCCAGAAGCGCCAAGTCCCATCTCCGTTCTAATCAAGTTTAAGCTTCTGCCCAGCTTCCGCTCTCTTTCAATTATCTCGGCAGCCATTTTGTCGTACCATGTGCCACGACCAATTATTTTCTCACTCATACCATGCCTAGCCTCTACATGCATTAACCAGTCTGTGAATAAAAAATGTTTAGAAAAAGTGAAGAGTTATTTTCTTTTCAAAGCGGCAGCAATCGCTAAAACGCCTAGCACAAGCAGTATTATCGCCAAAGAATAAAGTGGCTCAATTGAGTACATAAACCATGCTCCGCCAATCGCTATCAGTATTAGACCCATAGCAAATGTGCTGAATGGACCACGCTCATATTTGTGCGGGTTTGAAGTTCTCATTCCAGCTAACGCTATTGTCCAGCAACCGTATAACGCGAGTATTAGGGCTGGAATCAACGACCAGTCAATCAGATCCAATGGCGTATAGAGGATTATGGAAACTACTAGGATTATCAAGAAAATTCCGATGGATAGTAGTCCTCGATTTCCGTTTCCACTCATCTAGTTGCCTCTTATTCTATTTTGGCTCCACAGTCTGGACAGAACTTTGAGGTTGAAGGAATAAGTTTTCCACATTTTGGACATTTAATTGTTCCAGCACTTGGGGGAGTAAGCTGTGTTCCGCATTCAGGACAGAACTTCGAAGTAGCTGGGACTTTCGCGGCGCATTTTGGACAAATCACTAAGGCAGCAGCTGGTGCCTGCGCTGGACCCGTAGGCGTCATAACTTGCGGTATAAGCACCATACCCGTTCCCAAGCCAGCTCCAGATGATTTTCCAAGCTCTTCAGCAGCCTTCTTCACAGTCTCCATTCGCAACACTTCCTCTGGTCTAGCCCCTCCAGTTCTAAGCCAGAACAACCGCTCCCGATATTCCGGTGTCGTGTCTATCCCTTCAAATCGCAGGTCTGTCAATTCCAAACCTATTCGCTTAAAGTAGTCTAAAATGGCGTTTTTCACGACCATCGATGTCTCATCAAGTCTTGTAAAAACAGTGATCAAATCATAATGCGAGAGCTCATCAATCATTTTCTCATTTAAGAAACCACGCAGATAATTGTTAACATCTTCAGTTGAGTATGCCTTTTGTCCACCAACAACCTCGTTCACGAAGAGCTGCGGATTTTCAACCTTGAACCAGAAAGAACCGTGCACTTGTAATGGCGCAAGCTCAGTCGTTTGGGCTCGCGTTCCATATTTTCCAGCGAAAACCTTTGTTGAGACGAAAATTACTGTTGCTTTGAAAGGTTTTTCGCCATATCCAGCAATTCGTGTCAGCAATCCAGTAATTAATGGCAAGTTCAGTGTTGTTAATGTGTGTCTTCCTGCACCGAAAACATCGTAGGATTTGCCGTCTCTGAAAAACACTGCGACTTCGTATTCATGTACTATTAGCTGGGCGCCCCATGTGATTTCTTCGTTTGGATATCTCCACAGAATGTCTTCTGCACCTGGGTTTTTCCAGTCTATAACCTGCGGCATCTTAACTCACTCCTAATATTACTTCGCCTCTCTTATCAAAAGTTTTCTCAAAAGCCTCCAACGTTTCAACCAGATGCTGTGTGTGCTCTTTTGCCTTTTTGATTTCTTGTTTCATGACTTCCGTTTTAAACGCTTCAACTTCATTGACTATTTTCTCTACGTCATCAACTAGCTTGTTGTCAAAATCAATCATTCTGTCAAGATTCGCCTCTTCAACCTTCACTATGTTAAAGAAGCCAGCATACCCATAAGAAGCATGATCAATCTTTGCTGCTACACGGTCAAATTTTGCGACAAGGCGGTCCACATCTGTCAAAACTTCAAATAAACGGCGCTCAGACAATTTCTGAAAAACATTTTTAAGGTCACTTTTCGCTTCAGAAAACATTCGATATAAATGGTTCCTGATAAGCCTATCAGATTCTCGCCGCAACTCTTTTTCCTTATAACCGCGGAACCCTGGCATTGCTGCAAGAATACGCTCAGAAACACGCATCTGCTTTTTTGCCTTCTCATAAAAATCTTTTTTCGCACTCAAGAACTGTCTCCTCACATTCATCTTTCAATTTTATAAATGCATAGTTGCCACATTTAAAGTTTAGTTTAAAAGCTTCTAGGAAGGGGTTAGACCAAACCGTTTTTTCTTTGGCGAACTTCATACGCAACCTGATGCACTCGCGCGCACTTGTGTTCCGGCGAAATCTAAAATAGAAGCTTCTCCCAGAATTTGAATGCGCGCATGCGTATCTAAGTGAATGGTTTTGTGAGAAATGAGTGACGTCAAGAATCTAGACGAAGGTGAATTCCTGCAACTTTGGAAGTTTAATGGAAGAACTTCGCCAACGTAAGCTCATCAGATCCAGCAATAACCCCGTCTCTGACTACGCCGAAAAAATAGTTTGCGAAAAACTGAAACTGCTTCTTCAGAAGAAATCAAGCAAGGGTTATGACGCTATAGATGAGAACACTGGAGCAAAATATCAGATCAAAGCTCGTCGATTAACCAGACACAACAAGTCAAGGCAATTAGGTGTCATTAGGAATCTAGATCAGAAGCTGTTTGATTACGTGATTGCAGTAATCTTCAATGAATCCTTCAAGCCTCTCGCAATTTGGAGGATTCCAAGAGAGACGATTCCAAAATATGCTCGTTATTCTCGTCATCAAAACGGACAGATTCTTGTTCTAACAGGAAAAGTCCTTGAAGACGTCACAGCGAGTCGACTTCTCTAATTGTTTTACGTAGCGTGAGATAAGGGTTATTCGAACAACAACGCAGTGGAGACATCTCCCGCAATTCCCCCTCTTTTTTGTTTTGTAGCGTCATTTAAAACGAACCATATTAGTTTTCTCGGTTATCTACTTGGGGTTCCGGTTCTTCAGAAAATGCTTGATATTATCTATACAGGATATGGAAGCTACCTCCGACAACATTGAAGGTTTCTTCGATATAACAGACCCAGAAACTGTTTTAGCATTGATGTACAATGAAGCTTTCAGAAGGGCAAAGAGAAGGAATACTGATTACATTGTCTAATGTGGCTGTAAGGCTTACGTGTAATCCTTCTTTTAAATTTATAAGTTATATTTTCACTTTAAGGAAAAATGAAGAACAAATGGGATAAATGAGTTGGCAAAAGGCTATTATACTAAACCCAAACGAGCAAGTTGTACATTCATGGGACGGAGACTGTGAACGATGGCCTAAGCAAGTATTCAAAGAAAAAGGACTGATACGATATAGATACGTTTCTAAGGAAGCAAAAGAGCGAACTTCTGTGCGTTGGTTCTTACAAATCAAAGATTGCTATGGCTTGAGCGAAGAGGAATGTTATCTAAGACTTAACGTGCTTCGTTTGAAATAGATTTACGAGAGCTTCAAGGAGTAACTTGCGGTGGAGCAATTAACAAGTGGGTTTCAATAACCGACAAGAATGGAGAGAATGTATTTCATCTTCGTGGAGTGGGTAAAAAGGAAATAGAACCGTTCAGGGATATGATTTTAAGACAAGTAGAGAAACTGAAAGAACCTGTTACAAAGGAAGCCCCTAGTATTCAGAAGGAAATCATAACCAAAGAAGTTGTTATGGTGTCTTGTGAATATTGTAGAGCTTTAATGCCTCAGACTTCTACGTTCTGTCCAGAATGTGGAGCAAGAAGGAAAGGTTAAGGACACATTAATGTTCTTACAACACCCCCTATCTTGAGGCTTCGCCTCATTCTTTCCCCAAAGGGAAAGACACCACTGACTTGAAAGACTTCTCAGCTTGCTTGCCTCTACCTCCTAGTGGCTCGCCATTTTCAGTCTCCACTCGGAAAATTGGCTTTCGTCTGGCAAGCAAGCGTCACCCTGCTTTTAAGCACGTCAACCCGTTGAAGTTCATGGGGGGTTAAAAATTTAAATCTTACCTTTGAATAATACTTACGATAAAAATGAAAATCGTACATGTTTCAGATACCCATATCACTCCCTACGGACGTTTTAGAGAAAAATGTTTCAATGAAATGGTCAAGAAAATAAATGAAATTGAACCAGACCTTGTTATACATTCTGGTGATATAACTGAAGATGGTCTTTTGGATGAGTATGAATTAGCTCGGGAAAAGTTAAAACAAATAGAAGCAGAGTTAGTGATTATCCCGGGTAACCATGATGTAAGAAACGTGGGCTATAAACTTTATCCAGATTTCTTTGGAAAAAAACATACAGTAAAAAAAATTAAAAATGTGAAAATAGTAGCCTTAGACACTACAGTTCCAGACATAGAGGGAGGTAGGCTCGGGAGAACAGGTCAAGATTATTTAAGAAAATCAGTTGAAAACCTTCCTGGATTAATAAATGTTGTTGCCATACATCATCACTTAATACCTGTTCCAGATGCTGGAAGGTCAAGAAACTTGATTGATGATGCAGGAGATGTCCTTAAGTTAGTAAGTGAAAATTACGTTGATCTGGTTTTAATGGGACATAGGCACGTTCCCTACATAACTAGATTAGAAAATACGATCATGTTAAACGCAGGAACACTTTCTTCTGTAAAAACTAGAGGATACCATGGGCATTCTTTTAATTTGATTAATTTTTATGATAAGTCAGTTGAAATAGAAGTTATAAAATTACTTGAAGGTAAATTTACAGTGGAATGTGTAAAAAAGTATAAACTTACAGATTAGTTAGGATCTAGTCGTTATGATAGGTTTATCTTGAACAATAATAGCGCGCTATTGAAGACTGGAATAGGCGTAGTCTAGCAACCACTTTCAATGTACATCTCAACAGAATCTATCCCATAAAAAACTAGGGGGGTAGGCCGTATTGGCTCTTTTTCAAAAAATAAAATGACTCTTGTCTACATAGCGAAGAACATTTCTACGGGTTTCCAGTTGCTTAGAGCCCTGTCTATATGCAAAGATCTACCGGCGTAGTGAAGTGTGCCGAGACACGCGCCTGATTCAGAACAGATAGCGTTGTTTACTCTAAATTATTATGAAGAACCAACATGAACCGATTGCATAGTGCCTTCTTAATCCTCATTCATTTTTTTGTAAGCATTGTCTTCGGCTTCACAGTGTTTTCTCCAAACATTTTTCTGGCACAACGTTACCGCCTAAGCTTTTAACTATTCATAACGTATTTCTTCTTTTTATGTGGTTTAAAATGTGAATTCTGAATTCATAAACTATATATTAATTCATAGTCTGAATCTAGGCGCAGTGCGATTTGAATGGGATGTTGAAGTTGATGGAGTTAAAATCTTCAGAACAAGCATGTAGTGCTAATCCAGCTTTTCTTTCTTTAGAGTGGGTAGGTATTTTGCATGCATAAAGGGTTTATATCAAGAAGCTTAAGACATGTACGAAGGTTTTGGTGATGAGAAGATCTAAACTTGAAATATACACCGATATACTACGGGTTCTGGCTCAACGTGGACCGTTAAAATTAACTCACGTCATGTACAAAGCCAACGTAAACTGCAGCGTTCTCAAGGAATATTTGGATTTTCTGGTTAAACAAGGCTTAGTGGAAGAAAGAACTGTCGGGAAAAAAAGAGTTGTTTACGCAGTAACTCAGAGAGGTAGAATTGTGATCAAACACTTCAGAGAACTAAAACAAGTGTTGCCCATAACAGAAGAAACTAAAAACAAAATACTAATCCCCTACTAATCTTTAGTGCGCGCCATTTTGAGAGCTCAAAAATCTTCTTTTAAGCAACATTCTATGTAACTTTTCTACTCGTTTCTTGTCAATGTAACCTTTGTGAGGACGAAAGCCTCCTGAAAATCCATTTGGAATATGCAAGAGTTCATGAATCACTGTTTTTTCTTTCTCTATATCACTCAACTTGTCATATTGCTCAGAGATAACCTCGATAATATATGCTGCTGGCCGCCTCAATGCTTCTTGCCATATACTTCCCAACCCGTGAATACGAGCAATAATCCTTTTAGATTTTGAACCCTTACTTCGGTAACAATACACAAATTGAGGCACAACATGAAACAGATCCAAACTATCTATCATCTCATCCACTAACTTCTTGACATCTGGAGCTTCAATGTATTCCAATGTCAAACTTACCACCCTCTAACATTCGACGTATGCCGTCACATATATCGCTAGAGAACTGAAAATAATTACTTTTGCCACTCTCACTCACCATAAATCTGGATCCATATTGCGAATGCACACGGCTTCTGGAAGACTCTTCAGTTTCGTCAAAATATTCCGAATCCAGTTGAGGGTATGTCGCCTTTTATGACCGTTCCAGTTGCCCCGTCTATCAGCAACTGGTAAGCTTTGCCCTTATACTCATATTTCACAAACCATATTGGGGCATGCAAGTAAACCGTTTGATCTATTTTTATCTCATTTTTCATTTCGATAATTCTGTCAACATCTTGCTGAGCCAAAAAACGATGATGCTCCTCAATTTGCTGCTTTGCAAGCCCTGCAGCCTCGTTTTTTTCGATTTCGCTGTTCAGAACCTTAGCGAAAGCTTCGATTTTTCTAAAGTCGTAGGGGATCTTACCCGTTAATGGCACGTCATATTCCCTTGTTGGAAAATTCGTTGCCTTTCTTGCCAGAACAAGCCAATCATACTTCTTCTCAATTTTCCCTTCCTTAACAACTGGCGGGGTTATACGTTCAAAAATCCCTTTGTAATCGCTTTCAGCTTCCACAGACACAACCCAAAAAGGTAAATACATCAACGTTTTTTCCATAATTTTCGATTTTCTTGCGAGGTCTGAAGGCTTCAGAAAGCCTGCACGCATCCAATTTTTAATAGGCTCTTCAATTTCTGTCAGGTCATACTTGTTCTGAAGCATAGAATGTTCGAAGGTGAAAGCCTTTCCAGTTTCTATCACAACCGTGTAGCCGCAGTATTTGCACGTAGCTATTATTTCGCCCGGTTCAAACGATATTGGTGCACCGCAATGGGAACACGTTATTTCCTGAACTATGGACATCTATTTTCACGGCTTCTGCTTTTCCCTCTTCATTATTTCGTTTGCCACAATGACGCCTGACGCTGAAGCTTGAATCAACCCTCTTGTGACGCCGGCTCCATCACCAATTGTGAACAAGTTGTGGATTTTAGTTTCTAGGCTGTTGCTTAACTGCAGTCTTGAAGAATAGAATTTTACCTCGATGCCATATAGAAGCGTGTCTGTTGAATGTATTCCTGGAGTAATTTTGTCTAGTGCCTGAAGCATCTCCCTTATATCAACAAGGTAGCGGTATGGCAAAACGAAGCTTAAATCGCCTGGCGTGGCATTCTTCAATGTCGGGGTCACCACGCTTCGGTCAATCCTCTCAGGTGTTGATCTCCTTCCAGACTGCAAATCGCCTAAACGCTGTATCATTACGCCTCCGCTGAGAAGGGTGGAAAGCCTAGCAAGATACTTCCCATAAGCTATCGGTTCCTTAAACGGCGCCGTGAAGGAGGTGCTCACTAAAAGGGCGAAGTTCGTGTTTTTCGTCTTCCTTTCTGCGTAACTTTGTCCATTAACACTCAAAACACCATTGTAGGATTCTGCTATGACCTCACCGTACGGTGCAACACAAAAAGTACGGACTTGATCGTCAAAAAACTTTGAATAGTAAACAAATTTAGGTTCGTAAAGAGCGCTTGTCAATTCCTCCATGACAGAAGCTAAAACTTCAACTCTTATCCCAACATCAACAGGGTTGTTAAGCGTCTTCAAGCCTAATGCTTGAGCCTCCGCTTGAAGCCATTCGGCTCCGCTCCTTCCAGGCGCAACAATAACGTATTTCCCGAAGAACTTTTCGCCATTAACCGTTTCGACGCCTTCAACAACATTGTTTTTTACTATAAGCCCCTTGACGTCTTTTTTCAGCTTAACTTCAACATTGCCATTCAGTTCTTGACGCATTCTTCGAAGGGTTTGAGCACACCTCTCCGTGCCCATATGCCGAATTTTTTGGCGAATAAGTTTTAAACCAGCTAACGAGGCTTTTCGTTCAATCTCCTCTACTTTTTTAATGTCTGTTCCATAAACGTGTTTGGTTGCCCCAAATTTTATGTAAACACTATCCACATAGCTTATGAGTTCACCAAGCTCTTCTGTTGAAACGTACTGGTTTAGCCAACCACCAACCTCCGTTGACAGCGTAAGTTTTCCGTCGCTGAAGGCTCCTGCTCCTCCCCACCCAGATAACAGCAAGCATGGTTCACAGTGGATACATTCGAATCCACGGCTTGCTGGGCATTTACGCTGGTTTATGTCTGGTCCTTTATCAAGCATCAAAACATTTAGTTTGGTTTTTTCTGCAAGCTCAAGGGCTGAAAATATTCCTGCTGGACCCGCTCCAACGATTATCACATCATACTTCAAAGCACTCATCCCCTTTGAAACCCAGAACTACATGTAACAGCTTGCATATATTTTTAACGAGCACTTTAATGTAGAAAACAGCTTGCACTCTAGAAAACTATCACTTTTGCATATGCGGTATGAGACATAGAAACTTCACAGTTTTTTGACTGCTGTTTTTGAGCTGATGTTTCTCATTTGGAGGAATAAAAATGACGTCGCCAGCTCTAAACTTTCTTTTTTCTCTACCAACCACGATGCCTTCACCTTCTAGGATGAAGACCTCATGTTCCCAAGGGTGAATGTGTAAAGGACTGTAGCCTCCAGGCTCCATCTCGAACAACCTCATGGCAAAGTTTTCAGCCCCCATTTCCTTCGTGATAAGCCATCTAACACTTAGTTTTAAGGTTCCTTCCCCCGCATCTTTTGCTTCAACATCCCGATAATGAAAGATTTTCATCGCAATCACTTATCTAGATCAACTACAGACTCAACAATTATTAAGCTTACTCAGAAAAAAGAAGTGTCTTGGCGAAACATTATACTGGAAAAGGACTGGAGCGCCCAAAAACATATCCGCGTGTGTTGATCTAACAATTCGAATAAAGCACTCGTAAAAGGATGGTCAACATGGAAGAGTTTGGAGAATTTCCGCAGTTGGAAACGGATAGACTGATACTGCGCGAAATGACACTCGATGATGTGGAATTCTATTTCCGCCATTTCAACAAAGATGAAGTCGTAGAAGGCTGCTGTTTTCCAGGACCTAAAAACCTTGAAGCAGCTAAGAAAGAACTCGAACTCTATTGTATAAAACCCTTCAAAGAAAACAGGGGCATTCGCTGGGGAATCGTCAGAAAAGGCGGTAATGAGCTGATAGGAACTTGCGGCTATTACGATTGGAATAAAACTGCACATCGAGCTGAAATCGGATACGACTTGGATCCTGCATACTGGGGACAAGGCATTATTACAGAAGCTCTATGTGTTGTGTTAAAACATGGTTTTGAAGAACTGATGTTAAACAGAATCCAAGCAATCATTGACTCAAATGTTAGATCTTTCAGACTTGTTAAGAGACTGGGCTTCAAAAAGGAAGGAGGTTTTCGACAAAGCTACTTTAACGGACAATTTAGAGACGATGTCTGCTTTTCATTACTTAAAAAGAGTGGACAAAATCTTAACGACTTCGTTCAAGCACTGGAATTGGACTTACGCCTCCACAGTAGAGAAAGTATTGCTTGATGAAGAAAAACAGTCGCTTACACAACATTCAGTCCTTTATTGCTTCTAGAAGGCTCATCACGTTCCACAATTTCACCCTTGTATAAGGCGGCATGTTCGGGTCCTGCAAAATTTCATCCAAAGTTGATATGGCATTTGAGGCTCTAACGGCAGACGTGTATTCTGTTGTTTGCAGAACTCCCATGGACTTCTTTGCCGCTCTTCGAATGTTCCTAGGAGTAGTAGTATCCTCAGAAACTTGTCCCAGCACGACTAACGCTTGTCTAACTCTCTCTTCATATTCCTGCAGTTTCTTCTTCCTAACCATAATATGCCACCCCACACAATTTCGTAATAACCTAGTTATATAGGCTTTTATACGTATTTATTTCGGAGGTTTTAAAACTTGCCGCAAGAAGAAAAACATATTAAACGAATGGCTGACCTGCTGCGTCAAGGTGCAACTTTAACAGAGTTAGCCTGTCCTGCATGTGCTTCTCCACTTTTTAGGTTGAGAAGTGGAGACATCTGGTGCGCAAAATGCGAAAAAAAAGTCATAGTAGTCAAAGAAGGAGAAGACCCGTCAAAAATAACAGGCTCAATTGTTCTAGAAAAACTTGAAGCAACGCTTCTAGTGAAAGTTCAAGAAATCCAAAGCAAAATGGAACATGAACAAAACATGGAAGAGCTGCAAAAACTGGGGGCAGTGCTTTCTGGACTGCTGGAAAACCTTGAAAAAATAAGGAAAACTAAAAGAGCGTAGGGCGAAAACTTGTAATGTTGGGATTTTATGAGAGTTTTCCGAAAAACGTTCATAAAATAACACATTTTAAAGTTTCAGCTTCAAAAAAGAGACTGCAACGAGCCCTAACTCAAATGCTTCACAAATTAAACAACGAAACCTTTAGCTTAGAAGATGTTACCCACCCGTCAGTACCTCGATGCACAGTCGTTTTTGAGTTTGGAATAGCAGATGAAGTCAATTTCAATTATTTGGACGAAAAAGAAACAAACAAAGCGTTAAAAGTCATAAATAAAAAACTGTTCAAGATCATGGATTTCTTCTGTGCAATACGCTATTATAAAACAGAAAATAAAAAGAAAACTCCGCTGAAATTTGATTATTACATGCTTCGATTCACGTTTAACAAAAAATCAACAGAAATCCAAGTTTTCCACGAAAGAGGACCCAGACACGTATCACCAGAGGAAATCGTCAATTTCGTTGTCAACAAAACTAACAAAGAGTTTTCAAGGAAAATATTAAAAGCTATTACGGCTTCTTAAACCTGTTTTTTCCAAAAATCCTAGAACAACCGTTAGAATATTATCTGCAACTTCTTGTTTAGAGTTGTTCCCATCTATTTTAACAAGCTCGCCCTTTTCAACAAATTTCACGTAGACCTCTCGCACCTTCTGCTGAGTGCCCAAATTTTCCATGACTGATTTCCTAGGCTTCAGTCTTTGGATCACAGTTTCTGGTTCAACATCAATGAAGACTGCTAGGTGTGGGCGTATCGCGTGTTCATTTATCTTTTCAATCCATTCTAAATCAAGCCCAGCTGCCCCTTGATAAGCTAAAGAGGAATAAACATAACGATCAGAAACCACAAGTTTTCCTTCATTCAAGGCAGGAATAACCTCTTTTTCCACATGCTCAAAACGATCGGCAGCAAACAGCAAAGCTTCCACAATGCTGGAAACACGTGTTTCACCATGCAAACAGTATTCTTTAATCAAGCTTCCAATTTTTCCGCCGCTTGGTTCAGCAGTATAGATTGCATCATAACCTTTTTTCTCAAGCCTTTCCACAAGAAGTTTGGTTTGCGTTGTTTTTCCACAGCCGTCTAGTCCCTCAACACAAATGAAAACGCCTTTTCTTTTCATCTTTTCCATCCCTTGTGGCTTTGAGCATTAGGCATTATAAGAGTGAATGTATTAATAATTGTTTAACCAGAGCTTGGAGAAGACTGTTGATGCCACGAAATTATTGGGGCGAAATAAAGGACCCTGTTCACGGATACGTTTACATAACTGCAGATGAAAAAGAAATCATCGACTCTTACCCTGTCCAGAGGCTGCGTAGGCTACGTCAACTCGCAGGTGCAGAATACGTCTATCCAGGGGCAAATCACACACGTTTTGAACATTCTGTCGGCGTCATGTATTTAGCTGGCAGAGTTGTAGAAAATCCTAACATTTCTCAACGCATAAGCCAAGACGAAGCTGAAATGGTTAGAATCGCAGCTTTGCTTCATGATGTTGGACACGGCCCCTTCTCGCATATTTTTGAACATTTACTTGACAAGGAACTTAACAAGACGCATGAGGACATGACTTTATGGATAGTCAAAAACAGCGAATTAAAAGACATACTTAACAAGGTTGGGTATGAGGCGGAGGAGATTGGAAAACTAGCGGTAGGCCGCCTTCACAAGCCTAAGAAGGCTTTCTTAGATCAGATAATAAGCAGCTCTGTTGACGTTGACAAACTGGACTTTGTCGTGCGAGACACCTACCACACAGGCGCAGAATACGGTTACATAGACGTTTTCCGCTTAATACAAACCTTAGACGTTCTAGGCGAAGATTTAGCACTAGATTTAGGCTCGTTGTCCGCTCTCGAGTCATTCGTAATAGCTCGAATAGAATCCTTCAAAAGCATATACTTCCACCGCGTTGGAAGAGCAGCACAAATAATGCTTGCTACAGCTATAGAAAAGGCAAACAAAGAACTAGGCTTGGCAGACTTTAAAACTGCAGAAGAATACCTTGCCATGGACGATTACACAGTTTGGACAATGCTGAAAAACTGCGAAAAATCAAGCGGAATCATAAAAAACCTTGAAAGACGAAATTTGCTGAAATGCGCTTATGAAAGAACCTTCTATGAAAAAGACACCATGGTTTCAAACATTTTCAACCGCGAGGCATACAGAAACCAATTAGAAGCTGACATTGCAAAAGAAGCAAAAGTTGAAACAGAAGCGGTAATAATTGACGTGCCCACCGTTCCATCTGTTCCATACCATCATTCAGTTCTCATGGAACCCATGGAAATCCCAGTCTTTTACAAAACACGGGAAGGCGACAGAATTCCTCGACGTCTAAGCGAAATTTCAAAGATTTTTGACGTCTTAAAGGGCTTCATAAACATATTACGTGTTTACACCGAAGAAAAAAATCGTGAAAAAGTCAGCAATGCAGCATCAAAAATTTTGGGTGAAATTCCTTCATCGGCAAAAATATCCTATTAAAGCGTGCTTGGAATGCAACAGACAACATTAAAGGAGCAAATGATAGCCGAAGATCAATGCAAAGCTGAAGTGTTAGCTGCCAAAGCTACTAGATTATTTTGTACATGAAGAGATCATCTAGTCGAGCAGACTCCGCACGGCGCTAAGTTCCATATTTCGAAGTCTAATATTCGCCACAAAATCTTGAAAATGATAAACGGTATTCCAACAGGGAACCTTCAATTCAACCTATATATAAGGGGGGTCTAGACACACCGAACACAAAACAGAACGTTCAACACAAAAGTGTTGCTTGAAGTAGGCTTTGATTACGCTGCCAGAGAATACGACGACAGGATCTTCCGAAAGCGAAGATGAAAGTATTAAGGTTCGTTAAAAAAAGGATAAGGTTTATTCGAGTGAAAGCACATTTTGAATGATGCTCCGCAACAGGGCTCCGGTAGAAGAGCATAAACAGCTCTACCGACTATAGCCCGGTTAAGTATTCCGGCCTTTCGAGCCGAAGACCCGGGTTCGAATCCCGGCCGGAGCACCATTATACCGTGGATAGGTCAAGGTTTGAATTCTCGGAATTTGCATGAGCATACGATCACTTGAGTTTTTATCGTAAAACTTCTTTTTTGAACAGACTTTTTGCGCTCTTATCCCTGCACAATCATAATTCACTGACTAGCAGGTTTACACCTTCATCTGGTCTAAGAATTTTTCCAGTGCCAAGTTCAATGAGTCGTGGTTTGACAGATTTCTTGTGGAAGTCCTTATCGGTTGTTATGAAAATATCGCCCTTAAACCAAATATGACTCCATAACCCGAGCACATCGCACTTGGCATTTACCCACCTACTCCACGCCTTATTATCATCCAGTTTATAACCACGTTCCTTGCAGAAATCGCAAAATTCAATCGCAATCGTAGGGAACAGAATTCGCTGAACTTTTCTTTCAAGTTCATCTAACTCTCCTCCGCCTAACAGAGAATATCCCAAGAAGCCCACTCCAAGATAGAGAACGGTGGGAAGAATTTCAACATTACCTAACCCTATTGCATCAAGTCTATGTTTGAATTCATTTAAATTAGAAACATACGAGAGGTTCGGTTTTCGTTCAGAAGCACTGATAGCAACAACTCTTAGGTTTATTTTACCGTCGCAATGCATCTTAATCAGTTTCTTTAAGTGAGAGGCTCTGGCGTTATTTTGCTCAAGATCGATAATGCAGTTATTATCCAATGTTACGTTTAACACTGTAATGCACACAAATTTCCTTACCGCCTTGGACTTTAATTCCCTATGGTGTGCGGGAAGAGATTTGACCCCCCGATAATTTAAACCGAGATTTAAACCTATTCCGGAAGCACCAATTTACTCTAACTTTATTCCCCCAAAAACCTCACGCAACCAAAAAGCAGAATTTGCACTATGTCTAACGTTTGTGCAAATGGCTCTAACGCGTATGAAAATGCCCAGATAAGATACGGCCAGTAGCTGCATCCATGATTATTGTACGCTTGGCCAGCTTTTTCTTGTGTCTCACCTTTAAAGTCCACACTGGCAACAGTATTATTTCTGCGGAAACTGGTTTCACACCTAACGTCAATCGTAATTTTCGATAGATTTTGTCTATTCCCATCCCAATTCTAGGAAACCGTTCCACCTCACTCGGCAGTTTTGGGATAAACGTGATGTCGTCATCATCATCTAAGTTTTTGAGCCTTTCTACTCTCTTTGTCACCAACTTATGAAAGACTATCGCCTTTTTCTTAAGTGATATTATGGCGCCGGTTTGTGCGCTCATGTAGTACGTATCATGTTTTTTCTTCTTGAAAATGAATCTGCTTGTCTCACGTGTTGCTGAAACTCTCCAGATTGGAATGTGCGAGAGATCTGCTTCATAGATTTCTTCTTTCTTGCCGAATAACCCGCCTTCGAGCATGGGCTTAACTCTCTTAGAAGCCTCTACTTGAGTGATTCTGATAGGAATCGTTAGAACCTCTCCAATAATGCTCTTGGAAGGCTTGAACCCGAATTTTGATAACCAATAAAGGTTCTCGGCGTCATCTTTGACACGCCCTTTCTTCACAATTCTTATCTTCACAAGTTCATCGAGCGCTTCTTCTACGTCTTCAACATCAACTTTCAAGCTCTCTGCAATGGAGTCTGCTGAGACGCCTTGTCTTGCAGAATTAAGGAATAGCTGAATTCGTTCCTCAAGAGGTTTGGATGGAAGGGAGGGAGCAACCGGTTTTTCTGCGACCTCCTTTTGCTGTAGCAAGTACTTTTCGAAAAACATCTTTGATTCTGGCGACAAACATTGTGGAAGATCTTTCTCATCCAGTGTCAAATGATTGGTCACCAGCCATCGAACTTTAAAATCCACTACATTATCATAATAGTCAGGAGACAACATAAGAAACTCGCCTGTTTGAAGACTTGGAAGTCTCTGCAAAACCATATCAGCCCGCATAGGATCTATTGATTGTATGATTTTCTGCACCCTAGCGACGTCTTGCTTCGTCATCATGCGACCCAGACACCACGTGTTCACTTGCGCGAGAGCCTTATAATCTATATCAGTCACGTTCTGAGTGGCCGCCACAAGCCCAATCCCATACTTCCTCGCTTGCTTGAAGAGAAGCGCATACGCTTCCTTTGGAGGAGGATTCCTAGGATAAGGCGGAATATACGGAGCAATTTCATCAACATAAAACAGCAACTGAACATCTTCCGAAGGATTCTTTAACATCCAACAATAAAGCTCTCTAAGCAACGTAGCTAAGAAAAATTGTTTATCGTTTGCGGAGCTGAGCGTATTCATATAAATGATGTTAACAGGCACCTTTCCATCGCTTCGGTCCATAAACATATCAATGTTTATCTGAACCCCCATCTGAAACATGAGAGAGGGCGTTCCCACCGTAAGAAAACGCAGTTTCCTAGCAATCTCTTGAGGCTCCTTTTTTGTAACAAGATCGTAGAGAACCCCAGTGATTTTTGCCGGGGGCCTTAGAACTATGTCAGCCATGTTGCCCATGTCCTTTACTGTCTGTCCTTCTCGCCACAAATGTTCCAGTATCGTAAACAAGTATGCTTTGGCTCCTTTTCCAGCGTCTGAATTCAAGTCGTATCCTAGAAAGCTTGTGAGGGATGTAGCTGTCATGTCAAGAGCTAAGATGGATTCCTCACGTGAAGTGTCTTCTGAGAGAAACTTCAACGGATTAACGCTGATGGGGATGCCCTTGCTGCTGGCAGGAGTGAATATGGCCACTCTCGCCTTCTCAAAAAATTCTTCTTGAATCGCCAAAAGTGTCCCATGTTTCTCAATTTCCTCTGGATCTCCTTTCAAGGCGAGAGAGGAAATATCACCCTGAGGATCGACTATTATCAGAGGGATATCGTTTCTAACAGCTTCCTCCATCACACATTTACAAAGCACAGTCTTGCCCGATCCGCTGGCTCCAAGAGCCATGAGGTGACGGTGAAAAGCCTTTACAGGTAATTCAACTGGAGATTCATTCACCATTTCTTTGCCTAAGAACAGAGACAAATAATTCTCCTCTCACTAGAGTTTACATGTGCGTCCTTATTTGTTTCACGCTGAAGCCCCCTACTGGCTTCTTCGATTTCATTAGCTTGAAATCCCGAATTACTCACGCGCACACTCAATTTTGCTTATTCAAAGAAGCCTAATCACAAAAACTTAAGAAGCTTACGTAACTTAATCTTTCAAACTGGAGTTTATAGCAATGGCTGGATCGTTAACGACAAATTATAAAAAACTGATGGAAAAAGCAAAAAATCTCTTCATCTTAGAATCAGCGGCAGCCATCGTTCACTGGGACATGGAAACAAAGATGCCGCCAAGAGCAATTAGGCTACGAAGCCTACAGCTTGCCATGCTTAGTCGAATCGAACATAAAATGAGCACAGACCCAGAACTTGGAAAATTATTGAAGGAGACTATGCGACAGCCAGAATACGACAGTCTTGACACCGTTCAAAAGAGAAACGTATACTTGATAAAGAAACATTATGATGAACAAACTAAGCTTCCCGAGGAACTTGTTGCAGAAACTGCAAAACAAGAAGCTATAACCATTGATGTATGGAAGAAAGCGAAAGCAGCTAAAGACTTTTCTATGTTCAAGCCTGAACTTGAGAAACTCTTTGACTTGAGAAAAAAGGCTGCAGAGATTTTGATGGAAGTGAAAAAGACAGCAACACCATACGATGCTCTGATAGACATTTTTGAACCAAAGATGACAGCAGAATCAATTAGCAAAGTTTTTGCAGAATTGAGAGTTGGCTTGGTTTCGCTGATAAGGAAATGTGAAGTAGCTCCAAAACAACCAGACATATCCATTCTCAAACGTCGAGTCCCCATTGACATACAACGTAAAATTGCTGAATCACTTACTGAGCTCATCGGATATGACATAAAGTCGAAAGAAGCTGGAGGCAGGATTGATGAGACTGAACATCCCTTCACAACAGGATACTATGATGATGTGCGAATCACAACACACTACTACGAAGATAACTTTGCATCGTCCATATTTTCCACATTGCATGAAGGAGGCCACGCTCTTTACGAACAGAACCTAAATCGAGAATGGATTTTTCAACCAGTTGGGACAGCCTGCTCCTCAGGTTTTCATGAATCACAATCGCGGTTCGTAGAAAACATAATAGGAAGGTCACGCGAATTCTGGATTTATTTTCTGCCAAAACTGAAAGAACTTACAGGCACCATCCTTTCTGACGTAGACTTAGATAGGTTCGTTCACGCTGTTAATCAAGTTAAGCCATCCAAGATTCGCGTTGAAGCAGACGAAGTCACCTATTGCCTTCACATCATTGTAAGGTTCAACCTTGAACGCGACTTATTTGCCAACAAAATAACAGTAGCTGAACTCCCACAAATTTGGAACCAGACATATAAAGAGTACCTTGGGGTAGACATCGAAAACGATTCTGAAGGCGTAATGCAAGACATACATTGGAGTAGCGGCTCATTTGGTTATTTCCCAAGCTATGCATTAGGCAACATTTTCAGTGGGCAAATACTGGCTACTATGGAAAAAGATGTGTCAGACTGGAAAAATCAAATTTCAAGTGGCAACTTCCAAGGCGTAAGGCAATGGCTAACCAAAAACGTCCATCATTATGGAAACCTCTACGACCCAGCAGACTTGATTAAAAGGATCACTGGAGAAGAATTAAGCGTCAAACCGTACTTCAATTATCTACACAGAAAATATTCGAAGCTTTATGGTTTCTAGCCATCCTCCTTTTTTTCTGAACCCTTTAAACTCTCCCAAACCATTAGAACTATCTTCATAAGAAAACCAGCAATTGTAAGGTATACTCCGGTCCAACCAATCAATGCATCATAATAGTTAGCAGCATACAGAAATAAAACCACACCTACAATCACCATACATAAGCAAATCAAATCCTTCCAAGACATTTTGTCAGCCTCACGGTTTTAATTTTAAACGTTTGAAGCCTCGGGATATATAGACTTTACTTAGAAAACAACAACCTATTTTCATTCGATACAAGAGTTTACCGCAACCACTCAAAACACACTGCAACGATCACAGATTCGCATTTCAAAACCAACACATATGTCGGAAAAACCACCAATAAAGACCGACAAACACGAACAAGAACTACAACAGTGTAGGAATAAAGCTTCACTTATACTTTGTACCATGAAGGATAAATTTTGGTCGATAAGATTTATCTGTGTGATTCACTTTCTTTTGTTATACCCGACACATTTATATACAACTTTTTCTCACAGTATTTCTGAAGGCAGAGTTATATGTCGGAAAGTAATATAAAGAAGCCAGAAACTAGAGAGGAATTCACAAAAGTGTTGATGGAAACCGCGGAAAAGGAGGCGAAAGCTCGGAGTCTCTTGAAAGGCAGACCGACAAAGCCTACAATTTCCGGTACGGCTAAGTTGCTGAACATACATAGGGACACACTTTATACGTGGCTTGAGGAGTTTAATGTCGATTTTAAGGAGATAGCTGACGTTGTATCGACAGCTCAGGTGATAGAAACTGTCGGGGTTTCTGGAAAACATACTTATTTTATAGGTGAGGCTTTGGTAGGAGAGGGAAATGAGGTTGCTCATGTAGATCTTTTGGTAGGTGATAAAGAAGGGCCTGTTGGAGCGGCTTTTGCTGCTGGTTTGTCCAATCTTTCCATGGGACACACGCCGCTTTTGGCTGTTATTAGACCTAACTTGCCTCCTAAACCGCATACGTTACTTGTGCCAAAGGTTACTGTGAAGAATATGGAAGATGCGAACAAGATTTTTGGTCCAGCGCAGTCAGCGGTTGCGAAGGCTGTTGCAGATGCAGTTGAGGAGGGAATGTTTCCGAAAGATAAAGTTGATGATTGGGTTATAATTTGCAGCGTTTTTGTGCATCCGAAAGCCAAGGACTACCGCAAAATATACCATTACAATTATAGCGCAACCAAACTGGCTCTAAGAAGAGCCTTAGCGAATTATCCACCTCTGGAAAAAGTTCTCTATGACAAGGACAGAGCTAGACATCCAATAATGGGATTCAAAGTGCCACGCCTGTGGAGACCACCATACCTGCAAATCGCACTTGACATACCAGATTTAGGACGAAATAAGAAGATCATAGCCTCGCTTCCGAGAAGCGACAGAATAATATTGGAACTCGGCACACCTCTCATAAAAAGGTATGGAACAAAAGTGATAAGTGAACTGAGAGAAATTGCCAGAGACGTATTCTTCGTTGCAGACCTAAAAACTTTAGATGTTGGCAAAGTTGAAGCTGACTTAGCTTACGAGGAAACAGCAGATGCAGTAGTTGCTGCTGGATTGGCACCCGTTGAAACATTAAACGCCTTCATCCATGAAGCGAAAAGACTTGGAATATACGCCGCAGTAGACATGTTAAACGTACAAGATCCAATCAAAAAACTCAGGACGCTAAAGGAATTCCCCGACATAGTAGTTTTACACAGAGGAATAGATCAAGAAACCGGGAGAACCCTTGGCTTAGAACTTATTCAAGAACTGCGGCAAACCTTCAAAGACAAGCGGTTTCTTATCGCTGTAGCAGGCGGCATAGTGCCGGAAACCGCGAAGGAAGCCTTAGAAAAGGGTGCAGACATACTCATTGTTGGAAGGTATGTGACACAATCCAAGGATGTTGAACGTGCCGTAAGGGAACTCCTCAAATTAACGCCTGAAATGCGGGAAGACATAGACTTGTTCAGAGTACACGTAGAGTAGTCGTTCACCACGAAATTTTCATAAACCCTTAATAGACAGATGCCCAGCTTTCATAACATTACTGGAGAGTTTGCAATTGGCTAAGTTCAAAATAATCATTTCAGATCCTGATTTGGGAACTTCAAAAACTGTTGAACTGGAGGAAACTCGAACCGTTCCGTTGATTGGAAGAAGAGTAGGTGAAGCACTAGACGGGGCAATAGTGGGTTTATCAGGACATAAGGTGCAGATAACTGGGGGCTCTGACAAAGATGGATTTCCAATGAGACCGAGCGTTCACGGTGGTGTCCGTAGAAAAATCATACTAGGCGGAGGAGTGGGCTTTAACCCAAAAGATGAGGGACAAAGGAGGAGAAAAATGGTTCGTGGTAACGTAATAACAGACGAAATAGTGCAAATTAACATGAAAATAATAGAGAAACCAAAAAAAGCTAAAGAAGAAAAAAAGAAGACGAAAGAAAAAACACCTAAAAAAGAAGCTGAGATTAAGACTTAAAATTTATTAACTCACGCAATTTAATCCTTTTAACAACTTGTAAACGTTCATGGGAAAACAAAATGAGCAAGAAAAAAAGCAAGGCTTTATCAAGGCAACCTGAGGTAAACGTTGGTACTATAGGTCATGTTGACCATGGCAAAACAACATTAGTTCAAGCATTGACAGGTATTTGGGCGGCAAGGCACAGTGAGGAGCTGAAAAGAGGCATAACAATAAGGTTGGGCTATGCGGACATGCCTATTTATAAATGTCCAAAATGCGAACCGCCAAGTAACTATTCGACAAAACCAGTTTGTCCTCACTGCGGTTTAAAAGCAACCTTTATTCGTGCAGTCAGTTTTGTGGATGCACCAGGTCATGAAGCGTTAATGGCGACAATGCTCTCAGGAGCAGCAATAATGGACGGAGCAATACTTGTGATAGCAGCAGACGAGCCGTGTCCTCAGCCACAGACAAGAGAGCATTTAGCAGCAACTGAAATAGTTGGCATAAAAAACATCGTTATCGTGCAAAACAAGATTGACATTGTTGATGAGGCAAGAGCACGCCAAAGTTATCAAGAAATCAAGAACTTTGTTAAGGGAACAATTGCCGAAAACGCTCCCATAATTCCTGTTTCGGCACAACGAGCAGTGAACACGGATGTTCTCATTCAAGCTATGGAGGAGTTTATTCCTACGCCGAAGAGGAATGAAACAAAACCTCCATTGATGTATGTGGTTCGCTCCTTCGATATCAATAAGCCGGGCACTCCAGTTGAGAAGCTGGAAGGAGGAGTCATTGGAGGCACAATACTGCAGGGCAAATTCGCGGTTGGACACGAAATAGAGATTCGCCCAGGAATCAGTACAGAAAAGGAAGGAAAAAAAGTCTATAACCCCCTAACAAGCGAGATCACTAGCTTACACGTAGGAGGAAAAAATGTGAAGAAAGCTCATTGCGGCGGATTAGTTGGAGTAGGAACACTTTTAGACCCCTCATTCTCAAAAGCAGATGGACTAACAGGCAACGTGGCAGGAAGAAAAAACGAGCTTCCCCCAACGCTCTCGGAATTAACATTAGAAACACAAATTCTTGAGCGAGCCGTAGGAACAAAAGAACTTGTGAAGATTGAGAAAATAAATATGGGCGAGACATTGCTTCTACATGTAGGCTCAGCAATAACCGTTGGGAAAGTCACCTCCACAAAGAAAAACGCTGTCAAAGTTCAGCTCACGAGACAAGTTTGTGCACAAACAGGCTCCAGAGTTGCAATAAGCAGAAAAATGGCGGGTAGATGGAGACTAATAGGGTATGGAATGATAAAGTGACATGTCACCAGAATCTAAACCCATAAAGAAACCTCTAAAGGTAATTTTGGACTCGAACGCTTTGTTTGTTCCACTCCAGTTTAAAATCGATATTTTCGAGGAATTAGAAAAGCTCTTAAACATGAAATTTGAGTTGATTTTGCTTTCGCCAATCCGACGTGAACTTGAAAAACTTGCGGAAAACGGTTCACCGAAAATGCAGAAAAACGCTTCCTACGCCTTGAAAATGGCGGAAAAATGCAAGTTAGTTGAATTAGATGAAAAGATTGCCGGTTCCTCTCCGGACGATGCCATCTTTCAAGTAGCGCGTGAATGGAAGAGCCCAGTGTTCACAAATGATAGAGAGCTTAGGAAAAGGCTAAGAAATATAAATGTGCCAGTCATTTATGTGAGACAAAAATCACGCTTAGGAATTGACGGGAGGACATAACATTTTGTTTAAACTTGTAACCCTTGAGGATACAATTCGCATTCCACCTGAAACCTTTGGTAATCCTTTAGACGCCGTGGGATATCAACAGGTTAAGGCAAAATACGAGGGAATAGTTGACGAGGAATTGGGCTATGTTATAGCCGTGACAGACGTGAAAGTAAGCCCAGTTGGCAAAATAATTCCTGGAGATGGAGCTGCCTACCATAAAGTGAGCTTTTCTTTACTGACGTACTACCCTGAAATCCAAGAAGTAGTCGAAGGAGAGGTTGTGGAGATTGCTGACTTCGGAGCCTTTGTACGCATAGGCCCCGTTGATGCTTTACTCCATGTTTCGCAGCTTATGGATGATTTCATCTCATATGATGAAAGGCAAGGCGTTTTGATAGGGAAAGAAACGAAAAGGAAACTGACCAGTGGAGATCAGGTCCGCGCTCGAATAACAGCCGTTTCACTCGGTAGAGCTGGAAGCTCTGGAAAAATCGGCGTAACAGCTAGGCAGCCTTTCCTTGGCAAGCTGGAATGGATTGAGCATAAAGTGCAAAAAATAAGGGAAGCTGTGGAGGAAAAGCCGTCAAAGGGAGAACCTCAGAAGAAAGGTGCATCGAATGAATGAAAAAGCTTGTTCAACATGCCACGTTATAGCTACTGGAAACGTCTGCCCCAGATGTAAAACACCGACCCTAAGCGACGACTTCAGCGGATTGCTCATAATATTTAACCCAGAAGACTCAGCCATAGCGAAAGTCATGAACATCAAAAAGAAAGGACGTTACGCGTTAAAGGTTAGGTGAGATGGCTACTAGGTACAGACTTACACCAGAACTACGTAAAAAACTCAAACAACCAATCGGCACACTTATTCGAGGTTCATTCAACGAAACAATGAAGAAACTCAAGGATCTGGTGGAGAAAGAAAATCCGCCTATGATAATTTCTGTAGGAGACAGCGTTTCAAAAAACCTTACAAAAAACAACATGTTCCTCAAGTTATCCATTGTGGATAACAAAGTTATGAGAAAGAGAATACAGCCTATCGCACTCGCAGCAGACGAGACTCTTTACGTTAAAAATCCTCCCGCAACAATAACGGAGGAAGCACTCACAACAATTCAAGAAGCATTAGAGCATAACCGTTGTGTCAAAATCGTTGTAGATGGGGAGGAGGACTTGCTTACACTTGCTGCTGTTCTGTATGCGCCAGAGAACTCTTTTGTTGTGTATGGCCAGCCACTTGAAGGAATAGTTGTGGTCAAGGTTACGAAGCAGAAAAAGAAAGAAGTGACTGACGTTTTAAAAGCTATGGAAATTTTTCGAAAAGCTAAATAGAGAGGAAACGTATCAAGTCAACATCATATCCGAGGAAAAGCCATGGAAATCGAAATAATATCAGAGAAAGAAAATCCATTGCTAAAACGGAGAGAACTACACTTCAGAGTAAAACATGAGCAAATGGGCAGCACCCCACCACGGCTGGAAGTCAGAAATGCCGTTGCCAATGCCTTAAAAGTGAAGGCGGATTTCGTGTTTGTTAAAAAATTCAAGACTAAAACTGGCAAACACGTAGCTGTTGGATTAGCAAATGTTTATGACTCTGTAGATCAAGCGAGACTTGTTGAGCCAGAGTATATTATTAAAAGGAATGAACCACCTGAAAAACCAGCAGACACAAAGGAAGGGAAGGAATAGAATATGTCAGAAAACGTGGAGGAAAAACCTAGAGAAAAGAAAGAAAAAGGGAAGACTGAGAAAAGAAAGAAAGAGGAGAAAGGAATTTTTTCTCTCTACAAAATAGAAAATAATCAGATCGTAAGGCTGAGACCGACATGTGAACGATGCGGACCAGGATATTTCATGGCTGACCATGGTGACAGATATGCTTGTGGACATTGTGGCTTTACACGTTACAAGCAAATTTCCGAAGACACGAAGTAAACACCTTTAAATCACTTGTTGTAATGATAATTGGTGGTTAAAATGATTAGGGTAAACGTTTCAATAACAAACGTTTCTGCGGAAAGATTTTGGGATGCTCGAAAGCCTATACCGCCAATTAAGATAAACACGAATCTTAATCTGGTTGCGGTGGAAAAGAAAAAAGAAGATTTTTTGGAGGTACCTTTTGTGCTGACAGTTAATTACAACCCTTCCATAGCCCAGATAAGTATGAAAGGAAGAGCGTTCGTGACGGGAAACAAAGATGAGATTGACAAGATTCACAAAGACTACAAGGAAAAGAAACCTCCGCCACCAGTTATAGTGCAGTCAATTTCCAACGTTGTCTTTGTGGAATCTGTGTTAATATCCAGAACAATGAATATTCCGCCGCCAATTCCTCTACCTAAAATCCCAGTTGAAAAACCGTCAGAAAAGAGACCTTCAAAGCTGGATTATACCGCCTAAAACAGTTTTCTCGCTCTCTTACCTCAACGGAACATACATTGAAGAACGAGATGCACCAATTCCGGGGGTTCCATGCTTCACAGGTCTGTTGGTTATTGCGAATTCGCCTAGATAGTGTCCAATCATCCCTGGTTTTATCTCCACCGAAACGAATTCTTTGCCGTTGTGAACGAGAATTGTGAGACCAACCATTTCAGGTAGGACAATCATGTCGCGTATATGGGTTTTAATTGTCATGTTGCTTCCTTTTCTAATAGCCTCTTTTGTCTTCCTTATTTTTTCAAGCAGCATCCTCTGTTCTGGTGTTAAACCCCGATGAAGACTTCTCCTTTGCCTGGAGGGAAGCAAGTTGATAAACTCGTCCATTGACATACCTTGCAGTTGATCAAGCGCAAATCCACGATATGCAAATTCCTTCGGCATTTTTTCTCAACCTATTTCTGACGTTTAAATGCTATAAACCTTCTGGGCAGTATTCCTACTTCCTTCTCCTCTTCTTTTGTCCAGCACCCCTAGCGGCTATTAATCCAACTTTCTGTCCTGGAGGAGCATGACGGGAGACAGTGGTGACTTTTCGTGCACTTTTTTTGCTGCTACCATATGGATGCACAGCTGCAATCATGGCTCTTCCACGAGTTCTTGGATACTTATGTCCTTTCGCTTTCTTTAAGTGAAATTTTGCACCAGCTTTCAGGAAGGGCTTCTCTGTTCTGCCTGCACCAGAAACTACACCAATCGTTGCCCTGCAATAATCATTCAAATATTTGGTTTTTCCTGATGGAAGTTTTATCATTGTTCCTTGGGGTGTGTGCCCTACGACTGTTGCGTATGCTCCAGAAGACTTGGCGATTTTTCCACCGTCTCCCGGATGAAGTTCTAGGTTGCACATTATGGTGCCTTCTGGGATTTTGCCCACTGGAATGATGTTCCCTACATCGACTGGGGCTTTTCCGCCCATCTGTATTTGTTGGCTTGTGTGAACCCCTTCGGGAACAACTGTGTAGCACGTTTTTCCATTCTTGAATTTTATAAGTGCAAGGGGTGTTCCACGTCCTGGGTCGTGGATTAAGCCTTCGATAACTCCTTCTGTTGTTGTTTCAAAATACTCATTTGCTTCCAACAATGGATATTGTGACGGAGCAACTCTTTTATGAGTTGAAGCCCTAAATGTTGATCCGCCTCTTCCTCGTCTCTGAACACGAATTCTCTTTCCCATTACCCATTTCACCTCATAAGTTTTACAATATTCCAAGTTTGATTGCGACATCCGCTGCTTTGTAATCGGGGTGAAGCTTGACGAATGCTTTCTTCTCACCTTTTGGTGTGATGAGAACGTTGACTCTTTCAACTTCTACTTCATAAAGCTCTTCAACTGCTCTTTTGACATCTTTTTTAGCTGCTTTAAGGTTGACTACGAAGACTAGTTTATTTTCTTTTTCAACCATTACGCTTGCGGATTCCGTCATTAAGGGATACAGTATAACTTCGTAGGGGTCCATTATGCCTTCTCACCTTCACCGTAAAGTTCATTCAATTTTTCAACTGCGCTGGTCGTCCAAATTGTAAGCCTGCCAGCGTGTGTGCCAGGGGCTAAAATCTCAGCGTTCAAGTTGTTAACAGTCACGATATCTACGCCTGGTATGTTCCTTGCAGCCTTCACGATGCCCTTGTTTTCGGCAACAACTATCAGGGGACCTACGGCCTGTTTTATTTTTCTGCCTCTAAGTTTACCCTTTCCAGCTCGGATTTTTCTGCTTTGTTTCACTCTGTAAATGTCTGACAATACTCCCAAGTTTATGAGGATTTCTTCGACGTCCTTTGTCTTCTTTAACTTCTCCAATTCACTAGTAACTACTGGAGGAATTTGTCGTACATCTTCAACGTGGTGACCGCGGGCAGTCACGATTTTTCTGGAGGATGTAGCAGCTATTGCAGAAAATAGAGCTAGTCGTTTCTCTTTTTTCGGAATTCTTTTTTCAATCGTTTTTCCTGAAACAGGTGGATGAGCTGATCTTCCGCCCACTGTTCCAGGGGCAAGGGCTGCTCTCTGGCTTGGTCCCTTAGTTCTCGGCATTCTCGATATGCCTAGGCCTACGCCTCTGGATTCTGCTGTTGTTCTTTTTCCAGCCATGGGGTTTCTGCCTTGGGGTTGGAATCTGCGGGATTGTATTGCTAGGACTGCTCGTTTTATGACGTCTGGTCTTAAGGGTGTATCGAATATTTTCGGGAGTTTTATTTTTCCGATGGGGGTTCCCGTGAGGTCAAAGATTTTTTTGGTTTCGACCATGGTTTTTCACCGTTATTTTCCTTGTGGCGATTCCAGTGATAAGTATGTGATTTGTGGCGGTTGTTCTGGTATTCGTTTTGGTGGGCGTGTTGGATGGCGTAGTTTTATTGGTCGTTTTTCCGGACCGGCTATGCTTCCGTCTAGTATCATGTAGGGTCCGCGGATTATGCCGTATCTTATGAAGCCGCCTTTTGGCGTTACTTCTTTTCCGTCTGTTCCGAGTTTTAGGATGCGTTTGTTCAGTTCTGTCCTTTGGTGGAATCCCATTTGTCCTGCTCTTGGGACTGTGTGCATTATGTGTGTTGGTTTCCATGGGCCTAGAGTTGCTATGCCTCTTTTTGTTTTTCTTGCCTTGCGTTGGAGTAATCTTACTCCCCAGCGTTTCACTGGTCCTTGGAAGCCTTTTCCAATTGTTACTGCTATTGCGTCTACATATTGGCCTTCTTTGAATACGTCTGCTGTAGTTATTGTTTTTCCAAGCAGAGTTTTTGCGTACTCGAATTGCTGTTGGATTGTACCTCCACCGACTTCTATTTCTGTCACGTCTGGCTTTTTCTTTGGGACACTGGCTTGTTTCGGCTGTGTGACTGCGATGAAGCGTATTTTGGTCACTTTTTCCAGATTTTCTTCAATTTTTTTGAGGTTTTCTTCGGTGTTGAAGTTTTCGGGTAATGTGAATATGCGTTCGAGTTCTTTTGGCGGTTTTTTCATCCATGCTTCTGTTAGGGTTTGGAGGCCGTATGGGTTTTTTGTGTAGGCTCTTATGGCGCATATGAGCATGGGTGGTGTTTCTATTATTGTTGCTGAGCGGATTACTTCTTTGCCGTAGTTTGGTGAGCGTTTCCTGTCTTCTACTATAAACAGGTGGGTCATGCCTGCTTTATAGCCTATAAAACTTAGAAGTGTGGGTGTGTCCGTCTCTATTTTTGGCCAGTAGCGGATTCTGGCCAGTATGTTTTTAGCGCGTTTCCTAGGTGAATAAGAAAGGGAACCACGTTTTGGTGCGTGTTTTTTTCTGTGACCCATTGTTATTCCGCTTCGCGTCTTGTAGGAATGAGAAAATTAGGTTATAAACATTACCATTCTATTTTGTTGAGGCAACTCAAACTGGTGCGGTTTTGTTAGTGTGTTGTTTTTATTCTTGTTACTTTGAATTTGACAGAGTTGTGTGGGTCTGAACAGCTTAGTTCGGTTATTTGGTTCATCCAGTCATCTTTTGGAAGTTCTCTTGTCAGGGGTATGAGATATGGTGTTAAAGCGCTTAATGCGTATAGGCAGATGTTGGTTGATTCATTTAGCACTATTTTCGGGTCTTCTATGACCATTTTGTCGCCGACTTTGTAGCCTGCGGCGCATTGTTCTGGGACTTGGATGACTTGTAATATTATTTTGTACATGTGGTTCACGTATAGGAGTTTAGGGTTTATGTAAATAAGTTTTGCAAGAATACTGCGCAAACTGAAAAGAGCCCACCGCCTATAGGTTTTCTGCATAGAACATCATTTGGAGCTAAATGCGTTTCATGATGTTTAGGGTTGTTTTAATGGTTGGCATTTTGGGCAGATGTATGAAGATGTGCTTCCTGTTTTGATTTTCATTATTGGTGTTTTGCATGTGGGGCATGGTTTTCCTGTTTTGTAGCCTACGAGGAACTCGTGTATGGTGAGTTTACCTTTTTGTCCGTAGAAGTCTTTTTCGTAGGCTAGTCCGCCTAGTTGGATGCTGCGGTTTAGTGTGGTTTGGATTGCGTTGTATAGGTTGGTTATTTCTTTTTCAGATAGGGTTGAGATTTTTCGGTTTGGATGTAGTTTGGCTTTGAATAGGATGTCTTGTATGTAGACGTTTCCGATGCCTGCAATGTTTTTCTGGTTAATCAAAAAGTTTTTTATTCTTGCTTTTCGGTTGGCTAGCAATTTTTTGAAGTGTTCGATTGTGAATTTTTCGTCTGTTTGTGAGACTCCGAGTCTGGCCTTTAATTTATGTTTGGTTAGTTCTTTTTCTGGGACGAGGTGTATGTAGCCGAACCATTGGAATTGTATAGTGAAGCCTGTTTTGTCTGAAAATGTTAGTTTGAACTGGTATTTTTCTGGAGGTTTTTGGTTTGGAGTGAAGTAGAGTAGGTCTGCGTTCATTCCGCGGTTTATTAGCATGTAGTAGGCGGGTTCTAGTTTTATGAATATCCATTTTCCTTTGCTTGAAACGTTGGTGACGACTTTGCTTTTGGCTGTTTTCACAAATTGGGCGACTGGCATGTTCAGGTTTTTTGGTTGTTTGGCTTCTATGTCTAAAATACGTTTTCCTCTGATTTCTTTGTTCATTTGTCTGGAGATTACGGTTATTTCTGGTAGTTCTGGCATGTTTTCACAAGCTAGGTGGAGAATTTGTTTGCTAATTATTTAAAAATATTGAGTTTTTGGTGTTTCATGGTTAGAAGTTTGTTTGCAACTTTTAGGCTGGTTATCTAGTTTTCGTGCATTTGTATAAGGCAAATACGACTGTTAAATAAGCAAGCGTTCTGATTATGATTAAAACATCTGTCAAGGTTTCTTTGAGGCCTAGGAGTGTTGCAAGATGTGAAATGCCGAAGAGGCCGAAGGCTGTACCGATGTAGAGAGGCACTTTGTCTTCTTTTTTCTTGTAGCCCCAATAGCCTAAGACTACTATTGCGATGCAGAGCACTAAATTTATTATGTATATGGGATCCCAAGTAAATGTCATTTCTTACCACTCCCTTTTAGCACGCGTCTTAAGACTATTCATTTCAGGGATATTATCTTTTGCAATATAAGCACTATGTGGAAATCTGAATATGACAGCGTGTGCCGAATTTTGGGTTTTTGTAGTGATTATTCGCGTCTAATCTTTATATAAAGAAGCTTGTTTACAGTTTTCTGGTCTCTAAGATGATTGAAGGTAAAAGAGTTCGCTTGCGTAGCTTTGAACTTTCAGATCTAGACGAGATTATGAGACATTGGAACAACATGGAGCTGAGGAATCTCCTTGGAAGTGCAGATAGAGGTCCGGCTTGTCGCAATGATGAAGAGGAATGGGTTAGAAGCACGTGGAAACAACGTCAAGAGAGGAAGGCATTCACATTTGCAATCGAAACTGTTGTAGATGGTAAGCTCATGGGTGGGACAGGTCTTTTTGATATAGATTGGACCAGCAGATCGGCCACGTTTGGAATCAGCATATATGATTCGAAGAAATGGGGGAAAGGTTATGGGCAGGAATCGACAAGCTTGGTTCTTGACTTTGCTTTCCGAATTTTGAATCTTAATAGAGTTGAACTTGATGTTTTTGACTTTAATAAGCGAGCACAAAAGTGCTATCTGAAGGTTGGCTTTAAAGAGGTTGGAAGAAGGAGGAAAGCTCGTTTCATAGATGGGGAGTATCGTGACGATATCATAATGGATATTCTAAGAGATGAGTGGCTGGCTAAATCTAAAGGGCGGAAAACATGGTAGTCTTTCTTTCAGTTCAGAAATGGTTGCCATTAATCAGCTTTATATGTTAATGAATGAATAATTGTTGGCTAAAAAGAGGTTATTGTATGGAGAGGATGGTTGCTTTTTGTGGATTGGTTTGCATGGATTGCAAGGCTTTCATAGCGACGCAGGAAAATGATGATGCGAAAAGGAGAGATGTTGCAGAGGCTTGGTCGAAACTTTTTGGTAGAGAGATGAAGCTTGAAGAAATAAACTGTGATGGTTGTTTGTCTAGGGACGGACGTCACATTGGTTACTGTGATGTGTGTGAGATAAGGAAATGTGGAATTGAAAAGGGTGTTGAAAACTGTGCTTATTGCGTTGACTATAACTGTGAGAAGCTTGCTAGGTTTTTTGAACAAGCCTTGGAAGCGAAAAAGACACGAAGAAATACGACGACAGTTACACAAGCACATAACAGAGTAAATCTTAAACTGCGACAACTGAGGAAATAATGCAAGGTGTTTTGAGAGATTGGATGTTCGAAAAGCAATGAGTTTCGTTGAAGAAAATGGGACGGAACTGGAAAAGTATAGGTTGAATTATCTGCTTGGTAAAGAGAGAGACGATGAGGTTCCGCTGAGGTATCTGAGGGGGTTTCAAAACAGTGGCGGAGGCTTTCCCTATGACAACGAGAAGGGAAAGCTGAGTAGCGTGAATAAGACATGTGTGAATTTGAGTCTTATGACCGAGTTGGGATTAGCTGGGTCAGAGGTTTGCAGGAAAACACTGGACTATCTTACGAGTGTTCAGGGTGAAGATGGAAGCTGGGACGAAAATCACGCCATAAATCAGTACAATCCACCGTTCTGGAACACGCCGGGAGATTTGAAGACGAAGATGTGGTTGACCGCAAGCATATTGGATTGTTTGATTCAGCTTGGTTACAGCGAGTCTGAGGCTGTGAGAAAAGGAACGCGGTTTCTTCTTGAAAATCGGGATGAGCAAGGGAAGTTTTTTGGTTTCCTGCACTCAACGTGGATATCAGTGGGAGTTTTTGGACAATTGGAGGGAGTTGGTTCTGAAATTGTGAAAAAGGCGTTAGAGGTGATAGAGAGAAATCTTGACAGGTTGGAAGACGGGGCGGGGGATTTCATTTGGTGCTTGGAGTGTTTCTATGCTGCTGGAATCTCTAAGGATACCCCCACAGTGAGAAGGTGTATTGATATAGTGATTGATTTGCAGAGGCAGGATGGGGCATGGACGTCGGGGGATGGAGAGAAATACAGTGTTTCTACAACGATTAATGCATTGAGGATTCTGAAGATGTACAATGTTTGGTGAAGTGAAAGAAGACTAGGTCTCATTCTAGCTTTCATTCATTGGCGTTTTTTGGCACTGTCACGTCAGAGTGTGCTTAATGTCCAAGCTTAGCTTCGATAACGATTTTTTGTTAATAGTTTAAACATGAAACTTCAATTCTCAACATTTTTACGGAATGTGATTGTTACCTTTTCTGTGGGGCCAGAGTCCATGCAGTCGTTGGATATGTTGACGATTAATGAAGAGTTTAGGAATAGGGAGGATTTGGCGGAGATGATGTGGAAGGCTTTTAGCTACTTTCCAAGGGGCATTTGGGAAGGGGTCAATTTCGTCGGTAACATGAGTGTAAAGTGTGACTTGAAAATTAGATCGAAGCAGGATGTTTGTGGAGCTTTCATTTTTTCTCATCTATTGAGGAAAATAAAGGAGATGAAGAATATACTTAAGACTGAGGATCTTTTGTTGGCGATGACTCATGATCCCGTTATAGTCGTGTATCACAGGTTTGAGGTAGACAGGTTCAAGAGAACAATCAACATTGTTCACGATTACGTGTCAAACGACGTGGGTATGGTATCCTTGTATGAGACAGATGAGGATGCTGCAGCAAAGGTAGCTGCACACGGTTTGGGTCACAACCAAGGACTCACTCACCACGCAGAACCGATCGACCTCATGTACGCGGAATTATTGCATGGAAACCCTATCAAGATAGACGGTTTCTGCAAGGAATGCCAGCTAAAACTTAGGAAGAGAATGGTCATCTAAATTTATAGCCCCCATATTTTTGGCGTGGAAATCTATGTTTGGAGCCAGAAAATGAGAGTGTTGAGGGGTCGTTAGGAAAGGGTTAGTCATGTTTTTCTAGTATTTTTTGGAGGATTTTTGGGCGGTTTGTTTTGATGTGTTTTTTGTTGTGTTTATTGTTATTTCTGGGTTTAATGGCGGCTCGTATGGTTGTCCTATGCCTGACACGGTTGGGGCTTTGCCTTCTACCGCTTTTTTGCATATTTGTTCTGGTGCTTTTCAGGTTCTAGTCGTTTTGTTTCAACAGGAAATTGTTTGTCCCAAATGAAATCTCCATCAAGCTAGATCGACATTAGAAATTTGATGAACTCTTCCTTGTCCAAAAAGTGTCGGGTGATATCTTTCTCAAGAAACGGACTCATCTCTTTTTTGGGATAGTAGATGTATACATCTTTACCGTCTTCTTTAGCATATCTTATCTCCCTCTGAACCCCAGGCGACGATATCGCAGGCTCATAATAGTAGACTGTTATGAAGTCACTTTGACTTATCATCGTATAATCTCTGCTGATGGTCTGGTCTTTTAGGTAGCTATTTACTTTTTCTAAGTCTTCCGTGGAAAAGGCTACTTCTTTACTTTCACCATCATCGTCAATAAAGGGTATTTTGATCGTTGTCTTCCCTTGCTTCTTAAGAGCTGAACCTGCCGTTAGCCATTCAATGTCTTTGATTGCCATGGGATCAAACACCACGAGTTTCTCTCTTAACGTATCTCTGAATTCTCTAACTTCTTTCATAGCCTCTGAGGTTCCGGCTGAGACGGGATAGCTCAGGTAGGTTCTTTTGACACTTGGGTCAAAAATAATGTTGTACATAGTTTCTGGAGGATCTTCCCAGCAAATTGTAAAGTGCTTTTTTCCTTGAATCATCGCAAAGGTTTTCGTGATGTGTTCTTCTTCGTCTCTCCACGCAAGTAGTTCCCAAAGAGAGTTTCTTCCTTTCCATTGCGTCAGGTCCAACCTTCCGAAAATTGAGTAAATGGTGTCTGTAACAGTCAAGTATATGTCGGGATTCAGCTTCGTTAAATAGTAATAGTCGAACGCCTTCGTTATATATTTGTTCCATCTGAAGCATGCATGTGTGTTTATAATCATATTTTCTGCTGTTTCCCTTTCGCCAAGGATATCCTCGAATACTATTGCTCGTAGGTAATCGAGGTTTCTTTCAGAAGTGTCCAAGATTTTTCCTTCCTTTATAGGATACCCAAGGCTTTTGGATTTTTGGTACATTCTTTCTCCTACATTTATCAGCTCTACCTTCTTTCCCTGGGACTCTGCAAATTTCCGCATGGAACGAATCGATCTTTTCCTACCACTACCACTCATCCCTGTGCAGATAATGATCAAAATATCGCCCCAATGTCAACCAATATAGGTCAAATCCGAATCCAATAGATTGGATTAGGTTGCAGACGTTTAAAAATTTAACCTTTCTATTCAAATGAAGAGCTTAGCGACGCAATGTTTAACAGAACTAGTTGGAAAATCTTAAATTAGGGAAAAAGAAAGAGAAAACGGGAGGATGAGGATGAACAACACTCTCTTGTATGTTGTAGAAGGTGACAAAGATTCCGAGGAAGCTACAAGAATATTAAATAAATATGCAGTAGAGTTCCAAAAAATAGTTGTCAGCAAAGAAGGAAATGGCAAGTCAATATGGAGAGACCTCGGTACTACTGAGACCCCGACGTTACACTCTCCTAAGGGGACGTTCATAGGCGTTAAAGAAATCGAAAAATTTTGTAAGCAGTGATTGCAAATCACTCGCGCGCGACAAACACAAAGAGACTGGTACTTAGCTAGTTTTCCAATTATTGCGCCGCGTTTTCAACGTCTTGTTTGGAACCAAGTGTGCTTGAGTAGATATGAAGTGTTAGTGATAGCGTTTGAGAATCAGTTTTAGTATTTTTTGTGCTGCTTGTTTTGGCATGTGTTTTGTGGTGTTTATTGTTATTTCTGGGTTCAGGGGTGGCTGGTATGGTTGTCCTATGCCTGGCACGGTTGGGGCTTTGCCTTCTAAGCCTCGCGTATAGATTTGTTTTGGTGCTTGGTGTGTTTTTGGTCTTTTTGTTTCGCGTTTTATGCAAACTGTTAAAGGACATTCTAGGTATGCTTCTATATAGTTTGGGATTTGTTTTCTTGCGTTTTGTCTGTAACGTCTAAGGTTGCCTGTTGCGTCTATTATGACGTTTACGTTGTTTTGTGTTAGGAGTTTGGCTATGTAGACGAGTGTCTGGTAGACTGTGTCGCGTTCTTCGAGTGAATAGGTGGGTTTGGGAGTTAAAACCTTGCGCAGAGCGTCTGAGGGTAGTAGTTGGGCGTAGATGCCTTTTTGTTTGAGAAGTTTGTGTAGGGCTTGAGAGATGACGGATTTGCCGCTGCCAGGCAAACCAGTAACCCAAACACACCAGCCACTTTGCGATGTCATGAAAGATTCTCTAGGTAACAGATTTAATAATCATTTCCTTCAAAGTCAGTAAATCCAGCACAGCTTTCAAGATGCACATGGCATTGAACGGAAAAACGCCAGCAGAGGTATGTGGAATAGAAGTCAAAGGTGGGAACTTGTTAAAGAAAAGCAATATTGGCAAGTTATAGCTACTGAAATCACATGCAGTGTTGAAGCGGTGAAAATGAACGTTAAGCGGTTGGGCGTAAGTGTTGTTGTTGATAGGGGGAGGGGGTCTACAACAACAAATGATCTTTCTGAAGAATTGCCGAGTGGTGAAGAAGGTTTGAAGGTTTTGGCTAGTGTATGTATCGGGAAAAAAATGCCTAGAACAGAATATTCAGCTATACAAGTTCTGTGAACAACAGAATTGAAAATAGAAGATTTCAGAAGAAGAAACGGTTATCTGCCGAATAGCCAAGCAGTGACAGCGTTAGTCGCGAGAGGGATGCAACCGAAGACATTAAAATAGATCTTGTGAAAGGAGGCTCTGTCAAGTTGACGGTTGTTCTGAACCCTTGTAAACTTTCGGTTGCTGGGTTCTAAGACTGGTTCTGTAATACTTAAATTCGATAATTGAGGACATATAGGAGGGGAGCTTAATGAAAAACCATGACTGCCCACATTTAAACGAATGTAAACAGTTCATTCAAGAACAGGAGTATGACTACTACTGTTTAGGCAAAACATCTTGGAATCAAGAGAATTGTTTCAAGACTAATGGAAAAGGAATAACAGAGATGCGTAGATTGCCGATGGAATGGTGGACTATTAAACTGCTAGACAGATATAGGCAAATGCAATCAGGAAAAGAAAAGCCTAAAGAGAAATGAAAAAAAATAGTTTAAGTAGAGATTCATGTCTCGCCTTCACTTGCGTTTTTAATTAACGTTACCCACTTGTTCTCTCCTTTAACTTTCATTCTAAAGGTTGTTAAGTTGTGGGTGTTAAACAATCGGGTGATGGAGACTTATCCAAACCATCTTTCCAGAGTTTCAGATCCCTTCCTCTTCGCGTTGGTGATTATCCCCTGCATAATTTTCTTTCCAGTTAATTTTCGTGATGTGTATATGAGATAGTATACAGGGCTTTTGGAACCAATCGGAATCCCCACATATTCAATATGAGGGAAGTAGTCACGCAATCCAGAAATGTAGTATTTCAAACTCTTTATTTCCTTATCACCTTGTCGCCATGTTGACCATTTTTCGCAAAACTCATCGATTCGATCATCACCAATAACCAATCCTAGAGTTTCGCAAAAGGTTTGGGCTTTCCTACGTTTCACAGAATCTCGACTATCTCTATATTTCAACCAACCAGCAGCTCTTATAAGACCATCAACACTAAGTTGGATGAACAATTCAGTATAATTTCGCTCAAGAACTCGCCTTAAAGTCTCCATCATTATCGGTGGATCTCCCAGCCCAAAAGGATCCACATAGATAAACGCAAAAGGTTTCCATCGTTCACTATCGAGTCTATCCAGAATGTTCGGTAGTTTTCGGTTACAATCACCTTGGATTATTTCGCAATTCGGATAATCGCAAGTCCACTTCTCAAGGAGACCCCGTGTTTTAGGATTGATTTCGATAAAAATGCATCTTACATGTTTAGTCCTGGTCTTATCTATTATCTTTTCTTCAACTCGATCTCTGGTCTTAGCCATTATCAGAGGAGAACCATCCAGATATGCATCTCTATAGTATGCTTGAACCTTTCCACTACCAGCACAAGCGTCGATAAAGTAGTGCGGTATGTTATTGTTTCTCATTATGAGACTTAACGGATAACAATAGTTTTCCAGAATCTGATATTTTTCATGAGTTCCTATACCTGCTTGAACCAAGCCACAGTTCCTACAAAAAGTCGGTCTTTTTAAAGAAGTTGAGCCACAATTAATACATTTCCACATTTCACTTACCAGATACAGTTGCATTTACAAAAGTTGGGATTTAGTCCTAATTCTTTCCACATTGATCTTGTTTCCTTACACATTGCAATCTTTGACTTGTCGAAGCCTAGCTTAGCAAGCTTATCGTAGAAGAAAATGTAGATCTCCTTTCTTAATGGGGTTGGTGCCTTTTTCCCCCATCCAGTACGTTCGGGTTCGTCTGTGAATGCGATTCTCTCCCAACTTCTATCTTTGGCAAACATAAGAGTTTTAGCAAGTCCCCTTGGTGTACCTAAAGTAATCCTCTCTGGATCTGTGGTTAGTTCGGAAAACAAGGAGTAAATGAGATCTTCATAGTGTGTTTTCCAGTTTTCAATTGGGAAAATTGGGTCTATTCTAATTCTAACCTCATAACCTGACTCGACAAGTTCCTTAGCCGCTATAATTCTTTGTTGCGGAGAAGGTGTCCTCTTCTCCCATCTCTTCCAGACTTCGGTCGCATTCAAACTGAAACTGGCAATGGTTTGTTTTCGTGGTTCCTTGGTAAGCCATTCTACTTTATCAAATTTCGTCAACAAGAGAAGTTTATGCTTGTTTTGAGTCTCAAAGAAATCTGCGATTTGTCTCATATAACCGGGGTTCATCAATGAATCAGAGAGTTCCCCACTATTGAAGATAGACGGGTTCTTAATGAAATATCCGTCTCTAAAAGCTCTATCAATTGCTCTGATAACCTTTGTGATAGGTCTATATCTTGGAGTTTTATTTCCTCTTCCTGTTCCTTGCAGGTAGCAATAGGCACAATCAAAAGGACAACCAAAAGCCCATCTCAGTTCCCAAAAGTGAGGACAAACTATGTCTCGAGGAGTTTTATTAAACGGAACGACAATGCCATCAATGCTACCTACACGATCTTTGTAATCCTTATAGATCGTAGGTTTTATTCTACCCAATCCTTTTTCCCATTGCATTTTATCAGATAATGTTTTTTGCAATGCGGACAATCATATTCACCCACTATATATACAGTGCCTTCTTTAACCACCATCTCTTTCGTAAGAGGTTTGCCTAATTCTTTGGCACGGTGAATCTCTCTAACTCGATCTTCGACCTCGTCTTCCGTAAGCCTTGATCGGTTTATTTCATCAACAATCAATTTCTGTTCTTTTTCAGTGGGTAGTTTTGTCACTATAGTTTCAGCCATCTTGGGAGTTATGCGAGACTTCGGTTTCAAAAGCTCCTTCTTCACATGTTTGGACGCTTTCTTGATTACTTTCGCAACGACATCAACTTCAGAAGCTTTGAGATCTCCTTCTGCGACCTTTTCGACAATGCCCTTTCTGACTTCTGCTTCGAGTCCTCTGGTTCTCGCAATTGTTCTTGTTGAGACGGAAAAGGGCATGCCCTTCTCGTGTCTTGCCTCCCATGCCTCAATGTCATCCTCTACTCTAATGGGAGAGACTCCTATTGCCTTCGCAAGTTCTGATTTATATTTGAATCCTGAATCTTCTCTACTTTCCCAGATTTCGTGGATAGCATTCTCTCTTTCAAGATCTGTTAGATCTTTTCTGTGCAAATTCTCAATAAGAGACTCTATTAGGACTCTTTCTTCATCTATTTCCTTAACTATGCAGGGAATCTTATGTAGTCCTGCTATCTGTGCGGCTCTCCATCGTCTTTCTCCTGCAATTATCTGATAATTAAAGCCATGCTGTCTCACTATTATTGGTTGAACGATCTTGGCATCCTTTATTGAATCTGCAAGTTCTCTCAATGATTCCTTTTCAAAACTTTCCCTTGGCTGAAATGGATTTGGTTGAATCTCTTTGACCGAGATCATTTTCAATTCCATAGTGATTCTCATCTTCCTTTCTTCTTTCTGGTATCCCAAGCTTTCTTCGCTGCTTCTTTCCTTTTTTGTCTTTTGCTCATGTCCTCTTTTTGGATGACTAGTTCTTGATCATTAATCTCGCTCTCAAGAAACTCCCCTTCCGTCCATCCCAATGTCTTTATTTGCTTGGGAGGAATTGTGATGACCCATTTTGGATATTCTTTGTTTCCTACTTTCCGTGAGAGCTGTTTTTGAAGTCTCATTTTAGGCACCTAAATAGCTTATTAGAACGTTCTCATATTTAAAGAAAGAAGCCTATGACCTTGATTACTGACGGTCTTCCATCATACCATGACGCTTACAAGAAAGAGTTCTGGATGCTTAAAGGTCCGAGAACCGAGCATATAAGACACATCAAACTGAAAGGCGATATGAACAACAACAAAATGGAAAGGTTGAACGGAGAAATCAGAGACAGAGAGAAAGTCATGAGAGGCTTAAAGACAAAGGATACACCAATGCTCAAGGGCTACCAAATCTTTCACAACTACATAAGACCACATCAAGGATTGAACGGTAAGACTTGCCTTACTAGGGTTCAAGCTTTCTGATGTTTTTTAGCACATTGGTTTGGCTGAGGTCAAAGAGGTAGGCTGCCAACGTTGATGACACGTAGATGTGATAGTACACCAGCAACATGAGGAGTCGGTCTGTTAAGGAGAGTTTGAAGGGGTGGCCTGCGCCGAGTTCTCTTTTTCTGTCTGCTCGGAAAAGCCGTTTCTGCTCAAAGGCAGGGTGTCTCTCTTTTATCTTCAAGTTTAAGGCGTCAAATTCAGGCACTTCCAGTCCTGAAAACTGAACGTTTTTTAGACAATACGTCATAGTTCAGCATGCAAACAGCCCAAAAGCAAAATATTGCGCCTATAACCTAATAAAAGCTTCATTTCACAGCCAAAAAACCTAATTAAAACTAAGGTCTTATGTCTTATTCCAAAAACAAACGGGATCGATCATAATATAAAAAATAACAACTCATATATGAAACATGGGAGGTTTAGCATAACTTGTCTACAAAAGTCTCAACGCTTGTATTAGCTTCAAGCAAGTTAATCCCTAACAGCCCAGAAAAATTCAGGGGGAATATTGCCTCCAAATATTTAGACAACCCACTATTTCATCAACACTTACAAAACAGCAAATTAGCATATAGGTATCCGTTAATACATTACATAATACTAAGTGGAAAAGCAATAATTTTTGGTATACAAGCAGGTGCAGATGAAGTGTCAAGGTTATTTAGTGAATTAGATGACATAACCATTGGAACTGAAAAATATCATATCCTAGATAAACGATTGAACACAAAAGTTCACATATTTACGGTTACAGATTCACAGAAACAATACTATTTCGTTACGCCTTGGCTGGCATTAAACAAATCTAATTACCTGAAATACAAAAATATGAATTGGACCGCACGAAAACAATTATTATCGCGGATACTCATAGGGAACATCCTTTCGGCAACAAAAGGACTTGACATCAAAATAGATAAAAAAATTATTGCTGAAATACAACATGTTAAACCAGTTAATTGTAACATAAAGGGTAGTCCACTACTAGGGTTTTACGGACAATTCAAAATAAACTTTGATATGCCTCCATTATTCAGTATCGGTAAATCAGTATCCAGAGGGTTTGGGGTTATTTTGGAGGGTTAAAGATGCAGCTTGTTATAAACAATTTTGGTGCATATCTCAGAAAACATAAAGACATGTTCCTGATCATGCTAGACGAAAAAAATATTGAGGTGCCCGTAATTAAAGTGGACAACATTTGGGTATCCACATCCGCTCTCGTTTCTACTGATGCTATCCATTGTGCAATGAAAAATAACATTGACATTGTATTTCTTGACAAGTATGGAAATCCATACGCTAGAATCTGGCACCCAAATTTAGGAAGCACACCATTGATTAGACGAAAACAACTAGAATCAAGTACAAACGCGAAAGGACTTAATTTGGTTAAAGAATGGACCAAAAAGAAACTTAAAAATCAAATTAACTTATTAAAGAAACTTAAAAAAACTAGACCTAAACAGCAAGAACAACTAGAATCCGTTATAGCACAACTTAAAACCTATTATCGGAAGATCAGTGAACTTGAGGGTAACGTTGAAGAAAACAGGCAAAGCATTCTTGGTCTTGAGGGGATCTCATCACGCATATACTTTGAGGCTCTTTCAGAAACTCTATCAAAGAAATGGAGATTCAACGGCAGAAGTAGAAGACCCGCAAAGGATCCATTTAATTGCACATTAAATTATGGTTACGGAGTCCTTTATAGCATAGTTGAAAGAGCTTGTATTCTAGCTGGACTGGACCCTTACGTTGGTTTCCTTCACACCGATGACTATAACAAAAAATCATTTGTTTTTGACGTCATAGAGCAATATAGAGGTCATGTTGACGAGACCGTGCTTTTTCTTTTCACGCGTAAAATGATGAAAAAAAACTGTTTTGATCAGGTAGAAGGGGGACATGTGCTAAATGATAAGGGTAAGAAGATTTTAATGACCACTTTAAATGATCACTTCGATAAACAAGTTATGTATCAACGAAAGAAAACGAAGTTGCGAAACATTATCCAGTCTAATTGTTACTGTATAGCAAATGAACTGACTGGAACGTGAATTCTTTGCTTGTTTGGGTCATATACGATATTAGCGACAACAGCGTCCGAAATGCCGTAGCCAATCGATGTAAAGGTTATGGGTTATACAGGGTCCAGAAAAGCGCTTTCTTAGGAACATTGAATTCTAATCAACAAGATTCTCTTGTCATTGAATGTCGTGATCTAATCGAGGAAACTGATTCAGTTTACGTTTTTCCTATGTGTGATAAATGTTTAAAACGAATACAATTACTGGGAAAAGATTTTGACCTTGAGCTTGTGAGGGATAAGCTTGGCGTCATGTTTCTCTGAAGAGTCAATTACAATTAGCGATGTAATTGAGTATCTTTTCTGTCCCAGATTCACCTATTTTATGCACTGTTTGGGAATACCTCAACATGAGGGGCACTTAATTAAAGTGCAGAAGGGCAGAGCGCTTCATAAAAGCAGAGAAAAAACAAATCTTGGGTATCTAAGGAAACGATACGGAGTAACAGATAAACTCACTGGGATTTACCTGTGCTCAAAGAAATATCGAATTAGAGGGATTATGGATGAGGTGCTTTTTCTTGAAGATGGTTCAGTCGCTCCATTAGACTATAAATTCGCTAAATACCGTAACCGCGTCTTTAAAACTCATAAATATCAGTCCGCGTTGTATGGATTAATGATAGCAGAACACTTCAATCGCCCAGTTTATAGAGGCTATCTGTGTTATGCCCGTAGCGGAAACAAGATTGTAGAGATACCGTTCAACGAGAAACTGTTTCAACAAGCTGAGGATATAATACGAAATATTTTTCACATTATTCAAAGGGAACAGTTCCCAGAGATAACAGGAAATAAGAAAAGATGCATTGATTGTTGTTACAAACGAATCTGTCCACATTGACGCAAAAATTTTTAAGCATTATTCACAGTTATTAAGAGCATCATGATTGAAGCCATCTATAATGTTGGTAATTATGTTCTGAATGAAAAACAGGTTAGTCTTGATGATGCTGAACAAGTAACTAAAATATTATGTGAAGACCCAAAAAGCTCGGATCTATATAAAACCATAATAACGATAGAGCTTAACAAAAAAGGCATAGATATAACTTTTATTCGAGTTGGAAACGAAAACTACTCGTCGGATAAAATATTTCGTTATCTTTACAGGCGCGGTGGTTCAAGTGGCGCAGACCTTTCACCAACCTGTAGATTAACAGAGCCTAAAAAAACGTTTAAAGGAAAATTTCTCAGATGGTTCAAAACCGACTTTTCTAACCCCGCCTATGGGCTCACCGAAGAGGAACAAAATCTCCTAACCAACATTAAATCGTGTATTCGATCAAACAGCAAGCAAATACTTGAAGCCATTACCACCAAACATAACTCTCTTAAAAAAGAGCGGGAAAGTGGAATAATCACAATAATTCTTCAGGATAATGGTGAACAAAAATATCTTGGAGACATTTCTGCATTTAGGAAAATATTACATGCAAACGCGTTAGCAACTTATTTTCAAAAATTTAATAAAATCTCGAAATCAGAAAACGAGACATGTGCTATTTGTAGAGAAAAAAGGGCTGAAGTATACGGTTTTGTTTCCACTTATAATTTCTATACTGTTGATAAGCCAGGTATGGTGTCTGGGGGCTTTGATCAGAGTAAAGCTTGGAAAAACTATCCTGTCTGCAGAGATTGTGCGTTAACTCTTGAAGAAGGAAAAAGGTTCATAAAAGAAAATGCTAAGTTTAGATTTTATGGCTTTGATTATCTGTTGATTCCAAAACCTCTTACTTCAGATCTTGATAGCGAAGTCTACGAAACACTGGAAGATTATCATAGAGAAGGCGCGAAAATTCGGTTAACTAAAGACTATAAGAAACTGTTAGATGAAACCGAAGGAGATATACTCGAAAATCTTTCAGATAACCCTAACACGTTTCAATGTAATATCCTGATTTATGCTGCTTCAAATAATGAGTTCAAGATTTTAAGATATATTGAAGGCATATTCCCAAGTAGATTACGTGAACTCTTCAAAGCAAAAGATTGTGTTGACCAAAACCGGTATTTTAAAGAATACAATGTTAAGGTTTATGATAAAGGAAAACAAACTGGAGAAAAACCGCTGGAGTTTAACTTCGGTTCGTTTTGGTATTTTTTTGGAAAACGAAAAGATGAAGATAAGAGTGCATATTTCCTTGATATTGTAGCCAAGGTTTTCCAGAACGAAAAAGTCAGCTACCGTTTCCTTCTCAACGGCATAGTTAACCGTATGAGGAAACAGTTTGCACAGGGTTACAGTACAAAGGAGGCTGGAATGAGAGGCCTCTGTTCTTTGCTGTATCTCCATCGATTAGGAATTCTAGGTGATTATGATCACGGTGATAACATGAACGAAAACAAAATTCGTGAAATCGTGAACGATCCTCAATACGCAAGTAGTACACAAAAACTCGAAGCCATCTTGGATAGTTTCCCTGAATTTTTCAACAGAGACTCTAAGCGTGCTATCTTCATTGTAGGTGCTCTCGCGCAACTCCTAATTAATATACAGTTTGTAGACAGGGGTTCCGACCCATTTAGGACAAAACTTCAGGGTCTTCGGTTAGATCAAAGGAAAGTTTCAAAGCTTCTTTGGGAGATACAGAACAAGTTTGAAGAATACAACAAAAACTATTATAGAGAATTGGAGAAACTCGCTAGCGAATATTTAATTCAGGCTGGCAACGATTGGGGACTATCTAAAGACGAGGTTAGTTTCTATTTCGTGTTGGGAATGAATTTGGCTAGTTATTTAAAACAATCAAAAGAGGTGAAAAATGATGAGTGAAATAGTATCTAACAGATCCGAAATAGTCTTTCTGTATGATGTTAAGGACAATAATCCTAATGGAGATCCTCTGGATGAGAACAAGCCACGCATAGACGAAGAAACTATGTTAAATCTCGTTACTGATGTTCGACTAAAAAGAACAGTTCGCGACTATCTAAATGACTTCCGTAACGAAGAAGTGTTTATTTTAGGTGTGAAAAAAGATGACGGTAATCTTAAAGATAAAGAAGAACGCATGACCGATCTGAAAATTGATTCCGCAGAAGATATGGTTGAAAAATGTGTAGACATTAGGTTATTTGGAGCAACAGCTGCTGTAAAAAAGAAAACTATTACGTTCACAGGACCAGTCCAGTTCAAGATAGGACGATCACTCCATAAAGTGCAGCTCAAATTCATTAAGGGCACAACTGTGTACCCCTCCGCACAAGATAAGACACAAGGCACTTTTACTGAAATGTATGTTCTTCCGTACAGTCTCATAGGCTTCTATGGAATAATTAACGAGAATGCTGCCAAACATACTAAGCTTACAAATGGTGACGTTGATCTACTTATGGATGCACTTTGGAACGGAACCAAAAACTTAATCAGCCGTTCTAAAGTTGGCCAGATGCCTAGGCTTCTCATAAAAATAAACTATAAAGAAAAAGACTATCACATAGGCGACCTTAACGCTTTACTGGAGCTTAAGTCAGATATTAGAGACGAGGAAATTAGGGATGTTGAAGATTACGCTATAGATGCAACCAAATTACTTGATGCTTTACATGATAATAACGGCAAAATAAAGGACATAGACCTCATGCTTGATGAACGGCTAACATTCAAACGGGAAAGCAAGCAAATCGATCTGGCAAAAGAACTTGCTAAACAAGGGTTTACAGTAAATCAGCTCGACCTCTAACTGTGATGTATAATGGATAGAGTTCTTACTTTTGACCTCTGGGGAGACTATGCCCACTTTAGGAAACATTATACAACAACAAGCCCCCTTACCTTTTCTATACCTCCAAGAACAACCTTATGTGGACTCTTAGCTGCAATCATTGGTCTAGATAAAACAGAGTATCTCCGTCATTTCTCCGATAAAGACGCTTCAATAGGAGTACAATTACTAAACGACGTGAAAAAGATAACGTTAGCTGAAAATCTCATCGATACAAAAAAAGCAGGAAAAATGATGAATAAAATAAAACAGAGAACACAGATTCGGTTTGAGCTTCTGAAAGACCCAAAATACAGGATTTTCGTTCATCATCAAGATGAATCAATATACCTAGAACTTAAGGAAATGCTGAAGGCCCATAAAACAGTTTACACTCCATGTCTAGGATTAAGCGAATTATTAGCCAACTTCAAGTATATAAAAGAGTACAATGCGGAGACCGTTGAAACAGAATCTGAAACGGAGATTCTAACAGCTTTGCCTAAAAAGAACTTAATAGAGCTAAGTTTTCAGGAGGATTACGAGTATTTATCAGAGACTATGCCTAGGAATATGCTTCCAGATAGAACTGTTACGGAGTACATGCCTGTGATTTTTGAAAGAAAACATAAATCACTAAAAGCAAAGGTCAACCAATTCATCCGACTTGAAAACGATGAAGCCATCACTTTCCTTTAATCTACTGGCTCGTCCAGACAAACAACTTCGAGACCATCTTCAAAGAGTCTCAGAACTATGCAATAAACTGTGTATGGAACCTAAACTTAACCTTGAATCAATCAATCTTACACAAAATAAACTTGCAAAAAACCTTGAAATAATAGGATGGTGCCATGACTTTGGAAAAGCAACAACTTTTTTTCAGGAATACATTCATGAAACAGATGAACAAAAGAAAAGAAAGCTAAAAAACAGGAAAGAGAGTCACCATGGCCTTATTTCTGCGGTATTTACGTATTATATCTTAAAGAGTCAGTATTACACGTCTGATTCTCCCCTCGATGAAGTCATGCCACTCATAGGCTATTTGGTAGTAAAAAGGCATCATGGGAATCTAAAAAACATGCGCGAAGAAATTAGAGACCTCATCCAAGACAATGACAAACAAGATATTTTGAAAAAACAGCTTGATTCCATAGCTATTGAAACCGTAACGGAACTATACAAAGACGTATTCTCTAAGCAGACATTTATCACATTCAAAGAAGACTTAGATTCAATATTAGAGCAGATGACACGAAGCCGTAGAATCTTATGGAAATTCTTGAAAAAAGGCAACCTGTTTCCAGCGATTATAACCAGTTTTTGTTATTCAATTTTGCTGCAAGCAGACAAAGAACATGCTTCAGGTATTAGTGTTGAAAGACGGGAGCCTATTCCCGATAACATTGTTGACATTTATCGGTGTCTAAAAGGATTTAATGAACCAACCACGAGTATTAACAAAATACGAAACAGCATATATCAAGAAACAACAAAATGTGTGGACTCACTTGATCTTACCCAGAAAATATATTCTCTTAATGCTCCAACTGGAACTGGTAAAACGTTAACTGGATTAGCGTTTGCAAATAAACTTGCGTCTAGACTTCGGCGTGAACAGGGATTTAATCCCCGAATTTTTTATTGTATTTCATTCATTAGTATCATTGATCAAAACTATCAAGTGTTTGAGAACGTGTTTGAAACGGTCACGGGGGAAAAGCCTACTACTGATCTTCTTTTGAAGCATCATCATTTAGCGGATACATATTATGTTACAGCTGAAGATGAGTTTGAACCTGAGGACGGTCTGTTTCTTGTGGAAGGATGGAACTCTGAGGTTATAGTTACAACGTTTGTTCAACTTTTCCACACTTTATTCACAAACAGGAATCGGTCTCTACGGAAATATCATCGATTAGCTAACTCTATTATAATCCTTGATGAGGTCCAGTCACTTCCACATAAATATTGGTTATTGCTTCGAGAATACCTGAAAACGTTATCAGCGTTGTTTAACACATACTTTGTTTTTATGACTGCTACACAGCCACTTATTTTTCAGCCAAGAATTGAAATCAAAGAATTGTGTGCCAACAATGAGCAGTATTTCCGTCAGTTTGATCGGTTGGATCTTGTTCCATGTCTTGAACCTGTTACTCTAGATGTTTTTATGGAACAAGTAACTGCGGATATTAAAGGTAATCCTGAAAAAAGTTTTCTGATAATAATGAATACAATCCGTAGCTCCCAGCAACTGTATCAGCACCTCCAGAAACGTATGGGTAAAAAAAATCTTGTTTATTTATCCACTATGATTTTTCCTAAGGAGCGGCTTGATCGTATAACCCAGATATGTAAAGGCGGAAAAAGAAAGATTATTGTTAGCACGCAGCTTGTTGAAGCGGGTGTGGACCTTGATGTGGATGTTGTGTATCGCGATTTTGGTACGTTAGATTCTGTAGTGCAAGCTTCTGGTCGATGTAATAGAAACTTTAACGAAAAACGCGGTTTAGTTAAACTCTTCAGGATACAAGATGAACATCGCTTCTATTATAGCTACATTTATGGCGGAAACTCGATGCTTATCGATAAGACAATGCAGGTTCTTGAAGAAAAAACGATGATACCTGAACATGAATTTAAAGAAGTGGTTGAAAAGTATTACCAGTTAGTAAAGCACTCCATGAGCAATGATGAAGCAAACAAATTACTTGAAAATATTGCTCGACTTGAATTTGAAGAAATTCAACGCAACTTCAAACTTATAGCTGAAGACTACCCCAAGATCGATGTTTTCATAGAATATGACAATAAGGCTGTTAAGGTGTGGAAAGAGTTCCGGAGAATACAAGAAATTGCGGACCCGTCTGAGAAACGACGTGAATTCATGAGAATTAAGAAACAATTAAGGGACTATATTATTTCGGTCCCGGAGAAATTTAAAGAAACTGTAGGTTACATGGATCCCATTGACATGGGTTATATCTCAAAGATGATTATTGAACAAACAGGAGTGTATGACAAACAATTAGGATTTCTGAAAGAAGGAGTCACAAATACGTTTATTGTGTAAATGTGTCACCTATTTATAAGGAACTTGATAAAAAGAGGTGATGAAAACTATGGCTCTGAAACAACCCCAAAAACAACTTAAAACATCAAAAGAAGCCGAAAAAACGTGCTGTCGGAGGATGAAATCCATTAAAACAAGGATTGAAACGAAATAGTCACTACCGACTTGGATGAACAAACAGTAAACAGTCGGAGGATGAAATCCATTAAAACAAGGATTGAAACTGTTGATTGTGTTGTTGTCGCTGATGCGTACATCGGAGTCGGAGGATGAAATCCATTAAAACAAGGATTGAAACACTAAAACCTACAAGACCGTACATGACACTGAACAAAAGGCGTCCGCAGAAAAACAAACGGTGAAGCCCAATCACGAGAAAAATACAAACATATTATAAAAAGAGAAAAAAATGGAGTAAGACAAACTTCAAGCAGTCTGTTACTTGTCCTTCTTCCCTTTCTTCTTTCCTTTTTTCTTACCCTTTGACACTACTTTCACCACTCTTCTTCTTCTTCAGGCTCTTCTTCTTCCTCTTCCTCTTCTTCGAACAGCATAGTCGAACCTCCAAAATTTCAAGCCACCACAAGTAGTATATATAAATTTCATTCAAAAAATAGGGATAAAAAATCTTTTTCAAAAGAAAATAAGCTTCAAACATTCTCCTTTTCCGCCTTATATACAAAACTTTACAGAACCCAATTCCAAAATGTTTATTAGTTGTTGTCTAGCTTTGGTTTGAAAAAGCGTGAAAGAAATTATGCTAATCGTTCAAATTTCAGACATCCACTGCGGACCCATGTTCAATAACGAAAGGTTCCGCACAGCCATAAAAGAAATCAACGCCATGTCGCCAGACGCAGTAGTCGTAACAGGCGACCTGACAGAAGACGGCATACAATCCCAATTCAAACAGGCAGCAAGAGAACTCAAACAACTAAAACCTAAAAACATCATATACGTGAGTGGAAACCACGACTACCGAGCAACAGGCTACCTGCTATTCAGACAATATTTTCCATTCAACCAAATAACAGAAATTGACAATACAGTCATAATAGTGTTGAGCAGTGCTAGACCCGATAGAGACGACGGTGAAGTGGGACACAGACAGAACTTGTGGCTAGAAAACACACTAAAAAAATATAAAAACCACACGAAAATCGTTGCATTACACCACCACATAATCCCAGTACCAGACACAGGAGCAGACCCAGTCACAATAATAGACGCAGGAGACGCCCTAAGAAGCCTAACAAAAACCAAAGCAAACCTAGTCCTATGCGGACACCGCCACAGACCATGGAAATGGCAAATAGAAAAAATGTAAGTAATCCACGCCGGAAGCATATCATGCGAAAGACTACGCGGATTCTTCCTAAACTCCTACAATGTCATAGAAATCAAAAACAAGAAAATCAATGCGAAGCTAAAAATAGTTGGCGGCGGCTACGTTGACTTCAATAATATAATAAAGCATAGAGAAATCCTCCAAGCCTCAGACATCACACAACACAAATCACTAACACAATAAAAGCTTTAAATCACAACTGCATGTCAGACATAGAATCTCTCAACAAACCACAATCATCTATCCTAAACAAATGGCTAACGCAACCACAATCAGAACACCCAAAACGTCTAACAGCAACACCCTTTTCGCTCAATTTTCCAGCAATCTTACACTCCTCGGATTTCTCCGCCTCTTTGCAGAAAACCTTCACAACCCGTACAGCATCATCATCAAGCAGATCGTCAATATGCCAAAACTTCTTCTTCGTCTTTCTAAGGTGTCGCTGTACTCGTCTTTCTAAACCATTTTGGGCAGAACCCACATATGCATACAAACCTCTCTCAAAAAATATGCTTCCCAAAGCACCAATATTTACCCTAATATCCCTGCCAACCGAAATGACTAAGACGTAGACGCCCTTCACCATACTCATCTATTCAGAATCGTTTGGTGTATACCATTTTAGAATTGCCTCAACAGCCCTAACAGAATAACCTATCTCCTTAAGCATTCTCTTCAAATCCTCAGCATATTCAGCATCCAAACATAAACACCAGCAAACAATAACCTTAGTCAAAAACCCTATTTATCCTTTAATCCCTATGAGTAAATATGTCAAACCAAAACCTACTCACCTATGTAACCTACTGCGGCCTGTACTGCGGATTATGTGCCCATCGCAACCGCATCCCACAAAAAGCAAGCCAACTACAAAAAAGCCTACACGAAGAAGGCATGGACAACTGGTACCAATACATACCAGAAATGAAAAACACGTTCCCAACATTCTGGCAATTCCTCCAAAAACTAGTCAACTTAAACTGCACGTGTAGAACAGGCGGCGGACCACCAGACTGCAAAATCCGCCAATGCGCCAAACAAAAAAGCATAGAAATCTGCACACAATGCAAAGAATACCCATGCAAGCTCATCCAAAACCTAGCAGAACACTACCCAACCCTAATTCAAGACGGAAAACGTCTACAAAAAATCGGCTTAGAAAAATGGGTTAAAGAACAAATGGAAAGAGCCAAACGCGGTGTAGTGTATGCAGATATACGCTATCCATGGAAAACCTAAGTAGTGCTGATGTAAGAGTTCACACCTTCCAAATCAAATCTTTCACATTGCAAAGCATTTCTTATAAAGTTAAACAGCTTAACCCGGACATCTCTGCTGAGATTAGGATACCAAATAGGCGAAGCCACAACCAAACCACGCCAAGCATAAAAAGGCTGAACAACCTCCAAAATCTCTCGATCACCAGTCTTCCGCAGGTAATTCTCCCAGAAAAGCCTAAACAAACGCTCAAAAACCCCAGCCAACTCGCCATACTTCTGCAGAGAATAAAAAATATAATTGACGGTCATAGCGGTAACATCATCAGCAGGCTCACCCCACTCACCACGACTGCGATCCAAAACCGTAAAATCAACGCCCTCACGAAACAGCACATTCCAAGGATGAAAATCCCCATGAACTTGACTGAGCCTGTGAGCCTTACGTTTAAGACGCCAACGCCAAACAATACAGTTGCGCTCAATATTGATCAAATCTGACTCGCTGACAAAGTCAAGTCCAGACGGGTAGCTATCTAACAAACCCATGATACATTCACCGTGTCCAACAAGCTCCCGAGCCCGTCTAACATAAAGCGACGGCGCCTCACGCTTTACGTTGTGAATTTCAGCGAGGTAATCAGACAAAATCAAACAACGCTTCTCATCTAACTCGCTTAGCCGCCCAGTCTCCTTAATACGATCCAAATCAAAATGGTAAAGCCTACCACCTGCAAACTCGGTGACAATAAAAAACTCTCCGCAATTCCCCAAAGACTGCAAACCTTTACCGTCCACTGTAAACGCACCAACATCTACTGAACGCGCATGCCGAGGCAACTTGTTGAAGACACTATGTTGCCAAAGCAAACTTCCAGCACGATCAGAAACATAGTCATGCCCAAAACCTCCAGAACGCATGGTTTCCAAAACAACGCGTTTTGCTTCGCCGTCAACACTAAACTCGATGACGTAAGGAACGCCGTAACCAAAACCCTTTAAATCCTTAGAAACTTCAGATTTCTCACCAAGCCTCCAAACGCCACGGATTTCCACATCAGCATCATACAAGCAAGAGAGATATTCATGAAGAGCATCCAAGGAAAGTTTCATAAACCACTACTCCTTTTCACCACCATTTCCTCTCACCCAATCAATAACATTACGCCACAAGTAAAAAAATAGGGTGAAAGCAGTACTTAAATATACAAGCAAGTCAATCGAAAACCAAGAAGCCCTACCACTGACAAAATAGGGTAACATGAAATTTCCGACAAACGCTACAGTTAACCTAACGTAAATATAACACGCAACCCCAACCAAAAAAAGAAAAAACACCTTGTCAAAGAACACAGAAGAATTCAGCTTCTTATTCTTAATATACCATAACACGTAGGCAACAATACTAACGCTCGACAAATACATAACAATATAAACATAGGTTAAACCAGCACCAACAAAATATCCAGCGAAAAAACCAGCCTCATACAACACCAAAGAATACCCTAAACTTTCCACATACAAAGTGGAAATAACGTCTAAGACGCTTAAGAAAGGCAGAACCCAGATAGTTTTGTCAACACTGTCCAAAATACACCACTTCATACACTTCAAATAAGAAGGAAAAGAAAGTTTAAAAGTTCTAGGAATCAACAGTTTAATTTCATAATGTTGTTGGCGTGAAAAACATGGACAAGACCAAAACGTTTGAAATTCTCCTAATCATTGTAGGAACCCTGATGATTCTCCACCACGTTTGCACATGGGAACGCTTCTTCGACATAGAAGACATATTACACCATGAATTCTTCGAAGCCATATTCTTCACAGCAGGCATAACACTGTTCATAAGCAACCACTACAACAAAAAAAGAAGCGAATAAAATGAACATCCTCATCCAAAACGGAACCATCATCACAATGCATAACCAAAAAATAATTCGCCAAGGAGCCATCGCAATAGAAGACAAAAACATAATTGACGTAGGAAAAAACCGCGATCTAAAAAGAAAATATGGAACAGGATACGAAAAAATTGATGCAAAAGACAAAGTTGTCATACCAGGCCTCGTAAACACACATCAACACGCAGCAATGAGCCTGCTAAGAGGATACGCAGACGATTTACCACTCCAAGAATGGCTGGAAAAATGGATATGGCCAATAGAAAAACACATGACGCCCCATGACATTTACGTCGGAGCCTTACTAACAGCCACAGAATCCATAATGACCGGAACAACAACAGTCAACACAATGTATCATTACACACCAGAAGAAAATGAAGCAAAAGCATTCGCTGAAACAGGCCTAAGAGGAGTAATAGGCCACGTATGTTTTTCATGGAGAAAAAAAGAAGACAAAAAAGCGTTAACAAACTTGGGTAAAAACTGGCACGACAAAGCAAACGGACTAATCCGCGTCAGCGTAGACCCTCACTCACCCTACACCGTTGACCCAGAATACATGAAGGAACTAAAAGAAATCAAAGAAGAACTAAACCAGAAATACGGCTCAGAAAAAACACCAATAATTTGGCACACACACGTTGCAGAAACCATCGACGAACAAGAAAAAATCCAAAAAGCTTTCAAGATTAAGTTAAAAAACGGAGTAATGACATACCTAGATTCATTAGGGGTTCTAGACAAACACGTGATTGCAGCTCACTGCATAGCGTTGACGGACAGAGACATGACAATAATGAAAAAAAGAAAGGTAAAGGCTTCACACAACCCAATCTCAAACCTTAAACTCGCCTCAGGTATAAGCCCTGTCCCAAAAATGCTCAGAAAAGGCATAACAGTTTCACTGGGCACAGACAGCCCATGTTCAAACAACACAGCAGACATGTTCGAAACCATGAAAGCAACAGCCCTTCTACATAAAGGCGTAAACAAAAATCCAACACTAACACCTGCAAAACAAGTTTTAGAAATGGCAACCATAGAAGGAGCAAAAGCACTATCATGGGAAAACGAAATAGGCTCCATAGAAGTTGGCAAAAAGGCAGACTTAGCAATCATTGACTTCAACAAACCGCATCTCTGTCCATTGTACAACGAAATCAGCCATTTAGTTTACGCAGCAAAATCAGCAGATATCAACACGGTAATAGTAAACGGCAAAATTGTTATGGAAAACGGACATCCAACAACAATAAAAATTGAGAAAGTTCTGGAACTGGCTGAAAAAGCAAAGAAGAGCCTTCTCGAACGACTGGCACGTAACATTAAATAGTCCAGATTGCAAATTCCATTAAGGAAGAATTAAAATGGAAAATTTCAAAGTTAAAAATGAAAGTTTAGCTTCCAAAGGGTTTCTTCAAATAGAATGGGCATCAAAGCATATGCCAGTCTTAAACAAAATCAAAAAAAGGTTCACGGAACAAAAACCATTTGAAGGCACGACCTTAGGCGCATGTTTACACGTTACAAAAGAAACAGCAGTGCTCGTTGAAACACTCTTAGCTGGCGGAGCAAGAGTTGCATTATGCGGCTCCAACCCTCTATCCACGCAAGACGATGCCGCAGCAGCCCTAGCAGAAAAAGGCGTTCACGTCTATGCTTGGCGAGGACAAACAACAGATGAATACTACTGGTGCGTTGAAAAAGTAATAGATCACAAACCCAAAACAACCTTAGACGACGGTGCCGACCTTGTCAGCACAATCCACAGTAAAAGGACAGAAGCCTTACAAAACGTTAAAGGTGGAACAGAAGAAACAACAACCGGAGTCTTGCGCTTACGAGCTATGGAAAAAACTGGAACACTCAAATACCCCATAATAGCTGTAAACGACGCTTACACAAAACACTTGTTTGACAACCGCTACGGAACGGGACAAAGTACAATAGATGGAATCCTAAGAGCCACAAACATACTTTTAGCGGGCAAAAACTTCGTGGTCTGCGGTTACGGATGGTGTGGAAGAGGCTTGGCAATGAGGGCAAAAGGCATGGGAGCTAACGTTATAGTTACAGAGGTAAACCCGCTCAGGGCGCTTGAAGCAGCGATGAACGGGTTCCGCGTAATGCCAATAGCCGAAGCATCAATAATAGGCGACATCTTTGTAACAACAACGGGTGACATAAACGTCATCAGAAAAGAACATATGCAGAAAATGAAAAACGGAGCAATACTCGCCAACAGCGGACACTTCAACGTAGAAATCGGCATAAAAGACTTGGAAGAACTTGCCGTTTCAAAGAGAAACATAAGACAAAATCTGGACGAGTACACGCTCGCAGATGGAAGAAACATATACATTCTAGCAGAGGGCAGACTTGTAAATTTAGCGGCAGCAGAGGGCCATCCTTCAGAGGTTATGGACATGTCTTTTGCAAATCAAGCCCTCAGTGTAGAATACATAGCTAAAACCGAGAAGATGCCGCCCAAGGTTTACCCAGTGCCAAAAGAAATAGATGAAACAGTAGCAAGATTGAAACTCAACGCAATGAAGATAAAAATAGACGAATTAACAGATGAACAGAAAAAGTATCTGTCAACTTGGGAAATGGGAACAATCTAGCGCCAGTCGAAAACCACGGCAAACTTTAAAAGGTGTAAAGGAGTAAACATGGTTTACAAATGGTGATGCATAAATGGTAAGTAAAGATCAAGGAATAGGTGGAATAATATTCATTGTATGTGCAGTCATTGCCTTGTTGTACATTGTAACACTCTTCTTTCCACAGTGGCTTGGAGTATTCGGGATAAGCGAGGATGCGCTAGCATGGACGCATGAAGTTCAATTCTGGGTCATAGCAGTGCCAGTTTTCATAGCACTAGTAGCCGTAATGGGTATAGGCATGTGGATAGGCTGGACAATGGCTACAACACCACCGCCGAAACCAATAGAAGAAATCACAAGCGAAATAGAAGAGGAAGCTAAAGAAGAGGAAAAACCGGAAAAGAAGACGAAAAAATAACAGTTTTAGTTCCCAAACTTTATTTCAACCCAATTCTATATTTTCAATCGTATTTTACGACGGAAACGAGTGGAGAACCCAATGATGAAGTAATTTTTAAGGTATAGGATTCACCTTCTACATAAGTGCCGTGCAAGTGGATCGTGCCTACACTGTTTGGTGGAACAAAGATGTTTTCTGTCAAACTATACGCCTTGCCGTTTACATATACTCCTGTTATTTGGACATCTACTAAGGCAAAATTTCTAACAGAAACGGTTATGCAAGTGTTGTTGGCGTTTACGCGTTCCAATTGCAGAGACTGTGTTGGAAAAGCCGTTTTCATTTTTTCTGTAAGAGTGAACGTGAACTGATAAACGAAGAAACCTGCAGTTACGGCTGTAACAAAAGTAAGAAGTAATGCTCCTACGGCAAGTTTCAAGTAGTTTCACCATTCGCGAAACGAAATTATGCCTCCAAAATTTATATAGCATTTATGAATTTGAAATAATGAAGCATGATAAACTTCAAACACCAAACATTTGAAAGGCAAAATTTGAAGTGACGTAAACGACTGCTGAAATGCCAAATGTCACTGCGATTATTTTTGGTGAAATAGAAATAAAGGATGTTTCTTCGCCTTTTGGCTGTATTTCATACCCCTTAATTTCATGAGTATCAGCATCAACTCGACGATAGCCATGATTTTTCGTATCAATTTCAACAATATAAGCTTCCTCTTCTAATGTAACTCTTTTAGGTTTTACGCCACTCTTGTGTCCAATTCTTTTGAGAAAGCTTGTTGCAATGGTTGTTACTGTTTCGGCGTTCAATTTTTGTGTCTTAAGAGAAGCTGATATAACGCCCCACGGGTTCTTCTCTGAAGTTGCTGAAGCCATGTTGCCCCCTATCCGTTTTTTAGAGAAAACCTTTCAGATTTAAAAGGGCATGTGTGTATCATGAATTATCAACTTATCCAGTTACTTTCTTAAGCATGCATTCTACTATTTTTTTGCAAGTCATACATTCTTCAGGTATCTCTTCCTTTCTTGAACGCTGGCTCAAATATCCAAAATAGTATGGACATCCATGTTCCTTTAGAGAAAGCTGTTCAGCTGGCTTTAATTTTGGAGGCTGTGCTTTAGCCTTTTCAATTATGGCTCTTTTTTTCTTCAACGTTCGCTTTTCCTCTTCAACCTCGGAATCTTCTTCTATCACTATTTCAGTTAAGCAGTAAGGACATGCACTGTATGAAGACCCATTTTTTGAGCTTAAATCTTGAACAATTATTGGATTTGAAAAAACCATTTCGCATTCTGGATTTAAACAGTTATACCTCTGGCTTTTGATTTTCGTCTTTGTCTTTTTCATTTTAGTGAAGCTTCCTCTAGACAATACCAGAATCCGAGTTTATAGTCTTAATGAAGTCAAAATAAATATCCTAATTATAATCGAATCGCAAAGTCATGTCACGGGGATGCCAGTGTTTTAAGGTCTTCTTCTCCTTCAGCGTAGCCGGAGGCTATTAAAACATCGCCTGCGTCTATTTTGGTGAGGGGTTTGGGCTTTATGTATTTACCTCTCCTTCTTATGGCGAGAACCCACATGCCAGTTTCTTCTGGAATGTGAACCTCGCGTAAGGTCTTATTTACAAGCGGAGAGTTTTCAGTCACTTGTACGTAGGTAACGGTTTCTTCAGCTTCTTCTATGACGAGTTTTAATACTGGATGTGGCTTTATTCCCCTTAAAACAACTTCAGCTATTTCCGCAGCGGCATCCGCTATTTTTTCAGTAACTACCCCCAGTCTTATAAGCCCGAGAAAACTTTTGGCTTCTTCTCGTTTGAAACCGCTTGACAAGACAAGCAACTCAAAATCCGTATGTAATTTGTCCACATGTTCCTCAAGCTCTTGCACATCTTCAGCTAATTCTTTGCTGTTCAATAGTAATGAAGAGTATGCCAAATCCATCATTAACTCGGACGTGTCTTTCAACTCGACAAAACGTTCAACAATTTCCTCAAACTTTTTTTGAAGTTTCGGTGACATTCTAATCCTCCAGTTTCCGCAGTTTTCCTTCCGCAAGTGCTTTGAACTCCTTGACGCCTGAAGGGGCTCCACGAGCGATAAGAACGTCCTCAATTTTGATGGGTTCTGTGTCCTTAGGGTTAATTATCCAGTCTTTGTTTCGGCAGATGGCGATTATGTCAACGCCCATTCTCGCTGCCAGATCGAGTTCGCCTATTTGTTTATCGACCAGTATTGAACTCTCGTTGACTTTGGCTCTCGTTAGGCGTTCTTCAACTTTTTCGAAGACTTCGCTTACTATTGGATGTACTCCGATGTTTTGCGTAACTATTGCTGCTATGTCCGCAGCTGCATCTGAGATTTTGTCAGCAGCGGAGGCAACCTTGGAAACCCCTACTAACGCCTCAGCGTCTTCAGGGTCTCTCGCAGCTATCATGACTTCCATTTCCAAAAGATAGGTTAATGTGTCAACGCGGTCTTCAAGTTCCAAGACATCTTCCGCAAGTTCTTTGTCGTTAAATAACGCAGCTGAATACGCTAAGTCAATCATCAATTCAGAGAGGTTTTTCATTTCCAAAAATAGTTCTCTGACGGATATGGGTTTGTATTCTATCCTTTCTAAGTGGGGCATATTATTAGGGTCGCTCCGACTAAGAGAGTAGTGTAAGGAATATTTTAACTCTACCCTCCAAATCTCGCGCGGTGTTTGTAGCTATTACTAACAAAGCCAACGATATTGTCTCATACATGCTAAACCATGACCTTCATCTCCTCCAGCCTCGGACGAAGATTTTCTACAGCTTGACAGACATCTTCCTCCTTCTTCGCGCCCACGCACACGATCTTGCCGGTGGCGAATATCAGAAAAACCACCTTAGGGCTTTCCATTCGGTAGATCGCGGCTGGAAACTGCTCCGGCTCATACATGAGGCATCCACCCGCGAGCTTGCTGGCCAACTCTTCGAGATCAACTGGGCCGCCAAGGCTTCCAGAGGCAACAATATTCACAATGTGTACCTCAGGCTTTCCGGTGATGATCATGCCAATCGCTTTCAACTCCTTGACAACCTTCATGATTGCCTTTCCAGCCTCCCTCTCAGACTTGGCGCCAGTGCAAACCATCCCGCCGCTACTGAAGATGAGCGTGCACGTCTTGGGCCTCTTCAGCCTGAAAGCGAGCCCAGGGAAAACTTTGGGTCGGTACTCGACGTGTGGAAAAGCCTTGACTATGGCGTCCAAGTCGACGCCGTGTTTGAGGGAGGCTGAGGCTACCACGTTCTGAATACGAATTTCCCTCTTCTCAAGTTTCAAAGGCTTCCACAACTACGATGTTTAGCTGTATTCTCTGAATGTGTATCCGCATTTTGTGCATCGGAAAAACTGTGTTGAAGATTCATCAGCTCCTCTTGTCTGTACTTGCCAAACATATACTAAGTTGTTTCCACATCTTGGACATTCAATTCTAAGAGTTGGTAGTGTTCGTAGTTTCTGCTCTTCTTTTCCTATTACCGCTACGAGTTTCTGCGGATGGGGCTGTATGACTTTTGCAACTTTTGGCGCGACTTTGCCACTTCTTACTCGTCTTTTGTAGTCGCACTTAGGATATGTAAAAATCAAGGATGTTTTCTTGTCGGTTTTTTCCTTCTTTGGCCCAAGACGAGACTTGCATTTGGGACAAAATTCCACGACTTCTCCTCCTACGCTCTTATATTCCACGCCACCGTCTCGATTCTCTAAGCTTTCTCATCTAAACTTTCTTGGTACTTGTGCTTCATACGTAATCCCTTGCATCAAACTCGAAACCACAATCCGGGCACTTCGCGTTGAAATCCTCTCGTGGCTTAGTATTCTTTTTGAATGATTGGCGTGCATGCTTACCTTTTTTCTTTGGAAGCTTCTTTCGTTTCCTAACCAACGACTTCTTTTGACTTAGAGACCCGGTTCTGCTCGTTTTGAATTTTGCTCGATGACCACCGCAGTTGGGACATTTCATTTTTTAACACCTGACATGAGATAAGGCACCCACTCCTACAGAATAGCCGATTATCTATTTTGGCCCTCCACAACTATCATGGTCAATGTCGTCCTAACCTTGTCAAGCGTTCTAATGTGCCAAGTCACAATTTCCTTGAGCTTATCCATAGATTCCGCTCTTACTCTTGCAATTATGTCATAGACTCCATAAACAGCGAAGGCTTCATCCACTCCCTCAACCTTCTTCAAATCTTTCAATATGCCTGCAATTGAAGAACCTATCTCCGTGTTTATCAACACAAACGCCGTTGGCATCTAAACGATACCTACCTCTTCTTCTTTCTTTTTACAGGCGCTCAAGATTTGGCCTTCTTTTCCTTGCTTTTCAGCTTCTTTTCTTTCACGTACTCCATATGTTTCTTCGCCCTCTCCGCTTTCTCTCGCCTCTTCTTTCCCCACCCATTAAAAGTCACCTTTTCCCCTCATATCTTTAGCACATAGATGGGCATAAGTCGGGCTACTATATCACACATCCTTAACTCCATGGTTCTCACAATCACTTCCCTACCACGGTACATAAAGGGCATACCCTCCGTGCTAGAGATTATTTTCTGCCCTATCCCGCTCTTCATCTCGGTTATGAAGTATCTTTTATTATCTATTTCCACCTCTCCCGACGCCTCTAACATATCTGGGAAGGTGTAGCCCCCGCCGTGGGGTAGTATATTCAGATTTTTCAATCTATCCATGACCCCGAGTTTTTCGGCTCTTTTATAGAATCCGAGCGCCTCTATAGTTTCTTCGGAGAGGTTTAGGTTTCCCCGAACTAGATAGGCGGGTAAGTCTGCTCTCAGGGCTATTGGAAACATCTGGCCTTGTTGATTTATGTAATGACACCCAAGCGCTATTTCATTATAGTTTAGTAAGCCTTGGTGTGTTTCGTTTATTATCTCTATGAAATCTCCGAAAATCTCAGTAGCAGCTAATCTCCTTCTCTTCTTCGCGAATTCTTCCGCGTATCTAAAAAACTTGTAGTACTCCTTTGCATCTCCATCTAAAACTACCCTGCATGGACCAAAAGGAGTTTTTACCTCTTTCATCCTTTCTTTAAGAACCCTACTTTTATGGTAATATAGGCCTACCCCCTTCTGATTCTCTCCTTGTAACTCGGGAGCCGCGCTGTGTATAATAAAAATGTAGTTAGGTAGGTCTATTTCGGTGACCTTTACAACCCTAAACATATCTATAAAGTGGTTTCCTACATGGAAGTCCCACGACACTTTTATGTCATCTATGAATACCTCATTTCGTTTTAGCTCATACACATTGTTCATAACTTCACGTGGTTCTGGCAGGTTTTTTATTCCCCCTATAAGCATGCCACACGCGTTCGGCATAACGTCTAGAACAATAACCTTGTCTTCCCCGCTACCCCAAGAGACCTTTCCGCCGTAGCCTATCCCGCTTTCCCACCTAACCTTGTTTCTTGTCACGGTTTCGTCTGGTGCCGATATAAAAGTCGCGCTTGGCTCCATCCCAAGCTTGTACTGAGTGTAGTGTATCTTTGCGAGTCCAAACTTCATATTCAGTCTACATAGATAGGAGGCTACATCATTAAGACCTAACGAGAAAATGTGTCGTTTAGCTCGCTCAATTAACTCTGATTTACTAAGCTTTTCCAAACCTCTTTCCTTCTTAGGAACTGGTTCCCTCAACGATTTTTGTCTAACGCTCCTCGGTGCCTCTCTTGACCCACTGTTTGACGTCGACCCGTCCCCTCTCCTCATCGAGGACTTTCCACAAGTCACGGAGGGGCACGAAGAACATCTGATCCATAACCATTATGTTCAAGCTTTTACCTGACCTACTCAGCGAAACCCATCCGGCGTTCACAACCTCTTCCTCCGACATCTCTCCTTCACCTTTCAACAACTGTGATCTTACGTTAAAAAAAAAGGGTTAAGAGTTTTTCATCTATACGTGTTCGCTCCACTCTGAGGGGCACTACTCTCCTTCTTTCTTCTTCTTCCTAGATTGCTTCTTCTTTCCTTTCCCAGCCATCCTTATCACCTCCCCATAAGTTTTATGTGAGGGTCACTCACCACTCTTTCTTAACCGAGCTCCTCCCTCGACTTCCTCTTTTTTTATTCTTAACCAGCCAAGTAGACACATGACGACTACTCCTTGGCTCCTAAACCTTCTTTTCGTATTCACGGAATTTTTTTCCGCAACACTCATACTGTTTAACATGAATTTTACCTAAATCCCATTCCTTGCTCGGTTTTTCGACTTCTTTTCCACACGTAGGACACCTAGCCATTTGCAGTTACCTCCTTTAAGGACGTTTCAAGTTTTAACATAAAAAAAGAGTATTACGTAGCAAGAGCCTTGAGTTAGCCTACCATTCCTCTTTCTTTTCTTCTTCTTTCTTCTTCTTTGGAACTCGCTTCTTCTTGGACGTTCTTGTCACCTCCCCCATAGACTTTTATGCGGTGTGGAGTCCTTGCTACTCTTCCTCTTCTTCCTCTTCTTCCTCTTCCTCTTTCCACTCTTCTTCTTCTGCTTTGGCTCTACGCAACATGATTCTCATCCTCCGAGAGGACGTAACTCCACAATATCCAAATAACAATTGCGTAGCGGAAAATCAGAACCAAAAAATGATTTTTTCCGAGAGAATAAGGCAAAGCGAGCATCTTTTGACCGAAAGGTCACAATTTGATGCCTTAGGTTAAGAGAGACCGCGTTTCTTTCTCTATCTGTCAAAAGAGAACTAAAGTTTGGTGATTAAAAGAATTACTTGTGAAATATGCGAGATGCCATCATAGCCATATTTTATCTTCTATTTTCTGTTAAGAATGGAATTAACCTTTGCAACGGCTCTATATGCCTTCATTAAGCTTCTTGAAAAGTCCATTCCCACCCATTTTTTATAAAAAGCAGCTACCTTTTTCACTGTTACGAATCTTCCTCTGTTCTTTGAAAGCGAATCGCGTATTCGCCGTACCTCGTGTTCTCCCTCAAGGGCTTTATTGTAGAGTTCTTTACAACATCTATTTATGTCAGAAATCTCATTTTCAACTCGCTGTCTTGTTTCTTCTAAAAGTCTTTCAATGGAGCCTTTATTTACAATAACTACTCGCGGAATAACCTTGACATCTTTTCTGATTCCTTTAATAAAGTCTGTGAATCTCAGAGCATCAACCAGCTCGTTGTTCTTATCAAAAAGTGAATGCTTCTGAGAAAAAGCATAAACGGAACGACAGAGACGAATGTAGGGCGCCTTCCTAAGAACATTCCTTATCTTTTCCCTTTTCGCCTCCTTTGGAGTTGCGTACATAACGATAACCAAGCTTCCAAGCTCAGAGACTCCCTTATTTCTCACAAATCGAGGCTTTCTAATCTCCCTCGCCCTTTTCAAAAGTATCGGCTGATTCTTCTCAAGCACCTTCAAAACCCTATTAACTTTCTCTTCATCAACCTCCCAAAAAGACCTGCGCACCCGTCTACAGCCCAATGCTTTCAAACGATGAGGAATAACGCTTCTATCCTTGGACTCTCTTGGAGCTCTATACACCACATATAAGACCATAATTTCTCATCGCTAAACTAAGGATTTAAGATTAACTACGCTTTTTCAGTAGCTTTTACCTTCTTCCCTAAGTTTTTTAAACCGGTCTTCAACAATTCCAAGTAGTTTAGAAGTTTCCAAATATTATTTCAACCCTTCCGTCATTCAGAATAGTTAATTTGTTTTTCATTGTTTTCATTCGGTTTTCAACTCTTCCTAAACCAGATAGTTTGCCAAAACCAAGGCAACAAGTAAAGCGATGGATGTTATGCTGTCTGCAAGGGAACTTTCAATTGGAATAACAAAATTATCAGGATCTAACCCTTTTTTAAAAGTCAAGATTGCAACAGCATAAGATATTAAAACTATCGCAGAAACCGCAATCACGTTTACTGCAAGTAAAAGGGCAGAAAAAGTTAGAAATGCATTCAACGTGAACATGCCTTGCGTAAGCAGCGACAAAACGGAGTATACAATGAACATAATCATTGACGCAGCCCATGTGGCAGAAATTCGTGCTACATGATTCCGTATTGCATGAAAAGAAGGCTTAAGCAAACCCAACGCCAGCTTTGTCGTAGCTGTAGAACCAACAACTGAACCAACATCCCCTACTGTGTCAATCAAAGCGGGATAAACGGTATAAATTTCCTTTCTACTCCCCACGATTCCACCAATATCCTTTAAAACTGTTCCAGTGACGTTAACAATAAAGGCTACGAACACTAATGTTAAGAGAGATTCTTTAATTGTTTTAACGAATCCTTGGTCGTGGATGCATCTTGGCAAAACATCCAATGCAAGGGTAATGAGCAACACTCCCAAAAAAATAACAATGTATCTACCGATGGAACCAGACAAAAAGAACAAGTTAAGCGTGAAAACATAACACAATGTTATGACTATGTCCGCCACTGTAGACATTACTGGGTATACGATCACATCAGGGTCTAACCCCTTCTTGAAAGAAATAAATGCAATTTCAATTGTAATCAGGGAGTTTGCTAACCCTAAGACCATGGTTGCCGATATGACTATCAAAATGTCAGAAAAATCTACGAAGGTTATCCCCCAGAACAAACTTCCAAAAATCATGGATACCAAGCTCATCGCAATACTTGTTTCTAAAGTTATGACTATTATGGATTTGAAAAGCATGTGAAAGTTTTTTGTGTTGCCACGAAGTCTCGGATGAATTGTACCAATATGCAGTGCGGTGCTTAAGCGCCCACAAAACAAACCACTTATCACACCTCTCGCAGTTAAGATGGCAGGATATACTGCAATAGCCCATGAAGAAACTTCTGGCTGAAAAACATTAAGTTGAGAAGCAACTATAAAGCCCGCAAATATCCCGCCAACGTTGAAGGCAAATGCAACAAGGGCTTCTTTTAGAAACCTTAGCGGTAGAGCGTAGTTTAGGCTGTTGGCTAGCCTCATCTTGTCCACCCTCTGGGCTTCCTTCGCTTTCGCCCATCCATAGACACCCCTTCAACAGAGCCTTTTTTACCGAGCCTTCAAGCTCCACCTTCATATTCGCTCCTAAACCCTACAAGATGATACGAAACCCTTTAAATAAGTTTCCAAACACAAGAAACTTAACAAGAATCCATATTCAGAATTCATAACTGTTTTAATTATCCACACTCTAACCCTCTTCTCACGCCTTGACAACGGTGAAAAAATTGTATGCTGTATGGATAAAAATCGATGAAACGCTCCCATGGATCGAACTGAAAGGGAAGTACAGAACCAAAAGAGAAGCAAAAAAGGCAGCAAGGGATACCTTAGATCGTGTAGAAATAAGAGTCGTGGAAATGCCCGAAAAGAAAACACTAGTAAAACCATTGGCAGCTACACATTAATTCTCGGTTTACCCATCCCACCTCAAATTTATCTGCCCGAAATGCTATTTTCTCTTCGTTACCAACACTAGTTTAGGCCTGTCTTTTCGATATTCTGATTTGTCAAAATCACCGTAAACACTGACCACTTTAAAGCCTGTCTCTTTCAGTAACCTGATGATTTCATCTCTGGATATTATTGCAACTTCCCCGTATTCATGGTATCTTTCCAACATTTTGCCGTTTTTGCAAACATCGTAGAAAAGGTCAAGGCTCAGCGTGCGTTTTGGTGCATTCTTTCTTGTGAATATGCTTCTTACAACCGTTTTTCCGTCTTCAGTTTTCTTTCTGTCAATCCACCACGATTTTTCAGGCTTGTCTGGCATTGCTTGTTCAAGGTCAAACGCAAATGTTCCGTTCTTTTTCAAATGTGTGCAGATGCAATTTAACGTTTGTTTTCTGCCCTCGATCGTGATGTTGTGGTCAAAAGTGGAAGCTGGAATGTATATAAACGGAAACGATTGGCTCAGTTCAAAGTTTCTCATGTCACCCCTCTTCAAGATTACGCGGTTTCTAATATCCTCTGTTTCTTTGGCCAATTTCTCCTTGGCTACTCTAAGCATGTGAACAGAGTTATCAATACCCACAACCGTGACTCCATCCTTAGCGAGTGATATGGCTACTCTGGCTGTTCCCACACCCAATTCTAAGGCTTCATTTCCACTTTGAAGAGCCAGTTCCTTATAGAATTCCAGATCGTTTTTCGAGCCAAATAGATCGTAGAATTTTGTAGCCAGCCTATAAGTCACGTATATTCACCACTCTAGAATAGATATTTACTGCTCAAGAAGGGGCTGCCGCCGACCTTGCTGGTTATAATGCTTGAGCAGCCTAATTCGCGTAGCCTATCAGCCACCTTTTCAACATATTCTGTCAAAGTGTTGACAAAAACAGACGGACCTGTATCCATGGAATACCATGCGGGTATGCCTTCACGTCTCATTTTCTGAACTTCTTTTATCATACGAACTGTTTCTGGCTCCCAGAGAACCATGTGAGCTTTCCCAGTCATTGTGATTGCGTGCAGATTCAGGCTGTCTTCTTCTGCAAGTCTTCCTATAGTGGCAACGTCTCCGGTTTTTATGGCGTTCTCCATCGTCTTGATGATTTTTGTCACGTATTTCAACCTAGCCTTAAAAAATGGTGAACTGAGAACTTCACTGTGGGCTTCATCCGTTCTTACTGATAAGGGAATAGGCGCGATAACCATGCCTAAATCCACATTTTCAGGTTTGACTATCTGTTCTGCATAGGACTTTCCATTCTTGTCGGCATACCATATTGCGAAGCTTCCTGCAAGACTTCGTGTGGCAGATCCCGCTCCCAGCCGAACCAGTTCAGAAAGAGATATGTAATCAATGTCAAAGTTTAAAGCAGCACATGCTGCTGTGGCGAGGGCTGCAAATCCAGAAGCGGAGAAGCCGAGGCCCTTTCCATTTGTTATGCTGTTTTTGGACACAACTTTGAAGTGCCCTGAATAGTCGGTCATGTTTTTCAGCGTGTTGAGAACAACTTCAACTCTTTCTAGGTCTGTGCCCGTAGCCTTTCTTCCGTTGATCATTACCAAGTCTTCTTTTAACGAGTTGGTCGCTTCAACTGTTGTAGTTGTTTGTAGGGCGTCAACGCAAACAGATATGCTATCGTGAAATGGAATCCTAAGTCTTACATTTTTCAATCCATGATACTTAATTAAGCCTTGAATCGGATGGGCAATTGCAGTTGCCTTCATACCCTTAAACTCTCAGTCTTTAATCAATGATTTGAACACGTTTGGCGCTGTGGAACGGGTTTCAACGCAGAATCACTAGTGAAAATATCCCATATATATGCTTGGTGAGAATTCGAAATCAAATGGAAAGAAATTTTGTCAATCTTGTTTGACTTTTGCACCAACGAAGGATTTCGCTTCTCTCTAGCCATCTTTCAAGAGGAAGTCTCAGCCTCCTTCCGATCTCATCTAATGCTTCTTCAAGCGTATTAAACATAACAGGTTGTCTCCTCAGCGCTTCTCGGCAGATCTCTCTGAAACGCCAGACGCCCAAAGGTATCCATTCTGGATACACCTCCATAAGAACTAAGGCTCCTGCCTGACGCCTCATCCGCTTTAGGTATTCAAGGATTGGTAAACGTGCCGCATAGTATGCTCCAGCCAGATCAGACGCATAGGATCGCCGCCCCTGAACATGTTCATAATTAACTGCTGGAACCGGGTTAGGTGAGGTAAGCCAAGCTTCTTGAGCTTCGAACATCCATGAAGATGGAAACAAGAGGATCTGAATGTTGTTCGCTAAGGCTTTATGTCCGAAGATCATGAACTCGTTAATCCATGGATAGTTCAAGATTTCCTTGTGTATTGCTCTTCCAAGAATGTCATCTATAGCGGTTATGCTCCACTCTGTAGGGACAAGCCTTCTCTGTCTCTTAGCTCCTAAAAGGCCTATGGAGAACATTCTTGTTATCTGCCGTTGACTAACCGTAGAGCCGTAAAGCCTCAATATACCTTTTTCAGCCTTCAAATCAGTGTCTGAAACAACATAATCCACAGACTTTGGAACATTAGGATTTTCAGCTAAAACAGCACGTTTAATAGACGCAGAAGGACCTGACGGAGGTTCCCTAGGAGAAAAGACTACAGAAAACTTAGGTTTCTTACTAAACCACATCTCAGTGTCCGTGGGCTTAGACGCCATAACAATCTCTTGAAAAGTTGACAAAATCCTATTCGGGTTTCCCGCAGACCTAACATCCGTAAACCGTTTCCCCCTAACCAGAGAAAACCTGTAACGCAAAATCTCACTAAACGACTTGTCCACCCAGAGCTCAGGCAAATCCATAACTGAAGTGTCCTCTACTAAGACTGGCGGAACCAAAGGACCCGCTAAAACTTTTGGGTAATTCCATGAACCAACAAATACTGCTGGGGGCGAAGAGCCGAAAACCTTCTCTTTAGAAAGGTTTTTCTCAAGCCTCATCAAGGCTTCAGCCTTGGCTAGAATTGGACAGATGGATTTTCCACAGAGTCTTCTATGTCCTTGACAGATGGAGCACAAGCTTCTTCTCTGCTCGTTTGTTGTGACTCTGAACAGTCTAGCTTGGACAGGCATGGTTTGTTTCCTCTATTCTCCTTAATCAAGTGTCATCTAAAAGTTTGCTCCCTAAAGCACATAGCTAAAATAGCGCCGGGGGGTTAGGTTCACATATACGTTTATATTCCACGTTTTTTGGCGCCGAGAAGTAGATTCAAACCTTTGTTTAAATCCTTGTTTTTTTCATGGACCTAGAAATCAATCGTAAATTCTTGTTGAAGTGCCGGTGGTGGGATTCGAACCCACTCCTTAGCAGAGATATCCCCCACAACTCCCCATTTTTGTCGAAGAAGAGCACATGCAGTAAAAACAATGCTTATATTTGCACTGGGGCAAATCTCCAAGTAAACGCGCCCGGGTGTTCAGATGAGACCCTTAGAAATAGTCCTCAGACCAATCCCGCCTTTTGATTTTGATAGTACAGTTTACGTTCCTCATTATTTTCCGACACCTGACTTTGATTGGCAACCGAACATTATGTGGCAAACCTTGAATTTCGATAGAAACCTGCTAGGATTGAAGATGGAGAACAAGGGCGTAACTGATAAACCTAAGATCAAATTGACACTCTATTTCAACAAGAAACTCTCTAAAAAGGAAATCGAAAAAATTGTGAAAGAATTGAACTGGAGATATGGTTTGGACGAGGATGTTTCTGAATTTTTCAGAGAATTTGAGGATGACAGATTTCTTAAACCAGTGTTCAAACGGTTGAAAGGTATGAGAAACAATTGCGCAAATTCTCTCTACGAACTTCTAATAATTTCCATAGTTTTACAGAATGCTACGGTCAGAAGAACTGTTCAGATGATGAATAATCTGTTTGATGCTTATGGTACAAGGATGAGGTTTGACAATAAAGAATTGTTCGCCTACTGGAATCATGAAGACCTACGGGAAGTAGACGAAGAAGAGTTAAGATCTTTGAAAGTTGGCTACAGGGCAAAGATGATCAAACTCGTTTCAGAAGCCTTTGCAAATGGCGAGATAGACGAATTTAAGCTAAGAGAAATGAACACTGAAAATGCGAAAAAGAAGCTGATGAAACTTTATGGAGTAGGACCAGCGACAGCACAAAACGTCCTAGGTGGATACCTAAGAAAGTATGATGTTTTTGATCTGAAAGGTAAGTCTTGGGAGCAAAAGATACTTTCAAAAGAAATGTTCAACAAAGAACTAGTCCATCCTGAAGAGATAACTGAAGAGCTTGACAAGAGGTACGGGAAGTGGAAAGGACTAGCTTTCCACTACATTTTCACTGACTTGTTCTGGAGGCATAGAGAAAAGAAAATTCCTTGGCTCGAGAAGGAAATCAGACTTTGAGCGCGCGCGACCAAGGATTCAAACGTAATTTGTGTAGTTTGGCGCCGGGGAGGGGATTTCAACACCAATTTACCAGCAAAAATATGCTCCGCCATTCTTGATGGTTGTCTGAGCGTTTTTAACCTCACAATGAAGACTCAATACATCCATGCAGATTCCTGTCTTCTATGCTCACGTTAGGATAGATGGAGACTACTGAAATGGAGTTCTTGGCGCAAGTGATATTTTCAGACGAACGCGGCAGAAAATGAAGGCACATGCGATGAGAGAATCATAGAGTGTCATCTTTGGCATCAGAGGAGCCCATAGTTTGAAACCCCGTTACATTCGGCGTTAAGAATCGACAACATACTCGAAGAGGTTGTGTACTGCGTATTTGAGAAAATCAGTTTCATCATCGTACTCTGAAACCCTTGAGAGGATGTCGATGATACGGATTTTGAGACTCTGGAGCCTAAACAGGATGGATAAGAATAGTAGTGCGGCTCCGCTTGTTACAAAGTAAAAATTGACATTTGCACCTCTTGTCAACTCAAGTAGATCAGAGACTCCCTCTTTGTCCAAAAACCCTTCGGTTGTGTCAGGATGCACCATTCTAATTTTGGCCAGACTCTCGATCAGTGTTCTTCGGATGTCGGCATGTTGGACATGGAACACGCATTTAAGAGTCAGAAGAGCATTCTCAGGATACATTATGCCTACATTGCCTAGCTCTTGGATTGCGCGTTTTAGTATCAACAAGTCGAACTTTGCAAGTGATTTTTCAATTATGCGTGTTATCGGTGAAATCTCTTTCACTGGATTCAGTTTAGAATACATGGCACCAAACTCATTCAAGAACCAACCGAATGATGCCACTTCATAAATGTCTCCTCCCAAGTAATCATCCACAAGTTGAATTGCGATTTGCGGTTCTTCCCTTCCGATTATGCTCAATGCACCTAGAACTGCACTCCTGCACGATGGATCCTCATCGCGGCGCAGTTTCTCAAGTAAGGACGAAGCACTTTCAAGGCTCGATTTCGCCTGTACTGCAAGCAAACCAAAACCTAGTGCTCGCGACATTGAAGAGCCCGCTTTTAGGAGGTCAGGTATTATATCGAAGAGTTCGGAAGGCGGTTGAATCTCTGGATCTAAATATTTCACAGCCATACTTGTTTTCTCCTTTTCCTCCCTAGGAAGCCTGAAAAAAGACCATAAATCACCCGGCGTGAATTGCATGGATTCCGAAACAGCCTCACCATGTTCGGAACCGACAAGGAAAAACTGTTCGATGTATTTTTTTGCTAGCCGAACAGTAATACCTACAATAGCATTTCTCACCTTTTCTTTAAGAGCTCTAACCGAACGGTGACTTTCCCGCAAGATCAGGTTCTGTGAAGCCCTAGGTCGATTTTTCACTCCGTAGAAAATCGGTTGACTACATGAATTGGAGAATATTCCAATACGTTCAGATGATGTCAAGGTTCAGTGCTGGCCTAATGTATTTCTTTTCTATTGGTGCTGAAGACAAAAGGGGAATGATGTTTGTATTCTGAAGTCGATCTATTCTCTCGAGTTTGAGGTAATATTCCTTTGCCAGACAGCAGTAGTTGTGCCTCACGATCTTGGATAGAAAAAGTGGGTTTTTTGTTGCGCTCCATGTTCCCCAGAAATGTGGAATTTCTTCGTTAAATAAGGGATCGCAAAGGGAATTGTAGAGGTCCAAGAGACCCTCATCTACCAAGGCAATATAGGTGGCCTCTCCCTTGAGTTGAAGGTCATGACTGATTCTTCTCCTGCAAAATCCCTCCTCACATTTTTTGTTGAAAGCATACATAGGTTCTTTGAAAGTGGTCATTGCTTTGTCTACAGAGACTCTGAAATCAGTGTCGCTCGATTCTACTCTCTGAATTATAGTGAATCCGTCTTCTGAAAGGAAGCCCGCAGTGATAAGCTCCCCTGCTACCGCATCATAATGCGTTGACTCTATGTCGATTATGGAACCAACCATTTGCGTCTTCCAAGGGATTATGATTTTCCTTATAGCCTCAACTCACAACTCGAACGATTGTCAAGACTAAGACCAACAAAGAGATATAAAAAGGGCGGGGTGAGGAAGAGATAGTCATCCTCTTTAGGTTCTCCTTTCTTGGATTTTACCTGAGACTCTGCGGAACCTAAAGTCACATCCCTAGTAAGTTAACAGTATCCGCGTGCCACAATATAGAAAAAGAGTGGGTTGTGCGGGAGACTGTGAAGACCTTGCCAAAAGTTTATAGCGGTCATCGACTCCTGCTTTAGGCGAAATGACCATCCAGATTTCAGAACTGACCAACAAACACTTGCTAATTGCTGTCGGATTGTTAAATGAGGAATACAGAAACTCGTACGAGTTCATTCCATTCGATGAGGAAAGAATCCTGTCCCAAATCCGGCAACGAAGTCTCAAGGTTCTTGTAGCAGAAGAAAACGGTGATGTGCTAGGTCTTATCGGAACTCACACGCATGCTGAGGAACACTTAGAAGAACACGTCTCGTGGCTTGCCGCTTGCGAAGGACACAATCAAAGAGCCGTTGAGAATATTCTGGTCAATGAGATTGAGAAAGATGCCAAGGGCGGCACTGTTATGACAATGATTGATGAAGGAAGCCCGAGAATCAACGATTGGATTAGCCGAGGCTACGTATTGCAGGCTGGCTTTCAGCGAATGTCCGCAACACTCGAGGGCTTGAAACCAATTCCAGAGGTTACTGAAGGCATCAAGCTTCGAAGCTTAAGACCTGATGAGGAGGAAAAGCTTGTTGCAGTCGTGAACACTGGATTTGGATGGCAAAGACTCGAACTAGGGGTTCTTGAAACTTGGAAGTCTGAGGATCCGCCGTTCAGTGAAGAGTGGGTTCAAGTCGCAGAGGTCGGCGAACGAATTGTGTCGGCTGTAATGGCAAAGCCTGATACGGACTACGTAAAGTATCTGCATCTCAAGAGGGGTTATCTCGGCCCAGCGGCCACTCTTCCGGAATTTCGAAACAAACATCTCGGATCAACACTTACGGCCCGAGCCATGAATTTCCTATTTGAAAAAGGAATGGACTCAGTCAGATTGGGGACTTCGGAACAGAACGTTTCTTCGATTGCTTTGCTGCGAAGTCTAGGCTTTCAGGTGGACATTGTCAGAAAAATCCTGCGCAAAGATTTGAAGAACGCCTGAGCCAGAATAGCTGATCAGAATCACGAGTCTCAAAAAACATCTGAGATGGTGAATGTTTGAACGAGAGTTTGAGGCTATCCCGAGCTACCATTCTGAGAAGCGGCATAGTCTCGGTTTTCGCTTTGTAAGGCTTTGTGTAAAGCTCTTAAGCTTGGAAGGCATCTCTTTTACACATGAGCTCCGAGATAAATTTCATAAAAAAAGAGCTTCAAAAAACAGGCTTTCAACTTGAAGATAAAGTCGCATCAACTTTTTACAGGTTAAAGAATTTTGATGTGGAACCCAATTTTTACTTTACAGATTGGCAAAGTGGCGACAACCGTGAACTTGACATTAGAGCCTCATATCAGGTCACCCCTCCTCCCGTCAGGATAGAGTACATATTCCTAATAGAATGTAAGAGTCTCCCAGGGCACGCATGGATCTTCATTAGAAGTCAAGGGGAGCAGATTCTCTTCAAAGATGCGACATCAATGTGGGATAATGTTGGCAAGTTGGGACGACAAGAACCTGTTGTCGAGATTTTGGAGCCAACGCTCAAAGTAGGTCATCTTGAAGATGAAACTTTTTCAGACAGATACAAAGAAATAATTCTGGATAAACAGAAGTCTAATAAGAGAGATGACAACATTCTCTCTTCGTCGGTTAAACTAGCTAAAGCGATGTATTTTGAACAGAAAAGAGAGAAAAAAATTAATGCGATTTTAAGGGGAACCATAAAAAAGGAAATTGATCATATTAGAATCTATTATCCTCTTGTGATTTTTGAAGGAAAGATGTATGAGGCTATAATGCTTCCAAAAATAAGTCTAAGACCAATATCCAGTGCGCATCTTCACAATTTTTCAATTCAGAATGGTAAAGAAATTGACATGATAATTGATGTTGTGAAAATAGATATTTTAAAAGATTTCATACAAAAAAGGTTCCTAGTGGAAGCTAGTCAGGTGAAAAACAAAGAGGCCCAAAAAAGGCATTCACATCTATCACTAATTAAAAAGATAAAGTTCAAAAAGAAAATTGTTACGTCGTTGGAGATGCTGGCAGATTTTATGAAAATGTGACAATTATTTGCGATGGTTGAAAATGTCATGGTTGATTTGTTTGAAGGAGGAGACAATCTGAAGTTCAATTTGCCGTGGACAATGTGAAAGCGTTGAAGATCGCAAGAGGTTGCTTGAATCATTTTTTCGAAATTCCCTAGAGAATCTTCCAAGTTACTTGGCAAAACATACTCAAACATTAAGTATCTGAAAAGATGTCTTTACGATTGTAGAATTGATCCAAGTGACTGCATCAGAGACGATGACGTTTTTTGCTGTTCGGGTTCAGCTTTCATCCACAACGCTCAAATCGAGCTTCTTTGTCCAATATAGCCTAGAACTTAGCCTCAACTGGCAAAATGGCGCCGGGGAGGGGATTCGAACCCCTGCGAGCCAAAGGCCCACTGGCTTACTTGTCTTTTATCCAGCCCTCTACATTTTCAAAGATAGATCTCGAGGCCAGCGCATTACCACTCTGCCACCCCGGCGAATAAGAAAAGGTTGTTTGCTTCTAAAAGAGTTTTTCATCAAATAGCCAGTAAAGATGGAAAAAGCCAGTGTTTCTTCTTTCTGCGTTTTTTCGCATCCCATTCATATGGGATTTTTGCGGCTTCGTTTGCAACTTTTATAGCGGTTTCTTCCCCTGCCCCTGATTTAAACTCGTTTCTGCATCTGTTGGCATAAACGGCACATACAGAGCCTGCTCTCAACCCATAAAGGCTTGCTAGCGTGAATAGTGTTGCTGTTTCCATCTCAAAGTTAAGCGCTTTTGCTTTCTGCAAGGTTGGAAGCAAGTCTTCCATGCGAGATATAGCTGCTACTGGGCGGTTCTGTCCATCATAAAAATCAGCTGTCGTTGCGGTTACTCCAACATGATAGTCAGTAATGCCTAGACTTTCAGCAGCCTCAATCAAAGCCAACAAAACTTCGTAACTGGCTACTGCAGGATATTCAGGCATAACGTAACAGTTACTTGTGAAGTCAAGGCGAACAGCAGCAGTAGAGATTATCAAATCGCCACAGTCAATGTCCTTTTGTATGGCACCAGTGCTGCCGACACGAATAAAAGTGTGCACACCTACACGTGAAGCCTCATTAACAACGATAGCCATGCAAGCTGGACCAATACCACTTGACAAAGCGGAAATAGGAACTCTTTTGAACTTGCCTGTGAAACTGCGGAATTCGCGGTGACAGGAAACTTTAGCTGAATCCCAAAAACTTGCAATTTTCGGAACACGTTCGGGGTCGCCAGGCACGAGCAAGTATTCAGCCAAGTCGTCTTTTCTACACGCAATGTGGTATTGTTTGCCGTTGGAAATTGTTGGGTGCACAGTCATTCACCAAAATTTAGATTAAGCATGTAGGATTTAATAATAGTGGAGAATTCGCCTATTGTCCAACGAACGAAGAAGAACAAAATATGACATTTACGCAGACAGTATCGAAGTGATTGCGAAGAAGGGATTATCTTCCTTAACCAGAGTTTCTTACGGAGCAAACATGCCTGTAGACAGAGCCAAGAAAACCTTGAATTTTCTAGTTTCACACGGGTTCGTTAGGGAAGTAACTGTGGGCGACCGCAAAAAATACAGAGCAACAAAATGGGGACTCGAATATTTAGAAACGTACAAGCGGATGCAGAGGTTCTTCGCGGCTCTGGAAGAGCCTGTAACAATAGAGATTCCAGAGGTTGTTCTTCCGGGTCGTATTAGCACGGGATACAAAGATCTTGATAACACCTTGTTCGGCGGGATACCTGAAAACTATGCGGTTATATTGACCTCACCTTCGTGCGATGAAAAAGACTTGCTAGTTAGGAGATTTCTGGAAACAGGAGCGAAAAAGGGTCAAATCACATTTTACGTCACTGCAGAGGCTGGCGGGGTAAGGACGTTACTAGAAGAATTTGAGTCAAACTTTTACCTTTTCATATGTAATCCCCAAGCAGACAAGATCATCAAAAGTTTGCCCAACGTAACCAAAATGAAGGGCGTGGAAAACCTTACTGACATTAGCATTGCATTGAGTTCAGCTTTTCGCAGATTAGACGCATCGCTCAGAGGCCCAAAAAGGGCTTGTATTGAAGTCATCTCAGACGTTTTGTTGCAACATCAGGCTGTTCAAACTAGAAGATGGCTTACTGCACTTATTCCACAATTGAAATCGAAAGGGTTCACTACTCTGGCGGTAATGAATCCGCACATGCATTCTCCACAAGAAGTTCATGCAATTTTAGGTTTATTTGAAGGAGAGATCAACATCTACGAGAAAGAATCAGAAAAGGGCTTAGAAAAATTCCTGAAAATCAGAAAAATGTACAACCAAAGATATCTAGAGAGTAAAATGCCTCTGAGAAAGGAAAAACTGAAGACGTAAAAGGAAAAAGTGGTTAAACATCCAAATCCTAGAATTCATTGTAACATTGACAGACGACAGATGTAAGGCTTTCGTATGGTTTTATGAGCTTACTTCTCCCCAAATAAAGGCATATTTGGAAACACTTCAATGCCATTCTGATCTATTGAATATGGAACAAGGCTCGGATTCACTTTGGCTTCTCTCATCTTTTCAACTTGAATTGCTCTAGTCGTAGTTCCTCCTGAAAACAGAGTCTGCATCATGATGACCCCGTGAACCAGAAATTCTTCTTCCAAAACATTTCGTTCAAGACCCAAGTACCCTAATTCAGTAGTCACAAGACTAGTAACTCCTAAATCCGCTAGCGACTCGATCAAATCCACAACCGCGGTCCTTCGTTCTACAGGATCCGGAAATCGGTAGTAAAGTGCTGCTAAAGTGTCCACTGCAACCCTTTGCGCTCCTGCAAAAGCGTGCCGCTCTATCTTAGTGTGATAGACTTTTGCACTCAAGTCCTTGATTAGTTCATCAATGGGTAGTCGCTTGCCTCGTAAGCGCGCGTGTAAGCTGCGGGATTCTTCTTTGTCCAGCTTCTCTTCCAGCATAGCTAATCGCGACATTCGCGTGGCATCTATGAAGGAAAATTTCCCTTCCTCCTCTGCTTTCCGAAAATCCCATCCAAATTGTTTCATTTCAGCGTAGAAGTGATCCTTACTTTCGTCTAAGCTGACAAAAACTCCACTTTCTTCATGTTCATAGATTCCTTTGTACAAAAATTGGGCGCACATTATGGTCTTTCCCGTGCCTGGTCCTCCGATAACCAGAATTGCTCTTCCTTTAGGAAAACCACCGCCAACCAGATCGTCTAAGCCGCTAATTCCAGTAGCAATCCTTTCGGACAATTCATCTCACCTGTTGATCTTAAATACTCTTCTGTAAATATTTATACCTTGTGCACATCCAGCACACACGTATGCATAAGTTTTTGTGCATACCTCACGAATTAAAAAATAGCGGGCGTATGAAAGAACACACATGATGTAGTAACAAATTGTGACTACAAAACGTGAGTTTCCTTTTTAAGCTCCCACAACACAGATTCCTACGTCTGAGTGGTTAAATAATGAGCAGGAAAATATCTGTTCCTTCGAGAAGCAAAACAACATTAGATTTTGTTGAAGGAGACTTACTCGTAGGCAGGCGTTCAGTTATCGATGGAACAGGAACACCGTCCACAGTGAAGGTTTCTGGCATAGTTTATTGTGAAGGAGACAACACTTTTGAGTGTAACCTCTCAGCAGAAAACCTAGAAGCTGAAGATGACGTAACAATTCATGGAGACCTAGAAATAGAAAATACTGTTAAAGTGGAGGATGGCTACCTAGAAGTTTACGGGAAAATGACCGCAAAACGTGTGGATATAGATGCAGCTTTGCATGTAAGCAAGGATTTAGCGGTTGAGAAAGTTGATGTTGGTGGAAGCCTAAAGGTTGATGGGAATGTGAAGGCTGGAGACATAGATGTAGGCGGAAGCTTCAAAGCAAAAGGAGAAGTGGAGGCGGAGAAAATAGACGTGGGAGGAAGCGTTTCAATAGAATCTAAAGTAGACATTACAAAGTTGGATGTAGGAGGAACGGCAGAAGTTGGAGGCGGAAAAATTCGCGAAATAGATGTAGGCGGAAGCTTCGAATCAGAGGGCCAGTTAGAATTTGAACAAATCAATGTAGGCGGAGCCGTTCGACTCACCGGGAAAATTGACGGTGGCGATATAGATGTAGGAGGCTCGTTTAAAGTCGAAGGAGACCTGGAGTTCAAAGACATTGATGTGGGAGGCGAAGTAGAGATAGCTGGATGTTGCGAAGGCTGTGAAATAGATGTAGGAGGCAAAGTGAGAACAAGCAAGTCGCTGAAGCTTTCAGGAAATCTCGAAGTGGGAGGCAAAGTGGAAGTCGGCGAAGAAGTTTCAGCAAAAAACATTGAAATAGGCGGAGTATTACGCTCAAGAAAAGCCACTGCAGAAAACCGCGTAGAAGTTGGCGGTTCAATAATTACTGTAGAAGGCGTAACGGCACAGTTTGTTGAAATTGGAAGAAGAGGCAAAGTCCTTGGACCTATAAGGGCAGATCAAGTTATCATTGGTAGAGATGCACATGCAGAGGACATTTACGGCAAGAAAGTTGTACTCAGAAGTGGAGCACACGCAGAAAATGTCTACGGTGAAGACATCACCATCGAATCCCACTGTCACATAAGCGGTGAAGTACAGTATACTGGTGAATTAAGAATGAATGAACACGTTTCATTGGCCAAGGCACCGCAAAAAGTAGATAAGCTTCCCTTCTAAACTTTTTTAGGCATCACCAGATCTGCTATGTCTACACTGTGTTCATAAATCCGCCTTAAAATAGAAGCCACAGCTAATATCTGTGGTACAACATCGAGCGACTGACCCCTAGCAACCTTCTCAATACTAGCGGATTGTTTTTCTAAATTCCCTCGCATATCCCGCACGCCTTCAGCTAGACATATATCACCCGTGAAAAAGGCTTTTAATGCACTTTCGTGAGCCCTAAAACAGGCTGTGTGAAATTCTACAAACAGCTTCTTTAAGTCTTCAGCCATTTTCGTGCCCTTTAACTCGACTGTTTTCAGTGCCATTCGCACACATTCATCACCGATTGCCTCCACCAAACTTGCTACTAGACGGTAATCTAGACACTCAATCGGGCGAATGCCGAGCTTTCCGCTTAGGCTTGGATTTTGAGTTATGGTACGTAAGATACGAACTAGAAGGAAGTAAAGTCTGTTAACCTCTTCGTCGCGGGCTATGACGCTCTTCGCTAAACGCACGTCTCCGTCCACAAGGGCGTTAACCACATCACGATGCATTCCAGCAGCAATAGCATAGCCTCTCCGGAGAATCTTTTCAGGCGGAAATCCTGAAGGATCCAGCAAACACTGTAAAATGATGCCCGAATAATCCTCCTCAACAATTTCTAATCCTATCAAACGACTAACACTCTTCTTAACGATGTCGCGCGTCTCAAAGCCAATACGTTTCTTCGCAACAACACGAATTATATCGAAGCCAAGGAGATACTTTCCTACGATTTCACGGCTTAAATATGCCCCAGGCCTTAACGTAATAGTTTGAGGAGAAGGCTCAACACCGTACTTAGGGTCAATAAGAAGCTTGCCATCCCTAGTTTCAGTAATGAACACTATGGTCCCACGCTCCAAACCGTGTTGTTGAGCCCAAGACTTAGGCACTGTGACAAAAAATGTGCCACCGGGAGTGCGTTGAACCTTGCGCATCTCACTCATCCACATCACCATATCAACATGAGTATAAATCATCTAACATATTAACACATCTAAACAAAAACCCAATATATAAATCTAAAGTGTAAGTGCTAAAATTGAAAGCCAAAGTTATAATCGGTATAGACCTGGCTGAAAAACCGAAAAACCCCACAGGATGGGCACTGGAAAAACAAAAAAGTAGAAACGATCCTGATTCATACAAATAAACAAATATTAGAGGGCATCACGCACAGCGACCCAACTATTATAGCGATTGACGCGCCCTCTAGTCTTCCAAAAAAGGGAATTCTTAGAATAGCAGATAGAGAAATGATAAGGAGAGGGTATCGGGTCTTTCCGCCATGTCTTCCACCGATGAAAACACTAACACTCAGAGCCATGAAATTAATCAAGTTGATGGCAAAAAAAGGATATAGAACAATAGAGGTGCACCCTACATCAACACGTAAAGCATTAAACATGCCATTGAAAGACTGGCGAAAGATTCAAACAACCCTAGAAACTATAGGTTTAGAAGGAGACCTCAAACTGCGTGCTCTTAAGTGTCATGAAATTGACGCTGTAACAGCCGCTTTGACAGCATACCTCCATATGAAAAACCAAGCAGAAACCGTATGGGATGGAGAAGAAGGCTACATAATTATTCCTAAAAAACAGGACTGGAGAACTCTTCAAATATGAGTGAAACAGAAAAACTGCGAGAAGCCGTCGAATTAACAATCGAGGCAGGATACCAACTCAACAAGGAAGCTTTTGACTTCCTAAGCCTAATATCCGCAACTGAAGACCCAGCGGAACTCATGAGCAAAGCAATACAAAAGATAGAGACCCTAAAGAAAAAGCCATTATTCATTGGCAGAAGTTTACTGGAAGAGCTTACGAAGAGGACGGAGCCAACAAAAGAAAAGCTCACACAGCCATTAGAAGAACCACTCCAAACGTTGCCAGAGTTGCAAATAACAGAAGGAAAAAAACCTTTCCGCCCCTATGCAAAGGACATTGAAGCAAACCTCAACATCATTGAGGACCCAAGCAGCAAACTAAACTCAACCGGAACAATCCAAGGGTATCTGGAATATTTCCGAGATCGGTTCAAGCGAATGGAAAGGCTGCTGAGGCAAAGAATAGATGTTAGAAGCGCTACGTCAGTTTTGGATGCATTGAAAGCTCCAGCAAAGACAAAGCTCAAAATAATCGCCATGATAACAAACAGGAGGGAATCAAAAAAGAGGATAATCCTAACCATTGAGGACTTGCGTGCAAGCGCCACAGTGCTTATTCCTCAAAACGCTTCCGAACGGCTCTTGAAAAAGGCATCCTCACTTTTGCTTGACCAAGTTATCTGCTTGAGCGTGATAAAAACAAGAAGTAATCTCCTGATTGCAGAAGACATAGTTCTACCTGATGTGGCCCAAAGGCCCCAGCATAAGGCCCAAATCCCGGTTTATGCCGTGCTCACTTCAGACATGCATACTGGCAGCACAAAATTTCAGAGAGAAGCATTCAACCGTTTCGTATTATGGCTTAACGGCAAATATGGAAATGAAAAAATGAAGGAGACGGCAAGCCACGTAAAATACGTTTTGATAGCAGGAGACATCGTTGATGGAGTAGGGATTTATCCCAACCAGATCAAAGAGTTGGCAGTCACAGAAGTTTATGAACAATACAAATTGGCTGCGAAGTTCATTGAGCAAATTCCAGATTATATAGAAGTGGTAATTATACCTGGAAACCATGACGCCCCAAGAAAAGCATTGCCACAGCCAGCCATCTCAAACAAATTCTTAGAGCCACTGCAAGAATCAAGAAAAATTTATTCCCTTGGAAACCCATGTCTCTTAAGCCTCCACAGTGTAGAAGTACTATTATATCATGGCCGCAGCTTAGAGGACATTGTTTCAACGGTTCCAGGGATGAATTATGAACACCCAGAAAAAGCTATGACCTTGTTATTGAAGAGTCGTCATCTTGCGCCTGTATATGGTGGAAAAACACCTTTGTCACCCGAAAACAGGGACTTTCTAGTCATCGAACATGTCCCAGACATTTTCCACTCCGGACACATACACAAACTTGAATACTGTAACTATCGCGGGGTCTTAGTTGTAAACTCGGGTTGTTGGCAAGAACAGACAGATTATATGCGCAGACATGGGGTTGTTCCAACACCTGCAATGGTTCCAGTGGTAAACCTCCAAACATTAGACACCACAGTCATTCCATTTAGTTAGGACAAGCCGCCTGCAATTAATCGTGCAGTTCGAATCGGTTCCGGAATTCTGCTGTAAACCGAAAGAGCCCTAATAAGCAGGACTACCCATTTGATGGGAGCACCTACAGTTTCAACATAAACCGGGGGTTCACTAGCTAAAACAAGAACTTTATGGATTAAACCTAATTTTTCAAACACTGCCCAGCGGATTTGCCAGTCTTCAAAATGGCATTGTAGGGCTCGTTTTACTGCTTTGTTGTCTGGTTTTGTTCGTGATATTGTGATGACTGGTTTTTCGAATTCTTCATAAACAACCGTTGGGTCAATGACGTTAAAGCCTGCAAAGGAAACACCTCCAAGTATTACTGCTCTAAATCTCCACGCTCTTAGGGTTTTGACAAGTTTTTGGGTTGCATCTAACCCGTCAACCGTTATTTTCATGATTTGTACGCTTTCAACTTTCAATCTTTCAACAGAACTGCCGCGAGAAGAGCCTTTGGTGTTATGCTTTTTCGGAAACTTCCGTCTTCAACTCCTACCACGGGTGTGTTTCGGAAGGCACTTCGGCTCATATTTAACCAAACGTCCAACCCTATTGTCATTAGCGAAAACTTCTTTAATAAGGGTGCGTGTTACCTCCAACCGAATTTTCTTCGTTCGCCCATACCTTCCCATGCTTACGACCTGCGCATTCAACAACCCTATCGCGTCAAGTTCGTTCACCAAAGTGCTCACGCGCCGCTGCGTCAAAGGTGTAACACCTAACTCTCCACAAAGCTCACCATAAACTTCGTAAATTTCACCCGTAATGACACGGTGAACATTCGATTTGATTAACTGAAAAAGGCTTAGAACCACAAGTTTTGAATGTAAAGTGAGGTTTTTCAATGCTTCAACAACTCGGTTGTGCTCAATGTGTTTTTCCGCTTCTCGGACATGTTCTTCGACAACGACTTTTACACCTTTTCGCTCTGCAACCTCGCCAGCAACACGCAGCAAATCCAAGGCCCTCCTAGCATCGCCATGTTCCGCGGCAGCCAAAGCAGCGCAGAGACTTAGAGCACCATCAGACAAAGCATTGTCACAGAAAGCCATTTGTGAACGCCAAAAAAGAATGTTTTTCAATTCGCTTGCGTCGTATGGCCCAAAAACAATTTCTTCTTCGCTAAGTGAACTTAAAACACGCGGATCGAGAAACTCCTTTAGTCTTAGGTCGTTAGATATTCCCACAAGGGAAAGTTTACTATTACACAGCGCCTCATTTATCCGCGTGAGCTCATAGAGGAGCCTATCACCACGAATCTTCACTAGCGCATCAATCTCATCTAAAACAATGATAAAGACTATTTTGGAAGAATCTAAGCCTGTTCTAAACCTGTCAAAAACCTCTCCAACAGATAAACCGGTAAAGGGAACTGACACTCCTAGGCTCTGGCATAACCTTGCAAAGACGCGATATTCAGTTCCAGCTAAATGACAGTTGACGAAACAGACTTTAACAGGTATGTTGAACTCCTTTGCTCTAGCCTCTAAATGGTTTAGCACATACTTAGTTACGGCTGTTTTTCCTGTTCCTGTCTTTCCATAAAGCAGAATGTTTGAGCACCTAGCGCTTCTTAAGACAGGCGCCACTGTTTGCCCAAGACATTTAATCTGTTCTCCACGATGCGGCAGTCTCTCAGGCAAGTAATCATGACGAAGAACCTCTCGATCTTTAAAAATCTGCGCATTACTAGTGAACTTTTCGAACACTTCATCAAGTATATCAGAGCTGTTCAACTATTCCTCTCCTCACCTTTCAGACGTAGTGCCTCAGTTTCGGTAGCGAAAAAATAAGCCCTATCATACACAAAACTGAATCACTAAGACAAAAATTCTAAAAAGAAGGAGAAAAGCCCACAGGCACCCCGGTGTTTCCATTGGAACTCTTAAATAATCTTTTAGAGATATGTTGATTCCTTCTTTAGAAGAAATATACTCTAAAAAGGTAATCACAATAAAAACTATTATAATAATTACTATTAAACATTTTTGATGTTTTAAACAAATTTTTAATCATGTGATATTTTTAATCTTAGTTTTTTTGTTCCAATGGAAACAAAGGGGTGTCGCTCCTTAATTCAAATACTTTTAACTCTTACTTATCAATGGTTCCCTTCTTCCTTCTCCTTTACCCCTCTCCCTTCCCCACTATTGAAAAGCTACACGAGAACGCTTAAACACCTACATACTTTTTTCTTCACATTTTTGTGAATACCTTGTGAAATTGATTTGCTATTGTGTCTTTTTCGCCTTTCTTTCTCTTTATATTGACTTCTTCTTGTTTCTTTTTTGTGAAAAAGCCACCCCTATCCTTCTACTGGAGACAGCTAACCAGAGAGTTTTCTGTCATTTTTCTTTGTTTGCAGAATGTGTGAAGCTTGTGATACTTGAAGCACTGCAAATTTATCCCCTTCACTTATTTATAGCTTAAAACACCGTTATTTCTTCTACCCTCTTCACCATAACAGCTATAACTTGTGAACTGCAAAGTTGTGAAGCACCGCTTAAGGTGCATAACGTTAATGCCAGCGAGAAAGATGCGCATCGAATTATTCGACAGTGAGGGTAATCGATATACTATATCCTTTGAAGGTCAAGTAACTAGAGAGAAAGCTCTCCATCTTCTCGACTTGGTAGAGTTGCTAGGTGGAGTGCCCAGCGGCGGATCCAACCCTGAAATTAACAGTCCAACAAACGAGTTTTCTAAATATGACAAAACCCACCTTATTATTCAAAGACACTTCCCACTGGTCTGGTTCTTCTCAAAGGAGGTTCAGTCTGTTTATGAGCGGGAATTGAAAGAGCCGATAGGCCTCAGCACGGTGGCAACTTACCTTTCTCGGATGGCAGATAGGGGAATACTTGTTAAGATGCATGCGTCTAAACGCCTAAAATACAGGATGGCACCAAGTTTTCCTGCAGCCACGATTAAACAGCAAATACGATGACAAGATTATCACTGAGTTCTATTCAGAAACAGTAGTGAAGAGACTATACACATGGGTGTATATCCACATAGGAAGCCAGTTGACGTTTGAGAGTGGGTTCTTGAATATTGAATGCCTGCGACTTACAGTGCGTGCAATGCAGATTCCTTTGTTAAGAAAAGATAATAAGTAGTTGTACCATTCCTTGAGATGGTAACACCTTCAGTCGTGAACATTTGCCTAAGGAGAAGATCTAATGAATGACAAAATCATGGAAGACTTGGTAGAGATGAAGAAGAAACTAACAGAGTACATCAATAAAGGTCAGGTGGCAGAATTTCATGGGGTGGGAGAAGAATCAACAATGGCGGTCAAGCCTGACAAGTCTAAAATAAAGCCTTTGGCCAAGATGAAAAATTATGAAGGGGATTTCCTCGCCGTGGATTGCTCTACAAGAACATTGAAGAGGGCAAACAACTGGGGCATTTATTTAATGAGGGTAGCATACGCTTCAGTGGAAGGACGCAATGTAGTTTGGGGTTATGAAGAAAGCATTGCCAGCACAGTTGGAGACCGCCAGGCGCGTTCTAATTTTTTAATGGATCGAAGGCTACAACTGGAGAGTGAAATGGCTTTGAAAATTCTTCACGAAGAGTCTGAGGGTAGTGCAAGCATTAGTAGCGGGACTCTTGGTGGACTAAGTGAAGGAGATTACATTCTTTTGGATGGAGCCAGCTTCTTCGGCGGAAAAAGAGGGTTCTACACCTTACTATACGAAGAGGCTCTTCGTAAGAAGGTCAATCTTTTGGCTATAAGTAAGCAGTCCCCAATGCTTCATGATGAAAGGGGTCGAGATTTTATGGCTGCAACATCCATGCTTGCGCATTATCCAACATGGGTTTACCACCCAATCAGAGAAGCAAATAAAGATAAACATCTATACGGCGACGTGTCTCTTGTGAAATTGTGCCAAGATAGCTTACGTACTTTCCGTTGTGATATAATGGAATACTTAACTAACCACGAAGTATCTGAGCTACTTTCCCCACTCACAGCAATCTCAGAAGATCCGAGATGTCTTGGGTATCCAGTTGCCCTTTGGCTTGCTCATGATTTTTCTTCTCCATCTGACTCAATGTTACTTCACTACCATGATCAGGTTGAGGAAACGTTGGTTGACGGTGGGTTGTTAGATGTGCTTCGCTTGGAAGAGCTGTCATGTAACTTCCCCGATGAGCTTCACGGGGTGAAACATCCTTTTAGATGGGAGCGGATTGAATATGTCTGAGCCCGTGGGGTTTGTACGCGAAGTGCGGGGAGACCAAGTTTTCTTCTTTGTCGACGAAGGAGTTAATTTGTGCTTTGGACAGATTGTTCGGATACACTCCGGGGACAAGAGCTTCTATGCTCGTGTCGTGGATGCCAAGAGTTCGTCAACCCTAGATATGAGCGAGCAGCTTCGTGAGGCAGAAGGGAAAGAGTCCTTTGGGCCATATTCTAGTTACAGAGAAGTCGAGGCTGTCCTTTTTCTGGAAGAGAAAGATGGTAAGGTACGTTCTCCAACATTCAATCCCAATTATAGAGACAGAGTGTACGCAACTGGAGAAGAAGACTCTTCTACCCTGAAACTTGAGGGAGACTTGGAAATAGGGCGCCTACGTTCGGGCGAACATTTGCTCGGTTCTGTAGGCATGAGTTTTGAGGCTATACCCCTCATGATGGGCATGTTCGGGATGACTGGATCAGGGAAGACCAACACAGAACTTGTTCTAAACGCTCGTATTATCGATTACAGCCCTAAAACTGTCGGGCTCATTTTCGACTTTGCTGGTCAATTGTTGACAGGAAAGGGTATAGAGCCAAAGAGGGGTCTACGAGATCACCCGTTTTTTCATACTAAAGTCCGATACTACTCAGCCAGAGAAGGCAAGTTATGCATAGGATTGCACACAATTCATCCTGGGAAATTGCGAACGATTTTCCCTGAAATAGGCAAGCCTCAAGCAAGAGTTGCCAGAAGACTGTATGAAAAACTAGGCGGTAGCTGGATAGAGGAATCGCTCAAAGCTTATGGGATAGAAGGATATGTGGGAGTTGGCAAAATCATCAACTACAAAGCAAAAAGCGTAATCGAGGCTCTCATGAGCAAGCTTTCTGACCTTTCACCAACCCTCTTTCCGCCTTCCAACTATAACTTCATTGATGATGTTATCAAAAACGTTAGTAACGGAATCACCTGTCTCATTGATATTTCAGGTCTAAGTTCTGAGGAGCAACGCAACATCACCTGCCTCGCAGCATCCAATGTTGCGTATCATTATAAGCGGATGTGGGAAGATAATTTTGAGAAATGGAAAAGACTTCCAACTCTTCTGATAACCCTTGAAGAGGCCCACGAATTCCTTGACCCTGAAGTGCGTAAAACCATATTTTCCGACATAGCTCTAACATACCGAAAGTATCGTGTTGGGTTGAACGCTGTGACACCGCGTCCTTCAAGAATAAACCCCAACGTCTTCGCTGAATTGTGGACCAAAGTCATCATGAAGACAGAGTTGCGCCGCGACAGGGCATACCTCACTCAAAACACGCCTTATATGGAATACAGTGACACGGAAATAAAAATGCTTGATGTTGGCGAGGCTCTGCTCATATCTGAACCAAAGATAAGGTTTGCTGTGCCAATAAAGGTCACGCATTACCCAGAATATTTGGATGACCGGGAGAAGGAAGACTATGGGCTTCCGGAATCACCGAGGCTCTCAAACATGGAGAAACGACTTAAACAGCTAAGTGGACAGAAACCTGTTTTATAGTGGATTAAGTTTCGCTTTCCGTCTTTTTTAACAGTTTTTCCATCTCTTTCTTAATGCGATACTTGAATGGAATTTTACTTGTGTCTCTCTCCAAATATCCTTCTTCGTAAATCTTCTTCATCAACCTCGCCGTATGCTCTCTGCTAAGCTTAATTCTATCCTTAATTTCAGGTGCAGTCTTAGGGCCCTCCAAAGCTAGTATCTCCAACACGGACAACTCGGTTTCAGTCAACGGAGCCAACGCCTTCTCCCTTTTTATGGGTATCACTGCTTCAACCCCTAGTTCAGGAACCATTGAAAATTGTTGGGCTTGTGTCTCTATTTCAGAAATCTTTGCAGTAAGTACCTCCTGTGATGCGGTAGCATCACATACCTTTTTGTCAAGTTCATCCAGCTTTCCCAATACTTTCTCCCTGTCTTCTAATGCAACGCCAATTTTAGGCTCTAAAATGTGAAACCGTTTCTCAACTTCCTCAGCCCTTTTCAGAGCTTTGTCACCTTTCGAGGAAACTGCCTCAACTTTATATGCGACAACTTCCAGTTTTTCAGCTTCACGTATAAGTTGCCTATTAAAGCTCAGCACAATGTCTCCTACAGCTTCCTTCGCCTTCTCATACTCCTTCTGAACCCTGCGAAGTTGCCTATAATATTCGACAGCGGCGCCAATAGTCATGGCAATCAAAATCCCTACAAGAACCAGTAAAACATCAGTCAAACCTCACACCTCGTGATTCGCTTGTGATTACATGTGATTTACTCATGTTACATCACACATCACAGTTCTACCATTAAGGATTTAAGAATTATGGTACCAACATGGGTTAAGTAGTCTATGACGTCACACATCACAGTCTAGGAACCCAACCGATCTTGGCTCTTAGAATTATCCATATTACATGTGAAAAAAATCCGTTTTTGGCTTATTTTTTGATTTCCAGCCTTTCTGTGCGTTCATTTAAACCATATGTGCTTGCTCTCATGTATGTTAGTTAGCTTTTTCAGTGTGATTTGTGATGTCACATGACGTCTTTTTATGGATTTGATAGGTGCGTTAGGCTTGTTTCAAGCTCTTCCCGTATCATTTTTATGACTTTTAGATGTTCATTTAAATCTTCACTTTGATTTGGCATGTTTTTGTGTGCTTCCATGTACGTGCTTAATTTGTTTGCTATTTCGAGATACGGGTCTAGAGTTGTGCTTTCGAAAACGCCTAAGTATCCTAAAAGTAGCACGGTGTAAATCGCCCTTACGACATTATCTTTTGCCTGTTTTAAAGTTCTGTTAAAGGCTCCGCGACTTATTTTTGCCTTTATTAGCCTCAATCTGGCTTTTTCGTCGTATTTTAACGATCTACCCGCAATATTTTCGGATAAGACATCAATCAGCAACGTTTCAAGCTGCGTTTTCGTTAAATGGCTATTATTGGAGAGTATTTTCGTGATCGGGTCGTTTAAGGCGCTTATCAGCCACGATTGAACAGTTTTTTTTAGGTTCACATTTCTCTCTCCACAGGTTCTTTCTAATGAATACACTTTTGTATACGTGCAAAAGTCTTTTAAGATTATCGAAATTTCATGTTTGTTATTGCCTATTTGGCAACGTAAACATTTTATGCTGAGACAACAGCGCATAATAGGGAATGTGTCTCAGTGTCAGACTTTAAGTCAGCAGAACGCTTAAAACGAATAAAGCCCTCTGGAATACGCCGTTTTTTCGCTTTAGCCCAAGGAATACCTGATGCTATAGGTTTAAGTTTAGGAGAGCCTGATTTTACATCTCCCAAACATGCTTTAGATGCTGGTTGGCAAGCAGCAAAAGAAGGTAAGACGCACTACGCACCAACCAATGGAATACCTGAACTTCGAGAAGCCTTAGCTAAGAAGGCATATGGCAATTACGGTCTCAGTTACGACCCAAATTCTGAAATATTGATTACTGTCGGTGGGACCGAAGCGATTTTCTTGGCGTTAATGGGCCTGATAAATCCCGGTGATGAAGTGTTAATCCCGAATCCCGGATTTGTGTGCTATGAGCCAAGTGTTCTATTAGCGGGTGGTGTTCCTGTTTATGCCCCTTTGTTCGAGAAGAATGATTTTAGGCCATCTATTAATGATGTGATGTCACTTGTCACGGATAAATCACGTGTGATGATTCTTAACTATCCAAATAACCCAACTGGCGCGGTTCTTTCTTATGATGAAGTCGCTGCTTTGGCGAAGATTGCTGTCGAGCGTGACCTGATTGTGATTTCTGATGAAGTTTACGAGAAGATAATTTATGACAACGCTAAACATTATTGTCTTGCGACTTTTCCGGGAATGCGTGAGCGCACATTGATTATTAATTCATTCTCCAAAACTTACGCGATGACTGGCCTGCGCGTTGGCTATGTATATGGACCAAAAGAACTTATTTCTTCTATTTGGCTCATGCACCAATATACAGTTGCTTGTGTAAACAGCCTAGCACAGTATATTGCATTAGCCGCGTTGAGAGGACCGCAAGACTTTGTTAGAAATATGGTTAAAGAGTTTGATAGGCGGCGACGCTTAGTTCACAAAAGGCTTAATGAGATAGAAGGGTTTGATTGTGCACTTCCGAAAGGTGCTTTCTACGTTTTTCCAAACATAAAAGGCTTCGGTATGTCTTCGGAAGAATTTGTAGCATTTCTCGTAAGGGAGGCTCATGTCACAGTGGTTCCTGGTTCCGCTTTCGGAAGTTATGGTGAAGGCTACATCAGAATCTCTTACGCTGCTGCTTATGAACAGTTGGAAGAAGCATTAAACCGTATAGAAAAAGCTGTTAAACGTCTCAGGTAGACTTGGCGAGAAATTGTGTCAATTCTTCTTCTATTTCTTCCTGGCTTCTAGAAATCTCAAGTAGCTGATGAAGAGCATATCCCTGTTTTTGTGAAGTTTCACCCAGTACATACATCTCAAGCTCTTGCGCCTTTATTTTCGGATGTGTCTTTATGGTTACGCAAGCACGCAGGATGTTTGCCATGGTTGCTTCTTGAAAGATCATGACTGAGTTATCCTTTAGCTTCACGCAAACGCGAAGGTGTTTATGACCCTTCGGAACACCTATAAGCACTTTCTCTATGTCCTCGTTTCGGATTATTCTTATAGGAGCCATGTTCAAAGACTCACAGTTTTTCTGCAGTTTCTTTTAGCTTGTCGAACAGTTCTGGACGTAAATCTTTCAAGATTGGGACAAATGTTTCGGTCGGTCTTATGTCAGCGTAGCTAATCTCGCCTACTACAAGGTCTTCTTCATCATATTTTGCTTGCACAAGGGTTTTTCCGTTGGGTCCAACAAGTCTGCTTCCTCCCCAAAACTGCAATCCATCTTCTATGCCAACGAGGTTCACGTAAGCTAGAAAAGCCGTATTTTCAATTGCTCTTGCAGCTGTTAAAGTTTCAAAAAATGTTCGGCGGGTTGCTGGTGAAGCTGAAATGCATACTATTAATTGGGCTCCTTTTAAACGTGTCAGCCTGCTTACTTCCGGGAAGAAGATGTCATAACATATGATTAACCCTATTTTGCCAAGCTCTGTTTCAAACACTGCTGTTTGATATCCTGGGCGGAAGTATCTTTTCTCTTCAAAAACACTGTGGGTTGGAAGGTACATTTTGCGATATTTCCCAATAAAACCGTCTGGGCCTACGAGAACCGCAGCATTATAAACTGTTGCTTGTGTTTTTTCGCTTAGTTCTGGCATGCCAAATACAATGTATGCACCTGTTTTTTTGGCTAATTTTTCTAAAGCAGTCGTTGAATGTCCAGGTATTGTTTCTGCCAGTTCATAGATTTGGTCTCTCATAGTATAGCCTGTTAATGAAAGTTCTGGGAAAATAACAAGCTCTGCACCTTGTTGTTTTGCTTTTGTTACTTGACTTTCGATTTTTTTTATGTTTTCTGCTTTGTTTCCTTGCTTGCAGCTTATCTGTGCGAGAGCTACCTTAATTTTCTCTTTCATCCGAATCCTTCCTCTACTTAATGACTTGTGCGTGGAAGCCTAAAATCAGCTCCCATCGTCCGATACTGAATTTTTGTCGTGAGTGGCATTCTTCTTTTATGTTCCATATACAGCCACCTAAGCTTGATTTTGTTTACCAGCTCCTGCTTTACACTTAATTGTCGGGCTATTTCTTCTGTATTCATGAAGTGCTCAAGCCCGTAGAGGATGAGGTCAAGGATTTCATATCTTATTCCCAGCTCTTCTTCTGCCAGTTGTCCAGGCCATAATGCTGGGGAGGCTGGTTTTGTTACTATTTCCTTTGGCACACCTATGTGCTGAGCTAATTTTCGAACTTGCATCTTGTACAAATCCATTAACGGTGATATATCTGCTGCAACGTCTCCCCATTTTGTAAAGTAACCCATCATTGTTTCCGACTTGTCTGAGCTGCCACAGACAAGCATACTGAGCCTATTAGCATAATAGTAAACGTAGATCATTCTGACTCGGGCTTTTATGTTGCCTTTGCATATCTTGTCTGTTGGTTGAAAAATGGGTGTTGAAGTGTAAAAGGCTTCTAAAGTCGATGTAGCGTCAATCATTTCAGTTTCAAATCCGAATTTTTCAGCAACAAGTTTCGCATCTTTAGCATCTTTAGCGTTGTACGTTTCTTGTTCTGGCAACAAAAGCCCAAAAACCTTGTCCCCGCCTATCGCTAAAGCAGAAAGCGCCGCTGCCGTACAACTATCGATCCCGCCTGACAACCCCAAAACCATTCCTTTTGCTCCGGACTTTTCCACGTAGTCCTTAATGAACCGCTTTATTTTTGTCTCCACTTCCGACCAATCCAAATCTAGAATGGTGGGTTCTAACTTCAAATGAGCCCCTCTTTGATTATGAGTATTTAGGCAAGTATTTAAGGACAAACGTAAATACTGAAAGGATGAAGTTTAAGAACATAGAAGGATTCGAAATATGGGGCGAAGAAGAAGAAAAGTCGTTCACATCCCCAAGAAGCATTTGCCAAAATTTTTCTCTTGTCCTAAATGTGGAAAGGAAACGGTTAGAGTTGAAATTTTTCGTGATGAAGATCGAGCTATTGTAAGTTGTGGCAGTTGCGGCGCAAAGGAAGAGTTCAAAGTTAAGCCTGCACAGAGTGCGGTTGATGTTTATTGCATGTTCACAGACAAAGTTTATGGAAGCTCTAAGAATGTGTTAGCCAGTTAGGTTGATCTTTATGGTTGGCTCTGTTGAAAAGTATCTGCTTGAAAAAATCGAATCTGAAGGCGCTATTCACATAACTCTGATAGACCCTGAAAAGGCAACACCTCCACAAGCTTCAAGAATTGCGCGTAAGGCAAAATCAAGCGGAACCTCAGCCATAATGATAGGAGGGTCAACGTTTGTTTCAACAACACATCTTGACAACGTGATTAAGGCTGTTAAACACACTGTAGAGGTTCCAGTGATCCTTTTCCCAAACAATGTGACAGGTATAAGTCGACATGCTGACGCCATATGGTTTATGTCTCTCTTAAACTCTGTCGATCCGTACTTTCTGATAGGTGCGCAGATATTAGGCGCTCCGCTTGTCAAAAAATACGGTCTAGAACCTATTCCTCTCGGATACATTATTATTGGCGACGGTGGCACTGCAGGTGTGGTGGGTAAAGCAGTCCCAGTGCCATACGACAAACCTAAACTCGCTGTGGCTCACGCCCTAGCAGGTCAATATCTAGGTATGCGCTTCATATATTTGGAGGCAGGTTCAGGCGCCAAAAAACCTGTTCCTCCAGAAATGATTCGTATCGTTAAACAGTGTATACATGTTCCCTTAGTTGTTGGAGGGGGCATAAAGTCTAGAAGACAAGCGTTGACTGCAGCATCTGCTGGAGCAGACATAATCGTTACTGGCAACGTCGTGGAAAACACTAAGGTTACACGAAAGGTTTCTGAGATCATCCAGGGCATAAGAGGCCGTAAGGCGTAAAACACTTGACAGCCTTTGAAAACTATTTCAGTTCGTTAAAGAAAATTTTAGGAAATGAAGCTCTTTATGATGTTTGGCCAGATTTTGAGCCTCACTATGATGAGTGTGAGTATGCGTGGACAACATTGAGAGGTTTAGGTGAAGTTCTGATATTAAATTGTGGTTTATGTGATGGGCCGTCTGATTTGAGACATGTGCACTGCAGAGAATGCGTTGAAAAAAGAAGCAAGAAAGCGAAAGAGGCGTATCAGAAGGCAACTGGTCGCTCGAAAGAGAAGTGGTCTACACTGTTTTTATGTAGAATTCACACGAAATAAAATCCTAGCAACACTAGCTTTTGATTTGTTTGTGTCAGAAAACCAAAATAAACCTTGACAGGTACAAGAGTGCGGAGGCACAGCTTGAACAGTGAGATGAGTGATGCATATAAACAATATGTTGGAAGCCTAGAAATCAAACTTGAACATTTGTATGTCGTAAGCAGAAAGGCTAGGGAAAAGGGGCTTGATCCAGCATTTACACCTGAATGTAACCTTGCAAAAGACTTGGCTGACCTTGTAGAGGGACTTGTTGGACCGAAGGGAGTTGCTGAAAGCATCAGAGAATTGAGCACCAAACTTCCAAGGGAAGAATTAGCCTTTAAAATCGCAGAAGAAATTGTCTATGGCAAGTTTGGGCATATGGAGCCTGAAGCTGCAGCGGAACAAGCCGTACGAACAGCACTGGCAATTCTTACAGAGGGACTTACCGCCGCACCCTTACAAGGGGTAGCGCATGTGAAAATCAAAACCAACAAAGACCGAACAAAGTATCTTGCAATTTATTTTGCTGGTCCCATACGTTCTGCTGGTGGGACAGATCAAGCTTTGACGCTGGTGATTGGAGATTTTGTGCGGAGACTGCTTGGGCTTGATCGCTACAAGCCTACAGAAGAGGAAATCGCACGGTTCATTGAGGAGGCAAGGCTTTACGAACGTTCTGTAAGCCGCTTTCAATACCATGTTTCAGATGAGGAATTGCGGAAGCCGCTTCAATGGTTACCAGTGGAAGTAACGGGTACGGCGTCTGATCCCGTGGAGGTTTCTTCTTTTCGGAATCTTCCGCGCATAGAAACAAATCGTGTTAGAGGTGGAGCCTTACGCGTTGTAAACGATGGAATTGTGGGGCGGTCCTCAAAGGTTTGGGCGATCATAGAAAAACTGGGGATTCAAGGCTGGGATTGGCTCAAAGAAGTCCAACAGATATCTAATGAGAAAAAATCTGCTGGGTTCATGAAAGACGTTATTGCTGGCCGCCCAATTTTTTCATTTCCATCCAGACGAGGCGGCTTCCGCTTAAGATATGGTAGGGCACGGAACACAGGCTTGGCGGCTGTGGGCATCCATCCAGCAACCATGTCTGTGCTTCAAGGTTTTCTAGCTGCGGGTACGCAATTGCGCTTGGAGCTTCCGGGAAAGGGTGGTGTTGTGGTTCCGGTTGATGCGATAGAGCTTCCGATCGTTAGGTTGAAGGGTGGTTCGGTTGTTCGGGTTTCAGTTGAGAACTTTAGCGAGATAAAAAATAAGATTGAGAAAATTTTGTTTCTAGGCGACATATTGATCAGTTTTGGAGACTTTTTGTATAATAGCAAGCCTCTTGCGCCTTCTGGGTATGTTGAGGAGTGGTGGGTTGAGGACTTGAAGAAAACTGCAAGGGAAGAGTTCAATGGAGATTTTGAGAAGGTAGCTGAGATCACTAAGATTCCACTGGAAAGACTGAAAAGTTTTTTGGAAAGCCCGTTTGTCGATAAGCCCAACAGCAGCGAAGCAATAGCTCTATCGTCAACCTTACACGTGCCCCTCCATCCATCCTTCACGTTTTTCTGGTCAAATCTTGCCTCACTTGAAGAGCTTGAACTGTTGAGAACATGGCTTGTTAATTCAGAAATAATATGTACAGATGGTTTTGTTCGCAGGATTGTTGGAAAAGCGGAGTCAAACCTCAAAAAAACCATGGAAACAATCTACTTGCCTCACAAGGTTTTAAATGACAAAATCGTTGTTGAAGATGATGATGCGCATGCGTTTGCGTTTTGCCTAGGTTATGATACTTCGAACGTAGATTTTTCTTCTGCTGAATCTGTCTTAGAAGCCGTTGAGATGCTGTCCGGCGTGCCTGTTAGAGAGAAGGCTCCTACCTTTGTGGGTGCCCGGATGGGGCGGCCTGAAAAAGCGAAAAGGCGCGAGATGAAGCCCCTTGTGCACGTACTCTTTCCAGTCGGTTTAGCTGGTGGTTCTCGAAGAGACATTGTTGAGGCGGCTAAGCGAGAACCAGTCTTCGTGGAGGTTGTTAAGCGTAAGTGCCCGGTTTGTAAAACTTATACTCTTAGGATAAAGTGTCCGGCGTGTGGTGCCACAACCATTCTTGAGAAGGTTTGTCCTAGATGTGGCAGAAGCTTAAAGGCCGATTCATGCCCAGTCTGTAAAGTCTCCGCCAAGTCATCTCAAAAACAACCTATCAACTTTAAAGAACTCCTTGAAAACGCAAGAACCAGTCTGGGTGTTTCCGTTCCGAAGATTTTGAAGGGTGTAAAGGGCTTAATTAATGAGTCAAAGACTCCGGAGATTATTGAAAAGGGTGTTTTACGTGTGAAATATGATTTGTCAGTTTATAAGGATGGGACGATTCGTTTTGATGCTACGAATGCTCCTTTGACACATTTTAAGTCTTCTGAAATTGGAGTTTCGGTTGAGAAGCTTGGGCAGCTTGGCTACACTTACGATGTTAATGGTGCACCCTTAACGAATGCAAGTCAGATATGCGAACTTAAAATTCAAGATGTTGTTGTTCCTAGGAGATGTGCGGAGTACTTCATACGGGTTGCAAACTTCATTGACGAGCTTCTGACAAGGGTTTATGGTCTTTCGCCTTACTACAATGTTAAGAATGCGGAAGATCTTGTGGGGCGTTTGGTTGTTGGTTTGGCTCCTCACACTTGTGTGGGCATTTTAGGGCGTATCGTGGGCTTCACAAGCTTGAGTGTCTGTTATGCTCATCCAGTTTGGCATTCAGCCAAGAGGAGGGATTGTGATGGCGACGAAGACGCGTTAATGCTTGCATTGGATACTTTGCTTAACTTTTCTCGTGAATATTTGCCTGCACAGATAGGTGGGATAATGGATGCTCCGCTGCTTTTGATGCCTGTGGTTAATACGAAAGAGGTGCAGAGACAGGCTCATGCTGTTGATGTTGCTTGTGCTTACCCAGTTGAGTTTTATGAAAAGACTTGGGAAAACGTGGAAGCCAGACATGTCAACCGTCTCATAGACTTGATTGAGTATAGGCTCGGAACAGAGGCGCAGTTTGAAGGTTTTAGTTACACGACACCTGTTTCGAACATCAATGCTGGGAATCACGAGAGTTCCTATAAGCGGTTTAAGACAATGATTGAAAAGCTGAAAAGTCAGCTTGACTTAGCTGAGAAGATTGAAGCTGTTGACGCTAAAGAAGTAGCCTTAAAAGTTTTGACTACCCATTTTATCAGAGATATTGCTGGGAACCTTCGAGCCTTTTCGACGCAAAGCTTTAGGTGCAAGTCATGTAATAGACGTTTTCGACGTTTGCCGCTTCGTGGTAAATGTCCAGGATGTGGTGGGGCACTAACCTTGACTGTCTATCGAGGTGGAATAGAAAAATACATAGATGCTGCGGAGCATTTGATCGAAAAATATGGGTTGCCACAGTATTATGCTCAAAGGATTTTGCTTGTCAGAGACGAGATTGACTCTTTGTTTGATGGTAATAAGCCTAAGCAAATTAGCCTAGTGGACTTTGTTTAGGGGTGAAACCTTTTTTATGCATGGATACATAATGATTTTTGGTGCGTATGATTAAGGAAGTTTATCACCCTAATGCTTACTTAGTTGACTTTAGGAATGTGAAACCTGGTTTGCGGGCTAGAACCGTCGTATTAGATGCTTTGGAGAGCGTTTCCGCTGACGCTAAAACCATTGCGAAAAAGGCGAGGCTACATTATGGAGTTGTTATGCACCATCTGAAGCTTTTAGAGGCAAGGGGTTTAGTTCAACGGAAAGGGAGTAGGCCGTCGGTCTGGATGCTTACGGGCTTAGGGCAAAAGAGGTTAGAGTGGTGAGATGGCGTGCCTCGTAAGAAGTCACGGAAGAAAAGGAAGCGTAAAACTGTTGGCTTAGGGGGGATTGTTGAGCCGGGCGTTGGAGCCTTATATGTTAGAGGTGCGTGGATGAAAAAGCTGAATGAAATGGGTGAACACAAACGCAAATTAATGAAGAAAAGCCGTAGTAAACGGAAATAGGTTTTCAATGGCGCGAGTGTGCGCGGAACTAGATCTATTGCCAAGTTCAAGCAACGTTTTTGTCTTGAGGATTCTGTCTTGTTCTCTGTGTGTCTAGACCCCCCTTATATATAGGTTGAATTGGAGGTTTTCCGTTGGAAGGTTCTGTTGCGTTGATGGGGCTTGTGTTGCAAATTGAGGCTCGAGGCTTTTCGCTGTGCGCGCGTTTTAACGTGTTAGAACTGGTTTTTGCTGAATGGTTGGCTGGTGTGAAGCATGATGAATCACGGTTGGTGACTTCGCTTTTTCTTTGAGGCTTTCGAAGGAAGTTCCTACGACCTCGATTTTTTCAACATCCCCTTCCCCAAGATGTCTGTTCATTGCTTCTTGTATCAGTGGCATTTTCTCAGGATCCAAGCCAACAAGAGCTGCTCCAACTGCTTCTACGGCGACTGCGTCTCTTCCAACCAAGAGGATGTTAGTTTCTATTCTGTACCGAGTGCTGTCTGGTCCAACATGTGGGTTAGCTCCTGCTCCGCGATAAGTGTATGTGCCATCTAGGACAGCGAGGTCTATTCCACCTATTGCTTCATAGGCGTCGAGGAGGGCTGTCTCCAGCTTCTTGTGGAACCTTGCTTTTTTCGCGTCCGGGATCAAGCCTAGGAGGTTTTTCAAAATACTTCCTTTCTCAAATGTGCGTAGCACATGTGTGCTTACGAGGACGTTTGGTTTAAAGAGTATATGCGAGAAGCCTATTTCTTCATCGGTTACTTTGACTTTTCTGGTGTTAGGGTCGTCTGAGAGATTGAAGGGCACAACTCTTTCGGTGAAGAGATTCTTCTAGATTTGAAGCCTTTCTGTGCCCGTTCCCTTGTAGTTGTCTGATTCAGCAAGGAAAATCTGTGGGGTCTGGTTGAAGCTGTTAATGATTGCATTAACTACGTTGACTGTGGAGTGAGTTTCTGCTTTATGATTGAAGACTCCTACTTTGATGACGACAGTTCTCTTCTTTGTGTTCAAGTCGTCTATGTTTCCGATAAGTTTGAGCGCTTGTTTAAGAGATTTTTGAAGATCTCCATTGAATTCAACTATAGCAACCTTTGATACCACACTTGCCACCTTAAACCATTATACATGGGCATTGCATCTTCATCTTTCTAACGGCTCATTCTTCGAGTGCTTTTTTCATGTGTTTGATGGCTTCTTCCTCGAATGGCTTAACTTTCCTTAGTATTTCTGCTCCTTTCTTTCGATCCTTCAGTTTCATTTCGCCTTGGAATTTGAAGGGGAAGATTCGCATAAATTCTTCCATGAGCTTCCAGCCTTTCTCGTAGCACTCTGAAGCTTCTTGTAAGTGCTTCAATTGTTTTCTAGGGTATTTCTTTGAAAGGCGGTTTAGGAACTTCGCACACATGAATCGCCCTTCACAGACACAGGCGCCAACGTAGCTGTTACCCATATAGTTTTGTTTTTCTTCCGGAAGATTCTCTAGAACGTTCGCCCATTCACCTAACGCTGCGGGACCTCCAACGTAGTTGTTGCGGATCGGTACTGTAGCTGCGGCGAAGTTGTTGGCTCTCTCAAGCGCCTCTCTGTCATCTGCGGCAGCATACTGCTCAACCTTGTCTCGGAAGAATAAAGCATCAATGCAACCGGGGGCTTTCAAGTCGTAGAAGCTGATGGGTTCTTCTGGTTGATTATTAAGTGTTCGGAATGTACTTGTTAGGTAGGAGTTTCCTTCATATCCTTTGACAATTCCGTATTCTGGTGCGACTAGTCCCCAGAGAACTACTGGTCTGTCTCTTTCGTCTATCTCTTGTTTGATTTTCTCGAACAGTTTCTTTGCCATTTCGATTTCCTGAGCTGTCGGATTGCCTTCTTTCGCAGGATAAGAATGTGGATACTCATACGATTCTATTGTCCATCCGAGACTTTCGGTTCCCTTAATCATTTGTTTCCAGATTTCAATGGTTACGGCGGTTGGTCCTGAAGGGCAAGTTACGCCCTTTGCAACATTGATTAGGAATGCGTAACCAGAGTAACCACCTACATCAACAGTGTCACAGTCAACGCCTAACGCTCTTAGTGATCCGGCCATCGCGCCAGTGTAGGAAAGCCAACATGGCAGGTACTCAACTTTTTTGCTTATTACTTTCTTATTCAACCTTTTTCCCTCAATCAAGCCTTTGGTGTAACTTCTGAATAGAAGCTCGCGTCTCTCTTCCTCTCTCCGAGTAGAATCTTTATACGTCGCTGCTGCGGCGTTTAATAGTTCCTTACCATCAGTTGTTAGGGTGTATTCTCCTCTGGCAACCCTTTTGACAAGGCCTTTTTTCATCAGTAGGTTCAGGTGGTTGGCTAGAGCTGTTTTTGATAGTTCTGTGTGTTGCATTAATTTGGAAAATTCATGTTCTTCTCGTAAGAGTAGTGCTAGTATTTGTATCCTTGCTGGATGGGCAGCGGATCTTAGTAGTTCCGCTATTTCTTTCGGAGATTCGAAGAGGATGCTTTGTAACTGTTTATCACCAATCTTCTTACTCAACTAAGCTGCACCTTAAGCGAATTAGGCTAAAAGATTGGGGTCATTTAAAAGTTTCTGTTTTGATGAACTGAAGCCCTAACCGTCGTGAACAAGAATCATGCCACACTTAAAACCATACTAAGTCGCAAGAACCGTTAACGATTGGTGGTTATGGGCGAGTGCTCAGCATGAGTTGAGGGGCCTAAAGTGGTGCTCTGACACGAGATAGCCCCCTTATATATAGTTTTGATGATGAAGGTTTAGTAGTGAAGGCTGACAAAACGGTTTTAAGCTTGGATGGGCTTTATTTTTGTGTTGGGTTGTTGTTATGGCTGTTGTTAAGGAGTTTGGGGCTGATTCTGAGTTAAAGAGGCTTTATCTGGTTTATCTTGCTATTGTGGTGGTTGGCGGTTTTCTTTCGTGGATTATTCCCGTTGTCGTCTTTGTTATGGTTTCACGCGAGACTTGGATTGGAGTTGCTGTTGCTCTGTCTTGTTTTGTTCCACTTTTCGTCGCCACTGGATTCACTTTATACTGGATTCCCAAGTTTCATTCTTCAATAACCTACGTCTTAGAAGATGACAAGATTGTGATTACGAAGGGCGTGTGGTGGAAGACTAAGAGTTTTGTGCCCTACAACCGCATAACCAACATTAGCATTTATCAAGGTCCGATTTCCAGGCATTATGGTTTGGGTAAGCTTTCGATTCAAACTGCAGGTTTCTCCGGGACAAGCAGCAGCGGTGGCAAAGTGGCAGAAGCCGTAATTTTTGGAGTCAAGAGCTTTGAAGAGATAAAAGATGTCATAATTAAGTTCGTTAAGGGGATGAAGCCAGAAGCCATAGAAGCAGAAGCCGAAACAGAACCCATAAAAGGCATAAACCAACAGATTCTCGCGGAACTGCGCAAAATAAGAAAAGCTGTAGAGAAATAAGTGGCGAACATTCGATGTCCCTAATCCTTTTCTGGCTGTAGGGTTGTCTTCTAGCCCTTAGGGAGAAGCGATTCCTGGGACTTTTGGAAACGGCACTGCTTCCCAAATGGTTTTCAAGCCGCAGATCCATTTTGTCAATCTTTCAACACCGATCCCGAACCCAACAGAAGGAGGGACACCTTCTTTAAGCATCTGTAAATACCAACCATACTCTTCAGGGTCCACACCAGTCAGCTTCATTCTCTTCAACACCCCATTGTACGTGTGCTCTCTCTCCCCTCCAGATATAGCTTCACCAAAACCCTCAGGATAGAGCATGTCAAAATCCCTCAGTATTCCAGGCCTGACGGGATCTTCTCTGTCGTAGAATCCCCTAGACACCAGTGGATAGTCGTAGATAAAGAACGGTTCATCATGCATGGCGGATAAAGTTGCTTCCGCATCCCAGGGAATTTCCTCCACATAACTAACCATGTATCCGTTCGATCTTGACAACTCAACAGCTTGCTTGTGGGTTAGTCTTTTGAAAGGACCATGCACTTCTTTAAGCTCTCTTCCCAACCCTTTCAGCTCTTCGCTACGATTCTCTCTTACGTCTCTCACCACCGACATCAACAGTCCTTCCGCCAAGTTCATGGCATCGTCGTAGCTTGCATACACCATCTCAAGATCGATCTGTCTGAACTCAGCCAGATGCCTAGCGGTTTTCACGCTTTCAAGGGGTTCCAAACGGATGTTTGGCGATAGAGCAAACATCTTTTCGAACGACGAGATCATCATCTGTTTGTAGAGGATCATGCTGCTCATTATTTTGAATGGTGTGCCGTAGTATTGGATGGAAGCTTGTTTTGCCCCCCTTATTCCGGGATCAGTTGCTGGACCAATGATGGGTGCCAGTATCTCTATGAAACCGTCTTTTCTTAAGAACTCCCTCAACGAAGTGAGGATTTGATCCTGAACTCTTAGGACCATCTTCATCTTCGGGTGTCTTACGGCACGATACCTAAACCTAACAGATTCCAGTGAACTCAGATCTTGTGGGTCCATAAAGAATGTAATGGCTTTCATCTTGATAAATTTATTGCGAACAATAATGTAAAAAACGCGAAATAGCACAAGATTTTTATGTTTATGATTGTAAAAATTACAGCATGGAATCGCTAGATAAAAGAGACGTAGAAATACTGAAGCTACTGCAAAAAAACTGCAGAATGACAGCGAAGGAAATAGCCAAAAAAATCGGCAGCCCCATAACCACAGTCTACGCAAAGATAAAAAGAATGGAAGAACTCGGCGTAATAAAACAATACAAGGCTATCTTAGATTCAAGGAAACTTGACAAAGGAGCAGCAGCTTTCATTCTAACTTCATTTGTGTATCGACCAGGAGGCAGAGAAAAACCGTTATCGCAGAGAGACGTAGCAAAACAGATCGCTGCATTCCCAGAAGTACAAGAAGTACACATAATTACCGGAGGTTGGGACATTCTCATCAAAGTCAAGGCTGACCACGTTGACACTTTGGGAAAGTTTGTCATGGACAAACTGAGGCTTATTGAGGGAATAGAGAACACGTTGAGTTGCATAGTGTACGAAACAGTGAAAGAAACCACCGACATACTCACTTAAAAATTAGAACCTCCCGAAAATGAACTTGCAAGCAGTGTCAAAAAGGCATATGAGTCAATCTGAAACCCTTAACGATCCATCAATATAACAAGTTCAGAAACCAAAAACGGACTTATGCCTTTGTTTGCTAGTTTGTTCGTGGGATTTTTATTTGTAATAGAAGATGTTTGCTTCTGCTCTGTCTTCTGTGGGAGAAAGTAGAAAATAGAGAGCGTGTATTCCTCGATCATAGTACACCTTGTTCACATCTTTTTGTTCCGCGTAACTATGGAAATCGCTAAAATAATGTATTCCTAATACGGCGTCCACTTGAAAATCTGCTAGAGAATGTTCCTCCGTTTTAAAGTCTAAATCTTCAAGCCTCCTGATGTATTCTTGAAGCCTCTGCTCCGCCAACTGTTCAGAGTACCAATACAAAACTCCTCCAACTATTAAGGCAAGACAGACAAGGGAAAAAGAAAGAATGATAAGTTTACGCTTGTTCAAACGCGTCTCCCAAAATCCGATAGCACTCTAAGTTATAAAAGCGTTTTTGAGGATTAAACGTTTCTCGGTGAGAGTTTGAACGTGCATTGGCATGGTGAGTGTCCACATTTTGGGCATTTATTATCATACTTGTTTAAGGCTGCCTTTTCAAGGTCTACGTTGGTGACGTTTGCGAGTGAGGCTAACCACGCGATGACGTCTGCAAACTCGCTTTCCAAAGCTTTCTTGTCATCTGTTTTCAATGCTTCCCCCAGTTCTTTCACCTCGTCCACAAGCCAATCAAATGTTCCTTCTATACCGCGTTTAGAATCTCTATGAAAATATATACTTCGCATCATCTTCTGAAATTCACGTATATGCACACTTCTTCACTCCAGTCTGTTTGAAAATGTATAAGCGATATTTAAGATAAACAACAATCCAAGCTTTCAATGCAGGTGAAAGAATGACTTTGTCATTTTTCATCGACTTCTCCAATCATCCTTGGAAATCAGAACCTGAAATCTTCGGATGCAAATTCAAATACTAACAGAAGACAGGCATGCAACCTAAGAAAATCCCGAAACCAAATAGAAGGTCCATCTGTTCCTTCTTAAAATGTTCAATCTTAGACATTGGAAAAGAGCGTTAGCGGATTTTTACGTATTTGTATGCTTCTGTCGCGTTCTCGAAGCAATAATGCACTCTTTGGTAATCTTTTCTAAATGCCATTACGTCTGCTTTCACTTTATCTGGCGATTCTTTGTCCATTATTACACGTTTAATGAATTCCGCTACTTCAGTCATTTCAGACTCTTTCATCCCAAGCCTCGTAATCTCAGACACGCCGAGTCTTATGCCGCCTGGATGCATGAAATGCCTTCCCTCCTTAATGTCCCACGGCAACAAGTTTCTGTTAATTATCACGTTTGCCTTTTCCAGAGTTTCTTCAATGGTCCCTCCATCGCCCTGCTTCGTTATATCTATTAACATCACATGAGACTGCGTGAACCCTTTATGCTCTGCCAAAACATTAAACCCTCTTTCATAAAGCGCTTGAGCCAATGCCTTCGCATTTTTCACTATCTGACTTGTATATTCCTTTCCGAACTCAAGCAATTCCGCACACGCTATTGTGACGCCTGCAACCGCATGCAAATGATGATTACTTAGCATTCCTGGAAAAGCTGCCCGCTTTATTTTGTCCGCGTATTTGTCCCACGACAAAACTCCGCCATGTTGAGGCCCAAAAAACGTTTTATGCGTGCTTAAGGTGACAACGTCAGCTCCCTCTCTAAGCGGGTCTTGAAACTGTCCTCCACCAATCAATCCAGCCACGTGAGCAGCGTCGTATCCTACGGTTGCGCCAACCGAGTGAATGGTGTCAGCCAACTCCTTGACTGGATGAGGAAACGGGAAAACACTCGCGCCAAACATGACAAGCTTAGGCGGTCTACCCTCTACTACAAGCTTTTGAATCCTGCTCTTCGCCCTGTCCACATCAATGGTTAATTCCTTATAATCTAAAGGTAAATATTCAACTACTAAACCATGCACTGCACCTGCTGTGCCCCCAAGCTTCTTCTTACCCATTGTAATGTGTCCGCCAGCCGGAATTGATAGTGCCATCATAGTGTCGCCTGGTTCTGTAAAAGCCGTGTAGACTACGAGATTTGCAACAACTCCTGAAATGGGTCTAACGTCTACAAACTCCGCGTTGAAAAGCTTCTTCATGAGTTCGATGCATTTGAACTCCACCTGGTCTATGAAGTGGCAGCCAGCATAAACACGTTCTCCAGGCCATCCCTCAGCATAACGGTTTCCAAAGTCCGTTGTAAGAGTTTCCCGTACCGCTGGACTCGGAACGTTTTCGCTTGCTATAAGTGGGATGCACTCTTGAAACAATTTGTGATGTTGTTGGAGAAGGTCGAACACATGATTATAGTCATCTTGAGGAGCTGTCATTTCAACACCTTCTTACATCACACTATCATTTTTTCAAGGATAAAAACTCTTTGAAGAGCAAACATTAATAATGTGGACAAGATACGATTTATTTGTTAAACTCAAAAGGGATTTGAAGAAAATGAGCAGGAAAAAGAAAAAGAAGGAATCGCCAATGCCCGCTGCAAGTGCAGGCTTACTCAGATTTTTTGAAGAGGAAACTGAAGGCGTCAAAGTTAGACCCGAAATACTTATGGGTTTGGCAGTAGCATTAATAGTCGTATGTGTTCTAGCGCAAATATTCTTCTAAACTGATGACTTTAACGACGAGAAGAAGTATGCAAAATTTCTATTCTCTGAACAGAGTCAAGATGAACAAATATTTCGCTTCTCTCTTCTCTGCTTGCAACTTGAGGTATAGGCTGAGCAATAGTTGCACGTAGTATGACGGCTTCCGCATCTGAAAGCCATATCCCAGGTGGCTCTCTGGTGACTGCCGCCAAGCTTCCCTCAAAACCATAAGAAGAATCCAGAATCACCCGTATCTTCTTACCTAAGCTTTTCTCAAGCATGTGAAATATTGTTGGAGGTAGACTTTGTTCTGGCATAGCTTTCGCAAAATCCTAGATTGGCGTTCGAGAATAAAACAGTTGCCCTTCTGAGAGAACATCAAAGCATTATGTAAAGGCGTTCTGGTCCATGCCTTGTGTTGTCCCAATTTTTAAGTGTTTATGTTAAAACCGTTAAGCTGTCGAATGCAGTGATTATTTTAAGTGTTCTTAAATAATCAGTAACGTTTATGTTGTTTTTCGCGACAGTTTAATATGTTTGGTATTCTCTGATAAAAACTCGTCTGAGATGATGCGTGTGGCAGTTGAGGATTCGTTGGATCAGTCCATGGATAAAGTAGTTAAACGTTATTCATCATTATTTGAGCTTCCGTCATACGCAAAAGTGCTTTTGCTTCTTGCCTTATCATGTTTGGGCGCAGGAATCGTTTCCGCAATTACCTTTTTCCCTCCATTTGAGGCACTGGTTAACGGATTATTTCTAGGGGTTTCCCTATTCATTGTAAACTTGATCTTTGACTATGTTGTGAGCATGTTAATCTTAGGGCAAGACCCAATTTATGACGTTAGAAGAACTGCAGCGCTTTCTCTTTTCTGCTGGGGTTTATGGTTTCTGTTTATTCTTGCAGGCGTTGCTATTGGAATGCTGGTCAGGCTTTGTCTTCTAGGGTTTTCTGCCGTGCTAATCTTGCGTCTAATCGCGTTCAACTCAACATCCTCTACGGGTTCTTTGCGGCTTCTAGCGGCTTCTCTTCTTCAGCCTTTTCCTTGCATAATTCCGTTTTTGCTGTTTTGGGCAAAAATCGATTACTTTCTCATATCTCTGTTTATCATTTTTTCAGCGGTTGTAAGTGTTCTTTCAAGTTTCCTTTTCATTTTTCTATTGAACCGTATGGGCGAGCAAACACTAAAAATCCCTTCTTTATCTCTTTTCAAGGCTTTCTTGATTAACTGGATAGTGGGCTTAAATGCTCCATTTGAAGAACATCTTGAAAAGCTGGGCGAAGAACAAGATGTTAAAGTTTCCTTGATAAAGTTTGATGCGTCCAAACCAAAAGCAGTCATGGTTGTTCCCTTCGTTCATCCTGGCCCATTCAAAAACGTTGGGAGCAGTCTTTTGCCATCCATGCTTAAAACCACCTTAGAAAACGAACTTAACTGTGTTGCGTGTGTTCCTCACGGTTTGCTTGGCCATGAGTTTGACTTGTCTTCTCAGATTCAAAACCAGAAAATACTCAATCGTGTCGTGGAATCCTCAAACTTTAAGGCTTCAGAAACACAAGCAACACCGTTCATTAAGATTAGCAACGGTTCGGCTACTACATGCTGCCAAGTTTTCGGGAAATTCGCCTTTCTTTCATTCACACTCGCACCCAGAACAACCGAAGACTTACCAGAAGAATTAGGGCTGTTCGTCCAAGGAGAAGCAGAAAAGCATGGACTAACTCACTGCGCTGTTGTTAACGCCCATAACAGCATTAACGGAACAATAAGCAGACGAGAAGCTTTGAACGCGTTGAAAGCGACTGCAGCCAAATGTTTAGAGCAAACAGCCTCTTTGAAACGTTTGCTCTTCGAAGTTGGTGCTGCCACCGTTATACCGAAGGAGTTCAGTCTCAAAGATGGTATGGGACCTGGCGGCATCACTGTAATCGTGGTCAAAGTGGGGGAACAGAAAACCGCTTATGTGGTTATCGACGGCAACAACATGGTTTCAGGACTGCGTGAAAAGATTCTTTCAACTCTCAAATCCATGGGCGTGAGTGAAGGCGAGGTTTTCACAACAGACACTCATGCAGTAAATGCTTTAATACTAAGCAGGCGCGGATACCACCCAATAGGCGAAGCTATAGATCCTGAAAAACTGATTGGTTATATCAAAAGAGCAACGCTTGCAGCTGTGTCTGATTTGGAAAGTGCGAAGGCTGCGGCACATAGCATAACAGTTCGTAACGTTAAGGTTATTGGAGAGAAAAAGCTGGAAACATTATGCCTCCTTACGGATAAAGTCCTTCAAAGAGCAAAGATGAGTGTTATCCCGATTTTCGCGTCTGCTGGTTTACTTTTAATGTTGTTTTTGATGTTTGTTTAAGCTAACACTAATAAGGCTGAAATGGCAATTCTCTTTTTCCAATATAGAGGGACAGGGAGTGTTTAAGGAAAAGCTCCGCTCTCAGAAGATGCTTCCTCTCATTAGTGTAACGGCTTTAATGATCGTGGCGTTTAGTGATGAGACTGGGGGTTTGTTTGATGGTTGGAAAGATTGTAATTGATAAAGAGTTATGTAAAGGATGTGCACTATGCGTAAGTGCTTGTCCTCAAAAACTCATTGTGGTTGCTGAAGAGATCAACTCTAAAGGTTACCATCCAGCAGAATTTGTTGATTCTAAGGGAGTTTGCACTGGATGCACTTTATGTGCTTTAACGTGCCCAGAGGTTGCGATAGAAGTTTTTAGGGAAGAGAAAACGTAAAGGATTTGAGAAAAATGGGTGAAAAAGCTCTGATCACGGGAAACGAAGCTATCGGCGAAGCAGCAATCCGGGCCGGATGTAGATTCTTCTTTGGCTATCCCATAACGCCTCAAAACAAGATTCCAGAATATCTTTCTTATAGACTTCCTCAAGTTGGAGGATGCTTTGTTCAGGCAGAGAGCGAAATAGCCGCCATTTACATGGTTTTTGGAGCCGCTGGAGCTGGAGCAAGAGTTCTGACTTCTTCTTCAGGTCCCGGAATCAGCCTTAAACAGGAAGGAATCTCTTATATTTCCGCTGCAGAGCTTCCATGCGTCATTGTGAATGTCATGCGAGGTGGTCCAGGATTAGGCGGAATTTTGCCTTCTCAATCCGACTATTTCCAAGCAACGAAAGGCGGAGGTCACGGGGATTATCATCTGCTTGTACTTACACCTTCAACAGTTCAGGAAACTGTCAACTTGGTGATGGATGCTTTCGATTTAGCAGATAAATACCGTAACCCGGTGATTGTTTTAGCCGATGGTTACATTGGACAGATGATGGAACCCGTAGAATTCAAGGAAAGACCTCCAAAAGAGCTTCCCACTAAAGAATGGACTGTTACCGGCGCGAAAAAAAGACCTCGAAACCTGATCAAATCACTTTATCTTGACCCTGAAGAATTGGAGCAACACAATTTGAAGCTTCACAGGAAGTATCTTGAGATGGCTAAAAACGATGTTCGTGTTGAAACGTATTTGACGGATAACGCTGAAATAATTATTGCTGCTTATGGAACCGTGGCAAGAATCGCTAAGACAGCCATTAAAATCTTGCGTGAAAAAGGAATCAAAGTAGGAATGGTGAGACCTATCACGGTTTTCCCGTTTCCGTACGAAACTTTTGCAAAAATCTCTGAGAAGGTAGATAACATTTTAGTTGTGGAAATGAGTTTGGGGCAAATGATTGAAGACGTTAAACTGGGCGTTTGTGGGAGAGCAAAGGTTCACTTTTATGGAAGAGTTGGTGGAATGGTTCCAACATACGATGAAATAGTTAGAGAGATAGAGAAAATCAAAAGGAGCCAAGTATACTGATGAAAGTTGTCTTTGAAAGACCAAAATCGATGTTTCCTGTTCCAACCCATTATTGTCCAGGATGCGGACACGGAATCGTTCATCGTTTACTCGCTGAAGTTATTGACGAGTTTGGAATAAGAGAAAGAGTTGTTGGAGTGGCTCCGGTAGGCTGTGCCGTATTAATATACAACTACATCAACTGTGACATGTACGAAGCTGCTCATGGAAGAGCGCCTGCCATTGCAACGGGCTGCAAACGAGTGCATCCAGATCTGATACTTTTTACTTATCAAGGAGATGGCGACCTAGCATCTATCGGAACGGCTGAGATCATTCATGCAGCAAATCGGGGAGAAAATATCACTGTGCTTTTTTTGAATAATGCAGTTTACGGAATGACTGGTGGACAAATGGCGCCCACAACAATCTTGGGTCAAAGGACAACAACTTCTCCTTTTGGACGCTCTCCTAAAAGAGAAGGGTATCCAATTAGAATAGCGGAAATGCTTGCTACTTTAGAAGGCGCAACCTATATTGCGCGTGTGGCTGTGCACAATCCGAGAGCGATTATAGCGGCTAAAAGAGCGTTAAAAAAGGCTTTCGAATTTCAGATAAATGGATTAGGTTTTTCTTTGGTAGAGTTTCTGTCGCCGTGTCCAACGGGCTGGGGAATGCCGCCTGCAGAAGCAACGAAATGGGTTGAAGCAAAAATGATTCCAACCTTCCCTCTAGGCGAGTTCAAAGTTCCTAAAAGTGAAAAAGGTTGAAGTGAAAAAAATGAAGTCGCTTTATGAAAACGTTATAATGGCTGGTTTCGGCGGACAAGGTGTTCTATTTATTGGAAGATTGCTGGCTTATGCTGCGATGAAAGAAGGGAGAAACGTAACATGGATTCCTTCGTATGGTCCTGAGATGCGTGGGGGCACTGCGAACTGCACTGTTGTCGTATCCGACGAAGTGATTGGGTCACCTGTCATAACTTCTCCTCATGCCCTGATTGTGATGAATAATCCGTCGTTGGATGCTTTTGAACCTCGACTGAAAACAGGCGGGTTGTTGATAATAAATTCCTCTCTGATTACTCGTGGAACTAAGAGAAATGACATAACCGTGGTTGAGGCTCCGGCAAACAAAATAGCTTTCGAAATCGGCAGCGATAGAGCCGCTAATATGGTATTGTTAGGTGCCTATATTGCTCGCACAAAAGTTGTAACAAAAGGAAACATTTTGGGAGCACTCCAAAAAGTTTTAGGTGAGAAGAAAAAGCAGCTGTTTGAAATAAATAGGGTTGCCTTTGAAAAAGGAATAGAAATTGGAAGCTTGTAGGCTTAGGCGCTTCTGTCAATGTTTTGATTGTGTGCGACATGGAAAAACATAAAAAGGTTCAGCATGATGGTACAGTCTGCTTCGCACAGCTGTGTATATGAATGAACGAAGAAGGAGATAGAACATGACAGAAGAAGAAAAAACGACGGAAAAGAAACCAGCAGAAAAAGCTGTTAAAGAGGAAAAAAAGGCGGAAGCACTACAGACTCGACAATTCAGTGAAAACACAGTGTTTGTAGGTGGAAAACCAGTGATGAACTACGTGATGGCTTGCTTGACCTTGTTTAACTCCGGCGGCAAAAAGTTGTCTTGAAGGCTAGGGGACGGGCGATCAGCAGAGCCGTTGACTCAGTTGAATTGTTAAGACGTGTCTTCCTAAAAGACCTAAAACTACAAAGCATCGCCATAGGGACAGAGCAGGTCACAGGGAGAGAGGGCCAGACAAGAAATGTTTCAACGATTGAGTTGAAAGTGACCAAACCATAAGCTTCGTTGATTCTCTGGGCACCGTTTGAAGCCAACAGCGAGAGTATGCTATTCACATCATAGACGTTTTCTTACGTTGCTTTCTGAAGAGCAGTAGGGATAGTTATATAAAACTGTCTTTTGTAATCGTTAGTCTCCAAAGGTGTAGCGAAATGAGTGCTTATCCCAAAATAATTGTTACTCCACCAGGCCCTAAAGCCAGAGAACTTGTGAAAAAAGATGAGAATGTGATTTCACCGTCTTATGTGCGGTTTTATCCGCTTGTTGTCGAATCGGGAAGGGGCTGTATAGTGAGGGATGTGGACGGAAACGAATACATAGACTTCAACTCGGGTCTAGTGTGCCTAAATGTCGGTACCAATCATCCCAAAGTGGTTGCAGCCATAAAGAATCAATGCGACCGTTTCTTGCACTATTCAAACACCGACTTTTTCTATGCTGAAGTTGTCAACCTTGCGGAAAAACTTGTTCAGATTGCTCCTGGAAGCTTTGACAAAAAAGTTTATTTTGGCAACAGTGGTGCCGAGTCGGTTGAAGCAGCCGTCAAGCTTGCAAAGTGGCACACACGCAAACAACGATTTATCAGCTTCATAAGCGCCTTTCATGGGCGCACAATCGGAGCCTTATCCTTCACTGCAAGCAAGCCAACTCAAAAGCGATACTTCTTCCCTCTGATGCCAGGTGTTACCCATGTGCCGTATCCCTACTGTTACCGTTGTCCCTTCAAGCTAACCTATCCTGACTGCCACTACTGGTGCATAGACTTCATCGACGAATTTATTTTACAGAAATACGTACCTCCCGAGGAAGTTGCAGCAATACTCTTTGAGCCAATTCAGGGCGAAGGCGGATACGTTGTTCCTCCACCTGAATACTTCCAGCGGCTAAAGAAGCTTGCTGACAAGTACGGTATACTGCTTATAGACGATGAGGTGCAAGCTGGCATGGGCAGGACTGGAAAATGGTTTGCGATTGAACACTGGGGTGTTGAGCCTGACATTTTGTGCAGTGCCAAAGCATTAGCCTCTGGGCTACCATTAGGCGCAACTATTGCCAAATCAAAGGTTATGGATTGGGTTGGCGGCTCTCATGCAAGCACTTTCGGCGGCAACCCTCTTTCATGCGTTGCGGCAGCCGCGGTTATCGATGTCATAAGAGAAGAAAGGCTTCTGGAAAACGCAACCGTGCAAGGTGCTTACATTATGAAGCGACTTGAAGAATTGAAGGAGCAAAGCGAAATTGTAGGTGATGTGAGAGGCAAAGGCTTGATGATAGGTATGGAAATCGTGGAAAACAAAGAGACTAAGAAGCCAGCACCTAAGAAGGCGGCGGAAATCATGAAACGCTCGTGGAAGCGCGGAGTCGCTGTCATCACATGCGGGTCCTCAACAATCAGAATTGCCCCACCACTTAACATTACCAAAGAACTCGTTGATTCAGCATTAGAAATACTTGGAGACGTCGTAAAAGAGGTTGAAAGGGAAAGTTAAGCTCAACAGCGTGTTTACATGGAAATTCGAAGACTAACAATAAACGACTACAAAGAAATGGTTAGGCTCTGGCTTACTGCGAAATTACCCTTCAAACCAAAGGGAAGAGACAGCAGAAAAGCAATAGCAGTAGAAATGAAGGCAAACCCTGACTTCTTCCTAGGAGCCTTCGAAGACAACAGTCTTGTCGGCACAGTTATCATAACGTGTGACGTACGAAAAGGCTGGATAAACCGCTTAGCTGTAGACCCAGATCATAGGCATCGCGGAATCGCTAAGGCTTTGATTGCTGAATCCGAAAGAACACTCAGAAAGCACGGCATTAGAATTTTCTGCGCCTTGATTGAAGATTACAATGCTATATCAAAAAAGCTGTTTAAGGAATGCGGCTATGTTGAGCATCATGACATAACATATTTGAGCAAAAGAGACAGCGACGAAATCTAGCCTGCCTTTCTACACACTAATAGAAAATGTTCAGAACTGCCGACAACTGATGGATGTGTGCAAGTCTTAAGCAGAATTTCAACCCACATTTTCCACTTTTCCTGGTCCTTGTAAAGTCTATTCGTCTCCTTTCTATGATGGGAAGAAAGCCCTTCCAAACCCGCCATCTCCAATATCTTCACATCCTGTTTTTCAAAGAGATTGCATAATTCTTCTGGCAGGAACCAGTGTGCCGCGGTGAACCCTTCTCCTTGCAGGCCTGGAACGTAGTCGCCAACCTCCCAATGATGTTTTGCATATTGCATTTCATGTGGGAACGCGACTAGTATGCTCTTTAGCAGACCAATGCGACTAATGACAGAGACAAAAATCGGTGCTTCTTTTTTCGCAACGCGTACAAGTTCCCTTGCAGCTTTTTTCCTTTGTTTAGCGTTTAACAAATGACATAGAGGGCCTCCTAAACACAACACAGCGTCAAATCTTTCGTTCGGAAACATGGATAAGTCTTCCACAGAGCCTTGCACAAACTGCTTGACTTTTCTCAAAACACCAGCGCGCCTTATTTTATTTTTTGCGAGTTTTAGCATTTCTGGGACAAGGTCTAACAAGACGACATTATAGCCTCTTTTTGCCATTTCAATTGTGTATCTGCCTGGTCCTCCACCAGCATCCAGAACCAAACCATGTTTCGGCAAATACTCTTCAAGAAAATGCATAGTAACGATAAACTCGATTTGGTGATACGGGTTTCGTTGTAAACGTCGCCATTCACCACAAGCTGTTTTCGTAAACCATTCCTTAACCATTTCTCCAATTCGTTTGTCATCAATTTCCATTTGTTCACACATCAACCCCTTTTGCTGGGCTGAGATATATGAGTTGCCAAAACGGAAAAATTAGGCTTCTCTTTCCTCTGGTTTAGGTTCATGCACGTAAAAAACTATTAGAAAAATGGATGGAACAATGAGAATTGGCATGAGAAGGAACGGAAGCTGTCGAGACACGTTATCATATAACATTCCACCTATTATTCCACCAATAGCCATAAATATGTAAGCGAAAAAGTTCATCGAACCCGTAACTTTGCCACGCTGTGCTTGTGGAACGAGATCAGCGAAGAATGTCTGATAGGCTGAAAAGCCAAGAAGCTGTGTAAACCCGAAAAGAGGCATTACTATAAAGAGGGTTGAATAATTCCCATAAACAAAAAGAAAGATGGTTGGGATCATTAACAGACTGGATATAATTAAGGGAATCTTTCTACCAACCTTATCAATCAACTTCCCAACGGGAAGAGACAAGATTATCATACATATGAACAAGACAATCATGATATATCCCCATCTCTGACGGGCAAGCTGTAGAGCTCCGTATTCTATGCCTCCTCCAATTTGAAGTACATAAAAAGCGTAAACTAGGAAAAGCGCTCCCGTCATGGAGAACGAGAATCGTGCAATAAGTGTAGAAAAGAATAGGAATAATGTCGAGCGTGGCACCACTTTCCAAACGTTAATTCCCTCCTTCAGAGCTTTAGGAAAAGACTGTAACGCCTCCTTCAAGTTCAATTTCTCTGCTTTCTTCATACTTTCTTTCAGCTTCATTCGCACGGTTGCCGCTGCAAGAAAGAAAATGGTAACAATAACATAGGCTATTCTCATACCCATTACAGACCCATAAGTAGACACCAACAGAAGAGCTACTACTGGAGCCGGGGTTGTGGCAACACTCATTATCAAATTTAAGATAGAGAATCCCATTCCCCGCTTTTTAGGCGGCAGTGAATCCGCCATCATAGCCATCAATGCTGGTTGATAAAGCAAGCATAGACTCTGTATTGTGGCTCCAATTAAGATGAGGTGCCAGCTTGGAGCAACTGCATAGAAGATGTATGAGAGGGCTACGCCGAATGTTAGGGTTGAAACAAGCCATCGTCTTCCATATCTATCCGCTAAATATCCTCCTGGAAACTGGACAGACGCCAGAGCCAGCATTGAAACGAAAGTGATTAATCCTAGGATTGTGGCACTTCCGCCGAGTTCAATAACGTAATCTGAATAGTATGTTCCGGGTAGTTCTCCGGCAAAGTCCATTAGAATCCAGCTTATAAGCAGTATTAGATAGTTTCCCTTAAAGAAAGAGAATTCTTGCTTCAGTTTTTCCATGAACTCCAATCTGTTTGCTCCTTAGCTGTTTTGGATAAGTCTCTTGTATAGAGCTAGAAGGCGAATAAAACATACTCATGAGTGAAGATAGTCTATTCGAGGGTCAAACGTCCCAGTGTTCCGCTGGAATTCACCGTCAAAAATAAAGGTATGGGAATTTTAGAAGCTTCTTGGCTTCGCTATCACTTCTCTTATCTTTAAGTTGAAAAATCTTCCAGCGTTTGCAGGTTGTATGCGAAGTGCTGTGTCTGCACCCCTGCCCGTACCAGCGACGGCAATAACGTCTTTGTCAACTGGAATTAAACCAGCATCCGCTGCCATCAAAGTAATTTCTACACACACTTTCGTTCCTTCGCCCACGAGCCTAAGCGTATTAGCAATCAATTCTAATGGTTGCATTGTGCCAAAATCTTTACGAATTGCCCGTTCTACGCTGCTCAAAGCGTGGACACCTGTGAAAATCTTTGCCCCGTTCGCCAGAATTTCTCTTCTATACTCATCTTTTAACTCGATTTTTCCGGGTTCGCGGAAACCAAAGCAATGTGTAACTATGACGATGTTGCATCCTTTGAAGATTTTGGATGCTTTTGCTCCTGTTTCACCGGTCGTTGAAGCAACCACTATGTTCCTTATACCTTCTTTTTCTACGTATTCTTTAACAATACTCAATAAAGCGTCGGTGTTCTGTTTGCCTGCTTCATTAAAATACGTCACTTTTCTTTCAACTGCACTCATGGTTTGTCACCGTTTAAGCAGCTTTTTTCTTAACGGTTTTCTTTTTAGTTCTGTGCCACATATTTCGCATCTATTATATCTATAATCCGCTGGATACCTTTTGTGGCATGCTGGACAGTATCTCATCCATTGTAAACGAAAGCGAATGCCGAAGGTAGCTAATGAAGTGAATTCTATGCCCATTTGGTTTGCGACATTTTGTATTGAGTAGTCATCCGTTGCGATGAATGGGGAGTGACCCATTGTCTTAAGTTCCAGAGCCAATGCTAGGACTTGCAGGTCTGCTTCTGATAGGAAAAACGCGTCTCCGACAAGCTTTGCAGATGTTTTTACTTTTTTCGCAAAGATCTTTTTTGGTGCTCTGACTTTTAGCTTTCCGCTTTCTATTGCTGTTTTAAATCTGACCTGAATCATGGAATTTCCCAATACTTCTTTTTTAACTGCAGGAACAGTGTATTGTTCTTCGCTTATTGAAAATGGTTCGTAACCAGCCACAAAGGCTGATGTATCTAAAACTATGATCTTTTTCGCTGTCTTGTTCGTTAGGTTTCTCCTCCCAGTCCTCTGAAGATGAGTCTGCTTCTTAAACGATGGTAAAAGTTTTCCCTAAACCTTATGAAAGAAGTTTCGTGTTTGGAACGATTAACGGTCAGACGTGTAAGTTCAGAGTTCACAATTTTGCGGTGTTGTCCATCAATCACCACAAGAGTTCTTTTCGGTCTAAGAACCTCAATTGTGAGGCTTGAGTCTACAGGGAAAACAATTGAACGAAAAACGCTTAAAGCACATACGGGTGTCAGAACAAAAGCATCTACGCATGGGTCTAAAACGGGTCCCCCAGCTGAAAGTGAATAACCAGTGGAGCCGGTTTGTGTAGCGATAATTAACCCGTCTGATTGACAGTTCAAAATCGCTTTTCCATCCTTTATGACTCGGGCATAAAGCAATTTTGCCGGTTCATCAGCTGTGACTAGTACTTCATTCAAGGCTTCTGGGAGCTTTATGTCATCTGCGGTTACTGAAAGTTTCGTGCATTTTTCAAGGGTGAATTCTTCCTTCAAGCATTTGTCTACTGCAGTAAAGGCTTGTTTCGGCTCCACCTCAGTCAGAAAACCTCGGACACCCATGTTTATTGCAAGTATTGGCGGTTCAGGTTTTGGAATTGAGATGCATGTTCTTAAAATTGTTCCGTCTCCACCAATTGTGATCATAAAATCAGTTTCCATTCCTTTTAGGGGCACACTTTTTTCGTTTGTTTCCATTTTCTTCGCTAACGTGTCTTCTACATATACATCTAATCCTTTTGTTCTTAGATATTTAGCTAAATCTTCCACAAGTTTTATGGCTTCTTTCTTGTCGAATCGGGCGATCAAACCGACGCTCTTAAACAACGGTTTCACCTTTTCATCTATTTAGCACAATATCTTTCTTAGTTATATATGGATAAAGGCTAAAGTTCTTAGAAACGTATCTTCTATTTGATGTTTCGGGTTTTGTTTCCATTAAAATAGGGTTATCCAAGAGAACACCTTATTTTCGCAGCCTCTATAATGTAATTCCTCATCTCTTTCTCATTACCCTCGGCTAACGAAAGCAAAATGTTGTTGACCATATTTGCGTGTTTTCTATGAGCAAGTTTTTTCGGTCCTAAGTGGACACCAGTCATTTGCTCGAAGTTCTCTAAATCTTCCATTACATGTGGAATTGCATTTTGAAGCTTAAATTTTTCCGAGACATTTTCTACGATTTCTTTTTCTCCCATTAAATAGTTCAAATTCTGCCAGCATAGAAACTCGGCAGCAAAACTTAAGTCAGTTTTCCAGTGGATATAGTACTCTTCCATGAGTTTCCATTGATTTTCTGAAAGCTTTGCTAAAGCGCCAGCACCAATAAGTTCTGGGGGGAGGCCCAAGGAGTACATGGCTGCGGTAAACCTTATTGCCCTAGGCAGCTGTGTTCTTCCTACCTGTCTGCTGTAGCCAAACAAACCGATGTGCAATTTTCTTGCCCTTCGACTTGGTACAAAGCCAGATACATAATTGATGATTGGAGCTAGCTCTTCTATTTCTCTCTGGTAATTCCTCCTAAAAACGTCAATCAGATCTTTTATGACACGCTCTTCCTCTTCCGTTATTGTTTTCGCACAGCTTTTCTCTAATTCTTTGTTCAGCACAGTTACTGTTTCTTTTGTACCATGCTCATCAAAGTCATATTTTAAGGCAGATTGAACGGTAACGGTTCTAACTCCAGCATATTCTTCTATAAAATTGCCAATGTTGTTGGGCGTTAAATGTCCTCTAAATGGCAAGGAACCCGTGCCTATTACGGGGAACATATCTGTTTCGTATATCTCAGAAGTTTTGCGTATTTTTGACAATGCGATTTTTACAAGAAGCACAGCCGGAATCAGCCCATAATTTAAAGCTGGATCTGATCTTGCTAGGAAAACTCTCAGATAGGCTGGTTTTGATATTTTTATGTACTCGGATAAGATTTGATCCATATGGAGTAAGCTGTTCCAGTCTTCTATTAACGGGATAATTTCCACTTTCTTCGGTTGAAAACTGCCCACCCAATCCTGTATAGATACTTCCTCAACATTAGAGAACCTCATTTTTTCTTTTCCAACAATTATTTCTCTATAGTATGATTCCACTCGAAGCAATTCAAAGTGACTTGTTGTTAATGGTAAGATGACTTCAAAGATTGGCGGACAAACTTCTTTGCCGTAGAAGCTTTCGGCAACATCATAGCAGCGGGGAATTGATTCTAAGGCTTCTATTAGCACTTTCTTTTCAGCTGCCTCTACTGAAGGATTTGGAACACGATAGGTTATGAAAAAGTCTTTACCAAGGACATGTTCTCTGAAAAAGTTCGGGTGGTTTACGAAGAGTTTCCTTAAGACGTTTGGGTCAACATCCTTTCCTTCCCAATCCCACATTTGTTCTTCACACTTTAACTCTTTGAATGCGAAATACACTTCATGAACTTCATCTTCTCCTGCTATTATTTCTCCTCTAATCCAAGATGGAATTGTAGCATTGTCCGGATGTTGTGTAGACATGGTCGAAGGAATTTTTCTCATAGGTTATTTTCTCCGCTCAAACCTTGTTGTTCGAAACTTTAATTTATATATGGGTGTTGTTTAAAATTGCTGTGGATAAAAGACTAGTAAGTTGGTGGGGGTATGAGTAAGCCAGCTGGTGTTGGAAGCCTACGTGTAGGTCGTTACATAATTGTGGATGGTGAACCGTGCCACATAGTTGACATAACTAAGTCGAAACCTGGAAAACATGGGTCGGCTAAGGCAAGAATCGTGGCAATAGGTATTTTTGATGGTGTTAAAAGAAGCTTTGTTAAGCCTGTTGATGCAAACGTTGAAGTGCCGATGATTAATAAGAGAAGTGGCCAAGTGTTTTCAGTCATGTCTTCTGGCGTTCAAATAATGGATTTAGAAACCTATGAGTATGTGGATGCGCCTTTTCCTGAAGACGAAGATTTGAAGGTGAAACTTGTCGCAGGCGTTGAAATCGAATATTGGCGGATAATGGGCAGAGTAAAAATTCTTAGGACTAAATAGTATGAAATGAGAGAAGATTCGAAAAAACTGAAACGGCTATTTCTGATGTTGCCCTTTTTGGATCGTGTTTAACTCCACCAATCCCAATCGAGCTGTCTAAACCCTACATAAAGTATTGAAAGTATCAATCCCCAACTCAACGCTAAGCTTGCCACTTCTAATACCAAGTTGTCGCTCAGATAAGTACAGCTTGCCCAAGCACTTACTGCACATAAGCCCACCAATATGAGGACGAACATAGCAAAATGAATTACTCGTTCCACCGTCAAGATGTTTCACCTGCTAAACCTTTTCTAAATAGTCAGCGTAGGTTACTGTTAAGATTTTTCATTAAAACTCATTTTGTTGTTCACACAGTATGTTTTGCAGCCGATGATGCAAAAAGAACAATCTGATCTGTGAAGACAATGTGAAGCTAGCGCTGAGGCTCGCAACCTACTCTATCGGAATTTCATATTAATGTTTTCGGGGCAGGTGAATCTCCAAAATTCCCTTTTTGAAGCGAAGTTCCATTTTATCCATGTACACGGGTACTGGGACACGTGTTTGACAGTGGAGTGTTTCAAATTCACCTTCATAGTGGGTTATGCCGAAATCGTCAAATCGTATTTTTCGTTTCATCTTCGCCAATATCTCGATAGTGTCTTGGCTTATGGGTTTAACGCGTATTTTGTTCTCTTCTGCGTAGGGTAAATCAACAGTAACTATCACTTCCGTCGGAGTCACCATTATATTCTGTAGAGGTTCCATCGTGCAAGCTCCACGGTTCCAGCTTGGCTTTTCAATTAACACTTCTCTGAATCTTTCAGTCCGTTCCTGTAAGTCCTCAAAGTATTCGCTGATGATGTCGAAGATTGAACGCCTTCTTTTAGTTGACATTTCAACACCACCCTAAGACACGTACATTGGTATGTCGTACTCTTGGGTTTTCTTCATCTTTGACATTTCTTGTTGAGTTCGCCTCATCACATCCCTAGCCCTCAAACGGATTTCTTCACCCTTCTCCAAAAGCTTTGAAACGTCCACTTTAATTTCCGCGATTTTTGTTAATTCCTTCAGTAATTCCGCTGCAGCTTCCGGGTCTGGATAGTTAAAGAAACACTGTGCAAGCAGAGTAATGGCTGGTACATCTGTTTTGGCACAGTATTGCATCATAATTGCTTGGGGACCAACCATATACCCTTCCTTCAGCACTTGTACGCCCTTGTCTTTGACCGCCTTCAGTATCTCTGGGTTTGATGCGGCAGCAAACACCCTCAACTGCTTAACATCTTGTCTGTCTTGAACTGGAATGCCGCTCATTGAAATCATCTTTTTAACATCTTTGCTTCTTCCCCAGTCAATTAAGGTATGCATTATAGGATAGATTGTATCTGCTGACACGGCTGTTTCCGAAACAGCAAGAAGAACCTCATGATTTCCAAAAACCCTTATCGGCGAATGAGGCAATCCCTCATGCAAAACAATTAGAGGCGGCAGCAACCTTGAATCCATATATGCCACCTCGGTTAAGTTAAGCTCTGATATTAAATGTGAAGCTGCAATGACGCCAACTAATCCAACATCTGGAAAACCGAAAAGCATGACAGCACCACGTGAAATCTCATTCCTCTCTATAATCTTTACCTCTTCGCTCAATCTCAATCCTCAAACACTTTAAAGTCTAAGAGGTGTAAAAAGTTTATGGAAGTTCAACTCCCAAATACTGAATATCTATTTAAAGGCGTAAACGACTTAAAATCTGGATGAAACCATGGCACTAGAACACTTAGGCTCTTCACTCCACGCAGCCTTAAGAAAGATTTTCAGAGCCTCTATCGTTGACGAGGCTGCAGTTAAAGAACTAGTGCGAGACCTACAAAGGGCATTACTTCAGGCAGATGTAAACGTAAAACTTGTACTCGACATTTCCAAGCGAATAGAAAACAGAGCATTAAAAGAAAAAGTTCCTCCGGGCATTTCAAGACGCGAACACGTACTAAAAGTCGTTTACGAAGAGCTAACACGCTTTCTCGGCGAAAAACCAGTTCCAATAAAGATAGAACCTGAAAAAAGGAAAATAATAATGCTTGTCGGCATCCAAGGATCTGGAAAGACAACAGCCGCTGCCAAACTTGCAAGATACTTCCAGAAAAGAGGACTAAAACCGGGTTTGATCTGTGCCGACACATACCGCCCAGGCGCTTATGCACAACTCCAGCAGCTCACAAACCGAATAAACGTACCTTTATATGGAAACCCGAAGGCGAAAAAACCTGTTAAACTAGCCTCAGAAGGGCTGAAGCAATTCAGCAACAAAGACTTGATAATTCTGGACACTGCCGGTCGCCACAAAGAAGAGAAAGAACTAATTAAAGAGATGAAGATGCTTGAGAAAAAAATCAAACCGGACGAAATCATGCTCGTGATCGACGGAACAATTGGTCAACAAGCAACGGTTCAAGCAAAAGCCTTCAACGAAGCAACACCGATAGGGTCGATCCTTGTAACAAAACTAGACGGGTCAGCTAGAGGAGGTGGCGCCCTCTCAGCAGTCGCAGCTACAGGCGCACCCATAAAATTCATCAGTTCAGGAGAAAAAATACAAGACATTGAATCTTTTAATCCCTCTCGTTTCGTGGGCAGACTACTAGGCATGGGTGATCTGGAAACCCTGCTTGAGAAGGTACGAGAAGCAGAGATAAAGGTTCCAGAAAAAAAGGCCAAGGCTATCTTAAGCGGTAAATTCACACTAACAGACATGTATGAACAGTTCGAAGCAGTAAAAGGGATGGGACCCTTCCGAAAACTTCTAAAAATGCTTCCAGGCATGTCTTACAACATACCAGAAGAACAGCTGGAAATAGCCGAAGACCGTTTAGAGAAGTGGCGCGTAATAATTCAATCCATGACACCAAAAGAAAAGGAAAACCCGAAAGTTCTTAACGCTTCAAGAATCAGACGAGTGGCAAGAGGCTCCGGAACAAACGAAAAAGAAGTGAAAGAACTCCTAAAACAATACTCCATGATGCGCCGGATGCTGAAAACTCTGCGGAGAAAAAAGAAACTACCATTTTTCAAGAAGGGAATGCCGCTAGATTTCAAGTAACTTCAATCGTACGGTAAATAGGGAATGGCGTCATGAGTATTCTGAAAAAAGCTTTGAAGATGCTTGAAAAGCATCCTCTATGCGATCATTGCTTAGGAAGACAGTTTGCACTGCTCGGACATGGCATGGAAAACCATGAAAGAGGAAAAGCAATAAAAACTATTTTAACGCTAGAGGCTCACACGCTTACTCTTTCCAAAAACAAGGAGAGCATAAGAACTCTTAAGATTCTTGCAATGAATGGTTTTTTCGAAACAGCGAAAGAAATACTGCATCGAATGAAAAAGCGTATTCCAAGAAAGCATGTCCCAAAAACCTGCTTCTTGTGCGAAGACAAATTTAAGGTTGTTAACGAACTTGCAGAAAAAGCCTTGGACAAGCTTAAGGACTATGAATACAGCAGCTTTTTGGTGGGCATACAACTTCCCGTCGTGGTTGAAGAACGTGAAGATGAATTCAAGGCTGAATTCGAAGTGTGCTATGGCGAAAGCATGCGAAACGAGTTTGGACGAATAATAGGCAAAAAAATTGCAGAACACGTTGGAAAAACCGTGGAGTACCAAAAACCTGAAGTGGTTGTGCTTGTCAATCCGCTGATGGAAGAGATAAGGTTTCAGGTGAATCCGCTGTACGTAGCTGGACGTTATAGAAAACTGGTTAGAGGCATACCTCAATCAAAATGGTTGTGCTCCAACTGCGGGGGAAGAGGCTGTGAAAAATGCAACTGGACTGGAAAATTGTATCCAGAATCAGTGGAAGAAATAATCGAGGAGCCTTTTCTAGAGGCTACACATGGTGTTAAAGGCTCATTTCATGCTTCAGGAAGAGAAGACATTGACGCTCGGATGCTGGGTAATGGCAGACCCTTCGTAATAGAAATTACAAGACCAAAGAAGCGGTTTTTAGACCTTGAAAAGCTAGAGAAGGCTGTAAATGCTTACGCTAAAGGGAAAGTTGAGGTTTCAAATCTATGTTCCGCAGATAGAGACGTTGTTAGAAAGTTGAAAAAGGCGGAGTCAGCGCAAAAAGAATATCGTGTCATTATAAAGTTCGAAAACAAAATCACAGCTGGAAACCTGCGTCTTCTAGAAGAAAAGCTGACAAACACTGTAATCAAGCAAAGAACCCCAACACGTGTCTTGCACAGACGGGCAGACTTGACACGAGAAAGGTACATATACGAGGTTAAGGTAAAGAAGTTGTCGCCTAAAAAGGCTGAAGTGAGAATACGTTGTCAAGGAGGGCTATATGTTAAGGAATTGGTGACTGCTGATGATGGGAGAACTAAACCCAGTGTTTCAGAAATTCTCAAAAACAAAGCGGAGCCCGTGGAGCTTGATGTTTTGAACGTGTTTACGAAGAGTTAAGAGGTGGATGAAATGAAGAAATCCAAGGGTTTTCGTGCGGGAACGCGTCATCTTCTGAAAAAGAAGCCGAGAGAAAGGGGTAAAATGAGACTAAGCAAACTGCTCTATGAATACAAGCTTGGAAACCGTGTAGTCATTAAGATAGAGCCAAGTGTCCAAAAGGGTATGCCTCATAGGCGTTACCACGGCAAAGTCGGGACAGTGATTGAAAAACGTGGAAGAAGCTACGTTTTGAGTGTTACACAAGGAAAAGCTGTCAGAGAGATTATTGTTAGACCTGAGCATTTAGAACCTTATAAAAGTTGATTGGAAATGGCAAAAAACGCAATAAGAGAAAAGAATCTCACAGTTCCACAAGTTAAGAAGTTGCTGGTATCTTTAGGAGAAGAAAATTTAGACCAGTTTCAGCGTCGCACACTGGATTACGCATCTAAATTTTCCAAGGTAGATGCTGAAGCGTCTGAAAAACTTATGGAAAAACTTGTGGAGAAATTCGGTTTAGAGGAGGAAGAAGCCATTCAAGTCGTTAACTGCATGCCCAAAAGCGTCGAAGAGTTGAGAGTTTTCCTTTCTGGTGGACGCAAAATTATTGAAACCTCAAAACTCGAAGCCATAGTTAACTTACTAGATGAAAACCGAAAATTGAAATAGCATTTTTGCTTACATTTTTTAAGCAATAAGAGACTAAATTATAGGCGAATACAATGGAGAAGCGATACGAAGAGCACGCTTATGTCCTAGATTTCCTGCCACACGGCCGCCCGGGAACACGCCCCACTGGGAGAGCCGGATACAGAGCGGGAGCTCTCGTCCAACTTTTAGGCGAAGAATTTTTTACACTTTTAGAAGCCTTAGCCAAGGAAGGTGCTGCACTGAAGCCTCATGATCGCGTTTATGTTGGGAAGAAGGCTCGTAAGGAGATCACATACATCATTGGGCGAATAAGTTATGATGAGTTGACTGGGACTGCGAAGATGGAACTTCCGACGGTGATCAGTAAGATAGTGCTTAATCGTGAAAAAGAGTTTGTCCGCTTTTTCAACACAGCTCATGCCATAACGCCTCGGATGCATGCTTTGGAGTTGATTCCGGGGATAGGGAAAAAGTACATGTGGCAAGTTATTGACGAACGTGAAAGGAAACCCTTTGAGAATTTTGAGGACCTGCAGAAACGCACGCAAATACCTGACCCTGTTAAGTTGATTACTAAAAGGATTTTGGAGGAGTTGGCTGGCGGGAGTAAGTATCGGTTGTTCACAAGGATTGCTAGACGCAACTTAACTGGTTAATGACGGTCATGAGTCTCCTAGAAAGAACGAAGTTTCTACTTCGACGATATCGAATTTTTCCGAAGAAGCGTTTAGGACAGAATTTCATGGTGGAACCTTCAATTTTTCAATGTATGACTAAGTATGCATCACTAAGCCGAGACGACGTAGTATTGGACATTGGTGCTGGTTTAGGCTTCTTAACGAGTTTTCTCGCCGACAAATGCAAGTGTGTTTTAGCTGTTGAATCTGATTCAAGACTTGGGCGTGTTTTACACGCGGAGCTTAGGGATTTGCCTAACGTTGAGCTAATCGAGGGCAACGTCCTTAAAGTGCAGCTATCACAGTTCAACAAAGTTGTTTCAGCGCCACCTTACCACATTTCTTCATCTCTGCTTCCTTGGCTTTTCAACAAAAATTTCGAGTGTGCAGTCCTAATTTTTCAAAAAGAATTTGCGAACCGGCTTGTGGCTTCTGTTGGAAGTGAAGATTATGGGTGGTTAACAGTTGTTGCATACTATCATGTTGAGGTTGAACTCTTGGACGAGGTTCCGAAATGGATGTTTTATCCCCAGCCAGAAGTGGGTTCAATTATTGTACGTTTAGAACCGAAAAAGCCGCCGCCTTTCACCTTGAAAGACAAAGTTTTGTTTAAACAACTTGTCCAAACGCTTTTCACACAGCGCAATAGAAAGGTTAGAAACGCTGTTCTACCATTTATAAAAAGCAAACATGTTACGACCACGGAAAACGCTGTCAAATTGGCTAATTCCCTCCCGTTTCACGACAAACGATTGAGAGAATTGGCACCTGAAGATTTCGGAGCCTTAACAAATGCCCTCGCCAAGTAAGAAAGTGTATTTCAGAGACTACGTTTTCCATGTTCATAAGAATGTTTACGAACCCGCAGAAGACTCTTTTCTTTTCGCTGAAAATTTAGCTGTGAAAAAAGGCGAACTTGTTCTTGATATGGGCACTGGATGCGGCATACTGGGCATGGTTACAGCAGGCAAAGCTGCAAAAGTTGTTATGGTTGACATAAATCCTTATGCTGTTCGATGTGCAAAGGAAAACGCAAAGCTGAACGGGGTGTTGGAAAAAACCTGTTTCGTGCAAGGCGACTTGTTCGCACACATGAGAGTGGAAGAGAAGTTTGATTCAATTCTCTTTAATGCTCCTTACTTGCCTTCAAAACCTTCCGAAGATAAATCGTGGCTTGCACATGCTTGGGCTGGCGGAGCTTCTGGCAGACAAGTCATTGATCGTTTCATTTGCCAAGCACCAAAATATCTGAAAGACAATGGATGCATCCTCTTGATGCAGTCTACGTTGTCGGACGTTAACAAAACTTTGCTAAAACTTGGAAAAAGTCGCTTAAGAACCAGCGTTGTTGCGAAGCGTGCTTTGCCATTTTTTGAGACAATAGTGCTTATCAAGGCGGGACGCTAAATAAGCCATCTACATAATCTTATGACATGGAGGGTTTGAATGGAGAAGATGATTGGATATTGCGGGATAATCTGTTCAGATTGTCCAGTTTTAATAGCGACACAGAAGAATGATGATGCAGAAAGAAAACGAGTGGCTGAAATATTTACGAAGCAATACGGGAAGGAATACAAACCAGAAGATATTAACTGTGATGGTTGCATAGGCGATAATCCACGCATTTTCAGTTACTGCAACGTTTGCGAAATAAGGAAGTGTGGAAGAGAAAAAAACGTTAAGAACTGTGCATACTGCCCTGAATATCCATGTGAAAAGCTCTCTCAACTGTTCAGTAAATATTCAAAGGCTGAAGAGATCTTAGATGAGATAAGACATGGACTCGGCGCCATTTGAAAAACAGTATCAACCCTGGTAAAGGATTTTCTGCAGTCTCAACTCGTCTCTCACAGGCAGTCCGCCTATACCCTTTAAGATTCCACCATGTTTCTCAGCTATGACTTTGGGCTTTACTTCATAAATCTGAAAACCGAGAGACTGATAAAATGCCAAAGCAGGTAAATCATCATTTGAAGTTGAAACTAGCAGTCTCTTCTTCAGCAGTCTTTTGGCTTCAGCCTCAACTTTTTCAATTAAACTTCTGCCAACACCAGAGTCTTGATATCGGGGCAAGACTCCTAAAGCCACAATTAAAATGGCATCGTCCATCTCTACGAAGGAGACAAATCCGATCGTATTGTTTTCCAGTTTTGCTGCATATGCAGGGAGTTCCGCAACCATGAACTTTCTGTCAAACGTTAGTTGTTCTTCCTCTCCCCAAGATCGTTGAACAAATTCTCGAATCTTCTCCCTTTCCTGATCCAATACTACTTTATGGATAGTGTATTCTACAGTGGTTTTCTTTATACATGATGGACAAACTGTCCGCAGCTTTACATGCTCTGCACATAACATTTCTCCGCAGACACTACATCTATAAACTACATCTTTTCCACAATATTTACAGCTCATAAAGTACCCTTCCTTTTCTTTTGTTATGTTAAAAAACTATATTAAGAAACAGTGGTGACATCTCCAGCAAAATCCTTTTTTTTGCTTTGCTCTGCAAAAAACATGTGTAATAAAATACGCGTTATTTTCTAGGGACTAGCTCGCTTAGGTCGTAAGAGGCAACACATAGGACACTGTCAGCACCGCCATAGTAGATTAGAAGTTGGTCGTCCATCAAGATGTTTCCGCAGCTAAAGACCACATTGGGCACTTTGCCAAAGCGTTCGTAGTCTTCAGTAGGTGTTAATATAGGTTTTTCAGAACGGTAAAGAACAATTTCAGGATCATACTTGTCAAGCAGTGCGACGCCAAGAGAATATATCTTCTCAAAATTCACTCCGTGATAAATGAGGAGCCAACCTTCGTTAAGCTCTATTGGTGAACCAGCTGCACCAACCTTCCAACAATCCCAATTCTTAAGCCTAGGCCTCATTACAGACTTGATATCGCACCATCTCTGAAGATCATCAGAACGAGTGCTGCAAATATCGGGCTCAATGCGATGAAACATAATATATTTCCCATCAATCCTTCTAGGAAAAATCACTGCGTCCTTGTTACGAATGCCCGGGAAAGGTAACCGTCGGTCCGCCCACTTCCATTGTTTAGTGAGAAAATCCTTAACAGCAATCGAAGTTAACGAAATCTGATATATTAGATGGTGATCACATTCTTGCAACGCAGTATAAGCCATAACCAACTTATCATCCAAAAGAGTCAAACGAGGGTCCTCACACCCATTCTTCTCTACATCGTTTATGGGTTCAAAAACAGGTAAAGGCAAACGTTCGTTAATGTAATAACCATCCGACGTGGCAGCATAACCAATACGAGAAATACCGTCATCACCCATAGCACGGTATAGAATATGAATACGCTTGTCCGCTAAAAAAGCGGCAGCATTGAATACTCTCCTCGACTCCCATTCATGAGTCACTATTGATTCAAGAATCGGATTACCTTGAAAACGCTTCATGATGCTTAATTCCCAAAAACCTTATTCCAAAAATTCATCCAAAAGTTTTCTGATTTCCTAATCTGGTTTCCAAAACTTTATTCCAAAAAGTTCATCTAAAAAGTCTCTGATGGCCAGCAAACCCACCATTTTTCCTTTCTGATTCACTACCGGCAAGTGTCTGATTCCGCGTGAGATTATACGTCTTCTTGCCTCTTCGAATGTAGCGTCTTCCTGAATAGTTATGACATTTTTCGTCATAACATTCCTCAGAGGCTCGTCTAAAGCAACCTTTTGGGCTACAACTCTAATGGCATCTCGCTCGGTAAAAATTCCTTTACACTTTCCTTCATCATCAGTTATAACTATCGATCCTACATGTTTCTTATACAACATCTCAATCGCATTTTTTATCGTATTGTCCTCTTTTGCGGTTACGACGTTTTCAACCATTATATTTCGAACCTTCATCTTTCTTCCACCATTTTCATTCTAACCTTTATTTTGCGCGTTTTCCTTAATAAATCAACTGCACGATTTTTTAAGAGCCGCCAATTCCAAGCGTGCTAGAAGATAGGATACAGTAGACTCAGCGCCTTGGTTTAGGTTTAATCCTTCAGGTGTTATTCCATCATAACAACCACCTGTCTCCGGATTGTAAACTACAACACCCTGAGAGTTCTTTCCTAGAAACCAATCAAAGGCATCTTGAGCCTTTCTTCGATATTTTTCATCGCCAGTCACTCGAAAGGCATCAAGTGCTGCTTCGACCATGCAAGATGCTTCAATGGATTGCTGATCGTACATTGCTCTTTCCCGTCCTTTCCTATACCAACCATTATTGCCAACCGGGACAAATTTTTCATCAATCATCCCCACTCCTAGGAGAAAATCAAAAGACTCTTTGGCTACCTGAAGGTATTTCTTAACATTCATATTTTTATACGCCTTAAAAAGGGCTTGGGGCAACCGCCCATTAACATAGGTAAGATAAGATTCAAACCAACGCCAATCGCTAGAAGATTCAAGTTTATAATTGTCTAAAAGTTGATCGGCCAACGCCCTCATGTTTAGGATGACATTCTGATCTTGAGGATAGGCTTTGTAATAGTGGCAAAGTCCCAGGATTGCAAAAGCCTTGGATCTAGGTGATTTGAAGTCAGGAACCCATGGGAAAACTTTGTCAAAAATTTCCTTTGATATTAGTTTTTTCTCCGTGTGTAAGTTGGAACTCATGGTAAGTCCACAAGCCCAGAGGGTGCGTCCCATGCAGTCTTCTGAACCTACTTCGTCTTCAAACCGCCGATGGTAACTGAGAAGATTATGCATCCTGCCATCTGGTCTTTGCATATGGAGAAGAAAGCTTAAATACACGTCTATCAGTTTTTCTACTTCCGAGCCATCATAGATCTGATGGTACTTAATGCATGCCATCAATGCGCGCGCATTATCATCAGTGGTGTATCCTTCCTTTCTTTTCGGAGTGGCAAACTTTGCGTGCTGGATGATACCGGTGTCATCAGTAAGTGATTTTAGAAAATCCAGTTTTATAGGTGGAAGATCCATGTGTTATATCCCTCCTAAGTTTTGAGGACGTACCTGAACAATTCAGCGTATCTCATTGCTACATTTGACCAAACGAATTTTCTGCTGTACTCGTAAACTTTTTTCTCCATTTTTTTTCTTAACCCTTCATTTTTCAGAAGAACACCTATAGATTCGGCAATGGAATCGGGATCCTTAAACTTGCAGAATAGTCCCCGGTTATTAGCTAGGGCTTCTCTAGCGTGAAGGTATGGAGTCGATATTATGGCCCGGCCTGCTCCCAATGCGTATACAAGCGTGCCACTGCTTATCTGACTCGGAGAGATGTATGGGCTGATGTAGATGTCTGTTGCCAGAAGATATTTAATTAGTTCTGCTTTGGAAAGAAAACGATTGTGAAATCTAACGTGTTTTCCCAATTGGAGCTTATCGACCATGCTCATCAGTTTCATCCGATAACGTTCGCCCTCAATTTTCCTTACTTCCGGATGAGTTTCTCCAAGTATGAGGTAGAGAACTCTTGGCTCTTTTTTAACAATGGGCGGAAGAGCCTGAATAGCATATTCAACACCCTTGCCTGGGGTAATCAATCCAAACGTGCACAGAATTATTCTGTCATCTAGTCCCAAGGAGGGTTTGACCTTTTCGCTAGAAACAAATGGGACATTAGGACAACCATGTGGGATAACGGTGACTTTTTCACGCCCAACGTCATAATTTTCCAGTAGTTGAAGAGCCTTTTTCGTTATAACAATAATTGCCGCGCTATGATTAGCAATGTATTTCAGAATAGTTTGAGCCTTTAATTCAAAATCTGGCTCGATAGTATGGAGCGTAGTTACAACAGGTTTCTGAAGATTCTGCAGAAACAATTTAACATATTCTCCCCAGTCTCCCCCAAAAAGACCAAATTCATGTTGGAGATTTACCAAGTCAGCTTTAGATGAATTGACGTAGCGAGCAGCTTGAACGTAATCCTCAGCTGAGTCCTGTTCAATCTGACATTTAACCCTTTTATCATAGTTGTAAATCGCCTCTTTATCATTTATTGCGATAACTGTTTGCGATTTAAACTCGTGAAGTGCATCAATACCATTAACTAAATCTTTTGTGAACGTCGCAATACCGCACTCTCGCGGCGGATAAGTGCTTAAATAAGCGACCGCCTTGAGTCTATGGGTAATAGCAGAGGATTTCTGTGACACTTTTTAATATCGCCTAGCTTTACTTCTCTCCTTGAGATAAATGTTGACAACTATTAATAAGTGCGCATTTTTTACATGCATGCGATGACTTAAACTTTCATGAAGCCCTAGCGCGCGCTTCTCGTATATTGGGAAGACGAGGAGCTTGACTGGGATGCTTATGAAATCTCTGTGGGATGGTGCAAGAAAGAAGAAATTCACACGATAGCGAACCTCAAATGTAGAGTTGTGCCTCAAAAGGATTATGAAATACTGTGGTATAGACGCTGCGAAAAAATGCAACAAGAATTAGAAACGAAAAGAAAACGGAAGTAGCTTCACGCAAAACTTATGTTATATGGGAAAAACTTGTGGTAAAAAACTATATAACGTAAGAGTTTCAGTATTGCTAGAAGGTGCTGGAGGTTTCAGTTGATGGGTGTTTTAGGTAAGGACAAGTTGAAGGAGCTTATTGAGAACTATAAGTGTATTTACCCTTATGATTATAATCTGCTCGATGGAGACAGCTACGTCCTAACAGTTAAAGAGGAAACAACCCTTCACTATTTAGAACATAAAAACCTAATATCCTACGAAATAGTGTTCATTCCACCAAACTACGTTGCCCATCTAACAGCCAAAAGCAAGTACGGACGAATGGGATTATGCTTCCTAAACGCCGCAAAAGTTCACAGCGGGTTCGTCGGAAGACTCGCCCTCGAGCTCGTAAACCTAAGCAACAACCGTGTCCCAATCACAATAAAACGGGGAGACCCATTCATGCACATAGAATTTGTAACAAGAGAGGGTGAGTCATCACCTTACATGGGGAAGTACCAATTCCAATATCTAACTGACGAAGAACTGACCATGTATATTCCTATCTTGAAAGAGGTTTTTCCAAACTACGATCAGCTCGCTAACATATGGTTCAGAAACAAGCGGTTGCCACCATGAAAATAAGTTGATTTGCCATTCTGATTTTCAAGATTTATTTAAAATTCATAACCTTAATCAAAAAGAATCATTAACAAATCGTTTAAATATCGCGCTCATGGTATGCTGAAGGGGAATACGAATGCGTGCACGTAATTACAGAACCGTTAAGGGACAACCTTACACAAGAAAAAAGTTTGTAAGGGGTTTTCCACCTCCGAAAATAACGAAATTCACCATGGGAGACACAAAATCAAAATTCGAGTATGAAGCAAGGCTTATAGCGCAGAAAAAGGCGCAAATCCGCCACAACGCCTTAGAAGCAGCGCGTATAGCTACAAACCGTCATTTGGCAGATAAACTTGCGGAAAATTACTGTCTGCGTATTCTTCCTTATCCGCACAACATCCTTAGGGAAAACAAGATGATTTTTGGTGCGCATGCAGATCGTCTTCAGAGTGGTATGAAAAGGTCCTTCGGAAAACCAATAGGGACCGCGGCACGTGTGAAATCCAAACAAGCAGTGATCGTGGTTAGCGTGAATGAAGATGGCGTTGAAGCCGCCAAGGAGGCTCTGAAACGTGGAAGCGCTAAACTTCCAATTCCATGCAGGATAACTGTTGAAAAAGTGGAAAAAGAAGAGGCTAAAGCATCATGACAGAAATGAAAAAAGACTTGATAATATGGTTTGAACACCTAAGAAAAACGGACATCCCTTCTGTTGGAGGAAAAAACGCCAGTCTCGGCGAGATGATAAACGCAGGCATACCAATTCCACCAGGCTTCGCAGTAACAGCCTACTCCTACAAGAGATTCATCGAGGAAACAGGCATATCCGAAAAAATCTACACAGTTATAAAGGAAAAAGTAACAGACCCGAACGACCCAAAACAGTATGAAATCGCATCCAAAAAAATCCGTGAAATAATTGAATCACCACCCGTGCCGAAGGATATTGAGGAAGCCGTTAGAAACGCCTATCAAGCACTGTGTAGAAAACTAAACACAAACGCTGTTTTCGTTGCTGTGAGGTCAAGTGCAACAGCCGAAGACTTGCCTGACGCGTCTTTTGCAGGGCAGCAGGAAACCTACCTAAACGTGAAGGGAGAAGACGAGCTTCTGGAGAAAACTGTGAAATGCTGGTCAAGTCTCTTTACGCCTCGAGCAATTTTCTATCGCACTGAGAAGGGTTTCGCTCATGAAAACGTGTTCATAAGCGTTGGGGTCCAGAAGATGGTTAACGCCAAGGCTGCAGGCGTAATGTTCACAATAAATCCCGTAACCGGCGACCCTGACCAGATAGTTATTGAGGGTAATTACGGTTTAGGCGAGTCTGTTGTTTCTGGAGCAGTCACTCCAGACGATTTCATTGTTGATAAGGCCACGCTGAACATAGTTGAGAGGCGCATAGTCAAAAAAACACTCCAATACGTCCGCGACCCAAACACTGGCAAAACAGCTCACATGGAAGTGTCCCCCGAAAAGCAAGAGCGATCATGCCTAAGCGATGAAGAAATTCTTAAACTTGCGGAACTGGCAAAAATCATCGAACAACATTATGGAACAGCTCAAGACATTGAATGGGCCATTGACAGTGAGTTACCATTTCCAGACAACATCTTTATAGTGCAATCGAGACCCGAAACTGTTTGGAGTGTAAAACGTGCGGAAGCACCAGAAAAGGTTGAAGCTGAGAGAATGAGGCCCACCGAAACGTTAAAGGTTGCTGTTAAGGGAATTCCAGCTGGCAAGAGAAGCTATGGCATAGGTGTAGCAAAAGTTGTTTCAAACCCTGAAGAAGCCGGCAAGCTGATGCAAAAAGGCGACGTTCTGGTCACGGACATGACAAATCCAGACTATGTACCCTTCATGAAGCTCGCAGGAGCCATAGTCACAAACAAAGGTGGAGTAACATGCCACGCAGCCATCGTAAGCCGAGAGCTAGGCATTCCATGCGTTGTGGGAACCAGTAACGCTACAGAGCTTATGGTTACTGGTAAAGAGTACACTGTGGACTCAAGAAGCGGCGTTGTTTACGAAGGTGTATTGCCAACTCTGACAGAACAGCTTTCCTCCTCAACTCAAGCAGCATCTCCAGTAAATACCAGTGGCTTAGCAACTCAAGCAGTGCCTGTAACAGCAACAAAAATTTACATGAATTTGGGCGTTCCTGAAAAAGTCGAGGATTATAAACACTTGCCTTTCGAGGGCATAGGACTAATGCGGATAGAGTTTATTCTGGCTAGCTACATAGGTGAACACCCATTGTACCTTATAGAAACTGGTCAAGCCCAAAAATTCGTAGCCAAGCTTGCAGAAGGAATTGCAGTAGTTGCAAGAGCAATACAGCCACGCTCGGTTGTTGTGCGTTTCAGCGACTTCAAAACCAACGAGTATCGACAACTGAAAGGCGGGGAGAAATACGAAATTGTTGAAGCTAATCCCATGCTCGGATGGAGAGGATGCAGTCGATACATAAGCTCATGGTACGAAAAAGCCTTCAGGCTTGAGTGTCAGGCTATTAAGAAATGCCGCGAAGAATGGGGTCTCAAAAACGTTTGGGTCATGCTTCCAGTTGTGCGTACAGTTTGGGAAGCCAAAAAAAGCCTAGAAATAATGCGTGAAGAAGGCTTGGAAAAGTCACGAGACTTCAAAGTGTGGTTTATGGCTGAAACACCATCAATAGCCATACTAACAGACGAGTTCTCAAAACTGTGCGACGGATTCTCCATAGGCTCAAACGACATGACTCAAGGCATACTCATGATCGACAGGGATTCTGAACGCCTAGGACAAATGGGATATTTCGACGAAAGAGACCCAGCCGTAAAGAGAATAATTGCTCACTTGATTAAAGTAGCCCACGAACATGGATGCACAGTGTCTATATGCGGAGAAGGGCCTTCAAACCTACCTGACTTCGCGGAGTTTCTTGTGAGGGTTGGAATAGACAGCATTTCAGTAAACGCAGACGCAGTGATATCAACCAGAAAACATGTTGCAAGTATAGAACAGAAAATGATTCTCGAACAGCTTGCCGAACTGCGAGAAAAGATGTCTGGAAGTTCAAGTCAAAAACCAAAAAAGGACTGGGAATGGACACCCCGATGGAATGAAACGGCAAAATAGCAAAATCTGGACTCAATTCGTGTAAAACATGTTTCTCATCCCTAATGTTTTGAGCGTGTTTGAATGAAACAATTCGATTTTGAAGAAGGAAGAATAAAACAAGAAATAACCAAGCTTGAAGCAAAACGCGTTTTAATCCAGCTTCCCGAAGGTCTAAAACCCGAGGCACCTCGACTAGCAAGAGTTGTGGAAAAAACTGGTGCTTTGCCCATAATTTCTGCGGACCCATGCTACGGCGCATGCGACTTGGCAACAGCCGAGGCTGAAAATCTAGACGTAGACCTGATAATCCATTATGGACACGCCAAACTGCTGAAATATGAACGGGTACCCACAATCTACGTGGAAGCCAGAGCAACCATAAATGTAGATGACGCTGTCAAAAAAGCCTTACCCCTACTGGAGAAATGGCGTAAAATAGGTTTAACCACAACAGTTCAGCACGTGCAAACACTAGACAACGTTAAAGAAATTCTGCTCCACGCCGGAAAAACCGTTGCCATTGGTGACGCCGGACACATGAACTATTCAGGACAGGTAATTGGATGCGATTACAGCAACGCCAAATCAATAGCAAGCAATGTTGAAGCCTTTCTCTTTGTTGGTGGTGGACGATTTCATGCTTTAGGTGTAACTCTTTCAACGTCAAAACCAACAATCGTTGCCGACCCATATGAAAAAAGGGCTTTCTCAGTTGATGAAGAGGCTAGAAAAATCCTTAAACAACGATGGGCAAGCATTGAAGAGGCTAAGAAAGCGAAAACCTTCGCAATTCTAGTTGGATTAAAACCAGGACAGAAAAGACTTGAAGAAGCGTTAAGCATAAAGGAAAAACTTGAAAAAAACGGGAAAAAAGTCCATCTTTTCGCTATTAAGAGCATCACCCCAGAAGCTCTAATGAACTTTCCAACAGTGGATGCCTACGTGAACACAGCCTGCCCAAGGCTATCGCTGGACGATACTTCAAAATTCCGAAAGCCAGTACTCACCATGAATGAAACATTCGTCGTGGTTGGCAAACTATCTTGGGAAAAGCTATGCGAAAAAGGCTTATTCGAAAGCTAGACTTAGAAATGCTGTTATCGCAAATTGAGCCGCACCCATCACCAAAACCAAGTCTCGAACAATACACAATTCCAGCAAATGTTGCGGCAACAACACTCTACATTGCAGCATACACATACAACAACATCATTGACAAAACAGTTTTAGATTTAGGCTGCGGGACTGGAAGACTGGCCTTGGGAGCAGCTTTTCTAGGCGCAAAGCAAGTCGTAGGTGTGGACATAGACAAAACTGCAGTGAGAATGGCTTTCGAAAACTCGGAAAAAATCGGATTGAAAAACAGAGTACAGTGGATTGTTGCAGACATAGGCGCCATACATGGAAAATTTGACACCGTTATACAAAATCCACCATTCGGCGTGCAGAAACGTAAAGCTGACCGAAAGTTTTTGAAAAAAGCGTTGGAAGTCGGCAAAAGCATTTACACACTTCACAAAAGCCCACATAGAGACGCGGCAATCATCAAAAAATCGAAGGCCAGAGGAACCAACACAGTGTCAATGTTCCCCTCTAACTTCATTAAGAGATTCGTTGAGGGACATCATGGGAAAATCAAGGCAGTTTACCCCATGTTAATGACGATTCCACACATGTTCAACTTCCATGCGAAACGAAGACATGAGTTCGTAGTTGATTTATACGTTGTGGAAGGTGAAACGGTATGTTAAGTGAAACATCAGTTTGTTTTATGATGATTTCAGGAGGAATCAAAAGGTTTATTGAGAAGCCCGAAGAGTACAGATGTATCCAACCAGTAAATGTTGCGTTAACAACTGTAAATATCTGATCACATGAATTTACATGATAAAAGGGAATGTAAATGAGTTCAAAATCATTAGATAGGAAAAGTGGACAGTTTGTGTTGCCGGGCGAACGCCTTGGCGTAATCGAAGAGTTCATCGCGGACGCGGGAACGTATGTTAAAGATGGTGTTATCTACTCTAAGGTTGTTGGCCGTGCGTTACTAGATTTTCCAAATAAACGTGTTTCAGTCTACTCACTAGTTCGTGGAGTAACGGTTCCGAAAATTGGAAGTATAGTTGTCGGACAAGTTGCAAATGTTCAGAAACAGAACGCTTTTGTACACATGTACGAGATAGATGAAATTCAGCTTTCTGGCTTTTTCTCAGGCATCTTGCATATTTCTGATGTGCAGTTAAGATACGTTGACTCAATGTTTAGTGTGTGCAAACCAGGCGACATCATAAGGGCGAAGGTAATAAGCGAAAAGAACGGAACTTACCATTTATCTACCAAAGATAGAAACCTAGGTGTGGTTTACGCGTTTTGTTCGCAATGCGGCTACATGCTAGAGCTGACGCGACAAAGAATGCGTTGCCCTAGATGTGGGAAAATTGAAAAGCGCAAAACAGCATTAGACTATGGAAAAGGATTAATAGCGTAAAAGGAGACAGCAAATGAAAACTAAAATATTAAAGAAGACCCCGAACGAACTCAAACTAGAAGTTGAGGATGTTGGACACACCTTCTGCAATTTACTACAAAAAAGACTTTTAGAAGATGAAAACGTGGAGTTAGCAGGCTACGACATACCACATCCTCTAACCTCAAACTCCATAATTTACATCCGTACAAAGGGTGCTACAAAACCCGAAGAAGCTCTCCGAAAAGCTGTGAAAAGGGCACGTGAGGTAAACAAAGAATTCAGTAAAGAACTTAAAAAAGCTCTCAAAACCTGATTCTGCCGCTTATCGTACGAAGCAGTTGGCTAAGTCCTTCAACAAGGTCCTCAGTTTTCTCCAGCGTTTCCATAATCTCTTCCAACGTAATGTAGTGATGAAGCCAAGCATAAACAACCAAGGCTTCTACAGCATCTGCCAACATGTGACGGCTTATTCTTGATGGCAAATGCTCTCTCAACCCAGCCTTTCTAAGCGCTTCAGCAAGTGCACGTCCTCTAACTTTTGCACCTGACGGCTCACCCTTCTTGTTTGACAAGGCTAGTGAATAGACAAAGTTAATGAAAGCGTCTCCAAGGGATGCAAGTTTATGATCTGTCAATACCTCAGCTAGGTTTCTGTGAGTTTTTAAGAAATGAAATGTTTTACTATGTTTCTTCAAAGTCCGATGCCTCCGTATTAGCGTTATCTACTCGCTAAACTTATAATCTCTCTTTCCTCATATTTGGATAATATTATTGAGGAACAGTTTTGGTCTCAAAAAAATTTCGCGTGATCAAACCTGAAATTCGTGTTCTAGGCGTGGATGATGGAGTTTTCACTCCCCATGTGAAAGGCTTGGTGCCTGTTGTCGGAGTGGTTTTTCGCGGTGGATACTGGCTTGACGGTGTGATGCACACGAAAGTTGAAGTAGACGGATTTGACGCTACAGAAAAAATAGCGTCCATGATAATTAACTCGCCACATCACAAGCAATTAAGAGTCATAATGCTTAATGGAATAACTTTCGCAGGCTTTAACGTCGTTAACATTAAAGAACTTAGCAAAGAAGTAAAATTGCCTGTCATAGCGGTTACACGTGAACAACCGAACTTTACCGAAATCCGCGAAGCTTTGAAAAACTTGCCAGAAAGTGAAGAACGTTGGAAAGCCATCCAAAGCGCTGAAAAAATGTTTGAAGTTTCTACAAGAAGCGAAAACGAAAAAGTATACATGCAAACATCAGGAATTTTGGAGGAAGATGCAAGGAAAATTCTACAACTGACCTCTACTAGAAGCAGTGTACCAGAAGCACTACGTGTAGCTCATCTAATTGCTTCAGGAATCAGCAAGACTTAACTCCGGTCATTATTGCAACAAGAAAAGGTTTAAAAGCAACCATGTTAAGGAAAAACAAACGGACAACGGGGTAAACAGCAATGGAATTCTGTCCCAAATGCGGTTCCCGCCTTCTGCCAAAGAAGGAAAAAACTAACAAGAAAACACCCTTAATCTTTGCCTGTCCCAAGTGCGGCTACAAGAAACAAGCATTAAACAATAAAGTCGCACCAAAGGTCGCAAAAGTCATGGAGCCTAACCCACAGAAACTTGTGGCAGTAATAGGTAAGGAAGAGCAGAAATTACGAACGTTGCCGACGGTTAGAATTGAATGCCCCAAATGTGGAAATAATCTAGTCTATGCTTGGCAAGTGCAGACAAGAGGAGCTGATGAATCTTCCACACAATTTTTCCGATGCACAAAATGCGGATACACATTCAGAGAATACAGCTAAAACTTCATTGCTGAAATGATAAAAGTTCTACGGAACCCATTTGCAATTGTTTTGGCTTTAATATGTGTTGGTTTATTCGAAGCAGTCGATAGAATCCTTAAGAAACGCATTATCAATCAGCATCATACTTAAGTGCGTAAAGTCTTTATAACAACAAAACATATCCATAAAAAGGAGAGTTGCCATGTTCAAGCTAAAAATGTCCGACGCTAAACTCTTAAGAGACATGGTTACAGCCATATCCATACTCGTAGACGAAGCCACATTCAAAATTAACCCTGAAAACATAAAACTGCGAGCAATGGATCCATCACGCGTTGCCATGGTTGACTTTGAATGGCCTAAAACAATTTTTGAAGAATACGCATGTACAGAACCAGCAAAAATGTGCATAAACATAAGTGAACTATTAAAACTGATCAAGAGAGCAGGCAGGGATGAAGTTGTGGAGCTTTCTCTTGATGAAAAGACTGGGCGTTTACACGTAAAGATAACTGGAAAATACACGCGGAACTTCACTATGCCAACGCTTGAAGCAGCGGAAGAGGAAGTACCAACGCCGAAAATCACCTTTAACGTTAGAGCCAAAGCCACGACAGAAGGCTTACATCAAGCAATTGAAGACGCCCAGCTAGTAAGCGACCACGTCCGCATCGAAGCAGATCCTGAAAGGCTAGTATTCAACGCAACTGGAGACCTTATGGGTGCAACGATAGAACTTAAAAAAGGAAGCGACGCACTTCTGGATTTAGAAACTAAAGAACCTTCCAAAGCAACCTTCAGCCTAAGCTACCTCTTAGAAATTATAAAGGCAGCATCCGCAACATCCGAAATCGCAACACTTGAATTTTCGTCAGATATGCCCGTAAAACTCGACTTTCAACAAACAAAAGAAGGGAAACTCACGTTTTACCTAGCGCCAAGGATAGAAACGGAATAAATGTGAAAAAATAGATGCAGCCAGCTACAGCCCAATTCACAAAAAATGACATAGCAAAATACCCCTTTCTAAAAGCAGCCACGAAATATATGAAAATACCAGATTTGAAAATAGAAGACTTGACAAGTCCTGAATTAGAGGGAATCCTTAAACGTGCTGAAGAAAGAGTGGAAGAAGCAATTTTGTACGCTCGAGTTAGCAGGAAACTGAAAAGAGAAGACATAGAAATATCATCATATCCAGCTGCAATAGTGCTGGCAACCGCCACTGGAAGCTCCTTTATCAAAAAAAGGTATGCCTTGGCGGAATCAAAGCAAGCGTACGAAGATCTGAAAGACGAACCCAAAGAAAAAATTGCCAAATTCGCACAAAATTTCGCGTGGAAACTTATGTTCAATGAGAATCCTAAGATTCCCTTCGAATTTATGCTCAGTTTCACGAGCTACCTAAGAAACACAACACATCTGAAAGGAAAAAAATGGAAGCTTGTTAACCGTCTCCTATCAAGCGGAAATGTTTATCTGACGAGAAACGAAACAGCAAGGTTACTGAGCGAAGAAATCCGCAAGCATATTGGAAGAAGATTAGAAGTAGAGGAACTGCCTAAATTTCCCACTGAAATAATGAAGATAGCTGAAAAAATAAACAAACTATCCGTGGAAAAAATAGGCAAAGCTGAAATGGAAGGTTTCCCAAAAACCGTCGTGCAAACAGCCTTTCCACCATGCGTAAAAGCCCTCTATCAGGCAGTGTCAGCGGGACGCCACCTCTCGCATATAGGCCGGTTTACGCTGACTTCCTTCCTTGTAAACGTGGGAATGTCTTCAGAAAGTGTGGTTGATTTGTTCAAAAGTTTTTCCGACTATAATGAAAGAATGACACGCTATCAAGTTGAGCACATTGCTGGAGAAAGGGGTTCCAGAACACGGTACATCCCGCCGAAATGTGATACACTGAAAACTCATGGAGTCTGCACAAATCCAGATGAACTATGCCGAACAGTACACCATCCATTAAGTTTCTATAGGATAAAGTTAAAACAACATGAGATGAAGCCGTGAAACAAATGGATAATGCAGTAGAACTTAAATAGTAAAGGGTAGTTACTCCACGATATTTATGAAAAGGTGCGAAACGTAAAGATGAGCATTCAAGTTCCCTCGAGTACGAGCTTACTGGATAAAGGATTGATAGGGAGCATGAGTTTTGAGGTAAAGTCGTCTAAATCGATTGAAGGTAATCTGGAGATAAATTCTGAAATCGGGGTAATCCTTCCTACATATTGTGAAGCACAAAATATTGAGAAATTAATTGATGAAATTGAAAACTTGAACTTGTTTACTTCCATTCTGGTTATAGATGATTCCAGCCCTGACGGAACGTCAGACGTAGTGAGAAAATGTCAGAGAAAACATGATAATATTCTGCTGTTTGAAAGACCGAAAAAGTTTGGACTGGGAACAGCGATAACCGATGGCTTCAGGATATTCTTGTCATCGAAAAACCCTCCAAAGTATATAATTACGATGGATGCCGACTATTCGCACAACCCAAATGAAATCCCAAAGTTAGTGGCACCATTGCAAAGTGGTTATGACCTTGCTGTTGGAAGCAGATATTGTCAAGGTGGTGGTACAAGAGACTGGAGTATAATGCGCTTAGCAATAAGCAAGGTAGCCAATCTCGTAGCATCGTGTATGATAGGGGCAAAAGTATGCGATTATACCAGTGGGTTACGTTGTTACTCTGTTGGCTTGGTTAAGAGCATTATTGCGGATCTGCACAGCACAACGTATGAAATACAGATTGAGACTATAAGGCAAGCGTATTTGCGTAAGTTTCGAATAAAAGAAATACCAATAACTTTTGTGAACAGGAAAAAGGGAAAATCAAAACTAACTTCTAATGAAATAAAACAGTTTATTTCTTATATTTTCACCCTCAACCGAAAATGCTAAAAACTCAATTTTAAAGCACTTGTTAATAAGTGACAGAAATGTATTGGGAAGGTGAGAGGGTTCTAGTAACAGTTTGGGCTGGATTTTTAAGTTGAAGGCATTCGCATGGAAACTGATACATAAAAGCGAAGAGGTCGTTAGACAAACTGCTAAGCATCTTCTAATTAAAGGACAATGAAACGCGCGTGAAAAGGTGAACTTGTTGAAGATGGTTTTGTTCAACTGGAGGAGCGTTCTCAGTACTAATGCTGGAGGTGCAGAGATTCATCTCTATGAAATCTTCAATAGAATAGCAGGCGAAAATCAAATTTGCTTGGTTGCTTCATGCGACAACGGGCAGATCACTAGTCGAAAATTAAGAGTTAGCAAATTGCATGTTGTGCACGTTACTAGTCATGAGTTTTTATATCCTCTCTTTTCAATGAAATTTTTGCCGAAATTTCTGAGAGGAAAGTTTGATGTGATAGTTGAGGATATCAGCAAAGTTCCTATCGTTTGGCCACTACTCGCATCAAAATTACTTTCGATACCCTTTATAATCATTATACATCACGTACATGGAAAGACATTATTTGAAGAATTGCCATCCATACTAGCGCATGTTGTGTATGTGTACGAGTTGGCAATGTTGAAATTGTACACGCTTTGTGGACCTTATGTTGTGACTGTATCTGAATCAACGAAATGTGAACTTAAGACAATTGGGTTTGAAGAGGGAAAAATCTGGATAGTTTACAATGCTACAGCTCAATCCCCCGTAGTGACATCTAATGTTGAATCCTCAGACCCGCTCATAGCCTACGTTGGAAGGGTTAAGAGGTATAAGAGACTCGATCACTTGCTTAAAGCAGTGAAAGAAGTGCCAAGTGCAAAGCTCATAATAGCGGGCAAAGGTGATAGCGATGTGTACGACAGACTTCGGACATTAGCTACGGAATTGCAGATAAACGCAAGAGTGCAACTAGTGGGCGAAGTAAGTGAAGAAGAGAAGTGGTCAATTCTGCAAAAGGCATGGGTATATGTAGCAACGTCCATGAAGGAAGGCTTCGGCATAAGCGTTCTTGAAGCGCAGTCGTTCGGCGTTCCAGTTATAGCCTACGATGTGCCAGGACTTAACGAATCCGTGAAAGATCTACGCTCGGGTATTCTTGTTCGTGATGGTGACATCACAGGTCTGACTAAGGCAATAACGCTCCTAGTGAATGATCGCGTGCTAAGAGAGAAACTGTCGAGGGGAGCAAGGCGCTACGCAGGCAGTTTTAGTTGGGATAAGAGCGCCTACCAGTTTTCGCTTCTGCTTAATCAAATTGCGAAGGTAAATAATACTAAGGGGCATCGTAGATGACTCGAACCGTGCCTATTGTAACAACATTGCAGAGGTTCTTTAGTTGTTGCAGATCGGTTGTGATAGGTATGCTGTGCATTTACATGGTTGCATTAGATTACTTTTGAGGTGACTCGCAAATGACTCGATATGTGCGTATCATTGTTGCATATGTCTCAATTGTGGCCTTTTTATACATGTTTTTTCCGTTAGGTTTTGAAGTTAACTGGTATCATTTATTTGACCCTGTGAGAATCGGCTTCATACCTTATGTGGACTTTCAAGTAGGATATCCAGTATTAGGCTTTATCCCGTACGGTTTGCTAGCGTTATCATATACATCTGAACTGATTTATGGTTACGTTATGCGCTACATCAACTTGGCTCTTCTGTCAATCTCCTTGTTTGCCATCTATAAAGTCGTAAACAAACATAGAGGACAAAGGGATGCTCTATTCACGCTATTAGCTCTGGTAGTAAGTGTATCTATCGTAATAGCGAATCCCTACGCTAATGATGTCATTGTACTGTGTTTCTTTTCTCTCGCCCTCTTTTTCTTAATGAGAAAAAGTCCGAGGTTATGTGGCTTATTAATGGGGCTCGCTATCTTTGCAAAGATCTACCCACTGCTTCTGTTACCAATTTTTCTAGCATTCTTTAAAAATTGGAGAGAAAGACTTTCTCTACTCACCTCGTTGGTCTTAAGTGTTTTATTGCTCAATTTTTTCTTCTTAGTTTTAAATCCTTATGTGTGGTGTGAAACTTTCTTTGGAAATACTGGACGAGGACCTTGGGAAACTATTTGGGCGGTTCTCAGTGGGTACTATTCTCATGGAGGGGTTGAGCGCATGCACCCATACTTTGAGGGATTTTTTACTTATGCGCAACTCGAGCAAATTTATCCTTTAAGTCCAGCGGATCACGCATTTTATCTTTATAGCAATAGTGCCATACCTTTGGCGATGAGTCTTTTACTAGTGCTTTCATTTATTGTACCCCTAGTGCTCTTTACCAAAAAAAGGATTCTTGAGGTTATAGGTTTATCCAGCTCTCTCTTCTTCATAGCCTCTAAGGGGTACAGCCCTCAGTTCTCTATTTTCGTGATTCCGTTACTAGCTCTAAGCGTGCCAGGTAAGAAGAAATTTGTTTTGATATCATTACTTGATGCGGCAACGATCTTACAAATGATGAACTGGTCTGGCTGGTTCGCCCCTTTTGGAGAGGGGCTTTTTCTGCCGTATGCTGTCTTCCTTCGCACGGTAGTACTTGTTTCTGCGTTTATTCTTCTTTTCAACTATACTACAGGTGAACTAGGAATGCGCAAAGTAGTAGTTACACGTATTAGGTCATTTCTTAGCGACTTAGCACATTGTCTGCGCGTGTTTTTTGCCAGTAGGCAAATAGTAAAGAGGGTTATGCCACTTGTGGCGCTACTTCTCGTCTTTGGTCTCCTCTTCTATGCGACCTATGGGAGTTACGCAGGTAAGCTCATGGGGTATGACAAGGAGTTGGAAGTTAACACGTATGAGATGAACGAGATAGCAGTCACTCACGACCTAAAGGAGAGGATATACATCATAATGCCTAGGTTACTCGATGTAGTGGTAAATGCTAGCGACTGTTACATTGAAAAAGAAAAAATAGGTAATACCACTAGGGTCTTCGTCATTCCATATCGTGAAGGGGTTACGAAGATCTACTTTGAACTTCTGTATCCAGTAACCAACTTCGATATTGATGAGGTATTAATTGATGGCGACGTTAAGAAAGTAGAGGGCTTCGTCGAGTTTCATCAAGAAAATTCTTCCTTAATCATCACCGCTAAAAACCCAGATGAACAAAGATACTATGTCTTATACCTCTCATGGTCTGTTGACTTTCAAATTTATGAATCCGCAACAGTACATGCTACACTAACCCACCTAGATGGAAATTTGAATGGGACGGTTCTCGCTTTAGTGGATGAAAGGGGGGTCTTCTTTGACTATGAACTGATACCAGGATACTCTAGAAGTGGGATGGTGTGGGAGAAAGTCATAAACGCATCATCCGTCGATGCATTTGGCAGAAACTTCAGAGATTTTTTTGGCAAGAATGTAACTGATATAAACTTGGTAATGACATTAAAGCCTGGCACAAGTGCTACGGTAAAACTTGATGTACTCGCGTACTCGGCTAATGGTGAGAAAACACAATTACCCATAACCGTGCAAGATAGCGTTATTTGCAATGCAAAAGTGTATTTGGGAGAGTTCTATAACTTGAGGAATCTGCCTGTTGGAATAATTACGTGGAGCATTCCAGTTATCGCCACAATTTATGCCTACTACTTAGTGAGGAGAGTGAAAGTTGAAGGTATTGGTAATAAGTGACACAATTGAGTTTTCTGGCGCTGAAGAATCCATTTTAACTTTGGCAAAGCTTCTTTCTCAGATCAAAGACGTAGAAGTGCGCTTCTGTTCAACACGATTTATTGATAATCGTGTAGAACGCTTATCCTGTGAAGATTCATACGTCATCAACAAAAAGAAGCCTCTCAGCATAGAGGAGCTTTACTCAACCTTGCTTAATCCTATAATCTTCGCTAAAGTGCTGCGACATTGCATAGAAGTAGCCGATGATTTTCGTCCCGACATAATACACAGTGGGGTCTTCCTCAGCTTGCTTCCAAGCATAAGTGTTGCTAGGAGGTTGAAGGCTCCTGTTATAGAGCATATCCACGACTATAGAGCTTTAAGCCTAACAGATCTTCCATTTCTGCATGGGAACATATCACAACTCTCTTACACGCAGGAGCTTAAATATTACCTCCAAAAAGTAGAATTTTACAAAGCCGTATTCGCAGTGGGTTTTAGGCGTTTTCTGCAATCGTTATACAATCAATGTAACCTCTTAATAGCTGTCTCCAACTCTGTAAAGGAATCCTTGTCACCATATCTAAAACCACCTATAGAGGTACTCTATAACGCAGTAGATACTAATGGTGAAGGAGGATATGATAAGAGAAAGCGCGATAAAACCAGCATAGTCTATAGTAGTAGACTTTCCCTTGCTAAGGGTTTTCCCATATTCTTGAAGGCTACGAAGAAGTTACTAAGAAGTGGCATAGACATGGAGGTTCATATCACGGGAAGAGGAGAGCTCGAAGCCATAGCTCATCGGTTTGCAAGGACCTACCCGAAAAGGGTGAAATTTCATGGATACTTGCCAAGTAATGAGCTATATAATCTGATAACGAGTTGCCATGTAACGGTGCACCCATCATTCTGGCCTGAGCCGTGTTCACTATCTGTTATCAAATCAGTGAAGCTTGGAACGACTGCAATAGCATCAAACAGAGGAGGGCTGTCAGAGCTTTTGCCGCCCAAATATCTTTTCAAACCTAACGCAAAGGAATTGCATAACAAGCTACTTGAGTTCGTCAGAAATCCCGATGAATTCCCTCCAACATTAGCGACCGATACAGATCCGGCAGCCATCACCAGTAGATTGCTCGATATTTATAGACTCGTGATGTGTGGTAGTGGGTAATGTCTCATCTTTACGAGCTTGAGAGCTTCGTCATGCGCTTGATCCCAAAAGACAGGAAAATGTCTGTGATTGACATCGGTTGCGGCAAGGGCATATGGGGGTATTTACTCTGTGCATTGCGTGAGAACATGACGTATCTATGCAGCGCAGACATTACACCTACATACTTGAGGTTCGTTAAGGAGAGAAATGTCTATGATGATTTGGTTTTGTGTGATTGCACTTTCCTCCCATTTAGGGATAGAAGTTTTGACTTGGTGCTCCTATCAGAGGTACTGGAGCATCTTGAGAAGAAGCAAGGATATGCTGTGCTTAAGCAATTGGAGCGGATTACAAGGCAACTAATCATAATTACTGTACCGCAAGGCCTTTTGAAACAAGAGGGTGTAGGGGGAATAGACGCAGAGAGGCATCGCTCAGCTTGGTACACTAGTGAATTTAAGAAATTAGGGTATAAGGTTACTGGTATAGGATGTAGACTGGTTAAATATCACTTGGCTGAAAAGCACCCTCACTTATGGGGTGCAGCACACTACATCTTCACGCCAATCGCTTATTTAATACCGTATGTGGCAGGCTATTTGATATGTTTTAAGGAACCGGATTCTTGTTGAGAGCATGAATGTACGAAGATGTTAGGATTCTTGTTGAACTCGTTTGGCTGGAGTTCTAGCTAACTGACATGACAAAATGGGCATTTGATTATTTGTCCGATGATTTCTTTAGCTAGTGTTGATTGATTAGCAGTATATCCGCAGCCATCTTTAGGCGTAAGTCCTTGTCGTTAGATCGTATGTTGTCGTCTGCCTTCCTTCTCTGATTTTACTCCATAAAGCTCGGCTTCCGATTATTATTAGCGGATAGGATATGATCCAAGTAATGGAGCATAATTGGCCATAATAGTCATGAAAGGTCCAAATGTCCCCACCATTTACCGCAATCACAAAAATGGTAACTATCCTTAGAATGTTAATGAAATAGGTGACTACAGCGCCAATTACAAAATAGGCTATCTTATGCTTCCGTGGAATAGCAGTTTTCTTCAAAAATAACAAGATTGTAGCAGTATAGATCAGAAGGCTTTCAACACCTGCACATGGCCAAGCGATTCCAAATCCATGCCACAATCCTTGGGAATCCTTAACCGCCAAATATGGCATAGAGCCGTACAGAGGATGATTAGTTATGAAAGAAATTGTTGTTTCATATCCCATTAGATTTAGAACATTTGTTGCAAGCTGCGTAGTGGTTGGAACAAGAAACTGAAATGGTGTAAATTGTCCAAACGGATAAAAATTGTCTATTACGTATAATGTTCCAACGGCGAACAAAAGCAAAGTAGAAATCGAAAAATCCCCCAAGCCTTCTTTCCCATACTCTATCAGACTAATTACGGCGAATATTACTCCGAAGACTAAGTATTCTATGGAAAGTGGCATGTATCCTGCCCATATCGATCCCATACCAGATTGCTTAGCCAAATCCACAAGTGCAGGATTAAATCCAAAAAAGTTAGCGATGAGCACATATATTGTTGGAAGCAGAAGAGTTATGACAAAAGCAAAAGCTCTTATAGACCTTAGTTTGTCCACTTTGCTTGTTTGAATTTCCTCCCAATTCAGTATAATTTCCAGAGAAACCAGCCATAAAAAGAAGAGGTAATAAGTTCTGCCTTTCCATGTTGCCTCGAAAGTATTTGGGTATAGAAAATATAATATGAGAAATGGAACAATAAAAGAGAAGACGGGCGAGAGCTTTACTAGTATTTGGGTGTTTTTCTTGAATTTTTGTACAATGTCAAGCATCAGCAATCCTCTCCTTCTCTTTGAAGTTCCGTATCACTGTTTAACAATCATTCAAAAGTGTTATTTATGTTTAATCAATTCGGGACGGAAACAACTCAGTTCAACCATCAGAAGTTATGATGGCTTCTTTGACAAACATCAAGATTCATCTTCCCCGTGCGCTGATGAGTTTAAGAACCAGTGGAACAAAACCCTTTTTTTTAAGAGCTATCAAAGACTAGGTAGATGAACTTGAAACCGATTAGTTTTGTACAGAAGATGTTTCGAAACTACTATGAGCAAGAGTATTCCTCAACCAATTCTCTTTTAATGATTGATAGACGTGAATTCGGTTTTGCTTTGTTTGAAGGTTGGATGCTTCGTCACAAAAGTTTTCCAAGCAGTGATGAATTGAAGCAGTTTTTGCAAAATTCTGTCCCTTCAGATGCTTATTGTTCATGCGCTTATTATGAAGATCCTGAGGCTGATATGGATAAGAAAGGTTGGCTTGGCGCAGATTTAGTCTTTGACATTGACGCCGATCATATTCCAACTCCTTGTGATAAGGTTCATGACAATTGGGTCTGCGGTGTTTGCGGTTTGACAGGAAAGGGAGTTATTCCCAGCAAGTGTCCTGTTTGCGGTGGCGAAAAGTTTGAAGTGAGCACATGGCCCTGTGAAGTTTGCTTGAATTCTGCCAAAACGGAAACCGTAAAGCTTCTGGATATGTTAATCAGAGATTTTGGTTTTTCCGAAAAGGACATACGCGTGTTCTTCTCTGGACATCGCGGTTACCACGTTCATGTTGAAAGCGAAGCAATAAGAACACTCGATGCTATTGCGCGTAAAGAAATCGTTGACTACGTTACTGGTTTGGGTTTAGATATGTTTTTCTATGGTTTAACCAAGAGAAGTCTAAGAGAAACACCGTCTTCTCAAGTTTCACCATTAAGCAAACTTGGCTGGCGTAAACGTGTGGTATCGGGCATACAAAACTTCATTTCTAATGCAAAAAAAGAGGATCTTAGAAAAATTGGACTAAAGAAAAACGTTGTTAAAACGATATTGTCAAATAAGGATATTATTCTAAAAAACTTAAACAAAGGAAATTGGGGGGCTGTCAGAGGAATCGGTTCTGAAACATGGAGAAAGATAGCTCAGCACAGCGCAAAACTGCAATCCGCCAAAATCGATACCGTAGTCACAACGGACATCCATCGTTTAATCAGATTAACTGACACTTTACATGGCAAAACCGGCTTGAAGAAGGTTGAGTTTCCAGTATCAACCATAGAGGATTTTGACCCGTTCAAGAGAGCAGTAGTGTTTAAAACTGACGCTGTGACTGTTCTTGTTTCTGACGCACCAAAGTTTACGTTGAGTGACGAGATGTTTGGTCCTTACAAAAAACAAAAAGTCGAGTTGCCTACAGCAGCAGCAATGTTACTCGTTTGCAAGGGCAGAGCAGAGGTGACAGAGTAAAATTGTACGATGAGCTATATGACGCTTGGAAACGGGAGCTTGAAAACACCGAGCTTGAAAAGCTTTTATCCGATTTTCACTCTAAAATTGCCGACTATTTGAGAAGACTCAAAGAAGAAGGCCGAATGCTTGACAAAAGAACGGTTAAAGCACGTCTTCTTAAAAATGAAATGCAGAATGTCAAACGCATGGTTCATGAATTGATTCAGGCACGTTATAGAAAACTGGTTGAGAAAGCGGCTAAGGGCGAAAGAATTCCGTCAGGTTTTTTGACAGTGGAAGAGAAAAAAATTTACGCGGGGGTTCTACCGGTTGCAGAGGCATATCATAGTCTGGCTGAGAACATTCTGCGGGGCTCTGCACAAAAGGTCAATATTAAGGAAAAGCATAAAAACGCTGTTTTACGCTTTCTGAAGAAGGTTCCAGAAATTATTGGAGCGGATATGAAAACTTATGGGCCTTTCAAGATTGAAGATGTTGCGTCTTTGCCTCTTGATAACTCTAAGATTTTAGTTAGACAGGGTTTGGCTGAAAGGGTTGAAGTTTAACTATTCTGTGAAAAAGTATAAGAGTACGTGTGTTTTCTTTATGGAAGGCTGGTCGTGATTAAGGTGAATGTTCCCAAAGAGATTAGAACATATTGCCCTAGGTGCAAAAAACATCAAATTCACACAGTTACTCTATATAAGGCTGGAAAGCGGAGAGCCTTAGCTAAAGGTGAACGCCATCACCGACGGGAAAAGAAGGGTTATGGTGGGCAGAAGTATCCGCTACAAAGCGAATTTGCGAAAACAACCAAGAAACAAACTTTGAAGTTTAAATGTAAGGTTTGCGGTTACACAAGACATAAAGATGGTATACGACTAAGGAAGTTAGTCATTACATAAAATTGAGGTTGACATTATGGCCGAGTGGGAAAAACTGATTCCAACACCGAGAAGCAGTTTCGTCAGAGTGAAATGTCTAAAATGTGGCAACGAACAACTTGTTTTCAGTCACGCTGTGAACAAGGTTAACTGCAACGTTTGTGGCGTTGAACTCGCAGAGCCATCTGGTGGAAAAGTGATAATTAAGGGCGAAATAGTTGCAGTTTTAGAATAGGGATGAACGCTTAATGGCATTTGGAAAACAAGAATGGCCAGAAGTCGGCGACTTGGTGATGGCCACTGTAGAGAATGTTATGGACTATGGTGCTTATGTGAAGCTAGACGAATATGATAAAAAGGGTTTACTGCACATTTCTGAAATATCTTCTTCTTGGATTCGAAACATTCGTAACTTCGTTCGAGAAGGACAAAAGGTTGTTTTGAAAGTTCTGCGGGTAGATGCAGAAAAAGAACACGTGGACTTGTCGCTTAGAAGAGTTACGAAAAGAGAGAAAATCGAGAAGATTATGTCTTGGAAGAGGGAGAGAAAGGCTGAAACATTGCTTCGGAGCGTTGCTGAAAAAACCAGTTTAACACCAGAGGAGGTTTATGAAAAAGCTGGAGCACTCATGGAGAAGGAGTATGGCTTGTACGAAGCCTTCGAGAAAGTTGTAAAGGAAGGAATGGAAGTTCTGACAAAAATAGGTGTGCCACGGAAGCTTGCAGCGGCCCTTGCTGAAGTTGCGGAAGAGCGCATACACATACCGATGGTTAAGGTGAAAGGTATTGTTGAACTTCGCTGCATGAAGCCTAATGGCATAGAAATCCTTAAAAAAGCTTTCTTGAACGCCAAAAAGGCTGAGAAATCTAAAGATGCGAAACTCCGTTTTTATGTTGTTGCTGCACCTAAATACCGCATTGAGGTTTTAGCGGAAAACTATAAGGACGCGGAAGCCGTTTTACAGGGGGTCAGTGAAAAAGTTGTTTCATACGTTGTTAAATCTGGTGGACAAGGATCCTTTAGAAGGGAGAAGTAGTGGTTTGGCTTTTACGAAAATGTGAAAGCTGTAGAAAATATACTTTGAGAAAAGATAGCTGCCCGTATTGCGGTGGAAAGGTTCGGGTGCCTCATCCACCCAAATTTTCCCCTGATGACAAGTATCTTAAGTACAGGATGGCTCTTAAGAGAGGTTCAAAAGAATGAAAGAGACGTTCATCAAAGAACGCATGAAAGTTGAGTTAAAAAATCCTATTTTAATTGAAGGGCTTCCAGGTTTGGGGCTTGTAGGTAAGATTGCCACTCGCTATTTAATTAAAAAACTAGATGCCAAAAAGTTTGCTTATCTCTATTCTCCTCACTTTCCGTATTTTGTACTTGTGAACAAGAAAGGAAGCGTTAGGCTTTTACGTGGAACTTTTTATTTCTTGAGAAACCAAACTGAAGGAAACGACCTTATTCTCTTCACAGGTGACAGCCAAGCCCAGACAATTGAAGGTCAGTATGAAATTTCCGATTGCATATTAGATTTTGCCACGCTGCACAACGTGAAAATGATTGTGACGGTAGGCGGCTACCGAATGGAGGTTAAGGACAAGCCTAAAGTTATTGCAGCTGCCACAAATGAAGAAGTTTTGAACGAGGCATTGCAAGCCAGAGCCGTGTTGAGTTCAATGGGGAATCCCATTGTCGGCACCGCTGGCTTAATTCTAGGTTTATCTCGTTTCAAGAAGATTGATGCTCTTTGTCTTTTAGGTGAGACCCGTGGGTATTTGCCTGACCCAAAGGCTGCTAAAAGCGTGTTAGAGGTGTTGAAAACGATGCTTAGCCTTAATATTGATCTAGCTGGTTTGGATGAAGAAATTGAAAAAGCGGACAAAATGATTACGCGTTTGCAGAAAATTGAGGAAAAAAGAGCCTTGCAAGCAGAGGAGATACGTAAAGAAGAGGATAAGAGAATAACGTATATTTCATGAAAAGAAACGTTAGAACGCCAGTTCTTCCTTAATTATCTTAACAATTGTTTCAGCGGCATTTCCATCTCCATATGGCGATTTTCTTGGTAATTCCCGTGGATGCTCTAATGTTCTTTTTATAGCCTTTAGTATTCTGTGCTTTTCCGTGCCTACGACTTCAGCGAACCCTGATTTGACGGCTTCTGGCCTTTCGGTTGAAAGTCGGATTACTAACACTGGCTTTCTCATACATGGTGCTGTTGCTTCCTCTTGTATGCCGCCAGAATCGGTGACTATTATTTCGCACTTTTCCATTAAAACTAAGAAATCTAAGTAGCCGAGAGGTGGTAAAATCTGTATGTTTTTTGATTTTTTGATTTTAGTGTAGATTCTGTTCTGTTGAAGTCTCTTTTTTGTTCTTGGATGCATTGGGTAAATCACAGGTATAGGGGCTTCCGCAAATGTTTCCATGAAATTTATAAGAACTGTTAGGTCGTCTACGTTTTCTGCTCTATGGGCAGTGGCTAGGACAAATGTTTTGAAATATATGTATTCTAGTATTTTTGATTTCTTTTCAGCTATGGGTAGGTGTTGAATCACCGCGTCTATGGCTGTGTTTCCCGTAACGTAGATTTTGCCCCAAACGTTTTCTCTTTTCAAGTTTTTCTCAGCGATTTCAGTTGGTGCGAATAAGTAAGTGGATACATGATCTGTTAAACGTCTGTTATGTTCTTCTGGCATGCGTAGATCAAAGCTTCTCAATCCAGCTTCGACGTGCCCTACGGGTATTTGCAGTTCTAGTGCTGCTAAAGCCGTTGCCAGTACTCCGTTTGTGTCTCCTTCGACCAAGACGAGTTTGGGTGATGTTTTCTTTAGTAACCGTTCCATATGGATTATTATGCGTGCGGTTTGTGTCCCTTGCGAGTATGCCTTGAGTTTGTAGGCGTAATCTGGGGTTGGGAGTTCAAGTTCTTCGATGAACTGCTGGGACATGTTGTAGTCATAGTGTTGGCCGCAGTGGACAAAAATTAATGGGATTTTGCTTTCCTGTAAAGCCCTGACAATAGGTGCCATTTTTATTATTTCTGGGCGAGTGCCAACAACGACCATGATAGTTTCCATTAGACACGCCTTTGTCATCTAGGTATTATCTGCGAATGATTTTTTAGTTTTTCTCCGAAACAAAACCAAACTAACCGTTAAGACTTAATTACAATATTTTTGTAAAGTTCTAACTTTCAATCAACTATGAATAATAATCGTTAGATTGCGTTAACTTTTGTGACGTGCAAACCGTCTTACTCTTGTTTTTCATTTATGTTAGTAAAATCAAGTTTGGAGATGGATATATGCATCTATTAAAGAAAAGAAAGGTTTAAGCGTCGTAGTGACTACATTGATAATCCTTGTGGTTTCAGTGCTCCTTGCAACTGTTGTAACGTTTTATGCTATAAACGTGACCACCACAAGAGTGCAGGAAGAATCACTGTTCTTGACTAAGCAGCATGTTTGGTTTAACACCACAGGTTCATGGGCACAAGCGGCAATAGTCATTGTAAATACTGGCGGAAAAGATGTCGTTCTTGACAAGATTTCGGTCCGCGGACAGGAATCTGAGTGGCAAACCGTTTACTACTGAAGAACAAGCAACATAACAATTTCAGACGACTTAGAGGTGACCTAAACTGACATTACTGGTACAAGCTTCAACATCACCATTCAGGGGGCTACACGAACCTTCCAGCAAGCTAGTGATGATTTAACACTGAAGTCTGGTTGAACCATGGTTCTCTACATTATGAATCCTGACAGCGTAGCATTGAATGATGTCGGCATAACAGTGGGTATAACAGTGTTCACATCAAACGCTCAGTACTACAAGAAAACCAATATTGAGGCGGCGCAATAGCAACTATCTTCTTTTTCTACGGACGAACTCAAGTCTAGGTTTTCTTTAGGTACCCCTCTCTAGGCTCGAAAACTGTTCCTTCACGCAGTAATTGTCCTAGGAGGCGTTCCGCTTCACCCATTGAGATTTTGTATTTTGTTTCTAGCTCGTTTAGAAGTGCAATTTTTTCAACCAGCCCTGTTTCCCTTTGCATCTCCATTATTGTTGAAAGCACCGTTTGAAGCTTGTCTCTTAGACTTTTTGGTTTTCCAGTCATTATAAGGTCTATGTCAAATTTGGATGAGGAGACGTCTATTCCAACCTCTTCAAGGGACCTATTCATTATAGCGATGGCTGCTTCTGCATCCTCTGTTGAAATCTTTTTTCTCAGGGCTAAGCGTGCTCTTGCTTCTGCTGTGCGTACAAGGGATTCCAGTTGCCGTGCAGTTATAGCTACTGGCGAACCTTCGGTTTCGCTTGCTGAACGCATAGCCATGTAAAAGTCTTTTAGACGTTGGATCGCTTCCTTTGTTAGTACTGGTTTTATTCCTTTGGCATAGCCTATGTATTTTCTTAGAAGTTCTGTTGGGATTGGTGGTTCCACGGGACTTGACCCTCTCCTGTGAATTTCGAGGATGTGCTCTGACATTTTGCTGTCTGCCTCTTTGTTCGGCTCATCTCTTAGGACGAAGATCAAGTCGAACCTTGAAAGTATTGTAACCGGTAACGAGATGTTTTCCGCCACTGTACGGTGTGGTTCATATCTTCCCAACGCGGGGTTTGCAGCTGCAAGTATGGCTGTTCTAGCGTTAAGCGTTGCGACGATACCGCCTTTTGCAATTGAAACAGTGTGCTGCTCCATAGCCTCGTGAATTGCAACTCTATCGTCCGGACGCATCTTATCCATTTCGTCAATACATGCAATTCCTTTATCAGCCAGTACAAGGGCTCCAGCTTCAAGAGTCATTCCGCCTCTTCTCTCTCGTATAACTGCTGCTGTTAAGCCTGCGGCTGTCGTTCCACGTCCAGAAGTATATAGTCCGCGAGGAGCAAGCCTTGCCACATATTGCAGGATCTGGGATTTTGCTGTTCCAGGGTCTCCTATCAAAAGAACGTTTAGCTCTCCCCTTATTGTTATGTCCGGAAGCGTTTTTCCCACGCCGCCAAAAAGAAGATATATTATTGCTTCTTTCACATGATCGTATCCGTATATCGAAGGTGCAATTGAACTAATGATTTTTCGATGTATCCACGGATCTTTTGCAAGTTCATGGATTTTCTCCTCTTCTTCTGGAGATGGAAGCACTGTTTCCGGTTCTTTACCTAGAACCTCAATTGAGTTGGCGTCTAAATGCAGGATGAATGCGCGGAGTTTTCCAACGGTTGGGAGTGTTGGTGCTACTGCCTGAACTGTTCCAACTATTGATACGTGGTCGCCTGGTCTTGCGGCGTCGACTATTTCGCTTCCAATGAGCTTGACGTTTAATGAGCGTGGAAGTTGTCCGGGTGGGAGGTCTTCTGGTCTTTCTTGAATTCGGAGGTCTTGGGAGTCTATGAATGTTGTTTCTTTTTGCATGAAGTCGAAGGGGCCTTTTCTTCTGCATGAGGGGTCGCTGCATGCGAAGGGGGCTCTTAAGAATGGGCCTGTTTGTTTTGTGTATGTTATTGTTCCGCATCTTTTGCATTTGAATGCTGCTTGCATGACCATTGGGCGGACTGGTGTTGAACGGACAACTATTCCTTGAACCATAACGAGTTTTCCGATGTGTTTTGAGCCAAGTTTTCGCAGCTGTGCAGTTTCTAATAATCGTACAATTCTGACCGTTACTGCTTCTGTTTCTGTTTTTTCAGCGTATTCAGGGTCTTCTATCCGCAATTGTGCATATACCGCGTTGTTGGCATGTTTGAAATACTCATCAGGGTTTTTCAAAATTTCTTCTGCAAGCTCTTGGTCAAAAGCCAAGAGGTCTTCGAAATCAACTATTATTGACGTTTTAGCTGCTACTGCCATTTGTGATATTCTCTGGCGGTATTTCTCTGTTTTGAAAAAGTCTTGCAAGTGTTCTTGAGGGTCTATGACTTCCAACTCTTCCGTCATTTTTCTTCTTCCTTGTTCTTGAGTATGTGTATTCGCCATTCACTGACAAGCTTGTAAATTTCTTCGTAGAGAAATCTTTCCTCCCTTGCAAACTTTCTTAGAATTTGCTCCGTTTGAGCTGGAGCTGAGGCAAGTGAAACAATTTTTTTTAATCTTGAATTTATAATATCTTGTGTCAACTGCCCAACTTTTTCGTATTCTCGCATTTTCTCAGGTTTTTTCGTTATTTCCTCTTTTAATTCCACTAAAAATCTTCGAAGTTTCGGATAGAAATCTTCTGGTAATTTAGATATTTGCCTAGTGGTTTGAACTCGTTCTTTCCATTGAATTTTATAAAGTTTAGCTGCGTCTAACATTTCTTCTTCTCTGAAACGGGCAATTCCAGACTTAACAAGTTCTCTGGCTACCCAGTATTTAACTTCATATTCATTTCCTTCTTCAAAAGGACCTACCTTTAATCCGGCAAGCTTGATTTCTGGGCAATTCCTATTTGAAACAATCTTCGCAAGTGAATTTTCAAAACTAAAATCCAAGTTTTTAATGGTTGATGAAACCTTCTTCACCTGCATTTTTCTCTCTCCTTCCTGCAATTATAAGCCTGTAAGATATAAAAACTGTAGTCGAAAAATTGTGACAGAAAAGTTCAGGGAAATCCAACTTAACACGGAGGAGCGGGTTAATGGGGGAAATAGCGGTTTGCATGGTGATATTTAAGTGTGCAGAAAGTAATGTTTAAAAGCAAAAGCTAATTTCTGTCGTATTCGGTTTACAAACGTAAAGATGTGGAAACATGTCTGAACAAAAAAGCAGTTTATATGAAGAGGCGTTAAAACCACTGAAGAAGGCGGCGGCTGTGCTGAATTTAGAACCTGACATTGTAGAGGTCTTAAGCAATCCAGAGCGTATTGTAATCGTTTCGATTCCTGTAAAAATGGATTCTGGCAAAATAAAGGTATTCACTGGCTACCGTGTGCGACATAACACATCCAGAGGTCCAGCGAAAGGTGGCATCCGCTACCATCCGGGAGTATGTCTGGACGAAGTTAAATCATTGGCATTTTGGATGAGTGTAAAAAACGGTGTTGTTGGCGTTCCTTATGGGGGTGGCAAAGGTGGAATCACATGTAATCCAAAAGAAATGTCGCAAGGCGAACTTGAACGACTGACAAGAGGTTATGCTGCTGCGATAGCAAAGTTTGTTGGGCCAGACCAAGACATTCCTGCACCTGATGTGGGAACAAATGCTCAGATTATGGGCTGGTTTGTTGATGAATACTGCAAGATTGCTGGGAAATGTCTTCCTGGAGTGATAACTGCTAAACCTTTGAGCATAGGCGGCTCTCGGGGAAGAGGAACCGCAACTGGTCGCGGAGCATTCTTCGCTACATTGGAAGCCGTTAAGGCTTTCAACATACCATTAAGAGGAGCGCGGGTTTCCATGCAGGGATATGGTAACGTTGCTCGACCTATAGCTAAATATCTGCATGAATTGGGATGCAAAATCGTGGCAGTGAGTGATTCTGTAGGTGGCGCATATGATCCTGAAGGTATGAATCCTTTGGCACTTGCAGAATTTAAGGACAAAATGCGCACTGTGAAAGGTTTTCTAGGAAGCAAAGAAATAAGCACTACAGATCCAATCACTGTAGACTGTGACATACTCATTCCTGCAGCCTTAGAGGGTCAAATAACCGAAAATAACGCGAACGACGTTAAAGCAAAGCTTATAGTTGAAGAGGCAAACGGACCGACAACTCCCGAAGCAGACAAGATACTGCATGAAAGGGGTGTCAAAGTAATTCCGGATGTTCTAGCTAATGCTGGTGGCGTCACAGTAAGCTATTTCGAATGGGTTCAAAACCGCATGGGATACTACTGGAGCGACGAAGAGGTCGATGAAAAACTGAAACAAGCGATGACAAAAGCCTTCCAAGATGTTTACCAAACTGCACAGCAACATCAAATAGACATGCGAACAGCTGCGTATGTTACGGCAGTTAGGAAAATTGTCGATGCAATGCGAGCATTAGGCCGTATCTAACTTCTTTCTTTTTTTGATGAGCTTAAATCGTTGTTCTAGGAACTGCCTCTGCTGGGGACTGGAAATCTTTGCGAATCTAAACTCTGTGATAACCATATTGGACACGATGTGGGAAGTTCTGAAAATGTTATGTGTCCATTAGTTGTGATAGAAATCATTGTTGTGTCAACCTAGTTTCTTTTTGCGTATGTGTTGAATAGCATTTATTAGCAGTTTTCTTTATTATGCTATGGAGGAGGCTTGCATCGTTGAGTTTTGAAATGTGGGCTGAAAAGTATAGACCGAAAACACTGGGTGACATGGTTAACCAGAAAGAAATAGTTGAACGATTGAAAAGTTTTGTTAGATCAAGGAATGTGTCGCACTGCATTTTTGCTGGTCCACCTGGAACTGGAAAAACTACTGCTGCGCTTTGTGTGGCTAGAGACCTTTACGGTGACGCTTATAGACAACGCATTATGGAGTTGAATGCAAGTGATGCGCGTGGTATTAACATGGTTAGGGAAACTGTGAAGACTTTTGCGAGGGTTCGGTCTATTGGTGAGATTCCGTTTAAAATAATGATTTTGGATGAAGCGGACAACATGACTTCTGATGCACAGCAAGCGTTGAGGCGGACGATGGAACGTTACACGGAAACATGCAGGTTCATTCTAATCGCGAACTACAGTGGAAAGATAATAGAACCCATCCAATCAAGATGTGCACCCTTCCGTTTTTCATATCTTCCACGAGAAGAACAAGACCGTTATTTGAGGTTGATAGCTGAAAAGGAAGGATTGAACCTTTTAGACGAGGGTTTGAGCGCTATTTTCGAAGTTTGTAGTGGAGACCTAAGAAGAGCGATAAACAATTTACAGGCAGCCGCCTCTCTGAATAAACCTATCAATGCAAAGGTTGTTTATTCGATTGCTGGAAAGGCAAATCCTACGGACGTAAGGAAATTGATAGAAATAGCCATGAATGGTGATTTCTTAGAAGCGAGAAAGCAATTGCGTAACATGATTCGAAAATACGGGGTGGCGGGAAGTGACGTAATTCGTCAAATCCACACGGAAATTTTCAGGTCAGACATTCCGGAACTTTGGAAGATAAAGCTTGCCGACATCGTGGGTGAAATAGATTATAGGCTTGTTCAGGGTTCTGATGAAGAGGTTCAGTTGAGTGCACTTTTAGCTAGACTTGTTGAAGCTGGCTACGAATTGGGAAAGAAGATTTAGGTGCGAAAGTGTGTACGCTGTTTGGGTTGTTGAGCACAAGCCAAAATCTCTGAACGAGGTCGTTGGCAACAGGGATGCTATCCAAAAGTTTGTTAGTTGGGTGAAGTCGTGGGAAAAAGGCATCCCTAAAAAGAGGGCTGTTTTTCTGTATGGACCGCCGGGTATTGGGAAAACTGTTACGGTTGAAGCCTTGGCTAACGATTTCCATATGGAGTTTGTGGAGAAGAACGCGAGTGATTACAGAACAGAAGATGCCGTGAAACGTTTTGCAGGGTTAGCTTCGCAATATGGGTCGCTGTTTGGTGGGAAGAGAATTGTTTTGCTTGACGAGTTGGATGGGTTGACGGGTACGGCAGACAGAGGTGGAGTAAAAGCGATAACTGGGATTGTTAAGACAGCGCAGTGTCCAGTGGTTTTGATAGCTAACAACGCTTATAACCCGCGTTTTTCAACTCTTCGCAACTACTGCCTTTTGATAGAGTTTAAGAAGCCACCAACGAGCGAAGTGATGAAGCATTTGAAACGGATATGCTCGCGTGAGGCAATTGAAGTTGAAGAAAACGTGTTAAAATTCTTTGCTCAACGTTCGCAGGGTGACGTCCGCTCAGCAGTCAATGACTTTCAAGCTTTGGCTCAAGGCAAGAAGAAGCTAACTTATGATGATGTTTCTTGGCTTGGTTACCGCGACAGGCAAGAGAAAATCTTCACCGTGCTGAGAATGATTATCTACGGAAAAACTTGTATGGGCGCAAAAAGGGCAGTTGACATGGCTGATGTTAACATTGATATGCTTTTTGAATGGATTTACGAAAACGTTCCAGCGCACTTCACTGATCCGCATGACTTAGTCAGAGCTATGGATGCTTTGTCGCTTGCGGACGTTTATCGTAGTAGAATTCGCTCCACTCAGAACTGGAGTTTCACTCGCTACGTAATTGACTTCATGACTGCTGGCGTGGCTATGGCGAGGCAGAACACTAAGGCTGGTGGTTGGATACCGTTTAAGTTTCCTGAGCGTATACGAATGTTGTCTAGGTCTAAGGCTGAACGTGCGATGCGGCTGAAGATCGGACGCAAAATCAAGCGTAAATGCCACATTTCAGCCGTCAGAGCCTCGAAAGAGATTCTTCCATATCTGAGAATCATCTTCAAAAACAATGCGGATATGGCTGTTGGACTTGCAAAATGGCTTGATCTAGAGCTTGAGATGATTGAATATCTCGCCGGAACCAAGAAAAGAGCAGAAGCGATCACTCAACTTATAGGATGAAATCTTAAACTCTAGCCTTCTGAGACGCTAGACCCCCCTTATATATAGGCTCTGACGGTTGTGAGCTGTTGAAAACCTAGGGGTGTCTATCGTTTTTTGTTTGCGCGGAAAAATCGCCAAAGTTCGAGGTTGTTTTAGTGTATTTTGCTTCCTTCAGCGATGTCTTTTTCAGGCTGCAAACACACAACGTTTCCTTTTTCGTCTTCGGCAGCCAAAATCATGCATTGAGATTCTACACCCATGAACTTTCTCCGCTGAAGATTCAATATAAAACCATACTTGTTACCCGCCAAGTCTTCTGGCTTATACCATTGCAGAAGCCCAGCAACAGCTTGCCTCTTTTCAGTTCCAAAATCCACGATCATCCTTATAAGATTTCGTGAACCCGGAATCTGATTTGCCTCTAAAACCTTTCCAACACGCATATCCAATTTCTGAAACTCTTGGAACGAGATTTCCATTTCGCAACACCATTTTTCAAAATCCATCAGTATAAGCTATTAAGTTTTGTGCATCTTCCTTCTACGTTTTATTTCCTTAACTGTTTTCGCAACTCCTTCCCAGCCTTCAACACTCTTCGAATGAACTATTTCGAAAGCCTCTTTCGAAGTCAACCCACGCAATTCCTCACCAACAGTTCTTCGCGTAAGATATGCTGCTGCATTCAAAACCTTGCCGTTCAACCTTGAATCCATCAAATCCGCTAAATGACAAATCAAAGCCTCAACAGTGTGCGGCCTAATTGGACCGTAGTCACCGTGATGGGAGGAGACCACGTGAATCAATTCTAACGGAAACCCTCTTCGAACAAGCTCAGAGGTCACAAGAGATAAGTGATCCAAGTAATCAGCTAAACGGGATGAGCCGTAACTTCCATTTTCCTTCACAATGTACGTAGCGGGCTTAAAAACATCATGTAACAGAACACCAGCTATAACGAAGTCACGGTTGACTTTTCCGCGGTAAACCTTCTCCACAGACTTGCACATTGCAATTGCTAGGTTAGCTGTTGAAACAACATGCTCCATATAACCGCCCGGATAGCAATGATGATGGGATAATCCAGCTGGCGAAACATCAACGGGCAAGCCTGAAAACCTTTTTCCGTCTATTTCAAACGCTGGGTTTTCCAACAATTCAATAACTTTTTCACGAAGTCTCTTATCGCGAATTTTATCCGCTAATGCCTTAAGTTTAGGATGAAGCAATTTACATTCCACTCCTTATTTGTTAACCGCTGAAGCGATATTGATTTTTCGTTTTTCCGCCGTTGCTATCTGATGAGCCTTCAAGATTGGTTCGGGAATACGACTGTGACATATACAATGCCTAACGATTTTAACTGCTGTTTCCAACGAAACCATGTGCCCCACGCTAACGTAAACAGGGTTACATCCTTGTTTAGTTTTAACTACTGCACCGATAACTTCGTCTTCATGTTTAAGCAATGCAACATCCTTTTCACTCATTGTATCTTCAACCTCACCGAACAGTCTGCCTTTAGCGACACCTATCGTTGGTTTCCCTATCACAAGTCCCAGATAGCTTGCAAATCCACATCGATAAGGATGGGCAAGACCATGGGCATCAACAAGAAAGACGTCAGGCTGCAAACGCAAATTTTTAATGCATAGGACTGTTGGTGGGATCTCTCTAAAGGAAAGCAGTGTTGGAACATACGGAAAGCGAGCCTTGCAAAGCACAGTTTTTGATTCCACAAGTTCTAGAGAGGCATAATCCAAAACTGCCACGGCGCCAACAGCCAAGTTTTTCACGTAAGCAACATCAACACCGGCAACAAAATGAATTTTTTCTGGTAGCACGTCCTCAAGTACAATCTGTTTAGACAATTTCAACTGCGTCTTATGTGCCTTTTCAATGGAAAAGTTAGGCTTTGACTTGACAGCACCCATTCTTTTCTACTCATTTGCTCTTCTCAAAACCTGTCCTTCTCTTTTTTGCCATTTTCTCAAAACGCTTCAAATATTTTTCCAACGAGCTTCTCCGTGCCTCTTGTGTTACGTCACCTCGTGTAGTCTCGATAATCCTTCTTGCAATGTCACATTTTCTTCTAAGTCCTGGAACAAGCATGTAAGCCTCATCCATGCCCATGAGTTCCGTGTATATCTCATCCATTATTTGCAAGCATTTTTCAGCCTTTTCTACATTTGCCTCACGCAAAGCATCCAATGCCAAGCGTCTGCATTCTCCTATAACATCGGCTAGTCCAAGTATATAATCAACCGAAGGCACGTTGATCTCCTCCGGCGTTATGAACCTTGATTCTTCGATTAAGTTTAGAAATATGTTGGCTTCGGAGTATTCTTGCCGCGCAGCGTTAAACAAGCCACTGTAAATAACCTGTGGATATTTGGTTGAGGCGTCATTAAGACTCAAAATGATTTCCTTTGCTTTTTTGATGAGCTTTTTTGCTTCGTCAAGTTTTTTCTGATGAATGAGAAGTATTGCTTGCTTGGAAAGACGTGTTGCCTTTCGCATGTCTTTTTGAGCTTTTTCCCGCACTTTCTCTTTTTCTTTTAACTCCTTTCTTATTTTGTTCAAAAGGGTTTTCAGAGAGGGCATAAGCTTAACATCCTGTTACACTAGAAGTAGACATGCAAGTATTTTATAGTATTGTTTAACAAATTGACCGAAAACGCACATTTTTCTTCCTTTTGTAAAAGACTACCGTTCTAAAAGAAAAAATCATCTGTAAATGGACGGCTTCTTGGTTGTCGGGGTTCTTAGTCAGTCTCTTCTTCTACTGGTGGTTCCCATTTGTTTACGAGCAGCTTTTTGGCGCCGCCAGGTTTGAACCCCACGTTAACGAATATGGAGTCCGCGCCTTTGAATGGGAACATGCTGTCTTCAGCTAAGCTCTTCGGTATGTAGATCAAGTATTTGCCGTCTTTCCTTCTGAACAAGCGTCCTCTTCCTTCGCTGACCACTTTGGCAACACCTAGCTCAATTTGAGGTTTAAAATCTCGGACTGAAATTTCAGTAAAAGGCTTATTTAACCTTTGTTATTATCGGTTCTGTTACCTCTTCGATTGATTAAGCTTTTCTGCGACGCTGTTACCTTTCGGTTGATATGCTTTTACTACGAGGATGTAGAGAGCATTCTAGCAGAAAAGTAATAAAGAGACTTAACGTTCTTTCTTTTTTGAGGGAAGTTTCTTGAAAATCACGGTAGAATGTGAAAAACCAAAATACGCTAAGGGAAAGTACGACTTTGAAACACTTGAAAATGTATTTAAGTTTCTTGTCGGGATAAAGGGTTTTCCGAGAGGTAATATTGGAAGTTTTCTTCTAACAATCGCTAAGGACGGTTGTATTCATGGTGTTTATACTGCCCGATATGCACTCAAGATAACATCAGATTTCCATGACTACGCACTAGCACAAAAAGTCGCAACAGAAACAAGGCTCGTGGGAGCCTTCGATCGAGTAAGCCCTAAACTTGACATAGCTTTGGTTTTCGCAAAATCTTTTGACAAAGAAGCAAGCGAACACCAGACAAATTAGTTCTTCTTGCTTGCGTTCTGGGTTAGGGTTATCCATAGGTTCTATTGGCATATTTTTCCTTTGGGATATAGAGAATGCATCGAAAGTTCACAAAATACAAACGCAAACAATCACGACGCAAAGTATGCGGAACTAGAAGGTAGACTGTAAAGGGCAAAGAATCTACTTGTGATTTCTTTTGAGAAAAGGTTAATTGCCTTGAGGACGGATTAAACTCTTGGGTGAAAACTTGTCTAGAAGAAGACAACAAATTAGTCCTATTACTATAGTTATCGCCATAGTGATAATGTTTCTGATTGGAAAATTTCTCGGGTTGCTACAAATATTCAATATTGACCCATTTGGTGTAGAACCTGAATGGGTATATGGTGTGCTTGCTATCGGTATAGGTGTGCTCTACAAAGAACTTAGGGACTTGGGCAAAGAAGTGAGAGGACGACTTCAAAACATTGACAATACTCTATCTATATTGAGAGAGAGATTAGCTACATTGGAAACCAAGGCTGACATAAAGACAAAATAAGCCTATCTTTTTATTTACTTGCGTTTTGAATTAAGGTTATCCACTTGTTTTTGCCTTTTATGGTTATTCCGCATGCTTCTGCTGGTGTCTTACCGTCTAATCCCTGATGCGGTCGTATGTAGTTGTGGAAGATTTGGTATCCTTTCAGTATTGGTGTATCTTTTTTCTTTAATCCCCTCATGATTTTTTCTCTGTCTCGAATTTCTCCATTCAGCCTCTCCATTTTGTTATTATTCATGTCACCCTTCAGTTTGATGTGTCGAATGTGTTCTGTTCTTGGTTTACGAAGAGTCCTAAACTCTTTCTTGTAAGCGTCATTATATGCTGGAAGCCCATCAGTTACCAGAGTCATAGGCTTTGTTCCAGTAACTTTCTTCGCCATTTGAAACAACTTTCTGGCGTCATGCTTATACTTAGATTCTGCAACTTCTTGAGCAATCCAAAATCTTGTTTCATCATCCATAATAGCAAACACGTACTTCATGTCACCTTTGAACTTCATCCATAACTCGTCTGCTCTCCAAGTATCCGAAACCTTAGGTCTCAGCTTTTCGATATATTTCTCCATCAAACCAACATACTTTTTAATCCACATATACACAGTCTTATATGAAACTTCAACACCTAACAGCCTAAGGGATTTTTGAGTATTCCTTAACGATTCTCCGCTAAAGTATAGTTGCATTGCTGATGTAATGGCTTGAGGATTATGCTTCATCCTCTCAAACCCAATATTCACGCTAAAGGTTTTTCCGCAATCTGCACATAGAAAACGTTGAATATCACCACACTTGTTATGCCTAACGCCGTACTTCTTAATGTTAGAAGAATGACAATAAACACACTCAGAAATCACGATCTGCTCAATAACCGTATCTTTCCTTACTTGCTCCTTCAGTTTTATGCTAATCTCTACAGCCCAAGCATGCTTACATTTGACTCCTCTAAACCCATGATCGGGACACTCACAAATCCACTCATCCTCAACCTTAGAAACAAGATAACTGCCATTGCCACTCTGAGAAAGAACCTCATAGGTAGAATCATCAATCCTTTTAACTTGCCTACTCTTGTGAGCAATTGCTAGCCCTCTTATTTCCCTCGGGTTTTCGTTCAAAGGTTGACTTATCTCCATTTTTGTTTACCTTCTAGTAATATACTAATAGGTATGCTGTATAAATACTTTTTGGTATTATAGTTCTGGTATAATAGCAAAGGTTATATACGAAAACTATATTATTATTTGACTATGAGTAAAGTTCCAATAATGGGATACCGTTGCCTACGTTGTGGACATGAGTGGTTACCGAGAAGAAATTCTAAAAATCCGCCTAAAGTTTGTCCTAAATGCAAGAGTCCTTACTGGGACAGACCGAGAGAGAAGCCATCAAAAGAGCTTAACAGCACAAAAGAAGCAAAAAAGAGTGAGAAATCTTGAGCTTAAACCTTTACACTCACCCAGATGCCAAGAATAAAGTCTGCAAATTGAAGAATCTACGGAATGAAAGTAACGCAGAACAAAACTTTCTAGTTCCTCTTCTTGAAGAATTTCCCAAGGTTCTCACTAAAAGCGAAATTGTTGTTATTGTTAGCCGACTAGAGGGTTGTTAGATGGGTGATCTGAATATGCCGACAATGACGTTAGATCATCCGAAGAAGTTAAATCACCACGATGAGTTAAAAAGAGTGATACTTATGCCAAGAGTCCATGACACAGAAACTGATGCATATGCATGGATTAAACGTGATTTAAAAGAGAAAGGTTGGGATGTTAGAAATCCTGCGAGACACCCTCATGGAGAAGTATATACTCAAAACGAAGTGTTTAACCATCAAGAACTTGGCACACAGCTTGGAAGGGATCAACCTGAGAACGTTGTCAAGATTACAGAACATGATTTTTGGGTTATAGAAGCAAAAAGGTCGCATACCCAACTTCAGCAAGCTTTAAACCAAGCTAAGGGATATGCGAACAATATAAACCGAAGCGATTCTATAAAAGCCGTTATCATTTCTGGTGTTGCAGGGAATGAATATGATGGCTACATTACAAAAAGCGTGTTTTTTGATGGGACAGATTTCAGACTTATAACAATCAACAGAAGAGAAGTTACAGGTCTGCTCCAAAGAGAAGTGGCTAAACGAATAGTAAGAGAGAACGAACCAAATTTAGAGGACATTCCAATCGATAAAGCACTATTCTTATATAAAGCTGAGAAAATCAATGCGATTCTACATTTAGGTGCTATAAACAAGAATTATCGAGCACGAGTCATGGCAGCTTTACTACTATCATTAATTGATGAGACCCCACCTAATCGCAACAATCCACCGACAATTTTAATAGATGAGATTAACAGTAGAGCAAGAAGAGTTCTAACATTACAAGGAAAAGGAAATTTTGCCGACTTTATCAGAATAGCCTTACCTCCTACAGAAGATAACCATGCAAAATTTAGGAACGCTCTAGTTCAGACAATGCAAGAGTTAGATAGTTTGGAAATACGGTCTGCAATGAACTCTGGAACTGATGTATTAGGCGAGTTTTACGAAGTATTTCTCAAATATGGAAATGGAGCTAAGGAAATAGGGATCGTTCTTACACCAAGACATATAACGAAATTCGCTGCTGAAGTGGTAAACGTCACTCTACAGGACATAGTTTATGATCCGACTTGCGGAACAGGTGGCTTTCTTGTTGCTGCTTTGGATTATGTTAAAAGAAACTCAAATGAAACCCAGTTGAATAGGTTCAAACAGTACAATGTATTTGGAATTGATCAGGAACCTGAAGTCGTAGCCTTAGCTCTTGTGAATATGATATTTAGAGGAGATGGAAAGACCAACATTACTGAGGGCAATTGCTTCCAAAAAAAACTTAAATCTGAAGTTATTGATGGACATCCATCTGCAACATATGTCAGTCTCGAAGAATCCAATGAAAACCAAGAACCTGTAACAAAAGTTCTTATGAACCCACCATTTGCACTCAAAACAAGTGATGAGAAGGAGTACAAATTTGTCGATCATGCTTTGAAGCAGATGCAAGATGGTGGTATCTTCTTCTCAGTTTTACCTTCATCGATAATGATAAAAGGTGGCAAAGTGTTAGCTTGGAGAAGACAACTTTTACAACATAATACTCTACTGGCAGTGATAACATTTCCTCCCGACCTATTTTATCCAATAGGGCAACATACAATAGGCGTATTCATCAAGAAAGGCATTCCACACCCTAGCAGTCAGAATGTGTTTTGGATACGTGCAATAAATGACGGACTATTGAAAAAGAAAGGTAGGAGATTACCAAACCTAAGAGCCTCAAACGATTTAGAAAGAATAAAAAATAGCCTGAAATCCTTTATTATAAACCCACAGATAGAAATAGAAAACATCCAAGAATTTCAGAAGGCAAGCCCAATAGACCTTTCAGACAGGCATTTGGAACTGGTTCCAGAGGCACACTTGAGTTCAAGGGTACCCACGATCACGGACATAGAAGATGGTATGGAAAATCTAATCAGACAAAGTGTTGCTTACATGATCAAATCTAGAAGGGAGAACGCTTTTAATGGTCAAAATGACTGATATATTCTATGTTAAAAGAGGAAAAGGTGAATATAGAGAAAAATTAGAGAAAGGCAATACTCCTCTCATTTCTGCTACGAATACAAATAATGGAGTTATTGACCATGTCGATATAGAGCCAACTTTTGAAACACCTGCTATTACAGTTGAAAGAGTTACTGGACAAGCATATGTTCAACTTTTTAATTTTGCAACCGTTCCAGATGACATATCCGTTCTCATTCCAAAAGAATCGATGAGCTTACGGAAACTATTCTATATAGCATCTCAGATCAATCTCTCAAAATGGAGATTCAACTATGCAAGAAAGTTGACACCTACACGATTAAAACCTCTTGAGATTGACTTATCAGGCTTTCGTGATGATGAACTGAACTTATCGCAACGATTTCCAGAAGATTCTGCTAGAATTAGCATAGAACATAATAGTAATTTCCAATCCTTCAATGTGGTGGGTTTGTTTGATATAGATAGAGGAGATTTCCATGCGTTGGATCGGCTTGATGAAGGTGAGATTCCTACCGTATCAAGAATTGGCGAAGATAATGGAGTCACTGGTTATTATGAAAAACCTGACAATGCCGAAATATATGAAAAAGGCTTGTTGACAATATCTACCGTTTCAGGAGATGCCTTTGTTCAGCTAGACGATTTCATAGCAACAGATAACGTGTTGATATGTAAACCTAAGAGGCAGTTCCGAATTACCACTTTATTCTTCATCCAACTGATGATAAACCTGCAAAAGTGGAGATTTTCTTATGGAAGGCAACCTTACAAGAGAATTTTCTCGAAGACAAGAATATTTCTCCCTGTCAATAATAATGGAGAGATTGACGAAGACTACATCGAAGAACTTGTGACAAATTGTTATGGATGGGCAATGATAGAAAGACATCTTAATCCACAATAGCATTTATTCGTTAATTCTTTAACATAATGTGAAGATACTCCGCATAAGCCTCATTCTGCAACAAGGAGAATTTGTTGAGCCTCAGTTTGCAATACAAGCCTTAACTACGCACCAGTATCAGCCATCAACCGAAAAGTAACACCTTCACAGAAAAGCTTAATCAACCTAAGAGGTAACAGCACCTTATTATCTGAGACAAATAACTCGATTCGAAATCGAATCTAAACCTAAAAACTGAATCATTTTCAAACTAAACTCAATTATCAGCAAATCTGATGGGCTTCTCAAGTCTGCTCAGTAACACAACTCGGCTCTCTTCTGATTCATCAATCATGTTGTAACCTGTCTCTTTTCCCAACCGCATTGCGAAATCACATATTTCTCTGTGACTCGGCATATTTTCATAGTTCAACCGTAGCCTAGAAAACCCAACGTGAACGTAAGCTTTAGGCTCAACATATGTTGAATCAGCCTTTTCAATTAGTCTGGCGTAGGCTTCAGCATTTTTCATGTTGAGATTACGCACAGATATTACTCGAATAACTGTTGGACATTTGAAGCTGGGCAAAATCTCCAGTGTTTCGTTAAGTTTTTCCCAGGCCTTCGGGATCTGTGGGCGGCAAACCTGTTTATGTGTTTCTTTGTCTGGGGCACAAACCGAAATGTAGAGTTGTGTAGGTTCCTCGCTTAAGTTCGCCAGGGCTGAAGGTACTGTTCCATTAGATACTAGAAACGTGGTGAATCCTCTTCTGTGGAATGCTTGGATCAGTTCTCCTATTGGTTTGTAGAGTGTAGGTTCACCTGTTAGGCTTATGGCTGCATGTTTAGGCTTTGAAGCTTCTTTGAGTTTTTTCTGGTTTGTTTTCGGGTTTCCTTTGTATCCGCTTAATATTTTAAGTTGTGCCTTGATGCTTCCTTCAACAATTTTTTCCGGTGAATCCCCTTTTGGCATTTTCATTTCGTTCCATGTTATTCCCAAGTCGCCGCTCTGGGCTCTCCAACAGAATAGATTGTTGTGTACAATAGAAAAGAGCTGGCGTCATCTGTATGTATTGATGCGTTTTTATTCCGTAGAACTTCTGTTTGTAGCATGGTCTGTCATGAATCAATGTTTCGTAGAGCCATCTACACCTTTTGACAGCCGAGTGTTTGCCCACAAGGTGGTATTTTTGCTTCTTCAACGCTTGTATAAGCGAAGACGGAACCAGAGTCTCCAAGATGTCACTTTCCCAAGTTATACTTGCTTTTGGGAACATAAGATAATAAACTGTTTTATAAAACCGTTTCAGGAATATGCGTTCGGATAGTCAAGTATGAGGGCGATGTTGGGAAAACTCTTGAAGAGGGCATTAAACTATTAAGTGGTTTCGGAATCTTAAAATCGCCCTTCATTATAAAGCCCAAAATCTGCGCAAGTGTAGATAGAAATGGTTTTGCCATTACCGCCGTAAAGATAGTTGGAGCTCTGATAAACTTGGTTCTAAAAAAGGATGGGTACATGTCGGTCAAGATAGTCGAGTCGGACAGTGAGTCCAAATTGACATGCGCGATTTTCAGTTTTCAAAACAATATTCAACTTTCTTGAACTCAGCACAAAGTTTAGCAACCTCTTTTTTGACATTTTCTGGTTGTTCCTTGTCGATAACCGTTCTTTTTATTAGTTCAGCTATTTTCAACATTTCTCTTTCCTTCATTCCACGCCTCGTAACCTCGCAAGTGCCAATCCTAACACCACAATCAACAATTATGTTTGCACATTGAAGTTTTTCCGCAATAACTCTGCCCTGTTCAAAGCCTCCATAATCTAACAGCACCTGATGCGACTGGGTGAAACCCAAATGTTGACAGGTAACTGGAAAGCCATAATCGTACAAAGCTGCAGCCAAAGCTTTTGCGTTACGTATCACCTGCTCTGCATAGGCTTTACCAAAACTTTTCATTTCAGCCAATGCCAAGGTCAATGCTGCTATGCGGTTCCAGTGGGCATTGTCCACAAAAGTCGGATAGATCTTTGCTTTCATGATTTCTCCATGGTCTTGGTCTGCTAAAATTATGCCTCCTTGGGGTCCAAACAGGGTTTTATGAGTTGAGCCGAAAAGCGCTGATGCTCCTTCTTTCAAAGGGTCTTGGAAATGTTCGCCAGCAATGAGCCCCATGACATGAGAGCCATCAAATCCTACATGTGCACCGTTTTCATGAGCAACTTCAGTCAACTCCTTAACTGAGTGTGGAAAAGTGATTAGACTTGCGCCGAAAATCACGATTTTAGGCTTGACACGTGTTATGGCTTCTTTTGCTTCTTCAACCTTTATGTTCATGTCATGCTTGGAAAAAGGAAAAGGCACAGCTTTAAGGTTGAATAGTCCAGCTAAGCCGTCTTTCCACATTCCGGGGTATCCGCCATCTTCAGGAGAAATGCACATAAGCATATCATTGGGCTTTGCGAAACTAGCTATGAAAATTAAATCAGCAATATGCCCAGAAAGAGGACGCAAGTCTGCAGTTTCAGCTCCAAAAAGGTCTTTCGCGATTTCTTCGCCATACTGCTCAATATTGTCTATGAAGCGTGTTCCCATGTAGAAGCGGCCTCTAGAGGTGTAGCGGTGGGCAAGCTCTGAGGAGAGAAGTCCTCTAACAGCAGGGCTCATAACGTTCTCGGAGGGAATGAGGTTTAAGCATTGTTTTCCACGCCACTCCTCATGCTTCTTAACGAGACCTAAAATTTCATCAATCATACCCAAATCCTCAGGGTTTAAGCAATAACTTACTCTTTGCACATTTAAGTTTCTCTGCTAGAACAAAGTCATGTCATAAAAGCTAAAGCTTACAACATTCCAAAGTGGCGATGTCACCCGCAAAATCCTTTTTTCTGCTTTTGTAGTGTTGCATGTTACTTTCTAGCCAGTTTGTCCATTATAGTCCCAAAAAACCGTGCCACTTGAACACCTACTGGAAGTCCGAGAAGCAAGCTTTTGAGACTAACCGAGTAGTAATGAGCAGTGTTACGTTCAAGATTTTTGGTTTCCTCAAGCCAAGTACGAAAGTTTTTGACTTCTCTTTCAACCTCTGTCAGCAGTTCTCTTTTAGCCTTGAGATCTGTCTTGGCAAAGTTCTCTGTGCGTATCCTAATCGTATCGGCAATAGTCCTCTGGCTGTATTCCTCGTATAGTTCAAAGCTTCTCAGGTGGCTCTCTTCAATATCGTGTGCTTCAAGCTCGGCCACGAACTCTCCTGTTTTCGATTGCATGAACGAGGCTTTCTGATCTCAGTATATTTTGCTTATGAATTTTCTATTCATATTCAGCTTCCATGCAAAGGCAACTAGGCAACCATGTCCACGCTAGTAGTCTATAACTGAGTTGCCCACTTTTAGAGGTGCCTAGGGTCTGTTTGTAGTGCCGAGAGTCGGGTTTGAACCTAAGTCAAATGGAGGCATCTCTCGCATTTCCCTTTATTCTGTGCCTACATGCTAAGAATCAAGAACGTATGCTAATCAAAGAGTCTCGCTTGTAATCTCGAATTTGTCGTTTCTCTCAGTCATTTCGTGTATCTTCCCTATTGAAGCAAACAACCACTTTCTTGTCTTCTCATATTCTTTGAATGAGAAATAGAGCGGTGGATTCAGCTGTATGAGTCTGTCTTTTGTCCCAAGCTGTTCAATCTCTTTATCAACAGATAGTGAAATGATTTCTCCTAGAATGAGGCAACTTGAACCAATGGGCTTTGTCCAAAGCACCTTACATTCTACATGAGCCTTACATTCATTTATTCTAGGAGGTTTCACCTTTTCGGAGGGAAAAATTGTCAGACTTGCCTTTTCTAACTCACTGACTCCATATGGGAAATGCTTGCTGGTTACCCATATTTGTTTCAGTAGATCCACGCTTGGGAAGTTAAGGACAAATTCTTTCGTTTCCAGAACATTCCGGTAGGTGTCACGTTTCATGTTTGTTGAAAAGAGCACTCGTGGCGGGTTGTAGTCAACAATTGAGAACCAACTGTATGGCGCCGCGTTGATTGATCCATCTTTTCCAACAGTTGTTATTATTATGGCTGGTTTCAGATTCAGTAACGTTAAAACTTCACTTCCTATGGGTAAACTGATGAAATTCGCCAAGGCACGCACCTGTCTTTTATTCAGTTAAAAGAAGGTTATAAAAGTGATTTGAATACCTGAATCGCGTACGTTGCAGGATGGGCACTAGATTGAAAGGTAAAGTTTAAAATGCTCCCAGTATTAGAAGTGTTCACAAACTTAAATGGACTCAACGAGGGAAAACATTTGACAAAACCCCTATTCGCAAAGATTAAACCTTTGGTAATCTTGCTAATAATTCTAACATCTACCATGATAACTCTTTCATTTTTACCAGAAACAAAAGCTGAAACAAGAATAGTCTTCATTAATCCTCATGAAGGAAAGGTTGGAGCAACTGTTCAATTAAACGCTAACGTAACCACAGAAAACGGGGAATACGTGATACGCTTTGATGGAGAAACCATAACTAGCGGAAATGCTACAGGAATCGATGTAGATGCCACATTTACGGTTCCGTCTGCTTCAGCAGGCAGCCATGAGGTCATGATAATTGACGTGAATGCTGGAGAAAATGACACAGCAGCCTTCACGGTGTTGACTTCATATTCAATGGAAATCGACGTTCCCGAACCGCCAAAACAACTGCAAGAAGGTGACCCAGTGCCAATTTCCGTAAATGTAACTGGAGGGGAATCAAGCAAAACATTTGTTGCAAACATTACAGTTCAAGCTCCCACTAACGTATCATACACAAATATGCTCGATGTTAATACATCGGATGTTGGAAACGGTAGCGCAGCCATAATCTATCCAGAGCATTTTCCGATAGGCACCAACACCAACTTTACTGGAAAATATAAAGTGTTCCTCAATGGAACACTTGCGAATCAAACTTTCATCATAGGATTAACAAACTCCACAGAATACCATAGATCACAATCCGTAGATATCAAGGCGGCGGGTTACAAACCAAACGAAAACGTTACTATCACCATAAGTTTCGGGGAGAAAATAATTCATTTAAAGAATGTAACCGCTGAGGAGAACACAATCCACTACTCGAACTGGACCATACCCTCAAACGCCTTAATTGGAACTTACACTGTAAATGTTACTTCCTTATCATCAAACGCAACGGCAAAAAACCCACCTGACATCCAAGATTTCACGGTTCCAGGTTTAGCGATTAACATCACTACAAGAAACCTTGCCAAAGAACCTGTACCCAATGTTATGATCCAAGTTTTTGAGAACGTTACGTCAGCTGTGAACGTAACAAGTAATTCAGAAGGTTTGGTAAGTCTGATGCTTGAAATTGGCATTTACGCCTGTGAAGCATATTTTAAGGATGAAAAGGTTGGTGAACGTGCACTAAACATCACCAAGGAAGAGTCATTTAATTTTACCTGTAACCTTACGAACTTGAAAATCTTGGTCATGGATAGATCTGAAAACCGTTTTCCAGAAGTTAAATTGTATTTAACACCGGAAAATCAGACTTTGTTCACAAACATTACTGGAACAACAGTGTTTCCTTCGTTGCTGCCCAACGTTACCTACGTTTTGAACGCTTCACGTTACGATAAGCAATTTAACACAACAACGATTCCACGGTTCCTCGTAAACGAAACCGCAATAGCATGGTTTAACGTAACCATCATTTGCCCGACATTAACATTGCAAGTTAACGTCACTGATGCAAATAATCAACCAATCAGCAACGCCGTAGTGAACGTTCAAGAAGTAATGGGCGGACTGTATTATGAAGGAAACACTGTTGAAGGAACAGCAATGTTCAACTGTACTTTCGGTAGGTATACAGTAAAAGTTTACACTAGTGGGGTAGAGGTTAATGAAACAGTCACAGACTTGTTCCAAAATGAGAACATGTCTATACGCTGCAAGCTTTACGGTTTAACCGTTTCAATTAAGGTTGTCGACTATTTCGGACAACCAATTCCAAACGCAAACGTAACACTGCAACGAGAAGGACTACCGCCACGTTCAAACATAACGGAATACAATGGAGTGGCTGCATTTAGTGATTTTGTCGGCGGGAGTGTACAAATAGCCATTTATTTAAACGACCAAACACAGCCATGCATAGAAACCGCATCCTCCGTTGTTTCATCAACAACCATCGGAATCAAAATAGGAAAGTACGTACTTATCGCTGGCATTCTTGTTGGAACCAGCCAGTTAACAACAGCATTAATAATCGCAGCATCCATAATACTCATCGTTTCAATAGAAGTTTACAGAAGAAAACGTTCTAAATTGCAGAAAAGCTCAGACTAGAGCTAGAATAAAGAGTTTGAGGGAAAAAACTTTATATTAGCTCATGCGAAAATACTTGTCAGGTAAGAAATGCTGCAATAGTAAAGTTTTGTTTAACACCACAGGTTGTGCATATATTGGCTCAGGTGAAACGTTGTTCTCCAACATGTAAATTCTTTAGATGTGCAAAGAATGCTGCTGTCTACCGTCGAGATGATGTATGGTGCAAATGGACCGGGGACTCGTGTAACGTTGCAAACTGTACCTATGCTATGTGCGTAAAAAGACGACTTCTCCCAGGAGGAATCTGCGGAGAAACCGTGAAAAGAAAGACAACTGAGAAAGGGCCAGAGGAGGTTGTTGGCCCAGCAATAAAGCTTCGTGGAAAGGCTCTTCGTAGGATCGGTGAAAAAGAAATCTTCTGAAATCATTAGTTTCAGCAACGAGTCAAATCAAATCTTCAAAGGATTAAATAGTCCATTTCTTAGTTAATATTAGGCTTTTATTTTGCTGAAACACGTTTGACAACGGGCGGCCTAATTTTTTTCAGAACTCTGTAGCCGCAGATAATGCATTTTATTTGTCCACCACGGAGTTCCAACTCGTCTGAAGGAACCTTTGCCCCGCATCTTATGCATTCATAAACAATACCTGTGGGTTTCTTCTCTTCCTCCATAATGCTTCCTCTTTTACAAACGAGTACCATCCCACCTTTTTAAAAATGTTTCCATAAATACTACACTGTGAGATGGATGTCTTGAAAAAACGTTTGAAAAATCGTCTTTCACAATTTGTTTCTTCCGAGGATCTAGCTTACATCTACGATTCTTATGATGTTATTGGAGATATAGCGATAATACGCGTAACCGAGAAGTCAAGAAAATACAGCCGAAAAATTGCAGAAACAATTATGAACGTTCAAAAGAATGTAAAAACGGTTTTAGCTCAAACAAGTTCTGTCTGTGGAGATTTCCGACTTAGAAAACTCAACTTTGTCGCTGGCGAAAACAAGACCGCTACAGTTCACAAGGAATACGGCTGCTTATTCTCTGTTGATGTTGAAAAATGCTATTTCTCACCTAGACTTCTGTACGAGCGAATGCGGATCGCAAAACAAGTTGTAAACAGAGAGGTTGTTGTGAACATGTTTGCTGGAGTAGGCTGCTTCTCCATAGTTATTGCTAAACATTCAAAGGCTGAAAAAGTCTACTCGATTGATGTTGACCCCGTGGCATTTCAATTCATGCAAGAAAACATTAGGCTGAACAAGGTTTATCGAAAAGTTATCCCCATACAAGGAGACGTCAAAGAAGTCATTGAGAAAAGACTACGCTGTACAGCGGATAGGGTTCTCATGCCCCTACCAGAAAAAGCCTTTGAATATCTGCCTCATGCCGTGTCTGCTCTTAAAGAAGCTGGAGGATGGATACACTACTATATAATTTTGAACACGCCAAGAAAAACGAGAATCCCATTGAGAAGGTTAAGCTGAAAGTGGCTGAAAAACTTCAAAGCTTAGGTGTAACCTTTACGATTCCGCTTGATCGTGTCGTTAGGACAACTGGTCCGAACTGGTATCAAGTAGTTTTGGACATTAAAGTGAATTTTTGTGGACACAATAATACACGAATCCATGAAAATGTTTTATAGTCTAAATAGGGAAATACGTTGGAGGGATGACGATATGAAGAAGAAGTTGATGGAGATATTGGCTTGTCCGATAGATAAGCATTATCCGCTTGAATTGCTTGTTTTTGAGGAGAAAGAGGAAATAGTGGAAGGCTTAATCATCTGCCCAAAATGTTTAAGATGGTATCCAATTCGAGATGAGATTCCAGAGATGCTTCCTGACGAACTGCGAAAAGAAGTTGAAGACATGCAATTTTTGAGAAAATGGAAGGAAAAGGTTCCAGAAAAAATCCTGTTAGAGGGTAAACCTTTCAATCTGAGAAACGAAACAAAGAAATCTTAGTTTTTCACTTTAGTTTTATTACTCTGCCTGCTGCTGAAGATTTTAACGCTGACTCTGCAATTCTGAGGGCTTTTAAGCCGTCCATGCCTGTTATTAGCGGCTTTTCCTTTTTTAAAACACAATTTGCAAAGTGTTGGAGTTCAAGTTTTAAAGGTTCTCGCCAAGCAATTCTCGGCTGCACAGTCTGCTTTGCATTCTCAATTGTTAGTTCTTGTGTGATGTAATCAAGTTTCATTATGGCTTCGCTTCCAGTAATGACTAATATCCGCGTCTTGTATGGCGTCAACCAGTTAGATTCAATGAAAGCACTTTTACCCCCTTCAAAGGTGAGCATTATCTGGGCATAGTCCTCAAACTTTTTATGTTTCATTCTTCCAGTTTTTGCATAAACAGCAATTGGGTCTTCGTCAAAGAGGTGTCTCGTTATGTCTATGTCGTGGATTGCTATGTCCTTGACAACCCCTACGTCGCCTATTCTTTCGGGCCATTGGGAAACCCTTTTTGCCGTTGCACACACAAGATCACCGATTCTTTTGTTTTTAATCGCCTTTTTGATGTGTTGGACTCCCGGAATAAACCGCATCAAAAAGCCTACTGTAAGGTGCAAATCCTGCTGTTCTGCTGTTTCTAACAATTTTTCCGCCTGCTTCATGTTTGTTGCCATTGGTTTTTCAACTAAGACATGTTTTCCTGCTTTCAGAGCTTTTAGTGCTTCTTTTGCAAGGCTCGTTGACCACGTACAGATGCTTACCGCTTTGATGTCTTTTCTCTTCAGCATTCTTCCAAGGTTTGTGTAGGGTTTTGCACCAAATTGCTTAGCCACGGCTTTGGCTCTTTCAGCGTTTATGTCACAAACTGCTAAAAGTTCTGTTTCTTCTAACTCTTTGTAAACTCTCGCTTGATTTCTTCCCCAGAAACCAGTTCCAACAACCGCAACACCTAACTTTTTCATTTTGTCCAAACTCCTCTTCCTAAGCCACGATATATGAAACCTTCCCTTTCAACTTTTTCGGGATCGACAACGCCTTCAAAATCAACTATAGCAGCTGGCATCCTTGTCATGATTTTCAGTTTCTTCAGGTTCAAACGTTTGAATCGGTTGTGACCTGTTAGTATCACTATGCAGTCTACGCCTTCCGTTGCTTCTGTAAACTTTTTCTTAACGCGATGACCCAAATCAGCCAAGTCTTTACCTGATAAATATGGATCATAAAGGCTGACTTTGGCACCTTTGGTCTCCAGGATTTTAGCAAGTTTCTCCGCTGAAACTTTTGGTGAATCCTTCATGTTTGGTGTTTGTGAAATCCCCAGCAGAGAAATCTTTGCCCTTCTCAAGGTTTTTCCACAACCTCTTAATGATTCTCTAATCAAACTAACTACGTGTTTTAGAATTTCCTCGTTTATCTCTATGGCTACTGTGGGAATTCGAAGTTTCATATTCAGGTTTTCAGCTTCCTCCAATAGTAGATATGGTTCTTCACGTATGTTTCTGCAAGTAAGTGTTGGCGAGAAAAGTGTGCCGTGTGCACTTTTTTCTGCGAGTTCTTTAGCCTCATGGTAATCTATGCCCGCTTTCTCACAAAAACAAGCGAATTCATTAGCCAAAGCAATATTGGTATAATGCTGCACGGATTCAAAGAGCGTTGCTGCTTCCGCTGTCTTCACATCATTCGTCTTTACCACATCTTTTCTTGCGATGGGTCCCAGAATAATTGAGGCAGCGTTTAAACTGTCCTTGTCCGTTGCTGCTACAATCCGGTTACAATCAGCTAATTTTTCTAGATTCTGTTGATCTAAAATTCGAACTGGGCTGTAGGCTAGGCCGAAATGAACTCCAGCTTTAAATCCGGAGGTGTTTTCCAAGGTCTGTCTAATTAGCCTCTCTGCCGTGGCTGGTCCAACAACACTCATAACGATGACTAGTGAGCCGCGTCGGAGGCTTGATCCCACTTGCTTGCATACGTTTTCTATGTCTAGATAGTTGGCTTTTTTCTTTCTGTCAATCTTTGCTTGAGTTGTTATCAATATGACATCGCTTTGTGCAACAGCCGCTTTAACATCGTTTGTAGCTGTTATGCATCCGTTTTTCACATGTTTTTTTAGTAAAGGCTCAACTTTATCTTTTAGAAAGGGAGATTTTCCCCTTGTAAGACGGTTTATTAATGCTCGGTCTGCGTCAACGCATATTATGTTGAATCCAGCTTCAGCGAAGAGGCAAGCGTGAAGAATGCCGTTTCGTCCACAACCTATGATGCTAACCGTATGTTTTCTACGCTTCTCGACACTGTCTAGTTCTTCTGGTTTTATATGCAGTATTGATGTTGACATCTAGTATTCTCCATGATTTATAAGAAACTGATCTAGCTGTTTAAGCTGTGAATTACTCTTTTAAGTGTTGAACTGTATTCTTGGACGAGTTGTAAGGATTTTTCCTCTGTTTTTGCTTCTGCATACAGCCTGTAAATGGGCTCTGTTCCGCTTGGACGCATTAGGATCGCGCTTTTATCCTCGAACCATATTTTGACTCCGTCAATCGTGTTCAAGTTTAATCCGTTTAGCTGTTCAGTTAACTTTTCTAACGTTTTCTCTTTAAACTCGTTTGGGCATTCAACCTTGCCCTTTTCAATGAAGTATTTTGGCAGTTCTTCAAGCAGATTTGAAAGTTTTTCACCAGTTCTAGCCATGATGTCCAGGATTAGTGCTGTCGCCATCGCTCCGTCTCTAACAGAATGGTGAGGTCCGTAGAAGATTCCTCCATTTTCCTCCCCGCCAAGTTTTGCATTTATCTTCTTCATGGTTTGCGAGACTGTTACGCTTCCTACTTTGGTCCACACGATTTCTCCACCGTAAGAGTCCGCTATGTCCTTAACCAGAGTTGAGGAACTCACTGGCGTGACAATTTTCTCACCCGGATTATCCTTTAAAAAGTGTTTTTCAACCAAGGCGAACGTTTTGTCTCCCCAATGAATTTCCCCGTTTTCGTCAACAAAGATTGAGCGATCAGCATCACCATCAAATGCAACGCCTAAATCTGCACCTACGGCTTTCGCTGTTAAGGCTAAATCCTTAAGGTTTTCTGGGCGAGGTTCGGGTAGTCTTCCGGGAAATGTTCCGTCAATGTTTGCGTTTATGGTTGTAACTTTGCATCCTAACTCTCTGAGTAGGCGTGGTGCTGCAAGGCTTCCGACACTGTTTGCGGTGTCGACAACAACATGGTAGTGGTTTTTCGTTATTCCAGCAACATCTACATGTTTTTTTATCGCTTCTATGTAATCATCAATTACTCCGGGAAGGTCACGGTTTGTGCCTAAACCATTCCATTCAGCATAATGCATCTTTTCGTCGAAGAATATATTTTCAATTTCAATTTCTTGTTCTCGCGAAAGCTCTATTCCGTCTTTCCACACAACTTTTATTCCATTGTATTGTGGCGGGTTGTGTGACGCAGTTACTATCACTGCGCCGTCTGTTTTTTGGTTTTTCACAGCAAATTGTAATGCTGGAGTAGGAGACATCCCTGCGAGAAGCACGTCACATCCTGTTGCGTTTAAACCAGCAATAACCGCCCGTGCAAACATTGGACCGCTTGTCCTAGCATCATATCCAACTATAAGATTTCCATGCTGAAAGAATGTTCCTATCGCGCTTCCAATTTTAATCACCATTTGCGAGGTTAATTCTTTGTTAACAACTCCGCGGATTCCATTTGTCCCAAATAATCGTCTTGGGCCTAACATGCGTCATACTCCATCCTAAATAATGTTTTTAGGTGTTAATACGCTTTCAGAAATCTCTTTGGCTGGACAAATCGAAACTCCTTTGACAAGCGACACATTATCCTTCACTTTAACGTGGTCACCGAGTACGCACCCCTCACCGATTTTGACTCCTTTTCCAATAACCACGTTTTCACCGATTATGGCTCCGTTTACTGACGAGAAATCAGATATCACCACTCCGGGAAAAACTACCGAGTTTTGTATGTGAACGTTTTTTCCAACAGCAGTATTTCGTCCCAAAATCGCATAGGGTCCAATGAATGATTTTTCTCCTATAGAAACTTCTTTGTCAATAGCCACAGGCTTCTTAACTCTCACTTTATTTCCAATGTTGTATTTTTGTTGATTAGCAAAGGCATCAAGTAGAATTTCGTTTATCTTTAAGTAATCTTCTAGTTTGCCTATGTCCATCCACAAACCATCAAAAACATAACCATATAGCTTACCTGCTTCTGAAAGTTTTGGAAAAACTTCACGTTCCAAGGAAACTTTTCGTCCTTTCGGGATATATTTGAAAATTTCAGGGCTGAGAACATAAACGCCAGCATTAATCAGATTAGTTGGGGCCTCCTCCCGTGGAGGTTTCTCGATAAATCTTTTTATGCAATTTCCTTTTGCCAGTTGTGCAACTCCATATCTGCTCGGGTCTTTTACTCTGTGAAGGGATATTGTTGCTGTCGCATTTTTCTCTTCGTGTATGTCAAAAATTTCTCTGTAGTTTACATCGGCAAAAATGTCTCCGTTCAGAACTAGAAAAGAAGCGTCATGACCAATGAGTTTTTCAGCTTTTTTTATTGGACCACCAGTTCCCAACGGTTTTTTAAGCGGATCCCGTGAATAAGTAATGCGCAACCCGCATTTTGGAATTCTGTGCTGTTTTATGAAGGCTTCGGTTTGAAGGTTAGCTGCTAATATTGCTTCTTTAATCATGTTCTTGGTGAGTCTTTCGAAGGTCCACTGTAGCAACGGTTTGTTAACTATTGGGAAGAGAATTTTCGGTCTTGTGCAGCTTAACGGTCTTAACCTTGTGCCGAAGCCTCCTGCGAGAATCAAAGTTTTCAAGGGTTTTCACCGTTTTAAACTGCAAGCTTATATTTGATTGTTTTCAATAAAACGATTTCGTGAAAGGGTGAAAAGGTGTGAAAGTTAGACTTCATGAAATGAGCTGGACTGAAGCTAAGGAATTTTTCAAGGAAAATGACGTTGCAATTCTTCCGGTAGGTTCAAACGAGCAACACGGTCCGCAAAATCCGCTTGGGACAGATCATTTGATAGCTAAGGCTATAGCCGAAGAGACAGCTAAACGCGCTGGAGTGCTTTGCCTGCAAGTGATTCCTTTTGGCGCTAGTTCTCATCATAAACAGTTTTGGGGAACCATTTACATTTCGCCGGAAACGTTCAAAGGCTATGTGCAAGAAGTGTGCTTGTCGCTCAACTATTATGGCGTCAAGAAAATTGTGATAGTTAACGGACACGGCGGCAACTTATGCGCTCTCATGGAGATGGCGAGAGAACTTAGAGAGAAAGAGGTTTTTGTGTCTATCTTTCAGTGGTGGTCAGCTGCAAACAAGCTTTTGCCAGATCTTTTCAAACCAGAAGAAAGAAGACACGCTGCGGCTGAGGAAACTTCGGTGAATTTGGCTTTGCACCCACAAATTGTGGATATGAATAAGGCTGTGGATGAAGAACCCGGCAAACACTTTGTGCAAACAGAAGGCATGACACTTCCACTAGACACCGTGGACTATACAAGTTCCGGAGTGTTTGGAAAATCAACAACAGCCTCCTCAGAAAAGGGCAAAGAAGTTTTTGAAGCCGCTGTAAACGAACTGGTTGAGCATGTAATTCTGCTTAAAAGAGCGAAAATTGAAGATTTAGTGCAGAGGTCTAAGGTTTAGGGTTTGCTTCTGTTAAGCGTAGATATACTTCTGCAGTTCCCACATTGTTACTTGATTTTCGGGGTTTGGCATATGTGGTTCATACTCTCTCCATTCTTCCATCTTAAGTTCCACGTACTTCTCTGCGTTTTCTTTACCCAAAGCTTCTACGCAAATTTTATCGCTTTCCCACTCTTCCAAGGCTTCCTTCAGTGACGTTGGCAAAACCTCAATGCCTAATTCCCTACGTTTGGCTTCGCTGAGGTGATAAACGTTTTCTTTCACTGGTTCTCCTGGTTCAGTCTTCTTTCTGATGCCGTCCAGCCCAGCCTCAAGTATAACTGCATAAGCAAGATAAGGATTACACAGGGGGTCTGGGCATCTAAATTCTATTCTCGTCTTTTTTTCATTGTTGTGGAAATATTCTGGTATCCTTATTAGGGCTGAACGGTTTCGGCTGCTCCATGCGGTATAAATTGGTGCCTCATAACCCGGCACCAGCCTCTTGTAACTATTAACTGTAGGCGCTACTATGGCACAGAGTGCTTTGGCATGCTCTAAGAGGCCGCCGATGAAATATCTGCATGTTTGCGAGATGTTTGCGTAGCCTTTAGGGTCATAAAATAGGTTTTTGCCGTTTTTTGGGTTCAAGAGTCCCATGTGAACGTGCATGCCGTTACCCGGCTTGTCAAGCCATGGTTTCGGCATGAATGTTGCTACCCAGCTGTATTTTCTGTCTGCTACAGCCTTAGCCGCAAATTTGTATAGCATGATGTTATCTGAGGTTGTGATTGGGTCTGAGTATTTGAATGTAATCTCGTTTTGGGCTGCGCCTGCCTCATGTTGTGTTCGTTCTATGATGATTCCCATGGAAAACAAAGCATTGGATAAGTCCATTCTGTATGTTTCTGTTATGTCTCGACCCGGGCTTATGTCAAAATATCTGTGTTTGTCTATTAGGTGGTTTTCAACTGGATAAACCTCGCCTTCTTCACTTTTCTGTACAAGATAGAATTCCAATTCAGCGGCAGCTGTTGATGTATATCCTTCTCTTAACGCTTTTTCTGTGGCTTTTTGGCAAACATATCTTGGGTCGTTTTCATATCGCTTGCCGTCAGGTCGGTGTATGTTGCAGATGAAGCTTACAACACTTTTATCGTAGAAATAGTAAGGGCAAACCGCAAACGTGGATGCGTCGGGTTTCATGACCATGTCGCTCTCTTCTATGTTGGGTCCGCATGTTATAGAGGAGCCGTCGAAACCAACGCCTTCCAGCAAAGCGTTTTTCGCTTCTTCTGTTGGAATTGTCCTGCCTTTAAGGAGTCCGAGCATGTCTGTGAAGTGTAGAAGGATGTAATCAGCGTTGTTCATTAGCTTCAGACATGTGTCAAAGTTATGAGCTGCTTGGGATCGATCGTACATTATTGTGTTCTCCTTTATGCAGGTTTACGACACAAACAATTGTTGCTGTAAATATAAAAAGGTTTTTGGTAAATGGCTAAGCAAATGTTAAATAAGAGAAGCTTTCATTGAATAGATGTGCAGTATAGGTGATGGATAATGCGTTTAGACGAGACAGATGTCAAAATCTTAAAGACGTTGCTAAGTGACGCTAGGCTTTCATCTAGGCAAATAGCTAAACAATGCGGTGTTTCCATAGGCACGGTTCTTTCGCGAATAAAGAAGATGGAGAAGGAGGGAATAATAAAGGGCTATTCGGCTCTGCTTGATGATGAAAAACTCGGCTACGAATTAACGGTTGTTAGCGAAATAACAGTTTCTAAGGGAAGACTTTTGGAAATGGAAAACGAGATTGCAAGACTCCCTAACGTCTGCTGCGTATACGACGTAACAGGCTTAATAGACGCAATAATAGTCGCAAAATTCAAGAACCGAGAAGAACTAGGCAAATTTACAAAACGCCTCCTAGCCTTACCATATGTGGAGAGAACAAACACTCACGTTGTGTTAACGACAATAAAAGAAGACTTGCGCATAATCTAACTCTCTCTTTTTATAACCTATTCACGGCGAAATTTCTTAAAATCAAAGCAAGATTTAATTTCAACCGTAAATCTAGAAATAAAAGGACAAGTCTTTAAGCGGGGGTTGCCAAGCCAGGTCAAAGGCGCAGCCCTGAGGCGGCTGTCCTGTAGGGGTTCGTGGGTTCAAATCCCACCCCCCGCACTCTAAATTTAGGCATAATTTGAGCTTATTTCAGCCAAAGAAACACAATGTGGGACGTTGTAAGTGGGGGTTGAAATTTGAACACGCGTTTACCGGTAAAAACGCTTGACTTTTGTAGCCAGTAATGCTTGGCAAATACGCGGATGGAATAATTCTCTAACATTTCAACGCTCACAGAACTTTTATATGTTCAATTTTTCGGGTTAGGATCTCAACGATCCGGTCGTTGTTGAGGTACATCATTGGTTTGTTGCAGGCGGGACATTTAAAGAGAAGCTCAAATGCCTCTTCGAAAGGGAATCGCTTGCAGCCTGGCGTTTGGCAGCTGTAAAACTCGTGGCTTTTCTCGTATTCAAGCCGGATTTCCAGTTTTTCAAGAACACGGCACTTTTGGTTTAGGATAAAGCCTTCCAATTGGTCTGGTTGGAGTCTCCAGTTGAAGATAAACCAGCCTGTTTCTTTGTCGCGAGACCGCCTGAGAGCCACGATGGACTGGTCGTAGAGTCTGTAGAGTGCCTTGCGAACAAGGTTGAGGCGTATTTGGGTTTTATCCGCTATCTCATTATCTGTGATCTCGTGAACCCCTTTAAGGACCTCAACTACTCTAACAGCGTCCTCTCCGAACAACGCAGCGGCCTTCTTTAGCGTCTCGTCATTCACAAGGAACAGTTTTGAAACGCCTCCGCTTAGACAACGCGCAGACGAGTTGCGCCAGAAGAGAATATCCGGAATACCACTCTCGAATTTCCATTCGCTAGCCTCTGCTTCCCCTTATATCACCCTAATGGATGTTGACTCTTCAAGCTCTTTTTCGAAGCTCTTTTGTTCCCTTACTTAGTAGCGCTCAGGGCGATTAACCCTTTCCATCCTAAAAAAGCTATAACAATGCACGCGCTAAAGCCAAAAATCTTAGGCAATGGTCAAAACTCTTAAATTTTGCAATTTTTAACTTCGTTCTTGAAGGCATAGAATGTTTCAATATTTTGAGGCTGCAAGAGTTGGGAGTTGGCTTGGATGGATTTTCAATTTTGGTTTTGGGAGTGTTCTCTTTTGTGTGTCTCCTTTTGAGATTACTGCTATAGTTTTCTTTGCCTTCTCACTTGCTACGGCCAGCGTCTTCGTTTTGAATCAATATTTTGACCGTGAGGCGGATCGAGAGAACGCGGTTAAGTCAAATCTACCTGTTGCCTCTGGCCGAATAACGCCGAGGAGGGCATTAATCTTCTCTTTCTTACTGGTCATCTCATGTTTAATTTTGGTGTTCATAGCCAACGTTCGTGTTCTCCCTTTGTTTATTGTTTACTTAGGACTATGGACTGCTTATTCCACTCCCCCACTTAAACTGAAAAGCGTACCAGTTGCAGACTTCGTGATCTCAGGTATAGGCGCTGGCCTTCTGCCATTCTTAATGGGAGGGGGATTAACCGACAAGCTAATCTACAGCATTCCATCAACTATGTTGGGTGCCATGCCACTAATGCTACTTCAGTGTGGTGGCCATATTATCCAAGCCGTTGGAGACTATGAAGCAGACCGTAAGACTGAGGTTCGCACTTTTGTTGTTAGGTATGGAAGGAAAAAGGGTGTTATTGTCGCTGGATTTATGTTTTTGACGGCAAGTTTCTCGCCATTCGTCTATTCGGCTTTTGGTTTACTCCCCTACAGACATTTATTCTTGTTTTTCGTACTCTTCCCCCTTTCCATACCGCTTATCATGCGTTATGCGGATGTGTTAAAGAACCCGTCAACAAAAAATGTCATTAACATACAGAAAACTACGAGAAAGTATGGAATTATTGGGGTAACAGTCCTATGGGCTTATGCACTACTCGCAAAAATGGCCAGCTTTTAAAGGACTAAGGGCGCAACTTTGAAAAAGCACATACGAGTTTTCCGCACCTAATTATAACCTATCACCCAAATGCGAAGTGAATGCTGTGTCTGAAACTGGAATCTAGGATAAGGGAGCCGCGCAGAAATATCCTTAGGCTGCTCTGTTGTTTAATCGCTTTATAAGGATGTTCGCATATTATGGGGTAGTAGCGTTCTGTTGTGAAGGACGAGAAGAACACAGTAACGTTACAGACTGCAATCAACAATAAAAGGAGTGATGGAAAATGGCGGAAAAATCGGGAATTGTTTTCATTGGAAGTAAACCACCAATGGACTATGTTCTAGCAGTTATTACAAGACTATCGGCGAGCAATGCTAAGGAAGTAATTTTGAAAGCCCGAGGACGAGCAATAACAACGGCTGTTGATGTAGCTGAAATAACCAGAAATCGCTTCCTAAAAGACCTAAAAGTAAGCAAAATCGCGATAGGAACAGAGGAGATGCCACCGAGAGAGGGCGAAAACAGAGCACGGATGGTTTCAACAATGGAAATAACCCTTACAAAAGAGTAGGAAAACCCTGCGCGCGCTTGGGGACTAATTATCTAATCGCTCAAATTCTGATTTGTAATATGAGGAATTGCGTTTTGCGAAGGTTATCCTGTTCCTGTTATGACCCTACTCCATATGATAGAGACAGAAAAGATGGAAAAAAGAAAGAAAGTGGCACGGTCTCAGCAAACGTTGCTGGATAAGTGCCCAGAATGCGGTAGTGTAAACCTTATCCATGATTATGATACTGGTGAGACTGTTTGCGGGGACTGCGGAATCGTCTTATACGGGCAAATGATGGATAAAGGACCAGAATGGCGCGCCTTCACCCAAGAAGAGAAAGCCTCAAGAAGCCGCGTTGGGATGCCAACATCTTATTCTGTTCATGATAAAGGCTTGTCAACAGCCATAAGCCAAGTTGACCGTGACGCTTTCGGAAGAAAACTTCCATTATCAACGCGCCTGCAGATGTGGCGCCTGAGGAAATGGCAGATCCGTTCTAGGGCGCATTCTTCAGTTGACAGAAACCTAGCCCAGGCAATGGCTGAGCTTGACCGCCTATCCGACAAGGTCTACATTCTACGGCCAATCAAAGAGAACGCTGCGGTCATTTACCGTAAAGCCTTAGATAAGAGCTTAGTCCGCGGCAGGTCTATCGCAGCCATAACGGCTGCTGCGGTTTATGCGGCTTGCCGCGGAAGTGGAACCCCAAGAGCACTTCATGAAATCGCAGAGGCAAGCCTAGTCGATAAAAAGGACGTTGCCCGTTGCTACCGACTTTTGCTACGTGAACTTGATATGCACATGCCCATCGCTGACCCCCTTATGTACGTTTCAAAAATCGCTGAAAGAACAGGAATTTCGGGCAAGACGCAGGGAATTGCTATACAGATTCTTCGAGAGGCTAGAAAGAAGCGGGCTGCTGCCGGAAAGGACCCTATGGGTTTGGCTGCTGCGGCACTGTACATTGCTTGTTTGCAGAACAACGAGAAAAAGACACAGAAGGACATCGCCGAAGCAGCAGGCGTCACTGAGGTCACGGTGAGAAACCGCTATAAGACCCTGAAAAGGCAGCTGAAGCTAGAATTACCGGACTAATCATCTTTGCTTTCTTCTCAAATTTTCAGGATGCCTTTGCATTGGAGCAGGAGATGCTTTGGTGAAGCCGCTGAAAGCCCAAAGGGGGTTGTGTCGGAGAAATCTCCACCTCTTGAATCTGAGGCTTTATAATAGGTGTTTAAAGGCTTCACTATAAGAAGTGGTGTTTCATGCGCGCGCTTTATTCTATAAATTGAAAGAAGTGTTTTAAAAATAGATGAACAAAAGCTTTTGAAAAGATTAGAAGAGATTGAAAAAATGGGGGAATGAGGGGGTGCAAACTTGATGCCTTATGCCTTCTCCACTCACATCGGCTTTACTTGCGACTTCTGCCTTTTTTGGCCGTATTCGGTGTGCCTAAATAATCTTCTTGCTTAGTACTTCTCGGAAGGACTTCTTGCACTTTGGACAGTCGAAAAGGCCGATTTCTAACTGAGTTCTTTTTCCAGCTTTGGATGGGCGTCCAGCCATTGTCCACTTCTTCCTAGGCGATGAAACAACTGTTCCACATTTTTTACATTTTCCCATTTATTTTCCTCCAATACATCTTGATAACCATGGTCTATGATGATGACAGATAAAACACTTTCCACTGTTTTCGGATACAAACGCGTTCTACTTTACTACGATGAGGAATGTACAAACGAAGGCGATAGGCGATTAACGTATGAAGTTTTATTCGTAGAATATGAGGTTTTGTTCCTCCAAGCTTCCGTGAAGCTTATGCACTGCGTCATAAACGTCCTGTTCTCTCTTCGCTCCGGTGCAAACAAGGCTCCCGCTTGCGAATATCAGTATGACCACCTTTATAAAAGCCTTATGTTGCCAGTCTATAGAAGCCTTCCCACACATCCCCTTTTTTCTGTGAGCGCACTATGATTTAAAATGGCTCTCTCCTCCAAACATTATAAGGACATTGGTTCCAGCAGTAGCTACCTCCCTTAAAAACACAGCTCCGGCATTCAGGCATATCAAAAAACCTAGGCTTACTCACAACCCTTCCACAGTACGGATATACCACGAAGTCTCACTTTTAGTTTGTGGGTAGTGCTTTTCCAAGCTTGAGCGCGCGCTAGCCAAGTTAAAATCATTCTTCCTAAGGCTATCGCCGGTTAAGTTCGTCAGCCTCGAAATCCTTTGAGAGTTCCTCGATCAACTTTCTTTCCTTAGGAGTCAGCCTCTCAGGAGTTCGGACGTTTACATGGACAAGTTCGTCTCCTCGACCATAGGTACTTTTCATCCCTTCTCCTCTTAGTCGGAGCATGGTGCCACTCTGTGTCCCAGGTGGAACCCGAATTGTTTTTTCGCTAGTTAGTGTCGGAACTCTTATCTCAGTACCCAGACTAGCTTGGGCAAAATTGACATTAGCCTCATATACAAGATCCAACCCTCTCCTTTCTAGGCATGGATGGGGTTTGATTCTTATCTTCACGTAGAAATCTCCTGGTGGGCCGTCATAAGGGCCGTCTTCGCCTTGCCCTCGGAGGACTAGATGATCACCATTATTAAAACCGGCTGGCACTTTAACCTTAAATCGCACCTTCCTTTCTTCGAGTCCATCGCCTTCACATGTCCTGCACTGTTTCTGAGCTACCTCTCCTCTACCGTTACAACGGTCACAGGAAACGATCACTTGTCCGAAACCTGAGACAGCTTTTATTCTGTGCCCAATTCTTCCTGAACCGTGACATTTTGGACAAGTCACCAAATGACTGCCAGGTTCAACGCCCAAACCACCGCATTTAGTGCATCGTTTCATCCTTGGTAAAGTGACTTCCAGCTCAGTTCCGAAAGCAGCTTGTTCCAACGTGATCTCCATTTGGGCTTCTAAGTCGCGGCCGCGATGAGGTTCAGGTTGACCTTGCTGAAAGGTGAAGCCTCCGCCGAAGATTCGATTGAAGAGATCGTTACCATCGAAACCAAATTCTGAAAAGACATCTTGGAAGTTCTGGCGGTTGTAGATGTCTTCCTGCTTGTATTGCTTCTTGAATCCTTCGAAACCTGAGGCATCGTACTGGCGCCTCTTCTCGGGGTCGGAGAGAATGGCGTAAGCCTCTGACGCTTCCTTGAATTTTTCTTCAGCGTCAGATATCTTGCTCCTATCTGGATGATATTTGAAGGCGAGCTTGCGGAATGCGCGCTTGATTTCTTCTTGAGACGCATCCCGACTGATCCCTAATACATCGTAATAATCCAGTTTGCTCGCCAAGTTAAGCAATCACCAGAATATGATAGTAGATGACAAGGTGAAAAGGTTATTTCTTCTCCTCGTCCACGACCTTGTAGTCTGCTTCTACGGTCTTCTTTCCCTGTTGTTCTTCTTCGGGTGGTTGAGCTTCCTGGCTCGCTTGTTGTTGAGCTCTTTGAGATGCTGCCTGCTGGTAGACTGTTGCACCTGCCTCCTGAACTATCCTTCTTAGCTCTTCGACCTTGGCACTGATTTCAGCTAATCCTCCCGCTTTTAATGCGTCTTTCAGTCCCTGAAGGGACTCTTGAATTTTCGTCTTCTGATCGATAGGGAGTTTGTCGCTAATCTCGCCTAAGGTCTTCTCAGTCGTATAAATCAGGGAATCGGCGGTGTTTCGAATTTCAGCCTCCTCTTTGGTGCGTTTATCTTGTTCGGCAAACTGTTCTGCCTCTTTTATCATTCGATTTTTCTCTGTTTGGCTGAGCTTGGTTGAAGCAGTAATTTTGATTCCCATCTGATTGCCAGTGCCTAAGTCTTTCGCAGAAACATTCAGAACGCCATCCGCGTTGATGTCGAATGTTACATCAATTTGTGGGATACCTCGAGGTGCTGGTGGAATGCCAGTAAGGTTGAATTGACCTAAGCTGATATCGTCCTTTGCCATGCTACGTTCCCCTTGTAGCACATGTATGGTGACGGCTGTCTGTGAGTCAGCAGCTGTCGTAAAGGTTTGGCTCTGTTTAACAGGTATTGTTGTGTTCCTTTCGATGACCTTTGTTAAGACGCCGCCTAGAGTTTCTACCCCAAGGGAAAGAGGAGTTACGTCGAGAAGCACTATATCTGAGATCTCCCCTGTGAGGACTGCTCCTTGAATGGCGGCGCCGATGGCCACGCATTCCATCGGGTCGATACCTCTTTCAGGCTTCTTACCTATTATGTCCTCGATGAATTGCTGAACAAGTGGCATCTTCGTCTGTCCACCCATGAGAATTATCTTGTCAATTTGCACCTGCGTCAGCTTCGCTTCCGATAGGGTTTTAAGGATTGGCTCCCTGATCTTCTCCACTATAGGTCTGGTTAATTGTTCAAGTTTCGCTCTTGTTAGAGTTATGTGAAGATTCTTCGGGCCTGTAGCATCAGTGCTAATATATGGAAGATCTATGTCGGTAGTTATCAGGTTTGATAGATCTATCTTGGCTGTTTCAGCTGCATCCTTCAAGCGCGCCATAGCTTTCACATCTCCCCTGAGATCAATTCTTGTTTCGCGCTTGAACTCTGAAATAATATAATCTATAACAGCTTGGTCGAGATCCGCTCCACCTGTTTTTGTGTCTCCACTTGTAGCTAGAACTTCGAAGACGCCTCCACCGAAGTCCATAATCGTGGTGTCGTTTGTGCCACCACCGAAACTGAAGACCAGGATTTTCAGTTCTTGACCAGCTTTGTCCAGACCATAGGCTAGGGCTGCTGCCGTCGGCTCGTTCACAATTCTTGTTACTTTCAAGCCTGCAATCTCGCCAGCGTCTATGGTCGCTTGGCGCTGATTGTCGTTGAAATGTGCGGGGACCGTTATCACTGCCTTGGTGATCTTCTCACCAAGATAAGTCGCAGAATCACGTAGAATCTTCTGTAGAATTAATGCCGAGATTTGTTGCGGTGTGTACTCTTTCCCAAAAACCTTGACTTTATAGTCCGTACCCATTTTTCGCTTGATTTCGCGTATCGTCCCCTCTGGGTTGGTAATAGACTGTCTTCTTGCAGGTTCACCAACAAGTAGCTGTCCGTCCCTAGTAAAAGCGACGACGGACGGGAACATCTTTCCCGCCACTGTTACTCCCTCAGCGCTCGATATTATGGTTGGTTTTCCTCCGATGATCACGGCCGCAGCTGAATTTGTGGTTCCAAGATCGATTCCCAATATCCTTTCTATTTTTTCGTTACTCATCTTTCATTCACCTTTTCAACTTTAACAGAGTCCGGAGAACATGCTACTTTCGCCAAGCTCGGTCTAAGCACCTTGCCGTTCAAGACGTAGCCTTTTCTGACTTCTTGTACAACCATTCCCACAGGGTAGTCGCATGTTTCAATTTCCTGCACAGATTCGTGCATGTGCGGATCGAAGGGTTTTCCAATGGCCTCTATGGGACTTAGCCCCTCACAACTGAGCACTTTCCAAAGTTTTTTCCTTACCATCTCCATCCCTTCTAGGAGACTGGAATTCTTCGCTTTCTTCGCCTCGTCTAGCGTAAGATCTACCTCCTCAGCGACTGTTAATATTTGCATGATTAGCTTCGCCTTTTCCCTTGTCACTCCTTCATCGATGCGCTTCTGTATATGTTTCTGAAGGTTTTCAAGGTCAGCTCGAGCGTATCTGAGCTGGTTAAGATACGTCTCCTCAAGTTTGGTTTTCTTCTCTAGCGAAGACCTGAGATCTGCTACTTTTTTGGTGCATTTAGCTTCTTTTCCACCGTCGATTTCTTTGTTATCAGACTCGGGAGACATCTTGGCCTCTACAGACTCCTTTTAAACATATGTAATGTTCCCTATTTTATTTTCTTTGCGCGCGCGCTCGTGGCCCAAGCGTAGACTTGATGGCTTCACCGATTACTCTAGCAGCCATTATGTTGTTTCTCTGTGCCTCCTTCTCTCTACTCCTGGAAGTTCCTTCCTTCAAAATAAGTACAGGTTGTCCAGACTGGGGTTGTGTTAAATATGCCATAGTTATCTTCCAACTTCAAATTTGATCAAGTAGAAAATAAAGTTTTCGCTGCTTTGTGGATTAATTAAGGTTTTTCTGTCGTTTCTCTATTATTTTTGAGGGGTGAGAGTGTTGATGGACCAGAAGAGTGTTGATGAACGGCTTGTCAGGCGTGGGGAGCTGCTTCTCAGCCTAGAGTTTCTAGAGAGGTATGCGGACGAGTTAGAGGCTATGAATCGAGGTAAAGAAGGCCGACCTTTCACTTTAACCAACTCTTACATCGTATTTTTTGGCTGTTGTACGTTACCTTTTCGGGTTTCCTTACAGGCAGCTTGAAGGCTCACCAGAGTGTTGAATCGTCTGGTTTCCAAGCTTCCGTCAATAGACTATTCTGGGCTTAGGAGACGCATTCTAGGAGTAGATCTCTCACCATACGAGAGCCTGGAAGGTTCAAACGACCTCATCATAGCTGTGGACTCGACTGGAGTCAGTGTTCACAAGGCTGGAGGCTGGGTTGAACGTGAGTATGGAAAGAAGAAACGATGCGTCAAAATCTTCTTCGCTGTAGACGTGGAGACGCAGGAGGCTTTAGCCATGATGGTCACAACAGACGGCACACACGACTCAAGCGTGTTCCCACACCTGTTGAGGAAGGCTGAAAGTCACGGTAAAGTCTCCAAGGTCATTGCGGATAGAGCCTTCGACAGTTCAAGGCTCTACGAACTGCTTGAGACGAAGGGGATAGAAGCCGTCATCAAGCCACGCCGGAATAGAGGATTCGCCGTGGAAAAGGTGTAAATCATCAGTGACACTCCAAAAGAAAGTTGAGAAAGGCTTCATAGATTGGTGTGTCGAAGTAGGAGTACCATTAGAATGGGGGAGTTTGTTGCGGGGGATCACCTTGTTCGTCTGATGCAGAATTAACGCATTTTTTTCATTATTTTCCGTATTTTTATGATTATTTTTGAAAAGCTGGAGGATAGAAGGCGGTTTTGGACATTGCATGCATGCCGTGCAGCGTTATCGTTTCCGAGGAATCCCTCTTGGACGTGCTGGAGCACGGGGTCCTCCGGGCCCGAGGGGATTTGAACCCCTGTTCTCCGGCTTTCTCTCGTTGACGACCGGAGGCTTGCGCATCCTTTTTTTGATTCGGCGCCTTAATCCATACTCGGCTACGGGCCCAAAAGAGAATTATGCGTGGCTGGAGTTAATTGTTGTTGTGTATGGTTATGTTTCGATTAGTTCTTCGTTCATCCACCACGCCTTTTTTTTGCCTGATTTTTCTCCAGCGTAATAGTCTATTATGGATTTTCCAAGTTGTTTTTTGGATTTTTTCTGTATTCTTCTGAGTCTGTTCAGTATTAGCCATCTGTTTGTTTTGAGGTATTCTGCCAATTCTGGTGTGGTTCCGCCTTTGTAGTGGATGAGATAATCTATTATTTTGTGGTCTATTTCATCTATGCAGAAGGTGTGTGGATTTGTTTTTCCGCGTTCGTATGTAAGCAGTTCCAAGTCTGCAAGATATTTTCTTATTTGTGCAAACTCCTTTTCCATTTTGTTAAGTCTTTGCTCCAGCTCCAGAATTTTGTCGGGTTTCGGTGTCTTTTGGAGTTTCTCCATTATTCCATCTCGGATGAAGCTGCTTCTTTCTCCTTCTGGAACTCGTAAAATCATTTCCTTATAGACTTCTTCTGGTATTTTCACTGATATAGCCCGCAACTTCACGAATTTTCTCACCTTGCCACTAATACTGGCTATCAATCATTTCATATTTAACTTACACAGTTTTCTTTAGGAAATCTTTTAAGACGAACAACTCAACCTACAATCGAAGCCTATTTGAAGTGATAGATAATGATTAGAAAAACCACGATTTCCCTTATCAAATGTGATGTTGGTTCTTTAGCGGGGCATCATGTTGTCCCAGAACCACTATTTAATATTGCGGAGAAAAATCTGAAAAAGGCAAAACAAGAAGGATTAATCAACAATTACCATGTTTTCAATGTTGGAGATGATCTGCAACTTCTTATGGTTCACGGAAGAGGCGAATCAAATCCAGAAATTCACAAGCTTGCTTGGAACACGTTTCAAGAAGCCGCAAAAAAAGCCTTAGAACTAAAGCTTTATGGTGCTGGACAAGACCTTTTGAAAACAGCCTTTAGCGGAAACGTGAGGGGCATGGGTCCGGGAGTGGCTGAAATGGAAATAGAGGAAAGAGGTTCTGACCCAGTTGTCGTTTTTGCAGCAGACAAGACTTCGGCTGGTGCTTTTAACCTTCCATTGTTTCGCACATTTGCCGATGCAATGAATACTGCTGGACTTGTAATTGATCCGGACATGGCTGGCGGCTTCAAATTTGAGGTATTGGATACTGTTGAGAATAAGATTGTTGTTGTCAAATGTCCTGAAGAAGTGTATGAGCTAGTTGGGCTCATTGGAACTGTAGGGCGATACATGGTTTCACGTGTTTGGAGGGCTAGAGATGACTTGATATGCGCCGTCGGCAGCGTAACCAAACTTTCGAAGATCGCTGGCAAATACGTTGGAAAGGATGATCCTGTGCTTATTGTACGTGCGCAACACGGGCTGCCAGCTTTAGGTGAGATTCTTGTGCCTTTCATGCACAGTTATCTGGTTGCGGGATGGATGCGTGGAAGCCACTGGGGTCCATTAATGCCTGTTAGTGTAAAAGACGCAAAATGCACGGTTTTTGACGGTCCTCCAAGGATTGTTGCTTTAGGCTTTCAAGTTTCAAACGGCAAAATTGCAATGAATGATAACGGAAAACCTATGGTGGCTGACTTGTTTGATGATCCAGCTTTTGACATGGCTAGGCATGAAGCCATGGAGTATGCTTCTATGCTTAGACGTATGGGTGAGTTTGAACCAGCACGTTTAGGCATTGAAGAGATGGAATACACAACCCTGCCACAGATTCTGGAAAGACTCAAAGAACGTTTCAAACCGTTCTAGATCCGCGTTTGATTACTAGACACAACTGCGTGCCTTATTTTCAAGAGTTCATCGCATCGACGTTTAACAGTTTCATAGAGTCTATTGCGTAACTCCTCTCCAGTCGCTCTTCTCTCTTTAATCAGCAAAATTTTTCTTCCAAGTTCTATGTCGCCTAACGCTGTGAACCACGCTTCAAAATCTCCTCGGTCAGTATGAAATTCTATAGAGCTTACGTCAACTTTCAAGATTTTGTCGCAGAAATCTTGGAGGTTCGCTGCAAAAACATTTAAGGGCTTTCCGACATCCGCGTAGAAGTGAAATGATTTTTCTGCTGGTAGGTACTCCAAGATCTGTTGAGCCTTTTCTCCATTGATTTCCGGGAAACCAAATGCGCTTTTTCCCTTTTCTGTTATGATGTAACGCCCCTTTTCAGGCGTCATCACGTATCCCATTCTGGTAAGTCCTATAATGTGCATCATAACAGAAGGGAAACCTAATCCAACCTCTTCAGCTATCTTAACAGCCTTAGCAGGCCCATCAAGCACCCACATAGTCTCAAGAACCAGTCTCTTAACAGGTGACAGTTTCATTTTCACTACATCCTATAACTATTATATGCACAATCTGTTTTTCAGACTTTCTATTGCCTTATTCAAAAAGTGAAAAATGCGTGTACGGAAAATGCCTTCTTTTCTTCCGAAAACGTAAATAATAGCGGACTCATTACTAATAAAGCTTAAAAACATAGTAAGACGGGAAAATTCAATGAAAATGGCTGTACTAGTATACGAGTATCCACCGAAAATTGTCGGTGGTTTAGGAACTTACGCAGCTGAAATCACACGAAAGTTTGTTTTAATGGACCACGATGTTACTGTTTTCACAATGAATGATGACACCCGCAGCCTTCCAACCAGAGAGATTTGGCGTGGCATAGAAATTCACCGTCCATTACACATTGACATTTCAGATTCGCTGCCAGATGTTATTGCAGAAGACATCAAGAAATGGGGTCGAGGCATCAATTTGTTCTCTAAAATCCTTATCTACAACTATCTAAGCGCTTCAAAACTCGTCAACGAACTCATAAGAAAAGAAGACTTCAAATACGACATCGTAATTGCACATGACTGGCTTTCCGCCATCTCTGGAATAACCATCAAAAAGGAGCTTGGATTACCCTTCGCATTTCACGTCCACTCCACTGAGAAAGGAAGAACCCTTGGGAACGGCTCAGAAGTAGTAAGCAACATCGAGCTTCACGGCGCAAAAGCAGCAGATCTAATTGTAACAGTTTCATACGCTATGAAAGACGAACTCACAAAACTTGGTTTTCCGAAAGACAGAATCCAAGTGTGCTACAACGGCGTTGACGAGCAAAAATATAATCCAGAGACAGGGAACACCGAGCAATCTAGAAAGCTTAGAGCTTCTTATGGTATCAAAGATGAAGACTTGATGATTTTGTTCATTGGGAGACTCGTAGGTGTTAAAGGAGTTGACAGGCTTATAATGGCTATGCCCCATGTTTTGCAGAAGAAACCGAATGCAAAACTTGTCGTAGTAGGGTTAGGCGATCTGCAAGATTACCTAGCTAATTTAGTCAAGACCATGAGACTGGAGAATTCTGTGAAATTCCGCTTCGAATTCATTCCAGAAGAAGAACGCATCCTCCACTACGCCGCTTGCGACGTAGCAGTTTTCCCAAGCCTCTATGAACCGTTCGGAATAGTTGTCCTCGAAGCCATGAGCATGGAGCGCCCAGTCGTTGTCGGAGCAGCTGGCGTCAGCGGGATGCGGGAGATAGTCATTCCATGTGGCGATGAACAATGCGGTTATCACGTTAACCCCAGACATCCACCAGACATCGCTTGGGGTATAGTCAGTGCTTTAGAAAATCCTGAGAAGATGAAATGGCTTGGAAAAAACGGTAGACAAAGGGTCTTAAACGATTTCACATGGGACAAGATAGCTGAAAGAACAATCGCGTTGTATGAAAACATAATTAAGCGTTAAGCTATTGCTGAAGCCTAAACTTTTACGGGTGAGCTTTTGAGTTCCAGCAACCGTCTAAGCCTAAGAAAGAAGGTTGCAAGGGAAGCCGCTCACCTTCTCTATTTTGGAGTTGAAAAAGAATACAAACAGGCTAAACTGAAGGCTGCAAAAACTTTTGGAGTCCACTTTCTTCCAACGAATCTTGAAGTTGTAATTGAATTTGACAGGATAGCAGAAGAAAAAGAAGGTGCAACAAGGAAAGAGCGTTTAATTGAGATGCGCAAACAAGCCCTAGAGCTTATGAGAATTCTAAAGCCGTACAATCCAGTTTTAATCGGAAGCGTCTGGCGTGGAACAATACATCGTGAAAGCGACATCGATATAACTGTGTACTCTGACAAACCAAACGACGTTCTAGAAGCAATAAAACAAAACAACCTCAGGGTTATGCAAACTGAATGGGCTACGGTCACAAAAGAAGGACTAAAGAAAACATCCTTTCACATTTACTTGGAATTACAAACAAAAGAAAAAGCCGAAATAATTGTCCGAAGCCCAGAGGAAGCCAATCATAAAGAAAGATGTGAAATATATGGAGACACAATCACTGGTCTTCGCATACAAAAATTAGAAAAGATACTTCAAGAAAATCCAACCCAACGGTTTGTCCCCTACTAGTGTTAATAGTCAATTCAAATATGTTTAAATATGTGATTCTCAATACATCAAAATAAGGATACATTGCCGGAATCGAAGGTGCCAGTATGGAACTGGACAAAAAAGCGTTCAGAAAACTCTTCCCCAACCTTGTTGAAGAATTAGAATCCAGCAAAAACAAGGTTGCAATAAACTCTGTGAGAACAGACGTCAAAACCGGAGAAAAAGCAGTGTCTAAAAGGTTCACCCACTATGCACCCGACGTAATCGATTTTATTCGGCGATGCGACACAGAAGAACTAGCTGAAGAAATAATCAGTTACATGGAAAAAAGAGGAGAGATAAAAAAGCAATATGCGAAAAAACTTAGGAAACAACTTGAAGAGAAAGGTGTGCGGAGCTTCGGATCTAAAAAAGAAGAAAACTACTATTTTTAACATGGCGAACAATAGCAAGTGCAATAGCTATAAACAAAGGAATAGCAACTCCTTTTCATTTTCGTCCTCTCATCCTCAGAAACTCCGCCCTTCAATTAGGGCTAGGCGGTGAACACGTGTCCAACGCAACTAGCATTGGCTTATCCATTTAACTTATCTGTTTTTAAGCGTTTAAGCTTTTTTTGTCAAAAGTCACTTTTCCTCTGGTTGCAGCCCAAGGAATCTTGGACTCAGCAAGTGTCTCCTTCGCGGTTAGGCGTCGCTGACGCCTCTGTTTTCGGTATTTATTTACGAGAAAAGAACGACGATTTCCCCGTGGCAGTAGCAAAGAATGTTGAAGAAGTTAATAAGCTGGCGAAGGTAAGGTTTGAATGCGTAACTCATGGGTATGATGACGGCGGCAAGCTGTTTCGGAAAAGGAAACAAATATTAAACGCAATAAAATGATAAGCAGACACTGAAAAACACAAGAGCAATAAATGAGCTTGTTAATAAATAGAAAGCCCAAAGTTACAGAAAATGGACGGAGGAAAACGCATGAAGAGAAAAGTCTTAACGTTCGCCTTAATTATCGTTACATTGATTCTTATCTCCTTCCCCACTTTTATGACTAAAAGTGCTAAGGCCGCAGACACTGATTATAGCATAGAAAAAGTGAATCATACAATAGAAGTTATGTATAACGGCTACATCTTCATAAACGACACTGTGCAAATAAATGGCACAGCATCCGATGGTTTTCTTATAGGATTTCCATACAAGTATGGCTCACATGTTCTTCGATGTGTAGCTTATAACGCGACTGACGTTTTCCCAGTGAGCCTTAATGTCCCCTTAGAAAATCGCAGTGGTTTCTATGGCGCGAAAATAGGCTTTCTAGAAGGGACACCACAGGTATTCACTGTTGGATTTGTACTCTCAAACAACCTCATTGTGCAAGAATCCGATATTGTGCAAGAATCCTATAATGTAAGCCTAGACTTCCCAAAATATCCGAGCTTGACAAAAAACGCGGTCAAGTGTGACGTTTCGATTCTTTTACCAGAGGGTTCAATGTACATCGGCGGGACTGTCGGCGCTCTTAAATATTCGCAGGAAAATTTGCCAACTTTCACCAATTCGCCTGCAAACGTAACTTTTTCGTTGACCGAAGGTGCAATGCAAATAGTTGACATAAAGGAGCTGAAACGTGAGATAAAAATAACCGGTACGGGCGAGATAGAAGGCATAGATTCCTACCGTGTAACAAACAAGGCTCCGCAAGGAACTAGTTTCATCGAGATAGTTTTACCACACAACGCCTCTAACCCAAGTGCGTATGACAAGCTTGGAAGAGGATTGACAGTAGATACGACTGGAAAAACAAACAGATATACAGTTTCCTTCGCGTCACCCTTAAAAACTGAAGAATCAGCTGTTTTCACCGTGAGATATTGCTTGCCTCGTGAAGTCTGCATTGAGCAAAATGAACGGACAAATTTCGACATTACATTTCCATTGTTCGAGCATTTGGACTACTACATTGATCGGTCGTATGTAACATTCGTTTTGCCAGAGGGTGCTAAAATATTAAGCTTCGAAAACGTCTCGGTTGCCGGTTCTTATAGCATAACCAGAGATGTTTTCCAAGAAAGGTTAACCATAGACAGGCAAGGCGTGTTTTCGCTGGATAGCTTCAGCGTGGGGATAACGTATGAATATGACCTTTTGTGGTTGTCTTTCCGTCCTACACTGTGGATGTGGGCTTTAGCAACTGTTGGATGTGCAATAGTTGTTGTTTGGAAGAGACCTAAGGCTGCAATTTCGGTTACTGTGCCTAAAGTAGCGGTGGGAGTTCGTTCAAGGGATATTAGATCTTTTGTTGATGCGTATGGGAAGAAAAGGAAAATAATTTTGGAATTTGAATCTCTGAAGATAAGGGTGCGTAGAGGAAAGGTTCCGAGACGTCGGTACAAGGTGCGGAGAAGAACACTCGAAACGCAGCTTAATGCTTTGTCTGGAAGCCTAACGGATTTGAAGGAGAAACTGCGAGCGGCTGGAGGACGTTATAGAGATTTGATGCGGCGGCTTGAGGTTGCGGAAACTGAAATCAGTGGAGTTGAAGCGAACATTGAGAGCATTGAAGTGCGTCACCGCCGAGGAGAGCTTTCACTAGGGGCGTACCGTAAACTTCTCGCGGATTACGAGGGGAGAAAAGATAAAGCTGAAACAACAATTAACGAAATTCTAATAAGAATACGTGAAGAAATCCACTAACAAACCCAAAAGTTTTTATTTCGTTGTTCAAAATTCATGAGACTCTAGTTGAAGAGGGCAGAAAAATGGTGAAGATCGTAGTTGATAATGATAAATGCACTGGGTGCGGCACGTGTGTAGAGACTTGTCCTGTGGAGGTTTTCGAGATGAAAGATGAAAAGTCTGTCCCGGTAAAAGTTGAAGAATGCTTGGTTTGTAGAGCCTGCGAAGCTCAGTGCCCAGAAAGTGCAATTCAAGTAATCGAGTAGCCTTTACATTCCGCTTTTTATCTATACGTTCCAGAAAGCCTTCTGAACCCGTTTCACTTCCTTTATAACCTTTTCACCTTGCTCATTAATGCGTTTTCTAGTTATGCGAACCTTATCTTCTATACTGTAAATTACCCCGCTCATCTTCGCAACGGCTGCCACAGCTAATTTCCCAATAAATCTTAGACTGTAACCTCCCTCAAGCACCAATACAAGTTTTCCTCCGCACATTTCTGAAGCCGCATTAAAAATTGTTTCATAAACTTCTTCGTAGCACAAGGCGGACAGAGAAAGACTTCCTACAGGATCTGCGTGATGGCCGTCTAAACCAGCGGATACCAGTACGAATTGTGGCTTGTACTGTTTTATTATGGGCTTTACAATTTCATTTATTGCCTTCAGATAAATCCGGTCGCCTGTTCTGAATGGTAGAGGAACATTTACATTGTAACCTAAACCTTCTCCTTCTCCGATTTCATCTATGAAACCTTTTCTTGGAAATTCTCGTGGGTCCTCATGTAAGCTTACGTATAATACTTTGTTGGTTTCGTAGAAGATTTCTTGCGTACCGTTTCCATGATGGGCATCTATATCTAATAGCAGAATCCTCTTCAATTTGAATTCTCTGAGCAGATATTTTGCGGCTATAGCAATGTTGTTGAATATACAAAAGCCGCATGTACTGTATTTTCCAGCGTGATGCCCTGGGGGTCGAACCAAGGCGAAGGCATTCTGAAATTTTTCCTCCATCACAAGGTTAACAGCCTTCAAGGTTCCACCGACAGCATAAAGGGCAACATCAAAACTTTCTGGCGAAACCACAGTATCTCCTTCCACATCTAAAAGGCCTCCTCCTGATTTACACAGATTCACTACAAATTCAATGTATTCTATACCGTGGACGAGTTCAACGTCCTTCAATCGAGCCTTTTCCGGTTCAACAAACTGCCAATTTCTGACGCCTTGAAGTTTGCTTTTCTTCAACTCTCTAACAATTGCACGGAGACGCCTTGCCGATTCAGGATGACCTCTGCCAGGATTATGCCGATAATAAGCAGGTGAAAAGACCACGGCTGTTGTGCTCACGTTATCATTCCCTTAAAAACTGTTTGAAACATTTTCTGCAAGTATTCTCTTGTGGAATATCCTTTCTTTTTGGCTAGTTTTTTGATGACTTTGTTCACGCCTGTTGCGTATTGTATTGCTCTTTTCGGCTTTTTCACTATGAAACGTGGAAGCCGTATGTCCTCAGCCATCTTTCTTAACACAGTTTTTCTTAACATGTCATTCGGTGACTCTATCTTAAGCTGCAATGAAAGGCTTGCAGCAAATTTTGCCAGCTGATATGTTGCAAAGGGTAAGCGAAGTTCTACGTTGTGGAAGTTGCAGATTTTGCTGTCTCTTTCAAAGTTGTTTTCATACATTCCTGCAATGTCGTTGAAAATAGTTTTCTGCACAGATTCTTCGCCATACCGCATATAATCATTCAAGTATCGCTTGTAGCCTCCGAAAAGTTCATCTGCACTCTGTCCAGCAAGCATAACCCTAAATCCCATATCCGAAGTCTCTTCCGCTGTCCAAAAGACTGGAATGCCTATGCTTGTTTTGACGGGATTTGCCTCTTCAATCAACCACAAAACTCTAGGAAGAACTGCCTCTACGGCTTTTTCACTGTAAAGATGAATGTGAAGTGGCAGGTTCAGCGCTTCCGCCGCCTTTTTTGCATGTTCAATTTCAGGCTGGTTTTTTAGGCTCACAGAGACCAGGTGCACTTCTACTCCGAACTTTTTGGCTAAAAACGCGATTATACTGCTGTCTAGACCACCGGAGAAGGCAACTGCAACTTCTTTAAGTCCCAAAACTCTTTCTTTGACGGATTTTTGCAAAAGGCTGCCTAATTTTTTGGCTGCAGCTTGCATAGTGGTTTGCTTTGTTCTTGCATGAACGAGTGTTTTCGCGGGCTTGAACTTGAAACCATGTTTATCAACATTGGCTATGTGTCCCGGCGGAAAGGAATGTGCCTTTTTTATTCCAATTTTCAATAATGCCTTGCGCTCAGATGCTAAAGCCGATAAATCCGTGTTTTCACCGTAGTAGAGCGGGTATAACCCTAAAGAGTCTCTCCCAGCAATAAGTCTTCCGGATTCAGCCACCGCAAAAGCGAAGCCGCCCTCAAAATCCTTGATAAGGAACTCTACATTTCTTAAATTCTGATTCAGTTTTTCAGTGACGAACTCCACACTGGAAAATTCCATGTTAAGCGAATAGATTCTTCCCTCAAAAACAAACGTTCCTTCATGGAATTTTATTGGTTGTGGTATGTCTGACGTAAGAATTTTTGAGAAGACATTACCAATAAGTATAGGTGAGTTTGGGTCTTTGTCTTTTAAATCGTCGATGGATTTTCTTATGATCACAGTTGTTGGTGATGCCAGTCCGAAGGTTTCAGCGCCTTTATGCTTTAACATTTTGAGCATGGTAACTGCTGTTTTTGCGACATTTTCGTTCTTTTTGCTTATAACAGCGGTTATTGCTCCCATGTGGAAGAAGCCTCTTGATACGGTAAAGCATTAATCCTTAATCGGCTTATCTTATTTTGCAGGGAGCGATAATTTGCCTATTCTTCCTATTGACACGGGCCGTTACGGAACTCCTGAAATGAAGAGAGTTTTCGAGGAAGAAACATGTGTTCAAAGGATGTTGGATGTTGAAGCAGCTTTGGCTTGGGCGCATGCTGAGGTTGGCGACATACCGAGGGAAGATGCTGAAAAAATAGCTGCAATGGCTTCGACGAAGTATGTTAAATTAAGTCGGATAAAAGAGATTGAACGTGAAATAAAGCATGATATTGCTTCTTTGGTTAGAGCTTTAGCTGAAGCTTGCGGACTAAGCGGGGCATATGTTCACTTAGGAGCGACAAGCTATGACATTGTAGATACTGCAAGAGCACTTCAGTTAAAAGAAGCTTTAGGATTAATTGAGAAAAGGTTAAGCAACCTTGAAAAGATCTTGATGGAAAAAGCCTTGCAATACAAAAGCACGTTGATGATGGGCAGAACTCATGGGCAGCATGCGTTACCGATAACGTTGGGCTTTAAGTTTGCTGTTTGGATGGGTGAAATTTCTAGGCATATTCAAAGGCTTAGGCAATGTAAAGAACGCGTTTTAGTTGGGAAAATGAGCGGGGCAGTGGGCACCCAAGCTGGTTTAGGGCTTCATGCTATTAAGATTCAAGAGCTGGTTATGCAACGGTTAGGAATTAAGTCTGCTGAAATTTCCACGCAGATCGTGCAGAGGGACCGCCACGCTGAACTTGTGTGTTTATCGGCTGTGATTGCTTCGACGCTTGATGATTTTGCCACTGAAATTCGGGAGCTACAAAGACCAGAAATTGGAGAACTTTTCGAGCCTTTCGAAGTGAAAAAGCAGGTTGGCAGTTCAACAATGCCTCACAAGCGGAATCCAATAACCTGTGAAAAGATTTGCGGTTTAGCCAAAATTGTCAGAAGCCTCGTTTTTCCCGCGTTAGAGAATGTTATAACTTGGCATGAGAGAGACTTAACGCAGTCGTCTGCAGAGCGGTTCATAATTCCTGAGGCATGCATCTTAGTTGATTACATGCTTTTCTTGATGAATAATATAGTGGCTAAGCTATACGTTGATGAGCAACACATGCTGAAAAACATTGGGTTAACCCAAGGCCGTGCCATGTCCGAAGCTGTTATGATTGTATTAACAAAAAAAGGTGCGAGTCGCCAAGAAGCCCACGAGTTGCTTAGAAAACTAACGATGAAAAGCAAAATGGAAAAGCGGCATTTTAGAGAAATCCTTCTGAAAGATGACGTTGTAGGTGGAAAGTTAAGCGAGAGAGAGATTGATGATGCTTTGAATCCGAGGAATTATTTGGGTACTGCTTTGGAGCAAGTTGAGCTTATGGTTAAAAAGACAAGAGAAGAACGTGAGGTTAGAGGATTAGCCTAGTATTCTGTCAAAGCTTTCTGTTCCCATTCTTCTCCTTTTTCAAGTTTCTTCCACTCTTCTTTTTTGACGAAGCCGCCTACTTGTTCTTTTATTTTCTTTGCCAGTCTCGGGCCTATAAGCGGCAGACTTACCAAGTCCTTGATGGCTGCATGTTTTATGTCTTCTATTGTTTTGTATCCAGCGTTGTAGAGTATACGTCCTCGAACTCTGCCCACTCCTTCAAGCTTGACAATTGGCAGTAGCTCTTTCTTTACTCCTTTCTCTATTCTTTCCATGAGCCTAAGAGTTTGCGGTCGCACTTGTTTGTTGCCGAAGAGCAGTGCCAGTTCATGGGTGGCATGAAGAAGCCATTTTGCATTTTGAATTGTTCTGTAAAGGTCTCCTGGTTGCACTCTGAACTTTTCAATTGCTTGATCTTCGCTCATTTCTTCGATCCAGCCTTTCAGAACCATGGCGGTTTTTACCTCTCCTAGGAGTTCTTCGTAGGCTATTCTGTCTTCCCACTCATCCGGTACGTCCACAAGAAGTTCTTCTTTGTGTTCTTCCATGAAAACTGCTACTTGGTCTATTTCTTGTGTGTATGGTCTCAGTTTTGGAGCCATGTCTGGCGTGTGAGCAATCATGTGGAGGAGACTTAAGTCCGTTAAATAGGCAGGTCTGTATCTTAGTGCGTTGCGGATTATGACGGCTGAAACCGGGTCTATGTATAGTTCGCTTACTCTTTTTCCGAATTTCGTGGCGGAAATGTAATCACTAGCAACATCGATCATTTCCTCGTCGTATAGGTACTTCAGAATCTTGGCTATTACGCTCTTAATTGCTTTGACATCGTATTGGTATGCGTAAAAGGTTCTTCCGAAAAACTCGTAGATTCCTCTTTCTGTGTGAGCAAAATCTGCTGCTATTGTTGCCAGCACATGAGACCTTAAGATTCTTTCAACTGCAAGTTTTGACCATATTCTCTCTGGTTTTGCAAGAATATAGCTTTCCATTAAGTAGTCTGCTTCGTCACTGTTTTCGGCTGTAAGTATTGCTTCGCCAACCTTATCATATTTTGGTCTTCCAGCTCTACCCGCCATCTGTTTGTACTCCAAAACGCTGATTGGATAATAACCATATCCAGATTCGTATCGCCTATAATCTTGAATTACAACCGTTCTAGCTGGCAAGTTTACGCCGAAAGCCAACGTAGGCGTAGCTGCTAAAACCTTAATTTTCCCACGTCGGAAAGAGTCTTCTATTACTCTGCGGTGTCCACCACCCAAACCAGCATGATGAAAAGCTGTTCCATGCTGAACTAACTCAGCCAGCAACTCACTTATCCTTGTTCTCTCTCCAGCTGCCAAGATTTTCTCAGCATCACGCGCTAGAGCACGTTTCACAGGCTTAGATAAGAGTCCTTCAACTTCGCTGGTAGCCTTTTTTGCAAGCGTGACAGCTTTTCTTCTCGTATTTGCAAAGATCAGTGCTTGTCCGCCAGATTTTATGGTGTTTAAAGCCAAGTTTATGGCTGAATTTCTTGATTTTTTCTCTATTTTTCTAGCGTCTCCATCTTTGAATTGGATTTCCTCATGCAGAACTACGCCTTCATTCAATTGAATTGGCCGCCACTCCATTGTAACATAGCCTGCTTTGAGCCATTCTGAGATTTCCTCAACATTGTTTATTGTTGCGCTTAAAGCCAAAACCTGCATGTCAGGATTAACCTGCATCAGCCTTGCTAACACAACTTCTAAGGTTGGTCCTCGCTCGCCATCATTTAATAAATGCACTTCGTCAGCAACTACAAGTGAAATCTCATCCATCCACTTGGCTCTGTGCCTTAGCAGTGAATCTGCCTTCTCATTAGTAGTCACAATTATGTCATATCTTTCGAGCCATGCGTCAGTGCTGTCGTAGTCGCCTGTGCTTATGCCTATTCTTATGCGTCTTCCATTAGACTTTCGTATTGAAGTGTATTTCTTAAATTCTTGATATTTTTCGCTTGCTAAAGCCCTCAAAGGTGTTAAATAGATGGTTTTTCCATTTTTCTCCAGTATGTGCTTAAGGGCACAGAATTCAGCCACTAGAGTTTTTCCAGAAGCTGTTGGACTTGCCAAAACAAGGTTTCTTCCTTCTAAAGCCCCAGCCTTTATTGCTTCTTCTTGTGGAGGATAAAGCTCAACGAGTCCAGATCTGATTATTATTTCTTTAACGGATTCTGGTATTGACAAGTCTGTTATTTTCACTGGAACGCGCCCATTTAAGAGCAATTACCATCTCACCAATTTAAAGTGTTACTGCAACACGAAAATCCCTTGGGTTATGTTTTTTAATATGATGTATGCTAGAAGTCCTAATGGAAGGACTTGAACTAGAATGATTGAGAACGTAAAGGAGTTGCTTAAAGCACACGAAGGTCTAAAACGCGAAGTCTATTTGGATATTGAAAATTCAAGCATGGTCCCCAAAGAAGTTGTTAACGCAATGCTGCCATACTTCAATCAACACGCATACGGTAACCCAACACTAACACACAAACCAGGCTGGGAAGCCTTCGAAACAATAATGCAATCATCACAAAAAATAGCTACATCTTTGGGCTGCAAAACACTCGAAGAAGTAAATTTCACCCCCGGAGAAACAGAAGCCAACAACCTAGCACTGATGGGAACGGCTTTTTCGATGAAGGATAAGGGTAAAAAAATTGTGATTTCCGAAATTGAACCTTTGAGCGTTTTGCATGTCGCTGATCTGCTCAATAAATATGGATTTACTACGGTGAAAATCCCAGTTGACGGCGAAGGCTTCATCAACCTCGAAAAACTGAGGGATGCTGTAGATAAACAAACAATCCTCGTAAGCGTGTCAACCGTGAACCACGAGATTGGAACAATAGAACCAGTGAAAGAAGCATTGGAAATAGTGAAAGACAAAAACTCTGAAACCATATTTCACACAGATGCATCAGACGCTTATGGAAAAATCCCACTTGATACACGAGAGTTAAATGTGGATTTAGCAACGATAAGCAGCTACAAGATTTTGGGGCCAAGAGGAATAGGTGCATTATACGTTAAGGAAGGCGTTAGCATAAATAGAATTTTAGAGGGTCAAATAGGCACACAGAAGCTTTGGCCAGGGGTTGAAAATACGCCCTCAATTGTTGGTTTTGCAAAGGCATCCGAACTGACATTCCATAATTTTGAAGAAAACGTAAATCACATGCGAAGACTCAGAGACAAACTAATTGATGGGATAATCGGGAACATGTCAGACGTTAGGCTTAACGGACCTGAAGGCAACAAAAGAGTTGCCGATAACGTGAACATAAGCTTTCTAAGATGCGAGGGTGAAGCATTAACAATTGAACTAAGCCTGAACGGAGTGTACGTTTCAAGCGGTAGTGCCTGTACCAGGCGGCTTCTTCAGCCAAGCCACGTTCTCGTTGCCATAGGCAGAAAATTCGTCGAAGCCCACGGCAGCATCCTAATGAAGGTTACAAGATACCATACCGAAGAAGATATAGACTACGTTCTAGAAGTCATCCCAAAGGCCGTTAAAAGAATAAGAGGAATTGTCGGCTCCATGGAGGTCGAGTAACCATGTCTAGGACGCCCCTTCCGTACAACCCGAAAATACTTGAGCTTTTCCGGAATCCGAAAAATCTTGGAAAGATGGAAGATGCCACGGTAACGGCTGTCGCGGGAAATCCCTTATGCGGAGACATGATAATTTTCTACCTAAAAATCAATAGCAAAGATGTTATTGAAAAGGCATCGTTCGAAAGCTACGGCTGCGCTGCAAACATAGCAACCTCAAGCATAGTCACCGAAATGATTAAAGGAATGACACTCGAGGACGCATGGAAAACATCATGGAAAAGCGTTGTGGAAGCTGTCGGCGGCCTTCCAAGTGTGAAGTTTCACTGCGGAATCCTAGCCGTTGGAGCATTGAAGAGAGCAATAAGAACATACTACAAAAACAAAGGAGTTTCTCCCGATTGGCTGCCGAAGGAACCAACCTTCGAAGAAAAGCAAGCTTTAGAAGAGGAAGAACTAGCGAAAATACTTTCAAAAAGAATGAAAGCTGAGGAAGAAAAATAATGTTAGATCCTTACAAAATCAGACAAGACTTTCCAATCTTAAAACGGAAAATAAACAACCATCCACTAATCTACTTTGACAATGCAGCCACAACCCAAAAACCAAAACAAGTAATTGAAGCCATCAAGGAATTTTACGAAAACTACAATGCGAACGTTCACAGGGCCATCCACACACTTTCCCAAGAGTCATCTGAACTTTACGAAAACGCACACGGAGAGGTTGCCAAATTCATTAACGCAGACGGCATGGAAGAAATAATTTTTGTGAGAGGCACAACCGAGGCAATAAACCTTGTTGCGTATGCTTGGGGTCTTCACAATCTAAAAAGCGAAAATGAAGTTTTAGCCAGCTTGATGGAGCATCACAGCAACATAGTTCCTTGGGAAATGCTCTCAAAAATAAAGGGATTCCACGTTAAATATGCTGAAGTAAACGACGACGGAACCTTCAACTATGAATCTTTTGAAAACGCGATCTCGCATAAAACAAAAATTGTCTGTTTGTCCCATGTCTCCAATGTCACTGGGGTTATAAACGACGTGAAAAGAGTTGCGAAGATTGCTCATGAATACGGCGCCTTGGTACTTGTGGACGGAGCGCAATCCGTTCCTCATCTCCCCGTGGACGTTAAAGATTTGGATATAGATTTCCTTGCGTTTTCAGGACATAAAATGTTAGGTCCAACGGGCATAGGTGCCTTATATGGTAAACGCGGGATTCTTGAAGAAATGGAACCATTCCACGGGGGAGGCTCGATGATAAAAGAAGTCACCTTTGACACCATGACAAAACGTTGCTCCTTTTCTTTGAATGATTTGCCTTGGAAATTCGAAGCCGGAACCCCCAATGTCTGCGGCGGTGTAGGCTTAATGGCGGCTGTTAGATATCTAAATGATCTGGGCATGGAAAACGTCAGAGAACACGAAGAAATTTTAACGGAGTACACCATACGTCGTATGCAAGAATGCGAGAAAGTCCAGATCTATGGTCCAGAGGATGCTTCCCTAAAATGTGGAATACTGCCTTTTGGCGTTGAGGGCTTAAGCTCGCATGATGTCGCCTTGTTCCTTGACAGTTATGGGATCATGATTAGAAGCGGTTTCCACTGTGCCCAACCGCTACACGAAAAGTTTAGGTTAAAATCCTCGGCGAGAGCAAGTTTTTACATCTATAACACTCGTGAAGAAATTGACCAATTAATTGAAGCGTTGAAGGAGATCGAACGATAAGTAATGAGCACTGTTGAAGACTATGTGGCTAGAATTGAAGAAACATGCGGTGAAGAAAAAAACTACGTTGTAATATTTAAATATGACTTGAAAAATCAAGCGATCGCAAAAATCCTGAAGAAAGCAAAAGTGGAAAAATCAATTTCTCGAATAATATTTGATTTAACCTTTGAAAACGTTTCTTTTCGTCTTTACGGAACTGGAAAGGCTATTTTTCGGAACTTGAAGGACAAGGAAGAATTGCAGAAGGTTTTGGCTGATCTTTTATTGTGATTTTCTGTCTTGGTATCGTATATAATCAAATTATGTATAAATTCTTTATAATTCATACTTATTGGATGACGATAATCAAGATTTAAATCTTGTTGGCTATGTTTTGGTTTTGTGTATATAGTGTTGGTACAGTTGGTGAGAGTTCTTTGTCTCATGTTGTGGCAGCTTGGGTAGAACTCTCGAAACCCCTTGTATTCTATTCTTTCTCGTCAAGTCCTTTTTTGGACCAGTGCTTTTGGCTTGAGATTATTGCTTTCAAGAATTTGCAGTGGGTTTCTGCTTCAGGAAAATACGCGGAACGAGAATCCTCAGTGCGGCTGCCCGAATGAACTACCATTGTCTGAGAACCCTATCGGTTAAGAACCACTATTTTTTGGCTAGAATCTTCTCTACATTCCTATGAGCATCAATATTCTATACGCTATTCCACCGACAAAAATCGCAAATACAATTTCAAAAACCGTGATAAACAACGCTCTTCTCCAACCCTGCTCCTTAACCAAAGCCGCAATGGTTGCAACGCACGGAATATAGAGCATCGCCACCAAAGTAAATACAATCATTTCCCTTGGTCCGAAAAAACCTGGAACACTTAAGTCTGTTATTCCAAATTCTGCTGTAAAAAGCGCTAAGAGCGTCAACAAGGTCAACTCTTTTCTCAAAACCCCGAAGATCAACGTTATCCCTGTAATTGCAGGCAATCCTAACCAATCGACAGTTACAGGGCTGAGAATATTGGCAATGGGTTTTAACAAGCCAAGAATGTCTATGAGTTTGATTATGAAGCTGCCTGCTATTATCAGCGGAAACGCCATTATGACAAATTCTTTCAACCTAAACCATGCTTGCTTTACCACTGTCCTCAAATGGGGCGTCCTATAATCGTGCATCTCCATTATCAAACCAGTCGGCTCACCCGGCAAAACCTTAAACGCTATCCTTCCAAGAACAAAAATGATGAGCAAGTCAATAACGTACAACAGCAACGCCCATTGAAAACCGACATATGCGCCTACTAAACCGAGAATTATAACCGAAGTCGCCGCACAAGGCACTAACGTGACAACAAAAGTTGCGAGAAGCCTCTCCCTTTCAGTCTCCATTATTCTACATCCCAAGCAAGCGGGAACGTTGCAACCGTAACCAAGCATCATTGGAATGAAAGCCTTTCCGTGCAAACCGATTTTATGCATCAAATTATCCATCAGAAACGCTATTCTACTAAGGTATCCTGAATCTTCAAGAAAGTACAGCGCCAAGTAAAAGGGAATAAGGTAGGGTAATGCTATTGTAATTCCAGCAATCAACCCTTCTATAATACCTCCCCAGATCAATGTCGCCAGAATTCCCGTCCCAAACAGGCCTTCATAAAAAGGATAAAAATTTTCAAAAAGTGTACCCAGTAGCTGGGAAGTGTAATCTCCAAAGGAGAAGATAGCGAAAAAAATTGAAAGAATTACCGCAACCATTACTGGATACCCTAAAATTTTATGGGTTGTCAAGGCATGCAGTCTTTCTCTCATCGGAAGCTTTGTCGGCGGCACTATTTCTTGTACTTCTCTAGCGATGCGTCCCGCAATTTCGTATCGCTCAGACGTTATTGCAGTTGAACATGAATGTCCATGAATTCTTTCAATTTCTCCTGCAAGCTTTCTTGCAGCTGACACTATTTTCGGATCTAGTTGGCGAATTCTCCCTTCTATCTGCTCGTCCTCTTCCAACAGTTTTATCGCAGCCCATCTAGCAGGGTAGGGAAGCTGAAGCCTACTTACCATTTCGCTGAGCTTCTGTATTCTTGTTTCCACTTCTTCACCATATCTGATCTTAGTGGGTTTTCCAACGCCTTTTTCAACGACGTCAACCGACGTTTGCATCAATTCATAAATTCCTGCACGACTCGTTGCCACAGTAGGAACTACTGGTACGCCCAAGATTTTTTCCAGTTTCTTGTGGTCAATGTTTATGCCTTTCTTTTTCGCCATGTCCATCTGATTCAACGCCACGACGATGGGAGTTTCCAGCTCCATCAATTGCAACGTGAAAAACAAGTTTCTTTCAAGAACTGAAGCATCAACAACGTTAATCACTAAATCAGGATTCTCAACTGCAATATATTCTCTCGAGATAAGTTCCTCTATGGAAAAAGTTGACAACGAATAGATACCAGGCAAATCAATAACGTCTATCGTATGTCCTTTGAAGTGAAGCGTCCCCTCTGCCTTCTCAACCGTCTTCCCGGGCCAATTTCCAATATGCTGATGCAACCCAGTCAAATGATTGAATATCACTGACTTTCCTACATTAGCGTTCCCAGCAAGGCTTATGATAATCTTGTCTTTTTTCACTTTTCCACACTCACTAGAATTCTCTCTGCCATTCCTCTACCTATCGCAAGCCTAGAACCTCTCACATGGATTTCTATAGGGCCGTGAAAAGGCGCAGACTTCACAACCATTACCCTTGTTCCAGGAGTGAGACCCATGTCCTCCAATCTCCTTTGAAAACCCCAGCTACGACGGCGGCGATGCCGATGCGTTGTCAATGCTTGAATGGAGACAATAACACCTGTTTCTCCAGGGTTTAACTCGCTTAACTTTTTTTCCAACGTAGCTTCCTCAGTCTGCGGCAATTTTAGGGTTACCTAAATGTTCACTGATATAAGAAATGTTAGGCTTATTTGCTATTTGCTCTAAAGAAGTTAGGCACAATGCCAAAAACCGAAAAAAGTTAGAAAATCAACTATAACCTAACAATTATACGCTTATATGCCGTTGTTTTGTGAAAGTTTACATGTAAATTTTTGACGGCAGAACACGCCCTTTATATGAAAACGCAGTCTCTCTCAGGAAACCAGTTATAATTAAACCGATTGCTCCATCTTCTGTTAATCCTCTGCTTCTCAAGTAGTTTAATGCATCTTGGGATATTCTGCCTACCGATGCTTCATGAGTAAGTGTAGCGTTTTTGTTTCTGTTTATCAATTCTGGAACTGTGCTTATACTTGATTTTTCAGACAGTAACAAGCCCATGCAATCCACGTGCCCTACTCCAGCGTTGTTAGCGATCATTTTACTGTGAGAGGTTATTTTGGAGGTTTGGTCGGCAACCATTCTTACCTTTATTATGGCGCTGGCTTCTTCCCCGTTCAGAAAAGTGGAATCATACATGTTGACGTTGCCTCTTTTGGCTAGGACGTCTGTTTCAATGTTTGCTGAAGAACTGGAATCTAGAAAACTGTTAAGCTCTGTTTTCAACTTCTCTGGTACAGCCAAACACTTGTAAACGTGGAAGAGCGTTGCTCCTTTTTGCAGATGGAATTCGAGACTTGAGCTGACAGTGTCTCCCTTTTCCCATTTATGAAAATGCCTCATCTGCAGCGTGGATTGCTCCTTTAAAATAACTTTTGTATGTCCGATGTGGCTTCCAAACAAATTCTTTTTCATAGTATTGCAGATACTGTGCACTTCAGCTTTTACGTCCTTTTCTATTACTATTAGATTTCTTGGATTCTGAGAGATTTTTGGTGAGGAAATAGCTATACAAGTGGTTAAGGGATGGCTTATCTGCTTTTTCACCCAGATAAAGTATCCCTCTTCTGGTTTTTGCTCAAAATGGTCTCTGGTCCATTTCAGCTTCTTATAAGCTTGGGAGCTTGGAAGTATGATGACACCTTCCTCAGCGAGGAGTCGTCGGATTTCATTGTTTACTTGAAGAAAGTTTGCCTTCCTTACATTTTTCATATCCATACCTTCTAATTGTTTTCCACACTTTTCTCCAATTATCCATTGTACACACGATTTTTCCATCTAACATAACGTGGGCAACGTCTGGCTCAAGAAACTGAAGTATGTTCCCCCTATGCGTGACAAGAAGGATTGGAATGTCGTTGCGGATTAGCTTATCCTGTATTATAGAAGTTAGTTTTTCAAGGTTTATTATATCTAGTCCAGCGTCAAACTCGTCAAGAATAACGAAGCTGGGTTTCATACTGATTATTTGTAGCAGTTCGGAAAACTTTCTTTCGCCTCCAGAAAAACCAACGTTTATTTCTCTTTCCAGAATCTCTGAGAAAAATATTGGAAAGTCCTTCATGTCGGATTTCTGTTTGGAAATAGTCTTTAAGAGCGCAGAAAGCGTTACGCCTTTTATGCTCGGTGGGTTCTGAAAGGCTAAGGTTATTCCGAGTTTCGCCCTCTCCTCTATGGGTAAATTCGTTATGTCCTTTCCTTCAAACAATATTTTTCCACTTACAACTTTGTATTCTGGAAAGCCCATTATGGCGTAAGCTAGTGTGGATTTTCCAGAAGCATTTGGACCTAGTAGAGCGTGTATTTCTCCATTTTCAATTTTCAAGTTAACCTTTTCTAAGATGTTCTTTTCACGCACTTTTACAGACAAACTTTCTATCTTCAACATATGTTCTTGTCTCCTTAGCATGTTATATTGGTATTAATGCTATGAAAAATCTAGTCATCGTTGCTAGGAAGACTGCTGGAACTAATGTTAGAAGGATGGCTTGAATTGCAGTTTTCAGGATCGAGAGCGTTACTTCCGTCTCTTTGTTCGGCGTATCACGACAATCATTTATTGATCCCGCCATCAACTTATCTAAACCTCTTACACATATTAAACTTAGAAACTAAGCAATCAGTCCTGCTCCGCGAACCAACAATGCGACTATAATAGCCAAAATAAGCGTATATGCCACGCCGAATAGTGTCAACTTCCAAGCTTTTCACGTTGCATCACTAGAGTAGGTAAGCACCCCACATAAAGTAAGTATAAAACCAAAAAGGTGTAGGCGGCAAGAGGCGTCCAATCCGCTAGAATTAGACTACGAAAGGAAAGGCTCTCGGCAGCTCCTGCTCCAAAGGACACCTCCAATCCATACGTAGACGCAAGTGTTGTTAGAACTATCTCCTTAGCCGGAATTGCAGAGATTAGACAGAGTATCATTCTCCAGTCTAAACCTAATAGCGAGCCTGCTGGCTCAAGGAAGCGGCCAAGCATCGCCGCGTACGATCCCTCAATCGTTTGGGCCGGGTAGTAGCTTATGAACCAAAGCAGGGCTGCTGCCGGTGCGCCGATCTTGACTGCCTTTATCATGGTCAACTTGATTCTCTTAAGCGTAGGCATTACAACGTCTCTTATCATGGGTCGGCGGTAATCGGGTAATTCCATGATGAAGCCTTGATTCTCTCCGGGTAAAATGAAGCGGCTTAGGATTAGTCCTCCAAATCCCACAGCCGCCATCGATATCAAAATTAAAGAGATTGCCACGAAGATGGCTGTACTGCCGCTCCAAAAGATTGTTATCAAAGCGAACATCACGGCAAGCCTTCCGCTGCACGTGTTTAGAGGGTTCGTTAGCACCGCAATGTCTTTGTCCTTTCCAACCTCAAAGATTCTGGTCGCTCTTACACCCGGAATGTTACATCCCCATCCCATCAGTGACGTGATAAATGTTCTGCCTTGCAAGTCAAAGAAGCCCATGATCCTATCTACGACGTAGGCAAGTCTGGCAAAATAGCCACTATTTTCTAGAATGCTGAACATGAGGAACATTAGGGTGACGGGCGGTAACATGAATATGATGATTGTACCTACACCCACGATTTCGCCGTCTACCACCAAGCTGATAAGAGGTTCTGGGGCGTTAACAGATGTCATCCAAGTCTTAACCGAAACCGCAATCCAGCCAAAAACGTCTTCAAGGACAGCCCCAAATGGTTCGCCGACAGTAAACACGACCCAGAAGATCGTAGCTAACACTGCTAACGCTATCGGAAGCTCAAGCACTCTATGGGTGACTATACTATCGATTTTCTCGGTTAGCCCCACCTTGACTGGCGCCGTCCTCCTCACGGTGTCTTTAATAATCTGATCAATGAAACCATATACTCGCTTCGCCACTTCAATCTCCATTTTCTGAGGTGCCTTCGATGTTCTTATAGAGGCGGCTTTCCGCAAGATTTCTCCTTCATTGCTCGCCTCGACCTTTTCGACGACATTAGAATCATTCTCAAGAAGTTTGATGGCAATCCATCTAGAAGGATACTCCTCTATCTTCGTCATCCTCTGCAGCTCACTGATGTAACCTTCTATCTCCTTTCCATAGTCAGCCTTCACAGCCTTCGTCTTCTCCTCTCCTCGTGCTACAGCTATGACAGCTGATAACAGCTTATCTATACCGATGCCTCTGTTTGCCACCATAGGGATGACAGGGACGCCCAGCGTCTCAGATAACTTATCGATGTCGATCTTCAGGCCCTTTCCCTCAGCGACATCCATCAAGTTAAGAGCTATGACAACATCATCGGTGAGCTCTAACGTCTGCAGCGCGAGAAGTAAATCATGTTCAAGCTTTGATGCGTCTACTATGTCTACAACCACATCTGGTTTTTCATCTAGAATAAAATCTCTAGCTATTGTTTCTTCAACTGAGCAAGCAGTGAGGCTGTAGGTCCCAGGTAGATCAACTACTTCTATGGTTGCATCCTTAGACTTGCAGATTCCACTTCTCCACTCAACGGTCTTACCCGGCCAGTTCCCCACATGTTGTCTTAACCCTGTTAGAGCATTGAAAATAGTGCTCTTCCCAGTGTTAGGATTGCCTTCTAGAGCTACGGTAAAATCCGCCTTTAAGCGGGTAGGTCGGGCAACATGGGTTCTCAAAACCATCTAGGCTAAACCTCTTTACTCAGTATATTCACAAATATTGTCTTAGCTACCGCTCCACGTAAAGCGAGTCTATGTCCTCTAACCTGAAAAACGATGGGATCTCCGAGAGGCGCTCGACTAATCGCTTTTATAGGGGTTCCTGGTAGAAGACCGAGCGTTAATATCCTGCGGTGGGCGTTAGAGTTGAGAATTCTTGTGATTATCCCTTCGCGTCCGAGTGGCAGGGAACTTAGCGGAACCTCTTTCTCAGCAAGTTTTGGAAGTTGCGATTTTCTTGAAAAGTTAAGTATGTGCCCTTTTTGCTTCCTTAAAGAGAACAAGTTTGCTTCATCCATGGTTTCTAGGATTCTGTCCTTTTTCATGCGAAAGCAAAAACGTGTGGAGAGGTATCCGTTTGGTTTCAAAACTCTGTACAGTTCTCTTAGTAAGGTTTCCTTATTCTTAATTTCAGGCAGCACTCCATATAACAAGATCACATCTACACTCTCATCAGGTAGTCCGGTATCTCCATCGGACAATATTGTATTTATATTGTGGAATCCTTCCCTTTGAGCCTTTTCTTCGATCTTTTTTATGGCTAACGGCTGCTTGTCTAAAGCGTAAACTTTTCCTTTTTCACCTATCAAGTTGGCAGCTGGAAAAGTGTAAGAGCCAATACCACATCCATAATCCAGTATTTTTTGTCCTTCTTTGAGGTTAAGTTTGCGTACTTCCTCTTCTGGTTTGAAGGGTGTACCAATTTTATCTCTTAATCCTAAAAAGAAATACTCTAGTCTAGGTTTGATGTTGAGGCTTCTCATTTTACTCACTAATTCCTATATTTTGTCTGTTAGCCAGCCAATTTTTACGTTTGTTCTTTGATCAAATTGGGGAACGTAAGGTTTGATGTCTAGGAGAAGAGTTCCATCCAGCATGTCAACTTGTCCTACTCTCAAAATGTTTCCTTCTCTTTTGATAAGTTTAACAATGGAAATGCCAATCGGATTTGGCCTGTTATAGTGTCTGGTTGCAAAAACTCCGTGCTTTTGAGTATCTAGAAAAGTTTTTGTAAGAGGCTCGTAACCAGTGGTTTCATGAAAATAATAAATCAAATAAATGTGAGAAAAGCCATCAATATCCTTCAATGCTTCTTCAAATTCACTAAATATCTCTACTTCACCAACTTTATCCGATTTGTATCCTTGGCAAGGAATTTCTTTCTTATCTTTGTAAGGCGTGTGTATAATCCCTATAGGTTTTAGTTCAAACTTCATTTTTTATACCTCTTTTATACTGCCACTGGTGAGTGTGTCAAGAGCGCCAATAAGGGTGAGCATGTTTGTCTTTCCAGAGCCACTCGGTCCCAAAACGACCACAAACTCCTCCTTATTCACGGAAAGGGATATGTCACGGAGAGCGTGGACGATAATCTTATCCATCGAATAGTCCTTTGAGACGTTTTCAAGACGTATCATTTCGGTAACCTTCGGCAACTACTTTTTTCCTCCTGATTCGGAGCGCTTAACTCTTACACATTTTCGGTGATGTCTACATTTTTAGAGTTGCCTAATCATTTTTTAAGTAATTAGGCTTATTTTGAGGTTGCCCTAAAGAAGTTAGATATGTCACGAGAAATCGAAGGAATTTAGGAAAGTAATTCCTACCCTAACGATTATGCATTTATGTGCTGGCGTTTTTCGCTTCACAATATTTTGTAAAGTGTTCCAGCCATCTTTTCACAAACTTTGGCTGTTCAGTTTCGGTGGCGCTGGTTATAAACTTAACGAACCTTGTGAACTGCAGCGTTGTCTTTGGGTCCAGTTGATGCTCAAGCACATGGGAGTCCCTAGCCGCGATATCCTTCGGAACCAGAATTATCTCAAGAAACTTTCTGAACGTATCTCGCCTCTTTTTAACAACCTCTGCAATTTCCTTTCCATGTTGCGTAAGAGTGATGCCGCCGTATTTCTCATAAACTACAAACGCCCTACCGTGGAGTTTTTTCATCATTTCGACAGCAGTAGATGGTTTAACATTCAGTTCCCTTGCAATGTCTTTTATACGAGCATAGCCTTTTTCCTCTATGATTTCATACACCGTTCTTAAGTAATCCTCGACTCTTCCTGAAACTATATCCCGCATAATTTTTACTCCCCGAATAAATTTAGGTAACTCTAAAATAAAACTTTTGGAAAGAAGGGATCGTAGAGAACCGCAATACCAAAGGAGTAATCAAAGTGACCCAGCATCCCTTATCACAGTCAGTTCAAAATAAAACCATCTGATATATATCGGGGCAGGTTTTATAGTATCGCGAAACATAAATAACAGACATCAAAATTGAGTAGCAGCGTCAACCTTTGCAAACACCCATAGGTGTTAGTCTCGCCACTTTTAATGAGATTCCTGCTCCGTGAATGGATTCTATTACCATTTCCACATCTTTGTATGCTTGTGGCGCCTCTTCTGCCAAGATTTTTGGATGGGTTGATTTTGCGGTTATTCCCTTCTGTGTTAATTCTTGTTTCACTTTTTCTCCCCAATATTTTTTGATTGCTGCGTGTCTGCTCATCGCTCTACCTGCACCATGCACGGAAGAACCAAAAGTGTCCCGCATAGCTTTTTCTGTACCCTTTAAGATGTAAGAAGCAGTGCCCATCGTCCCTGCGATCAAAACCGGTAGTCCTGGAAACGCCCTAGTCGAACCCTTCCGGTGAACATACACTTTCCTTCTTTCTCCGTTAATAGTGTGTTCTTCTAGTTTAACAACATTGTGACAGAGTGCGTATATCGTCCGCATGTCCATGTCTTCCCAACTTCTCCCAAAAACCTTTTCAAAAGTCTCGCGAACCCACTGTGTCATGACCAGTCTGTTTGTGAAGGAATAATTCACAGCACATTTCATCGCTGCAAAATAATCTTGCCCTTCTTTCGATTTGACCGGGGCACAAGCTAATTGTCTGTCAGGAAGCCAGATACCATATTTTCTGACAGCCCGTTCCTGAATCTTCAGGTAATCTGTAGCTACCTGATGCCCGAAACCACGAGAACCACAATGAATCATGATCACGACCTGATCTTTATCCACAACACCCCACTTCCTTGCCGTTTCTTCATCAAAAATGTCAGTCACCCTTTGAATCTCCAAGAAATGATTTCCTGCCCCCAAGGTTCCGAGTTGAGGTGCACCCCTACGCTTAGCCAGACTTGAAACCTTTGAGGGATCAGCTCCTTCTATGCAACCGTTTTCCTCTGTGTGCTCCATATCATCCTTCGTCCCGTAACCATTCTCAACCGCCCAATTCAGTCCTCTAGTCAAGACTTCATCCAGTTGATTTGTAGATAATCTCAATTTTCCTCTGGACCCAACGCCGCAAGGAACAACACTAAATAAAGCCGGAACCAGTTCCGTTATTTTTTCTTTCACTTCGTCGTAGGTTAGATTTGTTCTTATGGAGTTTATTCCACAGTTTATGTCGAACCCACAAAGCCCGGCGGAAATTATCCCATCGTCAGCACTGAATGCACTCACTGCTCCCATCGGCAGACCATATCCCCAATGCATGTCTGGTAAGCCGATGACGGGTTCGATAACACCTGGCAAACAGGCAACGTTTGTTAATTGCTCTACCGCCGCATCATCTATTGCCTCAATCACTTTTTTTGATGCTATGATTTTTGCTTTCACTCTCATCTTTGGCCTTACATTTTTGTCTAGTTCCCATACATACTCCGAGACTTGCTTTAGTTTTTCTTTCATTTTTAACAGCTCCTCCTAAATATCTAAACTAACTCTAATGCTGTAACCTTCTTTTGCTTTCTTAAATTCATATTTATAATATGTAACGCCTTTTACGACGGTCTCTCCTTTTTCGGGAGTTACTGGTTCACCGTGACATCTTGCTTTTAAATACGTACCATCCTCTTCCATTGTTAATATTTCGAATTTCGAAAAGAACAAATCATCGGTGTCAACTATTCCAATTAACTTCTGTAGCCAATTTAACATCAGATCCTCTAGATCGTTACCTTTAACTTCCACTAGCTTCACTTTTTTGTGCTCTATTTTGTCAGTTTGGCATATCACGCTAAATAAAGCCAACGCCGCATTGGTAAACATTTCTTCTAAAGATTTTCCATAGGCCTTAAACATTACGTCTGACTTCAAGTTTTCTATGAATTCAAACTTCTTCACTTCTACCAACCTTAAAGGTAACTGGCTGTATCGATAAATAAAGATGTTATTATCAGAGCAAGTGGGACCCATTTTCACTTCACGCCCTTTCAACACTTCCTATGCGTACGCACAATTTTCCGGCATCTTCTATCCGATTATCTTACCCCTTTTCCGAGCAGTTTTCTTCCGTTTTGTGTTAACATATAGGATTTGACGACGCCAACTGTTTTTATGTGGCAACTTGACTTAAGTGGACAGAAACTGCAAGGGTTTTCTTCGTTCAGAGGCGTGATAACTTTCAGATATTCCATTTCTTTCAATTTTTGGATGGCGTGCTCGACTAAACCCATTGGAATGCGTAGCTCTCGGCTGATTTCGGCGGCATTTATGTATCGTTTCTTGCAAATCCACTTTAATACTTCCCTGAGAACCAAGAAAGTCACCACGTACGCTTGTCGTGTTGCAGTTTTTTCACACTGTCTACCTGTACGTACCCCAGACAACTAGGATATGTTAACTCTCCTTTTTGATATAGTAGATTGTCACCAGCGATGGGATAAGCAGGAGCAACGCGGGACAGTATGGCGGCGCATAGCTTGCCAAAAAATCTTCTAACGTGTTAAACCACCCTTCTTCCGCCGGGATGGAAGCCGCTATTCTCGCCCAGATCGCTGACCCAGCAACGATCCATATCATTATGCTCGCCGTCACCGCTTTTGCCAATTGACCTATTTCTGCAAATTTCTTTACACTGCTTAGGTAAAGCAGGCCAGCAAAGACAAGAATGATCGCTCTCCACGGCAGAAACATAGGATCAAACGCGCCTGACGTATCTAAGATTCCCCATGTTATTCCACCTGTTACGGTTGCAATAAACTCTACAACGCCGAAGACAAATACAACAGCGCCGTAGATTGCAAAGTACACGCTTCCGAATGTTTCTTCTCCTTTATTCATCCTCTATGCCACCCCTAATAATATTCCTATCAAATGCAATAAGCCTCCGTAAAGAAATATCATCGCTGCAAGAAAAGCTATGGTCCCAAGAAATTCTTTCCAGTTCTCTTCCTTTAACAGGACCGCAAAAGTCGCTAGACAAGGGAAGTATATTGTAACCAGAACCACAGAAGTGAGCATCTGATAAGGAGTCATCTCGATCTCGCTGAGCAACGCAACCGCTAAGTCTTTCCTCAAGAACGCTGCTATCAACGGCGCCACTGTTTCACTTGGCACTCCAAACCATCCCGTTAGCAAAGGAGTTAATGCAGTTGATAGCGCATCCATGGCTCCGGTTAGATACATAATAGCAACAATTACACAACCTAAGAAAACAAAGGGCAGCGCGACAAAAAGGAAACGAGACACCCTTAGCCAAAGCTTCCATGCTATATTGCTCAACCTTGGTCTTTGATACGGCGGCACATCTATCAGAATCTCTGGCGTCTCACCGGGAATAAGCTTGAAAAGGACATATCCGAAGAGGATGTACCCTACCCCTAAAATTAGAAAAACCCAACCTATCAATTCTGGAATTAACTCACTCATAACTCCTATTTGTGCGCCACATGGAACGAAAACCCCTAATAAAGCCAGCATTATGAACCTCTGCTTTCTTGTTTCCAGCACCCTCGTAGCCGATACTCCTGGAACATTGCATCCAAGAGAAAGCAGAGTTGGCACGATTGCGTAGCCATGCAAACCTATTTTGTGCAACACTGTATCGATAAGAACTGCCAGTCTCGGCATGTAACCCACATCTTCCAGCAATCCAAGTATCAGATAGAACGCTACTATTGCAGGCAGAACGATCGCAATTGCGATGAAAAGCCCAGATGTAAGCATCCCGAAAGCTTCGAAGCAGTTGTCTGCTCCTGGCTCCCCCACAAAAATATAGTAGAGCCAAGTATCTTTACCGGGAAAAGCTTCCTGTATCCATGGAAGAAAATGTTCATCAAACAGCTCAACAAGAAAACCATCTGTAAACAGTGTTCCTGCGAAATCGCAGAAAAACATCCAAAACCCGAACAAAACCGCAATTGCCAAAGGTATACCTGTCAACGGCTTAACAGTAACCTCGGCAATCGCATCCTTCAACGTTGGCTTGTACGCGCCAAACTTCACGGTTTTTGCTGATATTTTCTCTATCAAATCCCATCTTTCATCAGCAGAAAGAGTACTCATTTTCCTTCACCTGAGCCACTTGCATTTTTGCTGATTTTTTCTATCTCGACAGGTGTTGCCTCCTTTATCCTTGACGCCAACTCCTTGACTCCTTCTCCGCTCACCGCTACCGTACATACTACTGGAACGCCGAGAATTTCCTCCAATTTCTCTGCGTCTATCATTATGTTTTTGCTATCTGCAACATCCGCCATATTTAGTGCTACTACAACCGGATATCCTCTTTCAATGATTTGTAACGTCAGATAGAGACCACGCTCTACTTTCGAAGAGTCGATAAGGCATATAACCACTGCATCTTTCTCTTCTTCGAGCATTTTTACCGCTACTTCCTCTGCTTTGTCCTTCGGTTCTAAGGAAAATGCCCCTGGCACATCTATGAGCTCTACTGTTTTTCCTTTCAGCTTCATCCACCCTTTTGTGAAATCAACGGTCGTTCCAGGATAATTTGACACTGTGACCCTCGCTCCCGTTAGACGATTGAAAACAACGCTTTTTCCCGTATTTGGATTCCCCATCAGCAAAATTTTCTCCATTTTACTTCTCCACTTCCACAAAAATTTTATCCGCTAAGTGCAACCCTAAAGACGTGAATGATTTATCTACCTCCACCACCACAGGTCCCTTCATAGGTTGCTTTGTTGCCATCCTTAGTTTTTTTCCCTCTCTGATTCCCATACCTGCTATTTGCGCCCTTAGATTTCCCTCTATTTTTCTCACAATTCCTACTTCATCAAATTCCATTTCAGAAACCTTCTTCATTTTATATCCTCCTTATCATAACTTTTTGTGCCATCCCACGACCCATACAGACCGTGCTTCTATCAACATCAACTACTATAGGCCCACGGCTGGCCCATATCATTCGGGCAATGCTGCCCTCTGATACGCCTCTCAAGGATAACTTTTGTCTAAGCCCTCGTCCTCCTTCAACTGCCACAACTACTCCCTGCTCACCAGGTTTCAGCTGGCTCAGCATTATTACATCAGAGTCTTTAGGTGAGATACTCCTCATTACTTCGATCTCCATTTCTCTCTTAATTCTCATATCCATTAATCCTTCGACGCGTCTCCAAGAGGTGCCTTCTTACTGCAGTGATTTCTGTGCCTTTTAGTAGTCCCATGTCTAACAGTCTTCTTCCAAGGGCTCCGGCACACTCAACTCGTGTAACGACTCCCCTTTCTCCCGGCTCTAACTCACTTAACCTTTTTTCCAAAGCATCGGCCTCGGTCTGTGGTGGTTTTAGGTTTCCCTAAATTTAGGGTGTCCGAAATCTTACATAATGGTGTTAGGTTTATTTGGAAGTTACCCTAAAAAAGTTAGACACAATCTTAAGAATTGAAGAAAACTAGGGAATATGTTAAAAACCTAACTGCTAAGCCTTTACGCGCCAGCTTCCCTTTTCTCGCAGTATTTTCTAAACTGTTCCATCCATCTTCCTATGAACCTCGGGTGATCAGTGGCAGTAGCCCGAGTGATAAACTCAACGAACCTCGTAAACTGCAGTATAGTTTTCGAGTCTAATCGGTGTTCAAGCACGTGAGCGTCTTTAGCTGCAATGTCCTCTGGCACCAATATTATTTCCAGAAACTTTTTGAATGTATTATGTCTCATTTCCACCGCCTCTGCAACCTCCCTTCCCTGCGAAGTAAGAGTGATACCCCCATATTTCTCGTAGATAACAAAACCTCTATCGTGAAGTTTTCTCATCATCTCCACAACAGAGGATGGCCTAACTCCTAACTCTCTTGAAATGTCCTTTATACGCGCATAACCTTTCTGCTCGATAATCTCATATACTGCTCTTAGATAATCCTCAACCCTTCCAGAAACGCTTTCCTGCATACAGACTCCCTAATAAATTTAGGGAACTCTAATAAAAAACTCAGTCACATTCGCTTTCGCATTTGCTTTACGTTTGCGTTGCAATTGAGAAGTCAGCTAGGAACTTGAACTTTTCTCCGGCTTCTTCTTTCTTTGGTTTGAAAACTATCTTTTCCGGGGTTCCATCATGTATATATGTTATGTAAAGCACATCTTTTCCTAAACCATAACGTTCCAAATCCCCCACAGAATTTTTAGCTTTCTCCAGCCTGTCAATTTTATCTTTTAGCTCTTCAACCGCTTCAAAAAGCATCTCTGCCTCTCCAAAATCGCCAGAACAAAGCATTAAATCCTTAAACTGAACCCATTCTGATGAAGCGCCAAGTTTTTTCTCTCCCTTTTTTCCTCCTTTTCTGCCTCCCATCTTCAACAGTTTCTGCAATTGAGCAGCCTTTTTTACCCACTCTTGGTTCTTTGAAGATTCCGGATTTCTCAAGAGAGTTCCTAACTATTGACTGTAATCTTCCAACAGCATCTTGTGCTGGTTTATTTCTTGTTCTATGCTTTGGCGGATTTCCTTAAGGGAATAAAACGTTCGAATTTCCGTTAAGAACTCATTCAAACTCGACACCAGCATGTTCATGGTTCTTGCCATTTAGTTTTCGTCCTTCCATAAACGTATCTCCTAGTGATTCTGCAATAATTTCTGTCAACTAATCAAAATTACTTGAAGATAATAGAGTTTGTGAGTGGTGGATATTACATACAATGGGATTGCAGTCTCTATTCTTCTTGTAGGGGGAGGAATGGTAGCGCTATACCTCAGCCAACTTATATAAGTGATGCTGATAATATTGCGAGTGCGCTCAAGGAGAAAGTTGACACAGTAAATGTACGAAGGTTTCGTGTGTAGTATGATTGAACGAAGAGAAAGCGCGAAAAAGGAGGGATAACATGACAGAAGAAGAGAAACAGGCAGAGGAAACTGTTAAAGAGAAAAAGACCACGGAAGCCCCGCGGACTCAGAAAGTCAAAGAGAACATTATTTTTGTCGGAAGCAAACCACCGATGAGCTATGTTCTAGCGATCATCACAAGTCTATCGGCATCCAATGCTAAGGAAATAACTTTGAAAGCTCGAGGACGAGCAATCTCAACAGCAGTTGACACAGCCGAGATAACTAGAAGGCGATTCATGAAAGACTTGAAAGTAAGCAAAATCGCGATAGGAACAGAGGAAATGCCAGCAAGAGAAGGCGAGAACAGAACGAGAATGGTTTCGACAATAGAAATAACGCTTACGAAAGAGTAGGAAAACATTGCGAAACAAGGTATCAATCGGCGAATACCTCGCTTTTCTTTCAATAAAACACGAAATCGACCCAGACAAACTTTTTTATGCATTAATCTCAGCTTGGGAAAACCAAAAATCCACATGCGGAAACCTTTCAATCAAATGCCGCAAGAAAACCCGTGACAAAGCCGTCTTCCTTTTAACAAAAGGCCCAAAAGTCATTGCGCAATTTCCCATACCCAAAAACTTTCTTTTGGAAAAAACCAATCCAATTAGAACTTTCAGAAAAACCGACTTGTTGCGCAGATGTCTAGTTAAGAAAGCTGAAAGAAGGCAGCATCCCCTTCATATCAGAGACCTAAGGCGCGGAATGAAGCAAATCAACCTGAAAGCCAAGGTCCTGGAAATTCCAAAACCCAAGCTCGTTTTCACAAGATTCTGCAACTGCGCAACGGTAACTAACGCTCTGATAGCAGACAAAACTGGAACCATTAAGCTGTGTTTATGGAACGAACAGATAAGCTCCGTTTCAGAGGGCGATATCATCCAGATTGAGAACGCGCATGCATCCGTGTTTAGGGGCGAACAACAGTTGAGGATTGGAAAAAATGGAAAACTAAGCGTTATAGAGGACGCAGAATTTCCTTATGAAAATAGGTTTATTAAACATTAATTCCTTCCTTTTTTCCTCATTCGCAACTAACGCGCGAAACAGCTCAAACTTCAGACACTTCAATTTAAGTGTTCATCCGCATCCAAAGTCAGCAACTCATGTGTGAAAGCTTCAAGCGCATCATTCTCGTCTGGTCTTTTAGGCCACTCATCCACGAACTCATAAGGCTTAATCATGAAAATCTCGACACGGTATTTCTTTAGAGCCTCACCCTTGCTTTTGCTCGCACTAGACACCAAAGGAAAACATAGCCTCCAACCACTATTAAAAATTACCGAAAAATTCAACCAGAGAATCATGTCGAAAGCGCGCGCGCCTCAACATCAGCATTTTTTTAATTCACTTCTTTAAACTTTCCTTTTTTATGGCGTTTATAACTAGGTGGGGACGGCGAACGATCTTCAGTTTGGAGAGAACTTTTTCAACCCTTCTACCAGTTATAAGTGGATAAGCAGGGTAGTTTACTTCTTTGACTTCAAAGCCATTAACGGTGAGTATTTCTCTGAGACTTTCGTCGGAGTATTGCCATTTATGCTCCCCAGATTTCATAGCTCTGTATTCTCTTAAAAGTTGTTTGAAATGAAGGCTAATTATGCATGTTACATAATCCGACCGTACCCTTGAATCTCTAGGAACCAGAACTTTTAACCATGCTTTAGATCTTAATACTCGATTGACTTCTTTTAGAACCTTTATCGGATTATCGACATGCTCAAGGAAGGCATAAGCATAGCATCCATCAAAGACTTCACCAATGAATGGTAGATGATGGGCATCACATATTATGTCAACTAATGGAGTTTTTTCAACATCCACCCCTAATGTTCCACGTTTGTTTTTACCGCACCCTATGTCTAAAACCAAACTCAATAGTATAGCCTTCTCTCGCTTAAATTACCTTGATAAATTTCAATTGTTCTAGTACCCACCTTGTCAGGAGAGTGCTTATCAGGCAACCCCTATAACACTTCTCTGTCCCATCGGACAACTTTCAATCCACGAGCAAGCGCTTTTAACGAAGTCTTGCTTAAGGACTTTATTCTATGTCGGCAGGTGCCCAACGCCTTTCTTCTGCTATATTCCTCACCCTTTAATGTTTTGGAAGCCCCTTTACCCCCAAGTTCCTCTGTTGTGGTGACCTAACAACGTTAAACAATCAAGCAAAGAATATTTTTCAACTGTAGCGCGAGCTTGTTAAGGATAAATAGAGTTAGGATGTGACGGATTGTTACACACTGAAAGGTGTTAATCGCTACAGCGTGGCTTATAGGGCTTAACAACCAAGAAAGCAATAACCACATACAAAAGCATGCCCAAGGCTTGCCGCATCAAATCTGGAGCACACCAAAACCAACTTGTACCTCCGCTGAAATGTAGTCCAGCAATAAACCATGCAAATACAATGTCAACAAAAAATTCTGTAACCAAGGCTATTTTGAATGGGAGTCTAACAATGTAGGAATCCAAACTCAAAGTCATGTAAATTGGCATGTTAGCTACGAGAACAAACAATGTTAATCCCAGCGGAATGCCGAAGCTTTCCATAAAGCCTCTAGCGTACAAATTGGCTTCTTGATAGGGAGCTTGGCAAAAAATGAGTGTTACGAAATAGTCGAAAAATATGAAAGCAAAAACCAGAAAGATTCTCTTCAACCAATGATTATTCTTGGGAAAGAAGAAATATTTTGGACTAAGCGGTATTCCTAGTCTTTTCTCCACTTCTCCTTCTCCCCTCGACTTCTCTAACTTATAATTTGGAGCTTTGTCGCTTTAAACCTTTAGGGTATGTATTTTCAATTCATATTTCAGTTTCAGAAGTATAAAATATAGCGTAAGCCAGAATCGGGTTCTGTCTCAGAGTTAGAATCTTAGAATAGAGGAGCAAGGCTGCAAAAAAGGGGTTAACATGGAATTATCAGTTGAAAAGCCTAAAAGCATCGAAAAGCTTTATGGTGAAAATAGCGGATTATGGAAATTCGTGAGGATAGATAAGGGACCAACCAAATCTGTGGAAATCATCAAAAAAATAAAGCTTAAAAATACCAATTATTCACTTTGAACGGCTGGCGATGGACTGCCAACTTATATTTTGGAGGATGATGGACAACTGCTTTTGCTGATTAGAACAAATAACGGGAAGAAAAAGGTGATGACGCTGTGGACAAACTATGATGCCTTCATAAGAGCTTTGAAGGCGCTTTTCCTTGAGTTATGAAGTAATGAAGCTTAAGTTATTATTCCTTCGACTTTGAATTTAATTTCTTGCCATATGGAATGAACCAACAATCTTGCTTCCTTGTCAATTACCGTTAACAATGCTAGATAAATAATTCCGCCTATTGCTGTTGCAATTAAAGTCAAATATATTCTTGTTGGATGCGGGATAATAAACAGAACAGTTGCCATAAGAGCTGAAGCAAAAACGTACTTTACGATATTCTTCCATGGAATGTCTATCTTGATCGTTTTCTGTACGATAGTATATAATATAAGAAACATTGCAAAGCCGGCTAATGAAATAATAGCGCTCACATAAAACGCCGCTTGTAATGGCTGATTTTGGGCATAATTTACTAAAATGTAGAATGCTGTAGGCAGGGTTATTGCGGAATAAAAATAGGGCAGAGAAAACACGATAAACAGCCGGCTCTTAATCAGTTTCCTGAATGATATTTTTGCTTTTTCATCAACTTTTTCAACTCCATAAAGCACAGAGCTGAAGAACACCGACATGGTTCCGACGAAGGAATTTATCGCCAACACAACTAGAATGGGCCAAGCGTCTTTGAATTCTTCCCTCATGATTATGATGTAGGAATTCGACAATGCAATTGCACCAGCGGTCATGGGAATAGCGAACATTAAAACCATTTTTAGCGCGGTTGTTATGTCTTCACTGTTTTTTTCAGCTAGAAGCTTTGGATACAATGCGAAAGCCAAGAAAGAAGAGTGTGTGATTACAGTTGCGATTTGTGCCGCGGCACCATAACTGCCTCGAGCTCCATCCCCGCCAAATTGGAACAACATTATGAATATGAAGGCTGCTATTTGGTTGCCCACAATGTTATAGATGTTTGCTACGGAGCCTTTCAGCCATTCTTTTACATATTGCCATTTAGCCCTTTGTTTTAGTTCTTCTAAGAGTAGTTTAGAGTAATAGGCTATTTGAATGGTAAAGGCTACTATGAGGCTGAGTAAAGCCCCTAGAAGGGGCTGCTGAAATTTGATGATGAGTATATAGCCTAAAATGACTTTGCAGGCTTCTGCAACTAGTAGTCCATAGCCTATCGCTTGCGGCATTCTCGCTCGCAGAGAAGCCTGTAGCGCGTTGAGAGAGTAAAGTTCCATTATTTGCACGGAGACTAGAAAGTATAGAAGAAGGTATTTTTGGCTGATGCCGAGTGATGATGTTATTAATGGAACTAGTGGAAGGTAGATAATTGTGGCTATTGCTGAAATTGTTAGGTTTGCGATTAGTCCTGTTTTGGCTGCTCCTTCTTTGTCTCTTGCTACAAATCGCATGGTCCAAAATGGGAGGGCTGTGGCGAGGAGTGTGAAGTATGCTAATATGTCGTTGATGTTGAACCATAAATCATACTCTAGTTTCGTGGTTCCCCGTGCTATCATAAGTTGAAAGGCTAAGCCTGTTGCGACGCTGAGCATTTTTGCTGCGAAAACAATGAAGCCTGAATACTGGAGTCTAATTTGGTTCTTAGTCAAGGTCTTCACCTTTGCTAGATCTTGGAGTAGTTATTCTAAAGCGTATTTTAATTTAGAGTTGGAGAGTATTAGAATTGTTTTGCCAGTTTTGTTTATTATGGGGTTTGTGAGGTTTTTGTTAAGAAGTTTTGAGTGCGTTTAGAGTTGTGCTAGGCCGTAAGCTAAGACTGGGTCGATGATTTTATAGAGTTGGTCTTTTTTTTCGGTTAGGCTTAGTTTGATCAGTCGGTTTAAGAGTTTCGTGAAGTTTGAGCTGTTTATTTCTAGCCCTTCTTTTGCTTCTAGGCTTCTTTTAAGTTCGCTCCACTTCATCGGTCTTAATGCGAGAGAGTTTAATATGCTCGTGTATCTTCTCTCAGCTTGAGACTTTCTGAGGAACATTTCTAGTTCGTTTAATGCAAGTTTAGAAGCTTCGTTTAAAATTTTGTCTACAGACTTGGTTTTTTTTCGGGTGACCATCCATCCGAAGTAAGTTAGCCAACCGATTATGCCGTCGAGTTTGTTAACTGACTCTTCGATTAAGTTTTTATCTATTTTGGTTTTCATCTGTTTGAAGCCTTTCTCGAGGAAGTCTATTGCTTCTTCTCTTTCCAGTTTTCTTAATTTTATTTCGTCTAGAGCTCTGCCATATAGGGGTGATTGAACGTCTTCGATTTTTAGGAAATCGTATAGTCCTACTTGGGACCCGGTTAAGATTATGACTAGGTTGTCTAGGTAATCGTATATGTGGGCGAAAAGGCTGACAAGCTTGAAGGGTAAATCTCTCAGTTCTTGGGCTTCGTCGAAGGCTAAAATAACCTTTGAGTTGTTGTGTTCTGCCCAATTGTTTAGTTCGTTCAGGAGGGCGGGTAAGGCGGTTTTTCCTCTTTTGTCCCATGATATCCTGACAGAATATTCTGAAACGGAAATTCCATCAATTCTTTTTAACTCTTCGACAAATTTTGCTGTTCTTTTCTTGTTTTTGCTGATAAAGGCGCTTATTTTATTGCCTACGAGTATTGCGAAGCTTCTTATGTTTATGTATCCTTCTAAGCTTATCATTTTCTCTTGTGTCGATTATAATGCTTGGTGATTCGCATTCGTTTAGGAAAGTTCTTAGGACGCTTGATTTGCCGATTCTTCTAGGACCCAAGAGAAGGATTATTCTGGATTTTTCTACTCCTTCTTTTAATTCAAGTAGTTCTCTTTCGAAATTGTATAGGTCGCTTTTTTTAGATTTGGGTTTTAAATCGAAATACATGGTTGCACCGGGGTTACTTGCTTGTACCGCTGCAAGTATTTCTGTTAAGATATTTAAATCTGTACTCACATCTTCTTTTGTGTTTATCGAGGATCTTATTGTTGTTTTGTGGTTGGTTTATGTTAACCTGAGGGTGAAAATCATGCCTGTGACTATGCTGAGTATTTTAGCTGCAAAAATGATGAAGCCTGATTTGGTTATTAACTGATGCTTAGAGTTTTAAAGCATAACTTGCAATTTTATTTTAGGTCGCAAAGATAAGACTTGCTTAAGGATTGAGAGGAGAATTAAGCAGGTTTTTGGTATGTTCTTTTTAGCAGAGTTTCAACAACTTCTCTTTTCTCATATGCGAGATCTGTCAGGCTTTTAAGTAGCCCCCTTTTTGAAGCGTCCCATATTTCAAGTGCAACGAGTTCGTTGTTCACGTCGTATCCTAAGACAACATCAGTGTCTAGAAGCTTCTCGTTTTTTATAGCTCCTTCTTTAAGCTTTATTGCTAAGATGTCTGCCTTTGGATCGTATTTTAGGATTAGATCCATCTTCCGCTCCCCTCGCGCTTTTGTTATTTTGGCTAAAGGGTGTTTAGCCATTTTACTTTAATGCCTTTTATAGTTTTGAAGTGGTCATCGTCTGTGACTACTACGCCTTTGGCGTGAATAAGGGCTGTGGCAGCTATTATAGCGTCGGCTAAAGGAATTTTTGGTGTGTTCAGAGTTATTTTTCCGGCAAGTTCGGCTATGTCTTCTTTTACTGGAATTATGTTTATATTTGAGCTTTCAGCTGAGGCAATTCTTATTTTTATGGCGTCTGTTCCGAGTATTCTTCCCATGGTGTTGTAAAGTTCTGTGATGGTGATTGTTGATGAAGCTGCTTTAATTTGTCCTTTGGATATTTTTTGGATGATGTGTTTACTCCAATCGGCTATTTTTTTGTTTTCAGGATTGTAATATGAAAAGTAAAATCTGGTGTCTAAGATGACTTTTAACGCCATTCCTCTCGTACTCGGTCTAGGGATTTTTTCAGTTCTTTCGTGTCGTATTTTCCAGCGTCGATTCCAGCTTGTTCCTCTAGGTGCATGATGGGCTTAAGAAAGATACCCCTTTCAGTATCTTCAATTAGCATCTTTGTTCCTTCGTTTATCCTATACTTCCTTCTATACTTCACTGGAATTGTAACCTGCCCTTTTCTTGTTACCGAAACCTCTTCCAACTTGGTCACCGTAGTACTTTTTGTAAAATGTAGTACTTAAAGCTTCTTGTACTACCAAAAGTTTCCGGATGGATTTTTCATTTTTGAGTTTGTTCGCAATTCATTCAGTTATTTATAGCGATTCTATTAATGATGAAAAATGTATTCCGTATTCCTGGTTTTGTGGTTGTGCAGGCTGTCACGAGTTGGAAGGTTAGACCTGTGGCTATGCTGAGTATTGTAGCTGCGAAAACGATGAAGCCCTGAATATTGTAGTCTAATTTCTTTTTTGGTCAAAGCTTCACCTTTGTGGAAGTGTCAACGGTATAGTTTTGGATGCATATATTTTAATTTGGTTAGTTTTATGTTATGTGTAATAAGAGAGTGTTTCAGAAGAGAGGGATTGGATTGGTTGACAGGGTTTTGGTTACTGGCGGAGCAGGTTTTATTGGTAGTCATTTAGTGGATGGGTTGATGAGTGGGGGCTTTGATGTGGTTGTTTTGGATGATTTGTCTAGTGGTAGGCGTGAGAATTTGAGTTTACATCTTGGCGAGCCTAATTTTTGTTTGGTTGAGGGTGATGTTAGAGTTAAGGCTGATGTTAAGAAGGCTTTGGAAGGTGTGGATGTGGTTTTTCATCTTGCTGCAATTGTTAGTGTTGATTTTTCCGTGAAGAATCCTCTTCTGGTTAATGAAGTGAATGTTGCTGGGACTTTGAATGTTTTAAGGCAGAGCCTGAAGGCAGGTGTTAAACGGTTTGTCTACGCTTCTTCTTGCGCTGTTTATGGTGAGCCTGTTGATCTGCCCGTCAATGAGGAGCATCCTGCTAAGCCTATGTCTCCTTATGGCGTTTCGAAGCTTGCTGCTGAGCATTATTGCAGGGTTTTTTGTGGGGTTTATGGGTTTGAGACTGTTTGTTTGAGGTTTTTTAATGTTTACGGGTTTAGACAGGTGGGTAGTCCTTATAGCGGGGTGATAATGAAGTTTATTGATAGGTTGAAACGTGGAGAAGCGCCTATTATTGATGGTGATGGGGAGCAAACTAGGGATTTTGTTTTTGTTGGGGATGTTGTTGATGCTTGTTTGTGTGCGATGCGTTGCAAAAATTGTGTTGGTGAAACGATTAATGTTGGTTCAGGTGTTGAGACATCAATTAATAGGCTTGCTGATGCTTTGATTGAGCTTTTTGGCACGGGTGATGTTAAGCCTGTTTTTGCTGAGCCGAAGGCTGGTGATATTAGGCGAAGTTATGCGGATTTGAGTAAGGCTGAAAGATTACTTGGTTATAAGCCAAAAACATCTTTGAAGGAAGGATTAACTATGTTGTTAAAGAGTTGGGGATGAAGTAGTTATGAGAGTTGTGATGGCTGTGGTCGAAATTGTTAGGTTTGCGAGGATTCCGGTTTTTGTTGCTACTTCATTGTTTCTTACTACGAACCTCGTGGTTCAAAATATGAGTGTAGTAGTGAGAAATGTGAATAGGCAGTTATGGCGCTTGTGTTGCATTGTATTCTGTACTTTGTTGTGTTGTAGTTCGTGTTACCATTAGACGCTATTGCAGCCTAATCTGATTCTTTTGCCAAAAGTTTTTCACTGGTAGGCTTGGTTGGCGAGTGTTTTTATGTTTGAGTGCGTTTTAATTACTTGCTAACTCGAGTAAACATTGATGAAAATCCGAACTAAGATTGGCTGGAGGGATTAGATGCCTAAGAATGTGTTGATATTGGCTGGAGGTGGTGGTCATACTGGATATGGTTATGCGCTGGCTCAAAGTCTTTTCGGTAGAGCTTGTCTGCACTTTTTGGTTCCCGCGGGAGATGTTTTAAGTCAGAAACGGTTGAGCAAGTTTGGCTGTGTCGATTTCCTTTTGAAGGGTCGCGGAGCAAAAACACCTACTAGAGAGTTTATTCCAAATCTCATGAGGGCCTTTCTAGATTCTTCTAAACGTGTTTCTCGTAAATATGATGTTGTTGTTAGCACGGGCAGCAACTTCTGTATTCCTCCAGCTTTGTTTGCTTGGATGAAAGGTGTTCCATTGGTTAACATTGAAAGCTCTGTTCGTTTTACAAAATCTTCTAAAACTGCACGTATTTTACAGCCCTTTTCAGCCGTTACTGCATTGCATTGGGAGGAGCAGAAGAAAATTTTGAATAAAGGTGTAGTTGTTGGACCTTTGTTTCCTAAGCCTGAGGTGAAACCTTGGAATGCCGGTTATATTCTTGTGACGGGGGGTACTTTAGGGCATAAAATGTTGTTTGATGTTGTTGTGGAAAGCGATTTAGAAAATGTGGTTTTGCAAACTGGAAAAGTTGATCCAGAGCCTTATAAGAAAAAACATCCGGAGTGGAGGATCATACGATATTCTACTAGGTTTCATGAGCTTGTTGCTGGCGCTGATGTGGTTGTGACACATTTCGGTTCAACAATTTTGGAAGCACTTGTTTATAGAAAGCCGACGGTGATTGTTCCGAATCCGGAATGGACTAGGACTGCTGGGGTTGAGGATGCAAGGTATCTGGCTAAAAAAGTTAACGCATTATTGGTTTCGGAAATCACTTTAGAGAATATATTGGATGCGATGGAAAGGTCAAGGAAGACACCTCCGCCGAAATTCCTTAATGGAGCTAAAACTTTGGCTGATTTAATCCTTCAGCTTTGAGGGCTGGAAGTATGGGCGTTTTGGTGGCTGGTGGTGCGGTTGATATTGGAAGGGGCTGTGTGAATGTTAAGAAGGGTAGGCGTTTGTTTGGTGTTAGCTGAGGTTTTCCTTGGAAGATGGGTGAATTCAGGGTTTATGCTTTTTGGGTTTTGGTTTTTGTTGTCTTTCTAGTAGCCATCCGCATATTGTTAGTGGTCTGACGCGTAGTAGTGCGTGTCCTATTGTTCTGGTTAGGCTTATTTCGAGTGTGTAGCGTCCTCTTCCAGAGTTTATTTGTCCGTTTATTATTGTTTTTGGGGTTACGTGTCTTATGTGGTGGACCTTTACTTTTGTTGTTGTTGTGCTTTTGTATCCGTGTTTTGCGAATCTTAGGTCTATGTCTGTGTCTGGTGTTGGGACGTCTGTGAAGCCGCCTATTTCGTCTAGAGCCTTTTTCAGGATTATTCTTGCTGCTCCGTAGGGTATTTTGCCTAATGGTGCGAATTCGTAGGTTTTTTCCCAAGCGTTCATCAGTCTATTTAGTAGCGTGTCCGGATAGGTTACTACGTGAGCTGCAACTGACACTATTTCATCCTTAATTAGCGGAATTAAATCCTTGAAAAAGTTTGGTGGAACTATTATGTCTGCGTCAACTATGCTTAGATAAGAACCTTTTGCGTTTAAGTATCCAGTTTGCAGAGCTTCTGAATAACTGTTGTTCCATTTCTTCCATGTTTTCTCAATAATTTTAACTGGATATCTGCTAGCCTTCTCCACCGTTTTATCAGTGCATCTGTCAGCAACGAATATTACTTCGCTTTCAAAATCTTTCAAGGATTTTAGTAGGTTTGGTAAGCATTTATTAACATACTTCTCTTCGTTATGAGCACAAACTATTACTGAGACTAGGGGGCGTGGTTGTTTTGTCATGGGTTTCACCAGCAACCATGTCGTCATGAATTAACTGCGAGGCGAAATATAAATGAAGACGAAATTGCTAAGAGAGATTACGTTGGGAACGAATGAGTGCTAGGTGTAAAAGTTAATGTTTTAAGGGTTGATATAGACTTTGCCTACCCGAAACAAGCTCAAGAATTACCTTAATATTTTACTTGGTTTAAGGACTATTTGGAAGATTCGAAGACTTTGTGTAAGTTGTTGAATAGATATAACGCTACTGCTACGTGGTTTCCTACGATTTTAGTCGTTCCAGATAGGGAATTATTGGATTTTTTGGATGAAGGCGGGCATGAGATAGGTTGTCAGTTTATATGGCGTGAAAGCGAGATCGAGAGATTGGAAGCGGAACTCGGTAGAGAAATCAAGTGTTATGTAATTCATGCCACCGGAACGCTAATTAACAAAGTGCTGTGGCGTAGATTTCGCCCACCTTCCATAAGATCCAAGGAAGTCGTAAGCGTCAGAGATGGTAAAAACTTTGACAAACTTTGCTATAGGTATCCCCCCCTCTGAGATTCTGAAAATGTTCAAAAAATTAAGCCCGAAAACCATGGTTGTTACCCATCCAACGTATATGAATCGCCGATGCATCCTTTCCAAGAAAGAACCAACACTTAAAGTGTTTTCTTTGTTGCTGAGAAATGGGGTTACATTCGAAAAGCTTAGAGTTGAAACATAAAACAAATGATTCGAATCTAATTAAGAAGCTTTCATCTCCTTTAGGTCTCGAAACCCGAAACCCCTTGTCTATAAAACGTCGCGTGCGCTAATTTAGTTCAAACATAAAATGCTTACTAATGCAAGTAGAGAGATGAAATCGATTGCATTGGTAACGTCCGCTGTCCGTCCACTAAAAATACCAAGAATTAGGAGTCTTTTCGATTATGAGGGTTGCTTGTTCTTTACTTTTTTGCATTCTTGGAAAAGTCTAAATAACGCGGAATCTGATATTACCGAAGGCAGATCAATCATGCCAGAAATTCGATGCGGTCAGGTTTTGGGATGCGAATGGAGAAGGAAAAAGTAACTGTCTGTATCCCTCACTTTATGAGAGAGAACCTGCTTAGGAAGTGTTTACAAGCTTTAAGGGAAAACGCGAGTTTACCGTATCGCGTAATAATAATCAACGACGGTAAACGGTCTCTTTCGTTCGAGAATGATCAGATACAAGTGATAAACAAGTTGGAGAGGACAGGGCTTGGTGCCAAGAGGAAACAGTTCGCAGAGCTTGTGGAAACGGAATATCTTTTTGAGCTTGGTAACGACGTTTTGACGCAGCCTGGGAGCTTGGAAGCCTTAGTTCAAGCTTTAGATCAAAATGCTAGGTTAGCCGTTGTCTCTGGAATACGTTTGGAAAAAGGAAAGCCTCCAACGGGAGCATCTAACTTCAAATTCATTGGGAAATTTATTATGAAAAAAACCTGCAGCTTCTGCCAGATTCTCAAATGTAATGGGGACTTGTTCGAAGCCGACTACATACCCATTCACCACACGTTATTTAGAATGAAGGCGTTAGAGGATATATCTTTAGATCCCAATTACGAACTGGGTTACTCGCATTTGGATATTTTTTTGCAGTTTTATTTTACTGACTGGAAGTGTGCGGTTTGTAAGAAATCTTATTTTGAGCACATTTTTCACGAATCCCCGCCAGAATACCTGAAGGAAAGGTTTGCTACACGCAGAATAGACGCAAGTAGAAAGCATTTCACGCAAAAATGGGGTTATAAACACATTGATCTTAACGAAAAAACAATCGGCGGAAAGACGCTTTTCATTGTTAACTACTTAAATAATTATTTACGGTGCCCATATAAGCTCAAATTAGGGTTTTCTGTACCTAAAATGTTTAAACTCATGTCTAAACTTGTTAGTTAAGAACAGTACTAAGGAACGACCTAAGTGTATGATGAAAATAAGTAAAAAATCGTTCTGGAAGAATATTAACGGTGGTAAAGCAAAACGAATAATATCAAGCTGTTCTGGAATTAGATGGAGTTAATGGGGACAGGCTTAGTAACGATAGGCGATATTCGAAGACTGGTGCAGCTGTCAAAAATGGCTAAAGCGACAGACTTAGACCTTTCAATCTTAGTTTATTGCTTTTTACATACGCATGAGATATCTGTAATTGGTGACGCTTGAAACCACTGTTCTGGTTAACCAGTCAATTCCGTAGAGAAGGAAATAGAGAGATAGAGGATTCAGAGCTAGTCTGTAGATGGTGTAGCTTAATTTAATAGGAGATAGCATTTCAAAAAGCAGTATACCTGCTAAGATTAGATAAGCGTTATGAAAAAGGAATAGAAGCCTAACCTTTCCGTATATACTCTTGTGAATTCTTCCAAGAATAGATTGTTTCCTCATTAAGGGAAAGACGTATGCCTTCTTTTCTCCGATTCCTTCTATTACCCATTTTCTGGTTCGGTTGAAGTCATGCACCAAACAGATGGATAATGCGAAAATGAAGCCCAAGTAAAGAAAGACTAAACTCCCCCACATCTTGAATAGCCCAATCCCGAAGCATGCCATAAAACCAGATTCGAGTACTGCATTATGGATTCCTTCTAAATAACGTCCTCCAAGGGTTATATCATCGGTCACTCTTGCTATTTCTCCATCAACGCAATCAAAAAGGTGGTGAAACTGAAAGAAAACGCAACCAAGAAGCATTAAAGGATAATTGCCAAAAACAAACAAAAGATCACCAACAATTCCAAACAAAACTGAAAAGGAAGATACTTGATTTGCACTTATCTGGTGTTCAACGAAGAACTTTGTAAAGTATGGCGAGATTTTTCTTAGAACGTGAACGTAAGGATCTTTTCGCATTTTTTCTGGTGGTTGGCCAATTTTTCGAATGTCATCTATTGTCACCAACCCAGATTAGTCCTCCAATACATGTGGCTTACTCTTCTTTCTTTCATCTCTTTTACCGTCGTATTTATTTTTTACTAGTTCTCACAGTTTTCGGTGTAAAACATTTAATTTACTAGAAGTTCAAGCGTGCTGTTGACTGATGATGGTCATGATGACCATAAAAGAGATAAAAAGCTTGCACTTCAATCTCAAATATTCGGCGGCTTTCAACTGATAATAGGACATTATGCCAAGAGTCTAGTTACTTCCTGGAACGTTAAATGTTCTGGGGTCATGAGATGGTTGTGTCAAAAAGGCTTAAAAGTACACGTGAGAATCACCCATTCGACAGCATTGGTGGTCAAGGTGGTAACAATCGACGAGATTAAGAAGCTTGGGCAATTAAGCGCTAAAGACCACATGGAAGAAGGAAGAAGGAATTACCCATATATGGGTCGTGTTCTAAGGAAAATTTCACCCTACTTCACAAAATTCCTTATAGACCATAACGTCACAGCAAACCAAGTTAGTGCTTTATCAATCATCACCGGTATAGCTGCGAACACAACATTCATCTTTGGCAACTATTACCTCATGCTTCTCGGATGCTTTCTCTACCAATTTTGGAACATTTTTGATCTAGTAGACGGGGAAATAGCAAGAGTAACTGACCTAAAAACTGCGGGAGGAAAATACCTAGAAACAATAAATGAACCCATCACAGAATGCGGCTTCATACTATCCCTCGGGATAGGTCTATCCAAAATACTCAACGACAAAACACTCGTTTTCTGGGGTCTATTCTTCGCCCTATGCTACGCCTTACTAAGTGCCTTCGCAAGGACAAGAGACATGATGATAGAACGATTTCAAATGCAAGAAGAAATCGCTAAGCCAGAAAAAATTCAAACTCTAAGCCTAAAATTGCACATCAAAAAGTTATACAAAAAAGCAAGACTCCTATTCGTGGTCTTCAACGGATACCTAATTTTGACATTCCTAACAATCTTTCAACTACTTCTCCCAAACAACGCTTACTTAACCTATTTCGGCTTGAAACTGAACGTTTTATCAGCATACTTCTTCTTGTATGGAATAATATGGACCGTTAAAATAGTCATCACAAGCGTCACCAATTACAAGAGCCTTATTAAGCACGCACGCTAGAGAATGTTTCATTACATGTATGTTTCTTTTTAAGATTCCAAAGCAACGCCAAAGCCATTGCAGAACCAAACGCACCAACAGCCCAAAACGTGAACGCCATATTCCATCCACCCATACCAGTAAATACTGCAGTAGCGATTCCAGTAACGGTTGCGCCGACATAACCCATCATGTCAATGAAACCAGTTACAGAAGCAGTACCCTTTCTTGTACCAAGCAACATCGGAAGCCTCGTAACCACCAGTACGTGAGGAGCATAAGTAAAGAAGCCATTTTTGATACTGTGGCAAAAGGCGAAATCGAGAATATTGACCACTCCCACGTTTGACCGCATAGAAGACTGTTTCCATTCATACTACAAAGAAAGCCAAAGAAACTAAGGATTTCAACAAGGATACGCTTAGTGTACTACCTGCAGAGAATCTGTCCTGTGCCACACCAAATAAATAGAAGTATCCTGAAATCATTGTTGAGAGAGAAAACCATGAACCATAAGGAATTTTGCACCCTATTAAAAAAGAATGGTTTCAACTTCTATACAGGTGTACCTTGTTCTATCTTGGGCAACATTATCAATCATCTGTCTAAAAGCAAGCAATTTGCATATGTTCCAGCCACAAGAGAGGACGAAGCACTAGGCATGGCTGCAGGGGCATACATGGGAGGAAAAAAGCCTGTTGTGTTAATGCAAAATTCAGGACTAGGCGTTTCTATAAACGCTTTAACATCCCTCGTTTTGTTGTATAAATTTCCAATACTTCTGATCATCTCTTGGCGTGGCTACAAAGGGGAGGACGTACCAGAACACATACTCATGGGCAAATATACACTCAAGTTTTTAAGGTCCACCAACATTCCTACAAAGATTCTGTCAAAAAAGAACTTAGAGAAGCAATTGATAGAATCCATTCACATAATGAAAAATCAAGAGATACCTGTTGCTCTAGTGTTAAAAAGGGGTGTGATTGATTGAAAGAATCCGAAGCCATTAAAACGATTGTTAAATGTTTGAACGATGAATTCGTTATTGCTTGTAATGGGATGATAAGTAGGAAACTTTTCTCCATAAAAAATGGACCCCAAAACTTCTATATGTTAGGCTCCATGGGCTTGGCATCAGCCATTGGGCTGGGAGCAGCTCTAGCCAGACCAGACAAGAAAATCATCGTCCTTGTGGGAGATGGAAATATACTTATGTCTCTAGGGACACTAGCGACCATTGGAAAGATGTCACCCAAAAATTTCATACATATAGTTCTAGATAACGAATGCCACGAATCAACTGGTGGACAAAAAACAGCAAGTTCGGTAACCAAACTTGACATTATAGCAAGTTCTTCAGGTTTCAGCAACAGTCAGCGTGTAGAATCAGTGGAAGAGTTAAAGAAGGTTATGAAGAAGCTTTTGAACACAAACGGCCCGTCTTTTATTCATGCTAAGATCGAAAGAGAAAGAGTTGATGTGCCAAGAGTTTCAATAGAACCGCCTGAGATAAAAAACAGATTTATGAAAGAATTGACGAAAAATTAAAACACCATTTTCTTTGCTATCTCATAGTCTTTCTTATTGTGAATTTCCATCCATCCCTTGTTTGTTTCGATGTAATTGACCTCAAAGCCCCTGTCAATCATCTCTTGGAGCATATCGACAATAGATGCTCCCTTAAAGCTTTTACTCTCGTGGAACCTACCTTTATGGTTCTTCGCGCAATCTTCGTAAACTCTTCTCAAGTTCTGTGCACCATAAGCGGAGAACTTGGCAATTCCAATAAATTCGTGTGTTGCAATGTCTTTCTTGATTTTCTTCCCAATAAAAGAAACCTCTTTTTCAGTTGTCAACGACGGCTCACGATAATAACGACTCTTCTGCTTACCAATTATTAAGTCCAATTCTTTGTCTATTTCATGTCGATGAAACGGATAAGAAGCGTCAGCAACTATCGTTATATCCCATTTGCTTCTAAGAAGATTGTTAATTACTGATTCGTCAAATATTATGTCAGAGAATATTAGCATGAAGCCATTTTCCATTTCCTCTTCAGCTGCAAACAGTGAAAACAACGAACCCCTCTTGTAATCATCAACATCATAAAAGTTTACGGAACCAACATTCAATTTTTCTTTCTGATAACCTCTCACAACCATTACGTCTGCAATTCCACATCTCCTCAACACATCAAGCTGTCTTTGGAGTAGGCTCTTCCCATTTACATCCAACATAGCTGTTGGCATGTCCTTGATGATTTCTTTCTTCGGTTCACCCGCGGCTGGAATAATCACTTTGGCTTTGCTGAGTTCTATCAAATTCTGGATGTCTCTTTGCTTTATACTTGTGAAACCAACAATATCAAAAATTTCCTTTACAGGAGCGCAGTACGGTTCAGTCTCAAAACCACGTCCACTCAACAATATCATCTTACATACGTCTTCCATCGACTTAACCGAAGTCCTCAAAAGATGATTCGCATAGATAACGATGTTAAACCCGTGTCTTTTAAGCTCCTTTTCCGTGATCATGTTGTACGTTGTCGGTACACAAATTAAAGGTTTGCGAAAAGCAAGTTTTTCACACAACTTATTGTATCCTTTTGCAAACCTTAACACGCTGGTTGGGTCAATCTCTCTTGAATGTATCAGTATTCCATCTGCCCCAGCTTGCAAGTATTCTTTTGCTCTAAACAATGCATCCTCAACGCCGCAACCTGCTATTATACTTTCTATCCTAGCAAAAATCATGAAATCTTTTGAAAGCAAAGCTTTTTTTCCCAGTCTAATTTTGTTCGCGAATACATTTGGATCTTCAAGATTTTGTATAGCGTCCGGATCAAGACTGTTCCTTTTTGGATAGGTTTTATCTTCAATTACTACGGCTGATACGCCTAACCTTTCGAGTTTGGTTAAAAAATACTCTAAACTATCAACATCTCTACCAGTATCTCCATCCACAATCAAAGGCTTGTCCGTAACATTTGCAACTTGCTCTATGGTACTAAGCCTTGAATCCAAACTCACAATTTCTGTATCTGGAAATCCTTTCGATGCGGAATCAGTAAAACCACTTGCCCATAACGCATCAAACTCTAAAATCTTCTCTTCTCCATTATCCTCTATTTCAATCTTAGCATTATTTGCTATCAAAGCGCTAATTCCATTATGCGCCTCTATCGCCTTTATCAATTGTTTCTTGCTCAGAAGGCCTCCAAGTTTCTTACGCCTGTCTTCTGGCTTAATTTTCCTCTGTATAAACACGTTGATCCACAAAATGTAAAAGCTGAAGGTTTTTAATTAAGGTTGTGAGAACTATGGAAGTCTGGAGTTACCACATACCGACGAAAGTGATCTTCGGTAAAGACTGTCTAGAAAAAATAACTAATATTGTTGAACCTTTCAAGCCGAATAGAATAATGTTGGTTACTGGCAGAAAGAGCATGAAAAAACTAGGGGTAACAGACAGAATCATCGGTTACTTAAAAAATTGCCGAGTTGTCGTTTACAATAAGGTTGAACAAAATCCTGACGTTACCACAGTTGAAAATGGTATTCGATTTTTGAAGGATGAAAAGTGCGACTTGGTGATCGGACTAGGAGGTGGGAGTGCGATAGACACCGCTAAAGCTGTTTGTGTGCTGTCGAAGAATCAGGGACCTGTAGATGAGTATCTCTGTGGAAAAACGAAAATTGTAGGCAGAGGGGTGCCGCTTATCGCTATTCCTACAACCGCAGGCACAGGAACTGAAGTCACACAATATGCATCAATTATTGACGAAACAAAGAAACGCAAACTCTCACTCAGCCACGAGTATGTCCATCCAAGTATAGCCATCGTAGACCCAACTCTCACCGTTACGATGCCAAAATTTGTTACTGCAACTACAGGGTTAGATGCTCTATCACAATGCATTGAAGCCTACTGGGCTAAAGACCATACGCCAATCAGCGACATTTTCGCTTTAAACGGCATTGCCTTAATATTTAACAACTTAGTGAATGCTTTTGACCATGCAGAGAGCATAGCATTTAGAGGGAAAATGGCTCTTGCAGCCTTGTTTTCAGGAATAGCGATAAGCATCACAAAAACCACGATTGTTCACTCCGTATCCTATCCACTAACAATGCATTTTAAAATCTCTCATGGTCTAGCATGTGCACTGACTTTACCCTCATTTATACGATATAATTCAAAAGTAGTCAGACAAAGAATTTGCAACATTGCTCAAACAATCGGAGCAGAAGACGTTGAAGGGCTCGTTAGAAAAACAGAAGGGCTTATCTCGTCTTTGGAAGTTCCAAAAAGGCTAGGCGACGTTGGAGTTCGAAGAAGAGATATTGAATTGATTGTTAGCGAGGGGTTCAGGCCAGACAGAGCTGGAAATAATCCAAGAAAAGTCACAAAAGAGGATTTAAGAGCTATTTTGGAAGGTCTTTTATAAAGGAGGACTACGCGAAGTGAAAGCACTTATCCTGAACTCCGGCAGGGGCGAGAGACTTCGTCCTCTAACAAAATACATTCCTAAGGCGTTAATAAGGATAGAAGATAAGCCGCTTCTAGGATATCAAATAAGCAATCTGGTTGATTGCGGCATTAGGAACATAATAATTACAACAGGTGCATTTGAAAATAAAATACAGAAATACATGGAAAACGAGTTTCCCGATGTCAGCGTCGCTTACGTAAAAAATCAAAGGTATCGCACTACAAACTACATATATTCTATGTGGCTCACAAAGAAGCTTATTGATGATGACATCATCCTATTTCATGGTGACTTGTTTTTTGAAAGAGGATTACTAAAGAAACTGATTGAAGAAAGACACGCAAATTGTGTTTTAGTAAACAGAAAAATCAAGCCACCAAAAAAAGATTTCAAGGCAGTAATTGAAAATGACATAATAATCAAAATAGGGGTAGATTTCTCTGGCAAGAATGCTTTCTTCTCCGCCCCAATGTATAAGTTTTCAAAATCGAAATTTTTGTACTGGTTAAACAAAATAGGTGAGCATGTGCAAGAAAGGGGAGATTTAAGGATTTATGCTGAATGCATCCTCAATGAGATTTCAGACAAAATTATGCTTCACCCTGTGTACTTTACCAAGCAGATCTGTTTAGAAATAGACACTGAAAAAGATCTAGAATTAGTGAGAAGCTATTTCAAGATGAAACAACCGACAAAAACTGATTAATGAACTTTCACAAGAATCTGTATCAACTTCCCTTCTCACATCTTCATCCTTAACTCCTTCTTCCCACCTTCTATTAGACTCTAAAACCAAACGCAAAAACTTGGAATCATAATTCTTCAAGAGCAACTCAGTATTCGGAATCAAGCAATGTCCACCGATCACGTCTGGAAACATTAATGGTCTATCAAACTTTACACGGTGAGTATCCTCCGAAAAATCCACAACTCTCTCAAAATCTACGCTAGAATACTGCTTAATCACATACTCGCCTCTACATTTAGAAAATTGAACAAAATCTCCTGACTAAGGCAACGTTTTGAAACCTGCTTGCCTGTAGTGCTCATCAAAAGTGAACGATGTTACCAACTTATTCCTCTTCATCAACACAAATGAAGTGCAATCTGTGAAACTCCATAACTTATCCTTGAACCTCTTGAACAAGTTCCACGCATCTCTAAAAGCTTCATCGTCGACCTTAATCACCCTTGTGATCTTTGAGGACAGTATGGCTTCACCTGCGTTCACGGCCAAATCCTTTCTCCGTGTAAACGACACTATAGAGGTGACGGCTTCATCAAACACGTAATCCGTCGTGTAAAAAATCACCGGACCAAAAATCCCCTTCTTGATTTCGTCTATGAAACCCTCAGCTTCACGATGTTTTTCATCTCTCTTATTATAAAAGGCGATATAAGCCGAGGAATCTACAAACAGCTTCATTCTGATCTACCGTAGAGAACCCTCTCAATTCCTTCAACGTTCGTCTTCACACCGAAATCCACTGACTTCAAGTTCAAGAACGGGTCCTCAACTATTCCCTCGTTCCAAATCAGCCAGTCTTCAATAGCCTCCCTCACAATCTCCTTAATGGACTTTTTCTCACTTTTAGAAACTTCAACCAGCTTCTTATGTAACTCATCCGGAATACTCGTTTGAACAACGGTCACTTCTTACATCACTAAGTAGATGTAACACCACATTAAATATAAACTTTTTTACATTTCCAATAACATCAAACAATCTATGTATAAACATGCAAAAGGTTACGCCTAAAACACAAAAATTCATCCTCCGATGACTTTTTCTGCATCCTCGTTCGCCTTCTCAAGAACCCTCTCCGCTTCGCGAATCAACTCCTCATCCCTAACCTTCGGAAGCACAGCCACAACCGTTTCATAGGCCGGGCGGTAAATAGCCTGGTCAACGCGTGTCTCTCTGTCTTTCACCGTAACATACCATTCCTCCCCAGCCCTCTCAAAAACCCTCAACTCAGCCAACGCACCCTTCAACCTTAACTCATCAGCCTTCCTCTTTTCAATCCGCAACGTTCTCACCTTTAATCTCTTCATTAGAATCCAAAGCCAAACGCAAAACTCACTGCTGATGTATCTGTGCATCTGCTCCAACTAGAGGGGCTTGATTGTTTTTACGTAGCGTTATACATGACGTTTTAAGCCAGAACGCTTCTTTTTGTATGCCTCAAAAAATCAAACCGCAATAGAGTTTTCATAAAGGTTAACAGCATCAAAATAACTGAGAGGTTTAAGGTTGCCTTCAAAACGCACTTTCATAATTTCTTTCAGCGTCTTGTGAAAAATTGCTGTAGAAAAATGTGAAATTGCAGTACACTTCATGCGTTTTAAAAGAGTTAAGAGCATGACAAACAAAAAGGCACTAAGTTTCGCTGCGAAAGGTTTAAGTAGTCATTTTGTATACGAAATTACGGTGTGTCTTCTTGAATGAAGTTGTTACGTCAAGGTTGCCCGAAGAGTTGGTGAAAAAGGTGGATCAAGCGGTATTAAGGGGACATTTTCGAAGTCGAAGCGAGGCCTTAAGGGCTATCGTTGAAGAATATCTACGGGAACACCCTGAGCTTTTTCTTGGCGAGGAGCTTGGAAATCTGCTAGCGGACTCGCCAAATCTTTCCCATGACGATTTGGAAAGAGTTGGAGCTAGACTTTTTAAGGATCTAAGCGTGCCTCAGCTCGTTGCTGAAGGTAGGCGTAGATGAAACTCATTTATCTTGACACCAACGTCATCCTCACAAGATACGCTCCAGAGGAGCCGCAACACCAAGCTGCTAAGAAAATCCTTAGAAACGTTGAAGCTGGAAACTTATCAGCAGTGACTTCTGTTCTTACTATTGTTGAGGTAGCGAGCGTTATCAGCAGAGCTTATAAGAGGTTCGCGAAGACAGGGAAAATCATGAAACGCGAGGACATAACAGGGGCATTCCTTCACAGAATCATGAGTATTCGAAACTTACATTTCATTTCTGCGGGTGGAGACATATCCATCAAGATCGAGGAAAGCCACGTGAAGTTGCCAGCTCTGTTTGCAGTGGCTTTTGAAATAGCCTTAAAACTCAGTCTCAAAACATTAGATAATCTTCACCTAGCTGCAGCTCTCATTTCACAGAGAATTTACCGTCAAAAAATCGATTACTTCACCACATTGGACAAGGACATTCTAAAACGCCGCGAAAAACTGAAATCACTCATTGGAGCCTCCGTGTGTGCACCAACGGAATTAGTTAGAACGTTAAAACTATAGGGGGGATCAAACGTTTTTGAAAATATATTACGCCCGAAACGTAAACTTTGGGTGGAGGCGCCAGCAGAGGATAAGTTGAATAGTCAAAAGCGTCTGTAATCGATGAAAAAATTATACCCTAACTGCATTTTAAAGGTGATTTCCTTTCATATTTAAGAGTTTTCAGCCAAAACAACTTGGACTGGTAAGAATCAACTCAGCCAATGCACCTTTCAGCTTTAACTCGTCAGCCTTCCTCTCCCCAGCATCCACAGCCTCAAAACGAAAGTAACAGACCCAGTTTGAACATTCAAGTCATCTCTCACCATTACCAAAACACGTTACAAAAAACTATATAAATACCCTTTTTTTGGGGGAGCGGATATAGAAAACCCGATTAATGCTTAGTTCTTCTCCTTTCAACGCTTCCACTCTTTTCCTAACCTTTTCAACTTCTCTTCGGACATCTTCATCCTTAATCTCCTCCTTCAGTTTCTAGTTAAACTGGGAAATATTTAGCTTTCACTTCTTTAACCTTTGCTAATTCACTGTCCGTTGTTAGAAGCGTCGCTTTCTTAAGCTCAGAGAGGGCTAAGCAAAAACAATCTGCAAGGGACAGCTTACCCCTATACTTACATTTCTTTTCTCCAGCCTTCCTCGTCAGCTCCTCATCCGTTGCAATCGACTCTATATCTGAGCCTCTGATCTGATGGTACCGTACATCAGCAATGTCTTTCCCAAGTTTTTCACATGTCTTGTAATAATACTCAGCTAGATTTACATCGCAGATAAACCCTTGAGCCCTACCCTGAACAACCTCATCAAAGTAAGGCTTCACCCTCTCATCATCAATAAAATAGAGAAACAAGGCACCAGCATCAACCACATACCTTCTCATTCTCTAGCCTCTTCACGATGCTCAGCTTCAAGCTCCCTTATACCCTTAATTATGATGGCGGCATGTTGACGGTCTATCCCGCGAAGATTTTCAAGTTTAGGAATCGGAATCATCAATATCCCGGTTTCACTTTCAATAAACTTAACCCTCATCCCCTCTTTAATTCCATACTTCCTCATTATCTTAGCCGGAATCGTCACCATACTCTTACTGGTAACCTTCGCAATATAACCCATTTACATTACCATATTTTATTATAAACACATGGTATTTAAACATTTTCCATGCATTCACCAAAAAAGTTTCTAGCAAGAAATAACATTCGCTCAAATAACACAAACGATCAGTTTGTTTTTTCTTAATCTTCTCAACCTCACTCCAAACGCTTTCATCTATAATCTCTTCTCTCCGCTTTTCATCAGACTCCAAAATCAACCTCAAAAACATCGAGTCATAGGGAGGCGAGGTTTACGCGAAAGCCCTCAAGCTGAAGATTCAAGAACTGGTCGAAAAACAAAGAAAAATGCCCTCGCCACGCACGCATTAAATTTTGGCTAGCATATAAGAAGTCCATATTAATGCCATAGCTTTCATAATGAACGATGATACAACATGAAAGAAGCCATTGAATTTACCTAGAAACCCTAAGTTTCTGTTCAACATATCGCTATCGGCTAAAAATTTAAGCGCTTTTCTCCTCGACAAGCTTCTGTATAAGCCTTAAAAGACCGTTCACAGCCCTCTTAAGCTCCTCTCTTGTTCTAATAAGCTCAGACGATATAGAATCATACCTTTCAGCCATTACATTAAAACTACTACTCATATCCTTGTGCATGTCAGCAACGCTGCTCTTCAAGCCCCTATGCATCTCTTGAATGTTATGCCTTGTAGCGTGGGCAACCTTCACAGCCTCGCCCATCCTCTCACCAAACTCCTCTTCCAGCCTACCGTACTTCAACTCGAAATATTCAAATTCGCCCATAGCTGGACCTGTTTCAACAACCCTCACATCCTTGACATCTATGAAATCCTTCTTCACCTTAATCTCCTTTACAAACCCATCTACAACCTCTCTTTCACCTTCACAAACTATGCAGACACTGCCGTCCTTCAGATTCTCCACATACCCCTTGACACCGAACTCCCTAGCCAGCTCCTGAACAAAATCCCGATAGCCCACCCTCTGAACCACTCCTTCCACAAGTATTCTCGCTCTAATCAATCTTATCCACCAGAAAACACCACTGCGACTTAAACATCTCAGAATGCTTCATACATTCTTCGTGATCACAGTCCTTCCTTAAATAACTTGCGACATCATCCTCTCCCGCCTGCAAACCTCCTTAAAACCGTCAAAAACAGACCCGTCAACCCGCAACCCTGTTTGAACCTTCACGTTGTCCTTCACCATCACCAAAACATGTTACAGAAACTTATAAATACCCTTTTTTTGGGGCGAGGGAGAAAAACCGCGATTAAACTTGCGCGTACGAAAGAAATAGCCTATGTTTGTGCCTGTGTGACTTGACTGGAGAAAGAGTCGAAAAATTTTTATGTGGTGTTGTGGTAATGGTATGTGGTGATGGCATTGAAGGTTAGGATGGACCGTCAAGGACGGGTGGTAATACCTAAACGGCTTAGGGAGCGTTATGGGCTGCTGAAGGGGGGTGAGCTGGAGTTGATAGCTCATGAGGGAGCGATTAACCTGCTTCCATTGGTGGAGGAAGAAGACCCTGCGGTGACAATCTTAAGCGAGCCGTGTAAGAGTGGTGATCCAAGTAGACATGGCTTAGTGTTCTCTCGTGAAAAGGTTTGGGAAAGATGAGGCTTATTGACGCTGATATTCTCTCCTACGCTCTTTTCAAAGGGCACAATGCACACAAGTACTGTTGGCCTGTACTGCAAGACGCTGTTCACGGCAGGATTCAAGCAGCCTTAACCGCAGTTACGTTGCTGGAGGCTTATCACGCGCTTGTGAAGGATTACCTTGTAGAGCCCGAAGAGGCCTGCTACAAGCTAGACGGGTTGTCCAGGAGTAGAAGGATACGGTTCCTACCCGTAACCATCGAAACTGTTCGCAGAGCCCTAGAGATCGCTAAGGACCATAATGTAAGATCGTTTGACGCAAACCTTGCGGCTTCGGCTGAGGTGAACGGAATTTCGATTATCATAAGCAACGATAAACACGTGGCAAGGTTGTGCAAGGAAAGAAGATTAGCCGTGGAGAATCCAGTACCCAAAGAAGTTAGGAAGAAAATGGAGATATAGTCTTACTTTCGCGCGCGTAATCAAATGTTCAAGACACTCTCGTGATAGAAAGCTCGTACCGCGGCCAATATGCGATTCGGTTCTATCACAAACTCACGCATTCCAACTGAGCTTTCTTCAAAAGGTATACAACCTTTAAATTTAATTTAATAAATAATTACATGTAATTGCTCAACTATCCACTCCAAAATTTAGGTGTACAAAAAATGAACCAGAAATCCAAGAAAAAACCGGAGCAAAAAAGTTTACAACCGTGTCCATATCCCCTGTTCAAAAAAGTTCAAGAACGAATTAAAGGAACCGATTCACCTCAGCATCCAGCTACGTCAAATACGTACTAAGAGAAATCGTAGCCGAACAAGAACCCTTCACAAAAGAAGATAAAGAAAGGGGTAAAAGCCATACTAACAGCCCTAGGCTACATCGACTAAAAGGAGCGAAACCAAATGAAACCCCACGTGACAGAGGAAGAGAAAAGAAACATATCCGTCATGACCAGGAGCAAAACGCCAATTCAAACTTCTTCGTCCTCAGTCCTAAAGAATAATGCAGCGTCTTCAATCACATAGGTTTTGATGAATCCGCCTAAGCCGCCGATGTCTCTCTCAGCCCTCTTCAGCTTTCCCATGTCAATCCCGAGATAGCTGGCATCCTTATCTAACAGAACCGTTACTGACGCTCCAGTGTCGATGTGAAAGTGGAGGGGTCGCTTTATTCTTTGGCTCTTTGATTCAACCGTTATTCTGATGAAGGGAGCCGGGGGCTGAAATCTTTTGTTAAAGTAGCCTGGGATTTTCATAAAATCAACGTTAGCTTCTCGCTACTAACGAAATCCACAAACACGCTCTCTACGGGGTATTTGGCTTCAGCCCTCTTCATTAACACAATTAGCTCTCCGTCGTGGTCAACAACCCGTTGCTTATAGACCGCTACAAATTCGCCATCAAACTTCTTTACTAACTCGTCATAATGTTTCTCAAACCAAGACCAGTTTTTATCGTGCTCATCAAATAAAGCGAGGTATTCAGACATCAAATTCGCCGCACATCATACAGTGCACATCATCATATTTATAAGGTATGGCAAACAATCCCATGTTTGCCAACTCTTGAGTCGTCTTCTTTACTGTTTAGGACTTGAAGATTATTGTTTGGTCATTCGAGCGCGCGGCATGTTTAACATTACCGATATGTTTATATTTTTGTAAACAAAAAAGTAATAACTGGTGAAAACATTTGGAGAAAACAGTAGTCATAGCGGTTCGAGTTCCAGAGAAAGTTAAAAAAGACATAGAGGAACTAGGCTTCAAAGTTTCCACGTTTATTAAAGAAGCCATCCGAGAAGAATTAAAAAGAAGAAAATCAGAAGAAGCCATGAAATGGATAAAAATGAACAGAGTACCTGGCAAAGAAATAGGATTTGACAGCGTTAAAATCATTCGCCAAATGAGGGAAACCATGTGAAAAGCTACGTAATCGACGCATCCGTTGTCACAAAATGCTTTATAATAGAAGACTACTCAGACAAAGCCACCGAGACCATAAATGCACATATTAAAGGACACATATCACTCTCAGCCCCCTCACTAATAATCTACGAACTAGGGAACGTTTTCTGGAAGCACCCTCAAGTCAACCCCGAAAAAGCTTACATGTACCTTAAAAAGTTCCTCGACCTCCAGATCAAACTCGTAGACATCCAATCAAACAATAAAATCCTAAAACACACATGTCAAACATCAGAAAACAGAAGCGTAACCTTCTATGACGCATCATACCTAGCATTAGCAAAAGAAAGCAAAACAAAATTGATAACGGCAGACGAACCCCTTCACAAAAAAGCACCAAGTGCCACACTGCTACTAAAAGATTTCAAAATCTAACCACCTCAAAAGACGGAAACTCCCATTCCCTACTAAATTTCAAAATCAAACGCAAAACGCTGAATCATAACTTTTCAGCAACAACTCAGTATTCGGAATTAGACAATGCCCACCAATCACAGCTGGAAACATTATTGGTCTATTAAGTATCCTCCAAAAAATTCACAACTTCATCAAAATCTGCTCCGAAACGCTTTGAAATGCGATGCATCTCCTGAAACAAGCAATCATCCAATCCCTATCAACAGTCTAATTCTAGCCTCTTCTTCAATAAATTTTTATTATTTTGTGTGGCATGACACATTTCAATTTATAAATCATGAAATATTTAAATAGATGATTTATCTATTTACATGTGAAGGTGAGTGAGATGGCTAAGGTAGTGCAGACATTTTTAGAAGAGGAGGAGTACCGAGCATTTAAGGAGGCCCTTGAAAAGAAGGGACTGAGCATACGAGAAGGATTAAGGCTTGCTGTTGAAAAGCTTCTTGAATCAGAATTTAAAATAGATCCTGAAGACCCATTTTTCACACAAAAACCCCTCGGTCGAAGCGGTCTAAGCGACCTTTCGAGAAAACACGACAAATACCTCTACGGCGAAAAGAATGAGGCTGTTCATTGACACCACAGCCTTCGTCGCCCTCGAAGACGAAGACGATAAGGAACACAAAACCGCACTAGATTACAGGGAGAAAATCAGACAAGGGAAAACACCATTCCGAGCATTATACACTTCAAACTACATATTAAATGAAGTGTTTACCCTATTAAGATTAAAGTTAAGCCACCAAGTTGCTGTCGCATTTGAGGAAAACATAAAATGTTCAAAAATCCTGAGAATACTAAGAGTCACCCCCGAAATCGAGAACGTTGCTTGGAATATCTTTAAAAAATATAGTGACAAGGATTTCAGCTTCACGGATTGCACCAGTTTCGCATTGATGGAGCAAGAAGCAATGTCCACCGCCTTCACTTTCGATAAACACTTCCAACAATACGGATTCCAAACGGTTCCATAACTCCCAAAAAAACGCATGTGACAAAGCCTAAATCGATGTCAAACCGTCAAGAAACCTAACTAAGTTTGAGACACATCTGTCAAATGTTCTATCCGGTATTTTTCCAAATGCTCCATGCAAACTGTCTCTATAACTCTCGTTCGCCACTTTTGCTTTTATCATCTTAACTCTTTTCTCTAATAATTTTTCACTGCACTTCCCCCTTATGATATCTCTAATCAAATTCCAGTTCAGTTCTGTTCCCGAGAGCATGAATATGTCACGGATGTCTTGTCGTCGAGTTGAAACAAACTTCATGGCGAACAAGAGTTCAGCGTCAGCTGTTCTGATTTTAATCCTAATTGGGTTAGCTCTACCCACCGTGACCCTTTCCCTTGAATATTTCTTAAACAAGCTGCCCTCAAACACTATTCCGCTGACCCTATCAAACACCGAGTTAAGCAGTAAGTCAAAAGAAACTTTTTCTTTCTTCCTCATGAACCTGAAGTATTCACCGTATGGCACATCTCCTTTCTCCGTCTCTTCGAAACCATTCTTCACCAATGTCTTCTTTATCTCCGTAACGCCCTCGAACACAACTAGGTCGCAGTCAATTGAGAACCTAGGTGGAACATACACGTTGACGGCATAGCCCCCTATGAGGACAACGTCCTTGGGTAACTCCATCAAGGTTTGAAGAATTAAGGCTTCTCTGGACTCTAGCACTAAACCACCTTGGCTACTTCATCTAAAACCCTTTCATCTATTCTCACTCTGGTTTCAACCGCAAACTTGCTTTTCAAATAGGCCAATGGATACTCAAAGGACTCTATATTTCTCTCGCAAAACCTTACTACTTCCTTTAATTTGTCAACAGACTTTGCATTGTAAACGTCGAATTCTAACTTCCCTTCAGGAAACAAAACGACAAACTCTCCAATGGATGGTCTCGCCTCTCTAACAAACACGTTCACCCTGTGTTCCCTAAAATACCGCGTCCAAAAAACCAAATCTCTCCTCAACACCTTGACAAAGTATGGTGAGTGTTCCCAGCTCCTCTGAATGTAAATGTAATCAGTCCAAACCTCAACTGCACTTGCACCCGCGTAAACGTAGGCTTTACCTGCTTCATCTAATAATCTTGGCACCCTTAACATGACCATAGCTCTAAAGGTTTCATCCGGCCTTACACAAACATAGCTACCTTTTTTCACTCGCTGAATCCAACCCTTCTTCTCTAACACATGCAACGTCTTCTTGACCATACTCTTACCTAAAAACCAAGCTAAATAATTAGAGTTAAATGGCTGGTCTGCAAACCTATTGTACAAGATAGCGTATGCTTGCTGGGCATAGGTAGGCACGGGTTCAGTCATAGTTACTTATTTGGTAACTTAATATTTAAAGTTGATGGCTGGCTACATCATTACTAAGAGGGTTCAAAATCTAATATCTCGCTGAAACTTGCCACTTCTTACGCATACACGTTAGCGCGTGCTAACGACAAAAACTCATCAAACCAAGCAGAAAAACGGGTTTAAAAGCGCTCCACGTTACAGAAGATGAAGAAAAGCTAAGAGCTTTCATTATGAACTAGCAATATGTACGTTTTGGACTAACCACTTTTTCAACTCTTTTTTTAACCTTATCACCTTCTCTTCTGACGTCTTCATCCTTAATCTCTTCTTTTCGCTTCTCATTAGACTCTAAAATTAACCGCAAAACATTGAATCATAACTCTTCAAAAGCAACTCTGTATTCGGAATTAGGCAGTGTCCACCGATCACGTCTGGAAACATTACTGGTCTGTCAAATCTTACACGGTGAGTATCATCCGAAAAATCCACAACTCTCTCAAAATCTACGCTAGAATACTGCTTGATCATATACTCGTCTCTACATTTGGAAAATTGAACAAAATCTCCTGACTAAGGCAACGTTTTGAAACCTGCTTGCCTGTAGTGCTCATCAAAAGTGAACACTGTCACCAGCCTATACCTCTTCATCGCGCGCGCTTTTGAAATTAACAGAAGCAATCCAACTTTTACCAGAAAAAGGCTACAAATAGGCTACCAAAAAAGTCCAAGCTGATGGAAAGACATCGGCACACAGAAGACATCCTAGACGAATTAAAACTAAAAAAAAAGGAAAAATCGAAAACGAAACGTCAATCCAAGGCAGAGTTCCATACACGAGCATAGGAAACAACTACACATTAAGCATAAACGGCAGAATCACAGGCAGCTAATTCCACCTCTAAAAATAACCTCTAACAAAAACACACCATACAGAAAAGATTCATCATAGGCGAAAGAACCTACATCCAACTATACAAAAAAATTAGATGCGCTTTTTCCTCTCTGCAAACACATTTATACCGCGTACCTTCACCTATCTACCATAGGTGCCCTGAATGAATGAGAATTGGAAAGACAAAATAACCGTCGATCCAAACATCTTAGCTGGCAAACCGATTATAAAAGGCACTAGAATAGCTGTTGAATTTATTTTAGATCTACTCGCCAACGACTGGACAGTTGAGAACATATTGGAAAATTATCCTCAACTTAAGAAAGAGGACATAACAGCCGTTTTAAAATACGCAACCGAAATCTTGAAGGAAGAGAAGGTTTATCCACTGCCTTGATCAAGCTTCTAGCAGACGAAAACATACCAATTAAGGCTGTAAATGCCCTAAGAAGGAAAGGCATCGACATAGTTTCGGTCATAGAGTTCTCACCGGGCTTAAGCGATAGAAAAGTGCTCGATCTAGCTAACAGAAAAGAAAGAATTGTTGTAACCTTTGACAAGGACTTCGGCGAACTCCTTTTCAGGGAAAAACTTAAGGCTAAAGGCTTAATTTTATTACGATTTATCCCGAAATCTCCTGAACAGATAACTAAAAGAATCGAGTACCTACTAACCGCTGAAATCCCAATAAAAAATCGTATACTCATAGTAAAAGAATATGGTGTTCGAGTTATCACATTAAAATACTAAAATCTAACAATACTCCATTTCTACCCAGCCTTCCCGAATAGCATCTCTCAACTGCACTGCCTCAGGGCTATCATAGAGTTTCATTATCTCTTTTTCCACCTCTACGGGAACAAAAATCTTCTCGAACACCAACCTCAGAAGACCCGTTTTTCTCTTCTTTCCAAGATAAATAAACGGGCTGGCGTTAATGACAACCTTCAAACAGTTTCACCGAAGGCGCTCTTGAAGTCGCTCTGCAAATCCTCCCTTCCATAATGCACTGGAATCTTCTCAGACGTAGCAACCTCAATCATCCTTGACAGAGGAACTCCCGCAATATGCGATGCCTTCCACACTGTTACTCTTCCCTCTCTATAAAGGGCTAAAGCCTTTGCTACTTCTACACCAGAAACTACAGGTAGTTTAGGCATGTACTTCTACCAATTCTTCTTCTATAGAAGGAGGTATCGGTTCATTATGTTTTTTCAAGCTTTCTAAGTATCCTTGAATAGCGTCCTTAATGTTAGCCAAAGCTTCTTCCCTATTTTTACCTTGAGAAATACACCCAGGTAGAGCTGGGCATTTAACTACATAAACTCCATCTTTATCTTGCTCGATAATTATTCTAAATTTCATATAGGCAAATTGGCAACAAGGATATTTAAATATTTATCCTATGCCAGAAACAATTTAACGATAGTCACAGATGCCAACCAATTTTATAAAATAAGCAAAAAGTACGTTAAGACTATAACAAGCGAAGAACTTTAAACACATAAACAATAACAAAACGTCTTGTATTAAAAACAGCATATGTCTACAAACCTTATCCACCTCACGTTAATTCTTTTAACATTAACTTCTCACCTTAACATTAGTGAGGAGCATGAGAATATTGTGCACGAAGGGAGTAAGATTTAAGTAATACTTTTATGTTTAGTATTAATTCGGTGAAAATAATGGCTAGGGTTGTTAGTGTTACTAAGAAAGGGCAGGCAACCATCCCAAAAGATTTGAGGAAGAAATTCAGGGTAGGGAACAGAGTTCTCGTTGTTGAGACGGATGAGGGCATCCTTTTCAAGCCTCTGCCCAGACCCGAAGACGACTTCGGCTCTCTAAAGGGGGTCTTCAAGGGAAAGACGGCGAGGGAGATTCTGGAGGAGGCTAGGACGCAGGATCGGATGAGAGAGAAAAAGATGCTAGAGGGAGCCAAGAGGTGAGCGTTGTCTTCGACACAGAGGCTCTTCTAGCCTTCTACTTGGGAGAACCCGGTGGAAAGAAGGTTGAAAGGTGCCTAACAAGAATAATGAAAAAGGAAATAAAGGGTTACCTAAACATTGTCAACCTCACGGAACTCTATTACATTCTATACAGAAAGAGTCCTGAGCTCGCCGAGGAGAAGGAACGGAACCTCAGAGGGTACAGGTTGGAAATAGTCCCTGTTGACGACAACAAACTCTGGAAAGAGGCAGCGAAGACCAAGGGAACACACACTCTCTCCTTAGCTGACGCATTCGCGGTAGCGACCGCAAAGGTGAAGAAGGCAAATCTGCTAGTAGGTCGAGATGCGGAATTTCGCAACGTGGGCGTCTCGATAGAGCAAATAACCTAGAAGAGACACAAGCTGAATAAATGCCTACAAGATACAGACTGTTCATCCTCATAACAGAAGGGGGTAGAATTTAACATGCCCCAAAACATGATAAAACCAAACGCAAAACTCGGAACTGTAGCTTTTCAAAAGCAATTATGCAATGCCCATCAATAACGCTTGGAAAACATTACTGGTCTATCACAAATTTTACGTGATGTGTATATTTTTCTTTTGGCACTCAGAAGTTCCAAGAGGGACTTTCTTGTAGCTTAACTTTCATTGCAACTTCTCGCGGGTTCAAATCCCGCCAGCTGCGGCTGTGGGTACCGGACCCCAATAAACAGGCAAGTTTCCGAACAGAACATCTATGGCGATACAGAATGCTGTTAAGAGACCTAGTTTTGCCAGTCAAAATGAAAATTGTATTGCCAGTAAATCAGGAGGTTAAGGGAATGGCTGTGCTGTCAGTTGTCGTCGTCTGCCGCTGCGGGGACGATGACAACTGTCAATTCCCTTTTAATGGGATTTCACTTTAAACCGGGATCTCTCCTCTCTCCCATCAGCACGGAAGCTAAACTGTCAATTCCCTTCCAACTCTTGAAGCCCACGAGGGCAGGAGATCCAAGCTGAGATGAACCAGCCTCTTCCAATCAGACGGCTGAAAAGTGTCACTAAATTTTTTTGTGTCACTTTACTAGACTCTGGCAACTTTAGTTTGCAGTTGTTGTTGGTAAGCAAAAATTCAGAAAACAACAACAACTGCAGTTGCGGATGACCTGAAATGTAGCCTAGAAAAGCTTGCGCAATTTTTTATTAGATAATAATGTGCATTTGATAAGTGAGTGTTTTGAAGAAAAAGCGTTTATTCGGCTTAAGAAGCTTGTGATTTTCATTGGATGAAGTTAGTAGTCTGTTGTTTGCGGTTGTATTCCGAGAAGCTTTAAAAAATCGGCTTGTTTGATGGTTTTGATGTAATTTTTTGCTTTCGATTCGATAAAATGTCGGTTATATGAGACTAAATAGTCAGATTGTGCTATTATAGCTGATACTAAATGCGGTAGGTCTTTGTCCGGAACTACTTTATACTTGTTTATTTCTTGTTTCACCTTGTCCCTTGTAATTATTTCCAAGTTTGGAAGACTTATTAAATAATAGATTTCGTTTACCGCTGTTTCCCTGTCGTATCTCCGTGAGAAGTATTCTCTCAACTCCTCCAAAACGGAGTACGAAACAGCCGGAATTATTTTCCCTTCCTCCGCTAGGTCTAGAATTATACGCGAGTTGGATTCCGACCTTTCAACTCCAAAAATAAAAACGTTTGTATCCAAATACACCTTTAGCTTCTTAAGGCTCAAAGTACTCTTTCCCATTACGCCAAAGCTCTTCCCTGATTTTTCTCACCTGCTCGACCACTTCGTCCGGGTTAGACAGGGGAGTTTTCGAAGCAAACATGGCTTCTTCAACTCGGAGTCTGTAATAACGGTGTGGTTCAAGCAGAAGTCTCCTCGTCTCAATTAGACGTCGGACAGCATCTCTCATAGCTTCGCTTCGACTCCCATATAAGCCAGCCTTAACCAAGTTGTCTATCTCCTCAAGGAGTTTCTTGGGTAAGCGTAAGGGCAGTGTTACCGTTTTCATGATAACCATCAGCAAAGTTGTATATTAAACATATATATATAAATGTATACTAAAAATTAGAGACTCGATAAACAGGCAAGTTTGCAATATCACCGTCCAAATAACCCACAAATCCGTGAAGGAAAAAGACCTTCATCATCCGATGGCTTTTTCTGCAGCCTCGTTCGCCTTCTCAAGAACCTTCTCCGCCTCGCGAATCAACTCCTCATCCCTAACCTTCGGAAGCATAGCCACTGCAGTTTCATAGGCTGAACGGTAAATAGCCCTCTCAATACGTGTCTCCCTATCTTTCACCACAACATACATTCCTCCCCAGCCTCCACTGCTCTTATGAAACCCCTCAACTCAGCCAAGGCACCCTTCAACTTTAACTCGTCAACCTTCCTCTGACCAGCATCCACCAAGGCTTCACTCCTCAAAACCAAAGTGACAGACCCAGCCTTCAAGCAAACCTCCATCAAACGCTGAACAGCATCACCCACCAACATCCTCTCCCCTTTACAAAGCTCCTTAAAACCGTCAAAAACAAACTTGTCAACCCGCAACTCAGTTCGCGTGCACAGAAGATTAATTAATTAAGGCGAGCATGTGGGCTAGAAGGGAAGGTTGAGAATTGGGGTTGTTTGACAGCTTCACGTCAGAGGAGATATGTCCAAACTGCAAACAGAAGGGTGAAATAGAGTTTCAGACAAAAGCCTTACTTAATTGCCTCTGTCGCTGGAAGAAAGGAGAGGCTGTTGAAACAGGCGAATTGATTATCAAAAACGGAGTAATAAAGGACTGCGTCGCTTCGTGTCCTAACTGCAAGGTACCACTAGCAGGAGACATAATTATTGAAAACCATAAATTCCTCAGAGTTCAAAATTTGAGGATGAGAAACAAGCCTCAAAAATGAAGCTAACGCCTCAAGCCCAAAGAAGCTACAAAGAGTCAAAGCAAAAACCACAATCCCAACCTTTGACAAAAAGCTTCGTTCGAATTTACTGCAGAGAACCTTCTCAATTCCTTCAACGTTCGTCTTCACACCGAAATCCACTGGCTTCAAGTTCAAGAACGGGTCCTCAACCATTCCCTCATTCCAAATCAGCCAGTCTTCAATAGCCTCCCTAACGATCTCCTTAATGGATCTCTTCTCACTCTTAGAAACTTCAACCAACTTCTTATACAACTCATCAAATAGCTACGTATTTTTTCTTAAATCTGGTTAAAATGCATAAATCTCTTGTGAATGCCGGCTTAGGATGAGATAAAAAAAAGATTTAAAGAGTATTTAGCCTCTTCGGATTTTCATGTCAGACTGAAGAACTGTTATGTGCTGTAAAGACGAGCTTAGCTGTGTAATCGCCCCACAGTGTATCTTGCGAAGCATAAACGTAAAGGAACCAACGAGCATATTGTGTATCAGTGTTTGTATTAGTTATCTCCGATTCTATGACTTTGTCATAAATACACGTTAAGGGTTCTGTAGTACTAATTGTCAATTGAATCCATTCGCTTTGGGTTTTAGTTTCGTTGCCTTTGCAGACATAAACACGGAAAATCATATTTTCAGGAGCTTCTTGAACATTAAACCCCACGTAAAAAGCTCCTTCATTCGTGTTGTTAAGGTAATAATATCCCGGCAGACTGCCGATTGAACTTACGCCGCCCGGAAAGTACTTTGAAACATCCTTTTGTAATTGACTAAGTTCTAAAGACGTGAGGGGAGCTGAACCATCCATGTTGAACAGGTTGATGTTATATGATTTTTCAATCGTAAAAGTTGCTGGTAAGTAAATGGTCTTCATGATAGTTGCCGTCACAACTGCGGTTAACAAACAGATCAAAAGCATAGCAAGCACATATTTGTAACGCAATCTTTACTTTCTCCTTTCTCTTTATAGAACTTTAATATAGAAAAAAGTTCTATTTGCTTATAAATTTATTGTTTCATCAAGAATTCGAAATCACACTGAGCTTTCTGTTTCAATATTATTTTGTCTTTTTCGTCAAACGGTATTAGACAACATCAAGTAACCCTGTTCAATCCACCATCAACAAGGATTCCCTAACTTGCTTATTAATTCTCTTTGAAGAGCCTTCGCCCTTCTTCTAACCCTTTCAACTTCCCTCCTGATGTCTTTATCCCTAATCTCTTCTTTCCGCTCTTCATTAGACTCCAAAATCAAACGCAAAAACATTGAATCATAACTTTTCAGCAACAACTCGATATTCGGAATTAGACAATGTCCACCAATCACACCTGGAAACATTACCGGTCTATCAAACCTTACACGGTGAGTGTCCTCCAAAAAATCCACCACATCATTAAAATCTGCTTCGAAACACTTTGAAATGCGGTGCATTTCTTGGAAGCAAGCAATCATCCAAGCCCTATAAGTAGTCTCGAAAAGCTTCGCCAATTCAGTTTCAAGACAACTTTTCAAAACTTTGGGTTTAAAACCTGCTGTTCTAAAATGTTCACAAGCAACTTCACCAGCCTCTACATTTACCCCCCCAACGTATTTTGTCCAGCGTTTCAATTCCCATTTCATATGCTCCAAGCTTTTGTGCACTCCGCGAACAGGAGAATGGGCAACAAGACAGCCGTACAGTTCATGAATCTTCTGCGTTGTTCCGGGCGGAACTGTACTATTGACTATCAAAAGCTTAGGTTTAAACCGTTTTGCATAACCCACCACTAGATTCGCAAACTCGTCTTGGTTAAAGCATGGAATGCAAATATGTATAACATCCACCTTGTCTGGTACACCTTTCTGCTCAATACTACTCATCCTTGCTTCATTGATATCGAGACCATAAACCATAAACTTGCCGCATTCCCTTAACAACTTATAAAGGGGAAGTCCAACCTCACCCAGACCAACAACCAAAACCTTTTCCTCAACCAACTTACTTCGCCTCCAACGGAAAGATAAAATAATATTCAAAGGTATTTAAACTTCACACTAAAACACGAAAAGGGAACAATATGCAAAAAGCGAAACTAGGAAAAGGGTTAATAATTGGCGAAAAAGTTCAATTCGGCAAAAACGTTATTATCTGGAATTATGTTGTCATAGGAGACAACACAAAAATCGGCGACGGAACACGAATAGGAAGCTTCTGCGACATAGGTAAGAATGTCATAATAGGCAAGAACTGCATAATACAAACTCACGTAACAATATCGAACGAATGCAAACTTGGCGACAACATATTCATAGGACCAAACAGTAGCCTACTAAACGACAAATTCCCACACAGCAAATGTCTAACACCATCTATAATAAAAGACAACGTAGTCATCGGCGGATGCGTCACAATACTCCCAAGCCTAACAGTGGGCGAAAACTCCGTGGTTGCAGCAGGAAGCGTAGTCACAAAAGACATACCTCCGGAAATCGTAGTAAAGGGTATACCAGCAAAACTAATAATGACGAGACAAGGATACGAAACGAAAAGAAAAGCATTTATCGGAGCTAGAAAAACCTAAAAGAAATCCATCAGGCTAGTGCACGCCAAACTAGCAACCAGAACAATAGGCCTAACTAGCAATGCTTCCGAATTAAACTCTCCAAACCAGAAAAATCATTTGTAATCACTGAGAAGTCTATCTGTAACCTTCTCCAAGTCCTCTTCGCTAACTCTCTTTCTGAATTCTTGATACATCTCTTCTGGCAGTCTCCACTTCTCATCCACGCTTTTTACAGCCCTAGCAGGTGCGCCATAGGCGATGGAAAAATCAGGCACATCTTTCGTTACAAGGCTGGCTGCCCCTATTATGCACTCTCTGCCTATGACCACTCCAGGAAGAACGGTAACATTTACAGCTATTCCGCTTCCAAATTTGATATGGGGACCTTTAGGCACAAATTTCTCCACCCGTCTTCTTCCATGAAGCATTTTTGGATCATTAGCGCCAACGAACATAGGAGCAATAAACACCCAGTCCTCGATGATGATTCCCGTAGTTAAGTGGCATTGGCTGTGTATCAGGACATGGTTACCAATCCAGTTTTTTCCTTCACTGGCACTCAATGATCCAAATATAGAGTAATCGCCAATGTTAGTTTCCCTCCTCAATACTGTGCTAGTACCTATCCTGCAATGTTTTCCTATGTTGCAATCGTGTTCTATGAAAGCACCATACTGTATGATGCTTCCGTCGCCTATCTTTGTGTTTTCGCCTATGTACACATTGGGAAATATCACAACATCATCGCCTATTGTTGCGTTCTCTCTAACAACGCTGTTCTGTCCTATCTTTACTCTCCTACCCAAACTAACATCTTTTTCTACGGTCATACAATCTCCTTCATTTTTCTCGGAAGTTTTCCTATTATCCCAGTTATGCTAATTTCGTCTTTTATAGTTTCTAGTTTTTACTCTATTATTTGTGAATCTCTTGTATGATTCTTCCGATTACATCAACAGGATTTTCCAACTTCGCAAATGAATTCGTCACGTCTACGTGTTTTCCCAGATATTTCTTGGCACACTTCAAGACATCAGATGGCTTAGCCCAAAACAACGGAAACCCTTTCTTAGAAATGTAGTCGTTAACATAGATTCGTCCCAGTATTGGTACAACTATGCTTGGCGTTCCTTGGAGTGCAGCTTCTCTGGCTATTGTTCCTCCTACACTCACGACCAAGTCAGCTTCTCTAACTAATGAGAGAGAATCCACGAACTCCTCTGGAACGGTTAATCCTTTGATCTTTTCTTTTTTGTATCTTGGAAGTAGAAGCACGTTCCCAAGTGAAGTTAGCTTTTTTGCTATCTCAACTGTCACATCTGTTTCTTTCATGTATGAAGCTCGGAATTCGCTCTGCCTCACTACAATCAATGGATGTTCAAATCTTTCGCTTTTTTCTCTTTTAGAGAGGCAGACCCAAGCAACCTCATCCACGCCATCAAACTGAACTATGTTTCTGGCCCCATACTTTCGATAGACTTTCTTTGGAATCCCTTTTGAGATTATTAATGTGTCAGCTAGGGGAACAATCAGCCAGTTTGCTTTTGTGTATGTTGTATCTCCTGTGCAAATGCTTTGCACGCCGAGCCCGAATGCTATTCGACAGAGTTCAACTGATCCATGTGAGATGGCGACTTGGGGTTTATCGTCTTTAAACATTTCATAGAATTGAAGTTCCCTTTCTATACTTGCTCCAAGTCTCGTAGCGAGCGACGCGGGATCATACTTTCCAACGATTTCAGCCTGTTCACCCAACACCTTCATTACGTCTATAGTATCCGGGTGTTCTCTAGTTGTTAAAATCACGTCGTGTCCATTTTTTCTGAGACGCTGAGCAATCGCATGTCCATATCGCATGTGTTTTCTGGTGGACAGCAATGTTCACTGCCCATTTCCAGTACATGCGTCATACCAGACTTTCATTTTTGCCACTTCTTTTTCCCCATAGTTCTCTCATCTATTTTAGCTTTACAGTTTTAAATATGATCAAAGAGAAGGTTTTACGATATGTCTCTTACGGTCCTCTGCTTGTTACAATTTTTCGCTGTACATTAACAAAAACAACATTCCAATATTTTTTCGCAGAGCAACCAAACTTTAATAAAACAAGTTTCTTTAAAATCAGAGAGAGGGCCGGTCGTCTAGCATGGTTAGGACGCTTGCATTTATAAAGCAAGCCTGAAGCAGCCCTTACGAGGCTGAGGTCGCCGGTTCAAGTCCGGCCCGGCCCACCAAAACATAGACCTTGGAGATTTTGCAGATTTTCCTTTTTGATTGTTTTCTGTTTTCCATAAATCCTTTATTAGACTTGACAAGAGAATCACCCTAACATGACGAATAGAGCAATCAGCATTTTCAACACGTTTCTAATGCTGATCTTAATCATTTTTTGGGGCAGCTCATTCGTAGTTGTCAGAATAGCACTAAACGAAGGACTTACTCCAATTGCAATAGCAACCTTCAGATTTCTCATCGCAGGCGGACTATTTCTTGTCGTGCTTTTGTTAAAGAAAATTAGAGAACGAAACTACATACTTCTTGTTAAAAGGAAAGATGCTCCGACACTGTTGTTTCTCGCTTTAACTGGCGTCACTTTCTTCTATGCTGCCCAGTACACTGGGATCCAGATGGCAAGCGCGTCCATTGCCGCAATTCTCGTCTGTTTGCTTTCGCCAATTATCATTGCGGTTCTTTCCGCTAGAATATTCAAGGAACGTCTGACGAAAAAGCAGGTTTTCGGGATTGGAATTGCAGCAGTAGGCACGTTCATGGTTATTGCAGGCGGCACTTTGAGCTTGTCGGGTAACAAAGATTTTCTTCTAGGAAGTCTAATCTTGCTTTCTACTCCTATTCTCTGGGCTGCGTACAGTCTTTTAGGAAAGAAGATAATGGAAAAGTATGACCCTTTTCTGATCGTAGCGTACGTAACCATGTTAGGAGGGTTGTGTTTAGTTCCGTTTTCTTTTGGTGAAAACTCTCTTCATCAAATATTTACGATGAGCCTTCACGGCTGGCTGGCGATTCTCTTCTTATCCCTCACTTGTTCACTATTAGGATATTACATCTGGTTCTACGTCCTAAAACAAGTAGACGCAGCAATAACCAGCTCATTCCTATTCGCAGAACCATTGGTCACTGTCCTATTCGCAGTCACGTTTTTAGAAGAAAAGTTGAACCTCTTCACTGTGGCAGGAGGCCTTCTAATCTTCATAGGAGTCTATCTCGTCACAAGGAAATGAAATTGGAAGGCTATGCATAACCCACCAAACAATTCTAATTCGTTGAACACCCACGATTTTCTTTGTTCAACAATGGAAGTGGCTAGTTGCAGATCTTCCGCGCAAAAAGTTTTCGACAGACCCCCTATAGGTTTCTGCATGGAAACATTATTTGAAGCCAAATAGATTTTGTGTGCAGGACTTTTGAGGTACCTTCACAAAAGAGTGTTTATAATATCGAATAATCTCCAAGAAATTCTATATTTTCTCTTGGATTGAAGATGCTGAAGTTTGCGTTCCGCAGTTTCCTACCAATTTTTGGGACTAGCCCCACGGCGTCTGTTCCAAGCTTGCACACAACTGCATTTTCAAACAATCCTAAACGTTCAATATTTATCACATCACGGTTGCACCCTGTCTTTTTTAAGACTAACACTATCTCATTAAAAGACGCACCTAAGACTATCAATCTGTCCAACAATGATTTTGTCCAGCTTCTGTAAAGAGCAAGTTGCTTTTCTGATAACACAGCCTCAACACGTCTCTTCTCTTTATTAACACTGCAGATTTTGACGGTCAATGGCAAGTTTTCAACGAAACCAAACAAGTCAGCTATCTTCTCAAGTGCCATTTTTCTTCCATCGACAAGTTGGGCTTGCAGAAGTTTCAGTGGGATTGCAGCTTCAACGGTGTTAGGTGAGACAATGCCTATGTCTACGTAAAGCTCTTTTTTGTTCAAAGATGCCACATACCCTTTTACCGTGGAGAATTTTTCTACATGTTGCAAAAATGTTGGGCACAGTCCTATTTGTCCACGTAAATAATTTAACGCAACCTTTTCGTCTTCACCTGAAACTGCTATCTGAACCAATCCGCGAGAAGAAAGTTCGCGAATTTTCGTCTCAACTTTTAAACCTTTAAGCATGGACTGTAATTTTTCGTCAACAAGCTTTAGTTGAAAATTGCTGTACACTTTTGTGGGCAGCGTCACGGTAGGCATTTGCAGTCGCCAACTAAAGTCAACATCTCTCTATGTAACTTTTGTAATCTTGTGATGGAAGAGGGCGGCAACTTTTCAGAGCGTAATTTCTTGATTGTTCTTCCCATTGGCACCCGCCGCGAACCTTCAATCAGCTTGTCTGCGTACGAGACAATTTTCTCCTCAATTGTTTGTGGGATGTAAATGTCTTTTGGCCATCCCAACCTCTCTGCCTCTTTTACTGTTATTCCGCCGCCAACGTGCCTCTTTATTATTGATATAACTGGTTCTGGTAAACCGAGTGATTTTGCGATTTTTGCCCCCACAACTGCGTGATGAACGCTGTGAGTTTTTGAGCGTCCAATGTCGTGTAGTAGAGCTCCTATCTCTACAAGTTCTAAATTAACATTTATTCCCTTTTCCTTGCATTCTTCGGCGATTTCAACGGCGAGTTCAGCCACTTTCTCACTGTGTTTTATTACGTTTTTTGAGCATCCACTTTCCTGGAGAAAACGCATTGCTTGTTCCCTTGATGGAAGCTTTTCACTCACCCATTTCCTTCCTCAACTGTTCAACTTTCTTTGCTGTTACTTGAATGATTTTGTCATTGTCGCAATGCATTAAGGGCTTACCACATGTGGGGCATTTAAAAAGGATTTCAACAGCATCCTCAAACGGGATTATTCTGCATCCTGGCGTGTAACAATAATAGAAATCATGGTTCTTCTCATATTCCAACCTGAGAACAAGTTTTTCAAGTACTCGACGTTTTTGGCTTAGTATGAGACCCTCCAGTTGGTCTGGTTGCAACCTCCAGTGAAAAATGAACCATCCGGTTTGTGGGTCGCGCGTTCTCCTTAGACCTACAAGAGAATGGTCATAGAGCTTATAGAGAATTTTTCGGACAGAATTTAATCTTATGCCAGTTTTGTTCGCTATCTCATCATCCGTTGTCTCAGATGAGTTTTTAAGAATATCAATTAGTTTGACAGCGTCTTCCTCGCCTAGAGCTTCTGCAACCTTCATCAACACTGAATCATTAATATACGTCAATATAGTGACCCTTCCTGCCTAACTTGCCAAACACTAGTTTTTCTCTACAATAATTATAGGTAATCTTTGATTTAAATCTCTTCTCAATTATTGACTCTAGTTTTCTTAACCGCTTAAATACGTTATGTTAATTTTAGAATATTTGAGTGACACCGCAAAGGCAAATGAAGCAGTGCAGATTTTAGCAAAAACAAGGCAGTCAGGCTTGAAAGTCTATGTTTGCTGATTCTGTGGAAATAGTCCTTTCAATCTAATTTTTCGGTATTCTGAAATGTGATCCTTTTCCAGCGCTTACATAGTCTCCGCCTATTCCGCGTACTATGGACGCTATTTTTGCAAAGTTATCTGAACCCAGAAACTGACGAGGTTTTATCATTATGTAATCTTGTTTCTCCTCAAAACTTAACATGTTCTCCAAGTCTTCTGGAAACATCATTCTAATATCATCTATTGACGTCTTTTTTCCGTAAACCTCAGGTGTTGTGGGTGCGGGTGCAGGAGCAACAGGACCAGCCGTTGGTTGAGTGATTTGTGAAACTGCCAAAGACTTTAGTGATCCTGAAACTTGTCTAAGGTCTTCTGCGACGCTGTTTAAGATTATGAGAAGTTCGTCAATCCTTTCTGTGAGTTCCGCAACCTTCTCCTTTTCTTCACTCATAACCTTTCTTCCTTCTAAATCCTTAATACTCATCGCATTTATTAATTGTTTGTTAACTTTAAAAAATCACAATATGTTAAAAAACGATTGAAGGAAGCCTCACCCATGATTGAAATCGATGGAAGCAAAAAAAGCGGAAGCGGCACAATCCTCAGGTTATCCGTGGCTCTAGCTGCCATAACGAGGCAACCGCTACACATCTACAACATCAGGCAGAACAGGCCGCAGCCAGGCTTGAGACCTCAACATTTGGAAGCGGTCTTAACAGCTGCGAAACTGTGCAAAGCTGAATTAGAGGGTGCAAAACTGAACTCGCGTGAACTCTGGTTTAAGCCTAAAAGCGTTAAAGGCGGAAAAATTGAGGCTGAAATTGGAACTGCTGGAAGCATTCCAATGCTTTTGATGACCGTGCTACCAATCTGCGCTTTTGCAGAAGATACTGTTCATTTACATGTGTCAAAGGGTGGAACGGATGTTCAGCATTCACCTACCATTAACTACATGCGTTGCGTGTTTTTGCCGACACTAAAGCGTATGGGACTAAACATTGCCTTAACGGTCCGCAGGTACGGTTACTATCCAAAGGGTATGGGTGAAGTAACATTGACCGTGGAGCCTTGCAAGTCTCTTCAACCATTACGATTGGAGAATTTCGGGAAAATAAGAACCATAAGGGGCATCTCAGTGTGCACATTCCTTGCTGAAAGAAAGGTTGCTGAACGCCAAGCAAAAGCAGCAAACGACTACCTAAAGAAAAAGGGCTACACGGCAGACATCCAAATAGTAAACGATAGGTCAAACCCCATGCAGAAGGGCAGCTCCCTTGTTTTATGGGCTGAAACGGACACTGGCGTAATTCTAGGCGCAGACGCAATCGGCGAACTTCGGAAGACAAGTGAAGCCGTTGGAAGGGAGGCAGCAGAAAAACTCGATGCAGAAATTTCCACTAAGCCCACGGTTGACGTGCATTTGGCTGACATGCTCATTCCATACGTGGCATTGGCGAAAGGTAGATCAGCGTATCTGACGCGGATAATTTCAGATCATTTGGAAACAAACATTTGGCTCGCCGAAAAGACGTTGGATGTCGAGTTCAACATGGAAAAAATGGGTGAGCTCTACAAGATTGAGAGGTTTGGCTGAAAAATCGGTGAAGCATTGATGAAGGCGAAGGTTAGAGAAATATACTCAACAGCCCTAACAAAACTGCTTCTAGACAACGACTTCGAAACAGTCAAAGAAAAAGTAGGGGAATCATGAATCAATTAGATGCTAAGAAAATGGAGTGCCAGTGATTCTATGCTTAAAAAATCAATATGCGTCAAAGCTCCAAAGACTTATGGCGAAAAAGCTATTGTTCTAACCAGTAAACTGAAAATCATTGATAGGGAACTGGAAATTCAAAGAAACGACGATTTCATATACATCCCGCTTATTCGTCAGCCACAGGAAAACGAATTAGAAAAACTTAAGGAACGAGTGCCAGACTGCAAAGTCTCAACTTACGTTTTTCCAGAAAGGAAGAAGCAAGTGACAACATTTGTCGAATTACTTGAGAACAAGCTTCCCCCATATATATTAGCCAGTCTGCCGCGTGCAATGGACTTTGTTGGAGACATAGCCATAATTGAGATTCCACCGGAGCTTAACGCATACAAATATGTCATTGGTGAAGCAGTTCTAGAATCGCATAAAAGCGTGCGGACGGTTCTTGCCAAGGCGGGAGCTGTCAGTGGAACTTATCGGCTGAGAGAGTTCAGTATAATTGCTGGAGAACCTAAAACAGAAACAATCCATAAAGAATATGGTTGCCAATATTACGTGGACCTTGCAGAAGCCTACTTTTCTCCGCGTCTCTCACATGAGCACAACAGAGTTGCGTCCCTTGTCAAGGAAGGTGAAACGGTTGTAGACTTGTTCGCTGGTGTGGGGCCTTTCTCGATACTGATTGCAAAAACTCATGAAAACGTTAAGGTTTACGCTATAGACGTGAATCCGCAAGCGGTTGAGTTTCTGAAGAAAAATGTTAGGCTTAACAGGGTTGACGGAAAAGTTCGTTCAATTTTGGGAGACGCAAAACAAATTGTTAAGCAAAGACTTTTTGGAGTTGCAGATCGCGTGATTATGAATTTGCCTGAAAAATCCATAGAGTTTGCGGACGTTGCATGTAAAGCACTAAAGCCAACAGGCGGCATAGTGTATTTCTACAGTTTTGTAGACTCTTCAAACACACTTGAGAATGTAAAACTTCATTTTATAGACGCTGTTGAGAAATCTGGAAGAAAAGTAGGGAAGATTCTGTTTTCACGGTTTGTCCGCGCCACAGCTCCTTACGAGTGGCAAGCCGTTTTAGACGCAAAAATCCATTAAACTTCAACAGTTAAAGTGATCTTCACTTTCTGCTTTGGATCCCTTAGCCTTTCTACAAGTTTCCTTGACAAATCCCATGCAGCTCTGTCTGCCTTAATTGCCAACGTTCGACTGCAAACGTAACTACTTTTTCTCACAACAATGTCTGTTGGATGAGCCAAAACTAGCCGTCGGCTTCCAAAAGCATTCACAACTTCAGCAGCCTCTCCAGCTTCGATTAACATGGTCATTTTGGCATTTTTCTTCCGTAAACTTTCCTTGAATTCAAGGCTTAAATCAGCTATACCCTTGTCCGCTGACACTCCTATTATGCAGTCGCCTTTCTTTGATAATTGGGGTTCTTTTGTGGTTTCGAGTGTTGATTTATGCGTGGCTTGAATATTCTCATGTCCGTAGACAAGGATGATTTCGGTTATTTCCATAGTAGACAACTCTGGCTATTGCAGAACAAGTTTTAGTGTTATTCGGGAACCTCTATTGAATCCACTTTTCCGTCTCCGTCCAAATCGAACCCCTGTATGACTGTTGCAAACGCATCTTCACCATGATAGCCTTTCAAAGTTTTCTTCCAAAAGGTTGTCAAAGCCAAAACGCACGCTTTCGTGCCTACTGCTTTGTTTCCCGCCAAAACTATAATCCGCTTAGTGTCATCCCATGGATTAACGATTTTAGCTATTAACCCAACCGCGTCCGCCATATAAACCTGCGAACTTTTTCTAGAAACCAAACCGCCGAACAAGAAGCCTTGCTCTGAAGACTGCATGTCAAACCTTATCGGCAAATACTCATTCACTTCTTGCGTTAGAAGGTTTGTTCCAGGACCACCCACAAGAATAAGGTTGTTTTTCTCCTCTTTTTCCGCTTTAACGTCAACGTCAAGCTTTATCGCGAATTCGTCAGGCATTTTAGCGAACTGTCCCAAAAAGAATGTTAAATAAGACGCGTAATGACCATCTCTTGCGCTTGTTTTGAATGGCCCGTGAGGTGTCGGGCTGCCCACAACTATTTTTCCCTCAAACGTGCCATCTTTATTTATGAATTCTTTGAAAAATTTCTGAATTTGTTCATCCATGCTTAGAAGCGAAAGCCGCTGTATTGTTCTATGTCCTAGTGGAAGCTCTATTCCAAACGCTGGCGAAACCGCCTTATAGTATTTTGCTGTTGCCCCCTTCTTCTCCTCTTCTCTGGTGACAACTATGGCTCCGGCCTTTGCCAGCTTTCTTATGTGATAGTAGACTTTCTGCTCATGAATGCCCAGCTTTTTGGCTATTTCCATTGGATACATTTCCTTTTGAGAAAGCATGACTAAAATCTTCCAACTAAGCCTGTTCACGATCATCTTCAGCTTCTGCGGATCCTTTATTATCAAAATTTCTTTAACTTTTTGTTTTTTGTCTTCTTCGTGGAGTAAGAGTTTTTTGCTCATGGCTTTTCATATGGATAAAGACGGCGGTAATTTATTAATACTTATCCGACAACGGCAACAATTTATTAATACTCACTCGATAACAAACTTGGTACGCCTTTATAATTTAGAAACAAGATAACTGTGAAGAGATAGAGAATGTTCAGAGAACGACTAAAGGAAAATGTCACTCCAATAACCTACGAGGCATGGTCTCCTAGAGGCTGCGACGTGAACCAGCACCTCCAAGCTGTGTCAAAATTCAAGGACAAATTAGATGCGATAAACGTACCTGACAACCCCTTATCCGCCTTAAAGGTATCATCTGTAGCATACGCCAAAATCGTAATGGACCATCTCAAAATAGATGCGATACCACACATAAACTGCAGAGACAGAAATCTCCTAGCCCTTCAATCAGACATTTTAGGAGCCCATTTGCTAGGGATAAGAAACTTGTTCATCATAAGCGGCGATAAACCATTACGAAGGCAGAAGAAGGCTAAAGGAGTGTGGGAAGTCACATCTGCAGAGCTTTGTAAAATAGTCAAAAGCTTGAATGAAGGCTTTGCATATTACAATGAGGGCCTTATCAAAATCAATGGGAAAACAGATTTTTTCGTAGGCGGAGCCGTAGTATTTGACAGAAAAAACGAAGTGGAAATAATCTCTAAAAAAGTCGAGGCTGGATTTGACTTTTTCCAGTCGCAAATAACCTTCAACCACGAGACGGTACCAAACTTCTTTCAAGAAGCTGAAAAAGAAGGACTAATCATAAACAAGCCAGTTCTAGTCGGCTTGTCTCCTCAACCATCAGCGAAGGCATTAAACAAAGTTCTCAAATTTTCACACACGAAAATTCCTGAACAATCCTTGAATAAGTTGAAGCGCAGTGATGATTTTGCAAACGAATTAATAACGATGTGTTTGGAGATTGCTGACGAGGTGAAATCAGCTCTTTCTCCTAAATACAAAATAGGCTTCCACATAATGCCCTTGGGTCGTGATGATTTGGGAAGAAAGCTTGTTGAGGAGTTAAGAAGGTAAATGATCGGATGTTACGTGACGGGGGTGCTTCCGCGATCAAGCAAACTAATAGAGAAAACAAGAGATTATGAAAGGAGAAAAATCAGTGAAAAAGAGCTTGAAGAATCTTTTGAAAAAGCCACCGAAAATGCAATAGAAGCTCAGATTTCCGCGGGATTGAGTTACGTCACTGATGGAATGTTGAAATGGCAAGACCTGTTTAGACCGTTCACTGAGAACTTGAAAGGAATAGCAGTCGGAAGCCTCACAAGATGGTTCAACAACAATACCTTCTATAGAAAGCCGATCATAACAGATTACGTTAAACGAGAAAAAGACGTAGTCAACAACATGATGCAGCTTGAGAAGCTGCCCAAAAACCTTCCTTGGAAAGCCATTTTGCCCGCTCCGTACACGTTTGTCTCCCTTTCAGAAAACAAATACTACAAAGATGAAGCAGAATTTATGATCAAATTCGCTGAAATAATAAACAAAGAGATAAAAAGCTTGGCTGCAACAGGCTTCAGCTACATACAACTAAGCGACCCAGCCTTACTCTATGAACCCTTAACACCTAAGTTCAAAAAAGACAAGTTGACACTCGTGAATGATGTATTAGAAACAGCAGTCAAAGGAACAACAACTAAAACATGTCTCCAAACATTCTTCGGCGATTTCTCAAACATTCTACCCGAAGCCCTAGACTTTCCAGTAGATCATTTAGGAATTGACTTTTACGAAACTGATTTTGAAAAGTTAACAGAATACAACTTTGAGAAGGGTGTTGCCTTAGGTTTAATAGACTCCAGAAGTTCACTCGTTGAGAAACAAGACGAACTAGTTGCAGCCGCCGAACAAATAATCAAATCTATATACCGCTCTAGAATAGAGGAAGTTTTCATTTGTCCGAACTGTGATTTGGATTTTCTGCCATGGGAAAGGGCAGAGGAGAAAATGAAAGTTATCAGTAGCGTGACTAAACGTCTCAGAGAGGAGTTTTCATGAATAAAATGTTTCCGACACAAGAGGTGGGAAGTCTAGCCAAGCCAAGATGGAGAATCAAAGGCTACAGAGGAAAACCACTGTCAAATGAGGAGATAGCTGAGGCTGTGAACTGGGGGAGAAAACTAAGAATCGAGAATTTAGAGGAACTTGTTAAGCTATTGAGCAGAGGCGATTCTGCAGGTAGAAAAAGCGCCTTGCTTGAATGGTCTGCCAAATATGTCATTCGATTTTTTGAAACAGCGGGCTTAGACATTGTTTTTGACGGAGAGCAATGGAGATCAGAAATGTACGAACATGTCATAAGAAAAACTGCTGGTTTCAAGTTTTTAGGATACGTAAAATCTTTTGACTACAGATACTTCAACAAGGCAGCATGCATAGAGGAACCAAAGTATGCAAAATCCTTCTTTCTTGACGAGTTTCTGTTCACAAAAGAAAATACTAAAAGAGAAATAAAGGTGCCCTTCACAGGAGCTTATACGCTTGTTGATTGGACCTTCAACGAGTACTACGAGAAAAAATTCAGCGGAGAAATCAGAGACTTTAAGAGAAGGAAGTTCGAGGCTAAGAGGGAATTTCTTTTCGACTTGATAAAAGAGGTGATAAGACCAGAAATCAGCAAGCTGATAGGTGCTGGTGCAAAGTGGATTCAAATAGATGAGCCTGCAGCAACAACCAACCCAACCGATGAAGAAATGAAGCTGTTTGTGGAATCTTTCAATGAAACAGTCAAAGGTTTCAACTGCGCCTTCAGCCTACACAACTGCTACAGCAACTATGAAGTTTTAGCCAGACACGCTTGCGAACTGCGAGATTGCAGTCAATTGTCTCTTGAATTCGCAAACAGAGACAGCAGTCAGCCCGGGACCGGAAATGTAAGAACAGGTTACAAAGCAATAAAACTGTTTGAAGAACACAGTTTTCAGGGAAATTACGGTTTAGGCGTAGTAGACGTGCACACCAATTCTGTCGAGCCGCCAGAACTTGTCAGAGATAGGATACTTCACGTTGCAAAGACTATCGGTAATCCCAGCAGAATATATGTAAGCCCGGATTGTGGCTTGAGAACCAGAACGTGGGAAATCAGTTTCCGAAAGCTTAGGAACATGGTTTTAGGGGCTGAACTGGCTAGGAAAGCTTTAGAATAAGGAACCATTATAAAAATGCTGTTAGAGCTTTTACTAAAGTAGCCATTTTCACGTGAAGTTTTCGTGTAATATAAAAAATCGCTTACTAAAAACTTTTTAGAATTGGAATTTTTGTACTAAAAAAGCTTATACATATTGAAGAGACTAGATAGAGCTTGCTTAAAGCTCAAAAGTGACGCGATGAGGTTTAGAAATGTGTGGGATATTCGGTTGTGTTTCGAAGAATGAGAATGCTGCTCCTATAATACACGCTGCTTTGAAAAGGCTTGAATACCGTGGCTACGACTCTGTCGGAGAAGCAACCCTGTACAACGGCAAGCTCTACATAAAAAAAGACCAAGGAAAAATCGACGAAGTCCATAAAATCCATAACCTAGACGATTTGCCTGGAAACCTTGGAATTGGACACACAAGATGGGCTACACACGGTGCACCATTAGAGGTTAATGCACACCCACATGTTGACTGTAGCGGGCAAATAGCCGTCGTCCATAATGGGATTATAGAGAACTTTGTCGAGTTGAAGTTGGAACTGGAGAGCCGTGGTCATGTTTTCAAGTCTAAGACTGACACTGAAGTGATAGCTCACCTTATTGAGGAAAGTATGAAGACTAATTCTTCACTAAGCCTTGTTGATGCTGTGCTTGAAACCGTGAGGAGACTTGATGGTTCATATGCGATTGCTGTGATTTCAACGAGGGAACCTGACAAGGTAATATGTGCCAGACATGAAAGTCCACTCGTTATCGGCGTAAATGAAAACGCAGTCTATTGCGCTTCTGACATCCCTGCGTTTCTGCCTTTAACGAACATGGCAGTTATAATTGAGGACGGCGAGCTTGTTGTTCTCACACGGGAAGGCTTCGAGGTTAGGAAGATTGCTGATTCAAGCGTCGTTATGCGGGAACCTAAGCTTTTTGATTGGACGCCTGAAATGGCTGTAAAGCAGGGCTATCCACATTTTATGTTGAAGGAAATCCACGAGCAACCAGCTTGTCTGCGGAACACGCTTAGGCTGCAGGAGCATTACCTTGATTTGATGGCGACTTTTCTTGATCGAGCTCGTGAAGTTTTCTTCGTGGCTTGCGGAACATCATACCATGCTTGTTTGGCTGCGTCATACATGTTTTCCAAGCTTGCTTTCTTACCAACCTATCCAGTTATAGCTTCAGAGTTCATTGAACAACACGGAAAATCAGTCAATATCGACAGCACAATCTTGACAGTAAGCCAATCCGGCGAAACAGCAGACACTTTAGCCGCGGTGAACTGTGCTCGCGAAAGAGCAGCAACGGTTCTCGGATTAACTAACGCTATCGGTTCAACTTTGACGAGGGTTGCACGAGTATACATTGGTCAGCAGTCTGGTCCAGAAATAGGGGTAGCGGCAACGAAAACGTTCACCTCACAACTTTCAGTGCTTGCTCAGATGGCCCTACGACTTGCAAAGAAAAGAGGGAAAGTTTCACAGGATGAAATGGATTTTCTTGCGGAAAAATTGGAGCAGCTGCCCGACACTGTTGAAACCATAATTCAAACACAAGAGGAGAAAGCAAAGCAGATTGCAAAGAAATACAAGGATGCCAAAACATTCTTTTTCCTAGGCCGTGGAATAAGTACAGCCACAGCCTACGAGGGCAGACTGAAACTCATGGAAATAGCTTATGCGCCGTCTATAGCCTTCCCAGCTGGAGAAAGCAAGCATGGACCCATAAGCCTCGTACAACATGGTTTCCCTGTCGTTTTCATCTGTCCAAAGGATGGAACACACAGAACATTGATAGGAAATATTATGGAGATGAAGGCTAGAGGGGCTTCAATAATTGCCGTGATTGAGGAGGGCGATGAAGAAATTAAGAAGTTGGCTGAGGATTATATGGAAGTGCCTAAAGGTGTCCCTGAGGTTTTGTCGCCGATACCCTTCGTTGTTCCGTTACAGCTTCTGGCATATTATATAGCTGTTGAGAGAGGCCACAACCCAGACACTCCAAGAAACCTTGCCAAGTCTGTTACCGTAAAATAGGCCTTTTCTTATGCATTGTTGTCGAGACAAACCTAGCGCTACACTGTGTTGGAAAAGAAACATGGATAGAAAGGGGTAAAAATCGGGGTCCATGCAATCAGAAGCGGAAAAGAAAGGTTAAGCAGCGGTTAATCCGTTGGAGGGTGAAAATACAATTAAACAGTTAAAGGGTTGCTGAAGAAAAGATGGGTGTGTTTCAAACAAATCAAGAGAGATTAAACTTAAGCTTTGGCTAGGACATGTTAGGCTTCACTTGGCTGAAGCATCTAAAAAATTACAAATATTGTAAAATCTCAGGTGTAATAAACACTTAAATACTTTTAACTAAACGACATTATTGGGGAGGTGGAAGAGTTGGAAACAACTGGAAAGGGAGAAAAGGGCAAAACTTTGAACGTGAAGCAGGGCTGGTTTGTCTTGTCTTTGGTTTTGCTTGTTTGCCTGTGCATCTCGGTTGGCTTCAATGTTTATCAGCGTTTCAACTTTTCTGAGGGTCCGTCTAACAGCTATGTCTTCTACTTTTATAACGATTACATTAGAAATGACACTGCTGTTCGCGTAGAAGTTACGTTTGACTGGCAGGCTGAAAACTTGTCTATGACCGTTACGGTGAACGACGACGAATACAACGAATGGGATTATTTGGGAGTGGTTTTCGACAAAAACAACAATGGCACAATAGATTTAGAATTTGAAGATGAACCCTACGCGCTCTACGTCGACAACAAGACACGCTCTCAAGGACAGACTTATCTATATAAATGGGGCGGGCTGGGTTGGGTTATTATAGAATCAAGTCCAAGCCCCTACCATACATGCACATTCGACGAGGAAACCGGATACACTTTCAAAATATCGTTGTCAAGACAAGACATCAACGTTGAAGCTCCAACACCAATACACATCTGCTTCTATGATGTTGAAAAATGGATAGAAGCTGCCGCTGCATCAGAAAGGGAGCTAGTTTGGGTTCAGTTTGAGGTGAAATAATTGAAGAGGGCCTTGTTGTTCGTGCTTATAGTATTAGGCTTGACAGTCTTCGTTCCCGTTCCTCTAGCAACGTGTAGTGGAGACGGAAAGGTTGAGCGATGGGTCCTCCTTGTGGGGGGAACTCCCGAACTAATTGGTCCCGAGCCACATCAGACTTTAAGGGACACGTACTACTTCTATCATTTGTTAGTCTACGACATAGGAATTAGCGCCGACCACGTCATGTACCTGTATCCGTGGCTTATCCCCCCTTCAGAAATTCTTCAAGACTATGTAATAGACGACATTGCTAACAGTACGAGCGTCAGGTATTATATCACCGAGTGGCTTAAACCCAACGCAGACGAAGATGACATAGTGCTGATTTACATATTTACCCACGGAAGAGGATACAATGATCTGAAAAAAAAGATTGAAGGGGGAAATGTTACGCTAAGCTGGGATGATGACGGACCTGTTGCCAATCCCAGTGATGAAGGAAATGAGGTTTCCGAACAAACGTTAAACATGGACTGGAACGGGGATGGGGATACGGAAGACTGGGTTGGAATCGACGAAGGGTTATGGTTTTACAATGACAATGCAGTTTACTGGGACGACGAGTTCAAAGAAGACTTGGACGAGTTGCCGAATTGCACTCAGATAGTTGTACTTCAGGCGTGTGTTTCAGAAAATGAAACATGCTTTTGCGGCGGATTCATAGATGACTTAAGCGCCGCAAACCGTGTGATTGTCACGTCGACAGACGAAACTCATTATTCTGTCGGGGACTGTGATGATGATGGTTTCGCTGAGTTTTCAGAGGTTTTCATAGACGCACTTCATGGAAACAACACGACATGGGATTACAGCAACCCGGCAAACCCGATAAAAGATGAAAACCCGGTATACGCAGACTTCGATGAAAACGGGCGTGTTTCAATACAAGAAGCTTTTGACTATGCTTTAGAAAATGACCCGTACGAATATCCTTGGCTGGATTGTGACGGCGACGGACTTCCAACATTCATCAATGAAACGGACGAACTGGATTTAGACCAACCTCCTGCAAACGTTTATATCGAAGTAGCAGTATGTGCGATGAAAACCTTAACCGACGGATACTTCTACATTCCTAACTTTGATATCAATGCTTTAAAGATTGAATTCTTGTTTGATGATTCTGATATTGAAGGAGACCAGACTGGCGGTAGTTCACCCTACGAAACTATAAGCAGATGGCCTGACGGCATAGTGGATGCTTCGGATTATCAATTTGTTAAGGTTCGAGTAGGGCAGTGTGAGGGCAGCGCAAATTGGGACTACATGGCAGACATCAAACCAGACGGAGTAATCGATGTAGTAGATTACCAAATAGTGAGAAACAATGTTCCCAGCGCTGGAAACTACATCTATAATTTAACTGGAGTTACTGTTGTTTTTGACACTGAAGACGAAGCTATTCCAGACGCTGATGGTTGCGTAACAATTCCCAAAGATGCCACAAGCTTCACAGTCAAACGCTATGGCAATCCAATGGGTGCAACGATAACCTTCTGGTGAACAACAGAACCATAACCCTCTTTTCTGTTGTTTAAAGCTTTTAGGCTTAGGAAACGATAAAGAAGCGTAGAAGTTATTCACAGAGAATTACCACATTAGCCTAGTCGTCTAGCAACACATTCACACTGCAAAAAGAAAGAGAAGGGGATGATTAAGAAGAAAGCAATCTTATTCTATTTCTTCAAAATGCAAATATGTTAAAAGCTTCCTTTTGTAATTATTCATTTGGTGCCTTAGTTTGGAGAAAAGGGATTGGGAAAGACTCGTTGAAAAACTAATAAAGCAGAATATTCTCCGATCACCAAAGGTTATCAAAGCCATGCGTTTTGTGCCTCGTGCAAACTTTCTTCCAGAGAACATGCAGTCTTACAGTGCCGTGGATACGCCGCTTCCAATAGGGTTCGGGCAGACTGTTTCGGCGCCACATAGCTTGGCTTAGATGCTGAGCTAGGCGAGACATGGTTTCAATAATGAACGAAGCCTTACAATTGGAAGTCGGCTGTAGAGTGCTGGAAGTTGGAGCGGGTTCGGGATGGCACGCCGCAACCATAGCTGAGGTAGTTGCATCCAGCGACACGCCTAGAAGTGGATGGGGTCATGTTTACACGGTGGAAATAATTCAACGTTTAGCTGAATTTGCCAGAAGAAACATCATGAAAGCTAGATACGGCGACCGTATAACCATAATCTGCACAGACGGCTCCATGGGCTATTCTGAAAGGGCTCCCTACGACAGAATTCTAGTGACCGCTGCCGCACCGGATGTTCCTAAGCCTTTAATTGAACAGTTAAAGCCCAACGGAATAATGCTGATCCCTGTTGGAAGCATGCACCTATTCCAAACACTCATGAAAATCACAAAAGGAACAAACGGAAAAATTACGAAAGAAAACCTTGGTGGAGTTGCATTCGTCCCATTAACGGGGCGTTACGGTCACACACCTTAACATGTTTTTTAGGCTACTAAATTAAAGGAATTAAAACTCATAACTTGGGACGCATGGTGGTTGACAAGTTTGGAAGAACGAACATTAAAGGGGTTTTTGCCGCTGGAGGCTGCGCATCAACGATTAAGGACTTGGTTCCCCCATGCGTTGGCGACGGGGCTACAATTGCAATTCAAGCAAGCTTATACATCAGTTACGTGCTAGATTCCTAAGTCCTTTCAATCTATTATTTCTTAGAAAACTTGTGCTGTATCCTAATTGTTCCTTTGCCCCTCACCATCTCTGTTCTCGTCGCAAGGACTTGACAAAGAACAAGCGATGAATTAATCGGTGAAGCAGACTAAAAGATAGCGAATCGGATGAGTAGAAGTAAACTTGCAAGACCTTTTTTCTCATAAAGGCTCTAATAGTTCTTTTATTTTTTCGATGAACTTTCTCGCGTTTTTTATTACTTCTTGTACCCGTTCCTCGTTGAGTTCAGCGTAGAGCTCGTAGTCGCTCTTCTGCCTTAAGTCAAGGGCTTTCCTAAGCATGTCCGCAAATTCCCTGCTGAGAACTCCTTCTTTCACTATTTTTTCGCCGAATAGAGATATGGTTTCCCGGTGAGTCTTTGCTTTTACACCTTTGCTGAAGAGAATCGCCCTCGCTGCGTGGAACATGGCGTAGTAAGCCCTTGAAACTGCGTCTTCCGGCTCTCCGTTTTCTTCAAGAAGCTTGGCTGATCTTAGGGCTTTTTCAGCCCTTAGCAACGAGGCTTCCACGAACCTTTTTGAAGATTCCCTTGTCATAGAGTATCACGCCCTCTTGCGCTACGCTCTTTATGAATGGGGAGCCAAGCTTAAGGTAGCGTTCAACTTCTTCGATGCTTACATGAACCAAAGTGGTGAGCGTATTGTTGTCTAGATCTATCTTTGTTCTGATTTTTGAAATTTTATCGTAAAGTCTTTTGTCTTCATCTCGTGTGACTATGAGAATATCTATATCGCTGTCTTCGTGAGCCGTATTCTTGGCAACTGAGCCGTAGAGGACGATGGACTCTATCTTGTCCCCAAGCTCCTTTACCAATTTATCTTTCAGTTGCGCAACAGCTTTTGTATAGGTAACGATCACGACAAGCACCTGGCTCTTACCTTAAACTAGGTTGGAGCCATTTAAATGGTTTAAGGTCTGCAGAAACCCCCTGTGAACTTTTTGTGAAAAACAAGAGATGAAATAATTGCTGAAGCGAACTAAAAGATGGTGGAGTCAGATAACTGAAACTGTTGTGTATATGCGCGAGCCTTGAAAGAAGAGGTGTGCTTTATGAACTAATGCTATTCGCTTTCGATAGATCCGCCGCCTTGCTCATCAGAGGTTTAACACTTTTCTGTATCCGAGTATGTCGAGGAAACCGTGACCTGAAAGGTTACAAGCTATGACCTTTTTCTCGCCAGTTTCTTTACATTTCAGGGCCTCGTCAATCATGGCTCTAACAGCATAGGATGATTCAGGAGCAGGCAGGAAACCCTCTGTTTGAAGGAAAGTTCGGGTAGCCTCAAACACTATTTTCTCGTCAACAGGATACGTAATTGCGTAGATGTACCCTAATTTTTTCAAGAGACTAAGAATGGGCGATGCTCCAGAGTATCTGAGTCCATCTCCATAAATCGGTGGCATCTCCACTTTGTGACCTAAGGTGTACATTTTAAGAAGCGGCGTTTTACCAGCATAGTCTGCGAAGTCATAACGATATTCACCTCGACTTATGTTGGGCGCCGACAGAGACTGGGCTGCAAGAAAATTGCATTTCCGCTCACCTCTTAGCACTTCGCCAATAAACGGTAGTGTAAAGCCGCCGAAGTTAGATCCTCCCCCGAAGCAACCTATCAACAAATCAGGTTGCTCCCCTACAATGTTGAATTGTTGGATTGTTTCAAGACCAATTACTGATTGATGCATCAACACGTGATTCAGGACACTTCCGAGACAGTAAGCGAATCCTTCATTTTTCCCCGCGTACTCTAATCCCTCAGATATCGCTATACCCAGCGAGCCGGGATGATCAGGGTTTGTTTGAAGGATGCTTCTGCCAATTTCAGTCATTTTACTTGGTGAAGGGTGAACTTCACCACCATACATTTTCATTAGAGTTCTTCGGTCAACCTTCCAATCATGTACATTGCGAACCCAAAAAACAACACATTTTAACCCCATTAGGCCCGAAGCGTAAGATAATGCGGTGCCCCACTGTCCAGCCCCCGTTTCTGTGCAAACGCCTTCTCTGCCTTCTTCAGACGCGTAGTACATCTGTGCCAGTGCCGTGTTGACTTTATGGCTTCCAGTCGGAGACAAGTCCTCCCTCTTCCAGTAAAGATGTGCCGGAGTCTTCAAGAACTTCTCAAGTCTTTTCGCTCGCCTGAGCGGTCTTGGTCTACCAGCTTGTATGTACAGTTCTCTTAATTCTTGTGGGATAGGAACCCAGCGTTGATCTGAGCCCTCTTGTGCTAAACATTTTTTAACCATCACTTTTGACAGAAACTCAAGTCGAGAAGGACCTGTTTCAGGTTCTTTAGGTGGTGGAAGTGGTTGTGGAAGATCAGGCTGAATGTTGTACCAACTTTTTGGAAGATCATCCACTGATAAGTCTATTTTTACTTCATTCATTTCCTTTTCGCCTAGCTTTGGTGTTTAGATGCACCAATTAGTTCATTAGTTCATAAAAACCTTTCTTATCCGAACCATTTTTCCAATGTTGTTTTTCCTTTCAGCTCCTCAGCACCCTTCCGCATTTTTTCCAGAGCCTTTCTAACTCGATTTTCCGAAAAGTCTCTTTCTCTACAAATGAAATTTATTACGTCTTCTGCGTCTGGTTCTTTCCATTCTATTTTGTAGTTGTCTGTTACCTTCGGATGTAGAAAGATTTCTCTAATTCTTTGAGGCTCAACTGGAAACTCTGCATTTTTTATGTGCGGTAAGGCGTTTTCTAGGCTTCCATGTTCTTTTACGAGTTTTAGAGCTGTTTTTGGTCCCAAGCCTTTTATGCCTTCAGGGTTGAAGTCTGTGCCTATGAGTATGCCTACATCAATCAATTGTTCATAGGTTATTCCGCATTCCTTTAGAACTTGTTCAAGCTCAACAATTTCCGGCACAACCTCAATGTAGACTTTTTTCCTTGGAAGTTTTCTTCGACCTGAAATTGTCACGTTTCTCACAAATCTTGGAGCACCAAAAAGAAGGCTATCATAATCCTGACTTGCACAGTAGTATGCATCTTCACGCTTTGCTAGATGTGCTGCTTGGGCTTCCCCCTCGCTCGGCGCTTGAACCCACGGAATTCCCATCAAATCTAAAAGTCGTTTGCTATCTTCAGCCATGTAGTCCTTTAGACGAGAAGTTGCCTGTGCATACACACGGGCTTCTTCTATTCTTCCCTCTTTCACCGCTCGCTCATATTTCACTAGGGCTTCCTTTTTGACTTTCATACGTCTTTTGATTTCAGTTTCCTTTAATGCTGGTGGGACTCCGTCAAAAACGTATATCGGCTTTATACCCATTTCCACAAGGTTGCTTGTTCTGTAAAGAAGACCGCTTAAGTGGCTTGTCACCCTACCGCTTCTATCTTTCAATGGTGTGCCATCTGGCTGACGGATTATGGCTAAGAACTGGTACAAGGCGTTATAGGCGTCTATAGCAATGGATTTTCCACTCAAATCCACAAGCTTAACCGTTGTTTTTGGAACTAAAACGCGGAGGTTTACGCCCATAATCTATGCACCCGAGTTAACAAACCTCGGTTAAACAATAAAAGTTTTACATCATTCATGGAAAGAGTTCACTTTCTTTCGGTTTCAAGGCTAGGATAAGACTCGCTGAGGCTTTATCTGAAACCTAGACAGTTCTGCCACACTAGTGTAATGGAAATAAACTGATTGAAAATCCGAGAGCCACTAGAACACAAGAGTTATTCGCTAGTGTAGAGAATTAGCATTAAGGTGGAAAAGTGAAGGAAAAAAAGCCTTCTGCAAAAGTAGGTTTGACCTCAGTTGTATATGACGACTTTTTAAAGTGCTTCTTAAAGCTGGAATGCAATAATCCATCGGGCAGCCACAAGGATAGAGAAACATTCCATTTTATTAACAAGTTTGGCTGGGAAAAGAAGTATATTGTAGCTTCAAGCGGTAACGCAGGCATTTCTTTGGCTTACTGGATGAGAGAGAACGCTGTTGTTTTAGTTCCAGAAATTACTCCGAAAGAGAGAATTGAAGCCATCCAAACGTTTGGAGCGCAAGTCATAGTCAAAGGCAAATACTTCTACGATTCCTACAAATTAGTTAGTGAAATAGCTCAAGAACGAGATTTCATTAACATATCACCTGGCTTTGTAGAAAGATGGAGAGGAGATGCTGCAATCAGTTACGAACTGAAAGAATTAAAGCCAGAATACATTTTTGTACCTGCCGCTGATCTCGTATTAGGGTACGGAATTGCCTATGGTTTTCAAGAAATGTTAGATAAAGACTCAATCCAAAAACCGCCAACAATTGTTGCGTGCGTACTTCCGAATCATCCATTGGTTAGATTGTGCAAAGATGAAGATATGGGTGAATATTTCGAACAGGTTTTCAATTCGATTTATACGTATGGAGAAGAAGGAGAAAACATTGAGAAAAGATTCTTAGATTTTCCATTCATGAAAGTGAAATCCACCACTGAACTAAATTCGACACTGCAGTTAAGCAAGAAGTATCAAAATTATGACCCTGCGGTTTTACTTGCTATGTTTATCTCAAGAAAGTATAACGGTGAAAAAGTCGTGATTGTGACCGGGATTAAACGTTGAAGCTAGAAAACAAATCCTAACTCAAGACCTGCGAAATAGTCGGGCTTCTGTTGATGATTTGCATTTCAGCAATATCCAAGACATTGCCCATTATTCGCATGGAGACAAGAATTTTGCGCTTCTGATAGGCGAAAAGAGACTTTGCGGAACCCTCAACTTTTAAAACGTATCAAATATAAGGAAGCTTGACAATTACAAAATCATCACCGAGGAATAACAATGACTGAAAAAACAGAGACACTAACATTGGTTACATGCACAAGCTGCGGCAAACCAATACCACCGGGAACAGAAGCCACAAAATTTCTTTGTCCAAACTGTGGAGAAATCCTAATAAGAAGATGCGCAAAGTGCAGAAAGTTTGGACGCCCCTATAAGTGTCCGAAATGCGGTTTTGTTGGACCATAAAACGCAGAAGGAAGGTTGAAAAATGGGTAGTGTTGTAGTTTCTTACAAAATATTTCCAATTGACATAACTGTTGACTTTGGTAAGTTGAAGAAGAAGATTGAGGATTGTCTGCCAGAGTTCGCTTCGATATACGGGTTTGGAGAAGAGCCAATAGCCTTCGGCTTAAACGTTTTAATTGTCCACATAAAAATCCCAGAGGACAAATCAGGCGTGCTTGATGAGCTTGAGAAGAAATTTCAGGAGATAAGTGAGATAAGCCAAGTGCAACCCGGTATGGTGCGTAGAACAAGTAGATAACTTAAACATTTATATAGGAATTAAACTCTGTTTCGAACAGCATTGCATGATTATGGAAGGATTCTAATTGGTTGAAGTACAGTTACGTGTTGGCGATGCAAGACAGCGGGATGTTGGAAGAGGCATAGCCCGCCTAGACCAGCGGACAATGCAGAAACTGGGCATATCAGCAGGAGACGTAATCGAAATAGTTGGCAAAAGAACAACGTCAGCCATAGCTTGGCCAGCCTACAGCGAAGATCAAAACCGAGAAATGATACGCATAGACGGTTTCACCCGCAAAAACGCAGGTGTAGCCATAAACGAATACGTTGTTGCAAGACCAGCCAAGGTTAAAAACGCTTTAAACATCACCTTCGCACCAGTGGACATGAGGCTGAACGTTGACGAAGACTTCACAAACTTCGTCAAAAACCGCCTAATGGAAAGAACGCTCATGGAAGGCGACACAACCCTTGTCATGATGCTTGGACATGCTATACCGTTCACTGTAACAAAAACCCGTCCGCACGACATAGTGAAAGTCACAGCAGAAACAAAACTCACAATATTGAACGAACCAGCACCTGAAGGAAGAGGGCTGCCACAAACAACATACGAGGACATTGGAGGACTACATGAAGAGATTCAAAGAGTAAGGGAAATGGTTGAGCTTCCACTACGGCATCCTGAACTGTTCCAGAGGTTAGGAATAGAACCGCCGAAGGGAGTGATGCTTTACGGACCTCCTGGCTGCGGGAAAACCCTTTTGGCCAGAGCAGTAGCCAACGAATCAGAGGCAAATTTCTTCTCAATAAACGGACCAGAAATAATGAGCAAGTTTTACGGAGAATCAGAGGCAAGGCTCAGAGAAATCTTTCAGCAAGCCCAACAGAACTCCCCAAGCATAATATTCATCGACGAGTTAGACGCAATAGCGCCTAAACGAGAAGAAGTCACAGGCGAAGTTGAAAGACGCGTGGTTGCACAGCTCCTAGCATTAATGGATGGTTTATCCGGAAGAGGAAACGTCATAGTAATAGGCGCCACAAACAGGCCAAGCGCTTTAGACCCCGCCCTTCGCAGACCAGGCAGATTCGACAGAGAAATCGAGATAGCCGTTTCGGACAAGAAGGGAAGATACGAAATACTCCAAATTCACACGCGTGGAATGCCGTTGGCTGATGATGTTGATCTTGAAAAATTGTCTAAAATATCTCATGGTTACACAGGTGCAGACATGGCAGCCTTATGCAGAGAAACAGCCATGAAAGCCCTGCGCAGGTATCTGCCACAAATAAACTTGGAAGAAGAACGTGTACCGCCAAGCGTATTGGAAAAAATGGAAGTTAGAATGGAGGACTTCCTTAATGCTTACAAGGAAATAATTCCCACAGCCATGCGTGAAGTCTATATAGAAGTGCCGACAGTCCACTGGAGCGACATAGGCGGACTAGAAGAAGTCAAACAGGACCTCAGCGAAGCAGTTGAATGGCCTCTCAAAAGTCCGGAAATTTTTGAGAGACTTGGAATCAAACCGCCCAAGGGAATTCTCCTTTACGGACCTCCTGGTTGCGGTAAAACTCTTTTGGCTAGGGCTGTTGCAACGGAAAGCGAAGCCAACTTCATAACAATTAAAGGTCCAGAAGTCTTTTCAAAATGGGTCGGGGAATCAGAGAAAGCCATTAGAGAAGTGTTCAGAAAGGCGAGAATGGCTGCTCCAACAGTGATATTCTTCGATGAGATTGACTCGCTTTTGCCTCGACGAGGCTTGGGCTTTGCGGACAGCGGAGTAACAGAACGCGTTATCAGTCAACTCTTAACAGAAATGGACGGCATCGTAACCCTAGAGGACATAGTTGTTATAGCTGCCACAAACAGGCCTGACATCGTCGATCCAGCGGTTCTTCGTCCAGGAAGGTTTGACAGGTTAATTTATGTGCCTCAACCTGACGAGAAGAGTCGTTTCGAAATATTCAAGATTTACACGAAAAACATGCCATTAACGAAGGACGTAGACGTAGCGCATTTAGCGACTGTGACGAAGAACTATTCTGGCGCAGACATAGAAGCCCTTTGCAGAGAAGCTGCTATGTATGCCTTAAGAATAGACGTAAACGTTAAAGAAGTCACAATGACAGATTTTCAAGAGGCAATGAAAAGAATTGGTCCAACAATCACGCCAGATATGGAGAAATGGTACAAGAGCTTTGTGCAAAAGATTCGGCAAGTGCAAAAACCAGCAACACCAGTTGCTTAGGAGCCCTAATCTATGGTAGTTAAAACGTGGAAAACGCGTCCAGCTCACTATTTTCTATTGGAAACCTTGGAAAAAAAGAAAGGTGCTATGACAGATGTGGCTCTTTTCGACGCTTTAAAGGAGGAATTCAAGGATTTAGGGTTCAAAGACTTTAATGAATTGTTAATGCGGTTAGAAATTGGTGGGAAAATTCGCGCAATGTCCATGGCACGTGGTAAAAGACGAATTGAGCTTGTAACCTAAAATAGGCTTTTTGTTGAAAATGTTAAAGGTTTATCGTGCCAATGCATGAATTTTTTTCAGACGCAATTGTTGTTGGAGGTGGCCCATGCGGCTCCTTCACCGCTTTGAACCTTGCAAAGCTTGGCGTTGACGTAAACGTTTTTGAGGAACACGCTGAAATAGGCGTTCCATATTATTGTGCTGGTCACTTAAGCATTAACGGTCTTAAACTTTTGGGATTGCATCCGTTGCCATCGAATATCGTTGAAAACGTTTTTTATGGAGCGATTTTTCACTCTCCAAATGGTAGAAGTTTTCATGTGCGTTTTTCTTCGCCAGTAACATGTGCTGTTAATCGAGTTCTTTTCGACAAGTATATTGCGAAGATCGCGGAAAAGGCTGGGGCGCACTACTTCCTGAATTCAGTGGTTGAATCTCCAATAATTGAAAACGGTTTTGTAAAAGCCGTCATTGTCAGGCGTGGAAAAGCTGAGGAAAAGTTTTCAGCTAAGGTGGTGGTGGATGCTGAGGGGATTTCATCAAGGATTTTGAGGCAAGCAGGTTTGGTTGCTTTTAATCGCCATATGCTTGTTAAAGCTGTGGAAGCGGATGTTGAAAACGTGCAAGGTTTGGAAACTGGTATGGTTGAAGTTTTCCTCGGTAGAGATTATGCACCGGGATTTTATGCGTGGTTAATGCCTAAGGGAGATGGAAAAGCGAAAGTTGGATTGGCTGCAAAAACTGGAAATCCGAGGGAACTTCTGCAGAGACTTATGCTTAGACATCCAACTGCATCAAAGAAGCTGCGTGGTGCAAGAATCTTACAGGCTTCCTTTCATTCTATAACGCTTGGAGGACCAATTCCTAAAACCTTCTCGAACGGGTTCTTAGTCGTTGGTGATGCAGCCTCGCACGTGAAGCCCACTACGGGTGGCGGTGTGATTTTTGGAATGACTTGTGCAAAGATTGCTGCTGAAGTTGCCTATGAAGCCTTATCTAACAATGATTTTTCATCAGATTTTCTGTGTACATATCAGAGCAGATGCAACAAAACCTTGGGATCTGACATTAAGTTTATGCTTAGAATAAAGAAAATGCTTGATGCTCTACCCGACAACAAGATAGATGACGCAATTAACTTCTGCGCAAAAATAGGCTTAGACAAAACTCTTCAAAACTTCGAAGACATAGATTTTCAAGGACGTTCCTTTCTGCGCATGTTATGGAATCCTCGCATGCCAATAGCTCTTTTCTATTTTCTTCTCTCATGCTTGTTTGCGAATCGTTAAAATCTATAGACGGCAATTGATAACGAAGGATGGTTTACAAAGACATGTCCGAATTTCGTTACAAACAAGTTATCGCTTTCCGTTCTGACTTGAAAATGAGTAAGGGAAAAATTGCAGCGCAAGCTGGGCATGCTGCAGTTTCAGCGGGGGAAGAAGCACGCAAGCACTTTAAAGAATGGTGGAAAGCTTGGCTGCGGGAAGGACAGTGCAAAATAGCTGTTAAAGTAGAAAGCGAAGAAGAACTGCTCGAACTGGAAAAACAAGCAAAAGAGTTGGCGATACCTTGTGCACTGATAATCGACAGGGGTCTTACAGAAATTCCTCCCGGGACAATAACATGTTTGGGAATTGGTCCAGCACCCGTTGAAAAGATAGACAAAATAACAAGCACGCTTCTGCTTCTCTAGAAGGCGTAAGTTTTGTTTGTTCCTAGATTGGAGAAGTTTATAGGTATTGAGGTTTACGCTACGAGTTCTTTGGGTGTTGGCGGGGTTATTCGGCAGCGTGTTGAAGATTTTGTTGTTAGAGAAGTTTTAGTTGATGGTTCCGAAGCGGGAATAAAACCGTCTGAAAGAAATGTTGAGCAAGAGGCGTTAGACTCTTCAAGTGTTAAGAATCGCTATCTGCTATGTGTTTTAATCAAGCGGAACTGGGACACTTTCTTGGCTCTGAAGGCGGTCGCCAAGCAGTTGGGCATAAGCACAAAATGTATTCAATTTGCTGGCATAAAAGATGCGAAGGCTGTAACCGCTCAGCACATCACAGTTGAAGATGTATCAGCTGAAGAAATCCAAAAAGTTCAAGCCAAAGACATCGAAATTTATCCAATAGGATATTTTCGCAGCAACCTTTCATCCTACTATCTCTTAGGAAACCATTTTCACATAACCATCAGAGCCATAAGCCACTCAAAATCTGAGATCAAAGAACGGATAACAAAAACTGTTGAAGAACTTAGGGTGATTGGTGGCGCTCCAAACTTTTTCGGTCATCAAAGATTCGGAACAACACGCCCAATAACGCATCTGGTTGGGAAAGCCCTAGTTCAACAAAATTTCGAGAAAGCAGCAATGCTTTATTTAGCCAAGTCAAGCCTGCATGAGCATCCAGAATCTCGATGGGCACGGGAACAACTGCAGAAAACGCAAGACTTTAAGCAAGCCCTAAAGAACTTTCCAAAAAAACTACATTATGAACGTCTAATGCTTAACCATTTAGCCAAAAAACCAGACGATTTCATAGGTGCTTTTAGGAAACTGCCGCCAAAGCTTAGAAGGCTTTTTCCACAAGCTTGTCAGGCTTACTTGTTCAACAAGTTCCTAAGCAAAAGTATAAGGAAAGGGCTTCCGTTGAACAGGGCTAAGGTTGGAGATTATGTTGTAAATGTGGAGCGTTCTGGACTGCCAATGCTAAGAATGTGCAAAATAGTAAGCACAGATGCATGCGAAGGAATCAACAAGGCAATTCAAACTGGAAAAATGCGCTTGGCAATTCCACTAGTCGGCTTCAAACAGCATCCTTCTAAAGGCGTTCAAGGAGAAATCGAAAAACAAATTCTACAAGAAGAGGATATTGCTATGGAAAACTTCAAAATTGAAGCGGTGCCAGAAATAAGCCTGAGAGGAAGACTGCGGACAGCAACAGTTCCACTAAATAGTTTCTCACTGGAGGAAATCTCAGAAGATCATGCTAACCCATCAAAACATAAAGCAAAAATAAGCTTTACGTTGTATCGTGGTTCCTATGCAACAATAGTCTTAAGAGAACTCATGAAACCACGCAACCTAATAAAAGCAGGATTTTAACCCGGTTTCCGAGTTGCTGTTTTCTGGGACGATATGCTATTCGTAGAGACTTGGTTATTTTTAACATTAGTAAAATTTAAAAACATTAAAGAATACTAATATTAAATATGAAAGCTGAGATATTTCCGAGGGCCATTCTACCTGACCTAATGAAATGGCTGGATAGAAGAGAGGCATACGCGATTAAAGGTCCGAGGCAGTCGGGCAAAACGACGGTTTTGAAAATTCTTCAAGAAAAGTTGAAAGGAAAGAACGTGGTTTTCTTGAATTTTGAAGACCCCGACGTTCTTGAGGCCTTTGAAGCAAACGCCAAAGAGTATATCAAGAGCTTCTTGCTGAGGGAAGGTAAACACTATTTTCTGATGGACGAGTACCATTATGTGAGAGACCCAGGGAAAACACTAAAGCTGTTGTACGACACCTTTGAGAACGCGAAGTTTATAGTCACTGGCAGTTCATCCTTGGAGCTTAGCGGAGCAATGGCAAAATTTCTAGTTGGAAGAGTGTTCTTCTTTGAACTTTTCCCCTTCAGTTTTCACGAATTCCTAGTCGCAAAGGATCCCAGACTTGCGAAGATATATGAAAATAGGAATAGCTATGTCAAAGAGTTCTTGCTCAACGGCGAGGTTTTCGCTGAGAGGGATATCTTCCTGAAAGAGTTTGCTTCCTTACTCAACGAGTATTTGAGTTTTGGGGGATACCCTGCGGTGATTAAGGCGGAGGATTTTGGAACCAAGAGAATGGTATTGAAGAGTATCTATGACACGTACGTCTCCAAAGATGTTGTTGAGTTTCTAAAAGTCAGCGACGCTTTCAAGTACCGATGCGTCGTCAGGGTTCTGGCAACTCTAACTGGAAAATTGATAAATTACAACGAACTCAGTTCAACATGCCAGAGCTATTACAAAGAAGTAAAAAGGATGATTTCAATACTGTCAGAGACTTACATAATGAAACTGATTCAGCCTTTCTACAGGAATCCCATAACGGAATTGAAGAAAAATCCCAAAGTATACTTTTTTGATCTGGGACTGCGAAATTACATAGTGGGCAACTTCAACCCTCTGGAAAGAAGACCAGACGCCGGCGCGCTAGTTGAAAACCATGTTTTTCTATGTTTGAGAAACAGTTTTCCCGATAAAACGATAAATTACTGGAGAACAATAGCGAAGGCAGAAGTCGATTTCATTCTCAGATTGAACGACAGAATGATTCCCATAGAAGCCAAATATCAAGCCTTCAAGAAGCCGAAAATCCCGAGGAGTCTGAGAAGCTTTATCAAAACCTACAAACCCGAAAAAGCATTAATAATTACTAAGGATTTCTGGGGCAAAGAAAAGGTTCAAAACACATATGTACTGTTTGCTCCAGCTTGTTACTTGTGATCTTTAACCAAGACTAGGCTTTATGCTGTGTCAAGGCTCGTACGCAACAATCATCCGTAAGAGAACTCATGCAACCTAATGAAAGCAGGATTCTAGCTAGCTTTTCGATTTTTAGTTAACTATTCACGTTTTTGGAATAACAATAAAAACATCTTTCTCGCAGACGTGTTAACACCTATCTCAAGTAATGTTTCCTAAAATAGGAGGGGGGTAGTGTGTTTTGGTTGAAAAAATTACCATAAAATTGACAGACACGTCAGGGCGCCGTCTCCTCTGCGAAACTCTGACATTTCCAATTCTTTGACGAAAAAGCCTTCTTTTTCTACAAGTCTCTTCGTCTTAGGAAAGCCTTTCGCCATCAAGACCGTTCCATTTATGGCAAGGCAATCTGCAACGTATTCCTCTCCTCTTGCAACCATAATTTTCTTATAATCTCGCAGAATGTCTGTGTCAAAATGTCCCTTTGAAAGTATAACACAGTTATTTCCAAGATAAGTACACGCAGACTTTAGATGAAGTACATTGTGAATCGCCACTGTAATTAGCTCAAAGTTGGTGTTTTTTAGAATTTTTCTAAGCTGACATATAGCGTGAATATTAGTTCTTGCTGAGAGCCCTACGAAAACTTTGTCTTCAATTTTGAGAACGTCTCCGCCATCAATGGTGACTGGCGGTTTAATGTGATATGTCTCTTTTAGTTTTTCCAACACATTGGCAACTTCAACCACTTCCTTGGCTCGGGATTTTGTTTTCATGTTGCAGATTATTGCCTTCTCCCCCAATACTATGGCTGTGTCCTCTACAAAGCAGCTATCTGGAAGAGTGTTGTCACCTTTTATCCAAATGAGTTCCAGTCCAAGCTTCTGTAAAGCCTTGCAATATCGCGAATGTTGACTCTTGGCAAGGGCAACGTCTATTTTTTCAGTGTTTGTCCTTACACAATGATCGTAGGAATCTGGTACAGGTCGAACAACAGCGTATTTGACTGTAGACATATTCATAATTTTCATCACTCCACTTTAACGCTCTGCTTCAACACACTGATTTGAGCAAACACATACCTCGCATCAATCAGAGAGTCCCAATTGCTCTTTCAGCGTTTTCTACAAGTATCTGTTTTTTGTCTGTTGGCACTACTACGCTTGCAGCATACTGATGTCCATCAGCTATTCCGAAGCCTTCAGATGCTTTATCTAGAAGGTTCACAGCTCCCATCAGTTTTCCCTCCTCAATTTGCGACTGCATAACTTTTGGCACTCTAACAGAACCCTTAACAAAGTTTCCCTCTAGTTTTCCCCAACCCGAAATTTCTCGTGGCACATCTACGAATCCTAGGATGTACTTGTTGGGTTTTATCAAACGTGCCTTATAAGACAAGAAAGAGCAAAACTGTCCTATCACTTTTACGCCCATGCCAGCATACATGCTTCCAGCGTCAAACCATTGAATGTGTCTTGTTTCCTTGAGCCTTTCACGGTAAAGCCTTCCCAAAAGCCTTCGGTTAGCCTCCTTACGTTGATTCTCTAAAGTGTTAACCCTGTCTTTTGTGTCTTTGCTTGACCCTTCAAGACAAACATTTATTCCGATTTCAGGTCCACCTTCATAATAACCTACTGCCCCTAAAATCTGAAGTTTCGAAAACAGGGGATTGACCCGGATTTTGAACTTTGTTATTTCATGATTTTTGCCCTTCTGTTGGACTATTTCGTTCTTTAGGGCTTCTTGCAAAATCATCTTGTTTATTCCTAGAAACCCTTGTGGGATTTCGCAGCTTCCGACAAGAGCTAGATAACTTAGGTCTTGGTTGGCGTTGTTCAGGGCTTTTGCAAATAGATAACAGCATGTTGCTCCTGAAAAATCTGTTTCGCCCTTAAAGCCGAAATGCTCAAGGTTTAAATCTAAAACCTTCGGGTCTTTGGACGGTTTAGGGTCGTGGTGATCCAAGATTATGGTTAGGTTTCTGCCTTTATTATATTTGGATATTAGATCTGCGTGTGGAGAGCCTATGTCCACGTAAAATATTGTTTGTCCAGCTTTTGAATGTAAGTCTTCAATCACTTCAGTGTAAACTTTTTCTAGGCAGAACGTTTTGATTTTTACTTTTTCACGTTCCAGAGCCCTCTTTGTAATAGAGGCTGAACATAAGCCGTCTGCATCGTCATGGTGAATTATCATTGCTTCCTTCGGGTTTGCTGCTTTTAGCTCTTCGATTGCTTCGTTTGCTTTTTGCTTAAACTCTTCAATTTGCGTGTGCAGCACCATTTTAACATATTGTTTTTAGAAGGTCTGACCGTGTTATTATTCCAACGATTTCTCTGTTTCTTGCAACCAACACGCCTTGATGTCTTTCAAGCAACGGACGGATCGCATCTATGGATGTTTCCTCTGAGACCATGGGTAAGGGTGGACCCATGATGTTTTTAACTTTCTCGTTTGCTATGTTTGAACTTAGGTTTCTAATTATGCTTTCTTCCATTATTGTTCCCACCACTCTGTTTCCAAACAATACGGGCATCTGAGAAATGGCGTGTCTCATCATTGCTTCGCTTACTTTCAGAATGTTATCGTTTGGCTTTGCAAAAAGTACGCCCTCAACCATTACGTCCTTACATTTCCTCTTTTTTCCTTCTGTTAAAACTTCTAATATTCTGTTAATTGTCGATAGCCTTGGGTCCACTTTCCCCAGTTCTATTTTTGCTACGTGAGCTTGTGAAACACCGGCAAGTTCAGCCAGTTTTCTCTGCGTCAATCTCGCTTTTATTCTCAACTGTTTCAGTTTAGTGCCTGTGATTACCAAAATAACCACCAGTTATTTTTGACTATAAATAATGCAGTAAAGTATATATCTGTTGTCAGTACAACTGAAGCTTTACGAAGGATGACTAATCATGCGAAACATAATTGTAGAAGACTTGAAACAGACTCCGCTTAAGAAACAACGTATAGAAATCGTTGAAAGAAAAGGCCTTGGACATCCAGACTACATTTGTGACGCGGTAATGGACCAAATTTCTATACGTTTAAGCAAGATATACTTAGAGAAAGCTGGTGCAATACTTCATCATAATGTTGACAAGTCTTTACTTGTGGCGGGAGAAGCTGAACCTAGATTCGGCGGGGGCATAGTGAAACAACCAATGCTTTTTGTGTTCGGCGATAGGGCAACCTCAAAGATCAACGGCGAAGAAATAAATGTCAGCGAAATAGCCGTCAACGTTGCCAAAGAATGGTTTAGAAAAAACATGCGCTTCGTGGATCCGGAAAAACATGTGAAATATCAAGTTGAGCTAAAACCAGGCTCAGTCGGCCTAGTCGACATTTTTAAGCGAAAAGGAAAAGTTTTAGGGGCAAATGACACCTCGGCAGCTGTTGGCTATGCACCTATGACTACAACAGAGAAGGTAGTTCGAAAAACTGAACAATTTCTAAACTCAACAGAGTTTAAGCAACGCTTTCAAGAATCAGGTGAAGACATAAAAGTCATGGGTTACAGAAACAACAACCACCTATACTTAACAGTTTCAATGGCATTCGTCGATCGTTACATAAGCAGCGAAGAAGATTACTTCGATAAAAAAGCGAAAATCCTAGAAGAAACCAAAAAATTCGTTAATGCCAACACTGATTTTGATGGCGTTGATGTGCAACTAAACACTTTGGATGTGCGTGGAAGAGGTTTGGGCGGTATGTACCTGACAGTTTTGGGCACTAGTGCAGAGAGCGGTGACTCTGGGGAAGTGGGCAGAGGGAATCGTGTAAACGGCTTAATATCTTTGAACAGGCCTTTCTGTTCAGAGGCTGCAGCTGGGAAAAACCCAGTAAGTCACGTTGGAAAAATTTACAATGTTCTAACGTACAAAATAGCCCAAGACGTTTATGAGCAAGTGCCTGAGGTTGAAGAAGTCTACATTTGGCTGCTAAGCAAAATTGGTACTCCGATAGATCACCCTACTATTGCGGCAGCTCAAGTCATAATGAAAGGAAACAACCACATAGAAACAGTGAGACGCGAAATAAAAGAAGTATTAGATTATGAACTGGAAAACATAGATAAATTCTGTATGAAACTAGTCGAAGGAAAAATCCCTATCTGCTAATTTTCGGGCCGATCTGTTAGTTTTTGGATTTTTCCACACGGTGTTTACTTCCGTTTCCTGAAGATTTTGGCTCGATTTATTTCTGTAACATACTCGAAGTATGCTTCCGCAAACTGTAAGAGAGAATAAAAAGCGTGTTTAGAAAAACGGGGGTTTATGTGAGAGAGATCACTATTCTAACTTGTGATACGATTTATGAAGCGCGAATCACAGGTTTTCTTCAAGCATATCAATGAATTTCTCAGCTTGCTTCATGCCCTTCTCCCAAAATGTCTCATCAGTGATGTCAAAGCCTAATTCGGCACCAAGTTCATGGGGGGACTTGCTGGAACCTGCAGCTAACAGTCTCTTCAGCTTGGGGATAAAGCTTTCACCTTGTTCCTTGTAAAGCTGGTACAAAGCGAATACAAAGAGTTGGGCGAATACGTAAGGATAGTTGTAGAAGCGATAATTTGCTATGTAATAGTGAGGTTTCATTGTCCATTCCCACTTCATCACGTCCAACCAATTGACGGAATCACCGTAGATTTTATCTCGCGCTGCGACCCACAATTTGGCAACAGTCTCTCCATCTAAGAACTTGCCTCGCTTTATAGCGTCATACATGCTTTGTTCAAAGAAAACACGAGCAGAGACTTGAAAAGCCGCCATGCCGAACTCGTCTAGTATATTGGCGAGGATTGCCTGTTTTTCCTCTTTTGTCTTGGCTTTCGAAAGCAATCGTTCAGTCAAGAGCAGTTCACCAAATATGCTCCCAGTTTCCGCAATGCAACTACCTATCTCGTAGTTGCTCGGCTTCTGTGCTCTTGAACCAAGATACGCATGAATGGCGTGACCGAGCTCGTGTGCTTGAGTGTAGACGTCGCCCACCCTCTGATTGAAGCTCTGTAAGATGTAGGCGCTCTTTCCAGCCAGCCACGAAGCACAAAAAGCCCCTGAACTTTTTCCTTTCCGTATCTCACCGTCAATGTGTCGTCTCTCAAACATCTCATCAACCCAACCTCCCATCTCCTCATCAAATCCAATGTAAGCACTCACTACTTCTTTTCGAGCTTCTTTCCAACCATAATCCATGTCGGGAGCATTGGGCAGAGGAGCAACCATGTCGTAGTTGGCTAACTTGTCTAGACCCATCAATTTGGCCTTCAACCCAAGATACCTTTGATATAGACCTACGTTTTTCTCAATAGTTCTCATGAGGCTATCAATGGTCTGTTGATCAACATCATTGGCGATCAAGCTCTGGGTCATTGGTGTTGGATACTTTCTCAGTTCGCACATTCGCAGATGATCTTCGCATACTGCTCGGATGGCACTTGACCAGACAATTTCATCCTTCCCAAAATTCTCATAGATTGTTTGATTGGATCGTTTCCGCAGATCACGATCTGGACTCTGATAAAGACCGATTATTTTGCCGTAGGGAAGCGTCTTTGTCTCGCCTTCAATTTCTATGTCGAAGGTTCTAGTAGAGAGCCAATCACTTTGAAGCATCCCCCACGCGTTAATCCCGTTCTTGTCTTTCATAATTACCAGGCGCTCCTCAGTTTCTGAGAGCATATGTGGCACTCTTCTCACTATTCTTTCAAGATAGTGTTTGTACTCTGCTAGTACCGGATCCGTGATCAACGATCGGTTTTCAGCAAGGACCTTACCCAACTCGATATCTATGAAGGCCAACGCTTGGCCAACTTTCATATATGCCCTACGAGTGGCATCGTTAAGCTGTTTAGCGACGTCATCAGTCGAATCAGCTGAGTACATTAGACGACAATACATGATCACCCCCTCAAACTTGAGGATATAAGTATCTTTCATTTCCAAAAGTTCTAAGAGACCTTTCGCATCAAGGCTCCCAATCTTCCCGTGATACACATCCCGGGCTTTTTCTGCTTCAGTCACCATAGACTCCAATTTCTTTTGAATGTAAGTGGGTTCTGTGTTCTCAACAAGTTGTGAGAGATCCCAAATCATCTCATTTTCAGTCATAGCTAATCAGTCCAACCAGCCACAATTTCGCCAGCGTCCTATTAAAGTATACGCTGCATTCAGATAAACCTCAATGTGTTAATTTCGGAATAGGTTCCAATGTTTTGGGGTTAAACACGAGTTTCATTTGCCTTTGACTTTATTTTCGAGAATGAAAACGCGAACTAGTTCACTGAAGATTTTGGCAGTTTCTACCTTAACGTAACACTTACATCATCTATGTTATAGGTCATTTCAGTTTCCCATCCCACTGTAATTCCAACAGCAACCCATACTTCATTGCTAGAACCAGTGAGCAAATTCGTTGTATAGGTGTACTCTTTCCATCCCGCCACTTCATTGGCTGAACCAAGAACGATGAAGTCATCCTCAACCTCGGGGTTCGAGATTCCAGCATATGCGCACACTTTTGCTATAACGTTGAAACTCTCGTGTTCACTGTAAGACTTAAGAAACCTCAACTTGGATTTTCGAGTTATTTCTCACTGATATTTTCTTCTCAATCCAAACTGTGCCATCATCCTGTTTTCCATCAATATACAACTCCATTGAATATTTCCCGGAATAGGCTAAAGACGCTACTCTACTAACGTTCCAATCAACAGAATGACCTGGATTGTTTGGGTCTAAAGGGACGTCAGCATCCGCCATCCACCCGCCAAAATCGTTTTCAAAGCTTTCATTGTACACAACAGGCGTAGGATAGAAGTACCATGCAGCGACTGTGATAATGACGATTAGTATCCCAATAACGAAATATACTTTGCGACTCGGCTCCATTTAGACAGTCTCATAAAACAATGTCTGTTTGTGACAAATATTTCTACATTTTGGAACACGGAGAAAGCAGGAGGAATTTTTCTCAAGAGTTGTGGCTTTCGAACATTTCTTTTTCCAAAGCAACAGTTGCAAGTGTTCTAAAACTTTATCATTCAGGAGTTCCTATAAATGACTTCGTGAGATGATTTCATGGATGCTTGGAAAGCCGCGAAAAACGCGTTAGAGTGTGTACTGGAAGCAAAAAGAGATGAAAGCATAGTCATTTTTTGTGACCATGAAAAAATGAGTATTGGTAAAGCCTTTGCAAACGGTGCCCTAAAGCTTGGCCTTCAAACACGCTTAGTACAGTTGAAAACTGATGAAAATGTCATACGAAAGGAAGTTCCGCCGCAAATCATGGAGATTTTGACAAAGCGAACACCGGGCATCTACATCAATCTTTTTCGTGGAACTCGTGAGGAAACGCAATTCAGGATAAAGCTCATAGAAATGGAGACTAGAGACCTTAAAGCGCGTTTGGGGCATTGTCCAGGCGTTACGTTGGACATGCTGACTGAAGGTGCTTTAGCATTAACCGCTGAAGAACATAAGCAGATGCAATCATTCGCGGACAAACTGATTGAAAAGCTAGGCAAAGCAGTTAGAGTTGAAGTTATGAATGCCGCTGGAACAAACGTTTCATTAAGTGTTGAAGGAAGGCCCTTCTTCACAGACACTAAGATAGATTGGAAGACAATGAAGTGGATGAACCTTCCAACAGGCGAAGTCATAGTTGCTCCAGTAGAAAGTTCCCTTGAAGGGAGATTAGTATGCGACATGGCTATAGGCGGAATAGGGCCTATAGAAAATCCAGTGGAAATAGTAGTCAAAAACGGTAAAGTTCAAGACGTTTCTTCTGCAGACACAGAAGTGTTGAGAAGCGTTAAAGGTTCGTTGAACACTGACGAGTGGTCAAATGTTGTGGGTGAATTTGCTTTTGGAATAAACTCTAAAGCAAGATTTGTTGAGGAGTTTCTAGAAGCCGAAAAAATGCTGAATACAATTCACATAGCCTTTGGCAACAATTCAGACATGCCTGGCGGAAAAAACCTTTCTAAGAATCACATGGACTTTCTAGTATCGAAGCCTACGGTTAATGTGTCTGACAAAGATGGCTCAAGCATTAACGTACTCATGAAAGGAGTTTTCCAGCGTTTGTAGATAGAAATGATTAGAAACGCTTAAAATGATAAAATTTCAATGTTGTTTGGGAGACTGGAAGATGACTGAAGAGACCACTGAAAAATTGCCCATATCTGACTTCTACAAAGTCATAGATTACATTACGATTTTCAAAAGTGAGAAATGGTGGGAGGCAATAGTTGTTTTTGAATCATTGGGAAAGCGGTCAATTGGCTTGTATCTTTGGCATAACCGAGACGGCGTGTGGAAGAGAAAACACAAGTTTAACATTAGAAATCTTGATGAATGGAACAAGCTTAAGAACGCAATAGAACAGCTTACTCCGAAACTTCGTTCGAAATAGTCCACTGTTTTTGATTCCGAGTTCTTATTCAGAATACGAATCCAGAATTGAATAGTTTTATTATTTCCCTCATACAACAAAACAAAAAGGGCGAACACTATGGACGACGAACAGGAAACCCAAGAGGGCATTCAAGTTGGGGAAGAAACATGCATAGCTGAAGATGATATAGAAGCAGCTGAAGAGCAGACGATGGAACAAAAAGAGGAATATATGGTTGCAGAGGAACCAACAGAGCAAGGAACAGAACCTGAGAAAAAGGGCTTACTGCAGAACCTAATATCAATTAATCAAAGCGAAGACAAAAGCAGTTTCGTACACGGGCTTTCTGTAGGTCTTGGACTCGGTTGCATAGCAACCTTCATTATCATGTGGATCGTAGTATTCTTCTCTCCACAACTGCCATCAACAGTTACGTACGAAGCCATGCTTTCAGTATTCATTTATCCTCTCATCTACCTGCTAGCAGTAGGTTTAATAGCGCTAACAGCTGGCATAGTAAGAGAATACTACACCAGAAAAAACAGCTTCTAAGCCAACCGTCAAAATCATGCCTGTTTCTTAACTGATAAACAATTATAATAATCAACAGCCTACTTATAATCGTGAAACTCATGCCTCACGCGTTCAAACAAATTTTAGAAAAAATCACGAGTGAAAAGGCTCCAGGACCATCTCCAACATTCTCCGTACTCCATATGTTACGCGCCATAGAACTCATAGCGGAGAAAGCAATCGGTCGCAGCAAACTTGCTGAAGAACTAGGAGTCGGAGAAGGCGCCGTGCGCACGATGGTCAACCGATTAAAAGATGCTGACTTAATCACAACCTCGAAATTAGGCTGCGCTCTCACAAGTAAGGGCCTAAAGCTTTGGAATGAGTACAGAACGGTTTTTAAAAGGAAAGTTGAGATCGGAAAGAACGAGCTGACGCTTGCAGACTACAATGTTGCAATTCTGGTTAAGAACCGTGGGCATAAGGTTAAATCAGGTATGGAGCAACGTGACGCAGCCATAATGGTTGGCGCAAAGGGCGCCACAACAATAATGTTCAAGGCAGAACGCTTAATCATTCCATCTGTAAGCGATAGTATAGCTAAGGATTTTCCAAAAGCCGCAAACCAGACGGTTAAGCTTCTTAAGCCTGAAGAAAACGACGTAATAGTTGTTGGGAGTGCCGACAGTCTAGTAAAAGCCGAATACGGTGCATTGGCAGCCGCTTGGACCCTTGTTAACGATTGCGGTTAATACGTGTATTTTTCTCCTCCAGCCAAAATTCGTTCCAAAGCCGTGTTGAAATTTATCATTCCATCGTTTGTTTTAGCCGATACTGGAATGAGCAAAAACCTTAAACCAAGCTGATAAATCGCCCTCATCATATTTCTGCTAAGCAAACGCTTTGTTCCTGTAAGTTTCTGTTCAATTGCATTTTCCAAAGCCTGTGGACTAGCTGACCAGTCCACAACTTTGTTGACATCTTCTTCTGAAAGCAGATCGGATTTCGATAAGAGGTACACTTGGGGGACGAGGAAACGATTGTAGACAGCTGCTGAAAGGAAGAGGTTTGAAACATAATTGAGCGGATTAAGTGAAAAAGCAGTGTCAAACAAGTAGACTATAGCCTTAGGTTCCTTTGTGAGCTCAGTGGCAATGTATGGTCCACTTGCTCTGAAAGCGAATAACTCCATCTGCCCACAGGTATCCACCAAAACAATGTCAGATGTTAAATCTTCGATTTCCTTTGAAATTTCATCAATTTCATCCGCAATCAAATCTGCAGCCATTATCAAAGCGCCGTTTGGTCCTAAACCATATTTCTCCATCAAATCTCCCGCATTTACGTAGTTTCGAACGTCCACATCAGGCGAATATGGAAGTTTTAAGGCTCCTGGGTCTAAGTTCACAACCGTAACGTTCTGTTTTGACATTTTTAGCCATTCACTGAAGGATGCCGTGAGTAGAGACTTTCCAGATCCCGCTGTTCCTATAATGAAGACAATAAACATTTTATCATTCCCTACTTAACAAGACAATGTTTGTTTAGTTTCAAACATGTTCTTGCGTAAAAGCCTTTTCGCTTATGAGGGAATTTCTGGTGGCTGCGGCTCTGGCAATTCTTGTTGACTTCGTCTTGACATTAGAAACACAACTGTGCCCACGCAGACCAAAACCATAGTAATAGCCAACAGAAAAATGAAGAATGTAGATAAAACCATCACGCTGTTAATTGAACTGTCAGCTCCAGCGTAATCGTTATCTCCAGACCAGCTTGCCCGAATGTAATGCATGCCGGCAACTTCTGCATTCCAAGCATATGCAAATCGTCCACTATAATCCGTTGTAACAGTACCTAATACAATCCAAGCTAAATTGTTTGTTTTAATATAAACAGTAACCGTTTTGTTTTGTAAATGCGGTGAAAGTTGTCCCGAAAGCGTGATGGTGCTTCCTTGAATAACGTTTGTGGATGAAATTGTTAACGATATTTCCGACGACTCCAAAGTTTCATAGCTTGCGGAAACCTGTCCTGAAACCTCTTGTTCACAGTTTTCAAGGGTTATCACCTCTGGAGAGGCATCCTTTAGATCATTCGGGCATTCGCCAATTCTCCACCCATTTTTCCAGTTATCCCCTGTACATTCGGCAACATAATACCGAATGTCATTGCACGTAACATAGTAGGCTTGACCTCTAACATCATGCGGTTCACGTGAAAGATAGACACCAATGTTCATGTGAGCTTCACTTTCGTAGTATAGAAGCACAACGTCAAGCCCACCAGCTTTCATAATTGAACATGCGATGTAGGAAAAGAGGTCGCAGTCGCCCTTGTTTTCCACGATTGTTTCTACAGGATATTTCACAGGCAAAGTTGCATCGTAGGGTATTTGATGCACAATCATCAGAACCCCGTTTGCGAAATCCTCATCATTTGTGTAAAGTTCCCATAAGCTATCGGCAATGGGTTTTAAAGTGTAGGGAGTAACGAACTTGGCAAAATCATGGTTTGAACCAAGCGTGTGACTTTTTTCATGGTAATATTCAAAAAGCGACTGTGAAACCACTACATTTAGCCTGTAATACATTGAACCGTTTGGGCTGTCCCAAAGCTGGTAGGACTCGCTGTAGTTTTCTGATAGGCAACGTGGAAACAGATAAGAAAACGTGATCAAAACCGTTACTATCACGATTGTTTCTGAAAGCTTAAGATGCATGACAGATCTGAAAAAATTGTTGTAAGCATGATTTATTTCCCTTATGAACCAGCACGCAATTTTCACGTTTATTATTCTGGATAAGGATTATCGGTAGTGTACGGACTGGAACGGAGCAATTGAATTGAAAATTGGCTCGGCGCAAGGTTTGAATCTGAAGAAAAAAAGAGTAGCTACAAGAGAAACATCCGAATTTCGCAAGTTTCACAAAAAAAGATGGGACACAGACATTTTCAACCATCTCACCTCAGTGTCCAGCCTGACCCTGATCGCAACCAAATGAAACTAATACTCTGGCAAACAAAACTTTTTGGCAAAACTAACTACGTTTTCTTTTTAGGTTTGATTTTTCCGCCGTCCTTTTGCACGAGTTCTGATAACTGAATTATTGCCTTTCCTAAACGGTTCTTGGCGGTTTTAGAGCTTTTAGCTGTTGTTGAAAAGTGAATTTCTATGTGCGGCTTTCTCTCCTCTCCCTTTGGATGAGACTTTATGTAAACATACGGATTACCATGCATTGTCTTGTCAATCAAAGGAGCTAAAGCCGACTCCATAATGCCGTCTGCATATATGCTTGCTTCAAAAAACGTAAGCTCACCAGCCTCCCTCTTAAGCAAGGGCGCAACAGGCCCTTCAAAAATGGCCTCCATTTCTGCAGGGACACCAGGCAGCGCTATCAAGAAAGTTCCTCCCACATCTATTATTACGCCGGGGGCTGTACCAACAGGATTGAGCAGTGGTTGTGCTCCTTCTGGGAGCGTCGCCATCTTGATTCTTGCCGGTGTTAACTCAACCCTTCTCATTTTTCCCTCTCGATAATAAGTTTCGTATTTTTCTCTGACCATTTTCAAAGCTTTTTCATTAACTTTTAATCTACGGTTCAGAGCTTTAGCTATTCCCTCCAAAGTTTTGTCGTCAAAGGTTGGACCTAATCCTCCAGTTGTTATTATGAACCTTGGTTTTCTCTCTAGAGCTTCATCCACAATACTTGCGATTTCGTTAACATCGTCGCCTACAACTGTTATTCGTTTTACTATTATTCCAAACGTGGTGGCACGTTTGGCTAGCCAATGGGCGTTTGTGTTCAATGTTTTGCCTATTAACAGTTCGTTGCCGATGCCGATTATTTCCATTTGTTGATTCATTTTTTCACCTTTAAGGTTAAAACATTACGAAATAAACCAGTTTTGCCCTTTTTATGCTGTTTGCTAATTCATCGCTTAAAACGCTAATGTGCATTGTTATTTTTTCTTGCTGAGCCACCATTTGAGGTAATCTTTTCTCTGTTGTTTCCGCTGATCTTCGCCACTTTCAAATGAGGGTCTTAATTTATGTCTTAGTTCCATCAGTTCTTGCCGTGTAACCGATAGTCCGCAGCTTTTACACACGTAGCGTTTGGTTGCCGACATATATTGCATTTCGCCACCGCATTCTGGACAATAGGGCATGTTAAATCACTATTTCTGTTTCTAGAAGTGAACATGCTCTGAGAAATAGCTTCCTCTTATTAGAATTGTAAAGAGAAACATATAAGTCAAGGGAGGTGAAAGATAATGAGAATGAAAATCACTGAGAAAGAACGCCTTGTATGGTGTTACAGCTTCAAAGCTGGCAAGCGATGGCTTAATGCGATTAAGGTTGATAAGAGCGGTTCGAAACATACGGAAAGGGAGTACAGTAGGGCTTTATATACTTACTGCGAATGGATAGATAAAAATCCAGATCAGCTTATTGCTGAACGAAGACAAGAGCTTAAGAATGAAGACACAAAAAAGAATGCTGAAGATAAAGTTAGAGAATTTTGCGTAATGCTGCAAAACACAAGAGACATCACACGTACAACCATAGCGACAAAATACCATGCACCTTTGAAGTCTTTTTACAATTATAACGATGTTCCTCTAAAATTGCGGACACCAAAACACACTATGCGAAGACGGGAACCGCACACAACTGAGGAAATAAAGGCTTTAATGGCAATTGCTGATGTCAGGGAGAGGGCTATCATCACAATCTTGAAGGATAGCGGGATTTCAAGACAAGATGCGGTAACGTTGACTTATGGAGATATTAAAACAGAATTTGAAACAGAAAAACAGTTCATTCACATCAAAACAGTAAGAAAGAAAGAAGCCCTAGAGTATGATACGTTCATTGGTAAAAATGCGGTTGAATGTTTAAAGGCTTATCTTAGTTACCGTAGAAACTCAGATGAACAAATAACAGATGCTTCGCCTTTGATAGCATCGTTACAAGGGACATCTATATCCCCAGAAGGATTAAGTCTAATCTTCATAAGGCTAGGCAAAAAAGCAGGCTTTAAGACAAGCCCGCACAGATTCCGCAAGTTCTTTGAATCGCATTTAGGCTTAAGCGTTCCAAGTATGCTTGTGCGTTATTGGATGGGACACAGCTTAGGCGTAGAAGGACATTACTTTTTGCCACCAATAGAGAAACAGAGAGCGAAGTATGTTGAAGGCTATAAGGAAATAGACATCTTCAAAGCTGAACTGAGCGAATTCGAAAGACGTAAACAACAATTGTTAGACATTGGAAAAATGATGTATGCAAATAATCCAGAAAAACTAGAACTTTTAGAAGTATTATGCAAATCAACAACCATAATAGAAGACTTAGAGAAAATTCCAGAAAGAGTAGAACGGGAGTATCTTGAAAAATTAAAATCTCACGACTGTCAAAAACTGATTAATCCTGAGGAATTAGAACACCATTTAAAGAATGGTTGGCGATACATCGCACAAGTGAATGGGCAGATCGTAGTTTCGAATGAATAAATTCCCTTTCTTTTTTATTCCTATTCCTAATCATAATAGTATAACGCAAAGTTTAAATGCTTGTGATAATACTTATTCTCTGAAGTGTGAACATGGATACTTGTGTAGAATGTAGAAAGGTAATAGACAAAACACCACATATAACTTGTGCAAGCTGTGGTAAAACTATCTGTGTCAACTGCTACGATAGGTTAGCAGATCAAAAGCAATGTCCTATGTGCGGTCATAAAGGCTAAGTAGCTACTCATTTTTGGGTAGCCCTCTCTCCCTATTTCTATCATCGAAGTTAAACTTTGTATGTTCATCATTTCGCTTTAAAGTTGATATGAGAAGAAAACTTCTCTTAACAATAGCGTATATGAACTAACCATAGACACCATCATCTACATATAGGCTATAACGAATTGAACATTCATCAAATCATAGATACCTCTATTTGAACAGTTGTTTAATGTTGCTAATATTTACTGTTTAAATGATAAATTAGAGGGTACCTCTATTTGAACGATTGTCTAATAATGAATAGCGTTAAGCTATGAGCATCAAGCGATAACCAAAAGAACCACGCTAACAAGCCCATTAAACAAATCAAGCCCCCCCATACATTGATTTTTTACGCATTTACCTAGAACCTACTCCCTATATTGTAGCCTATACTTACCATTACTTTTCTATTGATAGCAAGCCTTTAGCAATGGTGGGGGACAGTCAACCTAGTCAAGATTCAAGGGTAAATCCCACTACTAAGAGTTTTAAGAAAAAATGTAATAATAATGTAATACTAAAAGGAAATGAAAAAGGCTCTGAAGTTGACTATGTCGGCAATATCATCATAATAACCATTGAGGTATGTTAACACGGATTGGGGTGTTGATAGTTCTTCTGTAATAGACCTTAAACACACTGTTCCTAGAAACGCTTGACTCCCTAAAGTGTGATAACATTCCTTTGATGAATGACACCGTTGGGGTGGTGAGTGTTCCTCTGTGTATAATACTCAAAGACAGCTATCCTAGAAAGGACTGACTCCCCAACCTATGTCAACATTCGGTACGGTGCTGTAGCACAGGGGGTATGAGATTGTTCACCACACATAGTTATTATAATAAACATACTGCCCCTCTTCTAACAGTACCGTCATTAGAGAAAATTGTGGTAGTTATCTTGGTTAGGAAGTGTAACGTATATTGGGATATTCTATTGGATTTTGCTCCATAGCCAATAACTCTTCGTATCGCCATGCTTGGCTTGATATGTTCTTACGTTCTATAACTAAAGAATAAGAATCGTAATTTTTGCGGTTTCTTTTTGGATCGGCTGTTAGTAATCTTTTCAAATCGTCTAACTTTAAAGTTATTGGAACAGTCTTCCATCGCCCTTTTGCCATCTTCTTAGCCTCTCTGACGTTAGTTAAGAGCGTGTTCTTAATGTCTTTTCTAGTGTGTAGCTTTAGGATTGTGCCATCGAACATTTTTTTGAAGTCCTCACGGAAATATACCCAACCGTGTTGCCCATAGACAGTTTTGTCTTTTCCTTTGAGAATGTAGCGTTTACTCCTAAAAAATGCCAAGTCTCCCTTACCCTTTAAAGTCATAACAATTGGTATAGAATGTTCGCCATCTGTTAATTCTCCCCATCGTCCGCACATATCTGCATGGCTAAAAATTGAGTCCGTGTCCATAGCCAAAATTCGACTTGGACATTTATCGAATAAGGTGGACATTACAAGATGTGAATGTGCCATTACGGTTGAATAAGCGTAAAAGTTGCTGGTTGCTGCTATTGCTGGGTGTCGCTGTCCGAATTTGCCGATGAGAGAATTGAGTAAGCCTTTTACATAGCTTTTCAGTGGTTTTGACTCGTCCAGTGTGCCTTCGATACGCTTGATCAGAGACTCGGCATATTTGTTATGTCTTGTTAAATTCTTGGTGAATGTTGGTTTATAGGCGTGTGTAATATGCAGAATCTTAGCTTTAGCAGCTGCTAAGTCAAAGGTGTGAAAGAAGCCTTGTAGCTTTCCCGTGGCATAGAAATTGTTTCGTCCTCTTAAAGGTAAGCCCCATAAGTCGTTATCTGTTTCGAATACACCTTGTAACCATCCATATCTTATATCGTTTAAGTCGCTGCTTACAACGATTTCATTAGGATCGCAAGCAACCGCATTAGTTATTGTTAGGGCTTTGGTGGGGACTACTGAACACGGATAAAGGCTTGTTACATCGCAATACTTGACATTTGGGATAAAGCCTGTGCTGAAGCCCTCACTTCTTCCTGCAAAACAATTCTTAGCAACTAACCTTTCAAGTGGTGATAAAATTACTGTGTTTTTAATGCGTTTAAGCCGTCTTGGTAAGTGAAAGTAGCTGGACACTACGCTGGCACAACTAGCGTATTTTGCTGGATTAACGCTTAAAGGTGGATTTGATAGAAGTTGAGCGATTTTAGATGTTATGATGGCATCTGCTTTGGCATATTTGATGAAGTCCTTATACTCTTGATAAGTTCGCCATTTGCGAAGTCCAAGCCATTCGGGCTTGTCAAGTTTTGGGAAATGTACGATTTCGCCACATTGGCTAAGGCGTCGCCAACCGAAACTTTTGCATAAGGGATGAACATCGAAGCATTTAATTTTAGCATGACGGTATTTAATACAACCTATAAGTTGGCTACCCCGATACCGCATTGGCTTAGTTGATGCTTCCCCTAACCATTCTTGAATACTGCCGAGATCACAGAGCATCGAAAAGCCGTACATAACTTTGATGTAACTGTGATTTTCAAGCCATTCCTTTAATTCTGCAGCTGATTCAAGCACTACGGTAATATCTTCGCCGTTACTGAACTGGATGGTGTGTACATCTTCGGGAGTATTAGCTTTGCCTGACTTCATGAACTCGCTGTCCAAAGCCCAATAGCTTAAACGTCCCATGTGGTGACTCCTCCATCTATACACCTTTTTGAAAATAGGGGAATTGAGGTGGTAGCGGGGTTGTTTTGGTTGTTAGAGTGTGGAAACAGCTTCTTCTATATACCCACAATTAGGGTGTTTTGTGGGTGTGTTCGTTTTTAGACACATTATAGGAGATTATGACCTTGTTAGACGCTTAAGTTTTTCTTTGTTTTCATAATTTTCTAATTCTTCTAGCATCTGAGTAGAGGCTTTCGGCACGTTTAGCGTGTTCAAGCCCCATAGCTCACTCGTTCTGTCCTCTTGCCATTCTTCCATTATTTCTCTTCTATATTCTTCAAGTGGCCGTGGTGTGAAAGCCGTTTTGTTTTCCCAAGCAATGAATTGTGCGTTGATCTGTCGGCAGGTAGCAATGTAATCTATCATTGATTTGGGTGTTTTGAAGGGAATGTCGAAGCCTGATATGAGACAGTATTCTTCTTCGGGTATCTGATAAACCCATTTTTCCCCTCCGTATTCAGCTGGTCTATCATCGTAGTAGACGGTAGGCTTGGGGATTTTCTGAGGATTCCTTACTCTATGGAAATATAGGTTGTCATTCTCTTGAGTATAAGCGACGATTAAGAATGGAACGACTTGGCTTAAGGTATAATAGGCATCGTAATCTTTTACGTTAACTAGGTTACGGTTGACGGCTTTGCTTTTGTATTTCAAGTCGAACAGATAAGCTTCAAGAAGCTGGGGAACTCGCCTTGACATGATTCCGTCGTGGTTAAAGTCTACTTTTTTCAGGGCTTTTTTGATTTCAGGATCAGATATTTCTATTAGCGTCAGGTCTTTGGGATACCGAAAATGATGGTAAACCCAATTGCCCTTTTTTAACCATTGGTTGAACTTGGCTTCTGCGATTTCCTCTTTTTCTTCTCGGGCTTTGAACGTACTCATTTTTCACAGTTCCTTAGTTGTTCTCATAGCGGGCTTGTTCTATTTCCGTTAGTCGAATGTTAATGGAAATTATGCGTTCCGTTATGGAGTTTAGAAATATTTCCACGTCCTTTGCGACTTGTTCGGCTTTAGCTGACATTTACGTTTCACCTTTTACTTTAAGGTTGGGTTGTATTGCGAGTGGATAACCTAATCGAATACAACGTCTTATTTTTACGGCTCGATTTGCACCCTTAACATTTTTTTGGATGTCCGTCAGCATTTTCACAGGTAAACTTACGCTTATGCTTACATTCATGGGTATCACCTATTCATAACAAATCCAACATATGAAATGATCTGAACTTATTTTCAAGATTCCACTAGAATGGAGGGTTGTGATGGTTGCAGCATTCAGTAATGCTTGTAATTTTGCTCCGATGTTAACGTGATTTCCACAAGCGATTTCTACGCTGTAAGTCATTAGTCGCGTTTCCTATGCTGTTATGTTGTATTCAATATATCACGAAGTCGCCGTTGCAAATCCCTCAAGATTGGTTCTGGCGTAACTTCTTCATGTTCGCTTATTGAATCTAGCACGCCCCTAAAGCCAACATTGCGAATTACAGCTTTGGCTTTTTCTGCTTCTTCTTCATATTTTCTGTTGCAGTCGTCTAGCATGTCTAAGAATCCAAAGACATGATGAATAGTCGTTGTGGGATTTTCAGAGTTTTTTCTGGCTGGTTCAACGAAACTGCGAATTTCTGGCTTGTCTCTATTTAGTTCGTCGAGCATGCCAACAAAACCACGTCCAAATCCTCGAATGACAGCTTTTGGTGTAGATTCTGGCGCGGTTGGGAATGCGGAATCTAACATTCCACGAAAGCCAAGTCTCTCGATTGGTTCTTCTTCTCTGAGAATATCGCTTATGGGTTTTAAGCAGCGGTAAACTTCACTTGTTAATGACCTTTTCACATCTGATCTGCAACCATTTTGAACTGCCCCAACGCAATCTTCGAGATATAACAAATCATCTTCCTGCAGATTTCTTCGCAGCAGTTTTCTGCTTTCACCATCAAGTAAGCTAAATCCTTTACAAAATCCATCGGGTACGCTATTTGAACAACAGAACCACATGAAACATGATGGATCGCATGGTTCGCCAATCGCCCTAATTTCGCCTTTGCCTTTCAAAAGTATCGCTGCTGATCGCTTATCCATTTTTGAGTTCACCTCTCACCAACTTTCGAATTTCTTCTCTAATAATAACTGACATCGATTTGTCTCTATTATATGCGTACTGCCGTAGGCTGTGATGTAGGTCAGGATCAAGTACAACGTTTAATTGTTTTGGTCGCATTCTTATTTTCTTCCTTTAAAGATTTCAAGTATATTGTTGTAAAACGGATTAATAAGTGTTTTTGTATTCGATAACTGATGTGATAGTTTTTGTTAAAGTTGAGAATACGAATGCGAATATTAATAATGAAACGATTCATTCGATTATTTTTTATTTATCGGATGAAACAGCATCATAAACTAAAATTGTGAAAAGCCTTTAGGATACTGCTTTATTGAAATTGACATAGGGATAAAGGTTAGAACCGTGTTCGGGTTGTTTTGGAGTTCGAAATAGCGAATTAAGGCTTATAGAAAGGTATTTAAAGCATAGAAGCCTATTCCTCTATTGGTTGTTTAAAATGACAACACCAAAAAGTGATATGATACGCAGAGAAGCCCTAAAGTTGTTCATTGTTGATAATCCTGATAGGAATAACCCTGAGGACTACGAATTAAGAGAATCTGGTTACTGGAACCTGAGTCGTGATAGTTTAATGCGAAGTGAAGATAGCGAATACAAGATTCACATTGAAAAAGAAGCCCGAGATTTAGGACTTTTGAAACATAGAAAAGAATTATTCGAAACTGAATATGATGGCGACTTAGAAGATTTTCCTGTTAAGGCGATATTGCGAGAAGGATGCTTTCTTACGGGAAATAGGGGTTGTGGCAAGAGCAACGCATTAATGGTTTTAGTCGAAAGAATGCTTAGGCGAAAAATTGAAGTGAAAGTGTTCGATGGTTGTCTTGCTTGGAAATATTATCCATTGCCACATATAAGAGTCACAAGCGTAGAACAAGCGTTTCAAAAATGGAATGTTGTTTATGATCTCTCAAGGTTATCTGTGTTAGAGGCTAGAGAAGTCGTCACTAAAATGATGACTCGGGACATGCAAGCTGCTATCGCCTTAACCGATGCTGGAATGAAGCCTAAATGTGTTTACATCTTAGAGGAAGCCCAAAATTTGATTCCAACTAATAGCCTGAGAGCACAAAAGTATATGGAGATTAGCCGTTTCATTACGCAGGGTCGAAACTTTGGATTGAGTTATGTGTGTTCTACTCAGAGACTTTCAACTGTGGATATAAACTTGATAGAGATTAGTGGGGTTCGCTATTGGTTTAAGCTGGAGGGAGCTAGAAACTTGTCTAAAGCGAGGTGGTGGCTTGATAAATATGTTGTATGGAGACTTAGAGATTTAGAGGTTGGACAGTGTTATGTTCAGGTTGGTTCAAAGGCTAAGTTGCTTAAGGTTCCGATGTTCCAAAGAGAACAACTTGAGGTGAAAGCGATTTGAAAAATAAGCTTAAATCAGGGAGATTCTCAGTTTCGCTATACAGAAACGTTTATATAAATAGCTTTCGCTTATTTGCCTATCTTATCTCTATGTATTTCAGGTTATGAAATTTGTTAAATTCGCTTCTGTAGCCAGTTGAATCGCTCTTTTCTTTTCGTCTCTTGTCAGTCTTCTGCGTAGTTCTGGAATTTCATACGCTTTCCATTCTGGTCTGTACTGAAACATTACGTTTACTCTTGTGTCTGTGCCCAGATTTCTAGCTATCCAATTTATGATAGGTTTTGTGCAGCATTCCAAATGGCTTGGCAAAACCAGTATGCGTATTATTAAATCACCATAGTTTTTGGCTTCTAAATGGTTTCGTGTGCATGCTTCCCAATAGCTTGGAGCATCAGAAAGTTTTTCAGCACACTCACCCGGTCCATACTTAAAGTCTAATAGGTAAACGTCAACGAATCCTGCTAAGAGCCGTGCCGTTTCTGGACTGTAGTAGCTGTTGGAGTTCCAAACAACTGGAACGTTTTTGTTGACGTGATTGAATGTTTCAAGCCATTGTTCCAGCCACGGCGTCGGTTCTCCTCCAACAAGATTTGCGTTTCTGCATCCGTTCATGCGTAACTGTTCAACTTCTTTTGCTAGTGCTTCTGGCCTGTAAACTTCACCCTTCTCTTTCCATTGGGATATCGTCCAGTTCTGGCAGTGGCGACAACGCATTGTGCAGCCCATTGTAAAAACAGTGCCGGAAGGTACAAGTTCTGGTTCTTCGCCCATATGTTGAAAAATGCTTGAAACCGTTATTTCAGTTCTGCACCTACAGTGGCCCAATTCGCCTTTAGATCTGTTAATCTCGCATCTGCGAGTGCAGAAATGACAATTTGTGAGAATCCTTCTTGCAATCTCAATTTTCAAATCTAAGTAGGATTTTTCCGGATTTAGCATGTTCTGCAGACTTTTTTGACGAGTGTCAATTTCTCTTTCAATCTTGTAAAATTTCTGTGTAAGTCTTCCGTGTTCTTGCCAAAGCTCGCCTATGGAATCGTTTTCACCGAATTCTGCTGGAAGCTTTTTGGCTATCATGAATTTCGCTGGTTTTTCATTCTGCATGACAGAGAAGTATCTTGCTAGACTTTTTCTTGCCTTTTTATTGTTCAGCACTGTTGCCGCATCTGGACGTAGGATTCTCCACATATCCATTCGATTATAACCTAGGCTAAGGAATTATTAAAACAAGGCGTATGGATAGGAGTATCCACTTGTATGCAATTTGCCCTTAATTGGAATTTCTTGTCCGCATGCTGGGCAACGCATGTCCTTTGTTAAGTTCCATTTTGTGATTTCAAAGCTGAAACGTTTAATCAGTAATTCGTTGCAGTTTGGACAGTACGTGTTTTCATGTGGGTGTCCAGGCACATTCCCCATATAAACGTAGTTTAATCCCGCCTCCTTCACGGCGGCGTATGCCTTCTCTAAAGTTTTGATTGGCGTGGATGGAATGGTTGTTAATTGGTAGTCTGGATGGAAACGCAACAAGTGAAAAGGCGTGTCTTTTCCAAGCGTATCTCTTATCCAAGCTGCAAGTTCCTTTATCTTCTCGATAGAATCTCCTGTCTTAGGCACGACTAGATTCGTGATTTCTATGTGAATGTCGTTTCTTTTCATTTCCTTTAAAGACTCATAAATCGGCTCAACTGATGGAACCGCTGAAAAATTCTTGTAGAAGTCTGGATCTCCTCCACCTTTAAAGTCTACCGTTGCCGCATCCAAATAAGGTGCTATTGTTTTCACTGCTTCCGGCGTCACGTAACCATTTGTTACAAAAGTGTTGAAGAATCCTACTTGATGGGCAAGCTTGGCAGTGTCGTAGGCGTACTCAAAGAATATGGTTGGCTCTGTATAGGTGTAGCTTATCCCTTGACAGCCATTATCTTTTGTAGCTTTGACAACTTCTTCTGGTGAGAAATCCCGGCCCGCTATCTTCTTCTCTTGGCTTATCATCCAATTGTCGCAGAATTTACAGCGGAAGTTGCAGCCAATAGTGGCAATAGACATGACCAGTGCTCCCGGATTAAAATGCGAAAGCGGTTTCTTTCCTATGGGGTCTGCGCAGGCGGATATCGCTTTTGCATACACAAGCGAAAAAAGTGTTCCACCTTCGTTTTTCCTAACAAGACAGAAACCTAATGCACCGTCTTTTATCAAGCATCTTCTAGCACACAGATTGCATCTAACCTTCTTGTCTTCCAATTTTTCGTAAAGCACAGCTTCATGTAACGACATTTAGATCTCTTCCATTCTGTGTACATCTTTATCTTCGAAGTATATGATTCATTCGCTTGCTGCTGAATCCGCCTCTTCCTTGATTTCAAAAACAAATGGTGATGTAGAGGTTTTTATGTCTAGTTCTGTCTCGAGTAAGCCTTCTAAAAAGCCAGCCCAAATTTCGGAGTGACTGATAAACGGGGCTTTTACAAGGATATACTTGTCTTTTAAGTAGAAATCTCCGAAACCCTGCACCCTTAATCGTTTAAAAACTTCTTGCCATTTTCCTCGATTTGCTGTTTGAATGCCAAGTGTTGCTTCCATAGAAATTCTGGCAGCTTCACCCATTTTCCTTCCGATTCCACGCCATTTTTCCTCTGGGATGTGCTGAATGAGAATGTTGATTAATTCTACGTTTACGAATGCTATGCGGCTTATACCACAATAATATTCGCCGGGGAAACGCCAATCATAAATCATCATGCTTCTGTAAATGTCAAGCATCTTAGAAATTAAGGGCTTAATGCCCGGTTCTTTGCCCTCCCGGATTAGAGAGTCTATGAATTCTCGTTCCTCTTTCTCCAGAATTATAGTCGTTCTTCTAGCTGACTTCTTTTTCTTCTCTAGCAGTGCCTTGATTTTCTCATTGTTTTCTTGCATAACTGCTATATCCCCTAACATATCTTATATGCTTTACTCTCTCTCATGTGTGCACATCTCTGTACACAAAAAAGGTTGGATTTGGGCGGCCTTTATTATCGTGCTGTGTAAAAAAACTCGTTTTTTCAAATCAGATGCCAGACCAGTCAGGCCAGCCCAGTTCAAATATCACCTCTTTATTTGCGTGACTGCAGAAGTTTCCCTACGTCGATTCTAATCTTATCTGGATTATACATAATTTTCCACCGAACACCTATTCCACATCTAAGGCATAGACTGTTAAGAAATAATTTTTTTCCTAATCAGAAACCATACAAGCACTAAACCAGCTATGAAAAGAACAATTCCAGAAATCATTGAAACAAAATAATCGATTTTCAGTATATTCATAAGCACATAAACCATGTAGGTTGGTCCAGCAAACGTTAAGAAAGCCGCCAACACCGTTAGTAATGTTTTCCAGAATTTTGAACTCAAATCTAATCTAACGGATGTTTCTCCTTTTTTCTTAGCCATGCTTTCACATACCAGCACTTCTTGATGATGCTGTTAAAGTTAAAGTTTTCTCTTATAACCCTTCCTTCACCTCGTTACCTAGAGCCTTCATCAAAAACTTGAAAACCGAAAAGCCTGCTCCACGGTCTGCACTGAAACCACTTGTTGTTCCTAACAGACACAAGCCTTCTAGACCGCGTTCCTTTGCAAGTCCAAGCATTAAGCCAGTGGCTCCCAAAATTCGACCCTTACTGTAGATTACCGCTCCTTTTTCCATAAATTCTGCAGCAAGTCTAGGCGAAGTAGCAGCTACATAGACTTGAGCTTTATCTTCTGACATGGGAACACCACCTATAGTGATAATAAAACCGCAATCATACTTTTCTACAAAGTCGAGTATTTCGCTACACAGATCATAATGTGCAACAACATCGTCAAAAGAGGGCTGCGTGTCGCCAGTCATTATTACAAAATCATTTTTCTCCATGGGTGCAGCATAAAACTCATACCTTGGTAAGCGGCAAATCCCTTTAGAATTAACTGAAAGATAATCTGGAAAAGAGGGCGAATACAACTCCGCAAAAGGTTTTGCACTACAAAACTTTATCAAAAGATAGGCTGCGATCTTTCCAACGTTTCCAAAGCCCGGAAGACCCTGCACGAAAATCGGATTTTCAAGAACGGGATTGAATATTTGACGGAAATATGGTTTATCCATCTAGTCAACACTGAAGTCGATAAGTGATGCGTAATACTAAAATGTTTCACTTAAAACTAATATATAGTTGAGCGGGGCTCGTAAGAGATTTAAGAAGGCTTGCGTTTTAGCATAGAATAGCGGGGTGGGGTAGCCAGGATTAACCCGCTGGGCTCATAACCCAGAAATCAGTAGTTCAAATCTACTCCCCGCTACCAATTCAAATCTGAACGCTGGGTTACTGTTTTTTTACCTATTCTCAGCACGCGCGGGACTATTGACATACTTCGCTTTTGGCGTTTGTGCAAAAATCTTCCAACTAAGGATGACACAGAAACAAATTGAAAGAATTTGTAAGGGCTAGCGTTGAACCCGTAGGACTTTTTGTGCTTCTACCAAAAACCCTTAGTGACCTTTAACGACCAGAACAAAACAATATGTATTCTGGTTAGAAGTTTGCGTGGCTGTCGGTTTTGTGGAATCTTCTTCTATTTACTCCGAGAACGTTTCGTGAGTGTTTCAGGGGGTGAAGAAAAAAGAGTTTATTCGTATTTCCAAATTGCTTCTTAGAGTTTAAAACCTTTCAACGGCTGATTAGGCTTGCACACAACATTTCCGTTGATTGTCAAATTGTCAGTTTCAAGTAGCGATTGCCACAGTTTCGCTTCTGCAACTTTTGTTGAAGTCTTTCTCTAATTTCCTTAATTAACTGGGTTCTTTCATGGTTGGACATTTCTAGCACATAAGCTTTTTCAACTTTTTTTTTGTAACGTGCACCCATTTCTTATTTCCCTCTAGAGGCATAGTGTCGCATATCTTAATAAATCAGTTCTCTCAATGGCTGATACATATCCAAAAGAATGCATGAAGATAGATCAGTTTACTTGGACAGAAAAATCATAATAATTAATAATTAGACATGCATACTCATAAAAGTGATCTGAACATGAAAATCGACACTGTCGAAAATGCTTTATTTTCGATAACCATCAATCCTTTACTTGGATTCTTGATCAGCTGTTCTAACAAGGAATGCCAAAGAGCAGGTGAACTCGATAAAATAATGGGGCTAGCCAAGCAACTAGACGTAAGATTCATGCATTTCAACTACATTCCAACTGAACGAGCAAAAGCGTATGTTGAACTAGATTTAACTCCAGATCAACGGCTTCAGGCACTTGAGACTATCGGAAAGGAAATAATTGGATTATATTTACTGGCGAAAGAGGAAGAACTAAAATATGGAAAGTCAAACGTGAAAGTTGCCAAGTTCTTCAGCACATGCCCACAATACGCTAGTGTGACAAAAGAGCTTTCCCAGAAACAAGGCGAAAAATTTATGGTTCAAGTCCACTATACAGCAAAGAAAGGTGTGGAAAACGTTGCAAACTTTCTAGGTGGATGCAGAGCAAGAGCCTACACTTATTTTAATGATGTAAAAGCGCCAGACATAGGGTGCATCTACAATAAACCTTTATGGGAAAAAATGGTGGAATGAGGTAGTTTTATTGAAGCTTCTACTTGATGAAATGTACGCAGGCTTGAAACAGTATTTCGAGATTCTTGGATGGGATGTGCTGACTGCCCAAGGTGCAGGGTTGCAAGGAGCGAAAGACAAGGGCATCGTAGAATATGCAAAGAATAACAACTTGTTGCTAGTGACTCAAGATCATAAACCAGCGGACTTGGCTGATCTCCTAGGAGTCAAATATGTACTAATCTCCAGTGCGATGATTGCCAGAATAGCTGATGCCAAGATAAGAGAAAAATATCCAAACATAAAACAGAAATGACCCACTGCACTAAAAAAGTGCTACTTGAACTGTCCTACCAAATCAAACTTCAGCAAATTTGTTAACTATAGGCAAAGTTTAATGCTGCCTTCTGTTCTCTCACGCCTAGTTTAGACGTTATGCTTTACCTTTTTCTTCTTTGCCGAAATACGTTGTCCATTTGAGTTTGCGAGCATCTCTCCTGAGTTTTAGAGAGCTTTTTCTGCATTTGCTTGAACAAAACCATAAAATTGATCCGTCATTTTTAACGTACATCATTCCAGTGCCCAGTGGAAACTCGTTGCCACAAAAAGAACATTTTCTAGGCTTCGGCAAAGACAATTCCTCCAAATACTCTGGATTCCATATCATCTTCTAGAAATTTTCTTTGCTTCCCTTTCAGTCTCCCTCAGCATTAAAAAGTCTTCAACCCGCACTGGCCCTTTCACGTTACGGGTTATGATGCGTCCCTTATCCTTTCCTTCTAGGATGCGTACCCTGACCTGTGTGATCTCGCCAGTTACGCTTGTACGTCCAATGATTTGGATGACCTCTGCTGGTGTGAGCTCTGTTGTAAATGTCTTTTCTTCTTTGCTCATTAACTGGCTCCTCTTTTCAACTCTTCAACTCTTGCAATTATCTCTTTAACTAGTCCTTTAGCCTCGCCTTCGTTGACTATGCTTGCTGCGGCTGCAGGGACATCAATGCCTATAGCGTCGCCTATTTTTTGCTTACTTGGAACAAATATGTATGGAATTTTCCTTTCTTCACACAGTAGCGGCAAATGAGCTACAACTTCAGGTGGGTCAACGTCTTCAGCTATTACCACAAGTTTTGCTTGCGCTCTTTCAATAGCCTTTGTCGTTTCATTTGTACCCTTCCTAACCACACCTGTTTTTGCGGCTATTTGCAGGGCTTCATGGGCCGCATCTGCAACTTCTTTCGGCACCTCAAATTTTACGTAAAACGGTTTGGACATAAGCCTCACCCTTCAAATGCAGAGTCTTATCAACATTTCTTATTTATGAAGGTTTCGACTCTACAGGGGTAGGTTTCGACTATTTTTAGGTTTAGTTGATTTGTTATTTTCTTTTGCGGTAGATTTTGATTCCGTCTCTTTCTGTCACGTATTAGAAGCCTGCTGCGATCAGCTCTTCATCTTCTTTGACGTTTTGGGCTGTTTTAACATGGTATTCGGCTCTAAATCTTGGCGAGCTTTCAAGCAACAAGTAAATGTCGAAGCCGCAAAGAAGTAGTAGTCTTTAAGGTTTACGTGACTACTACTTTTAGATCCTAGTTTAGTTGTCGTCCAGAAATCCAAATCGCAGATGATGACAAGTGAAAGAGTCCTAGCCAAGGAAGATATGTGGCAGAGGCTCTATGGCAATTGTACAAAAATTGGCTTAAGTGTTGTTGTTGATAGGGGGAGGGGGTCTACAACAACAAATCATGAAGGTTTAACAATGATGGTGACTTGCGGCACAAAAACAGGTCAACAAGATGATTAGAACAGAATTGGAAGTAGTACAGCGCCCTAGGAAAATTAAGCTGATCTTATGGAAGGATCACCTGTTTTGAGTCCCAAAAGAAGAAATTTTATGGTACTCGAATCAGCTGGGCTTAGAATATTTTGTGAATGATTAAAGCGTGCTGTATCATGAATGCGTAATATAGCCTTCTTTGAACACGGCCAAAAGCATAAGTCTCATGACAGGAGAAGTGGACAGAAAGATTCAAACGGGTGTGTGCTAAGCCCAAATGTTGTTGACAGCGTCAAAGAAGCCGTGGAAGAATTGACGGTGGACAATTTCTATGGACCTTACGACTTGATTTTGCAGCCTTCGGCTTTCTTAGATGCTCACATGTTCATCGGTAACACGGCTGTCATGTAGATAGATAAGATCCGCGAGTTGATCGGTGGAAAAGTTTATGTTACGCCGGTGTTGAAGGCGGCTGACGGTGGAACAGACAGCGCATTGCTGATGGAGACGGGAGCTGAGAACGCTGATTTATGCGTGGCTCAAGACTTGAAAACCTTCTACATTCAGTTGAGAGACATGAACCACTTCTTCAAATGTTACGAGGCGGTGGTGCCGAGGATTAAGAGACCAACAGCAATATGCGAGATTACGGGCATAACGTAGGCGAAATGGTCATGCCGAGATTCAAAATCGTTAAGGTACACAGCTTCCGCATAGGCAACAAACGCTACAGCAAAGGCGAAATTGTTGAGCTTTCTGAAGAGGACGCTGAACGCTTCAAAGGAGCCGACTTCTTAGAACCAATGGAGAAACAGCGGTCAAAACCGGAAAAAACGCGCAGAAAAGGCTGAACAGCCAAAATTTCCATTTTTCTTTTTAATGAGCATGTTTAGTTAATATAGTTATGTTTGTACTTTGATCAAATTGTAGCAATAAGAAGGGCTAGGTGTATCAATGGTGGTTCTCACAATATTAAAGTCATCAAATATAGTGACAGCTCTGTATGGGTATGCTGTCCTAATTTCGGGTTGTAGAATTACTCCTATCGAGTTAAGCGCGCGCTGATTTTCGTATTCCAAGAGCAATTAGATCGATTATCTAATGTTTTAGGTTCGGAAATACATGTATTTTTCGTCAATCATTCCAAGGGACACGTTTGTTTGACTTATACTGACGATGCTTTTTGGCGAAAAATATTGAATGTCAACGTGTCCAATGCTTTTTGGAAGAAATAAACCTTGCTTGATTTCCCATTCTAATTCTTCTTCCAAATTTCGAAAGGTTCCGAACAAAAGAATGTTGTATCTGCCCTCCTTAACGTCAAAAGCCAACGTGATGTGCGGGTCATTTCTGATGTTCTGAATAAATTTTTGCTTATTAGATCTGACTTCTAGCTTACAAATAGCTAGGATGTAATTTGGCGGGGTGAAAAAGTTTGGAAATCTGCAGATCGGAGTAGAAATCCATCTTTCTCTTATTAGCTCTTGCGTTCGTTTGATGATTGTTTTTCTGTTAACACCAAGCTCTTTCGCGAGCTTATTTTCGTTTATTTTGATGCATTTGCCTCTTGCCAAGAGCTTAACAATTTGAAAGCTCAGTTTGTCAAGTTTGTGTTCACCTAGGTTAACACATCCTTTTTTCCTTAGATCTTCCTCCAATAGGTAGACTGGCGCATTAGGATCGTACTTGATTCTCAGCTGGTTTGAGAAGAAAGATGTGGAGCTTCGTAGCAGAGAGCCATTGACTAAAGGTATTTTCTGCTCTGTGACGAGTTGTTCTCGCCATAGTTGATAACTTGTGATGTCTTTATGATAGACGATCAGTAAGGTGTTATACTCTGAATACCTTGATCTAAATGCAGCAAAAATATGAGGATCTTCTCTAAACCATGTTTCAACTTTTTCTTCATATGGGAATTCAGCCCAGACTAGAATCAGCAATGGGTATTCTTTGAATAAGCCTATAAAAGGGAAAATGGGGAGATTAAGCACGTTATTTTCAAATAGTCCTTCAACCCTACCCCGCACAGTGTTTCTATGTTTATTGAGGGTTTTTGAAAGGCAATGTATGTTGACGGTGACGCCTCTTCCGTAAACTAAACTCCTCAAAAGACGATAATTCATGTCACTAATTGTTGCAAGCTGCATCATCATCTTAACCCAATTATAATAAACTGTTAACCCAATTATAACAAACTGTTAATTAAGGGGTATGATTGAAACTGTTAAATTTTTAGAGGGTTTTCAGCATTTTCGAATGTTCAAAAGGCCATTTTTGTACATTTAAAGGGAAATTTGTTGTCAACAATAGTATACACTTGCATAGTCCGAAATTAGCAAATATTGATCTATTTTCGACTTAATTCTGATTTCTTTGAATATTTTGACAGGTTTAGCTGTAAGCGGGGAATATACGCCTCATTTTTTAATCTTTAATTAAAAGGTGAAAATAATGAACGAAAGCAAGTCTTCAATAAAACAGTTCGAAAGCGAACCTGGCAAAATAGTTACACTAATTAAGTTAGGAAAAATCATCATTAGAACAGAATCCTGCGATGTGGTTCCAGGCGAGTTTCCAATAACTGAGTGGCGTTCCTTTCCTTTAGAAATACCATCTAGCGGCCACAAAAAATACATAACAGGTCGATTTCCCGGCGGCTACCTCAAAGAGCCAATTAAAGAGAAATCAGAAATAATTAATATTCCCGTATTTACAGGTGAAGATGTTTGCGATGCAAGGACATTTGAAGAGTTTATAAGCGATCCGGAAAAAATGAGGGAATTAACTAATATTCCTGTAGTAATTATCGCAACAAAAAATTGTGGACAATACTCAGATGGTAGGGAAATTCAGTTACTTTCTGTTCTTCCAATATGGAATGACAAGACTTCCATGGTCTTGGAGTTAGACTGGCACGAAGGTAATCCCTTGGAAGACGCCGTCAATCCTGAATGGCACATAAGAGCGTCGCCAAGACTTTCATTGAGCGAGGGACTACAAAAACTTAAAGAATGTTCCAAATCACCTTCAATCGTTGAAAAATGCTCTCATTATCTGTATGTTAATCCACCTTCACTAGGAGCTCGTGTTCTCGGAGAGGGACAAGAATATCCAGGTAAGACTTGGCCACGTGAATGGAAATTTGATGAATGCAAGAATATGTTGGATGCTATCGGGCGGCTAGCAGAAACGGTTACTCAGTTGTGATAGTGATCAACGGTGTCCACGCAAGAAATGACCAGAGATGCGTTAAAGGCAGTTGGCGCTCAAAAAAAGGTCCACATTGCGATAAGGAATGATGTCGGTGATCTCATTGGCGCCTTAAACGACGGTGCAACGATTATGGTAGAAGGTAGCGCGGGCAAGTATGCAGCAGATGGAATGACCGCAGGTGAAGTTATGATCGAGGGCGATGCAGACGAAGGAGCAGGCACAGCCATTTACGGAGGAACATTAGTCATTAAGGGAGATGCAAGAAACCATGTGGGTCAGCTACTGAAAGGAGGCACGATAATTGTAGTCGGTAACGTGGGTGATTACGCTGGTTCTTTCATGATTGCAGGCGTAATAATTGTTGGAGGAGATGCTGGACGAGAGCTGGGAGGTTCCATGGTGTCAGGTGCAATTTACATCAAGGGGGACTATGAGACTCTAGGAGCAAACCTGCAGCGGATTAAGTTAACAAAGAATGACAAGAAGATCCTGGAGGATTTGTTCGCGAAATATCAGCTTGGTTTGAACACGGACGGATTCAAGAAAATTGTTCCGCAAGAAAAGAGGTTAATGTGAGGGGACATCACATGTATATTGGGAAGATTAACCGATACAAATTTGTCAAGTCTTGCCAAGTTAACGCTATAGAGTCACGATGTTTGTCCAACAAAAGCAATCAAAGTACTGCCAGCTGTACCAGAAGTATTTGTAAAAGAACCTTGAACTGTCAATGTTTCTTTTTTTTGGATATCATATCACTGAAAATTGGTGATAGAGAATGAGCCCAAATGAGATAACCATTGATAGCAAGGACTTAACTCTGAAGGAAGTTAACTCTCAGATTAGGGATGCTGCAAACAATGGATTAAAGGTTACTGTTGTTAACGCAGAACATCTATACGGAATCGCGTCGGGTTTGCAGGGCGGAGAGCTGACGATAGAGGGAAACGCTAACGATTACATTGCTTTTCTAAACAATGGCGCTAAAATAGTGGTTGAGGGTAATACAGGATCTTTCATTGGCGACAACTCCCAAGACGGCGAAATAATAGTCAAGGGGAACGCTGGTTACGGGGCTGGTATATATTCTTGCGGCGGAACCATTGTCATTTACGGGAATGCCGACAATGCGGCTGGGCAAATGTTCAAAGGCGGAGTTTTAATCGTAAAAGGCAATGTTGGAGGCATCGTAGGCCTATACATGGTCGGTGGAGAAATAGTGATAGTAGGGGACGCCGGTAAAGAGCTCGGCGATTACATGATCAGGGGGGCCATATACTTAAGGGGGCAATGCAAATCCCTTGGGCATAACGCCAAATACGATAAGTTAGTCGGAGAAGATTTGAGCAGATTAAATTTTTTATTAGAAAAATACGGCATAGAAGCGAAGGCGGATGGATTCAAAAAGATAGTCCGTGTCTCTAAGAGACCATTTGGCTAGGTGTAAGCCTATGACGGAAACAAAGGCCCAAAATCGTGTGTTGGTTATCGGGGGCGGAATAGCGGGGATCACAGCGGCTTTGGACTTAGGGGATAAGGGTTTCAAGGTTTATCTTGTGGAGAAGTCTCCTTCCATCGGGGGACATATGGCTCAACTCGACAAGACCTTTCCCACACTTGATTGTTCAATTTGTATTTTGGCTCCCAAAATGGTGGAGGTCGCTCGGCATCCAAACATTAGACTCTTAACGTATTCGGAAGTGGAGGAAGTCAAACGGTCAGCTGATGAAGCCTCTTTCACGGTTAAAATCATTAAGAAGCCGAGATACGTTGATGAGACCAAGTGTGTGGGATGCGGACTGTGCACCGAGAAATGCCCCGCCAAGGTTCAAAACGAGTTTGAAGCCGGCTTGATGGAGAGGAAGGCGATCTACATACCCTTTCCACAAGCAGTACCAGCGATAGCGACGATCGATGAAAACGCTTGCCTGTACCTCAAAAAGGGAATATGCAGAGTCTGCGAAAAAGTATGTCCAGCAGGGGCAGTGAATTTTGATCAGAAAGCAGAAGAGCTATCAATCGAGGTTTCGTCGATAATCGTAGCAACAGGTTATAACCTCCTCGATCCGTCCCAGCTCGCACAGTATGGTTTCGGGAAATTTCCCGATGTACTCTACTCTCTACAGTACGAGAGGATGATGAATGCGGCGGGACCGACAGAGGGCAAAATAATTAAAATTTCGGACGGCTCGAAGCCGAATAGAATCCTATTTATCCAGTGTGTTGGATCGCGGAGCGAGAAGCCGAAGCGAAAGACCTACTGCTCACAAGTGTGTTGCATGTACGCCACAAAACAGGCCATCGTGACCAAAGAGCATGAACCTGAGATTGAGGTCGATATACTATACAACGACCTCAGGGTATCTGGCAAGGGTTATGAAGAACTTGTTAAGAGAGCTAAAGAAGAGTTCAAAGTTAACTATCTCCAGGGCCTGCCCGGAGGAGTTCAGCGCGACCCCCTCACGGGCAGACTTGTTGTTCGTCACATGGACATGTCTTCTGGTGAAATAAGGGAGGCACAAACAGATCTCGTAGTCCTTTGTCCAGCTATGATTCCAACAAAGGATTATGAAGTATTGGCTAAAAAATTAGGAATAGAGGTCGGTGAATTCGGATTCTTCAATTCCTCTGACCCATTATTTGATGTTAAGACAAATGTCCCGGGGATATTCATATGCGGTTGTTTGCAGCGACCTAAGGATATCTCTCACAGTGTGATTCAAGCTCACGCGACTGCAGCCGAAGCTCTCCTCAGGGCACTTCCCTTCAGTCCCTCGGTCGAGTCTAAGGAAGAAGGTGAAACCGAAGTCTCAGAGGGCCTCCCAGTGACGGAGCCTAGAATAGGCGTCTTTGTCTGTCACTGTGGTCTTAACATTGCGAACGTTGTTGATGTCAAAGAAGTGACAGAGTACGCCAAAACTCTTCCCAACGTCACCTACGCCGAAGATCTCATGTACGCGTGCTCCAAAGACGGCACCGAACGCATCAAGGAAGTTATAGTGGCGGAGAAGCTCAATAGAGTGGTTGTGGCGTCCTGTACACCAACAACTCATGCGCCTCTGTTTCGCAGCATTTGCAAGGAAGCAGGGTTGAACCCTTATCTCTTCGAGATGATTAACATTCGAGAGCATGCCTCCTGGGTTCACAGCCGATGCCCGGAAGAGGCTACGGAGAAAGCCAAAGATCTAGTAAGGATGGGGGTGGCCAAGTCGGCCCTGCTGGAACCACTCGAAGAGTTCAGTACAAGTATAACGCCTTCAGCCCTCATCGTAGGTGGTTCTGTGGCTGGTTTAGTGTGCTCCAAAGTTATAGCGGATGCTGGGTTTAAAGTTTTCCTAGTCGAGAAGTCTGAAAAACTCGGCGGGAGATTCCTTAGCGAGTATCCACATATGCCGTTCAGGGACGTTGACGTGAAATCAGAACTTGAAAAACTGGTTGAAGCTGTAGAGAAATGCGACAACATCGAGGTAATCCTGTCATCGAAGCCAATGGAATTTAAGGGATCAATAGGTCACTTCGAAGTATCAATTCAGAGCAACTCGGAGGAGGCTAGACGCCTTGAGGTGGGTGTTGCGATCATAGCGCCCGATGCTATGGAGATGAATCCTGAAGGTTTGTACGGATATGGGCGTCTAGATTCTGTTTATACAGTGAGCGAATTCAGAAAAATAATGGAGCGCGAAGATGTCAAGGAAGGTGAGGAGATAGGTTTTATAATTTGTGGCGGCTCAGAGCGTTGTTGTGCCGAGGCGTTAGATTCAGCGCTAACAGTTAAGAAGTCGAACCCCGCCTCTAACGTTTACATATTCTATGAAGACATTAGACTTCCTCTAGAAGGGGAGAGGTTTTACAGAAAAGCCCGGGAGCTTGGCATAATCTTCATAAGGTTTGATGAAATGTCCAAACTGAAGGCTTACATGGAAAACGGGAGAAAGATCATCGAGGCGTATGATTTCACCCTCCAAAAGCGATTTAGTTTTCCCGTGGACAGGATAGTTCTCTCGGTTCCGTTAGTAGCGCCTGAGGAAGCCGAGGAACTCTCCCACACGTTCAAGGTGCCTCTCAACGAGGATGGATTCTTCCTAGAGATCCATCCAAAGATGAGACCGATAGACTTCTCCTCAGACGGCTTGTTCATGGCTGGAACGGCACACAGCCCTCAATCTCTCAAAGAGGCTGCCACCCAAGGCTTGGCCGCGGCTTCGAGGGCTCTTACACCCCTAGTTCTCGGCGAGCTCACAGTCGAACCTCGCATAGCCGTCGTAGATGACGAAAAATGCACTGGATGCGGCACATGCGTCTCCATCTGTGAGTATAACGCCCCAAGGATTGTTCAATCAGACCACGGCCGAATGATCGCCGAGATAGACCCTATGCTATGCAAGGGTTGCGGCGCTTGCGCCGGGCGCTGCCCTGGCAGGGCAATAGAAGTAAGGGGATTCACAAGAGCTCAGACGATGGCGATGATTAGAGCGGCTTTAGCCGTACCTAGTCCGGATAGGCCTAAAGCCATAGCTTTCCTCTGCAATTGGTGTGCCTATGCAGGAGCGAATACGGCCGGAGTTAGTCGCTTCCAGTACCCACCCACGATAAGAATTGTTAGAGAGATGTGCAGTGGAATGGTTGACCCCTTCTACGTACTTTATTCGTTTATGCAGGGAGCCGACGGAGTTCTAATAGGAGGTTGTAAGAAAGGCGACTGTCATTACATCTTCGGAAACGTCGAGGCCGAGGAAAGTCTGGATAAACTGAGAGAAATGCTAAAAAATACTGTGATAGACCCGGAGAGGTTCTTGACTCTGTGGATTAGCGCTGGTGAAGGGAAGACTTTTGCGGAAAAAGTCGAGGGGTTCACAGAGAAACTAAGGTCGCTTGGGCCTAGCCCATACAAAAAGAGGTGAGAACCATGGAGAGCACCATTAACCTGAGTGAAGTTAACAGGACATTTTTCGGAGAAGTGATGAACTCTTACATAGGAAGAACATTGCCTTACTGCTATCAGTGTGGAACATGCTCATCATCGTGTCCTGTGGCGGAGGAGATGGACATAAAACCACACGAAATGGTTGAAATGATAAAACTGGGTTTAAAGGACACACTTGCTCAGTGTAAGGCTATATGGCAGTGCTCCACGTGTTATACGTGTACTGAAAGATGCCCTCAAGGAGTTAAACTAGCTAATATTATCTTAAGCATAAGGGACATCGCTTTGAGTGAAAGGATTGTGGTATCCGAATCAGTTGAAGAAAGCTGTAAAAACCTTTATGACACGGGTAGGTTGATTGCCTTAAGCCGATTTCAAATGGAGAGGAGGGCGAAACTCAAACTGCCCCGTGTTCCCTCAATCGACACCGAACCGATTAAAGGAATGGTAAATGAGACAAGGGTCGCTGACATCCTCAAGGTGAGATAGGATGAGGTATGGATATTACGTAGGATGTTACGTCTTGGCTAGGATGCCGCAATACGATTTATCAGCGAGGAATATCCTGAGGAAGCTTGATGTCGAAATCATAGATATGTCCGACGCTCCATGTTGTGGGCCTGCGACAATCAAATCTGTGGACTACCGTATGGCATCGGCGTTATCGGCTCAAGTACTGGCAATGACAGAGAAGAGGGGGTTAGACACCATAGTCACGCTGTGCCCAGAATGTTTCTCATCGTTTATAAAGGTAAACATTGGTTTTGAAGAGGATGTTGAATTTAAAAAGGAGATAAATAATCTACTTTCCTCGATGGCGAGCTTGAACTATGAAGGCAGTGTTAAGGTGAAACACCTACTTCAAGTGATTCACGATGATATCAGTCTCAAAAAGCTGAGCAAAGAGCATATTGCTAAAAAATTTAGTGGGTTAAAAGCAGCGGTGCACCCGGGCTGTCATTTTACTAGGCCCTCAACATCATATTATCCGGTCGACCCAGAAGATCCGAGGATGCTGGACGAACTTGTTGAGGAACTAGGTATCGAAAGCGTGTATTGGCCCCTTAAGTTGTGGTGTTGTGGTGCGCCAATCTTGGCTTTTGACAGAGACCTAAGCTGTAAACTTGGGGGAAAGAAGCTCAAGAGCGCGAAGACGTCCGGGGCAGATTGTATGGTGACCTTGTGTCCATACTGTCAGATGCAATTTGATTATTATCAATCAATCGTAGAGAAAAAACTCGATGAGAGGTTTGCATTGCCAGTTGTCTTGTTTACCCAACTACTTGGTCTGTGTATGGGGTTAAGCCCGGAAGAGGTTGGTCTTAACATGAACAGGGTTAGTGCAGATACAATACTTGATTTCATAGAATGAGAATGATTGGGGCGAGAGATATGAGTGAAAAACTAAAGGAAGAGGTCTGGGATCTCGAAAGATGTACTGGCTGTGGTCTCTGCACAGCAGTATGTAACAAGGGAGTATTAACGTTCGACGAGAGCGTGAGCCATCATCCAACCACTAAAGAGTTCACAAGACTCGCCGGCTATAGAACGATAGAGATAGATCCCTGCAAGCTGTGTGAGGAACCATGTATTGAGGTTTGTCCGAGAATGGTTGAGTGGAAACCGGAGGCCCTAGGAAAAGTCTTCTCTTTGAAGCCTAAAAAAACAGGTAACGTGATAAAGGATCTACTGCTCTGTGCCCTAGAACTAGGCGCTATTGATAGAATCGTTGCCGCGGACCTAGATAAATGGAGCAGCCAGCCGACACTCCGATTCTTAGGCAAACCAGAGGATTTGAAAGATTCACCTCTGCCAGTGCCTTTGTTCTCAGCGGGGCTGAACATGATAAATAGGGCTAGAAGACTGAAGAGAGTGGCTGTCGTTGGCCCTCCTTGTTGGGCTCAAGGGCTCAAAAGGTTAGAAACCTCGACTATGGGCGTCTTGGAACCCTTCCAGAGGCCGAAGTATCTGAAAATAAGCTACTTCTGCTACGGAGCCTTTTATCCAGAAATTCTCTCAACAATTGAAAGGGAGTTGAACGTTCCTCTGTGGAGCATTTCTAAGATCGAGGTCGCTGGAAACGGATCAGAACTTATGCTTCAAACAGGGAGCGGAAAAGCAACCATACCTTTGACAGAATTGGCAAAATTCATGGCGAAAGGCTGTGCTAGGTGTATTGATTTCGTGGGAGAACAAGCCGACATCGCCATAGGAAGTGTAGGCTCCGATCCCGGCTCTAAAACAGCGATCATCAAGACCTCCATGGGGGAGGAACTAGTTACGGCGGCTATGAAGATGAACTACGTAGAGCTTCGAGAGCCTATCTCGAGCGCACGCGAGGAGCTGAGGAGATTCATAGAGTCAAAGAAGAAAAGAGCGTCAGCCGTGGAAGTAGACAAGGCATTCTTGGCTGTTATCAAGAGCCTAAAGAAGCCCGTAGTCGATGAGGAGGCTCTCCAAAAATTGGAGAGGCTGTCCCAAGTAAAGAAAAAGGAGGGTTGAAAATGCCTGTGATAGGTTCGTACGCGGTAGAAATCACTGCAAGAAGATGTCTAAGCCAGAGGGAACCGGGAAAATGCGCCACGTGCGTCGATATATGCCCCCACTCCGTCTTTGCTTTGGACGAGAATGAAAGATCATTCGTGGCCAACGAAACCGCCTGCGTCGGTTGTAGACTCTGCGTTGAAAACTGTCCCCAGAACGCAATCCGGGTGAGAGCAACCATCCCGGAGATATACTCGAGAGGAGTTTGGACCAGTAGAGTTGTCGAGGAGATACATACCAAAGCCGAGACCGGCAAATATTTCATTAGAGGATTCGGAGCCCTCAGATGGCTACCTCACTTTGACGACTTCTTAATTGTTCCGGCCCAACTTGCCGACCCCGCTCCATTGGACAAATACAGAGAGGAGTGCGATGTTGAGGTAGTGATAGCTGAAGGCAAGGTTAAGAAACCTGTGAAGATGAAAATCCCCATCATGATAGCAGCCATGTCCTATGGAGCTATATCTAGACAAGCCAAAACAGCCATCTCTATCGCAGCAGCGAAGGCGGGAACAGTGATTAGCACCGGTGAAGGAGGTTCCTTCCCTGGCGAAGAGTTCTTGGTGCACGGATACAAGAGTAAGGAGGATTTCGAGAGAGGTGTAAAAACATGGGAACCCGGCGGATACATAGCTACACAGTGGTCTACGGGAAGATGGGGCGTCGATGTCAATTACATTCTCAAGGCAGATGCCATCGAGATCAAGATAGGACAAGGCGCTAAGCCTGGTATGGGAGGACATCTTCTCGGAGATAAGGTCACGGAGGATATAGCGAAAATAAGGGGAATCCCTGTAGGTACTGACTGTCTCAGCCCTGCTAGGCATATGGACATTCTCGATGTAAGGAAACATTTGAAGAAGCAAGTTGACATACTTCGAGACATAACTGAGTACGAAAAGCCGATAATAATCAAATTGGGGCCGGGAAGAGTGTACAAAGATGTAAAGATAGCCGTCGAGGTCGGTGCTGACGCTGTGGAAATTGACGGAAAATACGGCGGCACAGGCGCTTCTCCCGAACAGACAACTCAGCATGCCGGTTTACCTACAATAGCCTGCATACCTCCAGCTGTCAAAGCGTTGAAAGAGCTAGGCGTTTATCATGATGTAAAACTGATAATCTTGGGCGGTGTTACCTCAGGAGCCGACGTAGTAAAGGCCATAGCCCTCGGAGCGGACGCTGTAGGGATGGCTTCGGCGATAGAGATAGCTATGGGTTGCTACACATGCTTCGACTGCCAAAGCGGCCGTTGCCCAGCCGGGATAACGACCCAAGATCCTGCACTTACAGCGATGCTTATTCCAGAGATAGCGGCTCAGAGGATTGCAAATTTCCTTTCGGTGACCAAGGAAGAAATAAGAACCCTCACGATGTTAGCAGGCCGCAGTAGCATCAAGGAGTTGAGCAAAGAGGATCTCAGAGCCCTATCGGTAGACACGTCGGCGATTTCAGGTGTAAAACTAGTGGGATTTGAAGGCCACGTACTGCCTCTAAGAGGTCATAAATAGACTCACACGCTATAACATTCAATTTAAACGTAAGATGCCGCCCTTCTGTTTCGAAACGCCTCTAAACTTTAAATTTGAACCATTGCTAGCATTCTTCAAGGCTACATGCAACAATGCCACAGGACTTCCCATATCACTAGACTTAACCGACCAAGACATTACAATCCCACAAGGTTTCACACGAGAATTTGTAGAAGAAATCGAAGCCCACCTGATCAAAGAACCAAGCCTAGACAAATACGAAGTTGAAAGCCACTTCGCCTCGCTAAACCCACAAAAACAAGAATAACCAAGGCCTCCAATCATGAAGATGAGAAACGGCTAAGCGCGCTATTTTTATTCCTACCTTTGGTCTAGCCAATGTACTCTCCATTCGGAGACACGTCCATCATGAACCTTAGCAGTCCACATGCTCGGACCGTTTAGTCGTCTCTCATTAGAGCAGGTAGAATAACCAACCATAACAGCAACATTGTTTTTGACTGTTACGGATGTGAAAATGTTTCTGTAATCAGGATGATTCCTAAAGAACTCTTTCCAACCTTTTTTCATGTTTTTATCGATGTCTCCGGAGTTATCTATGAATATATGATCATCAGTCATTAGCTCCACTAAACCATCGAGATCTCGTTGATTTATCTTTTCATTGAATTTCAAAGCCACCATCATAATATCGAAAGAATCCAACCTGTATCCCTCCCGTTTCTGAGAATGATTAGAAATCATATAAAACTTGCGAGTGCACACGTGATAGAAAAATGGGGGTGTGCAGAAGATATCTCCAATTTAGGGCTTACTGGTCCATAAGCCACATTTTTTAACAGGCAAGTCATAGTCTACTTCCGTTTTCAGCAGATTTTAAACATAAAAAAGGGGTTTTGCGGGAGACATCGCCAGTTCGCTGGAGTTATTTATGAAGCTTTCGACTAAAACCGAAGGAAAAGCTTCTGTCACAAATATCCTTGTAGAAAGGTTTAAATAAAATGTTTCGTTCAACCATCTGCTTTTGAGGGGAATCCGAAATTTTGCAGAGACTAGGTCGAGTCCTCCACGTAAGTCAAAGTCGGAACATAATAATAACAATCGAGAACCTCCCAAAAATCGGCGAGACAGTTGTGGATGAGAACTTAAAATCGATTGGAAAGATCCTTGATATATTTGGTCCAGTCTCTTCGCCCTACGCCTCGGTAAAACCCAAAATCCAAGAGATCGGAGAATTCGCGGATAAAATGTTGTATGTACTTCCCTCAAAAAGCAGAAAGGGGAAAATATGAATGGGCGACGAGAAAAAAGATGAGAATTCTGACCCTTCGTTAACCTCGCAAGTAGAACCTGAGAAGGTTCAACACTGTCCAGAGTGTGGTAGCACAAGATTTATGCGTGATTATGAGTGTGCCGAAGTGGTTTGTATGGACTGCGGCTTCGTGATAACCGCAAAAATAGCTGATAGAGGACCGGAATGGAGAGCTTTTACCAATGAGCAGAGGGCGAAACGGACAAGGGTTGGTGCTCCATTAACTTATACAATTCACGATAAAGGCTTATCAACTATGATTGATTGGCATGACCGCGATGTTTATGGAAAAAGCCTGTCGCCTGGGCAGAAGGCGCAAGTCTACCGTCTCAGGAAGTGGCAGCGCCGCATAAGGGTTTCAGATGCCACGGAGCGCAACCTCGCCTTTGCATTGTCTGAAATCACAAAAATCGCCAACAACCTAAACCTTCCTAAGAATATCCTCGAGACAGCTTCGGTTATCTATCGAAAAGCCGTTAAGGAACGGTTGATACGGGGCAGATCAATTCAGGGCGTAACCGCCGCAGCAGTCTATTTGGCTTGTAGGCAATGTAAGCTGGCTAGAACTTTGGAAGAAATTGCCCAAGCGTCGAACGTAAACAAAAAAGAGGTGGGTCGCAGCTATCGTTTCTTAATCAGAGAACTTGACTATTTCGTTCCACCTGTGAAGCCAAGCCAATACATAACAAAATTTTCAAATCAGTTAACAATGCAGGGGAAAGTTGAGGAAATAGCGCATAAAATTTTAGCAACCGCAAAAGAGTTAAAGCTAACTTCGGGTCGTGGTCCCACAGGCATAGCCGCCGCGGCGAGCTATATAGCTTCTGTGTTGACTGGTGAAAGGAAAACGCAAAGAGAGATAGCTGAAATAGCCCAAGTAACTGAAGTTACTATCCGAAACCGTTACAAAGAACTCGTAGAACGCCTGATGTTCCAGATAAGCCTCTAACATCCCCAATTTTTCTGGATTTTTCGTTTTTCCACCTTGGCAAGCGGTCTTAAAGAAGATCTTCGTCCTCGCAACTAGAGCGTTCTTCATCTAGCTCATTTTCTTCGCTCAACCCTGCTGATGTGACGTCTCCGAGTTGTTGAAGGAATTCTTGTGGAATTCTATCCTTTAAGGCTTTAACCTCATCTCTCAATTTATTAACTTCGCCTTCTAGCTCCTTTGCTCTTTCTGTCAATTCTACAACCTCTTCAAGCTTCCTCTTTTCCTCCAAAAATGTGCTTTTCTCCTCTTCTAAAGTCTTGATTTTTTCCTCAAGTTTGGTCTTCATTTCGACAACTTGCACAACTCTTCACCTGCACTAATTTCTGTTATACTTACAATTGATAATTTGTCCTTGAACCGTAAGCGTTACAAAACACATTTTAGACTCTGTGGTGATAATTATAGAGGGGGTTATGATTTGGTTGAATGTCCAAAGTGTGGAACAGAAGTAATTACCCCAGTTAAGACATGGTCTATTCCTTCTCGAAAAGCGGCGAAAAGCGGCGAGGAACGTGAAGTTGTTATGGGAATATTTGAGTGTCCAAGTTGCAAAGCTAGGTTTAGAGCAGCCGTGACAGCCGAAACCAAATCTGAGGAAACAGTAAGTGTTAAAAATATGGTTGAGAGAATTAAAGGTATAAAGGGGGAGCTTATGCAGACTTTGAAGAATCTTCGTGGAAAAATAAAAACCTTGGAGACAGAACGTGCCAATTTGATGATTGAGATTGAAAAATTGAAGAAAATGGCAGAATCAAAGGTTGGCGCGCTTGAAGGCGAAGTAAGCATGTTGCGTGAGGAAGTGAAGTCCTTAAGGGATCTTCTAGGTTACACAGAAGAACCAGAAAAATAGATAACAATTAACTTACTATGCCTATTTCAGATCTAAATTTTAGTCTTTCAAGTATTTCTTGTAATACTCTTGAGCCTTGGCTACCGCTTTTTCCGGGTTTTTCAAAATTGGATATTCTATCTCTGGTGGAATCTTCTCACTTTTGCCAAAATACTCTATAACCTTTTTTGCATCTCCTTCGTAAATCGCTAAGCCTCCTGCTATTTCATACCACATCCTTGCCCTTACAAGATCCTTGGCTTTTTCAAGTTTCTTCGCCTCTTTAGCAGCAGCACTCATTGAAACATCAATTTTCCTAGGGTCAAGAAACATCGCGTTAGACAACGCTTCATAGGTTTCTTGGTCACGTCCGCAAATTCCTTCAAGTTCTGTCAGCGATTCTTCTGATTCAACCTGTATTTTTTGTTCTTTCTTTTTTCTTCTAAATCTGTCAAGCAAACCCAAATTGAAACCCTCTTAATTTTGATGCACTCTAATATTGCAATAGTTAACTTTAAAGGTTTGTTTTGTTTATAAGCAATTATGCCATATAAATTCACCTTTGACCTTTCAAAGATTCCACGTTTCTTCTTTAAAGAAATCGCCAAAGTTAGTTATCAAAAGGGCATGCACAAAAAAATTGGCAGAACTATTCATGAAGTCATAAGAAGATTCAAGATTCAAGAGGCGACGGGCCTCAACTTTTCCGACGCAGTGCTTCTTCTTGAAGATTTTGTAGAAATACAGGCTAGAAACCTTCTAGAAAGAGATAGCTTTGTGCAAACAAGAAAAAGAGCGCTTTTTCTGCCGCATTGTTCTAGAAAATACATGGATAGTCGTTGTAAGGCTGTGTTTGATCCGAACATTCCGTCTTACGTGTGTGCGCACTGTTCTCCCGACTGTCTGGTTAATAGGGCGGTGTCTTTTGCTGAAAAGAAGGGTTATGACGTTTACATTTTGCCTGGTGGTTCTTGTGTTCCAAAAATTTTGAAGACAAGGCATTATGAAGGTGTTGTAGGGGTTTCTTGTGGCGAGGAAATAAAGCTGGGTGGAGAAATGCTGAAAAGTATGGGCGTAGCTGGTCAAGCTGTGCCATTGGTTAAAAATGGTTGCGCAAATACCTCTTTTAATCTTGAGACTTTATTTGACCTTCTCTAGTTGGGTTATAGAGACAATTGTTCTGTTCTTCAGTTTTATGATAGAAAAAGGGGAAATGGTCGATGATGATGTTAGCATGATCTACTTTTTTTGTTGTCTTCTTCTTGCACTTGCCGAGCGTCAATTACACCCCAATAATTGGAGATTTCCAATATGTAACTTTCGCATTCAATACAAGCCTGACTAGGCTGAAGAATCGCCTAAAAGATTACTTTACGAGTTCCCTTTTCTTCCAGCGTAAATTCTTGCTTCGGCACTTTCTGCATTTCACAGCACTTGGTGCGTTTCTTGCACCACATTGTCGGCAGATTTTCATGTACAGTCTATGCTTCTGAGCGATTGCCTTTTTAATTGGGTCCATTACTGGCATTTGCTTTACCTTCTGCTGTGGCTAAAAGTCAAGTGATTTGCTTCCAAATATACTTTTTGTTGTTAACTTGAGGCTGGGGCTTTCTCTGCTAAAAACTTTCCAATGGCTATGCGGTCTTCATTGATTGTTTGATTCCATAAACTAGCTCAAGAAAACATTACTTTATACGTTAACAAGTCTTGCTACGTCGCTTGGTTTTTCAGCCACCTTCACGCCTGCGCTTCTCAAAGCTTCAGTTTTAGTTTCAGCTGTTCCCGCTTTGCCCATTATGATTGCGCCAGCGTGCCCCATCCGTTTTCCAGGTGGAGCGGAACGTCCAGCTATAAAGGCTACGACTGGTTTTGGATACCTTTGTTTTTCGATGTATTCTGCTGTTAATTCTTCTAAGTTGCCGCCTATTTCTCCTATCAAAACCACCGCCTTTGTTTCAGGGTCTTTCTCAAACATTTTTAATACTTCTATAAAGTTTAGACCTGTTATTGGGTCTCCTCCCAGACCAAGGCATGTGGATTGTCCTAGGTTGCTTTTTGTTAGGTTCGCTGCTATTTCATATGTAAGTGTTCCGCTTCTGGAAACAACGCCTATTCCGCCTGGTTTAAAGATGTGGGCTGGCATAATTCCAAGTTTACATTCCATAGGAGTTATTATTCCCGGGGTGTTTGGTCCTATTATTGTTGCTTTGGCTTGTTTGGCGTATGCCATTACGTTGACTGCGTCTTTTATTGGAATGTGTTCTGTTATTACTATAATGGTTTTTATTCCGTTTTCTAGAGCTTCCAGAGCTGCTTCTGCGGCAAATGGGGCTGGTACAAAAATTATTGAAGCGTTTGCTGGGTGTTTTTCTATCGCAGCTTCAACAGTGTCATAAACTGGTATGCCGTGAATTTGGTTTCCGCCTTTCCCAGGGGTTACGCCAGCGACGATTTTTGTTCCGTATTCCAGCATCAGTTTGGTGTGGAAGCTTCCTTGAGTTCCAGTTATGCCTTGGACGATTGCATGCGTGTTTTTGTTAACTATTATTCCCATTTATTTCTCTCCTTCTTGTTTGGATATTTCGACAACTTTTTGTGCAGCTTTTTCCATGCTTTCCATCACATGTATTCCAGCTTCTGTCAGTATTCTTTTTCCTTCTTCCTCGTTTGTTCCTACAAGCCTAATAACCACGGGTTTTGTTACCCCTGTCTTTTCTTTTGCTTTTAATATTCCCCGTGCAACTTCGTCGCAGCGGGTTATGCCGCCTAAAATGTTTATGAAAAGTGCTATGACGTTCGGGTCTGAAAGCACAATGTTTAGGGCTGCAGCCATTTTTTCCGATGTTGCACCACCACCAACATCCAGAAAGTTTGCTGGATTTCCACCGTAATACTGGATTGTGTCTAATGTTGCCATTACAAGGCCTGCTCCATTGCCTACGACGCCTATGTTGCCGTCCAGCTTAACGTAGGCTAAGTCATTTCTCATGGCTGCCAGTTCTTGCGGAGTGAGTTCGCTTCCTCCTTCCAGGAGTCTTTCTTGGTATTGTTTGTGGCGGAATAGAGCGTTGTCATCTATTATTATGCGTGCGTCTACTGCAACGAATTTTCCGTCGAGAGTTTCCACTATGGGGTTCATTTCAATTAATTCCGCGTCGTAATCCATGCCAGCACGATATAAACTTTCAAAATTTTTTCCCAGTGTAGATAGTTGGCTCCCAGAGTATCCTATTTTTCTTGCAATCTGACGGGCGTGGAAGGCGTGGAAACCATGTTGTGGATTTATCAAAAATTTTATGACTTTCTCTGGGGCTTCCGTGGCTATTTCTTCTATTTCCATTCCGCCAACTGCTGAGCCAATTGCAACGTGGCTTCGGTTAGCTCTGTCAATTGTTACGCCGAGGTAAAGCTCTTTCGTTATCCGTATTTTCTCCTCAATCCATACACTTTTGACACGTATGCCTTTTATTCGCATGTTTAACAGTCTTTCTGCTGCTTTTTCCGCGTCTGGAACTGAATCTGCAAAGAGTATACCGCCTGCTTTTCCTCTTCCAGCGACAAGCACTTGTGCTTTTATGGCCAAGGGTGGTTTTAGTTTGGTTGCGATTTCGTGGGCTTGGCTTACGCTTGTTGCTAGTTCACCTATTGGTGTTGGGATTCCGTATTTTGCGAGTATTGTTTTTGCTTCGTATTCGAAAAGTTTTATTTTAGCTTTCTCCTATTTTATTGGTTCTATAGCTACGTAGGATTTTGTATCTTTTACGCCTTCGATGTAAGAAAGTTTACTTAAAATTTCGTCGAGTTTCGTTCTTTCAACCATTATGAGAGCATCAACGTCTCCTGCAATCCTAAATGCTCTTTGGATGGCGAGTTGCTTGATTTTTTCGTACACTTCGCCTCTTTTGCGCGGAGATACTTTGATGAATACGAATGCTGGGTTTGAGGATATTCCAAGAGCGTTCAATCCTTTTTCTGTTACGTCAATGAAGCCTCTGCCAGTTCTTATGTATTTTAGGTTTCTGAGTTTTCGTAGGTGAACGTTTAGTGCTTGTCTGCTTATGCCTAGTTGTTTCGCAAGGTCGTTTTGTTTCATGTGTAGAGAGTATATGTTTGTTGCCTTGCCTTTTCCGTATAACATTTGGAGAAGCTGCATTGAACGTCTTGTAAGGGGTTCCAAGTTTGTTCCCTTCTTCACTGCCTTTTTGTTAAGTTTTTATTTTACAATGGTATGGGTTATTTAAACATTTAGAAAAGATAAATGCAATAAAAACATGCGACTTTAACATCTGAATTTTTTTAGGTGGAACTTGAAACCGTAACCTATTTATTTAACGATAAAAATCGTTATGAAACCATAGAAAAAGTGAAAACTAGGAGTGAGGCGGTACAAATGTCTGAAAGCAATGCAGTATTGATCGGGAGAAAGCCAGTAATGAACTACGTACTGGCTTGCATAACTCTCTTCCACGGCGGAGCAAAAGAAGTAAACGTTAAGGCAAGGGGAAGGGCGATCAGCCTAGCAGTGGATGTGGTTGAAGTTGTCAGACGCCGATTTCTACCTGACGTGAAAGTGAAGAAAATCGGAATCGGAACTGAGCAATTGGCACCCAGAGAAGAGGGTGGCTCGCCCACAAACGTCAGCTCGATCGAAATAACCCTAGCACATTGAACGCGATTCCACATGAACTCCCAAAGCTCCGCCGCCCCCTCCTTTATTTGTGGAGGGCGCTTTTCTAGGTGAAAACTGCACTATGTAACTTCTGTTTAAGAAGTGGGATACTGTGTCAAAAATGTTTGGCGAGAGTTAAGTCTGGAGAGATAAGCGAATTAGACTTGAAAATCGCCCGCTTACTCTTATCCCTAGAGGAGAAATATCCTTCACTTCAGAATGTTTATTTTCATAAGGCTGTGGATGTTGACAATACGTTGGCCCTGGTTGTTGGGCGGGGTGATGTTCCTCGTCTTTTGGGGTATGGTGGGAAGATCATTAAGGCTTTGGGGGCTGAAGTTGGTAAGGCCGTTCGTGTTTTGGAGTATGGTGCTGACGATAGAAAGTTTTTGGAGGATTTGTTTGCTCCCTTGAGCATAGTTGCGATAAACACTATTTGGCTGCCTGATGGAACAACTGAGACTAGGGTTATTTTGGGGAAGAGACGTGGGAGGCAGCCGCCTTTTAGTGTAAAGGCTTTAAAGGAGATTGGTCGTAAAGTTCGCAACATGGCTCTGCGTGTGGAGTTTGCAGACTAGTTAGGGCGTGAACTCATGAAGTTGGATTCAATTGGTGATTGGTGTAGAACGCACTGTTCTGTTGATGTTAAGCCTGAACTTGACGGTCAAGAAGTTACACTTTTCGGTTGGGTTCAAGAGATAAGAGACTTGGGTGGAATACGCTTCATAATAATGCAGGATAGGGAAGGAACAATACAAGTCACTGTGCCTAGGAAAAAGGTGAGTAGCGGAGTGTTGTCGAAGTCTGACGTTTTACAGAAAAGATACAGCATCGGTGTGAAAGGCGTTGTGAAGAAGACTGAGATGACGCGCAGAGGCATCGAAGTGATACCGAAGGAGATTAAGATTTTCAGCACAGCCGTACTTCTTTTGCCAATTGACATAACTGGAAAAACACCAGCACACATAGACGTTCGACTGGACGCGCGGGCTTTGGACCTTTGCCAAGAAGAGAACTTGGCTGTTTTCAAAATTCAGCACACAACCGTAGAGGCAATAAGAAATTTCCTGTTTGAAAGAGGATTCATAGAAGCCCATACTCCACGCATTATCGCTTCGGCAACTGAAGGCGGAGCAGCACTGTTCCCTGTTGAATATTTTGAAAAGAAAGCGTATCTTGCTCAAAGCCCACAATTGTACAAAGAAGAGCTTGTTATGAGCTTCGAGAAAGTTTTTGAAGTGGGACCGTTTTTCAGGGCTGAGGAGTCTCACACACGTCGTCACTTAAGCGAGTTTGTTTCAATAGACATTGAACAGGCTTTTGCCACGGCTGAGAATGTGATGCAGCTGCTTGAACAGCTTATACAATTCACATGCAAGACTGTTGATGAAAAATGCCGGAGAGAATTGGCAACGCTGAAATACAAAATTGAAGTGCCGGGGGTCACTTTTAAACGCTTAAAATATGATGATGTGCTACAAGATTTGAAGCGGGAAGGCATAGAAATCCCATGGGGCGAGGATATACCAACACCAGCCTTCAGAACACTGGGAAAAATCCACCCATACTTCTATTTCATAGTTGACTGGCCGACACATTCAAAAGCCTTCTACATTAAGCCACGCGATGATAATCCAGAACTTTGTGAAGGCTTCGACCTAATGTGGAGTTGGATAGAACTGGCCTCTGGCGGAACAAGAATAGCGTCTAAAGAGCTTCTGATAAAACGGTTGGAAGAGAAGGGTCTGAACCCTGAATCCTTCAAACACCATCTGCAAGCCTTTGATTATGGTATGCCGCCTCATGCAGGATGGGCTATAGGTCTGGAAAGATTGACGATGATGTTGACTGGGAAAAAGAACATAAGGGAAGTAACACTTTATCCGAGGGACAAGTTTAGGCTTACACCGTGAAATTTTTTTTGTAAACTGAAAAAACTAGACTCCCCTATAGATTTTTTACAAGGAAACCTATGCATAGGAAGTATTCCTCTTTCAGAGGTAGAAAGGAGAAAAATGAAAAGGTTGGCTTTGTTGTCTCTTGCACTGATTACCATAGTTGTTACACTTAGCTTTTCATCTATGGGTTCAGACAATCAATCCTTAGCTTGTTTAGCATGTACGTGTGGTGTAGTTGACAAAGCAGCACACGAAACTTTCACCGTGAAAATCACATTCAAAAACACTGGAAAAACCGAGGGCACATGGTCTGTTAACATAGCCTTTGAAGATGAAGCGTGGACTTGGAGTGGAACACCAAAAACATTGACTCTTAAGCCCTGTCACAAGGAAACTTTAACTTGGAATGGGAATGTTCCAGAGGACGCTCCAATAGACTCGATGGCGAGACTGATAGTCTATTATGATGATTCTTTCGAGCCGCTGAACTGGTGGATACTCGTAATCGACGGTGCAGAACTAACAATAACTTCAAGTACAGTAAAATAACCAATCCTACCGATTTAATGGTTCACACAATTTGGAAAAGCTAGCATGCTTTTTAGTTGAAAATGTTATAAAAGTTGATAAATATGCGTCTCTTATTGCCAACCATGGGGGAGCAATTAAAAATCGCGTGCGGAGTATTCGGAGCAATAAACTTCCAAAAACAGCCTATATTCTCCTACATATATTGGGGCTTAAGGGCTCAAAACCACAGAGGGCACCAGTCCCACGGCTTCCTAACCTATGACAAAGGAAAAATCCATGTTCACAGAAGCCTAGACCTCGTACCAAAACTAAAAACAAACGCAATCCAAGAATGGTTCGGACGATTGCCTGGGCACATAGGCATCGGAAACGTCAGATACACAACCTCTGGAAAAACAGACGAAAAATCACTAATAAAGGGAACGCAGCCGGTCACAGCATCAAAAAACGGTTTAAAACTAGCTGTTTCCTTCAACGGAAATATTGTCAACACGTTTCAACTTAAAAAAGAAATAAGAAAAGAATTTCCCGGTTTCTCTTATGAGTGCGACGCAGACTTGATCTGCCACAAACTGCTAATTGAATTCGCAAAAGGCAAAGACCTAGCCTCGGCGGTTGAAACGTGCATGCAAGAAATCCAAGGAGCCTTCTCAGTGGCTGCCATAACAAAAGACGGCAAATTCTTCGCCTTCAAAGACCCCTACGGAATAAGACCATTATGCGCTGGCCACAGCAAAGACCACTCAACCTATGCCTTTTCATCAGAAACAGTCGGCCTAAACATAAACGAACTCGAAAGAGATTTCGAACTGGAACCTGGCGAACTCGTAACGGTTTCAACAGATGGATTTGAAAGGGAAAAACTCGTAAATAGGCAGAAAAAAGCTTTCTGCGCCTTTGAATTCGCGTATTTCGCAAGACCAGACTCGCGCTTTGACGAAAAATATGTTTATGAAATCCGCGAAGAATTCGGGAGAAACCTCGTCCGAGAGAATCCAGACGTCGTCAAGGATGCAGACATGATTCTTTCTCTGCCAGAAACTGGTGATGACTCAGCCTTAGGGGTTCATGAAGAGTCTGGTTTAAGATGGGAACGTGCCTCCCGCAGACATCGTTACGTGACTGAAAGAGCTTTTATCCTGCTCAATAGAGAACGGTATTCGACGATCGACAAGAAAATCAACATTTTAGCACCAAAAATCAGGGGAAAACGGGTCATAGTGACAGACGACAGCATAGTCCGAGGAGACACAACAAAAGTCATTGTGGAAAAACTGCGCAAAATGGGAGCCAAAAAAGTGTACGTGTTCATAACTTTTCCACGAATAATCGGACCGTGCTTTTACGGAATAGACATGGCAACATACGGTCAACTAATAGGCTCGAAGCATAGCACAGAGGAAATAACAGAGATCATAGGTGCAGACGCCGTATGCTACCAGTCAATAGAAGGGTTGATAAAAGCAACGGGTTTTAGCCGAGACCAGCTGTGCCTAGGATGCATAACAGGCAAATATCCAACGCCGTTAGCGCAAAAAATAGCGGATGAAATGAAGAAAAGGTTCCTGAAAGGTTACGAGGAAACAGGAAGACTATACGAGACAGCAGAAGCCGTTGAATAGACAAATTGGCAAAATAAATTAGGACTATGTTCTATTCTTGTAGTTTGATGGGTTGCTTATGGAGAAAATAGGCATACTGGTTGTTTCTTACGGTGCAAGAGCCGCAGCAATGGTTGACTCTTTCAAACGAAGCACAAACTACGACGTAGAACTCTATGTTGCTGATAAACAACGAAATCCCTTCAACGTGAAAAAAGCAGTCAAGCACGTAGTCATCCCAGACTTAGACGCAGAGAAAATATGCAAATTCGCAGAAGTAAACAAAGACAAAATAGATTTCTGCATTGTCGGCCCGGAAAAACCAATAATAAACGGCGTACGTGACCTTGTAGAAAAGCGAACAAGCATACCAGTGATCTGCCCAACAAAGGAATACGCCATAGAAGCGAGCAAAGTTGCCCAAAGACTGTTATTCCAACAGATCGTGCCAGAAGTAAATCCCCGCTTCAGAATTTTCAGCCCAAAAGACTACAAAAGCCAAGAACAAATAAAAAAAACTGTTTACACGTGGCTTGACGAACTCGAAAATAAGGCTGTTGTTAAGCCAGACAAGCCAGCGGCTGGAAAAGGGGTAGGCGTGTGGGGGGATCACTTCACGACCCGAGAACAACTTTTTGAACATTTCCTGGCAAACTTCCAGTACGGATCAGTCATAATAGAAGAGAAAGTTGAAGGTGAAGAATCTAGCTTTCAAGCTTTTTGCGATGGTAAGCACTTAGTCCCATTGCCGGAAACAAGAGATTACAAAAGAGCCTTTGACGGCGACAGGGGACCAAACACTGGTGGCATGGGTTCATACAAAGACGTTAGCGACGTATTGCCCTTCATGTCGGATGCTGACAGAGCTAAAGAAATAGAAATAGTCACCAGAATTTTTGAAAAATTGAAAGCTGCAGACAACAAAGCCCTAAGAGGGATACCCTTCTACGTAGCCTTCATCCACACGAGCAAAGGACCTAAAATCCTCGAAAATAACAGCCGCCCGGGAGATCCAGAAATACAAAACATTTTACCAATTCTAAAAGATGATTTTGTTGATGTCTGCTACAAAATCTTAGAAGGAAACCTGACACGCATCGAATTGGAAAAGGCTGCAACGGTCTTAACCTATAAGGTTCCACCAAACTACGGCGGATACTCAAGCATTTTTCCAAATCTTGTAAACAAGAAGGAAATAGGCAAGCCAGTTAATCTGATAAAGGCTTACGAGCTGACCAGAAAGTACGGTGAAAAAATCCGTGTCTATCCAGCGTCTATGGAACTGCGCAACAGCGAAACCTACGCCCTCAAATCAAGAGCCATATCTGTAATAGGCATAGATGAAAATATCGAGGCGGCTAGGCAAATCTCTTTGGAAGGCATAAACGCAATAAAAGGCGGTGCACTGTGGCATAGAACAGACATAGCCTCAAAACAGCACATAGAAAAGAGCATGAGGCACATGGAAGAGCTAAGGCGGCGTAAACAGTGAAAAAAGTCTTTATCTCAGATTGTGAAGGACCAATCTCCAAAAACGATAATGCCTTCGAAATAACCTCCCATTTCGTTCCAAACGGAGACAAACTTTTCACAGTCATAAGCAGATACGACGACGTGCTCGCAGACGTTATAAAAAAGCCACGGTACAAAGCTGGCTACACCTTAAAACTCATTTTACCCTTCCTGAAGGCTTGTGCCGTTACTGATCAAAAAATGCGTGAGTTTTCAGCTCAAAACCTCATTCTAATTCCAAACGTAAGAGACACATTACAATATGTGAGAAACATAGCTCACGCCTTTATCGTTAGCACAAGCTACGAACACTACATAAAAGCCCTGTGTCAAGCCCTAAACTTTCCATACGAAAACACTTACTGCACAAAGGTCAACATAGACAAATACCACATGACAGCAGGAGAGAAAAACAGTTTGAAAAAGCTGACAAGAGAAATTTCACAAATGCCCACAATTGAAATCCCTTCTGGGGCGAAATCCCTAAGTGACTTGCCAGGAGAATGCCGTAAAACGATCCAGCGGCTTGACGAGATTTTCTGGAAGGAAATAGCTAACATGGAATCTGGGAAAATTTTCTACGAGGTTAATCCTGTTGGTGGTGAGGAGAAAGCTGACGCTGTTAAGGAAGCGGTTGAAAGAGCAGACGTTGATCTGTCAGGTGTTATGTATGTTGGTGACAGCATAACAGACGTAGAAGCCTTCAAGCTTGTAAAAGAAAAATGTGGCTTAACAGTTTCATTTAACGGCAACCAATACGCCATAAAAAACGCTGAAATAGCAGTTTTATCTGAAAATAGCATTGTAACGGCAATAATTGCAGATGCTTTCTGCAGGTTTGGAAAGCGAGAGACCATAAGGTTGATGGAAAACTGGAGCCGTGAAGCTTTGAAGAAGAGCCATGTTAGTCAAACATTGCTTAATCGTCTTTTTATGCTTTATCCAAGTGAATTGCCTAAAGTTAAAATAATAACAAGCGAAAATATGGAAGTTTTGATAAAAGGAAGTAGCGAATTTAGAAAAAAGGTTAGAGGCGAGGCAATCGGGAGATTGGGATGAATGATTAAGAAAGCCGAAATTGAAGACACATTTGCGGAAGCCTTTGACGGTCTCTACTGCCGACTTGTTGTCACTGCAGACGACGAAGAAACGTTGAAGAAGGCAGCTGAAGATGCAACAGCGACGCCGTCAGGAGTTATAGGTAGACTTGACAGCGGAATTGAAAGGTGGCTGAGCGAAAATGAAACACCAGATAGGCGAAAAGGAGCAATTTTGCAGTTTTGGAAGGGTTTAGACAAAGAGAAGCCTTTAGAAGATTTGCTCAGGCGTTTTGAAAAAGAACTTTCTTATAGGATTCGTCAAGACATTCTCGTTAAACCTTTCACTGCGGTCTTTGATGCTTTATCTGTGGAACCTGAAGGAAAAATGGATATGATGGAGAGAGTTGGGCATTGTGGAGACGGATTTGAGTGGGAAGAACAACTTTATGGACGTAACATGATTGTTGTTCCAATTATGGTGCCTGATTTTCTTATAGAGCGACACATCGGCTATGCACGAGGAATATCTGGCGGCAACTTCTGGTACATGTGCAAGACAAAGAAAGCGGTAATGGATGCTGGAAAAAAAGCACTAGAAGCCATGAGCCGAATTGAAGGAGTAATAACACCCTTTGACATTTGTTCGGCAGGCTCAAAAACAGAAACACATTTCCCATTGGTAGGACCAACAACAAACCATCTATACTGTCCATCTCTAAAACAGAAACTAGGCGCAGCATCCAAAATACTTGAAAACGTGAACTTTATTCCAGAAATAGTAATCAACGGAGTTTCAATGAAAGCAGTGAAAGAAGCCATGAAAGCCGGCATAGAAGCAGCCTTAAGCGTTGACGGAGTTATCCACATTTCAGCTGGCAACTACAACGGAAAACTCGGAAAATACAAAATTTTCTTGAGGGAAATTCTTTCGGAATTATTCCAAGTGCCGTGATGTTGGCTCATGTTAAAATTGGAATTTCAGTAGATGTCCACACTTCTTGTCGAGTCAATTGCATGAAAGCTTTTTTGTGCATCGAGAATTTTGTCTCAAAATGGAAACTTTGTTGTTCTGAAAATGGCATTAAGCGAAATTGAAGGGTTACGGTTCCAGTTCCCTGAAATCCTAAATCATCAACTTTGAAGACGGCCCCTTTGCCATCACTGGTCTGTTGGAAATGAATCGATGGCCACGAACCCCCTGGAACTTCTAAATAGACTTGTATGTACTCTGTTCCAGAGAACTTTAGGGAGAGTGAATCAAGCTCGGTTTCCTCTGAATGCCAAATTGAAACTAACACTGGTACATCAAGAGCTTGGGGAGCGGGATGTTCGGCACGGATATAAATGTCTGCTACTCGAACTCCGTCATCGAAGATGTTAGCTGCGTAGGAGTCATCATGAATTGGTTTGAACTCTTCTACCTGAAGATTCTCTGTAAAGATAAACATCTCCGAGCGAGAGGCAAAAACCACGCCAAAAAATGAAGATACTCCAATAACCATTAAAATAGCTATGACAATTTTCATTTTGCGTTTCATTCCTCTTACTCCTCATTCTTACGAATTGTCTAACCACCTTATATTTGTTTACAGTTCCAAATTTAACCAAATTGCAATGCTCTTGGGTGCTTATTCCAGTAGCAACTGTTAAAAAAACAAAGGTCTATAGAGCTCTTAAAGCTTCAATTGTCTTCAGGGTTGATGCATGAAACAGTTTGAAGTAATAGGTTTCGGCGCGCTTAACATGGACAAACTGTATCGTGTGAATAGAATAGCTACTGCCGAGGAGGAAAGCTTCGTCATAGATTTTGAAGAGGCGTCTGGTGGTTCAGCAGCCAACACAATGGTAGGCTTGGCAAGGCTTGGCTGCAAAGTAAGCTTTATCGGAAAAGTCGCTGACGACAGAGAGGGTAAGATGCTGCTTGAGGATTTTCGCAGAGAAGGTGTTGACACAAACGGCATAATTATGACAAAGCGTGGCAGAAGCGGAACGGCCATGAGCTTCGTAGACGAAAAAGGTGAACGAGCATTATACGTTGACTCGGGAGTAAACGACACAATAGAATTTAACGAAATAAGCAAGGAATATGCGTTCCAAACACGGTTTTTACATTTAACATCTTTTGTTGGAGAGAAATCCTTCCAAACTCAGAAAAGGCTTGTGGAAAATCTCCCAAAAACCGTTAAGGTAAGCCTAGACATAGGCGAACTATACGCAAGAAAAGGACTAAAAGCATTAGAGCCGATAATGAACAGAACCTTTGTCATGATGCCAAATGGAAAAGAGTTGCAAATCTTGACGAAAAAAGCTGATTATAAAAGAAACGCAGAAATCTTGCTCGAAAAAGGGGTGAAAATAGTTGCTGTAAAACTGGGCGGCAAAGGCTGTTACGTAACAGACGGGAAGGAAAGCCACTTGATAGAGGCGTTTAAAGTGAAGGTTGTTGACACGACGGGCGCTGGCGACGCCTTCTGTGCAGGTTTTCTTTACAGTTTAATATCAGGCAAAAGCCTTTACGAATGCGGGAGAATAGGCAATTTTGTTGCTTCAAGATGTATAATGAAAATGGGCGCGAGGGATGGACTACCCAGACTAAAAGATTTAATAAATAACAAGTTGGCATGAATGCGCGCTCACATATTCGGACTCGAGATTGAAGGAATAAGCAAAAGACAGTACAGAATTGAAGAAAAACATACCGACGAAATAATAATGGGAAAATTCTTAACTTAACCTTTCTTTTCCAAATAGCTAACCAAGCTTTCAAAGATTAGTTTTCCATCACCGTATTGTGGCATCCGTTCTTGTCTAGTCCAGTCTGGTTGCTGCCACCAATAAAAAGCCCGTTCAGGATGCGGCATCAAACCAAATATTGTTCCTTCCGAATTGCATATACCCACTATATCATGGAAAGAACCGTTCGGATTCGTTGGAAACATACCCTCAGCGTATTCACCGTTTTTGTTGCAGTATCTGAAAACCAACTGATCGTTCTCATAAAGCCTTTCCAAATACTGCTTCTCCTTTTCTTTAACGAATATGAATCTACCCTCTGAATGGGCAACTGGCATCCGCAAAATCTTTCCCTTAGGAATTTTCCGCGTAAATACGCATTTTCCCTTGTTTTCGTGCTTGATGTTAACCCATCGGCAGTTGTAGCCTGGCGGAAAATTGGTGGCTAGGGCTGCCTCTGGATATAGATTTATCGCTTCGAATCCCGGAAGCAAACCAGCTTCAACAAGTACTTGGAAGCCGTTGCAAACGCCAAGGATTGGACGGTTCTCTTCAACGAAAGCTTTCAGCTCTTTGCCTAATTTGGCAAGTATCCATTTCGCCCATATTGCTCCAGCGCGCACATAATCTCCATAAGAGAAGCCTCCCGGAACCACTAGAGCACTGTATTCCATAAGGCTTCGACGTTTAACCATTTTGTTTACATGCACAATTTCAGCTTGAACACTCAAATCTTCAAGCGAGCGTTTAGTTTCCGCATCGCAGTTTGTTCCACCCACACGTAAAACGCAAACCTTTATCTCTTCTCGTTTCACGGCTTAAACCCCGCTGCTTAATGTTCGCTTCCAACTCGCCAACAAATCACCAATAAGAGCATCCACAACAACCCCACCGTTTAGTCCATGAATACGTAACTGCGGAGTTTTTGTTACCCTGCCTATCTCAGCATACACTTTCTCCTTCATCAAAGCCTCAAAATCTTCTTTGGATTTTTCCGAAACTTCCACCAAAAATCGACTGTTAGATTCAGATAAAAGAACGAAGTCGTTGCGATTTAAGTTTTCTCGCGGAACCTTTTGCAAATCCAATTCCATTCCGTATCCGCCAGCGAAAGCCATCTCTGCAGCAGCCACGGCTAAACCGCCCTCAGACAAATCATGACAAGCCTTAACCAACCCTAAATCAATCGCTTCAGTGACAGCTTTAAACGCTTTTCCAGCTTGGTCAGGTCGCACTTTAGGCACTATTTTTCCCAGAAATTCTTTCAGCTTGTAGTATTCTGAGCCGCCCAGTTCCTTGAACGTTTGTCCAACTATGTAGATTAGGTTGTTTGGAGCCTTAACATCCATTGAAACTGCTACCCGGATGTCTGGGATTATGCCTAAAGCTGTGATTAGAAGCGTGGGTGTGACTGGGCCAAGCGGAGACTCATTGTATAGGCTGTCTTTGCCGGAGATGAAAGGTGTTCCGAAAGCTGTTGCGAAATCGTAGCATGCTTCACATGCCTTTACAAGGCTTCCCAGTCTTTCCGGTTTTTCAGGATTTCCCCACGTGAAGTTGTCGAGTAAGGCTATTCTTCTACCGCCGACAGCCACATTATTCCTTATCGATTCATCTATTGCTGACGCAGCCATCCAGTAAACATCAATCTTCCCGTAATTCGGGTTCATTCCACAAGAGACTGCTATACCCTTCCAAGAACCATCCAAAGGCTTTATTATAGCCGCATCGTTCGGACCGCCATATTCACCATGTAATGGCTTAAGCACAGTGTTTCCTTTCACCTCATGGTCGTAGGTGCGTATCACACTTTCCTTACTCGCAATATTAGGCGAAGACAAAAGTTGCATGAGTGCTTCGGTCAGATTTTCTGGTTCTGGAAATTCTGGTTCTGTAAAGTCTATTGGCTTGTACTCTGCGATTCTCACAGCTTTCGGCGGTTGAAAAAGGAATGGAATGCCCAATTCTGCAACTTTTTCGCTTTGATAATAAAGTCGTAAAACCATATCATCAGTGTATTTTCCAATAGCTGTGGCTTCAACGTCTTCTTTCTTAAAAATTTCAGAAACAAGCTCAAGATTTCCAAGAGGCACAGCCAAAAGCATTCTTTCTTGAGATTCGGAAACATAAATTTCCCAAGGAGCCAAACCCAGATATTTCAAGGGAATCTTTTCAAGCTCAACGACAGCACCACAACCAAACCTTTTTGCTGTTTCACCCAAAGCCGAGGATAAGCCGCCTCCGCCAAGGTCTGTTATTGATGAAGCAAGCTCCGAATCTCGAATCTCAATTATCGCCCTCTTCAGTTTTTCCTCTTCAATTGGGTTTGCAATCTGCACGGCTGGTCTGGAAATTTCCTCTGATTTTTCTGTTAACTCTGCTGACGCGAACGTTACACCGTGGATGCCGTCTCTGCCTGTTTTGCCTCCAGCTAAAACTATTATGTCGCATGGTTTGGCTTTTCTCTTAAATTTTTTCAATGGAAGCAGTCCTATACATCCGCAGTAGACAACGACGTTTCCAACATAGCTTTCATCGAAGTATATAGCTCCATTCACCGTTGGAATTCCCATGTTATTGCCGTAGCTTCCAATTCCAGCCACGACACCCATGTAAACATATTTCGGATGTTTTACGCCTGACGGAAGCTTTTCATAATTATAGTCCAGCGGACCGAAGCCTAAAACATCCGTGCATGCAATGGGGTCTGCCCAAACCCCTAAAACGTCACGGATTACACCACCCACGCCTGTGGCTGCACCACCGAAAGGCTCTATCGCTGACGGATGATTATGCGTTTCCACTTTGATTGCTATTCCATAATCCTTGTCAAAACGGACTATGCCTGCGTTGTCTTCAAAAACGGAAAAACACCAGCTCGGATTAATTTCCTCAGTAGCCTTCGCAATGTAAGTCTTGAAGAGACTATCAATTTCTGCTCCATCAAATTTTATTATACCTTTGAACGTCTTGTGAAAACAATGTTCAGACCACGTTTGCCCAATAGTTTGAAGTTCAACACCGGTTGGATTACGTTTTCGCTTCCTAAAATACTCTTGAACAGCATTCATCTCTTGCAAGTTCAAGCCTATACCCATTTCTCGGCTTATTTCCAAAAGCTGCTGTTCACCAGCCTCAAGCACGTTTACCTCAAAAAGCGGGAACGGTGTGTTTCTGCGTGTGTAGAGGCTCCCAGTCATTTTTCTTCCTCAATCACAAATGAATAATTATCCTTGGTTGGATTCGCCAAAAGCCTCTTACACATTTCTTCCGCCTTCATTTCAGCCTCTTTTCGAGATTCAGCTTCAACAGCCGCACTGTAAACTTTGCTAACATTCACAGTTTCAACTTTGTAGCCGAGTTCCTTCAGTAAACGTGCTGTGGTTTCACCTTCCGGGTCGCTGTGTCCCGGCTTCAAGCTAACTTCAATTCTTAACCGATATCTCATAGCATAAATTTGAATTCCAAGAGATTTAAACGCTTTTATCAGCAATGAAGCAAACAACTATTTTAGAACTATTCTTTTACCTTTGTAGAGAATTTTGATTCCTTCGGAATCAGTTACATGCCCTATCTCTTCTGCTTGTGTTCCAGTTTTCTCCAGAACATCCACGGCTTTGTCTCTGTCTGCTTTATCCACTACTAATGCGAATCCCCATCCCATGTTGAAGGTTTTAAACATCTCCTCATCGATTATGGTGCCGCCTACTTCAGAAGCCGTTTTCTGAATTAACTCAAAAATCGGTTGCTGTTTAAAATTGTTGAATTCGAATCCCATACCTTTAGAAAATTGCGTTAAACGGCCAAATTTCAAGTATCCGTCTCCAGTTATGTGTACCGCTGCTTTCACTTTGACCTCTCCTGCAACTCCAAGCACTGGCTTAACGTATATTTTGGTTGGTTTCAGAACTTCATAGATTATTTCTCTGTCTAATCCTTCTGGAACATCATGAGTATCATACTTGCCACCCCACTGCTTAAACAAGATTTTTCTCACCAGCGACACGCCGTTGCTGTGGATTCCAGAACTCCTTAAACCTATAATCACATCGCCTGGTTTTATGTTTCTTCCAGAAATTATGTTCTCCTTTGAAACCTCTCCTATGGCAGAAACAACCATATCAAAGCCTTTTCCTTCTGTCAAACCCATTATTAACTCAGCTACGTCACCAATTTCACCACTCGGCACTATACATTGGGCTTCCGTTGCTCCTTTCGCTATGCCTTTCATCCACTCCCTAACTAAACTTGGGTCTGAAAACTGTGCATGAATATTATCTGCAACTGCTAGAGGTCTTGCCCCAGAACGTATAACGTCATTAACAGCCATAGCAACCCCGTCGATTCCGATGGTGTCATATTTCTCGGCTAATTGGGCAACAAGAACCTTTGTACCAACGCCTTCAATAACCATGTCTAAGTAACAATTCTCTCCAAAAGGAAAAATGTTCTCATATGGAAGTTGAACAACCTTACCATAACGGCTAAAGTTATAAGTTTCCTCCAAAATCTTCAACGACCTTTTGGATTCAGCCCTTAACTCTCTGTCAACGCCAGCACGAGCGTAAGTAAACTTTCTAGCCAACGCTCTTTCTCCTCATTTGCATAAAGTGCGTATTTATTTTTAAGATTATGGAAATAACAGTTTTGTTCTTCTCCCTTCTCAAAAAAGATTAAGAGAAATCTTCACTAGAATCCGCTGGATAAAACACATCTTTACGACTTCGTTGATGAGCAGACTGTTTTGAAAGGCGCTAGAAAAACCAACTTTAGAAGAATAGAAAGCATCGAGTATATTTTCCTTGATAGACGAAGTTTATCCATTTTGAAAACAAGCTTCATGAATACAGCGTGATGGGCACGGTGTGTTTCATCAACGTGTGTATCTTAGGGCGTTCGCTTTTTTCTAGCTTCTTCGAAAACTTTAGACTTGCCTGCATGGGCGCTTCTTGATAGGTAGATAGTAGTTATTATGAAGATTGCTGTTGTGGCTGCAAGGATATACATTAGGTTTTGGATATTGTTTACTTTTTTAGAGTAATCCAACAGAAGTTCTTGATAGGAGTTGTTTAGTTGTTGGTGGCTTTTTTGTAGTTCACTGTAGTTGATTAAGAAATCGCTGTAGTTCGTTAAGAAATCTGTATAGTTGTTTAGAAGTTCGTGATATGTCGCGTTCAGATCGTACAGATCTGTTTCCAACCTGATATATTTGTCAAGCAGTTCGTAGTAAAGATATAGCGTTTTGGAAGAAATTATTGTAATCGTATGATTGTTCTGGATATAGGTGAAGTATAGATAATCATATGTCTCGCTTGTACCATTAAGTCTGGTTGGAAAGATCTCTTCCATTCCAACCAGCACAATGTATGAATAGTTCATCAACTCGATAGGAATCATAACTCTGCAGAAACCAACTGAACCACCTTCGCCAGTAGCATTGAAGCTTATTATTTTGTTCCCTGTTTCTTGCCCAATTTCGAATCTGAAATCAGCGATTGTTGAATTGGAAATAACATTGACATGATACGTTTCTTCATTAAAAATGAATCTGAAATCAGAGAACATTCCCGTTAATGGATATTTGTCTTTGTTGTTTTCATTGATGATATAGGGCGTTTCTCCAATGCCATCTTGATCGTCGTCTGTCCCGTTGTAGTCACTCCAGTAGTTGCCTTTACTTCCGTAATTCCAAATATTCGTTGAATCACTCCACACCTGACGTGTATTGTTGAAGTTGTTACAGTAAATAGTATTGTTAGCACTGTGAAAGGCAAGGCTAATTCCCTCGTTATTGCTTGTTATCGTATTACCTGAAACTACATTGCCACTAGAAGAATAAAGGCTAATTCCCTCGTTATTGCTTGTTATCGTATTACCTGAAACTACATTGCCACTAGAATAGTAGTAAAGGCTAATTCCCTCGTTATTGCTTGTTATCGTATTACCTGAAACTACATTGCCACTAGAATAGTAGTAAAGGCTAATTCCCTCGTTATTGCTTGTTATCGTATTACCTGAAACTACATTGCCACTAGAAGAACAAAAGCTAATTCCATCATAGTTATTTCTTATTATGTTATTGCTTATGTCGTTGCCACTTGAATGCTCTACGAATATGCCCCTGTCGTATAAACCCATGCCGCTTCTCATTATAGTAAAGCCCTCGATGCTTACGTTGTCAATAGTTATTGAAACCACGCTACCATTTTCATCACCATCAACAATCGTTGAGTTTCTGTCTTCTCCAATAAGAGAAACGCTCTTGTTGACGGCAATATTTTCATAGTATGTTCCTGATCTAACAAAAATGGTGTCTCCATCTATAGCGTGTTCCAATGCACTTGTTATGTTTTCATATGGATGTTTTGAGGTCCCATCCCAAGGGCCTCCAGTGTTATCGTCATCTACATACAATAACATAAGCTCGGCCTTTACAGACATTCTGTACTCTATCATAAGTGAAATGGACAACAAACACAAGATTGTAAATGAAGCCAAGATAGCTTTATTCAATTTAATCACGTTTTCTTATGTTAGCATATATAATTATTAAACGTTAAGGTGAGATGCGTTATAGCTATTTTTGGGAGAGTATTTTTCCCAGCGTCAGAGAACATGCGACAGCAACAGAAAGGGCGGGAACGAAAATGATTGGGTTAATAGTAGGTTGTATGAGATCCCATAAAATCGCCGTGTATGATGCAACTATCATGAATACTAATATGGAAATCTTGGCCTTGATATTGCTTAGTTTAGCTGTAGGTTTTTCTTGTTGGCTTAGTATGGAGTGTAACAGATTTTGCATTTGTTTTATTTGCTGGTCTGTCGCAAGAATTACAAGGTTATTGTCAACATCTTGAAACTTGAAACTTGAAAGTGCATATCTCTGTAACTCCCAAGGCTTCTTTTTTTTCAAAATTCTGACGACGTTGCTTTTCTCCATTTTTTTTAAAATTGTTTGAATTTTACGGATGAACTGAGTGTCGTTTGCTTTTTCTTCTCCGTATAATCTTTTTGTTATGTCTTTGACGTCTGGAAAACATAGTTCAAGTTGGAAGGATGCAATTGCTTTGGCAAGATTACATTGGTATTCACCCTCTCGCAAACGTATGTTCACAATTTTATGGTCGGCGCTTCCAACTTGTTGCAAAAATAGTATTTCTCTCGGTGTTAGCCTGTGCTCATACAAACTGTTGATTCCTCTTCAATAGTTTCTGTTGAAGCAACATAAAAATGCTTCGCACCGAGCAATGTTTGTTTTCAGCTGTCTCCAACACGCACAGTTCTGTTTTCAATAATGGCATTCCTGTTTTCAACGAAGTCTACGGAAAAAAACAGTAAGTGTTTCAACAATACTAAATTAGTATAGGAGAAGGTGAAATGATTTGAGGGTGAGATTATGTTAGAATTGAAGTCTCTCCCAGTTTTACACGCATTCAAATATAGAGATAGAACGACAATAATTAGCGACATTTTGAAAACCGTTAAGACGTCAAAGAAAGGGCGTAAAAAGACCCAGATAATGCAAAGCGCCAACTTGAATTATGCCCAAACGAAAAAATACCTCAACTATCTAACCGATTGTGGCTTCCTCGTAGTTACGGAGAGGCAAACATATGTTATAACAAACGAGGGGTCCAGATTTTTACAGTTTGTCGTAATACAAAAAATCCCTAACTTAAGATGAGGAGACTTTCTCCTTACCAGCTAGCTCTTTTCCTTTTTCATATGCCTTCATGTTTATAGCTACAAATTTTTCTGGGAAGGTATTTTTTGTTGCTTTTTCTATGGATTTTTCATTCACTATCCCCGTTATTTTGATTAAGGCGCCAAGCATTATCATGTTTGCGTAAAGTTTTTCTCCAAGTACCTTTTTTGATGTTTCGGTGGCTGGAATTTTGAAGATTCTTGCTTTAATTTTAGGCACGGTTTTTACGGTGGTGCTGTCAATCAGAAGTAAGCCTCCTTCCTTTAGGTCTTTCACGTTTTTCTTAACTGCCTCTTGGCTAATTGCGATTAGTATGTCGCATTTTTTAACCATTGGGAAACCGATTTTGCCATCTGAAATTATTACTTCGCTTTTGGCTGCGCTTCCTCTAGCTTCAGCTCCATAACTTCGTGTTTGCACAGCATTTTTTCCAGAATATACAGCGGCTTCGCCTAGGATTCGCCCAGCTAAAACTACACCTTGCCCGCCTAGTCCGCTTATCCTTATCTCAATTCTATCCGCCATTTGTCTGCACCTCCCTTATCACTGCGTAAACAGTTTCAACAATTGTTGGGCGCCTTCTCTCTACGAATTCCCCAATAACTATTTTTCTTACAAGTTCTTTTTCAGTCATTTTTTCCGCTTGCTGAATTGGAATAGCGTCTTCTTTAAACCATTTCAGCACTTCTCCGACATTTTTGAATCCGGCTCTTCTTCCGTATGCAGTTGGACATTGGCTTACAACTTCAATGAATCTGAAACCTTTCATTTGTATGGCTTTTCTAATTGATTCTCTAAGTTCTTTCGGGTGAGCCGTTGTCCAACGCGCAGAATAGCATGCCCCTGCCGTAGTAGCCAATCTTGCAGCATCCAACGGTTGCTCAAAGCTTCCATAGGGCGTTGTCGTTGTTTTTGTTTTGAATGGAGTTGTGGGTGCAACTTGTCCTCCAGTCATTCCGTAAACCATGTTATTCACCATTATGACAAGGGCGTCTAAGTTTCTTCTTGCTGCATGTATGAAGTGGCTTAAACCTATTCCAACGATGTCTCCATCCCCGCCGAAAATGACAACATCACGGTCTGGATGGAAAAGCTTCATGCCCGTTGCGACTGGTATGCTTCTCCCATGAGGTGTGTGTATTGAATCCGCCTTGAAGTAGGGCGAACAGATCCATGATGAGCAGCCTATTCCACTGCAAAAAACGAATTTGCTCAAGTCTTCATAGCCTAATTCGTGGACAGCCCTCAAAAAAGTGTTCATTATCGTAAATATTCCGCAGCCTGGGCAGAATGGCAACTTCAAATCTCTCAGGTATTTTCGAATAGAGAAGGTTTCAGTCATTTTTCTCTGCCTCTTTTAGAATTTTGGCTAGCATTTCTTCTGGTGTAATCAATTCTCCACCGCCAATTTTGTTTAGAGGCATGACTTTTGCTAATCCTCTTGATGCTCTTTCTACTTCATAACAAATTTGTCCCAAATTCAGCTCTGGAACAATTATTTTGTCAGCTTTTTCCGCCAGTTTTCTAACTATTTTTTCTGGAAATGGCCAGATAGTCTTCAATCTAATGTAACCTGTTTTAATCCCTTTCGCTTCTGCTTTTTCAACTGCTTCGTGAACTGCGCGGGATGTGCAACCGTAAGAAATGATGCCTATTCGGCAGTCTTCAGTGTTGTAGTGTTCAAAATCTGAAATCTCTTCCGTGTGATTCCTTATTTTGTTGTTAAGATTCTCTACGAGTTTTCTGTGCACAACTGGGTCTGCTGTAAATCTTGTGCCATGTTCGTCGTGTGTTGAACCCGTGACGGCAACGTTGAATCCTTCGTCTACAGCAGGCATGGGTGCAATCTCTTCCATGCCAAAAAAAGCGGTTTCTCCAGCTCTTGGTTTTTTGCGGTTGATTATTTTCACGCTATCTAATGGTGGCACTGTGATTTGTTCTCTCATATGTGTGATTGTTTCGTCTGAGAGAAGTATGACTGGAGTGCGATATTTTTCAGCTAGGTTAAACGCTCTAACTGTCAGTGTGAACATTTCCTGAACGGAATTCGGCGACAAGACTATGGCTGAGTAGTCTCCGTGGGTTCCCCAGCGGGACTGCATCACGTCGCCTTGACCACATTTGGTGGCTTGTCCAGTGCTTGGTCCAGTCCTTTGCACGTCAACTATTACGCATGGAGTTTCTGTCATGAATGCATATCCTATAAATTCTTGCATTAGGCTGAATCCTGGTCCGGAAGTGGCTGTCATGGCTTTGGCTCCAGCCCAGCTTGCACCGATAATCGCGCCTATAGAGGCTATTTCGTCTTCCATTTGAATAGCTATTCCACTGATTCGAGGCAATCGTTTCGCCATGTGTTCAGCTATCTCACTTGCAGGTGTTATTGGATATCCAGCGAAAAAACGACAGCCAGCAACTATAGCCGCTTCAGCACACGCTTGATTTCCCTGCCAAAAATAAGTACCCGGCTTAACTGATTTCATTTATTCCGCTTCCTTTTCTCTATAAAGAGTAATGAATAAAAGTTTAAGTTAGTTATCTCTTTTTTGCTAAGTTTAGTGCTTGCTGCGGTCGTAGTCTAGCTTGGCTAGGACATCGGCCTCCCACGCCGACGACCCGGGTTCAAATCCCGGCGACCGCATTATATCATGCAGAATTACCTTGACTTGTATAAATTATTACGGTTTGTAAAAAAAGGAGGTTTATGGGTCTGATGTGCCGATGAGACTTTTTACTATTGTGAAGTCTTGGCCATCCACTATGCCGTCATCGTTTAAGTCAGCGTTCGGATTCCAGTTTGGACTGCCAGGCATTGAAGGCACAGCAATTTTGACTAATTGGTAGTCTTGACCGTCAACAATATAGTCGCCGTTCAAGTCGCCTAGACAAGAGACTTTGACAACACCGTCTATAAATGTGTTGTCTGCCAGGTCTGTTTCGGCTGGATCAGGAGTGGCGTAGGCGGTTATGGTATAGGCATAGGCAAAGCCTGAAGTGTTCCACGTGAGGGTGATGGTGATTTGGGTACCCGGAGCCAAGTTTAAGACTTTCTGGGTATCTACTTCTGTTGTGTTGGCGTAAAGCGTGACGTTAAAGGTTGACGTGAAGTATCCTTCGTTTGCGACGGTTACATTGATCTTGCAGCTGTATCCTTTTCCTACGATGGTTTTGAGTGGTAAGACATCGATGACAGCTACGTCATGAACGCCTAGAGGTGAAGTTATTACTGCGGCTTCTATTTGCCAACGCCATTCAGGATATGGTCCTGGCCCACGTGGATAGTCGGGTATTGTTAATGGGCCGCCTGGGCATGGGTCTTCAATTACGTGGTATGCGTCATGTGAGACTAAACTTGCGTTATTGTGAGTGATGTATGGTGGTTCTGGCGGTGGGTGTATGTGAGGTACTGGCACGTCACCGTATCCTCCGGCTTCCGCATTGTCTAGTATTGGGTCGCTGAACACTATTTCCCAAGTTGTAGCGTTTAATCCCGCGACGGTTACGAAATGTGCATCTTCTTCGTAACGATACCACTCTAGACCATCATAGTACCATGGGGCGATCAACAGAACAACGTCTTGGCATTTCTCAACCTCTTCTACGATGATGTCCCACCACGGTGCCATCACTGTATGTTCATAGAATGAGCCGTTCATTCCCATGTACATCGTGACAAGATCCAAGTCATCGGAGTCGATTACGTTGTCGGCCATTGGAGGATAGCCCATTGTTACAGGAAATATGTCTGCGCGAAGATCCCAACCTGGCGCTCCAGGGGCTGTTCCCATGGCTAGATTGACGATGTTGGCGTCGTTCATAGTAACGTTTCCATCACCGTCTACGTCTCCAAGTGGGTTAACTCCACTCCATGAAAGGTAATGTGTGATTCCAGCTTCCATATCGAAGACGTTTGTGCCCGAGTGCACTAGTCCGGTTCTCAAACCATCAGTGTCCATCAGATATGCCAGGTGTTCTACTAGCCAAGGAACGTTTAGCGGGTCGTGGTCGTCCCATGGTGGTCCAGCATATGCTTGAACTAGTGGGTAGGTGTCTATTACTGCTGGTGGTGGTACTGTATTTGTTTCAAATTCTGAGTCTAGCCACCATATTGAGTTGGCGACTGCACATGGTCCACAATGGCTCCATCGACCTGCTCCATCTTGCCATATATATGTACCCCATTGTCTCTCATCGAAGTCGGGCATTCCACTTGGAACGTAGTCTGGATATGACGCTTTCATGTACCACGGTAGTGGCGGCGGTTCATAGGGTATTGCAGTTACGTTCCATGGCGGTGGCGGTGGTGGCGGAGGTGGTGGACCGCCTCCATTAACATCGTCTATGTGAAACATGTCAACGTCGTCGTTCGCGTCTACATGGAAATGTGTTCCCGCCCACACTGGTGGCCAGATTATTACCCACCATGAGCATGGTTCAGGAACAAAGTCTGGTGGATCAAGAACCTTGAACCAGTCGCATTCTTGGATATCATCAATTTTCTTTTCTGCTGTCAACATGTATGTTGGCGGTACCTCGATTGGCCAACCGGGCAACACTTCATCTATATAGAACAATCCGTCCGCTGGTATGGTTTGGTCTACGTGGAATTCTATGCCTGTTGGTGCGCCGGTGTCGTCGAGTATCTCCCACCATGAACACGACTCTGGAGTGAGTGTAGGGTCGTCAACTCTGAACCAGTCACAAGGTTGTATGAGGTCTATTTTCTTTCTAACTGTAACAGTGTATGATGGCGGTATTGTGATTATTTCACCGGGATATACAATGTCTACGTGGAACAAGGTAAATCCCCCAGTTATGTCTACATGGAACTCTAAGCCTGTTGGGGCACCAGTATCGTCCAGCACTTCCCACCATGAGCAAGGTTCCGGAAGGAAGTCTGCCGGGTCAACGATGACAAACCAGTCGCAAGGTTCAATCTCCACTATTTTTTGTTCAGCAGTGACGCTAACTGGTGGCGGGAACCACGGAATCTCCAGTGGATCAGGAAACACTTCGTCTACGTGGAATTCGCAGCTTTCATTCGTCCAATCTACGTGAAACTCAAGTCCTGTTGGCTCGCCAGAGGGGTCAATTATTTCCCACCAGCTGCAGGGATCAGGCCACCAATGTGGCGGATCCTCCACAACAAAGTAGTCACAAGATTTAATATCAGGTATCTTTCGTCGCGCCCACACTTCGTACCATGGAAACGGCAGCACGTAAGGTTCTGGATATACTTTGTCTATGTGGAATTCGCAACTCTCATTCGTCCAATCAACATGAAATTCGTAGCCTGTCATCTCGCCAGTTTCAGGGTCTAGTATTTCCCACCAACTGCACGGTTGAGGCCACCAGTGTTCAGGCCAGTGAACAACATAGTACTGACACGGTTCTATAATGTCTATTTTCTTGACAGCGATTAGATCCTCCCACGGAATTGGAAATCCTTGAGGTGGCCAAGTCGAGTCTACGTGGAATTGATCTACACCGTTATTTCCATCTACGTGAAACTCACCTAAGAGGGCACCTGTGTATGGGTCTATTGCCTCCCACCATGAACATTCGGGTGGTAAGTAGCCTACTGGATCTAGTACTATAACCACGTCACAGGGTTCAAGCCAACCATCAGGAAAAACTTCCATGATTCGTATTGTGATGTTTGTTGAGAATTTCATTGTAACGTTGGACAAAAACGTCATTTGCGTAGGACTCTTGAAAGTCATCGTAGTATTACTGGTGAAGTCAATTTTTTCGCCAGAAGTGAAAGTCATACTATCTGATTCAGCATAACTTATGTTAGGTGATAGAATTGTTAAGGAACTGATGAACATCAACGAAACCAAAAGAAAGGCAATAATGTTAGCACTTGGATTCTTCTTCAATTTTCCTTCTCTCCTCGATTTTAACGTATATAAAATATATAGAATATGATTTTATTAAAGTTTGCGTCATTAAGTTCTATGTTTTTGGTCGAATTATCATTTCTATTCACATCAACAGAAGGTTTTAAGGTTTGGAGTTTACGTTTCGAGAAGAATTATTTTACAAACATTTGTTTTTCAATTTTTTGAGCGAAGAGCACCAAAGTGCTACAAGTAATAAGGTTAACAAGAAAAATACTGGTGAAAACTCGGGAATTATTAGTATTTCATGCTTTGAATGTTGATACGCAAAGTATATCCATCTGCAAAAACCGTCATCGCGAAGAGTAAAATTTGGATAAAGCACTTCTGTCAATCCATCATCAATTATCACCGCGATTTCTGGCTCTATCAAAATATGTGGGATACACATTCTGCAAAATCCATAGGTTTCATCCGTTCCATTCACTGTCAACCTAATAGTATTATTGGTGGCTTCATAAACAAAGCTCAGTACTGTTGAGTTACTGATCACTGGAATTCCATGGAAGTTTTCCTCATAGCAAATACTGAAGTTGCAAAAAGAGCCCAAAAGAGGATAACGATCGTGGTTATCGCCATCGATGATTCGAGAAGTGTCGCCTAAACCATCTCTGTTAATGTCAGAACCAACATAGCCACTCCAAAAGTTTCCTTCAAAACCATTGTCCCAAACGTTCGAGTACGAAGAGATTATATCTGCTTGGTTAGTGCTTTCAATTATATTGTTGTGGAAGAATTCATTAAAATGCGAGGAATATAACCGAACTCCATAAAGATTGCTCAGAATATTGTTACCTCTAACAATGTTGTAGTCAGCTTCATAAAGGGAGATTCCTTTCTCACTGTCCCCTGCGGTGTTTTCTTCAACAACATTATGATCTGAATCTTGAAGACAAATTCCAACCCAATTTTTTAGGCAAAGATTACTGTTTATGATGTTGTCGCTTGAATCTTGGAGATATATGCCATAACTATTTTCTAAAGCCGTTACGTATTCTATCCTCGAGTCTGTTACGTTATAGCAGAAGAGGCTATGTCTGTTCTTTGTCAAGTTTAAGTTCCGTACCGTTACGTTAATGCCGTTGATAATATAGAGAACGCCGATGTTTGTTTGGTTGTCAAAGATTTCATCTTCAACGCCTATAACATACTGAATTGGTTTCCCATCGACAGTGTTGCTTGTGTCTATGGTATTATTGAAATCCGAAAAACTGCTGCCAGAAACGCCGAAGTTGTATGAATTATTCAAAATCTCATTTGTGTTGAGAACATTATTGCCTGAATACCATAGTAATATCCCATTTTCATTATTGGAAGAAACAACGTTATGTTCTACAACGTTATCTTTTGAAAAGAAAAGGTAAATCCCAATTCGATTATTCGTTATTAAACAGTGACTTATGTTGCTTCCAATACTATGATCTAGAAGAACACCGCGATCATCTCCATAAGGTGGAACCAGTAACCCACTGTTACATATAGTAAACCCAGCAATGCTAACATTGTCTGCGTTTACAGACAAAACCGTACCTATATTATCACTATCTATTATTGTTGTTAATTGATTTTCGCCTATGAGGGTCAACGACTTATGGACGTTAACATTTTCATGATACACCCCTGACTCAACCCACAATGTATGCCTGTTCAAAGTTTCAGAAGCATCTATCGCAGATTGTATAGTTAAATAAGTCAAATTTGTGTCGAGGTTGCAGATAGAGCCGTACGGATGTATTAAAGGGTATCTATCTACGTCAAAACTATTAATAGCGTAGAGTGTATCTCCGATTCCGTCGCTGCCAGTTTCATCTTGATAATTGCCACTGAATAAATCTGTGCCATTATAACGGCTCCAATAGTTTCCTCCAGAAGGGTAACCATCATCCCAAATGTTGCCAGACACTTTGTAAATGAATGGATGAGTGTTGTTAATGAAATTGTTGTGAAAAAAAATATTGCCAAAAAAAGTTGCGCTTGGAGGCATTTTTTCTATCATGCCATCATACGTATTGTTGTAAACAGTGTTCGTCATTATCTTGTTGTATAAGCATGGTGAATACAAGCGAACGCCTTGGCTGTTTTGAATAAAACAATTTCTTTTAACTGTACAGCTTGTTGCATTTTGTAAATGGACGCCACCAATACAATTGGAAACATTGTTGCCAATTGCTGTGCAATTAAAAGAATTGATTAATCTAATTCCGTAACCATCACCATCTATCGTGTTGTCTAAAACTCGAGAATTCTGTGAACAATTTAATCTGATGTTCTGGCAATTATGAAGCAAAAAGTTACTTTTTATTTCGCAGTTATCTGCACGGTAAACATAAATACCGTTTTTATACCATCCCCAACTACTGTTCTGTATAGTGAAACCAGCTATTGTTACATTATCCGCTATTATGTTTACAATCGTTCCGCCATTACTACCATCAATAATTGTTGTCGAAACGTTTTCTCCAATAAGCGAAATTGTTTTGTTTATGACTATTCGTTCATAGTAAACATCTGAAGGAATATAGATAGTTGAGCCATTTTCAGCCTCATTGATCGCCTCTTGTATTGAACTAAAATTTCCTTGAATGTACTCTTGTTCAGGACTCATAATAAGAAAATTAGTGAGAGAAGGAACATTATAATACGCAACAACTTGCAAGAAAGTAAAGCTAGAAATGGTTAATCCGATACCTGCTACGAAAATTGCCATGAAATTTAACATATTCACTGGCTTTGTATACATCCACTTTTTCTCTCTTTACTCAATAATTTAATCTTCAAGTTAGATAAATCTATCTTAGCTATCACTTTAGCGGGCGGGGTGGGATTTGAACCCACGACCGCAAGCTTAGGAGGCTTGCGCCCTATCCATGCTAGGCTACCCGCCCAAATAGTAGCTAGGTGGGCGTCAAATTTTAACTTAATGCGTCAGTATACAAAAAGCTTAAACTATACAAGACATTTTCAACATTAACGCTGTTGCGGGGGTACCCGAGCCAGGTCTAAATAGGCGGCCAGTAAGCCTAGGATATGGGGGAGGACTTAAGATCCTCTGGCAAAGGCCTCCGTGGGTTCAAATCCCACCCCCCGCATTTGTTCCTTTCCTAACAATAAACCTTCCACTAAGAGAAAAGGACATATTTTAACCATTTTAGTTTTCTATGTAATCAAGAGCTGAGACCAGGGCTTTCAGTTATTGATAATAGGATTAAATCGGATTGAAAAAAAGAAACGGATATAATCATAACACAATATTCTGGCCTAAATGGTTGGTTAACCCACTCAAAAACATGATTTGTGGTGGCCTTTTTGTTTCGAAGAGTAGCACAAGATTTTTCTGCTTAAATTATTAAAGTAGCTTCAGCAAATATGTTGGCTTATTCCACGCCTAGGGAGAAGAAAATAAATGAAAATGAAGAAGATCCATAGACAAATAGTAGAAATCCTAAAAGAAAACTCTTCCTTAACGCTTAATGAAATGTCTGAGAACCTTGACATGCCTAAGAAAAACGTCTTCAAAGCACTCCGCAAGTTGTTTGAAGAAGGACTGATTGAAAATGAGAACGCGAAACACTACAAGCTTTCTGGAAAAGTAGAAACGAATGGCTGATCATCCATTAAACGCGATAACACACAAAAAATGAGGAGTTGCGTGAGGGCGAAAGGCTAATTTGTTAATAAGAGTATAGTCTCTCGGAGTAATGTGCAAGGGATGGATGTTGCGACTAGGCGCATGGCAATTCAACGAATTCGAAGGCTTTTCCGTTTAGCAAGGGAAATTATCAATGAGGATCCTGCGTTGGCGCAGCGTTATGTGAACATGGCTAGGAAGGTGGCTATGACTGCTAGGGTTCGTTTGCCAAAGGAATATAGACATCAAGTTTGTCGGCATTGTAAAAGCTTTATTTTGTCCGGTGTGAATTGTCGTGTGCGTATAAAGCAGAGGAGAGAACCTCACTTGGTAATTACCTGCTTAAACTGTGGTGAGCAAATGCGAATACCGTTAAGAAAAAGGAAGGGGAAACCAGAGCCATGAGTGAACTAACTGCCAGAATGAAACGCCGCATCAAACGGCGATTGGGCGAGGAAAGACCGACAATATGGATTGGCAAAAATGGGGCTTCAGAAGAATCGTTGAAGGAAATCGAGAAGCAGTTAGAGAAAAAGAAGATGGTTAAGATCAAGATTTTGAAAAGTGCTCTTGAGGGAGACGAAGCGAAGGAAATCGCCTCAAGAATAGCAGAACAAACGGAAGCGTCCCTAGTGGAGGTTAGGGGTCACACATTCATGCTTTATAAACGCCGTAAGAAGTGAAAGCCTTTAATATTAGGCTTCGTGATTTTACTGAAGGAAAAGCAAGAGGATAAAGAATCTTGGTAACCCCTTATGATGTTCCAGCATCCAAATTCGTTGAAAAACTAGCCAAACATCTAAAGGAAAATGTGGATGAAATAACTCCGCCACCATGGGCTAGCATTGTAAAAACAGGTATACATGTTCAGAGACCACCACAAAACCCAGAGTGGTGGTATATCCGATCTGCCTCTCTATTGCGAAAAATCTACGTTCACGGTCCAGTTGGCGTAGAGAGATTAAGAGCTGAATATGGAGGGAGAAAGGACTACGGTGTCAAACCTGAGCATGCAGCTAAAGCGAGCGGAGCAATAATAAGAAAAGCGTTGCAGCAGTTAGAAGCTGCGGGCTTTGTGGAAACCTTTGAAACTAGCGGAAGAAAAGTGACAAAAAAGGGAAGAAAGCTCCTAGAAGAACTGGCTGAAGAAGTGAAAAAAGAAGTCGTAAAGGAAATCCCTGAACTGGAAAAATACCAAAGAAGTGGCTGAAGTGTCGGATGACGAGCTGGAGGAAATTCGTAGCAGAAAACTTTCGGAATTGCAGCGTAGAGTAGCTGAGGAGCAAGGGAATGTTCAGGCGCAGCAACAACTGGAACTGCAGAAGCAGGCTTTACTTAGGAGCATATTGACGCCAGAAGCCAGGCAAAGATTAGCGAATTTGAAGATGGTTAGGCCAGAGTTCACTTCTCAGTTGGAGTTGCAGCTCATTCAACTGGCACAGCAGGGAAAGATACCGATACCGTTGACGGATAAACAGCTGAAGCAGATACTTATTCAAATACAATCCCATAAGCGCGAAATAAAAATAAGAAGGGTATAAAATGGCTCGAAACAAACCTACAGCTAAAAAAAGACGGTTGGTGAAAGCTGGAAAACAGAAAAAGCCAGTTCCAACATGGGTTATAGCTAGAACAGGCGGAAAATTCAGGACGAATCCGAAAAGAAGACGATGGAGAACCAGAAAAATAAGGGCTTAGGAGAAGCGGACCTAATGAAGGAAGAAAGCGAAGTAAAAGAGAACAAAACGGAAGAGAGCGAAGAGGCAGAGCCAATTGAGGAGGCAGTTGAGGAAATAGAAGAGGCTGAGGAAACCTCAGAGAAGGAAGAGGAAGTCGAAGAAGCCGTAGAAGAAAAAGAAGTTGAAGAAGAGCTTCCTCCAGTCGAAGAAGAAATTAAACCGCCTGCACGGAAAGAAGTTGAAGAGGAGATTGTTGAAGAGAAATTTTATACGATTTCTTTGGGTAAAGCATGGATTGCAGTACCTAAGAAAAGGGCGCCTAGAGCTATGAAGATGATTAAGGATTTTGTGAAGAGGCATATGAAGTTTGAGGCTCGAGAAGAATTAGAAGAAGAGGAAGAAGAAGAGCCTAAAAGGCTTGTCATTAGTAATGAGGTGAATGAGCGGGTTTGGAGAAGAGGCATACAGAAGCCTCCGAGAAAAGTTCGCGTAAGGGCTGCAAAAGATAAAGATGGCAACATTACTGTTTATTTGGCTGAAGGAGAGTAGTCCTTGGCCATTTACCGATCTGGTTTCGTTGGAAGTGCAAGTATAGGCGTATACTCGCTTACCACGGACAAGATGGCTATTGTTCCGAAATGGGTTTCGTCTGGTAAGGCTGAAAGGTTTGGCAAGTGGCTGAAGGTTGAGCTAATTCATACAACAATTGGCGGTTCCGTTCTCATCGGCGCACTTGTGTGTGGAAATTCAAATGGGATTCTGCTCCCGCACTTTGTTCGAGAGAAGGAAATCGAGGTTATAAAATCGGTTTTTGAAGGAAACATAACGGTGATGGAAACTAGGAGAACTGCTTATGGAAATATGGTTTTGGCAAATGATTACGGTGCGATTGTTGAACCGCGATTGAAAGCTGCAGCGATTAAGAAGGTTTCTGAAACTTTAGGTGTTGAAGCGGTAGCGGGTGAAGTTGCTGGCTTGCCTTATGTTGGGTCTCTGGCTGTGGCAACAAACAAGGGTGTTTTGGCGCATCCTCTTTTGAAGGATTCTGAACGGAAACTTTTAGAGGATGTGTTAAAGGTTCCAGTTGATGTGGGCACGATTAATTGTGGAATACCCTACGTTGGCACGGGTTTGATCGGTAACAGTTATGCAACTGTGGTGGGATCGTTGACGACGGGACCCGAGATGTTTATAATTGGGCATGCCTTTGATGTCGTGAAGGAAGATGGGTGAAATGAAAGTCTTCAGGGTGATTGGTGAAATTCGGAAGCCGAACTTAGAGACGCCTTTCAAGAAGGAAGTAGTTGCCATCAAACGTGAGCATGCCATTGAAAATGTTTATGCTGAATTGGGCAGTAGGCATCGTGTGAAACGTTTTCAGATAAAAATATTGAAGGTTGAAGAGGTTCCACCTGAAGACATAGAAAATCCTATGTTGAAAAAACTTGTTGTTGGAGAAGAAAAAGTTGGCGAGCAAAGTTGAAGAAGAGCTTCGAAGATTAAGCATTGAAATACGTTTTCTTGAAGAAACCGCGCAAGCTTTGCAATCCAGAATAAGCATGTTGAACGCTGTCATGCAAGACTTAGCATACGCGAACGTGACCTTGGAAAGTTTGGAGAAAAACGAAGTGGGTTCAGAGCTTCTCGTGCCAATAGGCGGAAGTTCCTACATCAAAGCAAAACTTGACGATCCAGACAAGGTTATCGTGGGAATGGGAGCAGGGGTTTCTGTTGAGAAAACCTCGGAAGAGGCAAAGGAAATAGTCAAGAAGCGCCTAGAAGGCATTGAGAAAAATAGAGTGTCGCTTCAACAACGTTTTTCACAGGTTGCACAAAAAATTAATGAAGACCGAGCGAAATTTGAAGAGTTAGCGGCTGAGCTTAGAAAGGGGAAGCCTTCCTGAAATGTTTGAGAAGCTGAAATCAGGGTTAAGTGGACTCGTAAACAAGATTACAACGACGGAGCTTAAGGCTGAAAAACTGCGTCCAGTGCTTTCAGATTTTAAACTAAGTCTAGTAGAAAATGATGTTGCTTTTCCCGTGGCTGAACGGATATGCGACGAAATGGAAAAACGTTTAGACGGGGTTCAAATTAAACGACTTGAAGACCGAAAAAAAATAGTGAAAGCGAATCTTGGGGAAGTGCTTCTAGAGACTATGCTTACCAACGATAAAGTAGATTTGTTAATGGCTATAGAAGAGAAACGGAAAAAGGGAGAGCCATACGTTATAGTTTTTGTTGGGATAAACGGCACTGGAAAAACAACAACCATAGCTAAATTTGCCCAGTTTTTAAAAAAGAGGGGTCATTCTGTAGTTCTTGCATGCAGCGACACTTACCGAGCTGGTTCCATCGAACAATTGGAAGAGCATGCTAAACGATTAGGTGTACGCATGATTAAGCATAAGTACGGCGCAGACCCAGCTGCTGTGGCTTACGACACGGTAAACCACGCCAAAGCCCATGGGACAAACGTTGTCTTGATAGACACAGCTGGCAGGATACAAACAAACCGAAACTTAATGAACGAACTTGCGAAAATCAAACGCATAGTCAATCCAGACATGACCATTTTAACTGTGGATTCTCTTACTGGAAACGACGCAGTTATGCAAGCGGAAGAGTTTCACAAGAGCGTGGGAATAGACGCAACTATACTGACCAAGGTGGATGCTGATGTAAAAGGTGGTTCAGCCCTCAGCGTCACATACATTACAAAAAAGCCAGTTCTTTTTATTGGAACAGGACAAAAATATGAAGACTTGGAGAAGTTCGAGCCGGAAAAATTTGTGCAGATGATTTTGAAATAGTTTGAGTCTAGTATTTTTCGAGAAGTTTTAGTAGTATTGCGTTTGCTGAGTACAGTCTGTTCTCGCTTTGCTCGTATATTATGGATTTTTGGGTTTCAATCATGTCTTGGCTTATTTCGTAGCCTCGGTGAATTGGCATGTCATGCATTATGTAAGCGTCGCTTTCTTTCAGTAATTCCTTGTTTATTTGGTATGGCATCATGAGTTTGACGCGTTTCTCCTTTTCTACTGCATATTTAGGGTCTAGGAAGAATTCCATGTCAACCCAAGTGTCCGTATAAACAAAATCTGCGTCTTTAACAGCCTGCTTAACGTCCAACGTAGCCTCGTACAATCCTGTTTTTCTGGCATCTTCCAGTAGCTTCTCATCTCTTGAAGGCTCGTTAAATATAGGCGTAACTGTGGTGATTCTGGCTCCTGTTTTTGTGCATCCTTCAATAAGCGAATTGCAGACATTGTTGTGAATGCCTATGTAAACGAGTTTCACTTCATCCAGTGTACCTTTCTTTTCTTTCATTGTCATTAAATCCGCTATTGCTTGGGTTGGATGATATTTTTCGTCGCATCCATTGATTACTGGGGCACGTGAAGCTTTAGCCATAACCTGCAAGTCAGCGTTTTTCTTTAATCTAGCCATTATACAATCAACATTGCGAGACAGATACTGTGTCTCATCGTACACAGTCGCTATGGCAAAATTTGTTGTCCTCCAATCTATGTAAAGTGCGTGACCGCCAAGCTGAGTCATAGCAACCTCAAATGAAACCCTAGTCCGCGTTGAAGATTTCTGAAAAATCATAGCCAGCGATTTACCATTCAAAGCGGTTCCGTATTTTTCCGGATTATGTTTAACATCAATACCCTTATTAATGATCTTCATCAGCTGTTGACCCGACATTTCTTTAAAACTGATTAAGTGCATACTTCCACCCTTTTCAGACCAGAAGGATTTAAGAATATAAAACTTTTCGGGGATATCTATAATTTATAATGGACTCTTCTCGTCATAGTTGGCGGTCATTTCGCGGCACGCTAGCCGCAAGTCTCGATTAGCAAAGAACTGTCTAACAGTATTGAAAATAGACGGTTTACCAGAAGTTCAATCTAAATATAAGGGGGGTCTAAGTCTGCAGAGCAGCAGAACAGCGAAAGAACCACGAAACCCAAACAGAAAAATCATCCACAAACTTGCTCAACTATCCCCTTTTTCTGCAGATTGTGTCGTTTGTTAAAGGCAATCAAACCAGACTGATAGAGACTATTACTATCAACTTATTTGCCCAAACTTAAAATATCCATTCTCAGAAGTTCCCACAGAGTGGTAGCCTACCCATGATTCTAATAGTTGCTTCAAACAAAGACATCGCAAGTCTAAACATCAAGAAACAAATCCTCAACAATTACTCTTTCAGCAAGGTTTCTGAGGAATTTAAGGAAAACCCAGTATATGAAGCCACTTTCAGCGACAGGCTTGTTAAACTTGTAACTTTAAACGAGGAGTCTGTCTATGCCCAAAGCATAACGAATTTTTTCCCTAACGCTAAACTTATAGTTTTCATTTCCAGACACAGCAGTGCCAGCGGAACTCCAACACTTTCAATGCATACCCCCGGTAACTTAGCAGAGGCAAAGCTGGGTGGAATCCCAAGAAAGGTTTCTGTTTCACCTGCAAACGCCATGAGACACGCTTTGAAGGCAATGGCTCGCCTCAAAGAAGAAATGCAGCTTGACTATGATGTTTGTTATGAATGTACTCATCACGGGCCTTCATTAAACGTACCAACAATGTTCACTGAACTCGGAAGTTCACCTACCCAATGGAAAGATTTAGAGGCGGCTGAGGCTGTTGCCCACGCAACCATAGAAGCCGTTTCAAACTTCAGCAATTTCCCAGCTAAAGCAGTGATTGGCATAGGCGGACCCCACTACAACAACAAATTCACTCGAATAGCATTAAAAGACGATTTAGCTTTTGGACACATGATTCCGAAATATGCCCTTCCACACATAGATCTGGAAATTCTTAATCAATGCGTAGAAAAGACGTTAGAAAGGGTTCAGTTGGCAGTTTTAGATTGGAAAGGAATAAAGGGTGAACATAAACCAAAGCTTGTTGAAACACTCAAGAAAATGAACATGCCCTTCAAGAAGGTCAAACATTAAAATGCTATTTTTATAGTGGATTTTGGAAGGGAAAAGTTAATAGAATTGTCTGGCTTATCTATCAAAACCGATAGCCACAGTAACATTTATATCACGATTAAAATGTTGAGTGTGCGATGAACCATGGGTGTAAGGTCATTCCTATCCCAATGTGCGAGAACTTTAAAGCTGGCTGTAAAACCTGGAAAAAGTGAGCTCTGGCTATCAATAAAAATATGCTTCCTAGGCATGGGCGCAATTGGGCTAATCGGGTATGTAATTAAACTGTTGTCTGCAGTTCTGCAACAAGCTCCTCTAACTTAGAAGGAAGAAACCTTAATGGAAAAAAGCGAAAAAAAGCCAGAAACAAAGATTTTTGCCGTAAGAACAACAACGGGACAAGAAAGAAACGTAGGCAAACTTGTCGCTGCAAAGATTGAAATGAAAAAAATTCCGATTAAAGCGATTCTTGTTCCTGAAACGTTAAGGGGTTACGTTTTCATAGAAGCCAACGGCCCACACTTCGTGGAAGAAGCTATAGCAGGCATAAAACATGTGCGATCGAGGGTTCCAGGTCTCGTAAGCTTTTCAGAAGTTGAAAGATACATTATCAGAAAACCAATAATTGAAGAATTAAGTGAAAACGACATAGTAGAAGTAACAGGTGGACCGTTTAAGGGAATGCGCGCAAAAATAACCCGCATCGACAAGACAAAGGAAGAGGTTACGCTTGAGTTGTTGGAGGCAACTTTCACACTGCCAATAACCGTTCATTCCGACTACGTCAAGCTAGTTCAAAAAGCAAAAAGTGAAAGTGGTGAAGTTTAGATGAGTGAGAAAAAAGTTGTGGATCTACTTGTAAGCGGAGGACAAGCAACAGCTGGACCGCCTTTAGGACCCGCTCTAGGTCCGCTGGGCGTAAATGTCTTGGAGATTGTGAACAAAATAAATGAACTCACGAAAGACTATGCTGGAATGAAAGTTCCCGTGAAGGTCACCGTTGACCCTGAAACTAAAGAGTTTGACGTTAGCATTGGAACACCAACAACATCCGCCCTTATCGTGAGAGAACTTAAAATTGAGAAAGGTTCAGGAACGCCCAGCACGGAGAAAGTTGGAAACCTTACTATGGAACAAGTGGTACGTATATCTAAGCTTAAACGTCCAGAGTTTTTGGCAAAAACCTTGAAGGCTGCGGCAAAAGAAGTACTTGGAAGCTGTGTGAGCATGGGAGTTACGGTTGAAGGCAAAGATCCGCGTGAAGTGCAAAGAGAAATAGACGAAGACAAGTATGATGAGTTATCCCAATAAAAGCGAGGAATAAGATAATACTTTTATAACCGCATTCCATTTCCTCATTGCCCGAGGTCCCCTTAAAATGCCCCTAGACCAAAAAACAATAATAACCGCAATCAAAGAAGCAAAAGAAAAATCCAAAAAAAGAAATTTCACTCAATCAGTTGAACTAATTCTAAATCTTAAAGACATTGACATGAAATCGCCTGAAGGAAGAATTCAAGAGCGAATAGAACTACCACATCCATCGCCGGAAAAACCGAACAAAATATGCGTTATTGCAACAGGAGAGCTAGCCTTAAAAGCAAAGAGGGCGAAAGCGGACCTTGTCATCGGAAAGGATGAACTTGCAGGATTAGCCGGTAGAAAGAAAGAACTGCGAAAAATAGCTAATGATTACAACTTTTTCATGGCAGGAGCTCCTCTAATGTCCCGTGTTGGCAAAACATTAGGTCCCGCCTTAGGTCCTAGAGGAAAAATGCCTGTGCCTGTTCCACCAACAGCAGATATATCTGGTTTAATAAAGAGATATCGCAAAATGGTTTTTGTAAGGATGCGTAACCAACCAGTCATAAGATGTCGTGTTGGAACTGAAAGCATGAAAGAAGAGGAAATAGCTGAAAACGTTCAAACAGTCTTAAAGACTATAGAGGGAAAACTCAAAAGAGGAACGAAAAACATCAAAACCGTCTATCTCAAAACGTCTATGGGCAAACCCGTGAAGATTACATAAGAGAGGAAAACAAATGCCATCCCAACAGGTTTTGCAGAAGAAAATCAGCGAAGTTGAAGAAGTCGCACAGTTAATCAAAAAATACAAAGTTATTGGAATAGCCAGCCTACAAAAGGTTAGGGCAGCCCAACTGCAAGAGTTCAAAAAAAACTTGGCGGATAAAGTTTTCATGCGGGTCATACAGAACACTCTAATGAAAAGGGCTATTGAAAACTCTAAGGAAAAACCTGAACTGAAAAAACTTATGGAATACTTAGAAGGGTCGAACATTTATCTATTCACAGATTTAAACCCGTTCAAACTTGCATTACTTCTTGAAAAAGGCAAAGTTATAACGACAGCCAAATCTGGCGACATAGCAGCCTTTGATGTCACAGTACCAGCTGGAAATACTGCACAGCCACCGGGTCCAATAATCAGTCGGCTTAACGCTGTAGGCTTGCCTACAAGAATAGAGTCTGGAAGCGTATGGATAAGCAAGGACACATTAGTCGCTGAGAAAGGCGACGTCATTTCCGAAAGACTCGCAAGCATCCTATCAAAGCTTGGAATAAAACCGGTTGAAGCAGGACTTGCAATGAAAGTTGCGTACGATGAGAACTTGATAATAACTGAGGAACAACTTCGAATAGACCTGGACGAAATTAGGCGAAGCATCGAAAACGCCCATGCAGATGCTTTTGGTTTGTCCCTGAGCGTAGCCTATCCAACAAAGGAAAACATGGAAACGCTTATGCAAATCGCCCATCAGGAAGCATATGCGCTTGCAATAGATGCGGTTATATCTACTAAAGAGACGATAAAGGACTTGATTAGAAAGGCACATGTTGAAATGCTAAGTTTAAGTTCTGCTAGTTCGCGTCTTTTGGATGATGAATAATAGTTTTTCGATGATGTTTAGTAGGAAGTTAAGTAGGCGGAGAGTGGCGTTATTCTTTTGGCATTTCTCTTAGGTTTTTTATGTCCGTTTTGTTTATTGCTCCTATTAAGGGTGCTGTTGTTGTGTAGGTGGTTAGGAAGATTAGTGCTCCGATGATTAGTTTTAGCGTGTGCGCTAAAATTTTTATTGGCAATCTATTACGTGTTCATTGTACGGTTTCAAGTATTTATTTTAGTAATGTTTAAAAGGTTGATTTGATTTATTACTTTTGGTGATGTTATTGGGTACCGTTACTGTTAAGGTTGACGAGAAGTTGAAGAGAACAATGAGTGTGGTTAAGATCAATTGGTCTGAGTACATTAGGGAGGCGATTAGGCGGAGGGTTGACTTGGAGGAGAGGAGGCGTGCGGCTGAAAAGCTTCTTGAGGGTTTAAGGGCTGGGAAGCATGTTGTTCCGAAGGGTTTTATAAACGAAACCATAAGGGAGATGAGGGAAGCTCGTTGATGACTTACGTGATAGATGCCTCTGTTGCTTCTAGGTTTCTGTTGGTTGAGGATCTATCCGACAAAGCGGGATTGATTTTGGAGGGTTTTCTTGAGGGAGCCTTTGATTTGAGAGCTCCGAAACTGGTGGTTTATGAGGTGGGAAACGCTTTATGGAAGGCTGTTAAGCAAGGGTTGATAGATCTTGATGAGGCTGTGGAAAAGTTTTCGTACTTTATGGGGCTTAAGATGGGTTCTGTTGAGTTGGATGGAGAAGCACATAAAGAGGTTCTGAAGTGGAGTGTGAAGAACGATGCGACTTACTATGACAGCGCGTATGTGAGGTCTTCCAAGAGGGTTGGGGCAACCCTCCTAACAGCTGACGACACCTTATACGAGAAGGCCAGAAAAGAAATTTCAACCATGCACCTAAGAGACTACAGGAAATGATGGATTCGAATATCGTTGTGATGTTTTTGAGTTCCATTTTTTCGTAGCCTATGAAAGCGGATTGAGCGGCTGTTAATAGGGCTCCTGCGAAGATTGTGAGAGATGCTATTTCGATTAATGGTTTTATTTCTGAACGGTTGAAAATGTTCGTTGCTAAGAAGCCGGCGCGCGCGCGAGTTTAGCTGGTTGTTTTTCTTGCGAGTTCTAGTGCCTTTAGTTGGGTTGAGACGAGTATGTTGCCTTTAACGCCTTCTTGCCAGAGTATTTCAAGGGTTTCTCTGGTTGGAGTTCCCAGAAGCTCCGAGGCTTCTCGTAGAGAGACCTCGCCTTTCTTGTAGAGCTGGGACACGTATTGTTTAACCCCTAGGTGGAGAAGCTGTCTAATCACCGTTGACTCATCTAACCCCTCTTTGTTGACTCGGAATTCTATTACTTTAAGAAGATTCTTAGGAATTCGTGTAGTTTTCGGAACCATACTCAAAGAGATTCACCTCCTCTTTCAATCTCAAGTTTAGAAAGGATGTATTCTTCGTCACTGACCATCGGTTTGATGTTCTCTAAAAGCTCCAAAGCTTTCGCTTTATCTATTCCACCCATCCTCCAAGTGTATATTATTAAGGCTGTAGGTGTGATGCAAGGTATGCCTATCTCCTTCATTTTCTTAATGAATTTCTGGTCGTCGCTGGCGATGGCTGTAGATCCTCCCTTCTGAAACAGGCTGTAGACGTCAACCTCTCCCCCTTTGAGCCTAAGTGTTTGTGTAACATGATGAATCTTAGGGGACGTATGTTTTGGTTTAACCATGATTTTTCCTGCTTTAATATTCTTCTCGATCTCTAACGGATCGGGATAGCCATAGGCTTTGCCTTCATCTACGGTTTCTGTCTTGACTATTTCTGGTATGATCACTTTTATGTGCATTGAGACATCTCCTTTTTCATTTCCGTTAATGCCTCGTGGATTTTTAGCGGTTTATTCTTTAGTGTTTGATAAGCTTTGTTGATGTTGAGTGAGGAGTCTTTTGGTCTTTTGGCGATCCATTTGATCTCTTTGGATGGTACAGGTGTTATGAGATTCTTGTCTAAGCTGAAGGTTTCAGCGAGGAGTTTAGCGAATTCGTATCTGTTTAGGCGTGTGGCTCCGGTTAAGTGGAAGATTCCTGTTAGTTTTCGTTCTAAGACTTCAAGAATCATGTTTGCCAGATTGGTGTTTAGTGTGGGTGAATTCCATTGGTCGGTTACGATTTTCACTTTTTCTTTTCTTTTAAGTTTGTCCAATAGCCACAATGCGAAGTTTATTTTGCCTGTTGCTGGAATTGATCCGTAGATGACGCTGGCTCTGGCTATGCAATATTCATGCGTTAAGTTTCTAACGGTTTCTTCGCCTTTCAGTTTGGTTATTCCGTAGTGGTTGATTGGGGCGGTTTTGTCTGTTTCTTTGTACACTCCTTTTTCTCCATCGAAGACGTAGTCTGTGGAGATGTAAACGAGAAAAGCATGGTATTTTTTGCATAGTTCAGTCGTATTTCTCGTTCCTTCTACGTTTATTCTCCAAGCTAGTTCTTTTTCTAATTCGCATTTGTCCACGTTAGTTAATGCAGCCGCGTGCACTACGGCTTCAGGCTTTATTTTTTCGAATGTTTTTTTGACGGCTTTTCTGTCGGAGACGTTAAACTGGATGGGTGTTCCGCGGTGAGGTTTGTGTTGATTGTATGCGGAGTATACTTCGTAGTTTTTTCTGGTGGCTACTTCTGATAGTTTTGAGCCGAGTAAGCCGCTTGCGCCTGTGATTAGCAGTTTCAATGGGTATCCCTAGGTTTCCAAGGTGTGGGGTGAAGGATTCTTTCTGTTGCTAGCGGTTTCCACCACCATTCGTTGTTTACGTACCAGTTGATGGTTGTTTCTAATGCTTTTTCGAAGGAGAATTTTGGTTTCCAGCCTAGTTTGGATCTGATTTTTGATGAGTTTAGGCTGTATCTTATGTCGTGTCCTGGGCGGTCTTCTACGAAAGTTATTGAATCTTCTGGTTTATGCAGTGTCGCAAGTATCTTTCTAACAATTTCGATGTTGGGAATTTCGTTTTCTGCTGAGATGTTGTAAATTTCACCTGATTCTCCTTTTCTTAGGACAAGGTCTACGGCTTCGCAGTGATCTTGCACGTGAATCCAGTCCCTAACGTTTTCTCCGGTGCCATAAATTGGGACTGATAGGTTTTTTAGTGCTCTGATGATGGTTTTGGGGATAAGTTTTTCAGGGATTTGATAAGGTCCATAGTTGTTTGTACATCTTGTGATGGCCAAGTTTAAGCCGTATGTTTTATGATAGGCTATTACGAACATGTCTGCGGCTGCTTTAGATGCAGAATACGGGTTGGATGGTTTAGGCACGTCATTTTCTTTGAATGATCCCTCTCGTATTTCGCCGTAGATTTCGTCTGTGGATACTTGGATGAGTTTGACTTTGTCGTTGTGTTTTCTGATGGCTTCTAAAAGAGTGAACGTTCCTATCGTGTTGTTTTGAATGAAGAATCTAGGGTCAGCTATGCTTCTGTCTACATGTGTTTCGGCTGCTATGTTAACTACAGCGTCTACTTGTTTGATTATTTTGTTTATGGGTTCTGAATCGCGGATGTCTCCCTTGATGAATTTGTATCGTTTTTCGTTTTCTAGGTCTTTGAGGTTTGCTGGGTTGGCACCTATTCCTACTTTGTCTATGTTAGTCACTTCATAGGCGGGATGCTTTGAGATTATGTACCTGCAGAAGTTGCTTCCGATAAAGCCTAATCCGCCTGTTACAAGGATTTTCAAGGCCAAGCTTCCTCTATCGATTTAACAATCTCTTATTTATATGGTATAGTAAGCCAGTCCCAGGGTTTGCCGACTCTTGGGTCATCTTTTTTGTCGTTGATGGATTCTGGTATGAGTGTTTGGTCGTTCCATGGTCTACGTTCTTCATCGGGGTTTTGGTAGTTGTAAAGTTTGGTAGTGAAGTAAAGGAGGAAAGCTGTTTCGTTTCCTATGACTTTGAAGCCGTGCCAATAATGTCCGGGGACTCTTACTATTTGTGGGTTTTGGCCTGTTGAAATTGTTTCGTTTAGTTCTTTTGTTTCTTGGTTGTAAGCACATATTTTTAGGGCGCCTTTTAGGACTATGAAGTAGTCTGTTTGTCCTCTTAGGTGTCTGTGCCAGGCTCTGATGATGCTTGGATAGCTTATGGAGAAGTTGGCTTGGACGAAACGGTCTTCGTTTAGGATGTCTTTCCAGTCTTCTCTCATAAGTTCTGTGAAGGAACCTCTTTCGTCGTTAAATCGCTTTAACGGTTTGACAATTATTCCTTTTAACATGTTTTTCACCTTTATAACTCGACGTATGTTCTTTCGCCTAGGATGAATTTTTTTCCGTGCGGTGTGTTGTTGTTGGAGATTATTTTTGAGTATGGTGCAATTAGGCTGTCTGTGATTCTGTCGTTTATGTTTATGGTGCAGTTGTCCATGATTATTGAGTTTTCTATTTCGCCTTTTTTGATTGTGCAGTTGTTTCCTATGCTTGTGTATGGGCCTATGTAGACGTTTGGTTCTATTGTTGTGTTTTCTCCTATTATTGTTGGGCCTCTGATTAGGGCGTTTTCTTTTATTGTTGTGTTTTTGCCTATTGTTACTCTGCCTTGTATTGATGAGTCGTTTTTGATTTTGCCTTTTATTTCGGGTTTTAGTTCATCTAGAACAAGTCTGTTGGCTTCTAGGATGTCTTCTGGTGTGCCTGTGTCTTTCCACCAGCCTTGTACGATTTCGTAGCCTACGTTGTAGCCGTTTTCTAGTAGCAGTTGGATTGCTTCTGTTATTTCGAGTTCTCCGCGCCATGATGGTTTTAGTTGTTTTATCATTTTGAAGATTACGGGTTTGAAGAAGTATATGCCGGTTAAAGCATAGTTGCTGGGTGGTTCTTTAGGCTTTTCTATAAGCTGTATCAATTTCCCATTTTCATCAAATTTTGCAACGCCGAATCGTTGCGCTTTTTTTACTTTGCATAAGAGTATCATTGTGTCGTAAGTTGACTTTTCGAATTTTCTGACGAAGTGTTTAATGCCTCCTTTTATTAGGTTGTCTCCCAAATAAACGATGAAGGGGTCGTTGTTTACGTATTCTTCGCATAGGCTTACCGCATGGGCTATTCCCTTTGGCTCGTCTTGGCGTATGTATTGAATTTTCACACCTAATTTTTGACCATTTCCATAATGTTCTTTTACCTTTTCCGGGTGGATGCCGCCGAGGACTATGGCTATTTCGCGTATGCTTGAGTTTCGAAGGTCTTCCAGTACATACTGTGAGATTGGTTTATTTGCGACCGGAATCAGCTGTTTTGGGCCTGTGTGAGTTAGTGGTCTAAGCTTTGTTCCATATCCACCGTGAAGAATGACGCCCTTCATGTTTAAACATCCTTACGCAAATAGGTTGTAGCATTTCATGTCATAAGTTTTGTTGTTTCGGCGTGTGTGTGCAGTTGTTTTTAGGTCCCTCTATTTGGAGCCTGATATGGTTGATTGTGGGTTGTTTTTGTTTTGGTTATGTTTTTTGGGGTTTCGCGCGTTTTCTGTGTTCCTCTTCAAGAAGCCGTGGCTTTTTAGGATTTTAGCTTTGACGCGCGGGCTACGCTTATGCGTGAGGTCTTCTTGTAAGGAATGGATAATTGTGGGGAGGGTGTTTTGTAGGAACTCTATGGTTTCGGGTGGAGGATTGTTCTCGAGGAGCTGGCGGAGGAACTGTTGAAGGGGGATGAACCGTTTGTCTTTCTTGGTTAATGGTTGGAGTAGCGTGTTTATTTGATCTTGCAGTTCTTCAGCGGGTTCTTGCGGTTTTTCAATCGCTACTTCTATGATCTTTAGACGGAAGAGGGCGACTATATTGTGAGGGTGCTGATGCCGCGCGTGCATAATTAATTTCTGGTATATCAAAGTTTTTTCTCGCACATCACACAGACGGGAATTCTATACCGTAATATATGAAACCTAAATCTTCAGCTTCATGAGGATTTATTCTTCTTCCATCGACGATAGCTGGCATTTCGTTCATTGACGCTTTGATTTCTTTAGGGTTTAGGTTTTTATGGGGGTGATTTAAATAGGGATGTATTGTTATCTTTTGTGTGGGTGTTTTCTTGGCTGAGGTTGACGAGGATGTTCGGTTTGAGAGGGATTCGGAGTGGTTTTCTAAGCATTATAGGGATTTTCAGGTGGATTATCCCAATAAGTATGTGGCTGTCTTAGATAAGCGCATTGTTGGTGTTGGGGATGATGGTGAAAAGCTTTACGTTGAGGTTGTGGGGAAGTATGGGCGGGATCCGGTTATTGACTTCATTAAGGATACAAAGACTATTCAGGTTGGCAGGCTTAGAGCGAGAGTTCTTGTATGAGCTTTAAGGAGTGGAAGATTTCCTCCACGGCTATCGAGCCTGTGGACATTGAACCTCTACGGGAAATCCCCGCAAGTTCGGTGATTGAAACAGGAAGCCACCCTTTTTAAAGGGTGGTAGTTCACAATAACGAGTTACTTTACAGAAAGGGTGAGGAAAGGGTTGGTTCTTTGGAGAAGAATCAGATAGTGATGAGTTACGATAGGGAGGCTGATGTGGTCTATATCAGTTTTGGCAGGCCTAGGAAGGCTGTTTCTGAGGAGATAGATCCTTATGTTATGGTGAGGAGAGACCCAAAAACCAAGGAAATTCTAGGCATAACCATAACTAACTTTTCCAAATACTTCGAAGTGAAAAAGCAGCTAAGCATAAAAGTGTCTGCATGGTAGTGGCGTGTGTCCTCTTTGCTTGAAGACGGCATTAATGTTTTAGAGGTCTTTTGGATGCACTTTTTGGATTAAGTCCACTTTGTCATATTCTTTGTCTTCGCTGATTATTTTTGGTATGTGCTGTTCAAGCATTGTTGCCACGTTTATTGCGTCTTTTGGTCGTTTGAGGGGTGTTATCTCCATGATTTCGAGGGCATGCTCAAAAATAGTTAAGTTCATTTCGTATTTCTTAATTCTGGTCATTTTCAGATAGTCGTGGGTGACACGGAGGGCTGTTGATGTGGAAGTGAGTTTGGACAAGATGAAGAGGGTTTCTTCTAAGGTTTCTAAGCTGGTGGCTACGTTTATTTCTCCTTTCGCTGCTTTGGTTATGATATTTAGGCATTCTTTGTGGTGTTCTGCTTTCTTGTCTATGGCGTGGATGAGCGTGGTGGAGTCTAGGAAATAAGTGGGCTCATTCATGTTCAAAGTAGCGTGACCCTGCCTATGTTGCGAGAAACTGTTTTAATCGTTCCTCGTCTGCTTTCTTTTTTAACTCTTCCGCGGATAGTCCTATTGATATTGTTTTTGACAGTTCAGTTAGGTCTTGCAGCGGGTCTTCGGAAACTTTGTGGAGGTGTATGTTTAATTCCTTGCCTTTTGCGATTATGATGGCTTCGTCTCCTGTGCTTACTTTGTAGGCTTCTCGTAGTTCTTTGGGTAATACGATTCTTCCTTGCTTTCCAACCCTTACCTTATATACTGATGTCATGTTTGTTCCTCTATGTCCATAAAATAGGCAGTGGCATTATTTAAGTTTGGTGGTAAACTCTTTAACCCACCGATTGCCCTCTTCTTTCTTTGCTGCCCATAATCATGACACAACGAGTGACTTATACGCGTGAAAAGCAGCAGCTCACACCGCATAAAATCTGCCAGCTGCTAAGAGCCTTCTGGCGACAACAGCCTTACGTGAAGCCTGAGGGCTGCCCATATTTTTCCCAAACCGAGAGGATAGACCTATATGCCAAAACACAAGCGGAAAACAGGTAAATTCTGACCATACGTCCGCCCCTTAATCTGGGAAAAGGCGCAGGAGCTTTACCAAATGGAGCAAGCCACAAGCATGGGCGAGGATTTTAAAGGCGTAACAGCAACTCGGAAAGAGCTTCGGGAAAGCGGATACTTCTATGAGGCTAAATTAATTGTTTTGCGGAATCTTTGGCGGGAGAAGAGGGGTTTATCCGTCTTGGAAGAAGAGGAAGCAATGCGTGGGAAAATGTTCTGATAAGAATTAGAGGGTTTTTAGTTCGGTTATTAGGTGTTTGGTGGCTTTTCTTATGGCTTGTTCGCTGTTGTGTTTGGGTTTCCATCCTAACGCTTTGATTTTGTCTATGTCGAGTAGCATGTTTTTGACGTCTCCCATCCAGCCTCTTCCACCGTCTACGCCTCCTGTGAAGGTGAGCTTAACATTTTTTAGACCCATTTCTTCGATGACAATGTCGGCTACGGTCTTTACATCCACTTGATCCTCAGAGCCTACGTTATAAATTTCAACTTGCCCGGTTGATTTTTCTAGTCCTAGGAGCATGGCTTCTATACAGTCACTTATGTATAGATAAGATTTGTTTTGGGTTCCGTCTCCGAGTATTTCGAGTTCTTTGGGGTTGGTCTTTAGTTTTTGGGTGAAGTCGTAGGTTACGCCGTGTTTGCTTCTTGGGCCTACGATGTTGGCTAGGCGGATGATTATGGCTTTGAAATCGTACGTGTAGGCGTAGGCTGAGATTAGTGCTTCGCAGGCTAGTTTAGATGCTCCGTAGGTGGATATGGGTTTTAGTGGAGCGTAGTCTTCGGGTGTAGGCATTTTTGTAGGTTCACCATAAACTGTGGATGTAGACGTGAAGATTAGTGTGGGTTTGTTTTTGGTTTTTCTGAGGTGTTCTAGGAGGTTGTGTGTGGCTACTGTGTTTTGTTGGAAGTGGATGTTTGGGTTGGTTAAGCCCACTCTGACCTCGGGATTTGCTGCCAAGTGAAAGATTGTTTCAAAACTGTTTTTTCCTATTTTTGTGGGGTCAGCTGGATTTAATAGGTCGCCTTTTATGAAGGTGAAGTTTGGATTGTTGAGCCAAGGTTTAATGTTTTGCAGGGTTCCAGCGGTGAGGTTGTCGAAAACGCTGACTTTAGCTTCACGGGTTATGAGGGCGTCGATGAGGTGGCTGCCGATAAAGCCGACTCCACCAGTCACTAGTGCTCTCTCGAAATTTTTAGTTTTCATGATGGTAAACAAATGATGTTATGTCCCTTAAATAATATGTTTTCTTTGCTAGAACTGAAAGATGGTTATTAGTTTTTCGATGATGTTTAGTAGGAAGTTAAGTAAATGGCTTAGGGGTCCGAGTTCGCTTAGCATTTCTCTTAGGTTGTTTACATCGGATCTGTTTATTGTTCTTGTTGATAGGGTGATTGTGAGGAAAGTGAATAGGAAGATTGTTGCTCCAACGATTAGTTTTATCCAGTTGCTGAAGCTTAGTTGAGATAGGATTATGTAGGTGATGGTGGCGGCTGTTGCGGATGATAGGAGTATTTTGGCTGATGATGTCCAGTCTATTGTGGCTGTGAAGTGTTTTTTTACATACCAGAGTGCTATGGTTAGACTTGGGATTCCAGCGGTGAGGGTTGTAATGATTAGGCCTATGATTCCGAGTTTTGGGATTAGCAGTAGGCTTAGGGGGAATCCGATTGTTGCGGTGACCAGGGTGAGTTTTAGGGTGACTTTGGTTTTTCCTTGGCTGTTTATGAGGTTTCCGAGGCTTAGGCTTCCGAATGCTGGGTATATGTAGCTGATAGCGATTAATGCCAGAAATAATGGTGCGTCGCTGTATTTTTCGCCGAAGAGTGTGAAGACGAGGGGTTTTGATAGGGCCATGACGGCTGCTGCTGCTGGTACGACTAGGAGGGCTGCGTATTTTACTGAGAACTGAAAGACGTTTCTTAGTGTTTCTTTTTCTTTTTGTGGGTTTAGTTTGGAGAATGCTGGGAACAGTACGGTGGCTATTGGTGTGGAGAAGAAGGTGATTAGAACGGCGAAGTTCATGGCTGCTGAGTAGTTTCCGATCATTGGGTCTGTGCAGTGGATGGCCATTAGAAAATTGTAGAATTGCATGAGAGATCCGCTTAGGATGGCTGAGATTGACAGTGGCAGTCCGTATTTGAACATGGTTTTTATGGTTTTTACAATTTTTGGCTTGTCATTGTTTAGTCTGCGTAGTTTTTTGTAAAGGGCCAGATAGAGGATTAGGATGCTGATTATTCCGGCGGTTAGGAAGGCTGCTGTGGATCCGAGGATTGCTCCGAAGGCTCCGAAGCCGAGGATTACGAGGAGAGGTGCTAAAACGGTTTTGAGAGTGGATCGGCAGATCATTGTGATGCTGTTGAGTTCCATTTTTTCGAAGCCTGTGAAGGCGGATTGAGCGGCTGTTAGAAGGGCTCCTGCGAAGATGGTGAAGGATGCTATTTGGATTAGGGGGTTTAAATCAGGACGGTGGAAAATGTTTGTTGCTAGGAAGCTGGATAGCAAAAATGAGGTGAAAGAGAGGGAAACGCCCATGACTAATTCGAAGAGCAGCCCGGAGACTAGGATGCTTTTTACATCTGCAGTTTTGTTCTCTGATTTGTATTGGGCTGTGTATTTTATTATTGCTGAGTTTACGCCCCAGTCTCTGAAAAGCGTTATGAGGCTTGGAGCCATCAAGGCGATTGCGACTATGCCGTATTCGGGTGGAGACAGAAGCCTTGCGATTATTATGACGCCTATGGCTGATATGATTGTTGAAATGGTTAAGCCCCAGAAGAGGTTGAATCCGCCCTTAGCTGAAACTTTAGCCATCTTGATTGCTTTTGTCACCAGATCTTTCTCCTAACATGTTTTTCTTCATTTAATATTTATGAGGTTGCTGAAAACTTTTAGGGAAACTTTAAGATATTGGATGGAACATGTTGAGTTTGTTTTGAAAGAATTTGTGAAAGAAGAATGTGAGGGGGGGACGTATACGCCGGAAGAAGAAGAAATTAAAAGAAGATTAAAAAGGTTGGGTTACCTGTAAACCGTCTTGCTTTATTTTTTTCCTTATGCTTTCCTCGTGTTGAACGGTTATTTAGGTTTATGGAGAGTTAATATCAAAGTTTGGTTTTTCGTTTATAGTTATGTGTGTTCTTTCGCATATGATGAATTTTTTCGTGTGATGTATTGTTTGTGGTGTGCCTCATTTTTCTATTAGCCCTCCTCTCTACGTTTTTCAGTTTTTGGTTTTGTTTAAAATCGTGGGAGGGTTATATGGCTTTTATATTTTTACGAGTTTTGTTTTTCTTTTGTAAAAGTGGGCTTTTTCTGGTGGTTGTACGTGGATTTCGAATGGTTCTTTTATTCCAGTCTTCCAGAGTTTGGAGTGCACTTTAGCTGGTTCTGCCTTTGTGATTATGAGAATGTCTATGTCGCTTGAGTAGTTATGTTTTTTCTCTACAACTGATCCGAATAGGTAGACTTCTGCGTTTGAATCAAGTTTTTTGATTGTTTTTTTGATGGTTTGTAGATGTTTCTTTAGGTTTCTGAAGGCTTCTTGTCTTTTTAGAGCAGTTTTTACTAAGATTTCATGTGACATTTTTCATTATTTCCTTAACTGTTTTTGTTAGTTTTTCTGCTTCTTGTTTGGTGAATTCTCTCATTACGTATCTAGACGTTATATAGGCGTCTTCTAGCATGCCCAGTTCCAATAGATAGTTTTTGAGTGCGTTTTTTATAATAGGTTTTTTGTTTTCAGGGACTATATCTGACAGTATTTCTAAGAGGCCTCTGACACTGTGTGTTCTGGGGTAGTCGATGCCTTCTGCTAACGTTTTCGACTTTAAAAATAATTGTAGGGTCTGTTCGAGGCTGAAGACTGCGAGGTCGTAAAAGCCTTTGCTTGTTTGATATTCAGCTGTTTCAAGAAATTCTTTCGATCTTTTAAGTAGGTGTTTTTCCTCCTCTTTTCTAGTCATAGTGTACCCTTCTTTCTTGACATAAAACTATTGGTTATAAATATTTAAGTGTGTGAGTTTTGTTGTTTGGCTTAGTTTTCACCTACCCCTCCCCCCTAGGTTTTTGTGGCTGTTTTGTGAAATCAAGTGAGGTTTAATAGCTTAGAGGATTACGTTGAGTTTGTTTTAAGAGAAGTTTTGCGTCAAGAAAATGGGAGAAACGGAGGGAGTCAGATTTTGTTGTTGTGGATGCGATGGGGATTTTTGAGTGGGGCAGGTTTCCGCATGGAACATGTTATGCGATTGAACGTCAGATGAAAAGGCTTAGATTTGGTTACCGAATAGACAAGGCTGAAATTCCAGATCTTGATGGTGCACTTGCTCGTTATGTTGATGCTTGTGGAGCCTAATATGTTTTGTTTGGTTTGGGTTTTTGCGTAGTTTTTGGATGAAGTCGTGGATTACACCATGTCTATTTCTTGGACCGACATGTTGGCTAGTCGGTAGATTACTGCGTTGAAGTTGTATGTGTGTGCGTAGGCGGTGATGAGGGCTTCGCTGGCGAGTTTGGTTGCTCCGTAGATGGAGATTGGTGTGAGGGGTGAGTGGTTTTCTGGTGTGGGGATTTTTGTGGGTTCGCCGTAGACTGTGGATGTTAATCAAATTCTTTCATATTTTGTCTAGTGCTTCATAGAAGTTGTAAACAATACTTGGTGAAAGCCAGAAGCCGTCTTCAAGCATTTGCTTAAATAACTTTTTTGCCCGTGTTTTGTTTATTATTTTTTCTTTAACGCTTTCTAGAAGCACGTATAAAATCCCTTTAGGTTTTAGTCCTAGGACTTTACTTACTTGGTATGCGTCTTCATCGTTGGTTAAAATTGTAGAGATGTTTTTCTCTAAGGATAGGGCTATTGCTTGACGTTCTACTTCTCCTAGCTCCACTTTAAATTTTGCTTCAACCTTCTTAACAGTGCCTACAAATTTTGTAGCAGGTTTACAGAGTTTTATCCATCCATCTTGGACGGCTCTGCTGATTATTTTGGCATCCTTGAAGCCCTTTTCAAGTCCAAGAGTTACCGTTTCTTTGTAGACAGCTTCAGGCACTAGTACTTCAGAGTACATTCTTTTCAAGAGGTTTAAGTTGTTGTATTTTCCTAACCATATAAGTGGGCCAGCATCCGACACTGCTGCCACTCAGTCCACTAGCTCCCTAGCTTCCTCGGCGAACCTTTCCTCACCATACCTTAAGGCAACGTTTCTTCTTTTTAGTTCAAGAAAAAGTTCTCTGTAGCCTAAACCTGTTAGTTCAGTCATCCTGCCAAAGGATATTTTACCTTTAGAGTAAAGATCTAGGGCTAAGCGTAGCTTTATTTCCTGTATGCCTAACTGCAACGCTTCCCTTATAACATCTGATTTATCCCTTTGAAGCTTCTTCGTAAGCTCTTCTAACTCTTTAAGCGCTTCTTCTGAAAGCCTGAGTGTTGTAACTTTAAGTGTCATGTTTGATACCTGTATTCTTTTAGAATACAATTGTTTATAAACTTACTCCTTTATTTTTTGAGGTTAGAGGTTAGTTTTTCCATCGTGCTTAGTGGAAGCTTAAAGGGGTCCTAGTTCTTTTAGCGTTTCTCTTGGTTTTGTATGTCTGTTTTGTTTACCGCACCTATTAGGGGTGCTGTTGTTGTGTAAGTGATTAGGAAGGCCGTTGCTCCGATGATTAATTTCATCCAGCAAGATAGGATTAGTTGAGATATGAAATTTTGTGGAACCTTAAGAAGGTTCATGTATTACTAATTGAGCGAAGAGAAAAAGTCTAGTTCTTTGATTAGTTCCTCTAGATTTATGCTGGAGCCTTCTGCTATCTCCTTTCGGGCTTCTTCAAGCTCTTTTCTTTCCTTTTCACTTAATTTTTCTTCCGGTAAGAGCATTGATCTAAGCCTTAATAGTTCGAGCCTGACTGCATCTAATTTGTGTAGCACAAGCTTCAGTTGATTTTCTGTAACCGTTACGCCCACACTTGTCACCTGAATCATATAGGAACGTTGCTCTAAATAATATTTTGTGGTATTAGAATGGTTTGGGTTGGAGTGTTCTTTTGCTTTTTCTGGGTGGATGTTTCCTAGGATTATGGCTGTTTCTGTTATGCCTGAGTTTTCTCCTATTATGCGTCTTTTATTGGTGTTTATGAAGTTGCTGAAAACTTAGTGCGCGCTAAACCGCAAAGATGATTAACGTAAAGGATTCGCTGTAGTTCAATTATTTCTGTAAATCGTGATGTGGTGTGTTTAGGTTTTTGTCCTCTTTTCTTTTAGAAGTTTAAAGAGTTTTTCTCTGCTTATTCCGGCTTCTCTTATTATTGCTCTGATTAGTGCGGGTTTGATGTCTTTCCCGGGATGAACTGGTATCACTATTCTGGTTTTTCTGTCGTTCATCATGATGATGTGTGAGCCTTTCTGGCGAGCAACTTTGAAGCCTGTCTTTTCAAGGATTTTGATTAGTTTGTGGGGTTTTAGAGGCGGTATTTTAGGCAAGCGTCTTCACTTTTTGCATTCCGACCACTCTTTGCCGCAGGAGGTCCTTTTTTTCTTCTTCTGTTAGGGTTTCCATGTAGAGTTCAATTGCCTCTTTTGTGTTTTCCATGAGTTCTTCTAAGCCGTCTCCTTGTGTGTGGCATCCGGGTAGAGCGGGTACGAAGGCTATGTATCCTCCTGTTTCGTCTTCAATGATTACTACGTCAAACTCGGACATTTTTCATCTGTGTTCAGAACTGGTGGTGGTTGATATAAAACTTTTGATGTTTGGCGTTTTTTGGTTTTTGTTGAGTTTTTGGGTGAAGTCGTGGATGACGCCGTGTTTCTTATTGGTTGTGGCGACTGAGTTAGATGGTGTCGGGTTTGATACGTGTTAAGCCTGGCACTTTGTCGTATGCTTTGTCGAATGAGATGATTGTTCTGTCTTGGTTTAGTGCGGTTGCGGCGTAGTGGGAGTCGAAGAATGTTAGGTTTAGCGTTTGTCTTAGGTATACGCTTGTGACTGCTACGTCGGGTGTCAGTGCGATGTACTTTACGTTGGGTAGGGCTGCTACGGCTGCTAGGTGTTCTAGAAGTTTGTCCTCCATTTTTTCGCTTCGGTAGATTAGCTCCATTTCGATTAGGCTTACGCTGGAGATTTCTGCTTTGATCTCTCCGTTTTCTAGTTTTTGGAAGATTCTTTCGGCGATTGCGTGGTTGGAATCGTGTTCGTTTAGAAAGGCGAAGATGGTGTCGTTTTCCAGTAGCGGCATTACGCAGTTAGCTCCTTTCTTTCTTTGCTTCTTTCTGAGCGGTTAGTTCTGCTTGTTTTCTTAGTTCCTTGAATGTTTTTTTGGTGTTAAATGCGCCGTGAAGGATTCGCAGCGGGTCAGACGGCAACGGGATTATTTTGAGGTGATCCCCAGCGTTTATGACGAGTACTTTTTTTCCTATGTCGAGGGATTCTCGAGTCTTCTTGGGAAGTGTCAGTCTTCCTTTTCGGTCAAGTTCCAGAATGCTCATTTTCCCACCTAAACATTATTTAAGTTATTGTGGGATTTAAACTTTTTTTAATTTAAGGCGGGAATAAAGTAATTCGTTGATGGTGATTGTTTGTTTGGTGTTGTTCTTTTTCGCAGGGACGTAGTGTCTGAGGTTTGGCTTATGGTTTTTGGGAGGTGAGTAGTTTTCTGGTGTTGGGATTTTTGTGGGTTCGCCGTAGACTGTGGATGTGCTGGTGAAGATTATTTTGGGGTTACTCTGGCTTTTTCTGATGTGTTCTAGGAGATTTTGGGTGGCGACTAGGTTTTGTTGGAAGTGGATTTTTGGGTTGGTGGAGCCTACTCTTACTTCTGGGTTTGCTGCTAAGTGGAAGATGAGTTCGTGGTGGTTGTTTTTTAGTTTTTTGAGGTCGGTTGGGTTTAGGATGTCGTCTTTTATGAAGGTGAGGTTTGGATTGTTTAGCCATGGTTTGATGTTTTGTAGGGTTCGGTTGGTGAGGTTGTTGAAGACGCAGACTTTGGCTCCTTGGGTTATGAGGGTGTCGACGAGGTGGCTGCCGATGAAGCTTGCTCCACCTGTCACCAGCACTTTTTCTATGGCTCTAGTTTTCGTTCTAATGAATCGATTTCTTTGACTTGTCGAATTCAATGTTATATGTGAAAATCGGTATTTGCCTTTTGTTATAGCCTTGTTGGTGTGTATAGGGTTTGTGATGGTCAAATAGTGTTTTGACATTAGATTAGAAATTGAAATGTTGAACATCAAATATGATGTGTTTTGTGGTGTTGTTGCGGGTTTCGGAATATAGAAGATTTTTACTTATGCGTTTATAAAGTTGCATACTCCAAAATATGTTAAAGGAAAAAGGAGAATACTAAAATTGAGAAAAATCAGCAAAATAATTGTTGCATTTGTACTGTTCATTACAATGATTTCAACTTCTATAATAATAAACACGGCTTCAGCATGCGATAGAGAACCTTATTGTTGCTTTTGCACACCAGGGGCAGTTTTCTATCTTGGAAAAGACACTGAGACTCAAGGTGATTGGCTAAACGCTAAGGACAGCCCTATAGGCGTATATGGAAGCTACGCGCATATTCTTCCGAACCCTCCGAGAACAAGGATGGAGATTCCTGTTGGAAACTTTTCAGTTCCTACAGGATTGTTCAACTACACTGATTATTGCTGGACATCAAGTCAGATTAGTGGTTTGCCTTTTAACAGAACAGATCCGCCCTACTGGGATGAGTATGTTTCGCTTGAACCGAGAATTAACTATACGTTAAACGGTACACTTCAGAACATAGTTGGCATAGGAGCTATACAGTATCCTGTGTTTGAATGGGCTTGGGACGACTTTAACTCTACCGACATTAGGGCTGCAAACTTTACAACGCACACTGAAGGAGGCGGACCCGGAACAAGGCTTACATGCTGGGATGACGGAAGCGAACGCGATTTGTATTACAATATGACCTCAGAGGGCTATTTCAATATAACACTGACTTTTCCTGATGGCCTCTTTATGTTATCCTTGTATGCTTACGACATGGAAGGGTGGGCACGTCCAAATCAGACAATCTACATAACTGATGAGTCTGGTGAAGTTTTAGCCTCCGCTGTAATGGAAGGGACAGAGTTTGATGAGGGCGTGTATCTACAGTTTGTGGTATGTGGACCAACGACAATTATTGTACAAGTCAAGAGGGGGCCTGAATCCGTTAATGCTTTGCTTTCCGGAGTTTTCGTTGACAAAGTTTCATGTAAGTGCAAGTGGTCTTGTTGCAGGAGTAAGGGCTTTTGGAAAACTAATCTTGCGAAACTTCTGGGCTACAGAAGAGGGCGCCCTATAGTAAGTAGAAGTGATATGGAGGAATATATTCTCTTTGCCAGTACACGGTGTCCCGCAGTTTTCGGTGGATTAACTTCGCTGGAAGATGCCTACCAAGTGTTCAAGGATTACTCTAGTTCAATGCTTTCTAAGGCTAAAGCTCAGTTGTTGGCTTTATTGTTTAATGTTGCATCTGGAAGAGCTAGTGAATATGATATTGTAGCGCCTTATTTGGCGTACAGGCTAAGATACAAGTATCCGTCCTTAGGCTTGTCTGACTATCCATTTACACTCGGAAGCGTTATTGACACTTCGTGTAGCAACATAATATCGCAAAGCAATCTGAAATTTACAAAAAATGTTTGCGAAGCTCTAAACCAATGGCACTACGCAATCATATTAAGACCTTCATAATTTCCCTTTATTTTTTCTGAAAAACTAAACTTTTATTTTAGAAATATCACTAGTTGTTTATTGATTTCTAATCTTAATTCTCTAAAGTGTTTTGATAAGTAACAGAATAGTTATTTTGACGGCCGCGCGCGGACTTTTTTGCCCCTTAAAAGTCTTCAATATCTTCTAGAGGAAGTTTTCCGTCGGACGAACGGGGAATCCAACACCGCAATATGTGAAGCCTAAATCTTCAGCTTCGCGGGGATTTACTATTCTTCTTCCATCAACGATGACCAGCTTTTCATTCGTTAACGCTTTAATTTCTTCAAGGTTTAGATTTCTGAATTCGGCGTGATCAGTTATTATGATTAGGCAGTCTGCACCTTTTACGGCTTCATGTAAGGAATTTGCCTTCTTGGCTTCGAAGCTTTCGTTACAGTATGGGTCGTAGGTGGCGATTTTGGCGCCTAAGCGTTTGAGTTCGTGGATGATTGGTTCGGCGGGGCTGTATCTGGAGTCGTCAACACCGCCTTTATAAGCGGTGCCTAAGACAGCTATTCTGCTACTTCTGATGCCTTTACCTGTATTCTTTAAGGCTTGCAAGATTAGTTTCACGATGTGTTTGGGCATGTAATCGTTGATTTGTCTAGCTGTCTTGATGATGTCATAGTCTGTGGGTTTAGATGAGTGGATTAGTAGGTATGGGTCTTTTGGTAGGCATGGGCCTCCTACGCCTGGTCCAGGTGTGTGTATGTTTACTCTTGGGTGAGTGTTAGCGAGTTCGATTACTTTTGCTACGTCTACTCCGTGTTCTTCACATATTAACGCTAGCTGGTTTGCGAAGGCTATGTTTACATCTCTGAATGTGTTTTCAGCGAGTTTGGCAACTTCTGCTGTTGCAGCATCTGTTTCCATCACTTTTTTGCAGACTGTTTTGAATAGTTCTGCGGCTATTTTTGTGCTGTTCGGACCTATGCCTCCTATGAGCCTTAGGCTTTCAACAAATTCTTTAAGGGCTTTTCCAGGAGCTATTCTTTCAGGTACATAAGCCAAGTAAAATTCAGTGTCAGCCTCTAAACCGCTTAGGGATTCAAGCTTTGGCTTAACCTTCCCTAGCATGGTTCCTGGCGGCACCGTACTGCTTATGACCACGAGCATTCCTTTCTTTAGGGTCTCTCCCACCTCTTCCAGAGCTTCCGTTAGAAAGGATAGGGTTGGCTTCTTATTCTGGTCAATTGGTGTTTGTACGGATATTATAACGGCGTTCGCTTGATTAAGAGCTTCGCTGGAGTTTAACGTAGCTTTCAGCTTACCAGCTTGAACATTGCGTGATACAATATCATTTAGACCAAGCTCGTTGATAGGGCTAACTCCGCTATTCACAGCTTTAACGACTTCGGTCTTGATATCTATGGCAATAACGTGGAATCCTGCATTAGCAAACAGTGCGGCAGTAGGCAAACCCACATAGCCCGAACCCAGCACAGTTAAACGAAAGTTTCTATTTTGAATGTTCTTAACCAGCTTTTTTATCAACTTTTTTCTTCTCCTTAGGTAATGTTCGTCTTGCTCCACTTAAAATCTGTCTTTGGTTTTGTTCTGAAACTTTAATGGAAACTCGCAAATTTTCTCGTAGACAGGCATGAAATTGTGTTGTAACTTCTTTCACTTTAGTTTACCAAGGATTCTTTTACTCTTTCGAATGTATCTGCACGGCGATGCTACGAGAACTATCTGGTATCCGAATAAGTTGGGAAATTTTTCAAACATCATCTTTAACGGTTTAATTTTGGAAATTATAAAATTTAAGGGGAAGGAGAAGTCTGGTTTAATTTTAACGCATTTTAGACCGCAATTTGTTAAAAAGTCCATAAAGTCCGGTATCGACCAGTAATGAAGATGTTCGTTACGATAGTAAAGGTATTGCTTAGGAAAGTGACCGAAGAGAAGTTGCATTCGATATTTGTAATAGGCTATGTTTGGAAATGTAAGCACAAAATAGCCATCATCATTGAGGTTCCGCTTTAATTTTTCGATAACTTTCTTCGGAGAAATTAAGTGTTCCAAAACCTCTGATAAAATAATCACTTCAAAGGAGTCGTCAAAGGGTAAGTCTTCGTTTTCAATGTCACATACAAAGGCTTTAACACCGTTTTTTCTAGCCAGTTTGACAGCACGTTCTGAAATATCAATTCCAAACACCTCATTGCTTTTCTCTATAAGGAGTTTATCTAAGAAGCCTTCTCCGCACCCCACATCCAAAATTTTCTTACCTGAGCCTACAAGAGAGGCTATTATAGAGAAGCGGTGAGGTGTGAGCTTTTCATCGTAGATGTACCCTGTTTTTTGGCGGTGTTCCCAATATTTCTCGTAAAATTGTTTCTGGTGTTTAACCATTGACGTTCCTTACTCCAAAGGTTTAGCAATGATAAAATGCACCGAATAAAGCTTAGGTCCTCTATTATTCACGAACTTCTTAAATACCATTGCAATAATATTCGTAAGTACAATTACCGGGACAAAAATAGTTCTTTGAGGAATAAAAAGTAACATCATTTGAAACAACGAAATTATGGGTTCCATAGAAGCATGTTTTATAACGCTGAAGCCACATTCCCCTAGTATTTTTCTTAAGCCTTGAAAAGTCCATCTCCAATAGTCCGTAGGCTCATGTTCTTCTATCCAGAAGCCATGTGTAGAAAGAACCAATCTACCATTTACCTCTAAAACCCGCCTTATCTCTTTCAGAACTTTTTTTGTTTCTTCTACGTGCTCCAAGACCTGTGTGCATAAAACGACATCAAAATATGAGCTTCTGACGGGGAGATTTTCAGCTACAGCAATTACATCTGCCAACTGGGAATTTTCATCAACACCTATGTAAAGTTGAGGATGTACAAAATAGCTTAGGTATGGTTTTCTACCACAACCTAAGTCAAGAATTTTAAGATTTGAACACATGAGAGCGAATTTGTGTATGTGTTTATGAAGAAATCGGAGAACCAAGTATCGATTACTTGTTATTTGCGGAGTCACCATTCCCAACCTCCGTTAAGCACGGTCAAGCCTTTTTTCGTATAATACTTGAATAGATTTGAGCTATGTTATGAACTTGTTGTTCTTCAGAGAACTTTTCCCTGTAAATCCTCAAACTTTGACTCCCAAACCTACGTAATCGGTTTTCGTCGCTCAGTATTTTTATTATAGCTTTCGCTAATTGGTTGACACTTTTTGGTTGTACGAAGTATCCATTTTTTCCATGCATGAGGGTTTCAACATTGCCTCCCACTTTTGTTGCAACAACCGGCAGACCTGAAGCCATAGCCTCGAGAAGCACCACAGCATGTCCTTCATGAAGGGATGGAAGGACGAAAACATCTGCTGCTCCATAATATGTGCTAAGCTCATTTGTAGCAATTCTTCCTGTGAAAATTACTTTGTCTTCGAGTTTAACATTCTTAACGAGGCGAATAAGCTCGTTTCTTTGAGGGCCATCTCCAATAATTATTAAGATGACGTTGGGTATATTAGTTAATATTAAAGGCAAAGCGAGTATTAAATAGTTGAAGCCTTTTCTAGGTATTAGGTTTCCTACAGATAAAATCACTTTAGAATTTTGAGATATGTTCAATTTTGATTTACAGAGAGTTTTAGAGCGGGGAGTAAATACACATCCGTCTACGGCATTATATACAACGACTATTTTATTGCTTGGTGCACCACAGTTTAACGCCAAGTTTTTAGTAGCGTTACTTACTGCTACGTTCATGTTTGCAATTTTCAAGGCAACAGTTCTGAGCAAGTTGAAAATTAAGCTGTTAGTAGGAAGGGCATCAACTCGATGTAGGGTGATAACTACAGGTTTTCTTATGAATTTTGCAAGCAGCGTTGAAATTGACCCAAAGAGGTCGATGGCGTGAACGTGGACGATGTCCGCCTTTCCAAACGCCTTAAAGAAGCTTAAAAGTTTAAAGGGATTAGGAGCGATTAAGAAACGGTTTAGTCTTACTCTTAAGACCGGGACGTCATCATTCTTATCAGCTTCCTTATCCGCTCTGCTATGAATTGTGGTGAAAACGAAAACACTTGCTCCCGCACGATGAATGCGTTTAGCGAACTCATGGACAAATATGCAGTGATAAGGATTGTCAACATAGGGATACCATGAAGAGGCTAAACACACCCGTACTCCCCGTAGGATATTCCGAGATTTATGGAAATCTACGCCCATGGAACAACACTTTCCAAATTAATGTAGACTGAATTGCTTGTTAACTCTTTAAAACCCATTCGATTTTCCATAGCTTAATTGAATCGATCCAAAATGTGTATGTCTCTTTTGGTGTTAAACCCCTGATATAGACTGATAGCCAATCTATACTGCTTAGAGTAGGCGAGCCGTAACTTCCCGTTGGATTGTTAATCGAAATTGTTATTCTTGTCCACTCATTGTGTGCAATGTTGTCTACAACGTAGTAATAATAACTAGTTGAATCAGTGAATAGAGTAATGCCTACGTCTTCTGATGGAGGAATATTAACCCAAAGTTCGAGGTCAGTAAAGTTCTCAAAGTTCCATGCTTCTGGCGGGTTAAATATTACCGCGGCCTGAGGCAAAGGTCTCTCGATTACTGTGAATGTAACCAGGATAGAGCTCGTGCCTTCAACTTTCTCCGAAGTGTCCACCATAATCGTCCCGTTACCATAGTAGGCGCATGGAGTCCAGTGGTCTGAGGATTCCGCGTCTGTGATGAGTAGCTCAGAAAGCGTTTGCTCACCGTTAGCTATGTTGGTAATATTATAGATTATAGTCTTTAGCCCCTTGTCGTTTATATGTTGGAAGACAACTTCTGACCCATAAAATGCTTGGGGATGTACATAGAGCTCTCTTAAGTTAGTGTAATATGAGGCAAAAGCATAATCGATTACAAGATATTTTGCCTTAAATTCTCTTATTAAGTTTATCAGCTCAGTGTCATTAAGATTGCTAGCGTACAAGCTTGGAAAAAGACCTACTGTCAGGCGATCGGCATACCAAGCAAAATAACTACCGTGTCTAGTCATAATGACATCGTTAGGTTGCGTGTTTTCTTTAATCCAGTGAATCGCTGAATCCCAGCCTAAATTTCGCGGATAATTCCAATCTTCCATAATTGTCTTATGCTTATCATATAACGGATATGTAAAGTTAAAGACAGACGCAAGAAGAAGGACGACGACAAATGCCGCGACGAGGTTCTTCATATTAATATGATGGACTATTTTCCCTGTTTTCACTTTGAGATTGACACGTAATCTATTTGTCATACTAAGAGTTGTGAGAGCATGTGAATAAATCATGTCAATTACTGAGGCGACTAAGACGAAACAGAACAGTGATGAGCAGACTATGAACCGCGGCTGGAACGCGTCCACCCTGATAAAGAGACCCCACCAGAGGGCTTGAAGGAGCGGAAAGGATAGAACTAATAATGTCTCTTTCAGTTTATCGACCCTGGCAAGCGACAGAAACACTAGAAACACTACCACGACACCTAGATAGCCGTAGACCCCGTCCCAATACATATTCCAGTACTTATTTACTGCTTCTAGGCTAAGAGCTCTGGAAAGTACACCTACATCTTTAGCGATATTTGAAGCCACAAGTTCCATCCCAGGTTGAGCTGAAGCCACGAATTGTTGCACCTGTGGAATAGAATTGCCAGCTATAACTCGACTGTAAACCAATGAATATAGCGCCAAAAAAAGCATAGTAAATGTGAACAGTGTATTCCTATTTTGACTCTTCTTAAGCCTCAAAAGATAAATTGCGATAAAAGCAATCATGATCAGTGATGGAATACTGACTCCTATTGTTACCCATGTTAAGTTTAGCAATACTGCATAATCTATTATAAATGAAGCTGGAAGGAGTAGCAAGAATAGTATGTCTATAAGTTTAAACTCCTTATGTATAGAGGCAATGTACATAAATAATAACGGTAAGAAAGTTAGCATGACGAGGAAGTTGAACTCCCATGCGTACCAAGCTATAAAAAGCGATAAACCGGCTATTAAAGCCATGGTTATCTTTCTTTTTGAGGAGGGAGCATAAACTAGAAGGTAAATGGTGAAGAGTATAAATAATGCGCTTGGAATTTCTGGCCCACCAACTAACCCTATATGCGTTAATAGTTCAGGAGATATCGCTGTTATCAGGGCGGCTAGTCTGGCCACATTTATGTTGAATAGCTTTTTAGTTAGCCCATACACCAACATAATGACCAACATTCCTGTAAAGATGAGCATAATCTTAGCTGAGAATAGAGATATGTCGCCTAACATGAAGAACAAAGCTATCGCAAAATAGCCGAACATATGAGTATGCATACCTGAAGAGTACGTAACGTAACTCCACGTATTATTTGGAAGGAGCATGTTCGAGTAAAAAGATCCGTTATTAACAACATTTCTCGCCATATCCAAATAGGCTGCACCGTCTGAATGCGGTGCAGGAGCCCACTGCTGCCAGTAAAGAGCCAAAACTATGTACAGTAGAATTACAACAAGAGCGGGATCGTGTTTACGTTTATTCAGCATTTTACTAATACCCAACATCAACCCGCGCATATAGGAAAGAACACTGACAAGGACTACCTCAATAATTGTTAAGGTATACATCAGAAGAGCGAAGTTTACTGGATTGCAAAAAATGTGAAGCATCCATATAACATAAACGTTTAGCAACTGAAGCATAAAGCCTAAGATAAGAGAAGAACCAATGTTCACATTCTCTTCATCTAAAGCAATGTTCGCGAAGATGAAGCCTGGCAAGAAGATTAATCCAAACAATCCAATCATAAGCCTTGCTACAAACCAGGATCCATCCAAAACCCACATTTGTGAATGTATAATGATGCCTAGAAACGATGAAAAGACTATTAAAGTGTAATTTCGTTTCAGCCTGTTCAAATTATTTACCTTTAAGATAATGATTCTCTAGGGATTTAATTAGAATATCTGTAATTATGTCGTAGTCGAATTTTTTAGCAATCAAAGGGCCCCTCCTACTGAGCCTTTCCCTTAGTTTTCGGTCAGATAAAAGCATGATTATTTTTTTTGCAACGTCGTTTGGCTCAGGTTCTACGTAGAGTAGGTCTTCACCGTGTTTATATTCGCCCTCTAATACTTTGTGTCTTGTTATGATGACAGGGATCCCTAACGCAAATGCCTCAATCACCTTTATGGGCATAGTAAGCTCTGTGGAAAGGGTACGCCTCCTCGGAACAACAAGCACATCTAATGTACTCATGAGTTCAAGGGCCTTCGCATGCGACATAGGTCCCAAAAAAATCGCCCTTCTACCCAATTTTTTAATCTTTTCTTTTAATCTTTTCATAGTCATGGGTTCGCATTCTCCGATGGTAACGTAAAGAACGACGTTTGGAAATGTCTTTTGAACTATATGCATAGAGTCAACAAGTATGTCAACGCCATTCCACCATGCCGCTGAACCTATATATCCAATTCTGTGCTCATCTGTCTCCCTTTTTTCGAGATGATTACGCCTCTGTGGAAGTTCTACAAGATTTATTCCAGCCGGTATTGTCAGCAAAACTTTTCCACGGGGTAAACCATATAACTTTTGGAGAGCCGTCTTGTATAGATCGCTCTGAACTATCAACAAATCTGCCTTATTAACCACTACGTAATTTACCCTTTCCAACAAATCCAAGATAAAATCGCTTATTATAATGTGCATATCTTTTGCCATCTCTTGAGTATAAAATCCAGCGAATTTGACACAAGTAACAGCTTTTATTTTTCGGGGAGAGAAAAAGGCTATGGCAATGCGTGGATCCCGAAGATATATAGTGTCAACTAAGCCTAGTTTCTTTAACGATACTGCCATTAACATTAATGCTAGGCTGTTAACATACATAACTAATATGTTTACTATGGCGAATAAGCTATTGACCGGGGGAGGGGAAAAATTAGGTAGCAATATTAACTTACATTTCAATTGGTTTTTAAAATCTTTTGCTTCTTTTAAGTATGTTAAATACTTAAATGTACTCACAAATGTAATTATATACATATGTTCTACCTTTTTACTTAAAGCCTTAGCCAATTCTTGCTCATTTACAGCCCCACCATGGAGTTCAAACAATGATGGAACGATAAACAACAACCTTAAATATTTAGGATTAAGCGTCTTTTCGAATTTCACCACTGCCTTCATAACAAAAGTAAAATAGGTTGATATATCTTCATCCAAGACACTGTGCACATACGTATTAGCACGCGCTATAAATCATTTTGTGCCAAGGTTATAAGCTTGTTTAGAAACCTATCGACTTGTCCTACCCTTCAATTACTTAGGTATTTGATCTTTGAGGACTCTGATTTATGCATCTTATGTTAAAGTTTTCAAGATAGTATATAGTTTCTTGCCACACGTATGTAAGGACAATTCCCTCTCCGCTGTTTCTCTTCCACGTTTCCCTATTGTTCCTCGCAGTTTATCATCTTCTATGAGCATTTTAAAACACTGATACCATTCCTTTTCATTTTTAACTAAAAAACCGTTAACCCCTTGCTTTATAACATATTTTTGTTCTCCTACAGGACTCGCGACAACCGGAATACCCATAGCCATGCCAATTCCAACTCTTAAGGCACTTTTTCCTTCATACCAAGATGTTTTTTGAAGAGGAGCCACCATTATATCAAAATCAGACATCAACTCAGAAAGCTTATTCATGGGAACCCACTGTTTCAGACCATAATCTACTTCTATGAACTTCTCAAGCTTACCGAACATCTGCTTTACTCTGACATCACCCAGATAAGAAACAATTTTAAATTTAATATCAAATTCTTTAACCAGCCTACTGAGAGGCTTAATCAAAATGGCTAGATTCTCATAGTGATGACGGGGAACCCCCTCCCAGCCTATAGTTATCTTGTTCCGCCTACTTTTTGATTTAGGAGAAAATAATTCGCAGTTTACCGGATCATTTATGATAGCGGCCCTACTGTTAAAGGCTTTAACATAGCCTAATAAATAATGACCATTTACAGTAACGAAATCTGCATCTCTAACCATTCTTTCTAAACAGAACGAACCTGGTCTAACGTTAATTCCAAAGAGGCTGCCAGTAGGCAAAAATATGGCGTCATCTAAATCGAATATAACCTTCACTGTTTTGCTTTTAAGAAACTTTTGTAGCAAGTAGATTTGTGGTGTGGAAACTCTTCCGATTATTACTACGTCAGGAGGTTCGGCTACTGTTTGGATGTACTTCTTAGGAGGATGAGTTAGAACTGTTGATAAAATACGTCCAAGTTTGCCTTTTACAATAGAGTCCCAAGCGATAGGCGTTATAACGTTACATTCAACACTGAAAGCTCTCAACATTCTAGCTAAGGGCAAAATTCTTGCCGTAAAAGTAGCACCAAGTCCTCCCGCAAATATATCAGCTTTCACAGTGTATAACCTTTAACGTTAGTGACAACTGTCCTTCTGTAAAGTTCTTCAAGTTTTTCTGCGATCTTTTTTATACTGAAGTTGTTTTCCACGAATCGTCTTCCCCTTAGACCCATTTTCTCAGCCTCAGCCTCGTCATCTAATAAGGATGATATGTAATGCACCAGTTGCTTTATATTTCCACTTTCAAATAATAATCCGGTTGTCCCGTTAATCACAAGTTCCTTCAATCCTCCCACCGTTGAAGCAACTATAGTCTTACTGCATGCATACGCCTCAAGCAGACTCATTGGAAATGTTTCATATCTTGAAGGCAGAACGTATACGTCTGCGTCAACATATGCCTCAAGCTTATCCTTACCATACAAAGGACCTAAAATCAGCACATTGTCCTCTATCTTTAGAGCCTTAGTCAAGGCTTCAAGTTCACCAAGATATCCATCGTCAGGACCCACAACAACAAGCTTAACATCATCCAAGTTCTCAACAACATCTGCAAAAGCCCTAACAAGAATATCAATCCCCTTTATTCTATGTATTCTGCCCAAGTACAACACTATTCTCTCTTCATCATCTATGTTAAACTTCTTCTTGAAAGCTCCTTTAGGCGGCAGATCACCATACTCTGACAAGTCTATTCCGTTAGGTATTATAGCAATTTTCTCTTCTGGCACACCCATAGCCTTGTACTGCTGGGCTTCCACCTGGCTGAGGGCAACAACCTTAGCGGCATCCCTCAACAACCTATAACCAAACAAAACATCATAACTCCACTTCAACCTCTGCCATGCCATAATCCTAGGAAGAGAACCATGAGCCTGCAAAACATAAGGAACAACATACTTCATTGCATAATGCGCAATGACAACATTTGGAAATGTTCTATAACCATGCAGATGTATCACATCAAATTTAGGAACTTCCTTTATCGCAAACTGGATCATACTAGGAGAGAAATAAAACGAAGACAACCCAGGCACATTTTTAAAATATTGAACATAAAAGCCATTTACATAATAATGATTATCACTTATTCCGAGCCTTACCTTAGGACTTTGGATGTCTGTTGTGCATACACTCACCTTATGATTCCTCTTACCTAACTCTCTCGAAAGATTATGAACAACCGACACTGGACCCCCAAAAGCTGGACAAAAATAAGGCACTACCTGAAGAATTCGCAAAGTCATTCCCCGAAAATCTTCTGGCTCTTAACAAAAAGGCTCCCCGAGAGATATTTAAAAACAGAGCTAGAAAAAAGTGCATTCATTTTCCTGATAATATGAACGGTTACGCAAGAAAACCTTTGTAGAAACGAGGGAAGAATCAAAACGAAAAAACCTTCAACATCCTCCACTCTTAATCCAACCTTAAAAAGAGATTTCTTTACTTCGTTTAAGGTAAACCATCTACTATAAACGTCGCTAAATAAAGCCCGTTTACAAGAATTTACAAAGACAGCTACAGGCAAGTATAAACCTTGCATGTTGGAAAAATTAGCTACTAGCCAGCCTTTTTCCTTAAGCACGCTGCCAATTTCCACAAGTACGCTTTTATAATCAGGTATGTGATTCAAAACATTAATGCTAATACAACATTGAAAAGAAGATTTTTTGAATGGAAGTTTATGTGCATCAGCTATGACCAAGTTCACATTCCTATAGACTCCCCCTTGAATAGACTTTTTTCTCGCGATCTTAATCATTGATTTCGAAGGATCTAAACCCACTACGGTAGCTCCACTCTTTGCCAACTCTACTGCGAACCGTCCAGTGCCAGTTCCTACATCCAAAACAAAATCTCCATCATTAAAATCACATAATCTCGTAACAATGTCCTTTTGTATAGCATTAACAAGCCCCCCAACTAGAGAGGAAAACCTCACATCATCATAAACTTCAGCTTCTCTTTCATAAAATTCCAAGCTGGTTACTCCTATGCACCATGATCAAGTAACTCTTCGTAAACATTCTCAATCATTTTGACAACTTTCTCGGTAGCAAAGTTTTCACGAACAAAACTTGTCGCAGTTTGACCAATCGCCTTCGCAACATCTATATTCTTAAGTAAATAAACAACTGCTTCAGCCAAATGAGCAGAATCATTAGGTCGAACCAATATCCCGTTATGATCACTTGAAATTATTTCCGGAATTCCTCCAACATTCGTCGCAACAACAGGTTTTCCGACAGCCATAGCTTCTAAAATAGGCAATGGATAATCTGAAGGCCCAGCTGTACTAAGGAAAGGAGCCACAAACACGTCACAAGCAGCAATCACTTCAGGCATCCGTTGTGATACGCCCATAAACACCACGTTTTTTTGCAAATGAAGAGAATTTATCTTAACCCTTAAGTCGCGTGTTTCTTCGCCTAACTTATCTTTAGAAACGTGCAACACTATCAGAAGTTTAGCTTTAGAGAAAACTTTTGTAATAGTTCTCATAGCCTTAACCAGAACGTGAACACCCTTCGTTTTTGTTAAGTTTCCTACAAATAATATTACCTCTTCATCCGCATTGATTCCTAATGATGCCCTCACACGCTCTCCTGATAACGTCGGATTAAATAACGACGTATCAATCGCCGGTGGAATCACCCCTATCTTTTCTCTAGGAAAACCAGCATTTTCTAGAGAAGACTTCACGTTGTTACTTATCGCAATAACCTTATCCACCGAAAAGAAATTTTTAACTAAGTAAGCGTTTGAAAAACGTTGAAAATTATGTTTTTCGCCCGTTTTTTCTTCTATAGGACAATAAAGTGTGTGAACTGAAGGAACACCGAGCATTTTTCCACTAATTGAAGGAATTATCGCTATGGCAGGATAACCGGAATGGCCATGAATCACCTCAAACTTCTCTTCCTTATGTAACCGTCTAATTTCAGATATTGCCCTGAGAGTAAAATCAAAACCATACATCGCTGAGGGATAAACCCCGAATACTCGCATAGGGTGAAACTCTGCCCAAGTTTCCTTAACAATAGCACATTTAGAGTAACGTGCAGGTGTGGTAACTATATGAATTTGATGCCCTCTCTCCCACAAACCTTTTGATATCCTAACCACATTGTTCGCCGCACCGCCAACAAAGATTCCCTCTTCAGAAGGGGTTATCTCCAAACCTACCATGCAAAGTTTCAATAATCTTTCCTCAAAAACATTCCACAATGCACAGTCCATGAGATTTTCTTATTCCTAACATCGGGTAACAACGTAATTACCTATCGCCAGTGCGTCTAATGCTGAGTTTTCAAGGGTCCATATTGCTTGTTCTGGTGTGCAAACAATCGGATATCCGTGAAGGTTAAAAGAAGTATTCAATAAACCTCCAACTCCCGTATGCTTCTCAAAAGTCTCAAGAACCCTTCTATAACCATGATTCCACGAATCATTCAAAGTCTGAGGCCTACAAGAATAATCATAAGGGTGAACAGCGGCAATAATCTCGTCTCTCTTCTCAGTAGTGTCAAAAGCCAAAATCATGTAAGGCGCAACCTTACCATTCACAACATAATCATCCATCCTATTCTCCAAAATTGTGGGGGCAAAAGGCATCCAAAAATCTCTATGCTTAATAGCAAAATTAATCTTCCTAACAATCCTCAAATCTCCAGCATCAGCTAAAATAGATCGGTTACCCAAAGCCCTAGGACCCAACTCCAACCTCCCACCAAACCTAGCGACAATACATCCCTTAGCAACCAAGTCACCGACAACCGGATCCACATCACTGTAAAACTCAGCCTTGCCAATCCAACCAGTCTTCTTCAACACATCTTTAATCTTCTCATCCGTGTAAGAAGGACCATAGTAAACATCAGTGATTGGCTCTTTTCTAGGCTGAATCCCCTCAGCCCTACAATAATCATAGTAACCCTGAAGAGCCGCACCAACAGGAGTTCCGTCATCTCCAGCAGCAGGGTAGAAAAATGCATCATCCACCTCAGGCATTTCCACAACATGCTTATTAGCTTTCACATTCAAAAACAAACCACCAGCACAAGCAATCTTATGAATATCCGTTTTTTCAATGACATTCCGAATCCAATTAGTCATAAGCTCCTCAAACCAAAGCTGAGCAGCAGCCGCAATATTATCAAAACGCTGACCAGCCAGCAACTTCCTAAGTTTTGATTGTACTCCACCACAATAAGCTCGAATCCTATTCTGAAATTCCAAAGGATTCTTCGGATTCAACCTCATAATCTTTTTAATACGATCTATACAATATTCCGACCTTCCATAAGGCGCTAGACCCATCACTTTATACTCATGATCCCAAGGCTTCAACCCAAGATAACGAGTTACTTCACTATACAACACGTTACCCAAAGAATCATAATAAATCGACTCGGCTATCCGCCTAATTTCACCCTTCTCCCCGATGTTCACAGTGCTACTTAACCCATCACCAGCCCCATCAGCAGTAAAAACCAGAACAGGCTCATCGTAAGACCAAGGCGAAGAGCGATAAGCACACGCCGCATGCGCAAGATGATGCTCAACAAAAACCGTCTCCTTATCTTCAATGCCCAACCCTCTGAAAACTTTAAACAGATGCTCCATCTTCCTAAACTTATGAAGAATCCTAACATACAACTTAGCAAAAGTGTGACAAGCAACATACGGACTTAAACTCTCAAACAATCTGACATGTAAAGGCCGTTCCTTCAATGGAGCATGCGTCCTAACAAGACCAGCAACAGCAATCAAATCCACTTCACTCGGATCAACTCCAGCAATCCTAAAAACTTCCTTAATCGCATACTCAGGAGTGCCACTATAATGCTTAATATTTCTAGGTCTTTCCTCTTGCAAGGCTGAAAGCACTTTCCCATCCCTAACAAGTGCAGCTCCAGCATCATGTCCATCATGGACGCCTAAAACAGTCACCGATCTTTTGGCCATATCCTCACCTGCAGCTTACTGAAGCCAAAACCTCATATATGCGTTCACCAGTTTTTTCCGTCGTCAAGTTCTCTGAAACATATTGCCAGCCGTTCCATCCAAGCTCAGAAGCAAGTTTCTTATCCTTGTAAAGCCTGAGGACTGCCTCCGCAAAACCATAAGCGTCCTTAGGCTTAACAACCAAACCAGATTTAGTTGCCTCAACATACCTAGCAGGCTCACCACCAGAAACACAAATAATAGGCTTTCCATAAGCTTGATACTCAAAAACCTTTGTGGGAAGTCCCTCATCAACAAAACTTGCAGAAGCCATCGGCAGAACAAAAACATCAGCAGAACCCAACAACGCTGACAGCTTCTCTTTAGGCAGAAAATTCGTATCTAAAATCACATTCTCGAGATTAAGCTCCCTGATTCGTTTCCGCAACTTCGGAGCAAGCTCCCCAACACCCCTAATCACAAAAACAACATCCTCATTCTTTGCCAAAATCCTCGCAGCCTCCAAAACCGTATCAAAATCATAACCAACGCCTAAAACGCCAGAATACATAACCACAAACCGACTTTTCTCATTCGTATCTATACTTAAAGGCTCAACTCTATCAACGCCAACTTCAATAACGTGAATCTTCTCTGCACAAACATCATACTTTTGAACTATCCTACGCTTATATCCAGCACTAATAGGGGTAACAGCCGCTGGAACAACATAGGAAAGCCAAGCCAAAAAATCAAGCAGCTTCCGCATCAACCTAGAACGCACAAGTCCCAACTCATAAAAAACCTCAGGCCACAAATCATCAACATTCCTAACAATAGGCCTCTGCTTAACAAAACCATAAACAACAGCTGGAAAGAAAGAAAACAAGTTAGGATTAGCAGCCCAAACAACATCCACTCCACCAACAAAAGGCAAAGCAAACAAACAGGAAACAATAAAGCACATATGCAAAATAACTCTGTTAACTATGCTGCTATGGGGCAAGGCAGGAATCCAAACACGCAAGACCTTTGCATCGCCAGCTTTTTCAGAAACTATAGCCTTACCTCTATATTCTCTTGGCACCTTTCCATGTGGATAATGCGGAAAAGCAGCAACCACAGTAACATCACAACCTTTACTAAGCAATCCTTTAACAACGTTAGAAGCTCTAGTGCTAGCTCCACCCATATCCGGAGGAAAGTATTGAGCGAGAACTAAAACTTTCAAACAACTATGCATAATTACTTCCGCATAACCACATCAGTTTTGATCTCACGCTTTGCCATCATCAATTTATCTTTAGCACACTGCTCTTCAATCCACTTATAAGTTCTAGCTAATCCTTCCTCTAGGCTTACTTTCGGCTCCCACCCAAGAACCTTCCTAGCCAAAGTTATATCCGCGTTCCTACCACGAACCCCCTGAGGCGCAGAAAGATCATACGTTTTAGTTATACTCTTCCCAGAGATTTTTACAACCATATCGGCAAGCTGGTCAATTGTGACAAGCCTTTCAGATCCAATGTTTATGGGTGTATGATGATCAGATTTCATAAGCAAAATCGTGCCCTTCACACAATCATCAATGTAACAATAAGACCGCGTTTGCTTTCCGTCACCCCATATCGTTACAGTTCCCGGGTTTGACGCTTCCGCTACTTTTCTACACAACGCTGCTGGCGACTTTTCCCTTCCACCCTTGTAAGTTCCCTCCGGTCCATAGATGTTATGATACCTGAGAACTCTGATATCCATTCCGTAATCTCTCTGATACGCCTCACACGTCTTCTCCGTGTACAGTTTCTCCCAACCATAGAAATTGTCCGGATCAGCCGGAATTGCATCTTCTTCTCTTAAACCCTTCACATCCGGGTCAGTCTGCTTATAAGTAGGATAAACACAAGCAGATGAACTGAACAAAAACCTTCTCACATCATTCTGTCTAGTAGCCTCAAGCATATACGTATTAATCAAAACATTATCGTGCATCACTTCAGCGCCAACAGCAGTTATAAAGCCTATCCCACCCATGTTAGCAGCAAAATTATAAACCTTATCAATTCCCTTCGTCGCAATAAGGCAATTCTCCCAAACCCTCAAATCCAACCGAAGCCTTTCACTGTAATATCTCTCTTTAATATAATCATCAAATTTTATGTCAACTACCCTGACAAAGTTCCCCTGCGAATAAAGATATCGAGCAAGGTGGCTTCCTATAAATCCGCCGCCACCAGTAACTAAAATTCTTTCACCAGCCAACTACAATCCCCCAAACATGTGAGCTTAGTACTCAAATCAGCTTAATTTAAAAAACTTATGTCGAGTCCCGCATATCCTTTTCAAGATTCAGCGTCGATTTTAATGTTTTTGCTCATTCGCACACAGTTGCTCAAGAAGCCTCAGCGAACCTTGACGCTTGCATAATCATTAGCCCTGCAACCTTTCCCTGCTCGTCCAAAGAAGCAACCACAAATCCCTCATCATCCAGTGACTCACTGTCAACCATCCTTGCATGTCTAAACTTAACATAAAGTACGTCAGACTCTTCATCGTAGTCCACAGACACCACCCTTCTAGGAACCCCTTGTTTTTTAGCACCAATCAAAGCTTTTCCAATAACCTTGAACGGATCTATAGCCATTCTCATCCTAGTCTCCGCCACAACTTAAATCTCCTATCAAGTCTCTTATCAGACATTACGAGAGCCGTTAATATAAATCCATTGGACGGCGAAACCTCCCTATAGTGAACTACCAGATTTCTCGCTAAACCGAATTCAACAAGTCGAGCAAAGACTTTCACGGCGGCAAAATTCGGTTCTAGGCTCGGTGGCGAAAAATAAAGCCTGTCAGGATTAACTATTGCCATGAGAATTTCGGGCTGAAAAGGTTCAAGTTCCCTATGAAACTCTATTATATGAAACCAACGCTCTTCAGTCAACCTTATGGGCACATTATTTGCTGATGTCACCACAGCGATCACGCCAGGCTTAGGACGCCACACTATTCTCAAATTTCTGCTGCACTCACCCTTTACGAATTCTCTATTTAGGTCGCTTTCCAGAGCTGCAGCTACAATGTCAAATTATTTGCTGTTTGTTCTTCTTGCAAGCCTTGAAATTGCATACAATGTTATTGCTGTCGATAATGCGAAGAAACCTATCAGGATGAACGTTATGGATGCCAAAGCAATGTTCGTGACTATGTGATGTTCCGTAGCGTAAATATGTAGCATCCAAGCGCCGAAAACAGCACCAGCCACCAGAAATAACATGCCTGGTATTCCAAGCAAAGCCAGAGGCTTGTCTTCAACCATAAGCTTAACAATCGACATCACAACATCAGCTCCATGCCTTACCGGATTACGAGTAGAATTTTCAACGCCCTCGTAATTGCACTTTGCCGAAACCTCCCGAATCCTCAAACCCTGCTTTCTAGCGTTAATCAAAATTTCAACGCTGACACCCATCCCGTTCTCTAACACAGCTAACGTCCCTATAGACTTACGGTTATAAGCTCTGAACCCACTCTGCGCATCCTTGACACCGTGTTTCGACGTGTTATTAACAAGTCTTGTGATAAACTTTACACCAGCCCTCCTATACCAAGGCATAGTATACGCTAAACGCTTATCAACAAGTCTCGAACCAATAACTATGTCGGCCTCATTCTCAACAATAGGCTTTGTCAACAAGGGAATCTCACTAGGATCATGCTGTCCATCAGCATCCAAAGTAACCAAAACATCAGCACCCAACTCCCTAGCACACCTAAACAAGCGCTGAACAGCAACACCATAACCCAGATTACGCTCATGCCTAACAACATCAGCACCCAAACGCTCAGCAATCTCAACGGTCAAATCCACAGAACCATCATCACAAACCACAACCCTATCCGCATACTTCTGCGCTTCAACTACAACCTTGGCAATAGTCTTCTCCTCGTTAAACGCTGGAATACCCACAACAACAAAGGGCTCACCCTCAACAACAGCAGTCTTCTCTAAACCAGTTCCAGCCTCTAGCACCGGGGAATACTCGTCTTTGCTCTTATCCAAAACAATTCATCCCGTTAAAAGCGTGAAAAAGGCCGATTCATTTCCATAACCGTCACATACCTTATGAAACCCCTATCTATAGCCCACTTTACGGCTTCAAGGTTCCCCCATGAAACGGCAATCTCGGCAATCGCTCGAGCAAGCGAGCTTCCAACACTACCCATCAGCCTCTCCACCCTACTCCTCACAGCCAGCTTCAGCTTATCCACAATGGCCTTCACTATCATGGCCAACTTTACGCTTCTAACCTCCTCGACACATCTAATAGTGAGGTTGACGATACCTCGTTCCACTCGACCTAAAACGCTAAACCAAACACGCCTACGCCTAGCCACCCGCCTAACAGAAACCAACATATCCCGAGTCACTACCATACGATAACTACCAAAAACGTATTCTTTAAGCACCTAACATATAAAACTTTAATCAACATCCGACTCTAAACAACATGTTTCCAACCGTCCCATACCTCACGAAGCAACCCCTCGGAAAAACACAAAAAGGCAAACCTAACTAACAATTTTGGAAAGCTTTTCTTCAAAACGTAACACTTGCTACTATTCTATCCTTGTTCTCAACGATCCACTAAATCTTCTTTAAACCAGCTTTCATTTCCATCTTCAGCTCATAACCTAATTTTCTCAGCTTTTTCTATCGATGCTACTCTAAGGCTTCTTCATTTTTAACGATCTTAGTAGCATACTCAACAGCAGCTTTAATGTCTTCTTCCTTTAAAGTGGGGTAAGCCTCCATTATCCTCTTAAAATCATAACCAGCAGACAAAAGCTCCAGAATCAAGTACACAGGAATCCTCGTCCCCCTAATCACAGGTTTTCCACCTAAAACCTTAGGATTCACTTCAATACGCTCAGTCAATCTCTAACACCCACATTTGAAATGCTGTCATTAACACCTATTTATACGCTCAAACTCTGCACTCTTTCGATGTACTCTTGGTTCTCCCTAACCCATTCATAAGTTTTATTCAAACCAGCCTTCAAAAGCCCCTCAGCAACATTATAAGCCCTAGTAGCTCCACCACCCATATCCGGAGGAAAATACTGAGCCAAAACAAGAACCCTCATGACCATGCCATTTATCTCGGCTTACGATTTCTCTAGTCGTTTGAAACGTTTTACGGAATGTTTCCAACACTTTAACAGCGTTTCAACATCACTTTATCTTTCTCTAACACTTCATTCTCTCAATGAGTTTTGAATAGACCAACTTTCTTGAGAAAGTCTCTTACAAAGTTTAAAAAATATTTGGTGGCGGATATAGGATCGTCTGGAATGTGGCTTTCAATAGCGTTGGATTCGGTTTCATAATGGAAGTGTTTAGGAAAGGTTTCAACCCCTCTCCATCGAACGTGAGGAGCATTATCATGCCTAAAGATCTTTCCGTTAACATGTCTCCTTTCCCAGTGGAAGGCATACCGTTTCATGAGGTTTTCACTTCTGTAAAGCCAAACCTCAAGAAAACTTTCATCAACGAAGTAAATTCTAGCGCTCTCGTCATCAAAACTGGTTCTCTGCACAATGTCCGCATATTCTCTTTCAGCGACCCCGCAGATGAGCTTGTAAACTTCTCTTCTACTCAACCGACGTTTCCTCGAGTAACGTCTCCAAAATTTCCTTGCGCTCTTCTAGATGGCTTAACTTAAAGAAGTCACGCCACGTACCCTCTTCCTCAAGCTCTCCACGCTTATATTTCTCCTCCATATCCCTCGCCGAAGCAACCCCATATCTGTTACAGAGCCCAATTATCTCAGCGTTAACCTCACGCAAACTAGACTTAAGATACTCAACAATGCCCTTAGCCATAATCTTCTCCTTCACTTCGCCAGTAGCCTTGGACACACGCTCCAACAAAACCGAAACCTCAACCATCCTACACTTCACCGCCATACTCTAAGCTAACGAGCAGTCAAGCAAATATAAACTTAGCCTCATTTTGAGCGCGTTACGACTCACCATCTCAGCGAGCATACTCATAGAACCGTCATCACAAACAACAACCCTATTCACAAACCTCTGAGCCTGCAAAACAACCCCAGCAATAGTCCTCTCCTCATTAAACGCAGGAATACCCACAACAATAGATGGTTTATCGTTCAAAGTGGCTAGCCTACGATTCTAAAAAGCATCCTTAGCGCTCTAAGTAGACTTGGTTTTGGGCTTTATCCAGCACTAGCTTGAATCTGTAAATCAAATCTCTGCCCAGAAGGGATGGCAACTCCAAAATCAGCTTCCGCTCCACCTTAGAGAGTCTCTCAACGTCGTGTACACCAGCATAGATACGTAACCTTTCCTCAACTACTTTCCCGTTTCCAGCCTGAAATAAGAGTGCAGAATCCTCAATAACGTATGTAGTAAGGGATCCCCCAATTCCAAAAAGACCTCTCTCAGCTCTCTTCAGCTTCTCTAGATCTATTTTTAGGCGTTTGACATCTTTATCGAGAAGAGTTGTAACAGCAGCACCTGTATCAACGTGAAAATTCACCACATGCCTTAACTCTAAGCCCTTCGAGAGGACGGTCGCCCTCACAAATGGCGCTGGCGGTTCATATCTTTCATCGAGATAGCCGTCTATCCTCATAACACTAACAACGGTTTCTCTTTTGAAACGTACTCTATGATCACGCGCTCCAGCGGCCACTTACGTGAAACCCTTTCAATAAGCCTATCTAAATCTTCATCAGAATCTATGACGCCCCGCTCGTAAACAGCCACAAACAAACCATCATACCTCTTAACCAATTTATCGTAATTACTGAGAAACCACTCCATATCTTCCCCATGCTTCATAAGCATTGTAAGAGCCTCTGAGCTCAAGGCACAAACACCTAACTAAACATTTACTCAAAGGACTTTAAATACTTTTCAGCCTTCGCTCCGTCATCACAAACAACAACCCTATCCGCAAACCTCTGAGCCTGCAAAACCACTTTCGCTATAGTCTTCTCCTCGTTAAAGGCAGGTATGCAGGCAACGACGAACGGTTTCTTACCCATCAGACTCATCCGATGAAGTTCGAAAACCCCTCTAAGGTAACGCGCCCTTCCCTCTCACTGTATGTTAGCCTGAACTTCCTCATCACGTCTCTGCCAAGTAAAGAGGGCATCGCCAAGATCCGTCTGGCAACATCCCCCGGCACCCCGATAAGATCGTGTTTTAAAACGAGAACATCAACCGTCTCTACGTATTCACCGTCCTGGGCTCTAAAGCTCAGCTTAGTGTTGCTCGCCAAGTAAGTGTCAACAAGCCCTCCTATTCCACCGATTTTCACAGGAGCCCTTTCAATCCTTTCTAAGTCGATGCCCAAAAGCTCTCTGTCCTTATCCAGCATGGCCGTAGAGGAGGCACCAGTGTCGATGAGCAGCTTGACGTAACCCTCAACTCCAAGCCTCTCAATCGAGATAAACGCTCTCACAGCTGGAGCCGGCGGGCTAAACGATCTATCTAGAAAACCCTTGATGATCATAATATGAATTCCAGAGGTTCCCTCGAGACGTACTCAACCATGACCTCTGACAGCCTAAGACCCCTAGCCAGTATCTTCTCTCTGAGCCCAGCTGGGTCTTTGCTACATTCCACAACATTTTCTTTATATATAGCCACAAACATCCCGTCGTACCTATCAACGAGACTTTCACGATTCTCCTCAAACCACTCTCTGTTACGTTCCTGCTCATCAAATAAAGCTAAGAACTCACTCAAACCCTAACACCAAATAAGTCTTTACGACCCAATTATTTAACTTTGCTCGTAGAGCCTAACGCGCGAATACTCGTCTTTACTCTTATCCAAAACAATTCATCCCGTTAAAAACGTGAAAAAGGCCGATTCATTTCCATAACCGTCACATACCTTATGAAACCCCTATCTGAAGCCCACTTTACGGCTTCAAGGTTCCCCCATGAAACGGCAATCTCGGCAATCGCTCGAGCAAGCGAGCTTCCAACACTACCCATCAGCCTCTCCACCCTACTCCTCACAGCCTCATTCAGCTTATCAACAATGGCCTTCACTATCATGGCCAACTTTGCACTTCTGATTCTGTCTACGCATCTAATGGTGAGACTGACGACAGCCCGCTCCATCCGACTCAAAACCTTAAACCAAACACGCCTACGCATAGCCAACCGCCTAACTGAAACCAACATATCCCGATTCATTACCACAGCGATAACCACCAAAAACAAGTTATTAAACACTGAACCTTAAAAACTTTGCACAATGTCCGACTCTAAACAACATGTTTCCAATCGCCCATGTCTCACGAAGCAACCCCTCGGAAAAGCATAAGACAGGCAGATCTAACTAACAAAAATTCTGGAGATGCCTTCTTCAAAACCTGACACTTGCTTCTATTTTATCCTTGTTCTCTAGGATCCACTCATGAGTCTTCTTCATACAGCCTAAAAACTGTTCCAGCCTCTTCCACTTCAACCAAACAATTCACCTAAACCAAGGCGTACACAGAAACAACTTCTTCTAAGCGTAACACTATAAAACTTTCGCCTCTTCAGCCTAACCAACTTTTAATAAATTTCCTTCCGATCTATTTCCCTTCAATTTCAGAGAGAACTTCTGAAACTTTTCCTTTCAGTTCTGGAAGCTTGTTCTTGATTATATCCCACAGAATTTCTAAATCAACGCCAAAATATTCATGAATTAATATGTCCCTAAGCCCCGCTATTTTCCTCCACTCTATTCCAGAGTACCTGCCTCTAACTTCTTCCGGGATTTTCTTTACAGCCTCTCCGATAATTTCTAGATTCCTCACAACCGCATCTTGAACCAGCTCATTTGCCGAGAATTCTCTGAAGCCTAAATTCTCCACATAACTATCTATTTTTTCAACAGCCTTAAGAATATCTTTTAAATAAATTTTAGGATCCCGCTGCATAGCTAACACTTTTCATGATATGCGGTTTTAACTCAGGTTTCACCGATTCGGATATTACAAGATCAACTTTACGGTTCAGTAAATCCTCTAAAAACAGTTTAAGCCCCATATAACTATCAAAAGTCTTCTTTCCCTTCTCAAACTCAACTAATACGTCCACGTCACTTTCAATCTTCTGGCTTCCTAAAGCATAAGATCCGAACAATCCAATTCGTCTGACACCATACCCTCTAATGACTTCCATATTCTCTGAAATCTTCCTCAATATACCCTCTGAAGTCAGCATTTCTAATCGAGACAAATAAACAACACTGGCTTTTTATACATTTCCTTAAAACCTAACAAACCTAAAACTAGAGTCGTTAAGCCATTCAGCAACATTATAAGCCCTAGTAGCCCCACCACCCATATCAGGCGGAAAATACTGAGCCAAAACAAGAACTCTCATTTGATGCTATCCAAGTTTAGACTTAAAACTTGGCAACTTGCTCTATCCACTCCTTGTTCTCCAATACTCATCCATACGTCCGCTCTAAACCAGTTCGAAGATTACCATTCCTTCCTTTTCTCTGAACTGTACATTAAACTTGTCGAACACATCAAGCCTTCCAAGAATGAATGGCACGTCCTCACGCAACGACCAACCCATTCTAACGTTGAGCATCGCATCGTTTATCCTCATCAACGCTGGCTTTAAGATCACTGGAATTCCTCCGCCGACTCCATATATTTCATGCACCTTCTTCTTAATTTCAAAACCCAGCATTAAACCGAATCTATAAGGGATTAATGTGAAATCCGCTCCCGAATCAATATACATAAAGCAAGGGAGCCACTTACCCTCATCGGTTTTGAAGTAAACTTTTGCTACTGGCCTTTTTACAGCGCCAAATATCTCCGACTTTTCACTTCTATATCTAAAGGTTATAGTATGAGCGTTTCTTCCTTTGGGACTTTCCACAAAACAACCTCTTTATTTGGATACTTCTCTTTGGCTTTGAAGTAGATTTTCTCCGGTTCCTCTCCAGACCCTACCACTCGACCATCAACTATGACTATATACAATCCCCTAAACTTGCCTAGATCCGCCTTCAGAAACCACTCATAGTTAACGTCCCGCAAATTCACACCCATCACACATGACCCATGAATAAAAGTGTACAATGACGCTTATTTAACTTATTTCGTGAAAATATGGAAAAATCTGCTTCTCAGACGATCCCATGGACGAGAAGGTCCCCTTCACTGAAGCTAACCACGTAGACAGCCCTCTTTGGATATTTGCGCCGCGCCTGCGCCAACGCTTCCTCCTCACTCACACCCACGCCAGCAACCTCACCGTTGGCGATAGCGATCACCTTACCCGCAAATCTGCGACTCAACACACTCTCCATACGCTTAAAATACCTGATCTGCTTCTTCTCATCTTCTATTAGATCCACCCATTCACCCATCAGTAGACCCTCACTAACTATTCGGGACTACACTAATAAATATCATTCGCGTCCACGTAAATTCTTGCGCTCTCTTGTCCATATTCTCTTTCTGCGACCCTGCAGATAAGCTTATAAACTTCCCTTCTACTCAACCGATGTTTCCTCAAGCAGCCTCTTCTACTGCAACCAAATAAACTCACTTAAACCTCAAAATTTCACCAAAACTCATACGCAAACCTTCATCCTTACATGCCACACAATTCACACACTATAAAGACTCGGCGTATTCATGTAATTCACAGTCAAAAACTGAATGAAACCATAATCCTCCACCCAGTGACACGCAGACTCATTCCCCCAGCCCACGGCGATTCCACTCAACTTCTGAGCAAGCAATCTTCCAACCGTATCCATCAGCCTCTCCACCCCACCCTTCACAGCATCATTCAGCTTATCCACAATGGCCTTCACTATAATGGCCAACTTTGCACTTCTGATTCTGTCTACGCATCTAATGGTGAGACTGACGACAGCCCGCTCCATCCGACTTAAAACCTTAAACCAAACCCGCTTACGTATAGCCATCCGCCTAACTGAAACCAACATATCCCGAGTCACTACCACAGCGATAACCATCAAAACGTATTCTTAAGCACCTAACATATAAAACTTTAATCAACATCCGACTCTAAACAACATGTTTCCAACCCCCCCATGTCTCACGAAGCAACCCCTCGGAAAAACACAAAAAGACAAATCCAACCAACCAAATTTTTGAAAGCCTTTCTTCAAAACAGCTCTTTGCGTATGATTTTCACTATTTCAGCTACTACATCTATAACGGTTTTCTCCTCTGTTGAATCAGGCTTCGGTTTATTCGATACATGTTTATGGTGACGGAATGTTGCTACGTCTACATGATGAGGCGCATTGTCATATCTAAACACAAGTTTTCCATCACTACCCTGATAATGATAAGCATAATCTATTTTCCTAAGCTTATCATCAACAAACTCTCTTATCCAAAGTTGCGAGGTGTTCACGAAGGTAACAGTTGCCTTGATATATCCCCTATCCCTCGTCACCATCCTCCTCTCAACAGTCACATCCTTAATCATAGGATGCAACTTTAGAAAACTGACAACTCTATTAACGTATTTCTCTATTCTTTCACTCAACCAAGTACTTCCGTCAGCATGTCCCTTTCTTTACGCAGTTCCCTGTGCAGCTCTACAGCTGCATGCCACTCAACATAGTCCAAGTCCGCATCTTCGCCCAACTCTCCTCTTCCAAACCTCTCCCTAAAGGCTTCCCAGCTGACACCATACTTTCCCTCCAAACTCTCAATCGTTCTCTCCAACCCCGATATCTGCTGCTTTATCACAGACAATCTACCTCTCAGATGCTCCACTATAACAGTCGTCAATTCCTCTTTCGAATACCTTGTTTCACCCACCACCTGAAACTTAGCCAACCAAACGCATCTCACATGCACATTAAACTACTTAGACACTGTTATAAATACTCTTTCAGCCATCTCCCTGCCTCCTTGGAACAGTCATCACAAACTAAAACCTTATCCACACACTTCTTTGTCTGCAAACCCCCTTAGCTATCGTTTTCTCCTCGTTACAAATCGGTATACAAGCAATTACTAAGGGCTCTGCCTCAATCATTCCACAATTTCCCTACGAAAACCAAGCCTCAACCTGTAAAGTTCCTCAAAACGTAACACTTGCTTCTATTCTATCCTTGTTCTCAACGATCCACTCATAAGTCTTCTTTAAACCCGTTTTTGTATCAGTCCTTGGCCCATACCCCAAGATTTTCCTAGCCTTCTCTATAGACGCTCTTCTCTTCACAACCTTATCCCAATCTCTCCTACTCTTAAAAACCATTTCAGCTTCGTTTCCCGTAAGGTAACTTACTTCTTTCTTTTGTTAATTTCTTCAAGAACTTCGGCAGCCACACGTTCTATTTCCTCCGAAGAAGCCCCAGCATACTTTCTCCTAATCTCATGCAACTCGTTAACCACGTCAACTCTCAACCTCTTCAACTCAGTCTCGGTTACCAAACGTACACTTCAGGGCTTCTCATCTCAGAACTCTGTATCTTCTTCTGTTCAACATTATTAGACATTTAGTTAGTTTTTCCTTTTCCAGATTTACTCTTTCAAGGAAATTTTGGAGAATATGATTCACTTCTTCAACTGTTGGTGGATGTATTCTTAATATGATTATACCAACCTGACCTCTTTTAGAGAAGTAGTAAATAGAGCCAAAACCTAGGTCATGCGTTATAATGATCCTTTTTTCTCTTGCTGCTAAGTTTACAACTTCATCGTCTTCACAGCCTTTGAGGCCAGCTTCAGCAACATCTTTAATGTCATACCCAAGCTTTCTAAGCAGCTTTACCGTTTGAGGAGACACGTTTTCATCAGCAAGAAATCTCAGTATCTAAGTCACCGCATACTCAAAAGCTTCTTCATTTTTAACGATCTTAGTAGCATACTCAACAGCAGCTTTAATTTCTTCTTCCTTTAAAGTGGGGTAAGCCTCCATTATCCTCTTAAAATCATAACCAGCAGACAAAAGCTCCAGAATCAAGTACACAGGAATCCTCGTCCCCCTAATCACAGGTTTTCCACCTAAAATCTTAGGATTCACTTCAATACGCTCAGTCAATCTCTAACACCCACATTTGAAATGCTGTCATTAACGCCTATTTATACTTATACGCTCAAACTCTGCACTCTTTCGATGTGCTCTTGGTTCTCCCTAACCCATTCATAAGTTTTATTCAAACCAGTTTTCATGTCAGTTTTAGGTTCATAACCAAGAAGTCTCCTAGCTTTTTCAATTGAAGCCCTTCTCTTCACAACCTTGTCCCAATCTCTTCTAGGCTTAAAAACGATTCCAGCCTCGTTTCCAGCAAGCTCGCTAATCCAATTCGCCAAATCAATCACCCTAGTCTCAGTCTCAGAAGCCAAATTAACCGCTTCACCAACCGCTTCCTTAACAGCTCCCATCCTAAGCGTGCCATCAACAATATCCTCAACAAAAGTGAAATCCCTAGTCTCCTCACCACTCCCAGTAACCGGCAAAGGCTGCTTATGCAAAGCCCACCAAACAAAATTCGGAATAACATTCCTATACCTACCAGGCACCTCTCCAGGACCATAAACATTAAAATACCTCGCTATAGCAACCGGCAACCCATAATAACCATGGAAGTAATTACAATACAACTCACCTACCAACTTATTGATTTGATAAGGCGTATCCAAATGCAACGAAACAATATCCTCTTTTAACGGCAAAGGCGCTTGACTTCCATAAACCGAGCAGCCAGAAGAAGCAAAAACAAACCGTTCCACACCAACCAAATTCGCATACTCCAACGTCCTCAACGTTCCAAAACCATTAACCATCAAATCAGTTTCAGGATGATCAACACTATTCTGATTAGCAAAATGAGCCGCCAAATGAAAAACAAAATGAGGCTTAAAACTAAAAGCCCTCTTCATCCTCTCCTCATCCAACACGCTTCCACGTATAAACAACACCTTAGGATCATTCGGCAAATTCCACTCATAAGACGCTGAAAGATCATCTATAACAACTATTCGCTCAGGCTCCGCTGTCAAAAGAGCCTTTACCAGATTGCTTCCAATACAGCCAGCTCCGCCAGTAACCAAAACACGCCTACCCGAATAATTAGCTAGAATTTCTTCAAAACTCAAGTGAACACCAAAATCCACTACTGACTCTTTTCTCCACGTCTTTGACGGATAAACTCCTCAATCAACTTCAAAAGAGCGCCAACAGCCCTTGTAAGCTCCTCCCTAGTTCTAACAAGCTCAGAGGATATAGCATCGTATCTTTTCGCCATCTCATCAAACCTCTCACTCATTTCACCACGCATACCCCTAATTTCACTTTGAACACCCACAACCTCATCCTTAAGATCCTTATGCATTTCCTCTATTGATCCCTTTAGGTCCACATGCATTTCCTCTATTGATCCCTTTAGGTCCACATGCATTTCTTTAATATCCTGACGTGTTGCACCAGCATACGCTACAGCAGTCCCCAGCCTCTCCCCAAGCTCCTCCTCCAGTCTACCATACTTAATTTCAAAGAAATCAAACTCGCTTGTGGCCTCAGATCTTTCAACAACCGGAACCTTCTCAACCTTTATAAAATCATCTTTAACATTTATCCCTTCAACGAAACCGTTCAAAACAGCCTCTTCAGCCTCACATACAATTTGAACAGTTCCATCTCGCAGATTCTCCACATAGCCCTTAACACCCAGTTTTCTAGCTACTTTCTGAACAAAATCCCTATAGCCAACCTTCTGAACGTTGCCTTCAACAACAATTTTAGCCCTAATCAAATACGCACTAACCTACCGAACAAAACTGTTTGAGGCTCCCTTATATAACTTCTCGAACCATCCAACCGTCCTCCGCATGCCCTCTTCAACAGGCACAGTCAGCTTAAACCCTAAATCCCTCTTAGCCTTCGAAGAATCAGGCGTCTTAATCCTAGTTGTAAACGTCTCAGCCTCCTTATACGTCACCTTAGAATCATCCTTCCCAAGACACTTCAAAATCAAATCCGAAACATACTTGATCTCGTACTGCTCATCCCCGCCCAAATTGTAAACTTCGCCATGCTTAAAATTGTCAATAATATTAGCGAGTGCTCTGCAAATATCTTCAACGTACTCAAGCGTCCTCTTATGTCCCAAATAAACCGTGTAAGGCTCGTCATGCATAGCCTTATAAATAAACTTAGGTATCCAGCCGCGATAAGGCGTGTAATGCTCACCAATTCCATACACGTTGAATAGTCTTACTCTAACAGTTTCTGTTCCAAACATCGCAGCAGAATTCATTATTTGCAACTCGTTAACCCACTTCACAATCGCATAATCATTCATCTGTTTAATAGGAATCCTATCCATAACATCCTCGCTCATCACACCATCATAATCCCCGTAAACCTCAGCGCTTCCAAAAAACATCATGCGAAACCCCTTCTTCTCCTGCATCCTCAAAACATTCTTCGTACCCACAGCATTTGTCAACCACAAATTCTCGTAATAACCTTCACCGTTCCATCTACCATACTCCGCCGCAGCATGATAAACATAATCAAACGCATGCTCCTCAAACACCTGTTCAATTTGCCTAAACTTGCTAACATCACAGCGAATGTAATTCTCCCTCTCACAATGCATCAAATCGCAGACCCAAACCTCATATCCTCGCCTCTCAAGTTCACGTACCAGATTTGAACCGATGAAGCCCCGTCCGCCAGTAACCAAAACCTTAACATTTGACTTAGGCAAATTTATCCCTCGCACTGAGATTTTTCCTTCTTAATTCTTCGAACCTTGAAAATCACTGTTCCACCACGGGTGTAAGGTTCACCCGGATCAACACATTGAATATACGCGTGTTCTCTATCCTCCGGCTTAGTTAACCCCAACTCTACAGGATCAGCACCTCGCTCCAACACCAACACGTAATGTAATAAAGAAGAAAGAGCGTGCGTACACAACGCATCTGTTCTTTCTAAAACTATCTCAGGATCATCAATCACTATCTTGTCACCAACCTTATACACCGGGCAGTATCCACGCACTTCACAAACTTCAATTTTCAGCACTTCTTATTCTTTCCTATTTGTTCTTTTTACAAATCTTGAAATTGCATATAACGTTATAGCCGTCGTCAAAGCGAAAATCCATCAGTATAAGCTATGGAAGCCAAAGCAACATTCGTCACTATATGATGCTCAGCAGTGTAAATCTGCAACATCCAAACTCCCAAAAATCCAATTGGCAAACGAAACTTGCCTCATCATGTTAAGCGGAAAATCTTGAACCAAAACAAGAACCCGCATACATTCCTAACCTTACCTTTCAACGATACCTAACCTTAATGTCTTCAACAGAATAAACATCAGGTTCCTTTTCAAGGAAATCCTTAAGAGATCTTTCCGCCAAAACCATCACCGACAAAGTCTCTCTATCCTCAATCAACAAATCAATCTTCTTATTCAACACAGAAAGCAAACTCTTTATTTCCCTCAAATCAACCTCAATCGTCATATCTCTCGAATCTTATTAACTTTTCACCTTATTTAATCGTTATCGTTCAGTAGACATCCATCTGTTACAGCCAAACAATTTTCTCAACCATTCAAATCCAGCTGAAATTTCTCTGTAAATATAGATACACCAGTTTCCACACCGTTATTTAAGAAGTCTCAGCAAACCTTGATGCTTCCATAATCATCAACCCTGCAACCTCTCCCTGCTCATCCAAAGAAGAGACCACAAGTCCTTCATCATCCAGCGACTCGTTGTCAACTATCTTAACATGTTTAAACTTAACATAAAGTATGTCCGCCCCTTCATCGTAGTCTATAGACACCACCCTTCTAGGAATCCTTGGTTTTTTAGCCCTTGCCAAAGCGTTTCCAATCGTCCGGAAGGGATCTATGGCCATTCTCATTTTAGTCTCCGCCATAACTTAAATCTCCTATCAAGTCTCCTATCAGACATTACGAGAGCCGTTAATATAAATCCATTGGACGGTGAAACCTTCTTATAGTGAACTACAAGATTCCTCGCTAAACCAAATTCAACAAGTCGAGCAAAGACTTTCACAGCAGCAAAATTCGGTTTTAGGGTCGGTGCCGAAAAATAAAGTCTGTCGGGATCAACTATTACCGAAAGAATTTCGGGTTGAAAAGGCTCAAGCTCCCTATGGTACTCTATTATATGAAACCAACGCTCTTCAGTTAACCTCACGGGCACATTGTTTGCCGATGTTACCACTGCGATCACGCCAGGCTTAGGATGCCATACTATTTTCAACTTTCTATCACGCTCACCCTTTGAATCCTCTGTTCAGGTCGCTTTCCAAAGCTAGAGCTATAATCGTCCATTTATTTGGTGTTTGCTTTTCTTGCAAGCCTTGATATCACGTACAGTGTTATTGCCGTTGACAACGCAAAGAACCCTATTAATACGAATGCTATGGCGGCTACTGCTATATTTGTTACTATGCAATGTTCTGCGGTGTATATCTGTAGCATCCATGCTCCAAAGCAAGTGCATAGTGAACCACAGTTGAAAGAGCGTGAATACACATAGCATCAGTCTTCTTCATAACGATTTTGGGATCGGCGATAACAATTTTATCACCAACCTTATACACCGGATAGCGTCCACGCACTTCAGCAACCTCGATTTCCAGCATCCCTTATCTCTTATCATTCATTTTTTTGGCAAGCCTTGAAATTGCATATAGCGTTATTGCTGTTGATATCGCGAATAAACCTATTAATATGAAAGCCATTGAAGCCAAAGCAATATTTGTCATTATCTGACGCTCCATAGCGTAAATCCGCAACATCCAAACTCCAAAAAAAATGCCAGCAATTAAGCATAATATTCCAGGTATCCCCAGCAGCATCAAAGGGTTATCCTCAACCACAAGCTTAACAATAGATACCACAACACCAACACCATGCCTTACCGAATTATGCGTAGAATTCTCCACACCCTTACCATAATTACACGTTGCTGAAACCTCCCGAACCCTTAAACCCTGCTTTCTAGCGTTAATCAAAACCTCAACACTGACGCCCATGCCATCTTCTAACATAGTCAATTTCTCTAGGGATTTACGGTTATACGCTCTGAATCCGCTTTGAGCATCCTTAACACCATGCTCTCCCAAATTATTCACAAGCTTCGTGATAAACTTCACACCAGCCCTTCTGTACCACGGCATACTATAAGCTAAACGCTTATCAACAAACCTAGAACCAATAACAACGTCAGCAACACCATCAACAATAGGCTTCACAACATTCAGAATCTCCTTTGGATCATGCTGCCCATCAGCATCCAAAGTAACCAAAACATCAGCACCCAACTCCCTAGCACACCTAAACAAACACTGAACAGCAGCACCATAACCTAGATTCTGCTCATGCCTAACAACATCAGCACCCAAACGCTCAGCAATCTCCGCAGTTAAATCCGTTGAGCCATCATCACAAACAACCACTTTATCCGCAAACTTTTCTGCTTCAATAATAACCTTGGCAATGGTTTTCTCCTCATTAAACGCTGGAATACCAACCACAACAAACGGTCTACCGCGAACAAGAGCAGTCTTCTCTAAACCTGTTCCAGCCTCTTCAGCCAAATAAACTCACTTAAACCTCAAAATTTCACCAAAACTCATACGTAAACCTTCATCCTTACTCGCCACACAATTCACACCCTATAAAGACTCGGCGTATTCATGTAATTCACAGTCAAAAACTGAATGAAACCATAGTCCTCCACCCATCGACACGCAGACTCATTCCCCCAGCCCACGGCGATTCCACTTAACTTCTGAGCAAGCAACCTTCCACGCGTGTCCATCAGCCTCTCCACCCTACCCTTCACAGCCAGCTTCAGCTTATCCACAATGGCCTTCACTATCATGGCCAACTTTACGCTTCTAACCTCCTCGACACATCTAATAGTGAGGTTGACAATACCTCGTTCCACTCGACCTAAAACCTTAAACCAAACACGCTTACGCATAGCCACCCGCCTAACAGAAACCAACATATCCCGATTCATTACCATACGATAACTACCAAAAACGTATTCTTTAAGCACCTAACATATAAAACTTTAATCAACATCCGACTCTGAACACGATTTTTCCATCAGCCCCTTCTACCTGAAGCTTTTCTATGCACAAGCGATCGTTCCTTGAATGCCTTGTAGTGCTAAACATCTTGTTCACAATGCTAAATAAATTTCTTACAACATTTTAATCGTTGAAACTGCAATAGGATTAAACGATTGTCGCACTAAAATTTTAAGGCTAAGTTCGAATCAGTTTCTAACCTAAGAAAACTGTTTCCCATAACGTTAACACAGGAGACTTAACACAGGTCCTTAACGAGTAACTACTTCAAACAGTTCTTTTGGATTGAAACATGGAAAAGGAAAACTTCTTAAGCATAAACTTTTTCAATAAAAGCAAAATACGGTTGAAACGTGGTTATGTTTAAGTAGTAGATTGCATACTGTAAAAGAAAAGGTTGCACCTGCCAAAAAGGCTGAAAAAAGTTAAAACAGTTGAATGAAGAGGTGAAAAATATGGAATACATTTACGCCGCGATGCTCCTTCACAAGGCTGGGAAAGAGATAAACGAGGAAAACCTATCACAGGTTTTGACAGCAGCAGGCATAAATGTGGACGGCATGAGGGTTAAAGCATTAATGGCTTCTTTGGCTGAAGTTGATATTGACGAAGCAATCAAGTCTGCTCCAGCAATGATGGCTGCACAAGCAGCACCAGTTGCAGCCGCGCCAGCAGCAAAAGCCAAACCTGCAAAGGAAGATAAGAAAAAGAAAGAAGAGGAAGAAAAAGCAAAAGAAGAAGCAGCTCTTGAAGGACTAGGAGCACTATTCGGATAGAAAACTCACCATCTCACCAACTTTCTTAATAATGAATCTAACTAAGCTTCTTAATATTCTGCATTTTCCAAAATACTAAGGGTAGCCATCCGCAAATAATCATCAAAGTGCCTGGAAACGCCCTTAATCCATAATTAAGCATTAACGTCTCAAAAACAAAGAATGATACAACCATTGAGACAACTGACAAAACCGCAAAACCCTTACCAAATTTTTTCATGGTTTGTATACCAATTAGCCCCGCAAAGAAGAAGTCGCCTAAACCCAAAGACATGTAAAGCCAGCCCCATTCAGTCAAAATCATTGGAACAGTTGGCACCGAAATCAGTATAGGAAGCCGAAGAACAAACACATGCCTTGCTGCAGACACCATCGTACCAGTAAACAAGACCAAGATTATATCCATAACCGTGAGAAGTCCAACAAAAATGAGAGAAGTTTTCCACGTGAATAGGCTTCCTAAATAAAGGATGATCAGAACCGCGAATACGACTGCGAACGAATCCAGCAAGTAAGGAAACCATAGGGGGGTTCTGCTGAAAAACAAGTATAAACATATAAATGATGCTGGCGGCAACACCGCTAAGTACCATCTTTCTCCCGTGTCAACTCTGTTTTCTTCGTGCACTAATGCTAAAAATGTGAAGCCAAAGAGACAGTAAAAGCCTAGGGCTCCGTAGGCAACAGTACCGTTTACACCAAAGCTGATTAGGCTGATTGTTGCTGCTAGAAAGCTGACCACGAGAAATGCTAAGCAAAAGGTTTTAGCTCTGTTTTTCTTGAAATCTGAGAAGAGATACGTGAATATAAAAAGCAGCATTGAATAGGAAAATAGAAACATGATCATGACAGCCGTTTGCGGAATGAAAACAATCAAGGACACCATTACACTCATTGCGGCCACGAGTAAAACTGCATCTCGAACATGAAACTCCTTCTCTTCAAGTGTGGACTTTAACTTTCTCTCAACTTTCTTGTTCAAAAACATGGCTACCATGGTTACTGCGAAAAGTGTTAACGGCATGGCAATATCGAAATTCATACACGCACATAAGAAAAACAAACATTTAAACCTTAAACGTAATTTGCGTGCTTAGAACAGCTAAAGAGGCAACAAGTGCTTCTTCAGTTCGGATGGTTTCTGTTCCTTGCACAGGAACGGTATTAACAACGAAATCCACAATCTCTTCTAAGTTAAGTCCCTCATGTTCGACTATTTCGTAAAGCCCTCGAGTTGGCGACCCAAAAGCCACGAGAATTTCGCCACTTTCCCATCTTTTAGCTATTCTTTCTGCGACCTTGGCGAATGGAACACCGTGTTTAGAAGTGGCAACTGTCAAGTCGAAACCTCTGGTTTTAACCATTTTTCCGAAGGGAAGCTTTTCTGCTCTAACGGTGTAACCCCAATATTCCGGTATTTCGTCGCGGCTTGCAAGTTCAGCCTCAACACGCTTGTCAACTCTTGTAATCCTCGCAGTAACCCGTTTACCCGTTGACAGTTCCATGTTCGGAATTAATGCTGGTTTTTCGATGCCTATGTCTACAAATATACCATTCTTCCTTTTGGATAAGGTGACCCCTTCACGGTATTCGCCAACTTTCAATTTGTTCATCTTATGGTTTAGTGGATGGTGAGGCGTTCGCAGTGGCGGGAGCACACCAGCGTATCGGAGTTCAGGTTTAAGCGTGAAAAGTTTTTTCCGTAAATATTGTGGTGTATCCATGTAAGCAAGTAACGTTGCGATCAAATCAGTATCTGCAGCCTGGTTAACACGCGGATTATCCGGATATACTATGATTTCGTTAACTCTGAAAATTGCGACTGCCCTGCCAACTAAACCAACCTTTGAAGTTTTCTCCCGCAAATGCGGAATATCAGAGACAATGGAAGCGGGTATCGCTATGGAAAGTTTTCTCTCACTCAAATCATTTTTCGCCTTTGCTAATTGAAGACTGGCTTTCATGAATAAAAGTGTTAAAAACTCATGTTGAACCTTTTGTTTTAAAAGGTAGAAACGCATAGAAATCTGCGATTAATAGTAAATGGTGAACGAATCTTGTCACAAAAAATTCTAGACGATCTTGCTAAAATGAAGAGAATTGACAAGAGTGATATGCTTTCCTTTTGTGTTGAAGCGCCCAAGCATTGCCGAAAAGCAGCAAAACTGGCTGAGGCTGTTCGGATCAATTATTCAAAACCTCAAACAATAATCGTTGCTGGCATGGGTGGTTCAGCCATTGGCGGAGAACTTCTGAAAGATTGGACAAGAGATAAAATCGATGTTCCCATAGAAATTTGCAGAGAATATTCATTGCCAGCTTATGCAAACAAGAAAAACTTAGTGTTTGTCATAAGCTATTCCGGAGAAACTGAAGAAGCCTTAAGCATGTTTTTGGACGCGACTAAAAGGAATTGCATGACTTTTTGCATAAGCTCTGGGGGAAAACTCCTGCGGTTTGCCGAAGAACTGAGTTTGCCCTATTTACGTGTACCTTCTGGATTTCCTCCACGTGCCGCTCTTCCCTACTTGCTTCTACCAATGCCAATAATCTTAGAAAAACTCCGCTTAATTTCTAATGTAAGCTCTGAAATTTCTGAGGCTATCAAAGTATTGGAGCAAGTCAAGGATGAGAATTCTCCTAAAACTCCTCTCGACGATAATTCTTCCAAAATGTTAGCTTCCAAAATTAATGGAACAGTTCCCGTAGTCTACGGTTTTGGGATTTACCGTGCTGTTGCACAACGTTATAAGCAGCAGCTTAACGAAAACAGCAAGATACCAGCTAAATGGGAGTTTTTCCCAGAGCTTAATCACAACGAAATTGTAGGCTGGGAAGGAGCGAAAGAACTTTCAAACTGTTTTTCCACGATTTTCATTCGAGAGATGGATGAACCTGAGGAAATAAGGCAGAGAATTGAAGCTACAAAAGAACTGATGTCTCAGGAAGCAACGAAAAAGATCTTTGAAGTATGGAGTTCAGGCCAAAGTAGGTTAGCTAAAATGTTGTACACTATTTACATCGGTGATTTCACAAGCGTGTATTTGGCTATTTTGCGGGGTGTAGATCCAACACCTGTAAAAACGATAAGCTTGCTAAAGGAGAGAATAACACAAAGCGGGACAAAGAAGAAAATAATAGGTGAACTGCGGAAACTCTGTGAAAAGTGACATGTGGCTTATGCGTTTCTCTTTACGAAATCATCGAAGGCTTTTTCAGCAGTTTCGAGTGGCATTAGTTGGGGTGGATGTTTAAAGGCGTAAGCGGAAATCGGCAGTATTACTCCTTTCATTTTTCTGTTCAAGGCAATTTTCACGGCTCTTACTACGTCAAATAGCGCAGAACCAGCATTCGGCCCGTCAACGGTTGAGAGTCTCAAATCTATTTGCATGGGCACTTTGCAGAAGTACAACCCTTTAATCCAGAAGTAGCTGTCGCGTTTATTCTCTAAAAAGTCAACGTAATCTGTGGAGCCAGCAACCACATCAGCCTTATACGGCAGCGCTGATTCAACAGATTTTGTCTTAACAATCCGTTTAACATCTCTTGTTCGCTCCAAAGTGTCTAAGGATTCCGTACCTCCGCCAACATCAAGCTCGTATGTTTCGGTTATGCGAACTCCATGCGTTGAAAGCAGCTTCAGCAAGGTTTTATGCAATGTTGTTGCGCCCACTTGATCAATTAGGTCGTCGCCTACAAGTGGCAGTTCCGCCTCTTCGAAACGCTTAACCCACGCTGCATCGCTAGCAATAAAAACTGGTGTAGCGTTGATAAAGGCGCCCCCAGCCCTTAATGCCTGTTCAGCATACCATTGGGAAGCCTTAACCGCTCCGCTTGGAAGCAAATCAACCACGATTTCTGCATCCGCTTCCTTCATTGTGTCTGCAACGTTTACTGCAGGTAGGTTGCTTACTTGCACAATGTTTTTTGTGTATTCACCTACACCATCTAAGACTGGACCCTTATGCACCGTGACATCAGTTTGAGGAACATCAACAAGTTTCAACGTGTTGTTTGGCTGTGCAAAAATGGCTTCAGACAAGTCTTTTCCAACTTTTCGGCTGTCAATGTCAAAGGCTGCAACTACTTGAATGTCTCTTGGGTGGAAATCTCCAAGAAAAAGGTTGCCAATTCCAATACATTCTTCCTGTCTTTCGCAGTTATTATAGTAGTGCAAGCCTTGAACGAAAGCTGAAGCGCAGTTTCCTACACCGACTAGAGCAACTTTTATTTTCAACAATTTTTCGGCACCTCATTAACTCTTCCTTATTTTGCGACTGCTTTATTAAGTGCTGTGCTGCCTAATGGCTGAAACTAGAATGATGGATTAGGCTTTTCAAAGTGATGTAACTGTTCTATTGGCATGTACTCTTCTAATATGTTTGACCTTTGAAGGACTTCTCTCCATAATTCAAGTCCTTTACTGGTTCTCCACTTTTGTGGTGCTGGTAAACCTAAAACCGCCAATTTGTTGCCTTTTTCAATTTTTTCTGCAGTTATGCACTTGCCAGTTTCCGAGTGCACAGGAGTGATAATGTCTGGAGCAATTGCAGCAAGCTTTCCATCCTTATAAGCGACGAGCACTTCATTCTTGGCTTTAAATTCGAACATGCTCCCTGCACATTCACGTGTGCCACGAAGTTTTATATTAACGAATGTAAAGCCAGCTTCAGTTTCTTGCTCAGCACAATCTACAATGCCTTCAAAAAGTTTGAAGCCGCCCGTTTCCTTCAAAACTGCCTTTATGGGGTCAACGGTTTTCCTCAGCAACTTACCAATCTGCATAGACTTTGACAAACTAAGTTGAATTGGCGAAGTCTTCACTTGAGCACCTGTTAAAATTCTTCGAGCCGTGTAAGCATTGTTATCCCATTCAGCAGCAAGAACGCGAGCAATTCTTTCAGCAGCCTTTGAATCTGCAGTTTCTTTGGCAATAACTATGTTTTTCGCGTGCAAGTCTGCAACAACCATTGGAGTCAACGGTATGTCGCCAATTGTGTAAACTTTCAAATGAACTTCTGGAACAGACCTGCCAGCCCATCAGCATCAACGACTGGAATGCCGCATCTTGCGGCAACGTCAACCGCCGCTAAAGTGTTAAAGCCACCTAGCTCCACAGGAATCGTGGCATAAGCAGAAAAACCTGCATACTCTTCTAAAATCCTTAAAGCTTTAACCGCTGCATCAGCATCATATTCAACAGTAGTCGTAGCACCAACACAGCAAAATTAACGATTTTCGCATTGTCAGGCACTTCAGAAGGAGCTACAAGCCTAACCGTATAACCTTCAGAAGCCAGCTTATCCGCTATTCCGTAGCCTGTTTCAGGGTCGCCTCCTCCTCCAGCAGAAAAAATCGCTGCGCCATCCACTAAATCCAGCAAGTTTTGAAGATTCAAGGTTTCCAATTTCAAATGATCAACTCTTGTTAATTTGCAAATTTACTATTAAACCAGATTTTGCTCCAGCTTTTGTTTAATCCAGCTTTCTAGCCCCATCTTCTTTATTTCATTCAACTCATCAACACGTTTGGGGAACTTCAAGGGTTCACAAGGAAAATCATTGCATTCATAACAAAACCTAATGCCTCTTTCAATACAACATTTACGCATAGGACAGTCTCGCCAACCCCCACCGCCTCTGCACCCACCAACACAAGGAGAAATTTCTTTAGAATCCCATTCTAAACCTTTAACAAAATTTTCAAAATCAAAAGCCTTAGCCGTATCGGCGAAAAGTTCAAGCTCACTATTCTTTTTAAAAATCCTCAACAAATCTCTGGCTGAATCTCTAATTCTCTCAGTAAAATAGTCACATAACCGACAATAGATGCCGCAATAGGCGACAAGTTCACTTTCTTTCTCATACTCACTCATTTTAAGGATTCCTTAAATTACCCGTTGTTCAAGTTATCTTAATAAAATTTGTTAATAAAGTACAGACTATTTTATTCTATACTAAAAAATGATCAAGAAACGAAAATGAAAATACCAGATTTATTTGTAAAAGCCAACATTTTATATTAAGCAAGTCCTTAAAATCTCTGAACATTTAATTAAAGAGTCTGAGCAAAATGACAGACCAAACCAAAACCCCTGACAAGTTTACAATAATCAACGAGTTGGCACGCCGGCGAGGCTTCTTTTGGCAGTCCTACGAAATATACGGTGGCGTAGGCGGTTTTGTAACCTATGGTTTTCTAGGCGCCAAGTTAAAACAGAACATCGAAAAAAAACTTAGAGAACTTTTCGTAAACAAGCTTGGAATTTTAGAAATAGAGTCTCCAATTATTGCACCAAGCAAGGTTTTTGAAGCTTCAGGTCATGTGGGCCATTTCAAGGAACCCATGGTTGAATGCCTGAAATGCAAGAGACGGTTCCGTGCAGACCATTTACTCCAAGAATTTGCAAAAATTACCGAGTCAGAAGCTGAAAAGCTGAGCCTAAAAGAAGTTAAAGAGGCTATTGAAAAACATGAAATTCGCTGTCCAGAATGCGGAGGCACCTTCAGTGAACCCAAATATTTCCTGACAATGTTCAAAACCACCATTGGTCCCTATTCTGAGGCTGTTGGTTACGGGCGTCCCGAAGCTGCACAAGGAATATTCGTGGAATTTAGGCGTCTATATGAAATGGCGAGGGAGAAACTTCCCTTCGGTGTCATACAAATAGGTCACGCCCTAAGAAACGAAATCTCGCCAAGGCAAGGACTAATAAGGTTAAGGGAATTCACCATAATAGACCTTGAATTCTTTTTCGACCCAGAAGAACCAAACTGTTTTCTACTGAAAGACTTCGAAAACGAGATATTGCCACTGGTTCTAGCTGAAAATAAACTGCATGGCTCAGAAGAAATTGTTGAGGTTACAGTGAAAGAAGCATTGGAGAAAAGCTACATTAAAGCTGAGTGGCAAGCCGTCTTCATGGCACTAGCCAAAAAATTGCTGATTGACTTAGGTGTACCAGCTGAAAAACAGCGGTTCATCGAAAAACTTCCATGGGAAAAAGCCCATTACGCTCTTCAAAGCTTCGACCAAGAGATCTATGTTAAACGTTGGGGCTGGGTTGAAGTTTCCGGCCACGCCTACCGAACAGACTTTGATCTGAAGAGTCACATGCAGTTCAGTGGTGTAGACCTGCGTGTTTTTAAGGAACATGAAAAACCAGTTGAGAGGGAACAAACGGTTGTAAAGCCTTTAATGGCTAGGCTTGGACCAGTTTTCAAGGAAGAGGCTGCAAAGGTTGCGGAGATGCTTTCCGAAGCTGACCCGGAGGAAGTTGAGGCTTCCATTGAGAAAAACGGTTATTACATGCTTGGGAAATACAAGGTTCTGCCAGAATACGTGGGAATCACGCGTCAGAAGATTAAGGAACGTGGAAAACGGTTTATTCCACACGTTGTTGAACCAAGTTTCGGCTCAGACAGGCTGGTTCATGTAGCTCTCGAGTACGCTTACCGCGTCAAAGATGACAGGTCAATACTGAGCTTTCCAAGAGACATAGCTCCAATACAAGTTGGCGTTTATCCCTTAGTAAGTAAGGACGGCTTGCCGGAAAAGGCATTGCAAGTGTACGAGACACTAATTAACGAAGGCTTCTTGGTGGAGTTTGATGAAGCTGGTTCTATCGGCAGACGGTACGCCCGAGCAGACGAAATCGGCATACCTTTAGGCATAACAGTGGATTATGAAACATTAAAGGATAACACAGTCACCATCCGCGACCGTGACTCGTGGAAACAGGTTAGAAGTCGAATTGAAGAATTACCAGAACTTCTACGCAAGTATTTCCGTTGGAAAGCTAATTTTGAGGGTTTAGGCGAGCTCTTTGAGGGCTAAAGTTTCGTTACCTTTTTTAGTAGTTCAGCACATTTATTGCTGGAAATTAGAGCCCATTTTTGCGGGCGGGAGAAAACAAACTTGGTGTTTCCAGCAGAGACTGAAAGACGTGTGAAACGCAGAGCCTTAAACGTTTGCCGAGACCACTTGAGAAAAGTTTTAGATTTGACGAGATTTGTTCCTCAGATGATAGACTGCCTAATAAAAAATGACAAAGAAAAAGCGAGGCAGCTTTTTAATGAGATTCGACGTAGAGAAGATGAAGTTGACGAGGCTAAGCGTTTAGTCTCACGAGAACTTGCTGAAATCGGGGCAATTCTGCTTAGTAGAGAAGACTTTTTAAGGTTCACAAATTTAACAAGCGAAATTGCAGATTTCGGTGAAGGCATAGCTTTCCGTCTGGTTGAAATCATGGAGCATAATTGGAGCGTGCCCATGGACATAAGAGAGGACTTGCTGAAGCTTTCAGAAGCCGTTTTAGAAACTGTGACTAGGCTTAGAGAAACAATGATGGTTCTAACTTATGGGTCGGCTAAAGCCATGGAGAAAGCCAAGGACGTGGAGGTTGCTGAACGGGTTGTTGACGAGCTTTACCGCGGACTTGAGATCAAGCTTTTAAGCAGCCATCTCGACTTTCCAGCCCTAATCCTCTTAAGAGATGTTCTGCAACTTTTAGAGGATTCCGCTGACAAAGCTGAAGACGCTGCTGACGCTGCCAGAATATTATCCTTCATCATGTAAAAGGCGAAAAGTTACATGTCTAGAAAAATCAAAGTGGAGTTCATTGAAAACTTTCTAGTCGTATGGAACCCAAAAGACGGTTCAGAACTTTATAAAATGGGTTTTTATGGAAAACCCCTTGGAATTTCGAAGCCTAAAATCCCCGAATTCAATGTTCCACTGATTCTAGACTTGATGGAAGGCGTTTATCTTGCTGAAAAAAAGATCATAACGGTATATGAGGGTTCTGAAAGAAAGAGGGTTACTCTGAGAAAGCTTCGTCAAAGGGCTAAACAGTTATATGAAGAATTCGACGGCAAATATGCTGTTTATCACGATTTTCGCAACAGTGGTTTTGTTGTTACACCAGGAATAAAGTTTGGATGCGACTTTGCAGTTTACAAACATGGACCAGGCCTAGAGCATGCACCCTACATGGTTTCTGTTAAAAGAGCCAAATCCGGGATAACCGCTACAGAAATTGTTAAAGCTGGAAGACTTGCAACAACCGTGCGAAAAAGGTTCATCATAGCAGTGCCAGATTTAGAAAGGGAAAAAATAAGATATTTAATATTCAAGTGGTTCAAAGCTTGAAACCAGCTTTTAGCATTGTTCCTCAATTTCGAGTAGTTTGTAAACGAACGCCATTATGTCGGAGTATTCCTCTATCTTGGTTGTAGGTGTCGCTCCTGAATGCCCACTTTTTGTCTCAACTCTCAACAAGCAGGGTGCCTTGACTTCTTCGAGTTTTGATGCAAATTTGAATGCGTGAGCTGGATGAACCCATCGTCATGTGAATCAGTATAAAGCATTTATAAAAGGAGAAAAAATAAGCATATTTGGAAGGGGATCGATTAATGTCAGAATCTATTAGAAGTTTTATAGCCTTTGACATGGACAACGAAGCTGTTCTGAGAAAAATAACAGGTGCACAGAATCTTCTGGTTAAAACTGGGGCGAACTTGAAACTGGTCAAACCCGAGAACATTCACATAACCATGCGATTCCTTGGAAACATAACCCTGCCTATGGTTGATAAAATTTTTGAAGAAATGAAAAAGGTTCAGTTCATTCCCTTTGACGTTAAGATTCAAGATGTAGGTGTCTTCCCGCATCTGCGGTATCCAAGAGTGGTGTGGGTTGGAATAACCGAGGGTGCGGATCAGATGCGAAGTATTTTCAGTCAATTGGAGCCGCGTCTACGCGAATTAGGTTTCGCACCAGACTCAAAAGGCTTTAGTCCTCACTTAACGATTGCCCGTGTGAAATCTGGAAGGAACAAGGCTGAACTTGTAAAATGCATAAGCGAAAACGTTAATTCCGAATTTGGAGTCATTAGGGCTGAATGCTTGAGGCTTAAAAGAAGCAACTTAACGCCTAAAGGACCAGTTTATTCAACCCTGAAAGAGTTCTGTCCACGATAATAACAAAAAGGATAAGGTTTTATGCAGGAAGAAATTGAAAAGGTCTGCGCAGCCGTTTTGGGAAAGGTTACACCGAAAAAGAGAGAACGGGCTGAAATGGAGAATTTAGCTGAAAAGCTAGAAAAAAAAGTTGTTTCTGCATCTAAAGACTTTGGCATTGAAGCTGAAGTGCGCGTGGAAGGCTCTGTTGCAAAGGACACGTGGCTCAGCAGAGAACCAGACATAGACATTTTCATGCGTGTGCCAACCACCATACCTCGCAAATCCCTTGGGAGTATCTGCCTGAAAATAGCTAGAAAATCCACAGAAGGCTCAAAACAAATTGAAAGGTTTGCTGAACATCCATATCTGGAAGCAGTAGTTGATGATACTAGAATTAACATCGTGCCTTGCTACAAAGTTGAACGAGGAGAATGGTTAAGCGCCACAGATCGTACGCCGTTTCACACAGACTACGTGAAGAAACACTTAGAGAAGCAAATGAAAGGCGAGGTGCGGTTGCTGAAGAAATTTATGAAGGGAATAGGTGTTTACGGTGCGGAAATTAAGGTTGGTGGGTTCAGTGGCTATCTGTGCGAACTCCTAATCTTACGCTACAAATTCTTTGTAAACGCGCTAAAAGCCTTTGCACAATACAAAAAGAGAATAGTCATCGACATCGAAGGTCACTACAAGGGAAGAGAAAACGAGTTAGAGCTTTTGTTCAAAGAACCCTTGGTAACTGTTGACCCAGTGGACAGGGGGAGAAATGTTGCTTCAGCGGTGCAACCAAAAAAACTTTACACTTTCGTAGCTGCTGCACGAGCTTTCCTAGGAAATCCAGATACAAAGTTCTTTTACCCTCCAGAAACTGCTGCTCTACCAGCAAAAGAACTCGAACAAAAATTGGCAAAACATGGCTCTGCAATTATTTTCTTAACTTTTGAAAAAGTTGACGCAGTTCCAGATATTCTCTGGGGGCAACTCTACAAGTCCAAACGCTCATTACACAAACTGATCCAACTAAACGGCTTCAACGTTTTACGAGACCTTGCATGGAGTGACGAAAAAACCATCAACATGTTCATCTTCGAGCTTGAGCAACGCTTCATCCCACTGGTAAAAAAGCATTTGGGACCGCCCCTTGAAAAGAAAAATGAGTGCGAAAAATTCTCACTAAAACATATGAAAAGTCCAAACACCATTTCAGGACCGTACATTGAAGATGGAAGATGGGTTGTGGAAATCTGCAGGAAATACACAGATGCTGTAGTGTTGCTGAAAGATAAATTGAGGGATGGTGGAAGAAGCACGGGCGTGGCTGAGCAAATTTCGAGAAAGTTTCGTGAAGGTTTGCAAATTTTTGTGAACGAGGAAATAATAGGGGTTTACAAGAAGAACAGTGAGTTTGCGAAGTTTTTGACAGAGTTTCTATCCGGTAAGCCTAGATGGCTAGAAAACGCTTAACAACACTAACACTGCGCCGAGTATCCAACAGTAAAAAGCAAACAGATGAAATTTTCCTTTGGTTATGGTTTTCCAAAGCAGTTTCAGGGCGAAATAGCCCACAAGCATCGCTGCGATTGCTCCTGCAAGGATTTCACCCCACTCTAGCCCTACTGATGTTAATCCGCTGAACTCTGTGTAACCTGTATAGCCTAAGGCGCCTAGTATGGCTGGAATTGAAAGAAGAAAAGAGAACTTGAACGCTTTTTCCCGCTTGATTCCAAGTAAAAGTGCGGCTGCAATGGTTGCTCCGCTTCGTGAAATGCCGGGGATTATGGCTATGCCTTGTGCTATGCCCATCATTATGGCTGTTGAATAGTTTATGCTATCGGTTTTCTCTTTCCCAAACTTTGCGGAATAAAGCACTACCCCAAATAAAAGAAATGCTGTGCCAATTCGTAGAATTGTCTGAAAAAAGCCCTCTATCAGCCAACCAAAGACTAAGCCAATCAATGCCGTGGGGACAACTCCAACAATTATTAGAGGCACCATTTTCCCATGCTCTGTTTCAAAGTCTAAGTGGGCGAGAGATGAGAGAATTTTGCTAATTTCTTTTCTGAAAAAAAACAGAATTACGATTAGGGTTCCAACATGGAGAATAACATCAAAGAGTATGGGAACCTTCATGTGCAAAAGGTTCTCAAATAATTTCAGGTGTCCAGTGCTTGATATTGGAAGCCACTCTGTTAAGCCTTGAATGATTCCCAGAATAATAGTTTCTATTGACTGCTCCAAATGTTTCGCCGCTTGTCTCTTTTTGACTAGATTAGGTTTAAAAGGTTAATCCCATAATAATTTGTAATCTTCGTGTGGTGTCTCTATATGAGCGTGTATCCGCCTGGAAATGCTGAAGATCGTGAAATGTTGGCTACAATACCAATTGAAAATCTGCTTGACTATTTCTTTCTTCAAATCAGAAACGTGTGGAGAGTTGACGGCTTATACTTTCTTGGCATAGAAGAAAAGTTTGGCACCGAAGCTGCAACCGAAATCGATGCTGGAGTCTGGCAGATTATGGCAAAAATCGAAGCCAAAAGCCTGCGAAGAATGTTCCAAGTGGGCGAAAACGCTGGCATTCCAACAATTATGAATCTTTTACGTAAGTCAAGCTGGGCCTTAGACCAACCCTTCAAAACAATCGAAATAAGCGATAATAGGGCTGTCTTAAGCATCGACAGGTGCAGAACACAAGAAGCCCGTTTAAAAAAAGGTTTAAACGAGTTTCCATGCAAAAAAGTTCGGTTTGGCTACTTGAAAAACTTTGCAAAAACACTGAATCCAAACGCTGAAGTAAACTGTATAGTTTGTCCACCAGGCAAGCACCCCAAGGATTTGTGGTGTAAGTGGGAGTTCGTACTGCCTAAGTGAATTTCGATCGATCACACATTAGTTCTAGTCTTAACGCTCCTATGCTTCTCAATGGCCTTTCGCAGAGTCCTTTTTGCCAGGCAAGCACAGTGGATTTTCTGTTTTGGGATGCCTCCCAAGAAATTAATAATATCTTCTTCTGTTATCTTTACGGCTTCCTCCAAAGTTTTTTCCTTCACCATTTCCATCAAAGCTGACCCAGCTGAAAAAGCTCCTGCACAGCCTATTGCTTGAAATTTTGCGCATTTTATTACGTCTGATTCGATTTTCAAGTAGACTTCCATGGAGTCGCCACATGGCCCGGTGTAGGCTAAGTGCACACTCGGGTTTTCTACACGTCCAACATTCACCTTTTTCAAGTAGTACTCTATTGCTTTGCTTGAGTATCCTGATTTCTCTAATAATCTTCTAACTTCACTCATCATATTCCCTCGATAAATCGTATTCATCTAAGCCTTAATATTAACCTTTTTTGTTTTTCCGCAGAAACAAAATTTGAAACTCTCACGCCTACAAGCCGCATTTTCCTATATGGCCTAAGATAGTCTTGCACAAGTTCCTTAACCGTTTTCTGTAAATCTTGCAGACGATCGGTCACAAACGGCAGGGTTTTCCCATGTGTGTGAGTTTCGAAATTCTCATAGCGCACTTTAACCGTAACTGTCTTGAAACAGAAGTTTTGCTTCGAAACGTCTTTGTGAACTTCTTCCGAAAGCCTATCCAAAGTTTTTAAGACAAACTCGAAATCATCAGTGTCTTCCTCAAAAGTTACGTCACGACTGATAGACTTGACTTCCCCTCTTTCTTCAACTTCGCTTCTGTCAATTCCATGAGCCATCAAATGAAGCTGAGTACCCATTACACCAAAGTTTTCCGTTAGCACAGCAGGATCATAATCGGCTAAGTCTCCAATGGTGTTTATTCCGATACTCTTCAGTTTCTGCTCGGTCTTCCGCCCAACCCACAAAAGCTTACGCACGCGTAACGGCGCTAGAAACTTTTCAACATCTTCCTCCTTAACAACTGTCAAGCCGTCTGGCTTTTGGAAGTCGCTGGCTATTTTTGCAACAAGCTTGTTTGGACCTATGCCTACTGAACAGGTAAGTCCCTCTTTCTCAAGAATTTCCATTTTTATTTGATGCGCTAGAACTTCAGCTTCCTCGCAACTATTTACTCTTGACGTAACGTCAAGAAAGGCTTCGTCTATTCCCCACTGCTCAAATTTGTCTGCATATTTACGCAGTATACCTATTATTTCGCTGGAAACCTTCTTGTAAAGCTCATAGTTAACTGGCAGGTAGACGGCTTCGGGACAAAGCTTCCAAGCTCTTGAAATGGGCATACCAGACTTGACACCAAACTTTCGCGCTTCATAATTACAAGTGCTGACAACTCCCCTTCCCTTTCCCTCTTTAGGATCAGCGCCCACAATAACTGGTTTACCCTTAAACTCGGGACGCTCTCTTTCCTCAACCGCCGTAAAAAAATGATCCATGTCCACGTGAAATATTACTCGCTTTTTCCCCCTCGTAGTCTTCCTTTTCCAAACACGCTGCCTAAGACAACAAAGGCGTTTTTGTTAATTTGAACTTATCGCAAGAGAATATGTACACGATTAAGCCTATACTTAACTTCGCTAACGATTTTCTATTCATAACCTTTAATGCCATCTCATCGTAGACAGTAGAGGCAGCGAGGGAAAGCACGCATGCAAGCTGTTTCAGAAGAAAATGCTAAACAAATAGCGGTTGATTTCCTTAGGAAAAAGAAAAACACGGAAAAAGTAAACGTTTCTTCGGTTGAACAAAAAGATGGTGTGTGGGTAATCTACGGCATGTGTCCCATAGACTTGGAAGGACATCCATGGACTGAAAAATTCGAAGTCATTGTCAACCGGAAAGGAAAAATAAAATCCACGTACTTTTCGCTACTATAATGACTTAGTGCTCAACCTTTAGTTTGCCATCTCCAATTATGTAAAGCGCATCCGCTACCCTAACAATTTTTTCATCATGTGTTGCCACAATAACGGTTGTCTTATGTTTCCTGTTTATGTTAAACAGTAAATCAATTATTTCTTTGGCTGTTTTTGAGTCAAGCTCGCCTGTGAGCTCGTCAGCAATTATTACTTCAGGGTCGTTGGCTAATGCCCTTGCTATGGCTACCCGTTGCATCTCGCCTATGCTTAGCTCCTTCGGCATATGGTGAAGCCTATCGCCTAAACCAACATTCTCAAGAAGTCTAACAGCTTTTTCCCTTTGTTCTTTAGGAGTTTCGCCAGCTAGAGCCATGGGCAACTCTATGTTTTCCAATGCACTAAGTGTTGGCAACAGATTGAAAGTTTGGAAAACGAAGCCCATACGGAAAAGCCGGATTTTCCTTCGCTTACGACCTGACAGAAGCGAAGTATCTGTGTTGTCGATGAAGATTTTTCCGGAGGTTGGGTAATCGTTAAGCCCAAGCAGATTCAGTAGTGTGGATTTTCCCGAGCCTGAAGGACCGACTATCGCTGTGAAGGTTGCTTTGTTGACTTCAAGATTAACCTTGTTGACAGCAGTTATTTTCGACGGGCCTACGCGGTATGTTCTCGTTAAATCCACAGTTTTAATCTTCATTAATATTCGGCCCTCAAAACTTCAGCTATTCGCATTCTTATCGCATTGATGGCTGGAATTATTCCTCCAATACAGCATACGGCGACAACTGCTAGGAATATTTCAATCATGTAAATTGGTGGAACAATTTCGAATATGCTTGGGAAAAACTGGGCTAGTGGAATGCTGGTGTAAAGGCTTGACAAAACAAGTGCCGCCAAGGAGCCGAAGGCTATGCCTAGAATACCGCCTAAGACTCCAATCAATGATGTTTCTAGGATTACAAGGCGGAATACGTAGCTTAATGGTGCACCTATAGCGTCTAGGGTTGCGAAGTCTCTTCGCCTTTCGGAGACGCTCATGATGGTAACGGTCATAACAAGTATTAGGCTCATGATGAAAACTACGGTTTGTATGCCGATGTTCCAAGTCTCCACTTGGGCGAGAACTGGCTGAATCATGTCATTTCTCTCATCTTCTGTCAAAGCCTGAACATAGGTTATATTCTGCTCTATGAGGTCTGCCAAATCTTTCTGTGAGTAGTTGTCAAGAGGTTTTACCGTGATTATATTAACACTTTCCGGATAGTTGTAAACTTCTTGCGCCAGCTTAAGAGGCATTATAACGCATCGATTTAACAAGGCTAATTTGGTGTCTAAAATCCCAGTAACATTTAATCTATGATCGTTGACCACTATCTCTTTTCCCACTGTCCAGTTGTACTGGTCCGCCAGAGAAGCACCCACAACAACTTCTCTGCTTGATTCCTTTGTCGGAAAATGTCCGACATTCCCTTTTAATGGGGTTGGTCCAAGAATCAATCCCCAATCTTCAACGGGTATTCCCATGCTAAAATTTACAGGCACTGGTTGAATTATTCCGCCGATTCCTATGGGTGTGACAAACAGTATTGGGGCTACCTTTTCTACTCCTTCAATAGTTTTTAATTTTATTTCTGTATAATTCCGTGGGAGCATACCTCCGCCTATTGGAATTGCTTGAATTACAATGGCGTCTTTGCTGACAACCATGACTTCCCCGCTGAAGAGCACATTCATTTCCTTGATTACGGTTGTGTATCGCATTGTTGTAGAGCCCACCGCTATTATGAAGGTTGTTGCCAGGGCTACACCTAAAACGCATAGGGCTGTTCTAACTTTTCTACGGAACAGATTTCGAAAACAGAAAGTTAAGAGCCGCGTTGCAAATCCCCTACGGGTATTTCATAAATGAAACTTATATAAGCATTCACGCTGTAAATATTTTCAGAATCAAATTAAGGATGATGTAAATGGAAATTGGAAAGAGAATAATAACTCTATTAACGATATGTATGCTGTTGTTTTCAGCTTTTACAATCATAACTCAAAACTACACTGCAACCGCAACCCCATCAAACGGTGCAAAATTGATGGGAATTGCTGGCGATAGTGGCAAAGACACAGACGGCGACGGCAAATATAACTATTTGGAAGTTGCTGTGGAAATTAACGTTTCTAAGGCTGGAAACTACAGGGTCTACGCCTATTACCTTGCGGATGAGTATGACTATTGGCTTTATCTTTACAGTTATGACGAAAGCTATCTTAATGAAGGCGCACAATGGCTTAACTTATCCTTTTACGGAACAGCAATCTATGGTGAACGCTTCAGTCCGAAAAGCATTCCAGAGATTGTACTTTTCGAGTATTTTGATTACGGTTTTAAGGACATAGATATGCTCTCAGATGTACAGTTGTCCAAAATTTATAGTTACACGGAATTTGATTGCGGTGCATTTCTCACTGGTACGATATACGATGAGGGAATTGACACCGATAGCGACGGACTTTTCAACAGTTTGCAAATCGGAGTAGAAATAAACGTAACAGACGCTGCAACCTACAAAGTCAGCGTTGACGGACTTCTTGATGGAGTCTATATAGATGTCCATAATGATTCCCAAGCTTACTTTTCCTCGGGAATCCCAACCTTAAATATTTCACTAAACGGTGCTAAAATATATGCTTCACAGGACAATGTCTCAAGAATTAGCAGTATATACCTTTACGTCCTTGAAGATTATCATCAGTACCAGCTTGACTATAACAGTAGTTGTCCATTGAACAAAACATATAACTACAAAGAATTTGATCCCCTAGCATTTTTCACAGGAACCATATTTGATGAGGGAATCGATGAAGACGGTAACGGCTTATTTGACTATTTACAGATCAGCGTGGAAATCAACGTTACAGATGCTGGCGAGTATTATATCACTTTAGAAGAACTTATTGGCGACGATTTTACCTACTTGTACATATATGACTCTGAAATCCGCTACTTTGGTATAGGCTTACACTTGTTGAATTTCACCGTTTATGGTCCAAAAATTTATGGTGCGGGCATAAATCCAGCATACGTGGGAGAGCTAAGACTTTACTGCACTTCTTATGGCGCATGGATATTTCTACAAGAGCTATATCAGCTGGCTTTGCCAACAGTTTATCCTTACTACGAATTTGAGTCGCATGCGTATTTAACCGGCAAGGTTCACGATACAGGGGTCGACACAAACGCTGACGATTTATTTGACTATTTAGAAGTAGGTGTAGAAGTTAATGTTACTGAAGCTGGAGCTTACCAGATTTCAGTAGGTGGACTTGCAGAGAAAATGGACGGCCCTACTGAGCACATTTATTATTGGCAATATTTTGTTGCCGACCTTGACCTAGGCGTTCACATAATTAACTTTACCTTTTCAGGACCCATGATTGCCTATTGTCACATCAATCCCACGAATATAACAGACTTACGTTTGGAAGAGACTTCGCCGTATTGCCCGCTAAGCGACATCCCAACGGTTGCGCTTTCAACAAGATATAACTATACACAATTTAATTCGCCTTTGAATAACATGGAAATTGAATTCACTGTCTATCCGAACGCTACGGTAGGGGTTAGCGGATCGGTCAACCATACACGGATTTATCCCCTCTACTCATATGATTATCAACCGTCGGTAAATGCTACGTTAGGCTTCTCAACTAGCGGAGACTTGACAACCGGTTCAGTTAACGGTACAATCGTGCTTCCTAAATATCCATACTCATACCATGAGTTTCCCTATAACTCCACAACTGTAAACTTTACATCTAGATATTACAACGATATGCTAAACGCTCAACTTAACGCCACAATGCTTCTGCCACTTGCTGGAAGCACAACTTATCCATTCAACTCAAGCGATTTCACACTTCATGGCACGTACTCAGACGGAATGCTTAACGCTCGTCTCTGGGGAGAAACAGAGTTGCCCTCTTACTACGCTTCTCAATTTCCATTCAACGTTACAGATGCTACTGTGCTTGCAGACTACGCAGACAATGAAATAAACGGGAACATAACATTTCATGTGCTTTCAGGTTTTCCATTAGCGGACGTTATCGTATATTTTAGCGGAAACAAAACTGAAATCTCATTCACTGGTTCCATTGATGTAATATATGGCAACTACTTTGGTATGGAAATAAACGCGACAACGTTAGAGGAAATGCTAACAGAATTTAACAACACGATTCCTGGACACGGAGAAAACTCTCTGTACAACATGACTGAAGGCATGATTGAATGCACCGTTTTGAACACGACAAAAACGCCTATAGGTCCACCGGAAGGAGCGAGAGTAGATTATAACGCAACCCTTCGTGGAAACTTCACACAAATGCTAGCAAGATATGTGACATCAATGCTTTTTGGATCATACGCTTCTGAAGAAACACATTCAATTGTTTACGCTGCGGTGGATGCAACCCTCTCTTCTGTTAATGACGCATCTCTCATGTTAGACTATTATTATACGTCAAAAATAGCGTCTATCGACTTAACCCTAAGTGGTGATGTAAAAACTCTGTGGAGCAACGCATTACAGTTAGTGCCTCCAATCGTTCCTCTAGAGTATAGGGCTCAATGTGAAGCTTGGTTGAAAATTGCAAACGTTACAGCCTATGGTGTTGAAGGTGTGTATCTAGAAATTGATTATTCATGTAGTGAGCAACAACTAAATTTGAACGCGTCACTTACAGCTAACGTTACTCAAATGAAAAATGAGATTATTCCAATTCTACCAGATGCCGTGCCCCCAGAATTGAGAGATTTGGTTGAATCATGTACAAACACAACCTATTGCACGCTAGACTCGTTTAATACAACATGCAGCTACATAAATGGTATAATTAATTTCGACGCTGAATGGCTCCTGAAAGGAGATTTCAAGGCAGAACTCAATCACATGAAGAGTTGTTATGTGGAGTACCTAAAGCTAACTTCTCCATATGTGATAAACGGACAAATACGGATGCTTAATGCAACTGAAGTAGACATCAGCAACTTCAAAGCAGACATAAGACAAGGCGAAGACTGGATGACTTTAACATTTGAAGGATTAAGAGTGCGTTCTGTAAAAGACGAAGTAGACTTGATAAGATTCAAGCTTTGCAGCTTATTCAACATGACCATCGGTCCCTACGAGTCGCCAAGAGAGTTTGAAAAATTGAAAATCACTGTAGTAGGTGGTTCTAACGCAACGCATACAATCCTCCTCTATGCACCAGGTACCATGCCTACTCCGAACATGACTTCACTAGATTACAAAACTATGACATGGGAAAACGTAACAATGAGCGACCTCAAAGACTTACTGTTCAAAATAGCCCATCAAGAAGTTATCGATCATCTTGGAAAAACGTATTACGTTCCAATCTTCACAAACTCGACAGTGAGTGACTTCAACTTTAATCCAAACTCAAAACGCATAAGCTTTAGTGTTACTGGAGCAACTGGTACAGGATTCTGCAATGTTACAATTCCAAGAGCGTTATTGTATGCACCTGAAGGATGGATTGTTAAAATCAACAGAACTGTCTTAAATCCAGGGGAATTCGATGTAACTGAAAATGATGAATATGTTTCCATATACTTTAACTATTCCCATTCTAGCCACTTTATCGAAATAGAGGGTACATGGATAATTACAGAATTCCAGCCTAACATACTTCCGTTAATACTAGTGATAATAAGTCTGATAGCCACAATAATTGCGGTTAAACAAAGAAAGAAACTAGGTACGTTAAAGACAAAATATCAAAGTGTAATTCAAACATTCGCAAACAGACTTTACAAACTAAGGATCTAATTCCCCCTTTCAATTCTTTCCAAGTTATAAATAAGCTTTAAAAGTTATATCTTAAAACCACTAATGAAATCACAGAGGGTTTGATGTCCTTGTTTGAGAAGATTTTGGTTCCGTTAGACGGTTCTGAGCATTCACTAAGAGCTCTAGACATCGCTATCCAAATAGCTAAAAGGTTTGATGGAAAAATCACTTTACTCCACATATACTCAGTTGGTGTAAGACCAATTGTTATGCCCGAACCAACAACTCTAACTCCTCCAAGCGTTCCAATCATGGCTCCCGCGGATTTTTTCAAGGTGATTGAGGCTGCCCGCAAGGCTGGCACCACCATTTTGGTGGATGGTGAAAATAAGGTTAAAGCTGAGGGTATCCAAGTTGGAACTTTGCTTAAGGAGGGGCATACGGTTCAAGAGATACTTAAAGCCGCTCGAGACAGTGAGTTTGACTTAATTGTTATGGGCGCTAGGGGTATAAGCAAAATAAGAGAGCTGCTTCTAGGCAGTGTAAGTGATGGAGTGATCCGAAATGCGCCCTGCCCAGTTCTCGTGACTAAGTAGCTAAGGTTCTAACGGTGGTCAAATTTCGTCTGATTTAGAATTGGATTAAAATACTATTTGTCCATAGTTTTTCTTTTTATTTTGAAAATTTTCATAGAAAAATCTATTTAAAACTGTCGTTTTAGCGAATATGGCTTTACTGGCTTGTCACGAGTAGGGTAAGTTTTAAATAATTTAAGCTAGCAGATGTAATGTTGCGTTTGTAAAAAGGTGAAAAATAAATGATGGAAAAAATAGAGCTTTCAATAGTTGTTTTGGTTCTAATAGGCATCATAGTTTCAAGTGGCACAATGTATTATATAACAACCGCGATAGGCAATTTATCCACATTAACAAGTGACGTAACCACGCTAACGGGAAGCGTGACAGATCTAACATCAACAATAAGCGACCTAACCACCATAACTGCGCTTATGGTGAATAGCCTTGGAGCATACAATGAAACACTGTTAGCATACAATCAAACACTAGTCGCGTTACAAGACAAATTGGCGGCAATAGAGAAACTTCTGGCTGCAAAGACAAAGGAAACATTAATTGTGGGGACGACTGATTCGGTTGAGAAAACTCTCGACCCGGCTCAAGCGTACGACTATTTCGGATGGTGCATTCTGCAGAACATAGCTGGTACTCTCGTCAGCGTTAAACCAGGATCAGAAACGGGAGCTGACTTCCTTCCAGAATTGGCAGTAAGCTGGAATGCCAGCGAAGACTTTGACGTTTGGGACTTCAATCTGAGGGAAGGTGTAACGTTTCCAGACGGCACAGAGTTTAATGCAACACACGTCCAGTATAGTTTCGACAGGGCTATAGCGCTTATAGACGATATTCCTGAAGGTGCACCAGCAGGCTTAGAATATGATAAGCTCATAAACAGTACAGAAGTCCTTGCCAACTACACCGTTAGATTCAACCTGAACCACGCCTTCAGTCCGTTCTTGGGAATCGTGTCATGCAGAGCATCAGCCATTGTCAATCCAGCGTATGCGCCTATAGAAGAGGTTGGATATCACGCGGGAGATTCACGCGGGAGCACTCCAGTTGCATTTGTCGGCCCATATTACTTAACGAGATGGGCGCGTGTAGGTGGAAGAGACATTGAGATCCGGTTGGACAAAAATCCCTACTACTGGAATGCCACTAGTGAGTATCCGAAAACAAAGACCATAATACTCAGATTTTACAGCGGCCCCTCAACACTTCGATTAGCTGTGGAAGCAGGCGACATAGACATGGCGTTCAGGCATATTAGTCCAACTGACGTACTTGATTTGGAGGATAATCCTAGTGTTAAGGTTTGGTGGGGCAAGGGCGCCTTCGTTCAGTATCTCTGCTTCCAGACTAAGCGTGCACCGTTTAACGATACAAGAGTAAGGCGGGCGGTTGCGGCTGCTTTAGACAGGTCGGCTGTTTGCGAGACGGTCTTCCTTAATCTGTCGAAACCTTTGTATAGCATAATACCTCCAGGCATGTTGGGTCATACTGAAGAGTTCCAGAAGCTTGGAGACGCGAACTACGCACTCACCCAAAGCTTGCTCGCTGAGGCGGGATATGACGCGACTAACAAGCTGACATTTGACTTGTGGTATGAATCTTCAGGGCACTATCCCTCAAGCGCTGACCAAGCTATTGTCTACAAAGAAGCGCTCGAAGCAAGCGGAGTTATAGATGTAACGTTGAAATCTGCAGATTGGGCCACTTACAAGCAGAACAGGGATAGCGAGATAATGGACGCTTACGTATACGGTTGGTATCCAGACTACGTTGACCCAGACGACTACGCATTCCTCTACTGGGCTTCATGGATTCACACTAACTACCACAACGCAACTCAGGAAGCTTTGTATGATCAGGCACGCGCCACAACAAACACAACCCTCAGAGAAGAACTTTACGCTCAAATAGACGAAATAGCTGCGGAACAATGCTCAGTCGTCCCACTATACGTAAGCAGCGCTTGGGCTGTAACACACCCAAAAATTTACGGCATATACCTAGACATCACACAAGACATGCGATACTGGCTGATATATATCGGAGAATAGTAAACCTTATCTCCCCTTTTTCTATTTTGTACAAATCGTAAGTCATAATATAGAGTAGGGTGTAAGTCATGGGTCTCCGCTCATACGTCGTCACGAGGATACTGCTCACAATACCTACACTGCTGTTGCTGCTTTCTATGGTTTTCTTAGTCATGCGTGTTCTTCCAGGCGACCCCGTTGCACTTCGTTTTGAAAAGAGGGCTGACCCTGAGCAGATGGAGAGGATGAGACATATCTTGGGGATGGATAAGCCATTATGGACACAATACATAGAGTACCTTGGCGGTATTGTGGATATCGGGTACTTATTGGAGAACGGATACCCTAACTTAGGGAAATCAATGCAAACATACGAAGAAGTTGGGGGACAAATATTCTCTGCGTTTCCAGCGACGCTTGAACTAGCCATTTACTCCATGATAATAGCATCCATTTTAGGAATACTGCTTGGCGTAGTATCATCCAAATCATACAACTCCATCCTAGATCATATGATAAGAGGGTTCGGAACAGTCACCTACGCCATTCCAATCTTCTTCTTAGGCATAATCTTTCAATTAATCTTCGGAGTTTACCTCCGTTGGCTTCCAACAGGTCTACGCCTCCATCCGTCTGTGGAGCCGCCTTCGGGTCTCACTATATATTTGAGTCCGCCTTCCCAAGGATTTCTTTACCATTTCTTATTATCATCTATCGCTGGCTTAATAGTTTCCGCTGTATACGTTGCCATGCTCCGAATAAAACATGTGAAGTTCAAGTTAAAGGAAATCTTGATCTCTGCTACGGTTTTCCTTGTTACATGGATTGCTTACGCCTATGCATCATGGTATTTCGTGTGTGCAGGAGAACTGCATATATCAACTGGCTTATACACAGTTGACAGTCTTCTTGAAGGAAACTTATTCACGTTTTTTGAATCATTAAAAACTCTTCTTCTACCTTCTTTAACACTTGGAATTATTCTTTCAGGCATGTTTATCAGAATGACAAGAACCAATATGCTTGAAACTCTTCGACTTGATTTTGTTACAGCTGCAAGAGCAAGAGGTCTAAAAGAAGACACGGTAACCTATGGTTATGCATTGAGGAATGCTTTCTTACCAGTTCTTACAATGATGGGACTACAGTTCGCCATACTTTTAAGTGGGGCAATACTGACAGAGACCACGTTTTCATGGCCGGGACTAGGAAGCTACATAGTTCAGAGAATCAACTTGAGAGACTACACAGCCATTCAAGGTGCCGTGGTCATGTTCGGCTTATTCATTACACTGGTAAGCCTCGTGGTAGATATCCTGTACGCATACTTAGACCCAAGGATAAGACTGTAAAGAGGAAGCCAAAATGACTAAATTGAAAATCAAACGAAGTATCATTGCACGCTTGATACCTGGATTAGCTTCCCTGACTAAAAAGGGCCCCTCAGGATGGATGGTAATCCTCGGAATAATAATTGTGTCAGCACTGGTCATTATGACAGCGATTGCCCCTTGGATAACACCGCACGATCCGATCAAAACAGATGTAGGCCCGATAAGAGATCCCCCCAGTTCACAGTTTCCCATGGGCACAAACCATCTCGGTCAGGATATGCTGAGCAGAATTTTATGCGGTGGGTCACTCATGCTTCAAGTTTCTACCCTTTCGGTTCTTGTCTGCTTTATTATAGGCGTTCCTATTGGGCTCTTCTCATCCTACGTTGGGGGCATCTTCGATAGAGCATGTTCCCTAGTGATAGATGCCATTTACGCATTTCCAGGTTTGGTCATTGCAATCGCCATATCTGCCATGTTAGGTCCAGGCGCAGTTAACATGGCTCTTTCGATAGCCGTCGTTTACATTCCATCATACTTCAGAATAGTTCGAAGCCAAGTTTTAAGCATAAAAGAGTTAACCTATGTGGAGGCTGCCAGAGCGACTGGTGCAAAATGGCATACAATACTTTTCCGCTATGTTTTTCCAAACGTTATTCCCTCAATAGTCGTAGTAGCTACAATAAATTTTGCCGACGCTATTCTTACAGCTGCTGGCTTAACCTTTATTGGCCTAGGGGTTACAAAAGACATCCCTGATTGGGGATGGGATCTAACGGATGGATGGAACTATCTTTCGAGCGGCGCATGGTGGATTATAACTTTTCCAGGACTTATGATAATTTTCCTTGCACTCGGATTCACACTTATTGGAGAGGGACTGAGCGAATTGCTGAATCCAAAGCTTCAGCGTTGAGGTGAATGAAGTTGCCTTTATTAGAGGTTGGCTCGTTAACTGTTGACTACCAGATGCGTAGAGGCACAATCCGCGCAGTTGAGAATGTGTCTTTTTCCCTAAAGAAAGGTGAAACATTGGGATTAGCTGGTGAATCTGGATCAGGAAAATCCACACTTGGCCTTTCTATAATACGTCTCGTCCCTTACCCCGGCGTCATAGTGAAAGGTCATATAACAATTGATGGAACAGACATTCTAAAGCTGCCAGAGCATGAGATGCGCTCCATTAGAGGTGAAAAAGCTGCTTATATCTTCCAAGATCCCATGACCTCTCTAAACCCCGTTAAAAGGATAGGTGTACATTTTGTTGAGTTAATACGTACCCATGAGCCTAACATAAGTAAAGAAGAGGCGTTTGAACGCACTAAGACTGTAATAAAAAATTTAGGAATCTTACCTGAACGTATAAACGATTATCCTCACCAGTTCAGCGGTGGAATGAGACAACGCATAATGATAGGTTTGGCAATAGTCCTAAACCCTGACTTAGTTATAGCCGATGAACCAACCACAGCTTTAGATGTAATAGTTCAAGCAAAAATACTTGACCTAATGGAAAATTTACGTAAGATGTATGGGATGGCCCTTATACTAATATCGCATGATCTAAGCGTAATTTTGGAAAGATGTGATAAAATCATCATCATGTACGCTGGACACATGCAGGAATACGCAACTAGCATGGAGCTACACAAAGCTCCTAAGCACCCCTACACGCAAAAGCTTCTACAAAGCATTCCAAACATAGAATTGTCCGACCAAAAACTCGCCGCCATTCCAGGTTCACCCCCAAACATGCTTAATCCTCCTAAGGGCTGCCGTTTTTGGCCTCGCTGTTCCTACGCCAAGAAAATATGCCGAGTGAAGGAGCCGCCCTTAATCGATGTTGGACGCAGCCACTTCGTCCGATGCTTCCTGTACGACAAAGAAGGTGTTAGTGTTGAGCGAAATCGTAAAAGTTGAACATTTAACAAAGTACTTCCCTGTTCAGAAAAGCTTTCTTGAACAGCTATTTACTAGAGAACTGAGTTATGTCAAGGCTGTTGATGATGTAACTTTCTCAATAAAGAGTGGAGAATTCTTCACCTTAGCAGGAGAGAGTGGATGTGGAAAGACAACAACTGGCCGGGTTATTGTAAAACTGCTTGAACCAACATCAGGTAAGATTTATTTCAACGGCGCAGACATTACAAAACTCAAAGGTGAGAAGCTTAGACTGCTCAGGAGAAAAATGCAAATCATTTTTCAAGATCCTTATGCATCACTTAACCCACGAATGAAAATAATTGACGCCGTTGGTCACCCACTTGAAATTCACGGCTTAGCCAAGGGTGAACAAAAGAAGAAAAAGGTTCTAGAGGTGCTTGAAAAAGTAGGATTGACGCCTCCTGAACAATTCTTCAACTTGTATCCCCATCAACTCAGCGGCGGCCAAAGACAACGCGTAGCCCTAGCAAGATCAATCATCTTGAAGCCGGAATTCATGGTTGCGGATGAACCAGTCTCCATGATCGACGTATCCCTTAGATCAACAATCATTGACCTTATGCTAAGTTTTAGAAAAGAGCTTGGATTAACCTATCTGTTCATCACGCACGACCTAGCAGTCGCCAAATACATATCAGACAAAATAGCAATCATGTACCTAGGAAAAATAGTAGAAATGGGCCATAAAGAACAGCTTTTCCAGAACCCTATGCATCCATATACACAAGCTTTGCTATCTGCAATTCCAGTTCCAAATCCTGAACGGGAGAGAAAAAGAATAGAGCTTAGTGGGGAGGTTCCCTCAGCAATCGATATACCAACAGGATGTCGTTTTCATCCACGATGCCACTACAGAACAGGTAAATGCTCTAAAGAGGAACCACAGTTGATAGAGGTTGAAAAGGATCACTTTGTTGCTTGTCATCTTATAAAACAACCAGAATAATTATCCAGATCAAATGCGTTGCACAAAATACTTCTTCAAAAACGAGAACCCGATGGTGCCGACGTTACGGTGCTGTGAAGATTGAATCCCAACCGTTAAGGATGCCACTGTGAGAATGCTATAAAAAAGCAAGAAAACAAATAATACCTGTTCTTTCTCCTTTGGAACTTCAACGTTAAAGATATTACAAAGAATCTAAGTATTTCTGGTTGAAGCCCGGTGGTGTAGCGGTCAAGCATGGCGGGCTCTGGACCCGCTGACGAGAGTTCGAATCTCTCCCGGGCTACCATGCTCTAGGTGCGAATTTATACTTTTTTGGCTTTGATTTTCACGGATTTCTTTGAGCATTTGCTGCGCGCGCTCCACAATTTCTGTTTCTGAGTAGCTTGCAAAGACTCCAGAAAAAAATAGGGGGGTAGATCGTATTGGCTAGTTTTCCAAAAAATAAGATGATTCTCTGCTGCACGCAGAAGTATATTTCTATAGGTCAAGCGCGCGAGAATGCGAACATACCCCGTGTGCTATTAAGAAACGAGCACATGTTTTCAATGAAACGTTACGTTGATAAGTGTTGGCAACGTTTTTACTGCTAAACGGCTTATTTGTGAGAGGAGGAAGAAGCCAGGTGAGTTCATCTCTAAGTGATGCGGTGAAACGTACAAGCGACATACTTAAACTCGGAGCTTCAATGCAAGTTCTAGATTACGAGCAACGCTTTTCATCACTCAAAGACCTCTACGACCCGATTTCAAACCTTATAATCATGAATTTCAACTGTAAAGAAGCCTTGAAAACAGCTAAGAAATTTTTCGGATCTTCAACTGCACGTTTTGCTGGCATAGACGGCACCATGTATTCACGTCCACTCTTTGACCTCGTGATTTTCTTCGGCGGCGCTTACGCCTCAACGGGCACAGTTACGTTTCTGGAAAATGATAAGCCAAAAATCAAATATGATGAAAGAACACTTCGGCAAAGTGCAGGCATCTCAAGCGTTGTACCCGTCTACATCAATGAGATCCCAGACATAGATCACACATTTTCTGACGTGGAACAACCAGAAGAAGTCAAGCCTTTAAGGGATGAGGCTATAATAAACAATGCTACGATTGCGAATTGGATAATGACCTTTGCCGAATACTACCTTGCCTATAAACTAGCTACAGACCCTGAACAAGACGTGAGGATAATTCTTTTAGACAGAAGCCTATCCATCGAACGGGCAAGCCTTCTCTATGATACTTCAAAACGTAAACTGTGGAAGGCAAAAAGCAGCATATTCGGATACAAAATCGACGGGGAACCAATAGACAAAAATGATTTAACAATTGCAAGACAATACGTTTACAATCAAGCTTTAGGTTTGCCACCTCCAAGAGGCGACTACTTACGGTACGCAATAATTCATTTACTCAGGCAAAAGGGAAGCATGACTGAAAGGCAGATCTTAACAGAATTTGAAATAGCTGATGAAAAGAGAGCAAAAAGGACAAAGCGCTACCTTAAACGCCTAGTTACAGATGACATTTTAAACGAGAAAAACGAAACTTACGCTCTAAACGATAAGTACACAACAACTTGGGAGCGTATTAGAAAACTTGTTACAAATCTGGGCGATCACTTCTTTCTCACGAAAAAAAATGAAACAAAAACAGCAAATTTAATGAAGATTTTGAGGAATGGGGGGGAGCAATGGCTAACAACGCTTGACATTGCATTTCTAACGCTTTTCGCTTTGCACTTGCTTATAGAGGAGTGTTGGAAAAAGCGAATTCTGCTCGTAGGCATGACAAAAGACACAGCTGCAAGAGATTTTAAGCGTCAGCTGATTCCAATAATGCAAAATGACGGCTTACTACAAAGAGCTATTTCGCCGAAAGAATTTGAAAAACTGCCGAACACTGACCGCATGATACTTCAGTCAGTCAGCATACTCAACCCAGAAAAAATCATCCCTCCATGGAGCCTAATAGAGTACGATTCAGCCTTCAGAACTATGGTTTTAGACATGCAAAACCGCAGAGGCTATGTTTCAGGGGCTATAAAAAACAGGGTAAGCCTAGAAAAAACTTTTCTGAAAACATATGTGCAGCTAAGCCAAGCCAAAACCGACCCTATGTTGCGGAGTAATGTATTGCTTACAGACCGTTTGGTTTATCCAGAATACGATTACAAGCCCGAAAACGTTGTAGAGTTCTGGAACGAGTTCGGTGGTGCAAAAGAGCCCGTTGAGGTTATTCTTTTTATAGATAAAAATGTTACAAACAAACTTCAAAATCTGACAATGACTGTTTTGGCTGCTATGGCGCCTTCCAGTATACCAGAAGCCTTCGGCCACAACAAACCTCTATTTATTGCTGACAAGATTGCAAAATGGAACTACAGCCAATTCAAACGCATCGTGGACACCACGGCGAATTGGATACTCAATAATCATAAATTGAGAAGATTCATATTCTATATGAGCACTTTCAGAGAGAGGAGGGCAACAATTGAAGCCGCAAGAAGAGAAAGAATTTAACATTTTCTGCTTTACGGATTTCGATGACAGATTTCACGGGAGATTGGCCGCTGTCGTTCCAAAATATTTTGGTGGAACTGAAGAAACCAAACTTGGAGGCACAGGATCTCGTTACCATTGCCGCATCAAAGTTGAATATCAAAAAGACCTCATGGGACTCATGGAGGAGGGCATGCTTCTAGCTGTCAAAAATTTCAAGCAGTCAGAACAAGACGAGGAAAGATACACGCTAATGGAGATCAGCAGGGTCTGGCCTGAACATTTCGGCTTACGCGGCTTGTCAGACCACGGTTATTATCCTATGCAGTTTGAGATCATAGAGCAGTCCGAGATGGATTGGCAGACAAACGACAAATCTACGATGATGATTCAGATAAACGCAATTCCAATAAACTATGACCTAATAACAAACAAAAACTGTGAATTCAAGTTTATCAAAGGCTTCTCATACCCCATCGTTGGCAGTCCCATCTACGTTTTGAACAGCAACATGATAAACCGCATGTACAACCAGAAGATAACTGAAAATTTTGGCATAGATCCTTCTCAAACCGTAGAAAATGCCAGAGCCGACCCGAGGCTCGGAATAATAAAAATGTTTGAGACAAGCAAAACCGTCATCCCAATATACGTTGATTTTGAGAAACTTATCCGCTATCACTTCGGCGTTTTCGCCTTCACAGGCGGCGGAAAAAGCAATTTAATGTCAGACATCCTTAGACGCATTTTGCTCCATACAAAGGACACGAAAGTCATAATTTTTGACATAAGCTGCGAATATGTCTTCTTATTGCTGGATATACTGGCAGACCCGAATATTCCAGCAAAAATCATTCTTGAACACAAAATCGACGTTTTGGAACAGTTTTTTAATTCCATTGTTAAACCACGAGAGTACGAAGCTGATGAAAGAATTAAGGCTGGTTTGAAGCGTATAATGGAACAGAATAAACTTGCATATTACAAAATGCCTAGGCAGAAGGTTCCCACCTACGCCCAATTTTTGGATGAGCTTAAAGCTCAGAGAAAAGACAGCATCAACAGGCCGCATTACATGAACGCTATAGATAAAATACACGATGCCATACTTGAATACTTGGAAGAACATGGCTTAAATGAAAATCAAGACGTAAGCGAAGACTTTGTGAATTACATAGATGCGGTTGCTACCGAGGCTGTTCGAGAGTTCAAGGTTTCTGATAGAAGCGGTTTATTTGCATGGGCAACCACAAGAAACACAATTATTGATAGGATAAGGAAAAAACAAGAAAAAGAGAAAAAAGACACGCGTGGATTGACGGCGGAGAAAATCCGCCAACTGCTAGAAGGTGAAGCAAGGCTTGTCTGCGTTTCAATTTCAGACCCGTTCATAATAAAAAACCTTGTTGTAACGCTAACACAAGATTTACTTGTGAGGAGAAAACGTAGATTTCAGGTCAAGCCCTACATTTTACTGGTTTTCGACGAGGCACAAGAATTTATACCAAGCTTAAGCGGCTCATCAGGCATGGATGCCAAATGTTCTAGGTATGTCGAAACTTTGCTTAGGCAAGGAAGAAAATACGGTTTAGGAGCGTGCATAGCTACGCAGCGCATCGCCTACTTAAACACCAACGCTCTACAACAACTTCACACATACTTTGTAGGCACATTGCCACGACCGTACGACCGTGCACTAATCAGCGACACATTCATGATAGACAAGGGCATACTAGAAAAAACATTAGAGTTCGCACCAGGCGAGTGGCTTCTTTCAAGCTACATAGCTACTGGCATAGAAAACGTGCCAATATTCATAAAAGCAGACAACGCAGAAAACGAAATAGAAAAATATTTGAAAAGCGTTGGTTGAAAAAGAGTTTTTGCCGTTACTTGAATTCGTCGACGATTTGCTTCCAATCGATTCTTCTTTCAACGGTGTACCAAGGTTTCTTCAGCTGCGGCCACTGTTCATCATAAGTTGGTCTATTCTCTCTATAGAAAATACCAATGGGAATCTTTGCATCTTCGATGGTACAGTAATCCCATTCAAGGGATTTTCTTAATGCTTCTTTGAGATCATCAGTCCTGTGACCAGTTTCTTCCAGTTTATACAGGTGCTTTTTTAGGTAAGGTATGGTATTCTGATAAGTTATGCAAGGCTGTAAAACATCGATGAAACCGAATCCTTTATGCATTATGGCTTCTTCAACGAGTTTTGTCAGATGTTGCAAGTCTAAGGCGTAACCTCTCGCCACGAAAGTGGCGCCACTGATCAACGCTAAAGCAATTGGGTTCAGGGGTTTTTCAGCTACGCCTAACGGCGTTGAGGGTCCGACGAATCCTTTTGGACTTGCTGGTGTTGCCTGGCCGGTTGTCAAGGCGAAGAGTTGGTTGTTGTGGACAAGAAAAGTTGCGTCAATGTTGTATCTGAAGAGGTGAACGAGATGAGAAATGCCTTCCGCATATGTAGCGCCGTCTCCACCAAACCCTATAACTGTTAGCTCTGGGTTTGCAATTTTGATGCCTGCAACCGTTGGCAATGTTCTGCCGTGAATTGAGTGGAACCCGTTGAAGTTCAGATAATCATATATTTTGTCATGGCAGCCTACGCCGCTAACGGCGACCACATCCTTCAAGTCAATTTTACCATTGTTAACTAGGTTGACCACAGCGGTCTTCACAGCTCTCAGAATGCCGAAGTTTGTGCAGCCTGGGCACCATGTGATCGTTGCTTTTGTACCTAAATCTCCTACGCTTAACATTTTTGAACTCATTCAATCACCTTCCTAACTTCATTGACAAGTTCATGAGGTGTGAATGCTCGAGCGTTATACTTCAAAACTTTGTTTTTGATGAAATACCCTGTCTTTTCAGCTATTACTTGACCGAGTAGACCTGTGAGGTTGTTCTCTACAAGCACAACATTGTCGGATGCTTCAACTTCTTTTCTCACTCTGTCGGTTGGAAACGGGCTTAGGTAGGAAACCTGTAGAAACCTGAAATCGTCAAGTTCTCTCATAGCATCAAGAATTGCTCCTTTCGTTGAGCCCCATCCTACAATCAGGTTTCTTCCTTCACCGTAGACAGTAACAGGATTCAGTTTATCTATCTCCTGTTTGAGATATTCGATTTTCCCAAGTCTCTTCTCATTCATCTTGACAACCCATTCTGGATCTTCCGTTGTATATCCATAATCATCATGCTCGTAACTGGAAGCTCTGACAAACGCACCTTGACCTGGAACGGCTCGCGGTGAAACACCGTTTTCAGTCATCAAGTAGCTTTTATAATCAGTTGAAGGCTTCTCAACGATGAACCGTGAAGGCTTAACTAACGGCTCTTCAAAGCCGTCAAGAGTGAATGTGCTCTCACCTAAATGCTTGTCAGATAATACTATGCACAGCACCCTGTATTTGTAAGCCAAGTAGAAAGCTTCCATAACTCTGTAGAAAGTCTCCTTAGGGTCTCCAGGTGCGATAACAACACGTGGGAATTCGCCGTGACCAGCGTTGAGAGCAAACTTAAGATCGCCCTGTGCAGTGTATGTTGGGACACCTGTAGCCGGTCCTGTTCTTTGACCTAGATAGAGAACAAGTGGAACTTCGGATATACCTTGCAGGCTCATAGCTTCAGCCATTAGAGAGAAACCAGCGCCTGATGTTCCAACCATGGTCATGGCGCCAGCGTAACTGGCTCCCAAAGCAGCGTTGATGACGGCTATTTCGTTTTCAAGCTGAGCGACTAGAAAGTTGTGCTTTAATTGTCTGGCTGCGAGAAAGTGTAAGACAGGTGTCGCAGGCGTTATTGGATACGCTATATAAACATCTAAACCAGAAGCTATTGCACCTGAAGATGCCGCTTGATTTCCTGTTAGAAAATATTTTTTTCCTCCGTTTGCTTCAAACAGTCTCATTCTCTGTTCGACAGCGTTGTAGCCTTCTCTGGCTGATTCCTTCACTATTTCAGCTTTCTTTCTGATCTGTTCTTCAATAACCTCCAAGAACGGATCAATGGGCAAACCGAAAAGCTTGAACAGAGAGCCGATTAAAACATTGTTACCGAACACTTTTCTAACGCCAAGCTTCTTGATTATGGATCCAACATCAACTCCGATAAGATTTTTCGTGCTCAGGCTTTTATCGCCTAATACAAATCCATCTGTGTTTAACTGTTTTTCATGTCTATCTATTGTTTCTTGATCTAATGCGATGATTACATCACAGAATGTCTCATGGGAATAAACTGGTTTGTCAGATATCTTCAAGACGTTGAAGTTGTGGCCGCCTGTTATAAGTGAAGGGTAATCTCGATAGTTGAAAACGTAGTAACCGAGTCTTGTGAATGTCTTGCCTATTAAAACGGATGTCCTTGCAACTCCAGCTCCAGCTGCTCCGCCAACTAAAATCAGTTTTTGCACGTTGCTCACCTTATTGATAGAACATTCAAATCGATGACATACCATATATGTTTTTCTAACGCAATTCTTTTATTTTTAATCCTAAATTCAGGGTATCTTTTCCAGAATTTTTTGCAGTTCTAAGTAGCACCTTTTTTCGAAGAGCGGGTTTTCAGCGTTACCTAAACATGTGTCCGGTGCTCCAATCGGAATTCTTCATCTTCTCTCTCACGAGGAGATAAACCTATTATGCTTCAATTTTAATATCGAACTTTGTGTACAGGCGTTAAAACTCAGAACTCATTGCAGGTTCTCTGCTGTAGACTCCAAGGGTCTTCATAAACTTGTATATGCTTAATAAACGTCAAAAATCTTTATTCTGTAGCATCTTGTAATGGTTCGATACGGAATGTTGAAAGATAAACATGCAATTTTCTCAGAAGAGAGAGGTATTAATCATTCTAAATGATGAAGCCCTCAAGAATCTCCTTAATGGGCATCTCGAAAATTTTTCGTAGAAAGTCTAAAAGCTTTGTGCCTTCTTCTGTTATCGAGTAATATTTGATTCGTTTCCGACCTTTCTGCATCCATTGTCCAGTGATCAGTTCCTTTTCTTCTAGGTCATACAAAAGAGGATATACTACGCCTGAATGGAAATTTTGTCCGGTCAACCTCTTTAATTCTTTTTTAACACTGTAGCCTGACATGGGTTTTTGGCTTATTAACCACAGAATTAGGACTCTGCTGAAACCTCTCACAGTAGCCTTAATGATGTCTGATTCTAAATCTGCCATTAGAGTGTCCACCCAAAAACAATAATCATACGTATCTTAGTTTATACATTTATGGTTCATGTTCAGATTCTTAAATTCTCCGAAAGCTTGATATATCAAAATTTAAAATACTTTTATGGTGAACATTTGATGGTTAAAGTCAATGACGCATTTCTACGCGGACTCGAAAGGCCAGTCATCTTGTGGCTTCTTTCGGACAAACCTAGACATGGGTATGAGCTTATCTTGGAGTTTAAGAGGTTGACGGGTCAAAAACTGAAGCCTGCCATGGTGTATCCCTTTCTCCGTAAACTAGAGAAGGGAGGGTTTGCTGTGAGTGAATGGGTTGAGAAGGGGAAAAGAAGGCTGAGGTATTATTCTTTAACTAGGAGAGGTGAACGTCTTCTCAGGAAAGTACAGGGAATGTTCAACAAACCGCTTAAGCAAGTTCTTATGGACTTGATTAGTCACAGAAAAACCTAGCTTGCGTTTTATGATATCCACGGTAATATTTTATACAATTCATGCCCACAGTTCAAGTGTTCACTAATTATTTTGAAGGTGATTTTTCTCGGAAGAACGGTTATTCGTTTATTTGATTTCACCAGTTAAAACTGCTATCTCAGCGATTTTGATGGTGCGAGCAAGGCACTCCGCCTTGCAGACAAGACAAAGATGACATCTTTCTGGATGAGCAACCGAAATTTTCTTTTCTTCAATTTCGAAGACTCAAATGAACACATTTCGACACATTTGAAAGAATTATTACATTTTTCAATGTCGGTATCAATCTAAGCTAGATATGAGCTTTTTGTTGCTCACTTCTTTTGTCTGAGGTCTTCGGTTGAGTTTGTTCGCAGTTAGAGTTCATTCTCATCGCTTGGATCGCCTTTATGACCTCAGGGTTGTTGCTTAAAGATTTCAAAAGTTTTGGCAGAACTCTTTTGACCATATAATAGCTGATAATCCACGTGAGTACAGTCCCAATTACAACTCCGCAAGTAATCGTTATGATCCCAGACAACACATCTAGTAAACTCATTTTTCATCCCTTTTTATTAACGTTGAGTGTGAAAGTTGTGCAGTCTTAGAAAGCAAGAATTTTTCCGGCAAGTACATAAATCCCTACCACCAACATTATCAGTATTCCGTATTTTCTCACTACTTTATGTAAAGTGACGACATTTTCTGTTGTTGGGTCTTCAAGTACGTTTATGTAACGTCTAGCGATTGGTATACAGAATGGAAATGGTATGAATAATAGGGGAATATAGCTGAGAGATAATAAGCCGAAGCCAGCGTAAATAAAGGGGAAAACCCCTGTTGCAAGAGACAAAAGACCCATCAAAACAGCGCCTTTTTTCCTTCCGTATTTAACAACAAAGGTTTGAATCCCTGCTTTCCGATCTGCTTCGTAATCACCTAAAGCTTGCAAAATGTGACCACTGCAATGAGCCAATATCAATGGTGTGGCACTCAGTAGAATGACTAATATGTTGTTGGCTAATGGGCGAGAAATACTTGTACCTATTAGAAACGGAAGCAGACCAGCCCCTATGCCTGAAATGATGAAGTCTACGATTGGTATGGCTTTAAGTCTAAAAGGTGGAGCAGAATATGCAGTCCAAAAAACAAGATAAATGAGGAATAAAGGTATAAGATTGACATCGGCTGAAATTACTAAGACTAAACAAGAAGCAATAAGTGAAAAGGAAAAGACTAATGCTGTTCGTGGCGCCATCTTCCCCGATGCCACAAGTAAATCAGACTTGATAACGTTTTCCTTGTCGTCTTCTCGGTCAAAGAATTGATTCAAAACAAAGACGCTGGCAGTAGCAAATAAAAAGGCGAATGAAATAGAAATCATGCGCCAAATGGAAGGTAAACCCAAGAATACACAACCAAAAGAAAAACTGAAAATCCACCCAAGCCAGCTCTCAATCCTAGTGACTTTAACGTATTGCTTAAGCGCTGTAGAGTAATAGAATTTGCCAAAAGTATTAACGAGTTGCGAAGTTTTCATCGTGAGGTTTAGTTGATATATCAAAACTTAAATGTTTTGGAATTAACAATATCCATTTCAGGAGCGAACAACGACCGTGAGCGATAGAATAATCTTGACCGCTGATCGAACTCTAATGAGTGAGTATCATCACAACATATTCGTGGGTTTTGGAACATGTGCTCCTCCGAATGTTATTCCGGACTGGCTTTATAAACGGCTCTTTTTTCCGCCAATCAAAACAAAAGATGGTATACCAGTTGCAGCTCCTTACGGATTGAGAAAGATTGAAGCTCAGCTCCTAAGTGAAGGCTTCGATGTATTAACTGTTGACCCAGATCATCTGGGGAAATACATTGATGAAGCCAAGGTTTTAGGTATCCATGTTATGGACCCCTTCGGTATAGGTCCAGCATCAAGCACCTTGGCTGCTATTCTGAAGAAAGAACCATTTCTGGCCCAATACTTCCGCGTCTTAATGGAAAAGCCAGAAATTCAGGAAGCGAAAAACCGAGGTTTAAAAATTGTTTTGGGCGGTCCTGGTGTTTGGGAGTTCAAGTACAGACCAGAATTTGTTAAGGAGCACGGGATAGACTGTATAATCGCTGGGGAAGCTGAAAAGGTTGTTGGGAAAATCTTTCGAGCTGCACTGGACGATGATGATTGTCCACAATATTACGAAGTACCAGTTAAAGAAACTCCAAGTTCGGAAGAAATACCGGAAATCGTAGCGCCTTCAATTGACAACTTGATAGAAATCGGTCGTGGATGTTGTCGAGGATGCGAATTCTGCAGCGTGACGTTAAGGCCCTTAAGGTGGTATCCGTATGAGAATATATTGCGGGAAATAGATGTGACCATGAAAAACAAAGGTTGTGTATGCTTTCACGCTGAAGACGTCATGCTTTACGGTTCTAAAAACACCATTCCGAACGATGAAAAACTCATCAAACTTCATGAGCTTGTTGTGGAAAAATGCAATGGGATAGGATGGAGCCATTGCTCCCTTGCAGCCGTGGCGTCCAAACCAAAGCTTTTCTCGAAAATCTGTGAGATTATACTGCAGAAACAACCATGGTTGGGTGCAGAAATCGGGATAGAGACAGGTTCGGCGGAGCTTGCGAAGAAAACTATGCCAGCTAAGGCGCACCCGTTTAAACCTGAGGAATGGCCTGAAGTCGTTCGCACGGGCATGGGGCTCATGCACGACAACAATCTCATTCCAGCGTGCACACTAATCGTAGGCGTGCCAGAAGAAACAGAAGAAGATATCATCAAAACAATCGAGTTGATGGATGACCTTAAGGATATTAGAAGTTTAATCGTGCCTTTGTTTTTCGTTCCGATGGGTAGATTGAAAGATGAGGATTGGTTCAAAGAAACTGAGATGAATGAGTTTCATAAGGAGTTGCTGGCCAAATGTTTGAAGCACGACCTTTATTGGATAGGTGAATTAATTCGTTTGGGTTTCGTTGGGAAATGGCGTGGAACGATTCTACGGTCTTTGTATGAAGTTTTTGTCAAGATAGTAGAGTTTAAAGCGAAGAGGGCTGGAATCTAGACACTGGATAACCATATCGTTTAATCAACAGAAATTTTCTAATGTTAAAAAAAGGAGGTTGTTCGTAAATACTTTGACTTTTTCTCTGCCCTGCAATTCTAATTTCGGATCTTATGAACAGTTGCAATAATTCGATCTTACTGTTCTTCTGGTTCTGGTTCTACCCACTTTTCTATGAGTAGTTTCTCTTGTCCGCCAGGTTTGAAGCTTACTTTTACAAGTATGCTGTCTGAGCCTTTGAATGGGAACATGCTGTCTTCAGCCAGGTACACTGGCAGATAGATCAAGTACTTACCGTCTGTCCTTCTGAACAAGCGCCCTCTTCCTTCGCTGACCATTTTGCTACACCTCGATTATATTTTGGTTTAATAGCTAAGTTACTACATTAAGTAGGTATTTAAACTTTACTCTCATCTGTTTCGCAAAACAGTAATTATTGATTCACATCTGTTATCTCGATGACATTGATTCACTCATATTGTCCTGCAGTCATAAGATCATAGGTGAAACTGAGGTGTATCATCTGCAAGCAAACGTTTCTTATTGTTTAAGTATGCTAACCGATGCAGAAGCGCATAGTGTTGGTACACTTATCCTTTCTATTCGAGGAACATTTTTCATTTTTCTCCTGAAGGGTCAAAACACATAAAGAACCGAGACTATAATAACTAGTCGTTGTTTGGAGGCAAAGTGAGATGGCGGGTATAGTTCTTGTTAGAGACATAATGTCAAAAGATGTGAGAGTGGTGCGACTGGACTCTAGTGTTAAAGAGGTTGTGGCTACTATGAACAAGTTTGATATAGGCTCCATAATAGTTGTGCAAGGCGACAGGCCGGTAGGCATCATAACCGAGCGTGACATCCTCAGAAGGGTGGTGGAGCCGTGCTTAGCGCCAGAAATCCTCACTGCGCGGCAAGTTATGACCAGTCCAGTGGTGTCCATCAGAGAAACAGCCAGTTTAGATGAAGCGGCTGGGCTTATGGCAAAGAAAAAGGTCAAAAAACTTCCGGTTATGAATGAGAAGCTTGTCGGTATTGTGACGTTTACAGACATAGTGACTAAAGTTCCAACAATGCTCTCTGTGCTGGAAGAACTGTTGAGACCTTATCACCGTTCATACTGAACACGCGACTGAGCGTTGATTTTTTCATGTCGTGTGTTTATATTCTTTCTATTCTAGTTTGCTCATTTAAGGCACGTATAATCAAAACGAGGCTTACGTTGCTACTAAACTGTTCTATGACTAAACTTAAATATCACTGGAAAACTCAAAACTCATAAAGTATGAGCCGCCGTAGCTCAGCTAGGTAGAGCGGCTGGCTGTTAACCAGTCGGTCGTAGGTTCGAGTCCTACCGGCGGCGCCATAACCAAACTATTTTCTCCTCTTTCGGTTACCATAGAGAAATTTTGTGTGGCATGCTGCCGTGGTGATGCAACGCATTTTGGATGAATCATTTAAGGCTTATCTTTATGTTTTCTGAATAGTTGCGTGTGCAGATTGTGTTGATGGGAGGGTAAAAGGGTTGAAAAGGAGGATTTTTGTGCGTAAGGCCTACGTTTCTGATAGAGAGGTCGTGTTCAGGTTCTGTGAGAAAACATGGAGTTGGGGTGACTATGTACCGAAGGTTTGGGATAGATGGCTTAAGGAGAAAAATGGCGGAGTGTTTGTAGCCACAATCGACGGCATGCCAGTTGGGATCTCCCATTTAAACGTAGACAAGCCAGGTGAAGTGTGGCTTAGCGCAGCGAGAACAGATCCAAACTATAGGCGGATGGGAGTGGCGACAGCAATAACCCGAAAATGTTTGGAGTACGCGAAAAAGAAAGAAGCAAAGGTGGCAAGACTTGCAACAGGATCAAATAACAAGGCTGCACAAGCGGTGGTAAAAAAGCTGGGATTCAAATCAGTAGCAGAATTTGTTGAAATGGTGACTAAAAACGTAACCGATGAAAGAAGCAAAAAATCAAGATTCGCGGAAAAAGACGAACCAGAGGAAATATGGAGTTACCTACAAAACTCAAAAACTTTCCGTAGTGCAGCAGGTTTATACACGGTTTTATTTCACTGGTTCTCACTGGAGAAGGCCGCCCTGAAGCGATTTGTAGAAGAGCAAAAAGCAATAGTGCATGAGAACGAAAAAGGAGAATTAAATGGTTTAACACTATTCGATGATGCGACAGCGCGAGAATGGCATGAAGACACTATCCAAACGTGCTACGTAGACGGAGACCTCGATGCAGTGCTTGGCATGATGCGGTTTTTCGAGAGTTATTGCCATGGTTTAGCAGTGAAAAAAATCTATGGATTCGCCTGCAACCGCAAGTCGATAACCACAGCGTTGGAAAAACTTGGCTTTGAACCACCAGACTCCGTTGATATAATTTATGAGAAGAGACTCAGCTGAGTCTATGGATGAAATAATTCTTGCGCTGCACTAGATGAGCTAAAGACATGCTGGACTGAACAGCTAAAACACCACAATGATTCCTAAACAAAACGATACATCGCTCTTCTTAGACACCTCTCAGCATTGTGTCCTCAAGAAACGCTCCACTCTGTCAATCACACTCAATCAACAAGAATTAATTATCTTTTTCAAAACTGGTTTTAGCTCCTAGTAAGGTTTAAATAAAGTATGGCTTATTTCCGTAGTTAGCTTCAGTGTTAATGGTCGGCGATAAATGTCAAACGAATTTCGTCACATACTGCGAATAATAGGAACAGACATAGATGGCACCCTAAAAATGCCATATGCCCTAAAGAGAATTAAAGGAGTAAACCTAACCCTCGCAAACGCAATATTAAAAAAAGCAGGAACAAACCCGGAGAAAAGGGCAGGTTTTCTAACAGAATCAGAGGTTGAAAGGTTAGAACAAATAATAAAAGACCCAACAAAGTTTGAGCTGCCAAACTGGCTTCTAAACAGAAGAAAAGATCTCGAGACTGGGAAAGATTTGCACCTCATTAGAGCGGATCTCGATTTAAGTACAAAGACGGATATTAAACAGATGAAAGAGATAAAATCGTGGCGAGGATATCGTCACGCTTACGGACTAAAGGTGCGTGGGCAAAGAACAAGAACTACTGGAAGAAAAGGTAAGGCTGTCGGAGTGAAAGTGAAGAAGATGAAGAAGGGAAGGATGTAACATTCATGGGTGATCCTAAAAAACAGAGAAAGAAATATGAAAGTCCACGTTTTCCGTGGCGAGTAGATGTCTTACAAGAAGAGCTTAAACTTTTGGGCCAATATGGTTTAAGGAACAAACGTGAATTATGGCGACATGAAACAATGCTGTCAAAGTTCAGAGGAATAGCCCGTTCCCTTATAGGAAAAACACCTGAAGAACGCAAAAGAATGGATGAGATGCTTCTCGCGCGTTTGAAAAAACTCGGCATAATACATGAAACCGCAGTTCTTGACGACATTCTGGACTCAACGATTGAAGATATACTTGAAAGAAGACTTCAAACAATCATTTTTCGAAAAGGTCTAGCTAAGTCGATTTACCAAGCTCGTCAACTCGTAACTCATGGGCACATAGTCATAGGAGACCAGCGAGTAACTGTTCCAAGTTATCTAGTCCCAACGAAAGAAGAAAACCAAATAACATATATCCCCCAAAGCCCCTTTGCAAATCCAAGTCACTCTCTACGTCAAACAATAGCAGCTGTACCGACAACGGAGAAGAAAACAGAGGAGACGTAAGATGAGTAGCAGTGGTGGTCAGAGCAAGAAACCTGAGAGGTGGGGCGTCGTACATATTTACAGTTCTTACAACAACACGATAGTTCACATAACAGACATCTCAGGCGCGGAAACCATAGCGAGAACATCCGGCGGGATGTCTGTGAAAGAAGGTAGAATGGAGTCCTCGGCTTACGCAGCCATGCGAGCCGCCTCTGCAGCCGCAGGAGTGGCCAGAGACAAGGGAATAAGGGCAATCAACATTAAGGTAAGGGCTCCAGGAGGCTCAGGACCAAGAACTCCTGGTGCAGGTGCACAAGCAGCCATAAGAGCTCTGGCAAGATCAGGATTCCGCATAGGGCGCATAGAAGAGGTTACACCCATTCCTCATGATGGAACACGAAGACCAGGTGGCAGAAGAGGAAGAAGGGTCTAGTCTAACCCATGTTAATTTGTGCTTTCACTTTTGATAGAAAAGTTGAAATAATGCACCAATATTCTTTTGAACGGCACAGTATTCATGGTAGACCTTGTGGAGTGTTCAAGTAAGTGGAAATAAAAGTGCTTGAAAAAAATGATATGAGCATGCGTTTACTTATTCGGGGAGCTGATGTTCCGTTTATGAATGCCTTAAGAAGGATCATACTGGCGGAAGTTCCGTGCATGGCGATAGATGAAGTTGTAATACTTGAGAACTCTTCTATATTACAGGATGAAATCGTAGCCCATAGACTCGGGCTGATCCCTCTCAAAACTGACTTGGACGGCTACAATTTACCAGAAGAGTGCCCATGCAAAAGCGAATTTGGATGTAACCTTTGCAGGGTCTCACTTACGCTTGATGCAGAAGCAAAAGAAGAAACGAGAACTGTTTATTCAGGGGAGCTGATCTCAGAGAACCCAGATATAACTCCTGTGAGCGACAAAATACCCATAGTAAAACTAGCTAAAGAACAATACCTGAAGCTTGAAGCCTACGCGAGACTTGGAAAAGGAAAAAACCACGCGAAATGGCAACCAGTTTCAATGTGCACATACAAGTATTTCCCACAAATCAAAATAAGCAAACAATGCGATGCATGCGGAAAATGCGTAGAAATCTGTCCAAAGAAAGTTTTGATCAAAGCTGGAGACAAAATAGAGATTCGCGATTTGATGGCTTGCACTCTGTGTGAAGACTGCGTTGACGTTTGCCCAATAAATCCCCCAGCGATAGAAGTAAGCTGGAAAGAGGACACCTTTATATTCAACATGGAATCCACAGGCGTGCTTTCTCCGGAAAGAATGATGAATGAAGCTGTTAAAATCCTAAATGAACAGTTGAAGGAGTTCATAGGTCAAGTCAAGGTGAAGAAAAGTGAAAAAGGCTAAAACGACAAATCCAGAGCTTATCATGCTTATGCGCTTCCTAAGAAAGCAGAGTAGAGAAAACAATGTCAGAATTTGGAAGGATGTTGCAGAACGTTTAGCAAAGCCGAGGAGAAAGCGTATAGCTGTGAACGTAAGCCGATTGAACAGATACACTGAGAAAAAGGAAACGGTTGTGGTTCCGGGTAAAGTGATAGGCACAGGCAAAATTGATCATCCAATAACCGTGGCAGCCTTCTCCTTTTCAGAAAAGGCGAAAGAAAAGATAAAGGTTGCAAGGGGAAAAACCATATCACTTCTTCAACTTATCAAGAAAAATCCGAAGGGTTCAAACGTTAAGATAATCGGGTGAAAAAATGAAGACTATAAATCAAACAATCACAATAATAAACGCAGAAGGCCTAATTCTTGGCAGAATGGCTAGCATAGTTGCTAAACGACTGCTAGAGAGCGAAAGGATAATAATTGTAAACGCTGAAAAAGCTGTGCTTTCTGGTAAAAAGAAAAGCAAAGTAAAAGAAGCAAAGGAGTTCCTTGAAGTAGGGCATCCAAAAAAGGGTCCATTTCATTACAGAAGACCCGACAGAATAGTTCGAAAAACCGTGAGAGGTATGCTTCCGTATAAACAGCCCAAGGGTAAACAAGCATATAAACGGCTTAAAGTATCCATTGGAACGCCGGAAGAACTCAAAGAACAGAAAACGGAAACTCTAGCGGAAGCTCGCGCTGAAAAACTGAAATGCCCGTATTTCACGATTGGTGAACTCGCAAAAGAAATAGGATGGAACCTTGGTGAATAGTTATGCCAGCTAAAAAAGTTTTGGTTATCAGTGGAAAAAGAAAAACAGCTACAGCACGGGCCGTTGTTAAGCCTGGAATTGGAAGGATACGCATAAACAGAATCCCCCTAGAAATTTATGAACCAGAAATTGCACGGGAAAAAATAATGGAACCGCTCATGCAGGCCGGGAATGATGTGTTGAAGCAATTGGACGTAGATGTCAAAGTTTCAGGTGGCGGATACATGGGACAGGCTGAAGCCTCAAGAATGGTAATAGCAAACGCTTTGTTGAAATGGACGAAGAGTTCACGTCTACGCAGAGTTTTTGTCGAGTATGACAGAACAATGGTTGTTGGAGACCCGAGACGTAAAGAACCTAAAAAGTTCGGAGGCCCGGGGGCAAGAGCCAGAGACCAGAAAAGCTACAGATAAAGGGAGGCTGATTAAAAATGATTATACCTGTAAGATGCTTTACCTGTGGCAAATTAATCGGAGACAAGTGGGAAGAATTCGCGAGAAGAGTGAAAGCCAGAGAGGAACCCGGCGAGGTCTTGGACAGCTTGGGCATCAAAAGATACTGTTGCAGGCGAATGCTGTTGTCTCACGTGGAAATCATTGACGAAGTTCTACGATTTTACGAAGTGGCAGAGAAGAGAAGAGAGGCACGAAACAACTATTAAGCAATGGAAGGAGAAAGCATGTCAACAGTTATTGAAGACATAATTGCAAGAAAGGTTTTTAACAGCCGTGGAGAAGAAACAATAGAAGTTGATGTTGTAACAACCTCAAGTTTTGGGAGAGCCTCGGCTCCAGCTGGAAAAAGTCGAGGAAAAGCTGAAGTAGTTTCTTATCCTCAAGGCGGAGTGGACCAAGCAATCAAAAAAGTTGAAGAGGTGATAGCTCCAGAACTAATCGGGTTAAACGTGGATTTCCAAGAAGAAATTGACAAAACACTGCATGAAATTGACGGCACAAGAAATTTTAAGATTTTGGGCGGAAACACAGCCTTCTCCATTTCGCTGGCAAGTGTCGAGGCTGCAGCGAATTCTTACGGCTTACTTCTATTCCATTATTTAGGCGGATATATCGTCCATGAACTCCCATATCCCCTTGGAAACGTGATAAGCGGTGGAAAACACGGCAAGGGAAAAATTCCGGACATACAAGAATTTCTGGTTCTTCCCTATGGAGCTGAATCCTTTTTAGAAGCCGCTGACGCTAACACTAAAATCCACAGAAGAATTGGCGACATGCTAAAGAAAAAGGACAGGCTCTTTGGTGGTGGAAGAAGTGATGAAGGAGCTTGGATTGCAAACATTGGAAATCTAGATGCTTTGGAAGTGTTAGCCGAAGCGTGTGAAGAAGTGGGTAACGAATTGGGTTTCGAATGTGGTTTAGGCGTTGACGTTGCAGCATCATCCATGTGGAATGCTAGAAAGAAAACTTACGTCTACCCGAGAGAAGGCAAAAAACGAGATTCAGGAGAGCAGTTAGAATTCATTCGCAAACTCGTCAAAAAATATCATCTCGTGTATGTGGAAGACCCATTCCACGAAGAAGACTATAGGAGTTCCGCAGAACTCACCAAAAAAGTGAAGAACTGTTTAGTTTGCGGTGACGACCTATTTGTCACAAACACTGAAAGATTAAGCCGTGGAATAAAATTGCACGCAGCCAACGCGATTATAATAAAGGTGAATCAAGTCGGCACACTCACAGATGCTTGGGAAACCATTGAAATGGCGAAGGGAGCTGGATGTGTCCCAGTGATGTCGCATCGTTCGGGCAGTACATGTGATTGGCACATAGCCCATTTGGCTGTGGCATTTAGATGCCCAGTAATAAAGACGGGAGTTGTTGAGGGAGCGAGAATAGCAAAATTGAACGAGTTAATAAGGGTAGAGGAGTTTTTGGGGGATAGAGCTAAAATGGCTGAACTGCAAATGTTTTAGGGAGCTGGAAGATATTGTCAGAAGTTAAAGACGAAAAATCAGAAAAGGAAGGAGAAACAACAAATGTCACCACAGAGGAAGAGCTTCTGTTACCACGAGACACACTTCTCTCTGCGGGAACACACATTGGAACAAGAATGAAAACAAGAGACATGGAGCAATTCATATACCGTGTCAGACCTGACGGTCTATTTGTCTTGGATGTCAAGAAGACTGATGAACGTATAAGGATAACTGCAAAGTTTCTAGCCAGATTTGAACCGTCAAAAATCGCTGTTGCAGCAGCTAGACTTTACGCGCAAGAACCCGTTAGAAAATTCTGCGAGGTAACTGGAGCGGTTCCTATTGTTGGACGCTTTATTCCAGGACTTTTATCAAATCCCTTACATCCTAGCCGCATCGAGCCAGATGTTTTGTTAGTTTCTGATCCAAGAGCGGATTCTCAAGCGGTTAAAGAAGCGTCTTCAGTGGGCATACCCCTAATAGCCTTATGCAGTACAGACAACGACTTTTCAGGCGTAGACTTGGTGATTTCAACAAACAATAAGGGTAGAAGAGCCTTAGCCATTATTTACTGGCTTTTAGCGAGACAAACACTGCGAGAGAAGGGTGAGTTGCCGCCGGATAAGGATTTACCACTAACAGTTGAGGATTTTGAAACCAAGATTTCAAGGGAAGAGGAGGAGGATAACGAGCAGTGAAGATTCGGCGTCCATGCCAAGCCGGAGGCTTCTATGCGGGAACAGCCAAATCATTGAAAACACAAATAGAAAACTGTTTTCTCCACAAGCTTGGACCCGGAAAAATTCCAGAAATTATTGAGGAAGGTCAGAGACAGATGATAGGCTTTGTTTGTCCACATGCAGGTTACATGTTTTCGGGTGCTGTGGCAGCCCACGCCTATTATAAGCTGGCTTTAGACGGTAAACCTGACGTCGTTTTTCTTTTCGGTCCGAACCATGGGGGTTATGGTAGTGGTTTGGCTGTCATGAATGATGGTTTTTGGCGTACGCCTTTGGGTGATGTTGAAATAGATAGTGAATCTGCTAACCAGGTTATGCATGAATCAGGTATTGTTGATGTTGACGATTCTGCTCACCGTATTGAGCATTCAATTGAGGTTCAGCTTCCCTTCCTTCAATATCTTTATGGTTCAAAATTCAAGATTGTGCCCATTTGTTTTCTGATGCAGGATTTGTCCTCAGCCAGAGAGGTTGGAGAGGCAGTGGCCAAGGTTTTAGCTGGAAAAAATGGAGTTATTATAGCCTCTTCAGACATGACGCACTACGAGCCTCAAGAAAGCGCAAAGAGAAAGGATAAAATGGTCCTTGAAGCCGTAGAAGCAATGGATGAAGCTAAACTCTATTCGGTTATTGAGGCTCACCGCATTAGTGCTTGCGGTTATGGTCCAATAGCTGCTTTAATTACTGCCGCTAAGATTTTGGGTGCGAAAGAGGCAAAATTATTATGTTATAAGACCAGTGGAGATGTTATTGGCGACTACTCAAGTGTGGTTGGGTACGCCGCCGTGTGCTTCAAGAAATAGTGATGTATGTATGGGGGTTATTGCGTCAGCTCCCGCGAAAGTGATACTTTTTGGAGAGCACTTCGTAGTTTACGGTGAACCAGCCATAGTAATGGCTATAGATAAAAGAGCCTATGCAAAATCGGAACTACGCCAAGACAAACGATTGCATTTACATTCAGTAAACCTCAATCTTGCAGGATATTTTGAAAATGGATTTCTCAAGGTCCAACAAGGCGACGCAAAAGAGGCGAAGTTGAAATTTGAACCGTTGAAGCTTGCTGTGGAAAAAGTTCTAGAAATATACGGAGAGACTGTTGGTTTAGATGTTGAAGTCAACTCGACGGTTCCTGTTGCTGCGGGTTTGGGTTCTTCAGCAGCGGTGGCGGCTGCTGTTACAGCGGCTGTTGGCGCTCTGTTGAAAGTTGCAATGTCAAAAGAATCAGTTTTCCGCATTTCTTATGAAGCTGAGAAGATTGTGCATGGCACACCGTCGGAGGTAGACCCTGCAGTTTCAACGTTTGGCGGCACTCTTCTGTTTCAGATGGACACCGGATTTAGACCGTTGGATGTTGAGGCTGATGTTTCACTTGTGGTCGGGTATACTGGTGTTGAAAGGTCTACGCGTGTTCAAGTTGCAAAGGTGCGAGATGTAAGGGGTAAGTACTCAAGAGTTATTGATCACGTGATGAAGGCTGCGCGTGAGATTGTTTTAAGAGCAATAGATGCTCTCAGAGATAGTGATTTGGAGACTCTTGGAGATTTGATGAACATTAACCATGCCTTGCTTTGTGGATTAGGAATTTCAGATGAATCGTTAGAGTGGCTTATAAATGCTGCGCGAAAAGCTAGTGCCTTGGGGGCAAAATTGACTGGTGCTGGTGGCGGTGGATGTATGATAGCGTTGGCAGAAAATGAAAGGCTTAAACAAGTTTTGGAAGCCATTCAAAGGGCTGGTGGAAGTCCTTTCATAGCTAGAAAAACGGATGAAGGTGTGAAGGTTGAGGGAATCTGAATTAACGATTTTGAAGATAGGTGGTTCCGTAATCACAGATAAGAATGAAGAGCTTCAGGTGCGAATGCAAGTCATAAATCGTTTGGCAGAAGAGATACAACGGGCAAACGTTGATAGTCTGATAATTGTGCATGGTGGAGGAGGTTTCGGGCATCCCGTTGCACAACGGTACGCTATAGTGGAAGGATTTAAGGAAGAAATGCAGAAAATTGGTTTTTCAGAAACACATCATGTCATGACTGTGCTTAATGGGCTGTTCATGGATGCACTAATATGGCGCAACATCCCCGCAGTAAGCATCACTCCTTCCTCGTGCATAATAACGAAAAATGGCAGAATTCAACACTTTGAAGATGCGCCTTTGAAGATGCAGTTGAAAATGGGTTTCTTTCCGGTTCTCTATGGAGATGCAGTTTTGGATTCAAAATTGGGTTTCACAATATTGTCTGGTGACCAACTTGTTTCGGTGCTCGCTACGAAGCTGGGTGCGGAACGTGTCATAATAGGGGTTGACGTAGATGGATTATATGATTGTGACCCGAAGGTTAAGAAATCTGCAAAAATGTTTAAGCATTTATCATTAGAGGAGTTGCAGGAACTCCAGAGCAAGCTTGACAAGCCAGCTGCGTGTGATGTTACGGGTGGCATGTTCGGAAAAATGGCTGAGCTTTCCAAAGTCGTAGAACAAGGAATTCCAGTAACTGTTGTTAATGCCTCGAAGCCAAACTATGTTTACAAAGCTCTTAAAGGGGAAAAAGTTAAAGGCACTTTAATAGAGAAGGAATAGCGAGTTGGATAGACCGCGCGCTTAAGAGAGTATTTAACTCTTGGAGGTGTTTCTGCGAGTGCTTCTCTTTGGATTAAACAGTATTTTTCCAGTTCTTTCAATCTATCTGAAAGAGTTATTGAATTTACGTCCATGAACGCGCGAGTTTTTTGGCGTTTTTTTCAAGCAATACGGGATACCCCCCCTATTTTTTTGTCAGCTCTATTTGGCTTATAATATGTCGCGCGCTGGCTTGTCCCTAAATTAGCTTATTTATGTGTGCGTCTTCTAGTGAGTTTGGAAAAGTCGCCGTGAAAAGTCTGTGCACCTGGTGCACGGGACAAAATAAGCTTGTTTCTTGTTTTCCCACGTTATTTGGCTCTCGCCCGTAACATAAGGAAAGAAAAGCGAAGATTAAGCTACCAGGCCCAGCATCCTATTTAACAAATTCGCGTACACTTCAGGAATTTAGGGACAAAGCAGCGCGCTGTTGCATCAAAGAAAGCACACGCAGAGGCATCAGTTTAATTACTTGACAATAATACGGAGAAAGGCTATGAGTGACCACGAACTCGAGAGACTAAGAAGACAAAGACTTGCTCAATTGGGCAAACGTTTCTTGACAGAGGGGAAGAAAAAAGAGGAAGGAAACAAACAAAATGTGCTCAAAAGAGTCTTTGTTGATCGTGCTTGGGAAGTTTTCAACGCCACACAAGCTCAATATCCGGAAATTGCCGAAAAGTTGAGAAATATTCTTGTCCAATTAGCTTCTTCTGGTAAAATAACACACGTTTCTGGTCAGGAACTCTATTACCTCCTCAGAAAAATGGGCTTAAGGGTTAGACTGAAGACCACCATAAGGATTAAAGAACATGGAAGACTAAAGTCACTCTCAGAAAAAATGAGAGAAAAACCTTAGCTCGCGCGACTAGGAATTGGAGACGTGAACATGAAGACTGAGAGATTAACTGATCTATGTGGATGCGTTTGGGAGATGAGAAAAGGATTTTGGGTTTGTGTTAGGCGATGTCCCAAGTATAGCAAACCAAAGTCAAGAAGACCTTTTAGGCCGAAGGCTGAAAGTGTGAGAAGCGGTGGAAAATTTGATTAAATACGCGCGCGACACATCCTCCTGCAGAATGGAGCGGTATTTAAATGACAATAACCATAGATGACGCTGGTGTTGGAGACCTCCTTTCTGGCGTGGTCATAGGGGCCTTTCGCAATGAGACCCAAGAATTCAGATACGGACTCTTGGATGTCAAGTATTTCAGAATTCAACGGTTCCGCAGAAAAGAGTATCTGACGCAAGCTTCAAGAATCGTATCCCGTCTACTAGACAAACTCAAACTCAAAGCAGAGGAACCAATCTGCATCTGCAGGGGCTATATCTTTGACCAAGCTGTTGAGGACTTGGGAAAGACATATGGCAGCGACCGAATTCGCAGAGTTAAAGTGACTGGGGAGCCACAACGCCTCACGGAAACAGCGTACCTTGACGAAATAAGAAACTTGGGCTATGAGCCGCTGAAGGAGAGAGACAAGAAGAGGGCGAAGAGCTTCTTCCACATGATGAACTGGCTGAAGAAAAACCCAGACAAACTAAAATATGCCAAATCTGGTTGGCCACGCCTGGGTAGATACCGTTTATTTAAATCATACCATCAAGTTCGATCAAGGGACGACAGAAAACAGAACGTTTGAACTCTAGCGCGCGCAATAATTATAAGCGACACTTGAAAGAATACGATGAAGTGGAACCAAATGAAAGTTGTTATGCATCGAGAATACTTGCCATTCACTGAACAACAATTGTTGTCGCATTTTGCTGATGTCAGACGAAATGACGAGTGTATTAAGAATGTTAATCACCTTAAATACTTCAAAAACAGTGTTGAAAGATATGTAACATATCTTGCTGGAAACCCTAACAGACTTGGAAAACCTCTGAAAGAGATGAAATTGCCGTGCCAAATAGAAAGAGATGAAAGATTCTGGACTGCAGCGTGCATGATGACAATTTTCCACAGTAAAAAAAGAACACAGAAATATGCTCGTTTATTCAAAGACGCCTACGGCAATGAGCCTCCAATTGAAGGAATTAGCAGTTGGAAAGAATGCTTTAAGGGTAAATTACACCTATTTTTCGAAGCTAATTTGCCATCTCCCAAAATCTACAAAGAATGGTTATCAAAAAACATCGCCAAAAGACAATTGATCCCATATATCCTGGATAGTGCCAACAGCAAAAAGAATCTTGAAGGTCCCACAAATGTTGATGCTATACTTTTGAATTCAGGAAATGGATTTGCAGTGATAATTGAAGCAAAAGTGCTATCAGACATGTCCTATGAAATCACGTACGATGTCATGCGCAATCAAATTGCCCGCAACATTGATGTCATGCTGGAGAAAAACGATACTCTTTGCTATCCACTAAATAAAAGAGAGCCAGAAAGAACCCTGTTTTTGCTGGTTACGCCGAGACTTTTTAAAGAAAACCCAACAAGCCGTCTATACGGTTACAAATTTAATAATTATAAGAACAAGCCGTACTCTTTAGGTCAGGATCTGCCTCATAGAAAAAATCTCGATTGTCAAAGCATGTCCAAGAGGCTGGGTTGGCTAACTTGGGAGGATTTCAAGAATGTAAACGAAGATTGTTGTCAATGGTTATAATTCAGGTTAGCACACATTTATTTTGCTGATGTCACTAGAAGTCGTTGCAAATCAGAAAGCCTCGCCCGTATCTTGTCCTCTAAATTGGTAATGTCCGCAGAGATTTCTCTCGAGACGTTCTGAACCCGCGAAACCTTTGTTTTTATGCCTTGGATAGAGTTCAAGTCAGTCTCTATCTGTTTTAATATTGCATTCATCTTTGCCACATCGACCCCCTCAACCTCACCATACATTTCTATTAGGACTCGAGCTCTAGCGACCTTGTATGCAACTTCGAATGGTAAGCCATCTTCTCCAAACTCGCAGACAATCTTGTTCTGCTCATACTCTCTGTAATGTCCTACGCTTATTGGAAGGGGTACTTCTGATACAGCTATTGCGAATTTCGCTTCTCTGTTTGTCATGGCTCCGTCCAGATAACCTAGTAACCCCTTCCTTGTAATGGCTACACGCTTCACACTCTTTGCCTCTACGACAATTCTTGGACGGTTCTGCTTGATTGAGGGATCATTAATTACTATAATGAAGTCTCCCTTTTTCATCTCCATTTTTCCAGTCTCTTTTGTCACTCTTTCTACCAAATCATTGAAAGGTTTTGTTACGCGTTGAAGGAATGTTTCAACTACGTTCTCGAATTTCGCCCCCTTGATAGGAGTTACCTTCTCGACCTCTTCTCTTACTAACTGCTCTTTTATCATAGTCTCTATGCTTCTAAGCTCCTTCATTATTTCCTCTCTGAGCTGGAACGCTGGTGAGTCCTTTCTGTAGGGGTCTAGTACACCATAGACCGTGCTGTCCTTTCCAACGAAGAAGGATTCTATTTGTGCACGTAGCCTTCCTATAGGAGATTTCATGTTGTCCATGTCAAGTATATCCATCAGCTTTCCATCTTCGCCAAAATGCCTGTCAAGCATGAGTTCGAGTTCCCCATTTTTTCCAAAGGCTTTGTCAAGTTTTCCTTCCATCTCGTTCTTGTTAAGAGTTAAGATGTTATTCAACTTCACGGTCATTCCCTTAAATGTGGTCTTCACGTAGTCTAACTTCTGCTGTAACACTATGCTCTTGAGAGCTATAGCTCCCATTGTTATGGCTCTTTTCACGAAGGTTAGCCGTTCCTCCTCTTTTTCTTGAGAAAGCAGAGTATAGAGTTCAGGATCCTCCACTACTAGATGCTGGATTGTTACTTTCGGAGGTTTGCCTAAGAGGACACGTGGTTTAAATGTCTGAACAGTTTTGCTCATAAGAGCACCATTTTATTGTATATTACGACACGTTATATCGTCAAAAATAAACTTTGTTAACCTCAAATACATGTTCCCAATTCGCATTTGCCCCTGAAAACTTCAAAGCGCGCGGTATACGTTTCTCGGCAGATTCCACCCGCTCTACCTACAAGCTTGAAAACTTCCCTAACCGCTTCCCAGAGAGCCTTTAGCCTCTTTGATTATTTCAACTTCGAAGTCTGCATAATCCATTTATTTAAATTCTTGGAAATGATTGATTATTTAGGTGGCTGCGATGGGAAGAGGTACAGGTTTCGGAAAAGTCATTTTGTTTGGCGAACATTTCGTTGTTCACGGCGTGCCGGGAATTGTTTCTGCAATTGATTTGACGGCTCACGCTGAAGTGAGAAAATTTGGAGAAGGAATCACTATAAAAGATGAAAGAAGGGGTGCAAAAGGTTACACTGAAAAGAAACGAACGCAACAGAAAGAATCAATTGAGAGAATGCTTAAAACCATGGGAATCGATTTGGGAAAAGCATTCTTAGAGATTTGGTTAGGAGGAAATCTCCCAAGTTTCAGCGGAATCGGTGCTTCTGCAGCAAGCAGCGTTGCAATTGCCAGAGCCATAGCAGAAGAGTTAGAAATGATTTTATCAGATGAAAGAATCAACGAAATCGCTTATGAAGCTGAGAAAGCTTACGCTGGAACACCCTCGGGCATCGACAACACTGCCGCAACCTACGGAGGATTAATCTGGTTCAGAAGGAATTTAAGTGGAGGCCCAAACACAATTGAAAGATTAAGCATAAGGAAGCCCGTTGAAATTGTCATAGGCAACACGGGAGTTGTCGCTGACACAAAAAAAATGGTTGCAGGCGTTGCGGAAAGAAAGAAAGAAAATCCAGAAAAATACGATCCATTGTTCAATCAAGCAGAATCGTTGGCGTTCCAAGCGAGAAAAGCCTTAGAAGACTTTGATTTAAGGAAAATCGGGAGGCTAATGAACGAAAATCATGGCTTACTGCAAGAAATTGAAGTTTCCTGCAAAGAATTAGACTATCTCATCAATCTAACTCTGGAGCAAGGCGCGTTTGGAGCAAAACTAACTGGCGGCGGAGGTGGAGGCTGCATGATAGCGCTAACGCCGGGAAAAGAACTGCAAGAAGCAGTTGCCACAGCAATGAAAAAAGAGGGATTCAACGTACTGAAAGCAAAGATCGGGATTCAAAAAATATAAAGAAAACAGCCTTATTAGAAACAAGAAATTACCTTTATAGAAGGGAGAAGATTGAGTTTTAGAAGTTTTCTGGAACAACTTGACAAAAGTAGAGAATTGATAAAAATAAAAAAAGAAGTGTCAACCGAGTATGAAATGGCGGGGATTATAGATGCTCTCGGCGAGAAACCAGTATTCTTCGAGAAAGTGAAAGAATCAAACATCCCTGTTGCAGGCGGCCTCGTCTCTTCTAAAGAACTGATTGCCAAAGCCTTGAACATAGAGAAAGAACAATTATTGCCCAAATTATCCAATGCCATAGAAAACCCTGTACGCCCCAATGTTGTGGAGAAGGGAGAATGCCAAGAAATAGTTGAAAAGGACGTTGACTTAACAAAGCTTCCCATAATGAGGTACACAGAAAAAGACGGTGGAAAATATATTGCATCCGCTATCTGCGTAATAAAAGATCCTGAATTGGGTAGAAACACATGTTTCCACAGATTGATGCTACTAGATAAAAACAGGTTCGTAGCCAGAATCGTTGAAGAGAGGGGAACCGACACTGCCCTCAAGAAGTCTGGCGGTGAACTTGACATCGCAATTTGCATAGGCAACTCAACAGCTGTTCTCCTCGCGGCTTCCACGTCTCTACCAAAAGACGTTGACGAAATGGGAATGGCTAATGCACTGGAAAAAACAGAGTTAGTGAAGTGCAAAACCATTGACGTTGAGGTTCCGAAAGACTGCGAGATTGTGTTAGAAGGAAGGATAACAAAAGAAAGAACATCAGAGGGACCGTTCTTAGACCTGACGGGAATTGTCGATAGAGTGAGACAGCAACCAGTGATAAAAATCAAGTGCATAACTCACAGAGAAAACCCAATTTACCAAACCATACTTGCCGGAAGAAACGAACACAAGTTCCTAATGGGAATGCCCAAAGCACCAACAATTTTCAACGAAGTGAACAAGGTCTGCGAATGCAAAGATGTCTACATAACCCCTGGCGGTTGCAGCTGGCTCCACGCCGTGGTGCAAATAAAGAAACAGAACCCAGATGACGGAAAGAAAGCGATTGAAGCAGCTTTTAAAGGTCACCGCTCATTGAAACACTGTGTTGTTGTAGATGACGACATAAACATCTACGACCCAAACGACGTCGAGTGGGCGATTGCAACGAGATTTCAAGCAGACAAAGACGCTGTCATCTTTCCAGAACAAAGAGGGTCTTCTCTTGACCCATCTGGAGATTTAACTGAAGGAAAAAAAGCGACAACTTGTAAGATGGGGTTAGACGCAACGATTCCTTTCCAAAAAACAGGTAAAGGGTTTAAAAAAGAGGAATACAGAAGGGTTGATCTGAAAAAGTTCTTGTGATTCTTATGTATCTCACAAAAGAAGAAGAAAGAATGCTGAATGGAGAAGAAGGTTACACAGTAAAAAAATCCATGGAGATACTCGTTGCCTTAGGAGACATCTACGGTGCTGAAAAACTCATAAACATAGATTCTGTTCAAGTGGCAGGCGTGTCATACCACAACCTAGGAGATGCTGGTCTGGAATTTCTAGATGAACTAGCAAGGGACGGAAAAGTCAAGGTTCTCACAACCTTGAACCCTGCAGGAATGGATTTGGAGAATTGGAAAAAACTTGGAATCTCCAAAGAGTTCGCTGAAAAACAAAACCTAGTGATAGAGGCCTTCAGAAAAATGGGTATAATTATCTCTTGCACGTGTACCCCATACCTGATAGGGAGTCTACCAACGTATGGGAGGCATATTGCTTGGTCTGAGTCGTCTGCAGTTACTTTCGCTAACTCTGTTATTGGGGCAAAGACCAACAGGGAGGGTGGTCCGTCAGCGCTTGCAGCTGCTTTTGTGGGTAAAACGCCGTCCTACGGGCTTCACTTGGAAGAGAACAGGGTGCCAGACGTTCATGTAGACGTGAGGGTTAATCTTAAAAAAATATCAGATTGGGGAGCCCTTGGGTGGTGTATTGGTAAAAAACTTGGAAACAAGATACCATACATAACAGGCGTGAAAGACGCTGATTTGGATGAGTTGAAATCGTTCTGTGCTTCAGTGGTGACTTATGGTTCAAAACCGTTGTTCTTTATGAAGGGGATAACCCCTGGATCTGAAAGACATCAACTGCCGAAAGAGAAGGTCACCATCGAAGATGTGGACATAAAAAAAGCGTATGAAAGCATTAACGATGATGTTGACATTATAGACTTCGTCTGTATAGGCTGTCCCCACTGTTCAATTAAGGAAATCGCTGAAATAGCAAAGCTGTCAAAAAATAAGAAAGTATCTTCGAACACTGAATTCTGGGTTGCAACCTCAAGGCTAATGAAACAACTCGCTGACAAAAGAGGCTACACGGAAATAATTGAGAACTTTGGGGGAAAATTTGCTTGCGACACTTGTATGGCAGTGGCTCCATTGAAAGGAAGGTTCAGGGCAGTTGCAACAACCTCTGCAAAAGGATGTTACTATTCAAGACACAACGGCATGAAGACAAAACTGGGAAGCCTAGAAGAGTGCATAGAGACTGCGGTGAGAGGAAAATGGAGCTGAAAGGAAGAATAATCTCAAAAGGAGTTGCGGAAGGAGAAGCCTTAACCACCTCGCAACCAATCTCGTTTTACGGTGGAGTAGACCCCGACACCGGTGTGATCATAGAAAAGGGGCACGAACTTGAGGGAAAGAAGGTGACGGACAAAATACTGGTTTTCCCGAACGGTAAAGGGTCAACCGTTGGATCCTACACTCTTTACAGGATGAAGAAGAATGATACGGCTCCTGCTGGGATCATAAACGAGGAATGTGAAACCGTGGTTGCCGTAGGAGCAATAATCTCGGAAATTCCTTGCATTGACAAGATTGACATTTCGAAAATTGAGACAGGAGACATAGTTCGATTACAAAATGATGTAGTCAGAATAGAGAAGTGAAGGCTGCTTCGATAACCTGTTCCCCAGATACTACAAAAACCAAACTTTATTTATAAAGCTCTTAAAGAGAAAAGGTGAAAAGCGCTTTGTTAGAGAAGGAATGAAGTTGACTAAGGAAACGAGAAAGCGTAAATCAGACCATATTAAGATCTCGCTAAACCAGAACGTTCAAGCAAGAAAAACAACAACGGGCTTCGAAGATATCCATTTTATTCATAAGGCTTTGCCAGAAATTGACAAACAAAAAATAGACTTATCCACAACCGTTTTTGGCCACAAGTTTGCAGCACCATTAATTGTAGGTGCTATAACTGGCGGAACGATGGAAGCAACGAAAATCAATGCAACAATAGCTGAAGCCGTGGAAAAACTGGGTTTAGGAATGGGCGTTGGAAGCCAACGAGCAGCAATAGAAGATAAAAAACTTGAGAAAACCTTCGCAGTAGCCAGAAAAAAGGCTCCGACTGCTTTTCTAATCGCGAACATCGGTGGAGTTCAGCTTGTCAACGGGTACGGCGTGAAAGAAGTGAAAAAAGCAATAAAAATGATTGAAGCAGATGCCATTGCGATACACCTAAATCCACTACAAGAGGCTGTTCAACCAGAAGGTCAAACAAACTTCCAAGGAGTTCTCAAGAAAATAGGTGAAATCTCCAGAGAACTAGATAAGCCTGTAATTGTGAAGGAAACAGGTGCTGGCATTGCTGGTGAAGACGCGAAGAAACTCGAGGACATGGGTGTCGAAGGCATAGATGTGAGCGGGGCAGGTGGTACAAGTTGGGCAGCGGTTGAGTACTACCGGGCGAAAAATCGTGGAAACAGTTTCCAACGCAGATTAGGCGATGTTTTCTGGGACTGGGGCATCTCCACAGCGATAAGCATCGTTGAGGTTTCACAAACAGTAAGGATTCCAGTTATTGCTTCCGGAGGAATACGCAACGGAGTGGACGTGGCCAAAGCTTTAGCCCTAGGTGCAAGCCTGACAAGTCTTTCTCAACCAGTGTTGCAGGCTGCAGTTAAAGGCGTAAAAGAAACTGAACATGTGCTTTCACTTTTAACAGAGGAATTGAGGAATGTTATGTTTCTTGTGGGAGCAGATTCAGTTGAAACCTTGCGTGAGGTTTCCCTTGTGATAACAGATAGAACAGCGGAATGGTTGGGGGTCAGGGGGTTTGACGTAGAAAGATATGCGCGGAGAGGGAGGAATTAAACTTTGGATATTGAGAATTTTCTTGAAGAGAAAGCTGTCCTGATAGATAAGGTTATCGAGAAGTATATCCCGAGAATTTTCTCTAAAAACGCAGTTCTTTTCAGGATCAACCCGCCGCACTATGCCTATGACTCGGAAGCCTTAAACAAAGCAGTTGCTGAGCCTATCTGGGAGTTTCTTGATAGAGGTGGGAAAAGGTGGCGACCAAGCCTTTTCCTGTTAATCTGTGAAGTCTTGGGTAAAAACCCAGAGGATTATGTTGATTTCGCTATAATTCCTGAAGTAATTCACAATGGTACAATAATGATAGATGACATAGAGGATTCATCTGAATTTCGAAGAGGAAGACCGTGTACATACAAGATTTATGGCTTGGACATAGCCATAAACGCTGGAAACGCCATGTATTACCTACCTTTGTTGCCACTGATAGAAAACAGGGAAAAGGTTTCCACTGAGAAACTTTGCAAGATTTACGAGGTTTACGTGAAAGAGATGATTAGCCTAAGTCTTGGTCAAGCAATGGATATAGCGTGGCACAGAGGCATTGCAAACGCGGATGGAATAGATGAAAGAGACTATTTGCAGATGTGTGCTTACAAGACTGGAACCTTGGCAAGAATGGCTGCAAAAATTGCCGCTGTACTGTCGGATGCGAACGATGAACTCGTTGAAAAGCTTGGACGTTTCGCTGAAAGCATAGGCGTAGCCTTCCAGATGCAAGACGACCTTTTAGATCTAACTAGCACAGAGTTTACAGAAAAGAAAGGTGGGCACGGACAAGACATAACTGAAGGAAAAAGAAGCCTAATAGTTATCCACACCTTGAAGGTTGCAGACGCCAAAGACAGAGAAAGGCTCGTTGAAATCCTGAAAATGCACACTTCAGACCAGAAACTTAGGGACAAAGCCATTGCAATAATGCAAAAATATGGCTCCATAGAATACGTTAAAGAGTTTGCCAGAAAAATGGTTGAAGACAGCTGGAGAGAAGTCGGAAACCTTCTGCCAGCTTCAGATGCAAAGGAAAAATTAAAAGCCTTCGCAAAGTTCTTGATTGAAAGGAAAATTTAGACTGTAAAAGAGCGTTAAGCCATTTGAATCCTAAAGGAGACGCTGAGCTTAGAGAGTTTATTCGAAAACTCGCTTTGTTAAACGCTGTTAGGCATGATGGCAAAGCACAAACAGGCTCGGTTGTTGGAAAGCTTCTAGGTGAAAAGCCAGAGTTAAGATCTAAAGCTAAGGAAATTGCTCGTCTTGTTGGCGAAGTTGTTCAGGAAGTTAACAGTCTTTCATTAAGCGAGCAAAAGGGCATTGTTGAGGAGAGGTGGCCAGAAGCTCTTGTGAAAAAGAAGGTTGAGGAGGAGAAGCGTCTTCCGCCTTTACCCAATGTAGATAAGTATACTAAGGTTGTTACGCGTTTTTCGCCGAACCCGAATTGTGTTTTGCATTTGGGTTCAGCTCGAGCCATAGTTTTATGTTATGAGTATGCACGCATGTATAAAGGTAAATTTATTCTGCGTTTTGAAGATACGGACCCGAAATTGAAGAGACCTGTTTTGGAGTTTTATGACCGCATCAGAGAAGACTTGGATTGGCTTGGATGCAAACTGGACGAGGAGTATATTCAGAGTGACCGAATTGCCGCTTATTATGAGTATGCTGAAAGCCTGCTGAAGGATGGTTATGCTTATATTTGCACGTGTGATCGGGAGCAATTCCGTGAAAAGACTTTGGCTAGTGAACCTTGTGAATGTCGAGATTTACCTTCTGAGGAGCATCTCAAGCGGTGGAAGCATATGCTGGAGGGCGGTTACAGGGAAGGTGACGCCGTGGTTCGGGTTAAGACGGATTTGAATCATCCTAACCCGGCTGTTCGGGACTGGCCTGCGCTCAGGGTTATAGATTCTAAGAAGTATCCGCATCCACGTGTTGGAAGCAAGTATCATGTTTGGCCTCTTTACAATTTTGCTTGTGGCATTGATGATCATTTGATGGGTGTTTCGCATATAATCCGTGGAAAAGAGCATTTGACGAATGAGGTTCGGCAAAAATACATGTATAAGTATCTAGGCTGGGAGTATCCTGAGGCTATACATTATGGGAGGCTTAAGATCACTGGGGCTTCTTTGAGTAAGTCGAAGATTGTTGAGGGAATGAGAACTGGTGTCTATAAGAGCTGGGATGATCCGCGGTTGGCTACTTTTGCTGCTTTGAGAAGGCGTGGGATTACGCCTGAAGCGATAAAAAGGTTGATTGTTGATGTTGGACCCAAAACTTCGGATGTGGTTTTAAGCTGGGAAAACTTGTACGCTCATAACCGCAAAATATTGGACCCAAAAGCAGACAGATATTTCTTTGTTCATAATCCAACACAACTAACGGTCAAGAATATCCCTAAAGTTTTCACACCGAAACTTCGTTTACATCCTGACTATCCTGAAAGGGGATTCAGAGAATACACAATAAAGCCAGAAGGAGCGGATAATGCGGTAGCTTTATGGGTTTCAACAAGTGACATAGACGCCTTGAAATCTGGAAAAATTGTGCGTCTCATGGAGTTGTTCAACATAAAAATAGGAAAGACAGATGTATATTCCGCTGGGGCGTCCTTCGTCAGCGAACCGTACGAAGAAGCTAGAAAGGTTGGGGCGTCGTTGATTCATTGGATACCTATTGGGGCTGACTTGCCTTGTCAAGTTGTTATGCCAGACGCAACTGTTGCTGAGGGAATCGCGGAAAGTGCTTGTAAAGGGTTGAAGCCAGATGATGTAATACAGTTTGAAAGGTTCGGCTTCGTGAGAGTTGACGAGGTTAATATGAAGTTAACTGCTTACTGCGCTCACAGATGATAAGGAAGGTAGAAGGATATGCGCAAACAAGACAAAATCATCATATGGCCAGCATATTTCGATTCGACAAAAACGAGAGGTGACGGAAGGCGCGTTCCTAAACGTTTGGCTGTGTCTTCTCCAAAAGTCTTGGAGATAAAGGAAGCTGTGAAAAAAATAGGTTTGAGCTGTGAAGTTGTTTTGGATGCTGGTTATCCGAAGACTCCGTGGCTGAAAACTGGTATGCTTTTGGTTACGAAGAAGGAATCTAAGGAGAAAGTGATTAGAAAGATTGGTAAGCAATTGTTGAAAATTCGAAGTGATACCGAAGAAAATAGGACTTAACCTATATTACAAAAGCAAATGGAGATATCTCCCGCAACCCCTCATCTTTTTAGTGAACACGTGCTCATTCAGCATCACGCTTGCGAATGCGGAAGTGTAGGAACAGGTAGCCAGCAATGGCAATCATAGAGAGGAGTCCACAGGCATACCAGACCCAATCGGGGTTGTAGTTGTCCATAATCAACCCAGCAGCCCAAGGACCAAATGCAAAAGGAATTGTCCAACTGAAGCCATACATCGCCATGTAACGACCGCGCATATCCTCAGGAGCAAAATTAGCGACCAACGCCTGACCAACCGGAGCAACGAACATTTCACCAATGGTGATGACAACCATTGCCAGCATGAAGAGGACATAAGAAGAGACAAAGCCGTACATGGAAAAACCTACGGCATAAAAAAACGTGCCGAGAGCCATTGCGATCATTGGCGGTAGATGCTTTATGCGGCGGGTGATCCAGAACTGGAAGAGCACCACTATACCAGCGTTAAGGCTGAGGATGTAGCCGAAACCTTGATCCGGAATGGCATGAACGTCACGCAGGTAAACAGATAGAGTGCTGTTCATCTGTATGTAAACCAGTGCCATCACAATAGAGGTGAGAATGAAGGCCATAAAAATGCCATCGCGAGCCACCTTGAAGTAGCCTCCCACGGCTTGTATCAAACTCTCACTAGGCTTGTCCGCTGATACTTCGGGTTTGGTCTCTGGGATCACGAAAAACACGATTACCGCCGTAATGGTGCTGGCAACGGCATCGATGAGGAAGAGCCAAAGATAGGAATTCGTTGCTAGAATTCCGCCAATAGCCGGACCAATCGTTACAGCTAGGTTGGCGGCGATACGAAGAAGACCGAAACCATCGGCACGTTTCTCTTCAGGTAACAAATCCGCGATGATAGCCTGCTGGGCAGGACCGCCGATGTTGCCAAACAGCCCAACAACCATACCACCAAGATAGATCATGTTAAGATCTTCGGCAAAGCCCAATAACAAGGCACTGAGAGCACTGGCAACCAGACCAAAGATGATCATGTCTTTACGTCCAAACTTGTCGGTCATGGCGCCACCGATCATGCTGCCGAAGACACTGGCAATTGCGACGACAAAAAAGAGCTGACCAACCTCTGTCATGCCTACTTCGAATTTTGATGTAATAAACAAAGCGATGAATGGAAAGATAAGGGCACCGCCGAGGCGGTCTATGAACAGCGCACCGATTACAGTCCAAAAGTTTCTGGGATACTCGCTGTAAATCTTCTGAATTTTGCGAATAAGCACTACGTAACCTCCTCGATTACCAATGTGTTGTGGAGAGTTTAAAAGGCGACGCACGTGTTGTAATCACAAATTGTGGCTGGAGAGTCGTCCCCGCGTGCATGTTCATGCAGCAGCGCTGGCAATATCTCTCGCAAACTTCTCATTCTTTGTGGGTACTATGAAATAGTCTCAAATACCGCAATCCCGCAAGCTTTTGCATTAAAGTCTTTGTATCACGGATTTTCGTTTTGTCCAGCATTCTCGGCAGTAAACAGGTCTGTTTGGGTCAGGTTTGAATGGAACCTCGCATTCGTTTCCGCAATCGGTGCAGATTGCTTTGTGTGTCTCTGTGGGTTCTCTATACGATACCTGAATGTCACTTTCCATTTGTTCTATTGAAGTTTTTGTTAATGCTTTTATTCGGTCCAGTTCTGGTATTTCTCCGTAGCCCACAAGTGTTATAGCAGTTCCTTCGCCTCCCATTCTAGCTGTTCTTCCAATCCTGTGAAAATATACTAATGCGTCCAATGGAATGTCATAGTTTATTATGTGAGTTATTCCTTGAATGTCCAAACCTCTTGCAGCAACATCCGTTGCAACAAGCAACTTGAGTCTTCCTTTCCTGAAAGAGTCACTAACCGAATCCCTTTGCGCTTGCGTAAAACCACCGTGTAACGGTTTCGCGTCATATCCTTGCCTCTCTAACCTGTCCGCTAGCATGTTCGTTCCTATGCGCGTCTTGCAGAATATTATGGCTCGTTCTATGTGGTTTTCGTCTAAAACGTTGCATAGGACCTGAAACTTGTTTCTAGGGTTGACAACCATATAATACTGGTCCATCTGTGTAAGGGCTATTTCGTCTTTACTCACCAGTATTTTTTCGGGTTTCCTCATGTATCTGTCACATACATTCATTACTGACTGGTCAATTGTTGCCGAGAAAAGGCTTGTCTGCCTATCTGTCGGCACGTTTGAAAGTATGTATTCGATATCATCTATGAAACCCATGTCGAGCATTCTATCAGCCTCATCCAGAACAACAACCTTCACCGACGCAAGATCCAGTGTTCCTCGTTTCAAATGATCTATTATGCGACCTGGCGTGCCCACAACAATGTGGACGCCTCTTTCCAACGCATATATTTGGTTTTGGATAGGTTTTCCGCCGTAGATTGGTAAGACCTTGAATGATGCGTATTTGCCAATTCGGCTTATGTGCTCTGCAACTTGTATGGCGAGTTCACGTGTTGGCTCCAAAACTAGACCTTGAACACTTTTGATTTTCGGGTTTAAACGTTCAACCATCGGAATTCCGAAAGCCGCAGTCTTACCAGTTCCAGTCTGTGCCTGTCCAATAACATCTTTGCCCTCAAGCAAAGGCATTATCGCCTGAGCCTGAATTGGGAAAAGATTCCTGAATCCAAGCTCTTCAATGCCGTTAATGATTTCTTGACTTAACGGCAAATCTTCAAAGCATCTTATTTCCATATGTTTCATACCTCCGATCACAAAAATTCTGCACGCAATTTTCAAAAGCCTTCAAAAGCTTCTTTCAAGCATGAGTAATTGTGACAGACCCCCTCAGTAGCAAGGCTCATATAAAAAGGTTTACCATATAATTTGCCGACTTAAGACGAATGGTTTGCCTTTGACAGTAGAATCAAGAAAAAATAGCGGCCAATTTTGGGTATGAAGCAGGCACGCGTTTTTTTGCTGTTCAAACTAGCTAGAACAAGGAGGACGTAGGTGTTTATTGGGTTATCTTAAGCACGAGGAAAATGAATGTGATGATTAAACCTACAAATAACATTTTGGCTCCGTGAAAGAGCATGTTTCTATTTGATATTTTTCCAAGGAAAACACCCAACAAAAACATTATCGACAAGGCCATTGCAACGGAGAGCTGGATTGCAGAATTAATTGAAAACAAGCCATGGGATGAAAGAAAAAAGGGCGTCAAACAAACCAAAGCTGCAAGAGCTGGAGACACACCGTCCACTATTCCAGCCCATAGAGAAGCGAAACGACTCGCCTTACCTACCACACTATCTGTTAACTCCGTGAGCATCGCCTTTTCCAAGGCGTTAAGTTTCTTCTCACGTTCAGCTTCCTCAGTCATATATGCTCCAACAAAGCCGGACAAACCCATGGCTAGACTTACGCCTAAACCTGACCAAATCACCCAAGACTCGTTGGTTATTTCGGCTGCATACGCACCTATCACGATGCCCAAAACAGTGGTGGCTCCGTCAAACGCATTCATTATAAAGTATCTTCTACTTATCAGGGCAACTTCGCTGATCTTCATGTATCTTCTTATCTTTTCAAGAAACTTCATAAAAGTCTTAACCCATCTTACATTCGGGCAGACCTATCCTGAGGCGTTCTTACTTCCTCAACGATCCTTTTGCCAGCCGCAACTTCATCAACGGAATGAATTGTAGCCCCCATCTCTTCTAACTTCTTTTTGATACTTTCGAAGTCTATGCTGCTCCCAGCAATTATAATCTTTGCGTTCTCCACTTGTTGGTCTATCTCGTAAATAATTACGTTTACCCCTTCTACGCCTTCCAAATGGCTGAGCGCTTCAGAAACTTCAACTACACCCGGTTTATGTGGCTTCAAGACATCTAGGACAAGTCTTCTTATCATCTTAGGGCGACTCGATATAGTGTTAGTCATGTAGATATTTAACTATTCTTATCACCTTGATAGCGCGCGCAACACAGATTTAGGACAGAAGGGGGTATTTGCACGGACATTGCCATCTTGACCGATATTAAACTTTATCATTTCTTGCACGTTTAAATCTCACGGGTTTTCTTAGCTTTAAGAGATGGGACTCAATTTTGCTAACTTCTGAATTATCAACAAGAAAAAATAATCCTTTTACACTCTTTAAGCCATAAGTGTGCCGTTGCGAACACTTGACGATGCATTGCTTTACATCTCGGCTGATGTGAACAACACGGGCTTTACCGCCGCAGACAGGACATGAAACATAATCACCAACATCAATCATTTTTGTCTCACTTTCAAAAGATTAAGTAACCTTCAACCACACATTTCGCGCGGAGGTTTTCCTATGATCTTTCTGATTCGCTTTAAGATTTCTTTTGAAGGTTTTTTAGGTACAGGGCTTGACTCAACATATCCCTTTGTCACAGCTTCGTCGATGACTTTGATTGTGTATCCGATTTTAAGCGCTAAGTATACAGGAACCGTTCCTTTCATTGTAACCATATGTAATAGCAGCTGATACAGCTTCGTGAAGTTGGGAGGTACGCATTTCAGTGTCCCAAACCATGTTTCAAGGAACTCTAAGCCTTTGGCTTTTAACACTAAGTATTGTTTTCGATGACGTGAGAATTGTCTCTGCATTGTAATCATGTATGGTATGTCGAGAAAATTAAAAAGATTTTCGGTTTAGATGAAAAATAGCAAGCCTTTTTAATCATTCTGAGAATTATATTAACAAGAATGGGTAACACGATTAAAGTCTTAGGCACTTAAGTTCGAAGGCTGTTGATGCAAAGACAACATTGTTTCCCTTTCAGATAGTAAGGTGTCGATAGAAAGTGGTGTGGAGGTGTAGATGTTAAATGAGTCTGGAATTGAAGGCGGAGCTAGTCATGGCGATCAAAGATTATGAATGCGAAGAAAGACAAAGATGGGATGAAGGGATAGATTTTACTGCTTCAGATGCCAAGTCAGATGTCAAGATATTGTTGCGCGTTGTAACCGAGCCAAAAACGAAATCTGAGGTTGTTGGTGTAGACTCTGTTAGGAAGATGACTGAAACGATGAAGCGTGAGAATTATGATAAAGGAGTTCTCATCAGCAAGAGGTTTTCGGAAGCAGCAAAGAGAGAAATGAGCCGAAAAGGCATTCAGATGGTATCAGAGAAGTTCACACACTTGCTTAAACCGCAGGAACTCTATCTGACAATACGTGATTACATTGATGATTTATGTCAAACCAAGTGTGGTTACACTCCCAAAAAGGAGTCTGATTGTAAGGGCAAAGATTCCAATGGTCATTACTCTTGCAAGATCAGGCTAATCAGCGATAACGCCTCGTTCCATCTTGAACGTGGTTGGACAAGATTTCTGGAAAACGACCTCATGCAGCTTCTAGCAGTACACAACTCCATGAATAGTCAAAGTAATTAGGCGATGTTGAAAAATTGCTTCAAGAACCATCCGGATCCTAGTGGTTGGTAATATACAGACACTTTTTACAGCTAACTTTTCCTCGCTCTCCCGTTGATGATTTAGGTTATGGGATAGATCAGTTTTGTTCAGGGAAGGAGATTTTGATAGATGATGCTGGATGAGAAGAAATTTTGAAGGAGTTCTATTCTTTCGTCAAAAATCTAATGTATTTCGTCAGTTTTGTAAAAAACCCTTTTTTGGGATTTTGAAGAAGTCTTCGTCAAACATCGGCTCAAACTTAGGATGATCCTTTTTCAATTTATCAATCGCCTCTTTAAGATGCTGGCCTCTTGACAAGCCTTTTGCTATACCTTTTCTTGATAATTGTTTACCACCAATGTCAGTCCTATCCTGTTGCACCATGCTTACGTAACTTCTCTCTAAGAGAGATCTCATCTAACCAAAGATAAGGTGGCGTTTCTTCTGTCTTTTTTACCTCAGACCCAGACGTCTGTTCTTGCTCAGTCATTTCTTCACCTCCGAGAAATAAACCTGACATGACAGGTACATATGATGCCCATGCCCACATACAACCCCTTACTTGTGATTAGATTCTCGAATCCTTTTCCGATTCCTGTAAACCTTCATCCCGCATTTGGGTTGTCTCGATATTGGCACTTATGCAACCTCTTGCAACTGTAGTTTCTCTTTATGCTCCAATTTGGGAGGATGGGGCATTGAACGCTCATCCAGCGCCTCTCTCTTCGAGACTGAAAACCCGAAGCATGTCACCTTTGCGTCTATAGTCAGGTTTTGTCTTGCTCGCTTAAACGATTGAGTATAACGTAACCCATTTAAAGTTATTCCGCGGGCGCTGGATTTTCACTTTAATGCACTATTTGTTAGAGGCGTATATAAGTATTACTAGTTTCGATTTAAATCGAAAATAGCAAACCTTATAAGTCGTCATGCCATACTCCCACATAAATAACCGTTCAAAAACTCGAACTTTTGGGGTGAACCACTTTCTCTGATAAATTCGTTGAAAAATTTAAAGAAAAAAGAAGTAAAACACTTTTCACTACAAAAATTAAGGAAGCTATTAAGCCTTCAGGTCGACTGAAACAGCGTCTTAACTTAGCGATTACACGTATCAGGTCAAAAATTCAAACTATGGATAGAGCTCTCGAACGTTTTTCAAAACGTGACAAGGCAATTTTTAAGCGTGTTGTAAAATCATATGCAACACATGATAGGCTTCGTGCAAATGTTCTTGCCAACGAACTAGCTGAGATACGGAAAGTTGAAAAAATGTTAATGCAAACAAAGCTTGCCTTAGAAAGCATTTCTTTAAGATTAAAAACCGTCTTAGGGCTTGGTGATGTCCTTACTGTACTAACTCCCGCGGTAAGTGTGCTGAACAATATAAAATCTAGAATGACTAACATCGTTCCAGAGGCGGATAAAGAATTAGGGGATGTTGGAAAATTGCTAACCGAGATCGTCTCATCTACTAGTCAAACCACCGGCTTACCGGTGAATTTTGAAGCAGCAAATGAGGAAGCAACAAAAATCTTAGAGGAAGCAGCATCAGTTGCAGAGCAGAGAATCAAGAAGAAGCTTCCGGAGTTACCTGCCGAAGTTTCCATAAAAGAAAAGGTCAAATTAAAGACGTAATAAGACCGATTGAAAGGTTGACTTTGAACAGTTTATTTTAAGGCGCCTTTAAATGCCTGCCAGAAAGATGCGAGTCAAAATGCATGACGAAAACGGAGACTGTTATACTATAAATTTCGAGGGGAATGTCACAAGGGAAAAAGCTGTTCACCTTTTGGATCTTGCAGAACTGCTTGGAGTTATACGCAAAAAGAGAGTTGAATGGCCACAACAAACATCAAGCCTGTCAAAATACGGCAAAACACGTCTACTCATCGAAAGAAACTTTCCCCAAGGTTGGTTTTCGTCAAAAGACATCCAAAACGCCTACGAAAAAATATTCAAAGAACCAATTCAGCTTAGCACGGTTTCAACATACCTTTCTAGAATGGTTAACCGTGGCTTTCTTATGAAGGCAGGAGGACACAGAAATCGGCGTTACAGAATGGTTATCGAAGATACAATAGAGCTACCCGCGCAGATCAAGCAAAACAAGTCGCTTTTAACGATGTCCCAAGGTTATTAAGAGAAAAGAGGGTGGTCTACGGCTTGGTTGAGAAAGTTGAAAAGGACAAGGTTGAAGCAGAGCCCTCACTAAAAGATTTGCAAGAAAGATTAAGGAAGTTACAAACTGAAACGGCAGATCTCCTTTTACAAGCTAAAAAACTGGAGAAGACTGCTAGAAAGAGAGTTAGAAGCCTGAAAAAGGAAATGAAGGCTCTACGAAAGAATGTGAAATACCTTCGGGAATTGGTAGGTTCTTTAAATTCATAGTGGGAAGGCTCTTTTACAACTAACTTGGGAGCATTGTATGGAAATGGTTGATCGGTTGGTTAAGATCGAAAACGTTGTGGCAGCTGCCACCCTGAAACATGGAATTGACCTAAGAGATGTGGCGAGGGCGTTTCCGAAGATGAAGTATCATCCAGACCAGTTCCCAGGTCTAGTCTTCCGGTTGAAGAAGCCTAGAACCGCCATTCTAATCTTTGGGTCGGGTAAGATGGTGTGTACCGGAGCTAAATCAGCAAGTGAAGCTCGGAGGGCCTTGAGGAGAGTGATTAGGAAGCTTAAGGATGCTGGTATAGTCATTTTGGGTAGGCTCTCTACCAAGATACAGAATATTGTGGCTTCCGCTAACCTTGGTGGGAAGGTAGACCTTGTGGGATGGTACGAGTCCCAGAGTCTTGGTGGAAGAATGATGTACGAGCCGGAACAATTCCCAGGTTTGATCTACAGGATGAAGGAGCCAAGGCAGTGATTCTTCTATTCTCAAGTGGAAAGCTGGTCTGTACGGGCGCAAAGAAGGAGGAGCATGTGTATCGGGCCGTCGACCGGCTTCGTCAACGGCTGGAGAAAGACGAGTGCATATTTTACTCAGAACAACAAAAGCACGTGCATTGAAAGATGTCTTATGTCTTGAGAAAATCTTTATAAAACATGCTGAGAATATTAAAAATGCGCGTGCCAGATGTACGGTTTTTGATTCTGATCATGATGAAGAACCACAATAGTGATGGTTTTTTCGCGTCAAAATCACGGAGTGGAAAATTATGCAAAGAAAAGAAATCCTGTTGCGAACTGTGGAAAAGTGTCCTGAATGCGGTAGCTTAAACCTTGTCCGCGACTATGACACGGGGGAGACCATCTGTGGAGATTGCGGCCTAGTTCTTCGGAAACAAGTGATGGATAAAGGTCCAGAGTGGCGGGCTTTCACGCTACAGGAAAAAGCGTCTAGAAGTCGTGTGGGGATGCCTACTTCATATTCTGTCTACGATAAAGGGTTGTCCACGACCATAGGACGCGTGAACCGTGATGCCTTTGGACGTAAACTTCCTCTTTCCACAAGGCTTCAGATGTGGCGATTAAGGAAATGGCAGATACGTTCAAGAATGAACTCTTCAATTTACAGAAACCTCGCTCAGGCCATGACGGAGCTGGATCGCCTTTCTGACAAAACCTACATTCCTAGACCTGTCAAGGAAAAGGCTGCAGTCATTTATCGTAAGGCTTTGGACAAGGGTTTGGTGCGTGGCAGATCTATTGCAGCTATCTCTGCCGCTGCGCTTTATGCGGCTTGCCGTCGAAGCGGAACCCCGAGAACCCTCCGCGAAATTGCGGAAGCCAGCTTAGTTGAAAAGAAGGACGTTGCGCGTTGTTATCGGCTTTTGCTTCGTGAACTTGATGTACAGATGCCCATAGCTGACCCGCTTACCTACGTCTCAAAGATTGCTGAAAGAACAGAAATTTCTGGTAAAACCCAAGGACTCGCCATACAAATTCTTCGGGAAGCAAAGAGGAGAAGGGCTGCCGCTGGCAAGGACCCAACGGGTTTGGCTGCTGCGGCACTGTATATTGCTTGTTTGCAGAGCGATGAGAAGAAAACACAGAAGGAGATTGCTGAGGCTGCAGGAGTAACAGAAGTCACTGTGAGAAACCGGTATAAGAGTTTGAAGACACAGTTGCGCCTAGAAATACCTGATTAACTGGTTTCTTCTTCTAGTTCCATTACTGCTTGATGCACACGCATGACCTCTCACTGTGAAAATAGCTAGCAACCAAACTAACTAATAGGCACATGCATATGCGCGCGTGTATCGATTTCAGGAAAAGACATTTTTGCGAAAAACACGCGTGGGTGAATTCAATAATTGTTGAGTTTTCACCTGCTGGGGCGCGTTGGACGGGTAACGGGGAGGAAATGGACGGTTTTTGGGCTGTGCACCCGGTGCACGCCCAGAAATAGGCTTATCCACTACTTAAATCAGCCGGTGGGCAGCAACGGGGCAGAATCAGGCAGAATTATTTAATTCCCCCGCGCGCTCCTTAATTCTGAGAATTTTCTCCATTTTATTGCTAAAATTCGTAGTGGCGCGCCAAATCGTAAGAGAGTCATATGACAAAGGCTCCTTGTCAGAAAATGTCTAAAAAGTAAGGTTTCAATCCTTCAAAAACTCTTACTTCTTCTTTAATCTTCTTTTCCGCTTTCTGATTATCCACTTCCAATGTTTCCTTTATAAAAGTCGCAACCTTTCCAATCCAAAGTATTCGCAAGGCATCCAGCAGATTTTCTCTTCTAGCCCGTTCTCCAATTTTAAAGTTAGCAACAAATGAATAGACTATCTTTGCCCAAGTTTCTGGTGGAAAAGAAGGCTTTATATCAACCATCTTTTTCAGTTCTTCAACCTCTTTAAACACACCATTGCTTAAGATTGCTCGGTAAATTCGTCTATGACTATCAAAACCACTTTTGTAGATTCTTACAATATTTTGTAGGTCTATGGAGACTGCTTCTGGTGTTCCCACGTATTTTTCCTCACCTACAATTTCCACCGTACGAAAGTTACGAATTTCTTTCCAAACCTTTTCGTAACGTTCAATACAAATAAACATAGAGCCTACTACTTGCCTAAACATAGATCCTAAATGCTTAGATGGGTCCTTTGCGTCATGAGCCTTAGTTCCCAGAAACGCTTGTTTTACCTCGAATCCCTTAGCTAACGCAGTATGTGTCTCAAATATGTCTATCCCAAAACGTGGTACGTAGGATGTTTGCCATAGTGGGGATTCCAAAAGTTCTTTAACAAGTTCTATTGACAGCCCAAAATCCCCGCCTATCGGCTGTCTAATTTCTTTGCCATAAAGACTCGAAGTAACGGGATAACAAAGAAAGTTGGTAATTGTGCCGTCATACTTGTGTCTAACGTAGAAAGGTGTTACAAGCCCAGTTCCCGTCAACGTAGGCGAAATCAACAGTCTAATCCACTCTGGAGTAATACTGCGCAAATCCGAATCAACGAGGGCAACTGCCTTGACTTCAAGAGATCTTGCAGCTTCGAAGATGGCTTTTACAGCCGAACCTTTTCCGGAGATGCCAACATAAGTGACGGGAATGACATCGACTTGAAAAGGGAGACGCGTTGCCTCCACTGTTGCTAGGGTTCCATCGGTTGAATTGCCGTCAGAAACAAAAATTACTGATTTCAGATTTGGAAAATCAGTTTCGAGACCTTTGGCGGCTTGATATATGACGTAGTTAATCGTATGAGCATTGTTGTAAGATGGAATTCCAACTAAGATATCAGCTGTTTTGATGTTTCTCAGATGTTTCCAAGCATGAGATGATAAGGTAGAATTACTATCTTTTTTCATAGCAAGGCCCCATACAGGAACAATTGTAGCAAGGTTTTACACATTATCTGTTAAATACTTTATTAGTAGTATTTCCATCTAGTTAGTGTAAATCCAGAGAGCTGAAATCAGGAGGCTGGTTGAACGTCTAAAATAGGAATTGTACATTATACCGCACCGCCGAGGAAAGTCGCAGGCGTAGAAGTCGTGATCGATTACCATTCAAGGATTCTAATTAAACATGGTTACGATATCCGCCTAATCTTTGGAAGTGGAGGAGGATTAAATTATAAAAACCTAGAGGAATTTGAGGTTCCACTACTTTCACCGGAAAACCCGCGAGTTCAAAAAGTGCAGAAGGAAATACTTGAAAAACACAAGAAAATCGAAGAATTTGAAAAACTAAAAGATGACATAAAGCAAGAGTTGAGGAAACTTTTTTCTGATCTTAAATCCTGCATCATTCATAATATTCCTTCTATGCCATTCAACTTTGCAGCCACCGCAGCCATTAATGAACTTGCGGATGATATGAAGACGCGTTTTATTTTTTGGTTACACGACACGATTCTTGTGAGGGAGGAATGGCAAGATTCTATTGATAAGTTTCCTTTGACGCTGCTTCATCATAAAAACAAAAGGATAACTTTTGTCACACCCACGTCTTTCAGGGCAAAACAGTTTGCTTCGCTAAAGGAACCCTATATGATTTCCAGAATGAAAGTAGTTTCTAATGGTGTTAGTGTGGAGGAATATTTGAAGATAGATGAAATCACTAAACAGTTGATGAGGCGACTTGGTTTTTCGTTTGATGATTTCATTGTAGTCACACCTGTAAGAGTGTTGCCTCGAAAGAATATCGAACTGGCACTTAATGTGGTTCACGAGTTGGTTCACATCTCTGGAAAGAGAAAGAAAATAAAGCTTCTGATCACTGGACCTCCTGGTGCTGATCCCGAATCGGTTGCTTATGAGGCTAAGCTTAGAAAAATCGTAAAAATGCGGAGATTACAGGACTCTGTTATATTTTGCCATGATTTAATCAGCTTTAAGAGGCAGTTTTCCAATAACAAAATAGTCAAATGGAGCGTCGCAGATGTTTATAACCTAGCTGATCTTGTTTTCATTCCAAGTAAGGAGGAAGGTTTTGGGCTTCCGGTAATAGAAGCTGGCGCAGCTAGGAAACCGGTTTTTTGTTCAAGAATTCCGCCTTTTCAAGAGCTGATTAGAGAAGACATAGAAGGTTACATGTTCGACTTGAAAAATCCACCTGAGGATATTGCTTTTAGGATATACCGACTGATGTTGGGAAGCACTGTTGACAATAATTTCGACAAAGTGGTGGAGAAATACGATTGGGAATCCATTGTTCTCAAAAAGATAATGCCGCTACTTTAACGATAATATTCCATAGTTGAGGCATTTTAGTGAAAATTTCCGTGGTCATACCCACTTATTGGACTTCCTCCAATCCCATAGTCCAAAATAAGACCCCCGACGCCATTTACGATCACCCGACGCCACTAGAATCACAAAGCACTCTGCCAAGACTGCTGAACAGTCTAAAAAGCACAGATATACCCGAAGAGTCAACGACAATAACCGTAATAATTGCAGTTACCCATCAAGCACTGGAAGAAAAGGCAAAAGAAAAAATCAAAAAAATCCTAAGCAACTACAAAAACTGCTTTGGCATTAAGCAATTTTCAGCAGCCACCTTGACGAAAATAAATTGTAAGGATCAGAATTTAGCTCAGCTCCTCAGTCTCTATGGGTACTCGAATGTACGCAACATTGGCATAACAGTCGCCCAAATTCTGAACTCAGACATACTTGTTTTCTTGGACGATGACGTGGTTGTCAATGATCAAAAATACTTTCATAAAGCGCAAAAATATGTTGGAGAGAAGGTAGGCGAAAGATTACTTGGCGGAATCGCTGGTTACTATCTAAACAAAGACGGTGGTTATCACTTGGATGTTGACCCAAAAGCATGGTGGAAAACAGGTTGGCCTAAGGAGAGAAAGATGAACGAAGCCTTTAACATTATAGAGAGCCAACGGCGGCTGATAGAAACAACTTTCGCATTCGGTGGCAACATGGTTCTTCACTGGAAAATGTTCGAAAATGTTCCTTTTGACCCTTACATATCTCGTGGGGAAGACATGGATTTGCTTGTGAACACTAAGATGTTGGGCTTCAAATTTATGCTAGACACCAAACTTAGGGTGATACACCTTCCAGGAGAAACGAAGAGTCGATGGTCTGAAATGAGACAAGACTTGTATAGATTTCTTTACATGAGACAGAAAATGCTCTCTCGGAAAGATATCAGAGATATGAGCTGTGTCTCAATCGATGCGCTTAAACCGTATCCAGGTTACTTTTTAGGTTCAAGAGCCGTCTGCAAATTTGCGGCGTCGAGTTGTCTAAACTGCTTGCATTCGGTTCTATGGGAGAATCTGAAAAGCTTCAGAGAGTTTATGCGTAATATATGTCAGATTCCATCTGCACTTCGCTTCGCCAGAGAACATTGCTTGGATTACTTTGAGTTCCAGAAGAAATGGTCAAGTTACATGCCCAAAATTAGAGACGATAAAGGCTTAAGACATATCTTAGAGAGTTCGTCATAAATCTACTTGCTTCTATCTTTTTAGAAGCCCGCATTCCCTTAATCTGGACCATGTACTTTGATTGGTTCTGCGCCTAAGCATCTCTTTAAGAACGAAATAGTTTCCGGTTCTTTCATTTATTCTTCTCCAAGAAGGAGAACTAAAATAACGGGGTCTTCTTTCTTTCGACTTTCCCGTTAAAACATCGTGGATAACTTTTTTCAGATACTGTATTTTCTCTATGTCGCTCTCTTGAGAGTAAATTATATTTTCTTCTGTTTTCTTAAGGCGGAAAGCCGTTTTCTTATATTCGCCTGTGAGGCGGTCGATATTTTCTTGATATGAAACAATCAGTTGCTCTTTTTCTTCGTTTGTTAATGGTCTGTTCAGTTTTTCATCAACTACTCGGAGAGCCGAATCTACTATTTGATAAGCCATTGTTTCTAGGTTTTCAAATGGTTGTCCTATATGCCGATAAATATCCAAGTCCAGTTGAGCTATCGATGAAGGGCCAATTAAGTCATATGTTTGAAATAGTAAAGAAGTTTCTATTGCATAGGTATTAGGAAAATTTATTTGCTCTATTATGTCACGGGAAACAGCGAACTCTCCAGCCAGAGGGTATTTTACACTTTCTAGACCAACATAAAGCTTAAAAGTATCCACAATAGATTTCAAGAGTGGAACGGCGAGAAGACGGCAGATGCGTCCTCCAAGAATAGTGGTCTGAGGATCCGTTTTAGTGACAGTTACCCTGGTGTAATGTGCCTTAACGAATTTTACGGCTGCTTCCTGAATTTTCCAAGAGTAAATGATCGGGTGGCAAAGTCCAGTGATGAACTCTTTCTTGAAGTTCATGATGTCCGCGTCGACAAAACATATGATGTCCCCTTGCGTGATGGGAACTGAGAGCCAAATTCCGGAGCCTTTGCCTGGAAGTATGCCGAAATATCCAGTGGCACCAAATACGCCGTATTTTGCAAGCAGCTTTGAGAGGTTTTTGTCAAATTGATGAACCACTTTCAAGAAGAAATCTATAAGTCCTCGTTTAGCTTTTTCATTTTGGCTTCCATACTTGTTAAGCAAGTCAACTTGCTCCTTGAAAAGTCCAAGTTCTTCATAAGCAATTTTCACTATGTTTTGGAGAATACCAAAATCGGGTTCTCCTTCTTCGTCTTGTGTGGCGCCCATAACGATTATTTCATCTAAGTATCCAGCGTCAACCAACTCGCTACATTGCGCTAGGATTCGATGCAGCGTATCTTCTTCAATTTCTAGAATGCCTTTGGCCTCAAATTTTGTGGGAATAACGAGAGAAATAGATAAAGGAGAAGATAATCCGCCTTCATCCAACACAGAAGTGTTAAATTTCTCTTTAATACAATCTCCAAAGTCGAATTTTTGGTAATCACCCAAATCTAACACTTTGCTTTCTTTTGAAAACATTTTATACCCTTTGCTAATTGTTAAGCCCGTCTAAAAAAGTTTTCAATCGATTTATTAAGTCGTAAAAATCTGTTCGAACAACTACGTCCGCCACTTTTATTATCGACTCATTTTTAGGTCTAAAAGCAACTCCCACTCGGGCTTTCTGAATTATGCAGAAATCGTTTTGAGAGTCGCCTACAGCAAGGGTTTTATTGCCTTGGATTGAATATTCCCTGATCAGATCATTCATCACATGCAGTTTACAAACAGCTTTTCTCCGACAATTTTCCCGTTTTTCTTCTTCCCATCCAAGCAGCATGGTAACCTTGCCCGTTACAACTCCATTAACCAACTCTAACTTGTTACCTCTCACTGCGTCTATATCTAGTTTTCGAGCAAGCCTAGACGCCAAAAAAACGTAAGAATCGGTCACTATAGCGGTCACAAAATCCCTCGATCTAAGAAAATCTACAAACTCCCTTGCGCCTCTCACAAGGACTATGGTGTCAAAAACTTCTTCCATTCTCGAAGCTTTAATGCCGGAAAACAACTCCGCAATTCTTGCACTAACTTCATAAGCTTCCATAGATTTAGATTTCCTATCGATTTCTCTCAGCTTCTCAGTGAGATCCAACTTTTCACATAACACATCAACTGTACGGCGCTCCAAAATAGTTCCGTCCATATCTAAAACAGCTAACCACCTCATGAAAGGACCTCATGATAAATTTGTAATGTCTGTTCCGCGGCCTTATCCCAAGAAAAAAGCTGCAACACTCTTTCCCTCGCCTCTAATCCCATACGAAAGCGAAGTTCTTTATTCTGTAATAGAGAAACTAGTGCTTTTGCGATTGCTTCAACGTTTCTTGGTTCCACCAGCAATCCCGTGTGCTTATTTTTAACAACCTCAGGTACGGCACAAGTATTGAAGGCTACTACAGGTTTTCCGCAGGATTGTGCTTCTGCGGGTGTCAGTCCAAACCCTTCCCAGAGACTAGGATAACAAAACACATCACAACAAGCGTAAAGCTTGGGAACGTCTTCATCAGGAACGTAACCGGTGAAAACAATCGAGTTCTCTACCTTCAAACTCTTCACCAGTTTATTTAGGTTCGGTATATCGTAACGCATGGCTCCACTTATCAAAAATTTAGCCTCAGGCAATTCTCTTAAAACCTCTGGAATCGCCTCAATCAAGAACTGTACGCCCTTATACGGAGCTAACCTGCCAAGATATAGAACAACTGGACAGTTTTCCAATTTGTAAATCTTTCTTATACTGTTCCCGTCCACGTTGGGATTAAATCTTTCTGTATCTACTCCATTGTAGATAACCTGGATTTTATCTTCTTGGACAAAATACCTTTCTATCAACCCTTCTTTCAAAAAGTGGCTCACAGTGATTATCTTATGCACTCTTGAACGAAGGGCTAAAAAAGTTCCCAGTCTGTGATCGATCATCTTCAGTTTTTGCTTAGAGCTACGCCAAGTTCTTATTGGAGCGAAACCATGGTAGGTAAATACGTGTGGTTTTTTCCGAAACTTGGTTGCGGTGTTACCTACAAAAATGCCTGGATGATACTGAGTATGTATTAAGTCAAACTTCTCTAAAATCCTCAGACTTTTGAAAGGAAAAATGAGATTTCTTAAGAAGGGTATGTTGTCCCCTGTAAACCTCAATTCATAGATTGGTACATCTTTCGATCTGATTTCGGTTTCGCGAGAAATAATAGCCACTTCGTTTCCAGCACGCTTTATTCTTCTGGCAATTTCCATTATGTGCTTAACTAAGCCAGAACCAGTATGCAAAGAGGAACGAACATAGGCTATTCGCAAAATCCACACCCTATCCTACACAAAACCATACGCAGGGAAACTTTTATAGATTTTATAAAAGTAACCTGTATGATTGTATAAATCTTGTTTGCACAACCTATACCAGCTAGAGCTATTACTATATGGATAACGTACTACATTAGTAGTGGTAACTCATGAAAGTCACATTCATAATCATAACTAAAGACCGCCCTCGAATGGTAAGAAATCTAATAAATTCCATCCTTAAAGCAAAGTTGGATTCCTTCTCGCTAGTTATAATAGACGATAGTAACACTAGTAATTTCCTGCACACTAGGAGTTTTCTTCGATCGCATTCAATACCATTTAAACAATTTAGCTCCCTTCAAGCAGGAAGATATGTTAAAAAAACTCTGGAAAAAGTAAATTTCACCGCGAACGAAAGGAAGTTCATAAAAAATTGTACAGGGTTATCCTCTCCGTTTTGCCGGTATGTAGAACGATTCCTTGAAGTAAACAAACTGAAATCAGACCTGATAAGTAGCGGTTTACAGTTTGCACCTTATTCTCCCGCCAGGAATCTGGGCATTTATTGCACTGTAAGATTCTTCAATCCAAAAATAATCTTGTTCTTAGATGATGACTGTTTAATTCTCCGTCCAGAAAGACTTGAAAGTCAGCTTCGATTGATGGGAACGAAAATAAACCAAAAAATCATTCTAGCAGTCTCTGGGCTTTACAAGGATCTCTTGAAATTCGAACAGAAAGAATCTTCTGAACATCATATCTCAAAGAAAATAGTCAGAACTCTTCGTGGAATGGACGCCTTCCTAAGGAAATCATTTATGGTTAAAAAAGAACGATTCAAAATAATGCCCCCCCACATGTTAGGAGGCGCACTTATCCTGAGTAAGAAGGTCTTCCACGTTGTTCCCTTCGATCCTTATGTTGCAAGAGGTGAAGACCACGCATACGCGCTGGATCTAAAAAGTTTTCTTGGCGAAAACGAAATTGCCATTCGCGACAACCACTTCATAGTGGACCACCGAAGAGAGTTTTCTCAAAACCACACAAACACCAATGTTCTCCGAGATATTTTTCGATTTGTCTACTCTCACGCCAAAACTGGGCATTCATTCATAACCCTTTTCGTTTTCAGATGGCTATTTGCATCTATTATCCAATTATTTCTTAACCCTTCGAAACATAAGCAGTACAAGAATGAACTGTGGGCTTTACTATTTCTTGCACCCAAATTTGCCAAAGAGAATGCTTACAAGTTTAGGCAAAATGTCGCTGCTTGGAAAGGTTTCGTGGATCAGTCAAAATCTAACTCTCTTACGGCGTCGGCATAGATTATTTAACTATCAGCACCATACATGAAGCTTGATCAGCAACTCTATCAGAAACACTCCCAAAAAGAACTTAATGCCCCCTCAGGCTCTGGCTTCCCATCACAATTAAGTCGAAATTTCTGTCTTCAGCAATCCTCATCTCTGACGGCTTCCTTCTTCCAGCTTCGTTGAAACTTTTATGCTGGGTTTCGTGTTCTGCTTTTTTAAGGGTTTCGGACAATTTTTTTGTGTGCTATTCCTCTGTACATTCTAGTCTAAAGTGCCGCTAGATTCAACCATTTATTTTCTCAACAATAAAGGAGATTTTGACATCTGCGCGGCACTCAAAAAATCCTTTCTTTTGAGAGCTAACATTAAGCACAGAGCTTTTGAAGCTGATTTTGATGGCGTAGAAGTTCATAGGCCTTTGATTGAGGATGCAAGCAATGTTTTTCCAATGTTTGTCATTGACGACTTGAAAAATGGGGGACAAACATGCGTTTGTTCAACAACATATTCATCTACAACATATTAAGTGCAACAAAAATCATAAATGACTTAATTAAGAAAGAGGGATATAGTTTTGACATAGTTTGCGTGCATGACTGGTTAAGCAGTATTTCAAGACTCATAGTTAAAAACGAAACAAAGATTCCGGTAGTCTTTCACGTCCATAGTACCGAGTGGGGAAGGAGTGGAGGACAAGGGTCAAGTGTAGTTTCACATTTTGAATGGGCAACAGGTCAGCATGCGGACAGAATAATCACGGTTAGCCATGCAATGCGAGATGATTTAACGCGCCACGGTTGGCACCGATCAAAAATAAGCGTTGTCTGGAACGGGGTGGACCCAGCACGGTATAATCCGCAAAATTGTGAACCAGAGGACACAGATAAAACTCGAGAGACATATGGTACTCCGAAAGATGGAAACATGCTTCTTTTTCTTGGGAGGCTAACTTGGGTTAAGGGTGTCAGAAATCTGATTACCAACACCATTTTTTTATCACGTTAGAATCAAGTTGAGAGACAGACGTTTTGTCTGATCTGCAAAAACAACATGCCTTAAGCTTTCTTCGACCTAACGGTCTTAAAACAAGGGTGTCTTATAAAGATTCACAAACGTGCAAAAGCTGATAGCAATGCTATACCTAAGCCAGCCAACCTATATAAGTGATGCTGAGAATGTTATGTTTGCGCGTGTGTATCCAAACGTAGAGACGGATTTTGTGCGCGCAATGCATCTTAGCTTGTTTAAATCGATTTGGAGGTGATTATTTGGTTAAGGTCAAGAAACGTTCTGGCTCCATGCAGGACTTTGATAAGGCTAAACTCAAAGCTTCTCTGAAAAAAGCTGGAGCCGAAGAGGAACACGCAACAAGGATAACTGAAGCAGTTGCGGGTAAAGTGCAAGAAGGAACGACAACCGCTATGATCAAGCGAATGGTAGCAACCGAGCTTAGGGGAATGGATCAAAAAGCTACACAAGCCTACGAGACATTCACAAAACCAACAAAATAACTATCAAGAATCAAAAGTAGACAATTGCGTGCTAAACTCTTGCGTAGGCGTGCGCGGCAATACATGTATATGATCCGGAAAAAACAACAACAAATCTTCAAAAAACATGCAGAGGAACTGGAGCTAAACTTAGTCTACGATGTGGCCCACAACATCGCAAAGATAGAGGAACACAGAGTCAACAACAAACGGACGAAAGTTTGGATCCACCGGAAAGGCGCCACCAGAGCCTTCCCATCCGGGCATGAAAAGTTACCTGCAGACTACAGAGCAGTGGGCCAACCCGTGTTCATCCCCGGCTCCATGGGAACCAATTCCTGGGTTTTGGTGGGCGCTCCGAAGTCCATGGAAGTCTCCTTCGGATCCACAGCCCATGGAGCAGGTCGCACCATGAGCCGATCAGCCGCCAAGAGACAATTCTGGGGTGGAGACGTCAAGAAGACTTTAGAGGAGCGGGGCATGGTGATCAGATCCGCGTCTCAGGTGATTTTGGCCGAAGAAGCTGACCCAGTCTACAAAGATGTGAACCGAATAGCTGAAGTGAGCGACAAACTTGGAATCGCCACCAGGGTGGTTCGTCTAGCTCCTCTAGCGGTGATAAAGGGATAGTAGCCAAGGGAGTTTACGAAATGTTAATTATCCATATGTCAGATCTTCACTGTGGACCCAGATTAAAGAGGGAACCTCTTCAAAAGGCCGTCGATGAAATCAACAGTATGGGCCCCGACGTTGTGATTGTGACGGGAGACCTCACTGAAGAGGGTTTGGTCGCGGAGTTTCAGGAGGCCAAACGTTACCTTGACCAATTGAAATGTAAACGTCTGATTGTGGGAAGCGGCAACCACGATTCTAGGACGACTGGGTACCTTCTTTTCCCAAAGTTTTTCGGCGAACCTTCTTCAGCAACACAGCTTGAGGACACCGTTATAGTTATGTTGAACTCTTCCAGACCTGACCGGCAGGATGGCGAAATCGGTTACAATCAGGGTCTCTGGATGAAGCAACAGCTTGATGCTTTTGATGGTGTTTTCAAAATAATCGCTTTGCACCACCACCTAATCCCTGTTCCAGATACGGGTATGGAGCAGAACATCGTCTGTGATGCTGGAGATCTCCTCTGGACGTTAACCTCTGGTGGAGTTAACCTAGTATTGTGTGGACATCGCCACAGACCTTGGATATGGGAGCTTGGAAACCTACCCATTATTCACGCTGGTACTGTTTCGACAGATAGGTTTAGAGGATTTTACAAAAACACTTACAGTATTATCAACATCGAGGGCTCAAAAATTGTAGCTTACCTGAAGATACCGGGTGGAAAGAAATACGAATTTAACCGTAATTCAATTAAAGCTGCGAAAGCCACTGTATAGATTGTAGCTCACGCGTATGCTTTACAGAATAGAATGTACAGAGGAGTTGGGTTATGGTTTCACGTATCGTGAAAGATGTTTTTTCAAAGGGCTTTGCGAGCGTCCGTGAAGACGACACGCTCTCCAGTTGTCTCTCGCTCTTTAAAAAGGAGATGCCGCCAGTCTTGGCTGTTTTGAACAGCGAAGGCAAATACAAGGGTGTAATTTCGCGAAGATGGATAATCAGATCGAGGCTTAACCCCTCTACAACTAAAGTAAGCACCTTGCTACGCCCAGCGCCAACCATCACACTGCATGATTCTCTCAGCAAGGCTGCTAGACTCATGATAGAGAGTGAGATTAGACAGCTTCCAGTCTACAGCGGAGAAAAACTCCTAGGGTTTGTTACGGATGAAGACATCATTCATAGAGCTGTGATGGATAAATGGGGCAACACTACTGCTGAAGAAATAATGACTAAAAAACCCTTTGTTGTTGAAGGAGACGAGTCTGCAGGAGCAGTGTTAAGCCTCTTTAGAGAACAAGGTATCTCTCACGCTCCAGTAGTCAGCGACGGAAAGCTTGCGGGGATGATAAGCATCCACGACTTTATTGTGCATATTTTTCAACCGAGACAACGCCAAACGGTTGGGGAGATAGTTGGAGAAAAAGTTCCAGTTCTAAGCATTCCAGTGAAGGGCATAATGACAAAACCCGTCATTACCATTTTACCAGAAACCAAACTAAAAGATACAGCGAAGAAAATGCACAAATTCGACATTTCCTCGTTGGTAGTTGTCAGAAAAAGAAGGCCCGTGGGCATAGTGACAAAACGGGACTTTCTTGAGCCGATAACTCAAATGGAAATGGTGAGACGAAGACTTACCGTGCAGTTTTCCGTCAAAGACGTGAAAATAAACGAAACTCAACGAGGATTCATAATGGATGATTTCAAATCCTTCGCACGCAGATACAAAGAAACGCTTGAAGCCGGAACACTTTTCGTCTACATGAAAACTCACGGCACAAACTACAAGGGAGATCAGCTTACTCACTGCCACCTTCAACTGAGAACAAGAAAAGGCTCTTTCTTCAGCTCCAGCGAAGGTTGGGGGGTAGAGCAAACTTTTCGCATGGCTTTGGATCGTCTTGATAGCCAAATTCTGAGGAGCAAAGAGCACAAGCCTGAATTTGCTAAGACTTATCTACGACGAATACGGTTTCCGTTAACAGAACTTTGAAGTGCAATAAAAATGCAGGTAGGAAATCGTGCTGGTGCACGATCTCTTGTTGCGGTCTCACCAAAAAGGGTTTTGACTATTCCATCAACAAAAGATTATTTAACTATCAACACTGGACACGGTGCTTCGTCGGCAACTCTGTCGCTGACGCTTCCTAAGAAGAATTCTTTGATGCCGCCCAATCCCCGGCTTCCCATGACTATGATGTCGAAGTTTCCTTCTTTAGCAGTTTCAATTATCTTGTCAGATGGTCGCCCCTCCACCAGCTTCGTTGAAACTTTCAAGATAGGTTTAATTTTCTTGGCTTTTTTAAGAGCTTGGGACAGTACTTTTTTGTGGCCGGCTCTAAATCCTTTTGTGTAGAATCTTATGGCTGCAGGAGGAACGGGGGACACACCTGAAGCTGGATATGAAATCATCGGCACAATGACAGGCTGGATGACACTCAATAATACAATGCTTGCAGGATATTTCTGAGCTAAATCAAGTGCGAAATCCAAAGTTTTGTCTGCAGATTCGGAACCATCAAGCGCAACCAGAATCTTTTCAATAAAGTTTTGCTCACCCTGTAAACCGTGTCTCGACCCTTTTACTACAACCTGTGACATGACACAACCTCATCCATATATTTGAAGCAAACTAGCTTTTTACTTTTTCCTTGTCTCATACTGTCCAATTCTCATCATGGAATGTTCACTATGGTTGATACCACACACTAAAGAGCAAGTTTATGTTAATAGAATCAGAAAAGCGCACGGAATCTCATGTAAATATTCAACGACAAATCCCATTTTCTTCATACATTTCCCCTCGCGGCGGCACTAAGTATGATACATGAGATAAGAGCGCGCGCGTAAACTATAATTCTTCCCTAACCGCGCGCTCTATTTTGTTACGTGTACAGCCATTCCAATATCTTTTGGGACAAAATAGTTAGGATTCTTAATGTAAGGAAGAAAATCCAAATCAACATTAATATTAGAACGATTCCGCTGATGGAAGGATGAAAGTTTGTTAGAAACGGGAAATATAACAAGTAAATAACTATAATGGAGATTATGTACAAAACATGCCGAAACAAAATCAAAGAATTTTCGTAACTCAGTTTCTTTTTTATGCCGTATTTCCTTGCAGGAAAAATGGAAAACGTGTCAATCAGCCTCTTGAGACTTGGAAGGGCTCTTGTAACGAGGAGCGTAAAGGCGATAAACAAAGTTAAGGAGCAAAAGGTCTTGGTTTGCCAGTTTAACGTGCTAGCTAATGGAATGAACACTAAATTGCCGAAAAGCCATACTAGAAAAGCCGCTGAGAGGTTCTGAACAGTTTCTGCACCATAAGTCTTTAAACACTCTTGAAAATTTTCTATATCTTCCTTAAATGAACCATTCATCTTTTACAACCCTTTTTGAAGTTACTGTGTCATTATAAAAAATGGGGTGGTTGAGGGCTATGCTTTTTTAGCCTTTTTCTCCAGTTCTTCAGCCCATTCTGACGTGTATTTGCCAATTACCGTAGCGATTGCTCTGCAGCTTCTCCATAGAGCAAAGATTGCCCATATTACTATCAGTATTAAGACTATTGCTGGAATGGCTGGATGAATTTCAGCTAGGTAGTTTGCGAACAGCATGTACGCCAAAGATACTACGATCACATATAATATGCCACCTAAGGCTGTTCTATAGTTCCTGTATGTGTCAACACTCACTTCGCCGCTTACCTTTCCGAAATGATACGCTATGACCCCAGCTGCACCACCAGTGAGCCGGCGGATATCAATGAACACCGTGAAGATTATAATTGCCAAAGCAACTACGATGATTAAGCTGATAATCGAGTGCACTGGATAACCCATGAACTCTTGGATCATCTCCTTCGCAATCGGTAGGAAAAGCATTTCTCCAAAAATCCAAATAAGTATCGCTGCACCGACCGAAAGAACTACTCTTGCACCCACTTGTCTTAAGGCCTTTGCAGATTCTAGATACATTTCTGCCCCAAATTCTTCTACTTCTTTCTCCTTACCCTTCGGTTCTTCGCCAGCAGGCGCCTGCTTTCTTACACTCATAAATTCACCTCCAAACGTTTAAAGACGAAACAGCAAATCTCCAAATGAGCTACTGCTCGATCATAAACTCTTTAGCTGTCATTTGTAGTTAGCACCATATAAAACTTGCTATTTTTCATTTAAATCGAAAATCTTTTAAACCTGTTCAACCTATTTGAGGTGCTTACAATATGTAGAGAAAGCTTGAAAAAGGTTGGATAATATGACAGAAGAAAAGAAACCAGCGGAAGAAACTGTTAAAGAAGAAAAGACCACGGAAGCACCGCAGAAGCAGCGAGGTGCTCAAAACACGGTGTTCATTGGTGGAAAACCGCCTATGAATTATGTTCTAGCGGTCATCACAAGCCTGTCAGCATCTAACGCTAAAGAAGTAACCTTGAAAGCCCGAGGACGAGCAATAACAACAGCTGTTGACACGGCTGAAATAACTAGAAGGCGCTTCATCAACGACTTGAAAGTAAGTAAAATCTCCATAGGAACAGAGGAGATGCCAGCGAGAGAAGGCGAGAACAGAACGAGAATGGTTTCAACAATGGAAATAACGCTTACGAAAGAGTAGGAAAACACTGCGAAACAAAGTATCAGTCGGCGAATACCTCACTTTTCTTTCAACAAAACACGAAGTCGACCGCGACAGACTTTCCTAAGCACCGTAGCGGACGACTAAAGTCTTAGTCACATTCAAAGGGTCCGAAGATTGTTGATGTAAAGACAGCCTTGTTTTCCCTTTCAGATAGTAAGAATGTAATAGAAAAATGGTGATTGGTAAGGAGGTGAGAATGTGCCTTCGCATGGTGCGTTGTCTAAGGCGGGCAAAGTTAGATCTATAACTCCTAAAATAGAGTCAAAAAAGAGAAGCTCTTCGGGTCCAAGAGTTAACAACTGTAAGTGATATCATAAACGCTTCGTTTTGGGCAGAAACGGTCAATACAAACCTGATTACAGACGCCACAGATGATCCTCCAATCACGCGCGAATAAGAATTGAAAACGAGAATCTGAAAAATTGACGATAAAGTGTTGTATGTACTCCCCTCAAAGAGGAGAAAGGAGAAAACAATGAATTTTGGCGAAAAAGCAAGGGACAAAAATTCTGATCCTGAACCAAAATCACAAGTTGAACGTGTGAGAGTTCAACGTTGCCCAGAATGTGGTAGCAAAAGACTTATGAGTGATCATAGGTGCGCCGAAATAGTTTGCATGGCCTGCGGCTTCGTAATAGCAGCAAAGATAGCTGACAGGGGACCGGAATGGAGAGCTTTCACCAGTGAACAAAGGGCGAAACGCACAAGAGTTGGCGCTCCGTTAACGTACACAATTCATGATAAAGGGTTATCCACAATAATTGACTGGCACGACCGAGACGGTCGTGGAAAAAGCTTGTCATATGGACAGAAGGCACAGATGTACCGCCTTAGAAAATGGCACCGCCGCATAAGAGTTTCAGACGCAACAGAACGTAACCTCACCTTTGCCTTATCTGAAATGAGCAAAATCGGTAACAACCTAAACCTTCCCAAAAACATCCTTGAAACAGCCTCCGTTATATATCGAAAAGCCCTTAAGGAACGGGTAATACGTGGCAGATCAATTCAAGGCATAACTGCCGCAGCAATCTATTTAGCTTGCAGACAATGCAAACTGCTCAGAACATTAGAAGAAATAGCACAAGCGTCAAACATGAACAAGAAAGAAGTCGGTCGCAACTACCGTTTCCTAATCAAAAAGCTTGACTACTCTATCCCGCTCGTTAAGCCAAGCCGGTACATAGCAAAAATTTCAAGCCAGCTGACAATGCAGGGGAAAACTGAGGAATTAGCTCACAAAATTTTAGCAGCCGCAAAAGAGTTGAAACTCACTTCAGGACGAGGCCCCATGGGCATGGCCGCCGCGGCAAGCTACATAGCGTCCGTGCTATCAGGGGAAAGGACGACACAGAGAGAAATAGCTGAGATGGCTCAAGTAACTGAGGTTACCATCCGAAACCGTTACAAAGAGCTCGTAAAACGTCTAATGTTTCAAATAAGCCTCTAACACCAACAATTAGCGCGCTGACGTTAGCCCTCCTGTCCGAAGCCCATACAATAAACCCTTGATAAACATCTGTAGAACAAGATGCCATTTCTTTGGTTTTGCGTAAGGACAAGCCCTTCGATGTCTTAGTATTCTCAATAATTGTTCAAGTGTAAACAAAAGCACCTTAACAACTTTTCCTTTTAGACATCTTAGGACAAACAAGGTGTGATTACGGCTAAACCAGTAGTTCCAGTCATAAACGTTAACTCTGCATCCGCCCTTATTTGCCCGTCGATGGAAAACAATTGCGTTAGGATCAAATATTATCTTAAAACCGAGTTTCTTTACTTTTAACGAGAGACCAGTTTCAAAGCGATACGTATTTCCTTTATAAACAGGTGAAAAGCCTCCTACTTTTTCAATTAGTTCTCTTCTGAAAGACATGTTTGCACCTGACAAAAAATCCACAAAAACAGGCTTTTGTCCTAATTCAAAGTTGCTTATTACATTTCGATCCCAACTTAATCGACCTACTAAATGAGTACGCTTCGTTTTCGTAGGAAGCCATAAGGCGTCTCGTTCAATTGGAACTACTCTTCCTCCAACACCGCCTATTTTGGGAGATTTATACCGTTCGACAATGTGTGATAGCCAATTTTTATCTGCAATGCAATCGTCATCGGTGAAAACAATAATATCTCCGTTTGCTTTAGAAACTCCGCGGTTTAATGATAATGGCAATCCTATGTTGCGGGGGTTGTGTAATATATTAATTTTTAGTTTACCGGAATACGTTTCAACGATGTCTGCCATTCTTTCTTTTCTTCTCGATCTATCGCTATCATCAACTATAATAACCTCAAAGTCTTGAAAGGACTGATTGCACAGGGATTCTAGAAGATCCATTAGAAACCCTTCTCTGTTCCTCGTTGCTGTTACTACTGAAATGAAAGAGTTTTGCACCTTAAAGTCACCACGCGTACTCTTCATCAAATATATAATTATCTGGAAGGCGAAACAGTCACTATGTTGTCTCCGCGCAGTATTATTGAGCCGAGCTTTTTAACGTTGGCAGCATCGCTTATGTACTCAGCATCCCTAAGGACCAAGTTTAGGTGTTCATCAAATCCTTCCAATCTTCCTCTTAGGCTTTTGCGGTTTTTTAACTTTACAAACACAGTCTTTCCAAGACTTTTTTCAAGAATATCGCGCGCCCTAACTTTAGTCCTCATTTCTTAAAACTCTCTTTTGTGGTAGTCTTGTAGACTTGCAAATACGATTTACCAGTCGATTTATCCTCTCTAACGTTTCAACAGTAAGCCAAGCTAATCCACCCAATGTTACCGTGAAAAGTGCAAAAATTACGAAGAGAATAAGTTCTATCATGTCTTGTATCTTCATATATGTCTTTTCTCCTCACCATATGCGTTTGTTTTAAACGAATGTATACGTTCGAAAAGTACATCCAGTAGTGTCACGCTTTCTTTTAACCCTGAAGACGAATGAACTTCGACTGTTAATGGACCTTTGTATTGTATTTTTCTTAGGTTTGCTAAGACTGCTGAGAAATTTATGTTTCCCTTTCCGAGAGATAGATGCGCATCTTGTTCACCGTCATTGTCGTGCAAGTGAAGGTTGACTATGTGTTCTGCTAGCGTGCCTATGAAGGCTTCGATTTTTGTTATAGTGTTCGCGTGACCGACGTCGAGGGTAAATTTACATCCAGCTTCTTGGATAAGAAACATCAGCTGTTCAGGATAACCAGCGAGGATTTGATCGTTTGATCTATGGTCGTTTTCTATGGTGAATATGATTCCATGGTCTTTAGACGCGTTTGTAAGTTTTCTTAAACAGGGTATCGTATTTTTCAAAGATTGAGTAATCATCTGTTTTGGGTAGTCCCTCGACAAGCGACCAACATGGGACACAACCATTTTTGCATCAATATCAGCGGCAAATACTATGCTTTCAAGTATCGATTTTTCAGAGGCTTTTCTAAGGGTTTGGTTTATGCTGGCCAGGTTGATGCCAATGTAGGGCGCATGTACGGAATACTTGAAATCAAAGGACTTAACGATGTCTTTTATCGATTTTCTATCTTTAGTTTTGGAGAGTGCAGACAGTAAATAGGGTTCATCCATCTTGATTTCTACAAATCTGACTTTCAGCCCTGTAGCAAAATCTAGAAAATCGGCGAGCGGCATGTTGAGACCGATGGAATTCGCTACCCCCAACATCATGATTCATCACCTGAACGACCGTAGAGATTCCACATTCTTGTTACGACAACAAAGTTTGTTAAAACCGCTAACACTACGAGGCATACGAAAACTTGATTAAAGATGCCTCCAAGCATCACAATGAAAAGGCGTACATCCCGATTGGCGGCGTATCCTGATATACCTGATTCAAAAACGACACCTAAATCACTTTTCGCTCGTGTTCTGGTGTAACTAACCATAAATGAACCCGCCAAAGCAGCGAATCCTACAAATATGCTTGTGACAGTTGTTTGCTTCGAGAAAATATGATAAGTCATTCCTATCAAAATAGCCGCATCAGCATAACGGTCAAGTAGAGAATCCATAAACCCTCCGAAAGAAGATGTTTGTTCAGTAAAAATGGCAAGATCACCATCCACACCATCCAAAATGGAGCTGATTTGAGCTAGTAATCCTCCAGTCAATGGATGATCGTAGAAAAAGAATCCAGATGCAACTCCTACGAGAAAACTTAGAATAGTCATCTGATTCGGTGTTGCTTTTGTATGATCTGCTAAGAAACGTGCAGTGGGACGAGAGAACTTTCTATTGATGACTTGAGAGATTATGCCGTCCCATTCTTTCGGCATTCACTTTTCTTCCTGTAATATTAATTCCGCATTTTTCAAGTCATCAACCGTGTCGATGTCGAGCCAGAAGAGTCTCGAAACGTCGCAAGCCCATAGGGGCTTTCCATTTGCAATCATTCTTCTTATGCAACTACTAGTTGTAGCCAAATGTGATGATTTCTCGGTTTGCTCCATCATTTCAAAGACATTGTTGTCTAAGAGAAAGACTCCTGTGTCAACACCGTTCCAGCATTTAATCTCTTTGCCGATATTTACTATGTATCCTTTCGAGTTCACAAGCACCCTAGTTGCATCTTTAATCTGCGAGGGATAACGTGGTTCTCGATCTACACAAAGTAGCGGTCTATGTTCGATGTTTCGTAAGGCTTTATTCACGATGTTTACGTCAATGAGATGGTCTGACATCAACAGCAGAAAAGCTTCATCTTTAGCTAGTAGTGCTTGTGCAACTTTTAACGAAGTGCCGTTTCCGTTTTTGTAGACAGGATTATATGCGTATCTTATTTTTACATGGAATTTTGACCCGTCACCAAAATATTCTTGTATAGAATGGCTTAGATAGCCTGTGACGATGATTATGTCTTCTACCGCGGCCTCTTTTAGGGTTTCAATGGTGTATCTTAGTAGTGGTTTCCCTAAAACTGGAGTGAGAGGTTTCGGAGAGGTTTTTGTGAGTGGAAGTAGCCGTTCTCCACATCCAGCAGCAAGTATCACTGCACGCATTGTTCTATCGCTCACGCTTTTCACCTTGACAACCATTTATGTTGGGTCTGGGAATTTAAAAGACTTTCGATTTAAATGAAAAATAGCAAATCTTATATAGCAATTCTTACAAATACCGTGGCGAGGTAAAAGGTGAAAACGTTGACTACACCACAACCATCTACTTCGAAGCTAGAAGTTAGCTTAGATGCAGATTTAATGAGAAAGCTAAAGACAAAAGCGGACACAGCGAACAAAACGCCGTCAGAAGTTGTTGCAGAACTTCTCAGACAGCAGTTGAGGTAAATCTGGAGAATTTTACGTTGCAATACCTTTATTTTCCCTTTTTTTGGAGGTGACGTTATAAAGAACCGCAAGCGTGAGTCTTCCATTGAAGATCAAACACTTGAGGAAAGAAAAGCTCTAATCCTTATGAAGCTTAGAGGTTATAAGCTGATGAAACGCGAGGAGCAAGAGGATACTATCAAGTTTATCGTTAAACTTCGTAAGGGAAAAAGGGCAGTTATTTTGTGCATGCCGAACCGAAAAGTAGTAGGGGTAGCCTTTGTTAGAAACCTGAGAAAGCTTATGGACGAAATTGGAGTTGAAAAAGGAGTTATAGTTGCTAACGTACGATACACTTGGGCGGCTAAGAGAGAAGCAAAGAAGTATGGTATTGAGTTAATTCCCAGGGTTTTTCCATCCTTCAACATTTTCAAACACAAGTTGGTGCCGAAACATGAAATTCTTCCACCTGAAAAAGCGAAAGACCTTTTAGAAAAGTATCATATAGAGCCGCATCAACTTCCCCGAATTGAAGCATCAGATGTCGCTGTAATTGCAGTAGGCGCAAAGCCTGGAGATATCATTAAGGTGGCTAGAAAAAGCCCCACAGCTGGAAAACACATCGCATACAGATTAGTGATTACAGATCCAAAAGAAAGAATTAGACTCTAAATAATTAAACTGTGAATAATGAAATGTTAAAAGAAGACTGGCGTGAACGAAGTAAACGCGGCTATTTCGTCAGCAAGGCTCCCGAATATAAATCGTTGCTAAAAGACGAAAGCGTCAAAAAATGGACCATGAATTTAAAAAAGAAAGCAGGATGGAGAACAACTATTCCCAGTTTTCTCAGAACCTTATATAAGTTCACTAAATACTCAGGCAAGAGCCCGAACGAGTTGATCGCCATTGGGTCTACTGCTAAAAAAATTGAGCCGCGAGAAGAACCGACTTCCGCAACTCCTGCAACCACAAAGCTTGTGCAAGACTTCATAAATGAACTATTAAGTTCTGGTAAACGAGAAAGAGCAAGACACGTAAGGACCTGTCTGACATCTTTTTTTAAAGCGAACGGCATCTCTCTGGAACTTGAACGCATTTCTAGACAGGCCAAAAAAGAAGAGGTTATTCTCAGCAAAGATCAAGTTTACGCTATGGCTGACTACGCTGGTTTTCTTCGAAACCGAGCTATAATTCTGTGTATGTATCAGAGTGGACTTGGGATAACTGCGTTACGGAATCTCGATTATGGGCGCATCAAAAATCAGCTTGAAAACAATAGAATTCCCATACGAATGCATATTACATCTCGCATCAATAAGAAAGCTTCGCAGGTGCCGTTTTTTGCTTTTTTTGGGGCTGAGGCTTGCAATGCTTTGAGAGCATATGTCACCGAAAGAAAAAGAAAAACACGGAAAATGAGGGAGAAAGGAGCTGATGTAAGAGAGTTAACGGACAACAGTCCCTTATTTGCTTCTGAAGGAAAAAACGTGCCTTTTGGAGACAGAATGGCTGTTTCAAGCATCTGGCGTGTTATTAAAGACTCGGCAGAGCGGGCGGGCTTACAACGGGAAAAAACTCAACCTAATTCTGTAAGAAAAGCATTTGAAGCAGAGTTGAATGGATCGATTTTAGACTTGGAAACAAAGAAACATCTTATGGGAAATCCCGTTCAAGGTATGAAATACGACATCGGTGATATTGAACGAAAATATCTGATTTGTAACTTTGGCAGATCAGAACTCAGCAAACTGGTAATTGTCAAAGAGTTTGTGAAATCACTTGGAATAAAAGAGCTTGAAGCAAAAATACGGAACGCCCTAACACTGAACCCACAAATGACAGAAATGGAAGCCATAGGATTCATTGTTCGTAAAGAATTCGCATCGCATTCTAAAATGAATTGAAAACTACCCAATCTTTTCTTCGCCGATTAGGATAGCGTTCATTACGCCAGTTTGTCCCGGACGCGAAGTGACACGTGCCAAGCCTTTAGGCGTTTCAATTATTGCCCCTTTCGTTATTACGCCTCTGCGGTCGTAATCAACATTTGCCGGGTTCCTAATAACACGTTTAACTTCAACTTTCTCTGTCTTTCCACTTTTAGGATCTGTCACACATGCATATTTGTCTCTCAAAACCTTGACCTTTATGTTTCCACCTTTTTGGCGTTTAACTTTTCGTTTTGTCTCACCTAAGATCGTTTCAGCAGGAAACAAGCCTTGCTCAAACTTCCTCTTTTTTCTACAGCCTCTTTTTCTGCCGCCTGAAGGCTTTTTCTTGTGCGAGTCACCGTGCCAAACCGACATTTTTCACTTCTCCATGTTTTGCTAAACTCAAGTGTTGAGTATCATCGCTATTTAAAATATAAACCTATCCATCTTGTTCTGGAAACCTTTCACTTCTCCTTAGGCATGATCTTCTGTTCAAAAACCTTCCTTAGCTGTCTTTTCATGGCTGAAAGCTCATGGCTTAAACCGAAGTAATCAGCAAAATACTCGGTCGTTCTCAGAAACGTTGAACGCCGCTTTCTTTCGCCTATAATCAAATCCATCTCCTTTAACTGTTTAATATGACCATAAGAATGATGTCCTCGCATTTCAGCAACCCTCTTTTGGGAAACTGGTTGCCTGTAAGCAATGTAAGCAAGAGTCTTCAACGGACCTGTGGAAAGCAACGGCTTCTTAACAAGCTTCTTAACATAAGGCGTGAATTCAGTCCTCAACTGCAAAACATATCTTTCATCCTTCAACTCTAAAATTTCAAGGGCTGTCTTTCTGTTTGCATATTCTTTCATAAGCATTCTTACAAGCTTTCGAGTTTTGTTTTTTGAACGCGTTTTCAAAACTGAACACAATTCATTAAGGTCTAACGGGCGACCCGTAACATACAGTGCAGCCTCCACCAGAGCAAGCTCTCTTTGCATTTTTTCTAAGGCTTGCTTCTGTTCGACACTTTCATTTGGCTCAGATGTCTGTTTTTCCATTTTGTGCACCGCTCAAAATCTCCAATAACTATGTATGTCTGTAATAAGATTTAACGTTAAAGCCGTTAAAGGCGCTCTAGAATCTAATTTTTTATGTTTTTTTGCTCAGTCTTTGCAGTTTTTCTCGTTCCGTCCTTATGTCTTCATCTTCCACTTTCTTAAAGAGCACGGTGGGTTTGTTAATTTCGTGTCCACTAGGAACCCTTAATTCCGAAGCTGTGTTCCAGTTTTGTTCATGCAAAGTTCCTTCCAAGTTCAATTGTTTCCAAAGGTTTTCAGCCGAGAAAGGTATGTAGGGTTCCAATAGGATGGCTAGACTTCTAACTACGTTGACGCATAGGTAAAGGGCTGTCTTCGCTTCATCCTTGTTGACCCACGGTTTTTTCCGCTGAAAGTATTGGTTACAGAAAGTCGAGAATTCAATGATTTTCCTCAGCCCTCTGCTCAATTCTATTCTATCGATTTCTTGGGCCACGTCTATCACCGCTGCTCTAAGTTTCTCAACCAGTTCTCGATCCAACTCGTCAAAAGTGTCAGTTTCAGGCACTTTTCCATCATAGTTTGACCAGACAAAAGTTAGAACTCGATGTATAAAGTTGCCGACGTTGGCTATGAGTTCGTTGTTTATCCTTTTTTGAAAGTGTTCCCAGTTGAAGTTCACATCTGATTGACTGTAAGGAGTAATCGCGGCTAAATAGTACCTCAGATAGTCTGGAGGGAACTTGTCTAGGAACTCTCTTACACTTATGTACCATTCTCGACTCTTCGAGAATTTTCGTCCCTCAAGCGTGAAGTAACCTCTTGTCGGAATGAACTCTGGAAGCTTGAACCTTTCCTCTCCCATTCTCATGGCGGGCAAAAACAAGTAATGATGATACACTATGTCTTTCCCGATGAAATGATAAATCCTCGATGAGTTCCAAGCTTCATTTCCATCAATCCCTTTTTCCTCAAAGTATTTCAGTGCAGTTGAAATGTAGCCAAGGTGATTGTTAAACCAAACGTAAAGCACTTTTCCCTTCGCTTCTTCCAGAGGAACGGGTATGCCCCAACCCAAGTCACGGCTGATATCCCAGTCTTTCAAGCCTCCTCTTACCCAGTTTAACACATAATTTTTGACTTCTGACTGAAGGTTCTCGTTTTCCACCAGCCACTTCTCAAGCTTACCTGAGAAATCACTGAGCTTGAAGAAATAATGTTCACTTTGCTTACTCATGGGTTTTGAACCACAGATGGCGCAGTGAGGGTCTAAGATTTCTCCTGATTGAAATATTCTTCCACATTCTTCGCAGCTGTCTGAATATTGCTCAGTTGCGCCGCAGTAGGGACATGTGCCCTTGACGTAGCGGTCTGGGAGGAACTTTTTGCAGTTTTCGCAGTATGGTTGCCATATGATTTGTTTATAGATGTAGCCCTTTTCGTAGAGTTTTTCAAAGAAATGTTGTGTGAGCTCAATGTTTTCTTTGGAGCTTGTTTTGGAGAATATGTCAAATGATATTCCTAGGTCGTTGAAGTCTTTTAGGTCTCTCTTGTTCCAATAATCCACAAATTCTTCTGGGCTTACTCTCTTTCGTTCAGCTTCAACAAGTATGGGAGTCCCGAAGTCGTCTGTGGCGCCTACATGAATTATGTTGTTGCCTCTGAGTCTGCAGAATCTTACAAATATATCGGCTGGCAGATAAGTGGAAGTTATATGTCCTAAATGGATTTCGCCGTTTGCATATATTAGGGCTGTTGTTACAATGATTTTTTCGACTGCAAGCACCCCCAAGCTCGTTATACAATGGTTATGGCTGTTATATTTAAACGCAACTTCAAACATCTAAAAACTGAAATCACATAGTTTCAAGGAGTTTAGAATTCCGATTACTCTGTTTTGAATTTCAGCGAGGTCATGCTCATCTGGTCTTCCTTTAATGTTTCTAAGTCTTCCCTTAGTCGAGTTTTCTTCGCTGTTTTTAAACTCCCCAATAGTGTGCAATTCTTCTAGAACCGTAAATCCCACGTGCTCCAGGAATGCTCTCATCCATTTAGTTGCGGGGATGGCTTCGCTTAGGCCTGTGTGGGGGCCAGAGTAGGTGCAGAAGCAAACAGCGTATTTGCCTGGTCTTATAGGACAGCAGGGAACGATAACGCTGGAGGTGAAATATGTTTTTAGCATGCGTTTAACGTAGTTCATCAGCATGTTGGTTGGAAGCCATTGATGTACGGCTGAGCCGAGAAAAACAACGTCATACGCGAGCAAGTCCACGTTTGTTTCCTCATCAACTTTAACGATCGCTACATTGTGTCCCTTCCTTCTCAATACTTCTGCTATTCGCTTAGCAACCTTTTCCGTATTTCCTGTAACAGAAGAATACAAAACCAAACTTTTTACCATCATATTATTTCTCCGTGGTTTATCTCTTGAATGAAGATTGGTTTAAAACCCTTCCCAAGCCTTTAAACAACTGTTTGAACTTATTCCATTGGCGTCAGAATGCCCGAACCCTTTCAATGTAGCTTACGGCTGTTCAGATTCTAAGGAAATGAGGTTAATAGTTATGTATATCTCTTCGGATTCTTCATCCTGCCATAGATTTACCCTTGCCTCTTGCGCCAGAAACAGTAACAGAATGAATGTGCGAATGGCTTCCAGCCGCTTCACGCCTTTGACCAGAGTTGAAAACTGTATTATTCCAGTGCCTTTCACCTTCTGCGAAAGAGAAGTGTAAAGCTTTTCCATTTGCAGTTCAATTTGCATCAAGTACAAGTCTAGTTGCGGCAGAATTTCCGAAGGAGTTGGGAGGATAGGTTCTGAAACAGCCTTTTGCAGACACGCGAGCTTCTCACCTTTCAAAACGTCATCTAAAACTTCCAACAGATGCCGTATGGTTGTTGAAGTTAACTCATGCCTCAACGGTAGAAACAAGGGTGGAGGAAGAAAGTCCTTTGGAGGCTTTGGTAGCGGCGGAGGTTCTTGAAGTTTCAGCAGAAGCTTCGACTTCATTAAGTATATGAGAGCTGAAGAATCCAAGGCTACACCTGACGCCCTGAAGTCTACCTGCCCAGTCTTTTCCATTTCTTCAAGAAATGACGTAAGCAAATATGCAATGTTGATGTTCCAAGGTGTAAGCTTTTCAAGTTTGCGAAATTCGAAGAGGATGTTCCATGGAGGCCGCATATAAAACGGCTTTTTAATGGTTACAGCCATTAACTTGGCACCTCTAGGAACTTTGCTGAAATAACGTTTGCAACTCCATTGCGTCCATAAACTCCATAAACTTTTTGCGCTTTACTCACCATTTCAGGTTTCAATGTGACAACTATGAACTGATTTCTCTCTGACTCTTCTAAGAGCAGGTCAGCTAGTTTTGACACGTGGAAAGCATCCAAATGTGCGTCTATCTCGTCGAGAATGTAGAAGGAGGCGGGAGTAAACTCCTTGAGAGCTAATATGAAGGCAACAGCGGCAACTGAACGTTCGCCACCGCTGGCACCGCTTACAACTATCGAAGGTTTGTTTGGAAACTGCACAATCATGTCCGTGCCACCTGAGAAGGGATCATCCACGTTTTCAAGCTTCAAAGTGACGTTTCCACCTCCAGTGAGCTTTGAGAAGTATTCTTGGAGATTTCGATTGATTTTTTCGAAGGCTTCCATGAAGACCTTGCGTTTTTTGCGTTCAACTTCATCCATGAACTGTACGATTACCTGTTTTTCCCTTTCAAGCTCATTTAACCTTAATGAGAGTTCTTTGTAGCGTGAAATTTGTTCGGCGTAGTGGGATAAGGCAAGCTGGTTTACTGCGCCTATTCTTTCAAGTTCAAACTGCATCATTCTCATGGATGTTTCGGCTTCTTCAACCTGCTTCAGAGTCACCTCTAACGGCTGCTCGTAACCAAATTGTCTAAGTTGATTTTGATGTTGCTCAAGATGCAGCAACGATGTTTGAATTTTTAGCTGAAGCTGGTTCAGCAAACGGTCAGCTGGTTCATATTCTGAGTCAAGCTTACGCAGTTCTTTGTCTATGTCATCTATTTCCACTGTGAATTTCTTAGTCTCTTCTCTTGCTGACAAAACAGTCTTGGAGAGTTCAATGCGGGTTTTTTCCAGTTCTGTTACCTCTTGATTCAGTGATTCTCTCTCCTGCAGTGCGACCCCTACTTCTTTTTCAACTCTTCTCAGTTGTTGTTCAACTTTTGAGAGTTGAATTTTCGCGTTTTTGTATCCAGCCCTTAAAACATTGTCGAATTGTGATTGAAGCGTTGATATTTCTGTTTGAATAGTGCCTAGTTTCTGCCTTAAAGTGATCATTTCTTCGGCTCGTTTCTCCCTTTTAATCTCCATTTCTTGGATGTGAGCGGGATCTGCCTTCTTTCTTAGCTCAGCCAGTTCCTTCTGGAGTTTTCGCATTTCTTTTTGAGTAGAACTTCTTTCAGCTCTGTGAATCCACATTTGCGATTTCTCGTTTTCAATTTCCTTCTCAAAACGTTTAATTCGATTGCCTACTCGTTTGATGTTGGCTTTTGATCTTCTAAGGCTTCTTTTGACTCTAGTTATTTCACTGCCAAGTGTAGTTATGGCTTCTGACAATCGGGCAATTTCAACGCGAGTCTTGTCAATGTCCTCCTCAAAAGAAGTTATGTCACTGCTTCTTCTTGAGAGATGCTGCTGAAGGGCTGCAACAGCTTCGTCAAGGCTTTTTATTGCTGCTTCGCTTGGGATAATGGTGGAGAAATCTATTGGAGCACGATAGTAACCGCTTTCCAATGCACCGCCAGCTTCGTATAGGTCTCCGTTGACTGTGACGGCACGGTAGCCTTCATTGGATATGGCTAGTGCAGTCTTGTCGTTTGAGACCACCAATGTGTCGCCGAAGACGAAATGGACGGCTGGCTCATACCGCTTCGCACATTTTACAAAGAATGAGGCTGCTCCGTCAACTCCTCTCTTTTCTGGGATTTCCAGAGACTTGGGGTTTAATACTCCTTCAGTTAGAATTATCTTAACTCTTCCAAGCTTCATTTTCCTCAATATTTCTGTGCACGTGAAAGCTGAGTCAAAATCCTTCACTACTAGCGCATCAAGCCATCCTGACGCTGCAGCTTCTATCGCCTGCTTATACGTCCCGTCTATTTTGATCAGGTTGCGTAACCTACCGTAAACGCCTTGGATAACGCCTAACTCGCCCAATTCTTCTATGCTTCTTAGGGCTTTCTCTTCCGATGCCACTGTTGCTGCAAGTTCCCTTTGAGTTGCAAACTCCACGACTGCTTCTCGGGCTGATTTAGCTATTTTTCCCGCTTCAGTAATCTCCGTTTTTGCAGCTTCTTTTTGCGCAATTCTTCGTTCAAGTGTTCGCTCCAAGTTTCTTAATCGAGTATTCTGCTCCTTCTGCACTTTTTTAAGCTCATCTAATGATTTTTCCAGCTCACCAAGTGTTGCCGTTAGACTTTGTTTGCGTACAGTTAAGTTTTTGAGCCTTCCTCTACGGATTTTAGTGGCTTCATGGCTTTTTGCGTTTTCAGACTTCAAGTATGTTAGCTTCTTGTAGTCTTCGTCAAGTTTATGCTCGATTTCATGGATTTTTCTGCTGTTGTCTCCGATTTTTTCCCAGAGCTGAGCTGATTCTTCTGCGAGAGTGTCGTGTTCTGCCTGTTTTTCGTTGATCTCGTTGGATGCTCGGTCATGTTTACGTCTTAAACGGCGGATTTTCAGGCGGTTTTCGTGAATTTCCTTCCTAATAGATTGGTACTGTTCAAGATTATTTTCTCTGATCCGCTTTAAGCCTTCAAGGCTTGCCGTTTCGGAGCTTATTTTTGTTGTTAGTTCTGTTGTTTTTGCCTTCAATTCGCCGATTTTTATTTGAACCTTTAGTACTTGTGATCCGCCTTCTTCAACCATTTCTGAGCTTAGTTTTCGCCATTCGCCTTCTATCTCTCTTCTCTTGAACCTGAGTTTCTCGCGTAACTGTCTTAATTTTTCAACTCTTGTTTTGACTTTACTAGTTTGGGAGGAGGTTTGTTTCATTTGTTTTTGTATTTGTGCTATGTCGTGGGACAGCTTCACGGCTTCGAACTTTTTTATTTCGTTTTCTATGAAGGCGTACCTTAAGAGTTCGTTTCGTTCTCTTTCAAGAGTGTCTACTCTCTTTTGTACTTCGTCTATTCTGCCCATGGCTGTGCGTATTGAAATGTCTGCTGTCCGCAATTTTTCTTCGGCATCAGCCTTTTCAGCGTCATATTGGGCTATGCCGACCAAGTTCTCAATGATTTTTCTGCGCTCAGGAGAGGATATTTCGGTTAAGCGAGTTATTGTGCCTTGTAAAATTATGTTTTGGCTTGTGGAGCTTATTCCTGCCATGGAGAGAACTTCTAGTATATAGGTTCTTGAGATTCTTCTGCCATTAAGCCTGTACACACTTTGGCCGTTTCTACTAACTTCACGGGAGATTGTGACAGTTGTCGTGTCAACTGGTATGCGTCCGTCTGTGTTGTCAAACTGAACTACGACCTTAGCCTTTTTCGCTTTTTCTAGTCCGGCTTGCTCGGGGCCGTGGAAAATCAGTTTGGCGGCGTTTTCTGCGCGGAGCCTTCTTGTGCTTAATTCGCCTAGGGCGAACAGTGCTGCGTCTACAATGTTTGTTTTTCCGCTTCCGTTTGGGCCTGTGATTGCTGTGAAGCCCTTGTCTAGAGTTACTTTTACGGTTTTGTGTCCGAAGTTTTTGAAGCCTTTAAGTTCTATTTTTTTAATGTAGGGCATACGGTTTAGCCCTCACCCCTTATTTTAATCTAGTTAAATAGTTCTATAGGAGTTTTCTATAAATAAATTAATCCATAGGACTTTTTTTCTTGTTATGGTGAGGTGCCGTATAACGAAGCTTGGATGTTTATCGTTTGTAAATCGTCTTGCGGTGGCCAACTGTTCGAATTATTATCTTGTTTTCTGAGAGTTGGTAGATTATTCTGTTGCCTATTCGTAGCGAGATAGTCCTGTGAGGTGTCCTGTTAGGCGTTTGTCAGCGAAGGAGTTTTCTTCAAGGGTTCTTAGCTTTTTGAGAATTCGGATTTGCGTTTTTTTATCGAGTTGTTCGAGTCTGCGTAAAAATTCTTTAGTGAATACGAGCTCAAATTTCGGTTTCATTTATATCTAACTCTTTGAGGAGCTCTTTGAAGCCGAGTAGTCTGCCTTCCTGAACGTCTTTTTCGCTTCTTCTGATGCTTTCCATGAGCTCCTCGTCACCGAGGATTTCCAGGGTTTCAATGAGGCTTTCTACGAGGGATCGAAGTTTTGGCATTTCTTCTGCTAGGGTTTTTAGGTGTCTTCTGTCTTCCTCGGTAAAGGCGATTTCAACCATTTCTGTCACCATGACACTGCTTTCATGACTACTCTGTTCTGCTTCTATTAAGAATTTCTCTTCCATAAGCAAAGGATTGTGTGTTCAACCGCCAGTTAAGGATAGCATTAGTATATGTATGGTTTGTTTGGTGTTGAAGGCTATGTTTTCTTTCTTGTGCCAAACTATTTAAAGTTGAGGAAAATTTTTCTCTGGGTGTTGGAATGATCAAGGAACTTGAGAAGTTTGTTGAAAAGATTAAACAGAAGCTTGGTGGTAACTAGGTGGGGATGGTGTTTACGTCTTTTACTTACCAACTGAGAAGCAGTACTGTCTTCTTTTTAGGTGAAGGCTGTTTATGAGAAAGGATTTAAGCATCCTTTACACTAGATTTGTGTGGTGAGCCTATGGGTAATGTTGAAGCCATCGATGAGGATTTCGTCTGGTATGTGGAGAATCCCGAGGTTTTCGAGGGTTATAGGAGGAGGCATGTGGCTATTTGGAGAAAGAGGGTGGTTGGGTATGGGGATTCTGCGAAGGAGGCGTATGAGATGGCGAAGAAGAAGTATCCGGACTCGAAGGTTACTTTGGCTTTTATTCCGAGAGAGGAAGAGCTCATTATTTAAGGAAGTTTTTCTTTCCTTATAAACACGTAAAGTCTGATGTTTTTGGAGAAGTTTTGATTCCCGTTGCCAAGATTTTTCTTTGTGGACGAGAGGAGATAGGCGTTGATGTTATCGTTGATAGCGGTGCTATGATTTCGATCTTTCCTCGAAGCATATGTGACCTTCTGGGATTGGTTTTTGAGGATGGTAGAAGGGCGAGTGTCAGGAGTGCGACGGGTGAGGAGATTCGCGTTCGGATTCATAGGGTTGGGCTGAGGATTTGGGACTTTAGCTTTTATGTTCGGGTTGCATTTTCTGAGGTGGAAAGCATTCCTTATGTGTTGGGTCGGTTAGATGTTTTTGAAAAGGTTGAAATCAGGTTTGAACGGGACGGAACGAGTTTTGTGATAGAATAGAAACATGTGGCTTCTGCATATATTAATAGTATACTATGGTTTGTTGGTGTTGACGGGACGTTTTCTTTCTTGTTATAGGGTGAGGCGGGATTTGGGATATCATGGCTACACCATAGCAAATACAAAGGGTGAAGAATCATGGTTATTCGAAAAGTTTAATAGTTGTTGAACACATATACATTCTTGGTTTGTTTGGCTGAGAGGGAGAGGGGGTGATGGAGGGAAAGTTGCGGGTTGGTTTTGTCTTGGTTATGTTGCTTTTGGCGAGTGTGTTGGGTTTGGTGATGGATGTTGGGTTGGTTGGGGCTGGTGGAACTATTTATATCAGGGCTGATGGATCGGTTGGGGGTGTGAGAGATTAATAAAAAGATAATTTCATTGTTTTTTATGGTCTTTCTTTCTTCAGTTGCCGTTATCGGTGTATTTAACCCTGCAGAAGTAATTATAGAGGGGTCCTCATCTACTACACCAATCGATGTGGGTCAAGCCGATCTTCTTGTTGTGGATAGTGCAACGAAAAAGCTTTATGGAATCAATTTAACTCGGGCGTTGATGGATGGGCACTCGGAGAATGCTGTTATCTTTAACACTTCGTTGTATAATGAAACTGGAGGTGAGATCGGGGCTTCTCCTCTTGGTGTAGCTTATTATGCAGACCCTACATACCCTGAACAGTCTAGACTCTATGTTTCATTTGACGATAAGACTCTGTATGCGTGGGATAGACACCTCAATTTTTTAAAAAAGAATAGCGATACAAACTATGTGCTTTCAAGAATTAACGACGTTGTGGCAGGCGTTACAAAGGGCAACAATACAATATACAAATACTGCTTTTACGATCCAGGTTTCCCACTATGGGATCAAGATGTTGTAGCAAGACCTTCTGGTGACTGGGCTGGTGATGCATTTCCTCCTAAATTTTACAATTTGTCAGGAATAACGGCGACAAAAGATATACATGGAAATCTAGAGTATGTTATATCATCATCAAATTTAAAATCGATATCTACCGGCCCCCATATTGCAAACGAAGCTCCATTCCAGCATGGTTGTCCTGATGCTATTGCTGCCCTTAGGTCATTCGATAGCCCCTATTTCATTCGCTCAGGCAAAACGATATACAGGATGAGAAAAACTACGGCTTTCGATAATGTTATGATGTGTTATAGTCCTTATTTTTATCCGAAACGTCCAGAATGGTATATGAGATTTGATGGAAGGTGGGTTGAACTTTTTAGCGAATTGTGGGGCATCGGATATCGATTTAGACAAACAGTTTGGAAATATAAACCAGGAGTTCAAGAGACAGCGGAAGGTCCTTACTGGATGAACATTGTTCCAGATCTTTACTTTAATGGATATATGCAGGTAGGCCTTTATAAAAGAGGGGATTTTGACCCAGAAACTGTAACCTTTAGGGAGTTTCCCCCGAGCATCAAAGAACCAGGCTATGTAGATCTGAAGAAGGTAACACAACTCGATAAAGGATTTCAAAAATTTAACATAGATGATTTTACAAGTTCTTATCTTATAAAGCCGTATAATTCAACTTGTTCGCCTGCCGAGCATGGTGAAAGTCTTATATATTTCAGTCATGATGTTTTTCATGATAAAAATTCGGATGCTCTATGGTACAACAACGTTCACTATGAACCCTATCCTGATAAAAACAATATTTTTATCCTGCCATCAGAAGTTACGAGTCCAGAGGACATAGAGGTGATTAATGATGTGGATGTAATTGAAATCAAAGGGAATGTTACTGATGGGCGTTTTGACATTTACAGTGGTAAAAAAGTTAAACATTTGCTAAAAAAAGTGAATGTAACATTGAATTGGGGTGGAAAACTATTCAGTAAGCACACTGACGAGGGTGGCAAATTTAAATTCGCTGTGCTCGATCGTATTGGCTCTGGCAAGGAAGGATACCTCCAAGTGGAGCTTTCTGCTAAAGATGATATTATAAGAGTTTTTGACGATAGCAGTGATAGAAATAATCCTGTTTGGTTCAGAACTAAGAATTTTACGATAGATTCCGAGGCAGACCTCAACCGAACCATCAATGCATTAACAACTAAATTTCATTCGACAAACGTTATGGGGGAATATCCTAAAGTTAGTGATCTTGCAGCTATTTACTATTATACTTATATGGCTGCTAAATTTGCTAAGGACCATTTGAACTTGACCTTAGCAAATTCAAATGGTAAGGTAAAAGTCTACGCGTTTGTGAAAGGCACCCCCACTTGGGGGAGTTGGACAGCTTGGAAAGACACACGAGAACCGGGTTATGAGTATAGGATAAGAAAACGCAATGTGCAAACTGCATATTCTCCGAGCGCTAAAACCATCTACATTGATGAAATAGATAGTCCGTTTTTGGAACCAAACGAGGTAGAGGTCCAGGCGGAATATCGAAATAAAACCACACAACAAATCGTGAAGTATCGTGAGGGTCGTGGTGGTCCTGACAGACCAGATAATCGCGAGTTTCATGAATACAGCCACCATATAATGACTGTTTCTGACATTGGAGGCTCTGGCAGACTTCCTTCGATGGCAGGCTGCAAAAATCATGGTGGCTATGCTAATCCTAATTCATCTGATTCATGGGTGGAAGGCTTTGCTGAGTTCATGTCCATGGTGATTTCTGACACTATGACCGATGATGCATATCCGCAAGTCTACATGGCTTTTGGTAATTTCTTTAATCTGGAGCGTAACTTCAACGTCACTCGAACGGAAGAATTTGCTGTGGCTGGAATACTTTGGGATCTATATGACGGTATCAAAGAAGAGTTCGATACGTCATATCATAAATATAGTGACAACATACAGCTACCGTTAAAAACATTATGGGCTGTATTAAACAACCCCGTTGGTCGGGGAAATGTGAAGGAGGTATATGACGCCTTTCATTCGACGCCAGGTATAGACACCACAGCATTAGACCACATATTCATTTTGCACGGAGCATATAATGACACAAACAATGATGGACAATACGCTTCAGGGGAGCCTGTAGGGTTCACCTCATGGTTAGATAAAACAAACAGACCAAAAACACCTCCAATACCAGGCGGGTACCTATATTTGACCGTCAAAGATAATATAACCGGTGAAAATATAGACCACGCAGAGTTACTGGTACAAATAGAACACAGCCCTCCCTGTGACATCTATGACTACAACTTCACCATTCAAATGACTGGACTTCCCGCAAACGTACCGCTCGCAATGACACCTTATCCCGCTGAGGTGCGCATAATTGCTCGCGTGAATGGATATTATGATAGCGAACCCCTGTTAATGAATTCCACATTTTATTGGGAACATGCTGGTGATGCGGCCGTGATTCAAAATAAGACTCTTGATTGCCTCCTCGATCACACATTTCTGGTTGAGCCAACCCCCGATATAGCCGTTACAAATGTCACTCTTTCTAAAACTGTGGTGGGACAAGGCTATTCTGTATCCATTAACGTAACAGTAGAAAATCAAGGCGTGTATGCTGAAACCTTTAACGTCACAGTCTACAGCCAGCCTCCAAGCTTAGTTGGCTATTGGAATTTTGATGAAGGCTCAGGTACAACAGCCTACGACAGCTCTGGCTACAATAACAATGGAACTTTGTGCAATGGCCCTACTTGGGTTGAAGGAAAATATGGAAAAGCCTTGAGCTTTGATGGAGTTGACGATTATGTAAGGGTTGCAGATTCAGATTCTCTGGATGTTACCAACGACATCACAATCGAGGCTTGGGTTAAAACAGACGGTTGGACAGGTACAGACCAAGTAATCGTTTCAAAGTTTGATTACCCATCAGCAGATGAGGCATATGCGCTGTACATATCAGAAGGAGAAATAGGGTTTATTTTATCGAGTGATGGTGGTACAACTGGAAGGACACACCTTACTTCCACTTATACTCTCAACATAGACCAATGGTACCATATCGTTGCTACATATTCTAGTTCAGATTCAACCACAAAACTTTATGTAAATGGAAGTTACATTGATTCAACTACTCATACGGGAGGGATTTATAATTCTGCTCAACCATTGAAAATTGGTATTGTTAATGCGGCTAACCAAGCTCCTTTCAACGGCAGAATAGATGAAGTAAAAATCTACAATAGAGCTCTAAGCGAAGAAGAAATCGTAGCAAACATGATGCTTTATGGAAAAATCCAAACAAAAAACGTCACCCTAACAAGCGGAAACTCCACAACCATCACCTTCACATGGAACACAACAGGCGTAGCCAAAGGCAACTACACCATAAGCGCTTATGCCACCCCAGTTTCAGACGAAACAAACACAACAGACAACACGCTCATAGACGGCTTTGTTATAGTCTCCTGTCTAGGTGATTTAAACGGCGATTATATTGTTGACGGTCAAGACTATCAAATGGTAAAAATTGCTGTGCCTTCAATGCCTGGCAGTGCCAAATGGAATCCGAACGCTGACTTAAACGATGACGGCATAGTGGATGGCCAAGACTTCCAAATAGTAAAAAGCCTCATCGGCACATCAGCCCCATAGCCCTCCTTTTTTTGGTCTAAGCACACGCTAGGATGTTGGTTTTAGAAGCATAATTCATGCAACATAATCATCGACACTTGTAGCAATGTTCTAGAAAATCTCTCCGTAAATTTTAATTGCTTCGATGAACGCTACTACTAGTGCACGTGTGATGATCTTGCGTTTCAGGCTTATGTTGCACCACCTAAAGGCTTACCAAGTTTTATTCATGATTTCAGTACTATCTCTACTCGCAATTAATCAATTTAATCCCATCGCCTATGGAGAGTCTGCAGAACCATATCTTTTCATAACTCCTCCAATGTACGTTGCAAGGGAAATAGGTGAACTTTTTGATGTAGCCGTAAACATTTCTGGAGTCGAAAACTTGCGTAGCCTTGAGTTCACTGTAACCTACAACAAATCTCTCGTAGATGTTGCGCAAGTTGTCCAAGGCCCATTCTTTCCTCCACCTCCGAGGTCATACTTTGAAATCGAAAAGAACGAGTCACTTGGTTTCGTTAGAATCAATATGTCACTTGCGGATTCAGAAACTCCCAGAAGTGGTAATGGAACTTTAGCATGGATCAGTTTTAGAGTAGTTCAAGGTCCAGAATCATGTGTTAGCAGTCCTTTAGTTCTTCAGCAAACTTTGCTCTTCAACTCTGCATTAATCCCAATTGCTCATGATTCAGTTGGTGCTGTGTACTTCTGGAAATCGATGCAACCTGACCCTCCTGAGGAAGACCGATTATTAGACCTTTACACTCAAAAAGCCGGGGTAGGTCCAAACGAGGAAGGTGGAGAATTCATGACAGGCCAAATAGTGCATCTAGTTTCTCGAGTAACATATAACAGTGATCCGGTGCAGCAAAAGTTAGTCGCCTTTCAAGTTCGAAATCCCATTGATGAAACTGTGTTGATAGAAACAGCCATAACAGACGAAAATGGCTTGGCGATAATAAGTTTTAGGATACCTGTCATTCTTAGTAGTAACGGAACATGGACAGCTATTTCTATCGTTGAAATAGCTGAAAAAACTGTATGGGACACGATTAGTTTCCAAGTTTATTTTAGAATACCAGTAGGAGGCTACTCTTTCCCAATAAAAGGATACACAACAGCAAAGCCCTTAACACTTTACCTACCCCTAGTAGCAATCTTAACAGCCGTTTTCACAATTATTAAATATAAAACGCATAAAGGATTGGAACGACGTGGTTGCACGTGTGCAATTCTCATTCTTATTTTGTTGTTGTTGCTTGTAAGATTTAACCTACCATATGGAACAAGCGAAGGAGCCGATATGCTGATAACCGATTTTTACCCATGTGATGCATCAGGCGACCCGCAGGATTACTTTCCAAAAAAAACGACAGCTTACTTTAACATAAGTGTAAGAAATCTTGTGTATGACCCGAAAAATGCCTCCGTACACTTATCCGTCCAAGACGAATTAGGTGTTCCTATAGGCTCAGATCAGCTTTACGACACTATTCCTCCCAATGTTTCTACATATTACATCATGAGCACTTTTATACCTAGCTGGGCTTTTGTCGGCATTGCGACAGCGGACGCGTTTGTGTGGGTAGATGGAAGCCTGATTGACGGTGAGAGCACAGAGTTCTACATCGGCCCTGAAGACTTGACCCCGCCCGTGATACACCTCTCGTCCCCAGAAAACGTAACATATAAGATGGAGTCTATTCCCTTAATTTTCACAGTCAACGAAAGAACAAGTTGGATGGGTTATAGTCTAAATAATGTGGAAAACGTATCTATTGCTGGGAACACAACTGTAGCTGATCTAGTTGACGGTTTATACAGCATAATAGTTTACGCAAATGATACTTCTGGTAATGTGGGTCCTTCAGAAGAAGTTTACTTCACGATATTGATTGTACATGATGTAGCTGTAATCAGCCTCCAGTGTTCTTCTGCAGAGGTACACGTAGGGCAAAGCGTCAACATCACGGTTCTTGTTCAAAACGAAGGAATTGTAACCGAAAGCTTCAATGTCACCGCGTACTACAACGAAACCATCATCCAAACTCAGGCCGTCACTAACCTAGCTCCAGACGCCCAAACAATCCTAACGTTCAGCTGGAACACAACGGATATGGCACCCGACATATACATAATAAAAGCTGTAGCAAGCACAGTTGAGGGGGAAACAGACATAGCCGACAACACGAAAGTCGACGGCACAGTAAAAATAGTAACACCTCCTAAGGCTCACTTCGCCTATTCGCCCGATTATCCAGCCCCAAACCAGGCAGTCACTTTTAATGCATCACTTTCAACCCCAGACGGAGGAACCCTAACCAGCTACGCTTGGAACTTTGGCGACGGAAACACCACCACTGTAACCACCCCAATCATAACTCACGCCTACAACTTATCTGCAACCTACAACATCACCTTAACCATTACAGACAGTGAAGAACTAAACGACACCGCATGGAAAAACGTCCCAGTCTACGTACACGACATAGCTGTAACAAATGTTACGCCTTCCAAAACCATTGGCGGACAGGGCTATAGCCTAAACATAAATGTAACAGTCACAAATCAGGGCGACTGTCCTGAAATCTTTAACGTAACCACCTACGCCAACACAACAATCATCGATACGCTTACAAACATCACCCTAACGAGCGGAAACTCTACAACCATCACCTTCACATGGAACACTTCAGGCTTTGCTAAGGGCAACTACACTGTGAGTACCTACGCCACCTCCGTTCTAGGCGAAACAGACTTAGCAGACAACATAGAAGTAAACGGCATCGTCTTAATATCCTGTTTAGGCGATTTGAACGGTGACTTCATTGTCGACGGCCAGGACTGTCAATTAGTGAAAATTGCTGTGCCTTCAATGCCTGGCAGTCCCAACTGGAATCCGAACGCTGACTTAAACGATGACGGCATAGTGGATGGCCAAGAGTTCCAAACAGTAAAAAAGCTCATCGGCACAACAGCCCCCTAACCACCCTTTCTTTGCAACACTTATGTAACATCAAATTTAGAAAGTTTCAAGCGTGCGTTATGAAAAAGGCTATGTGTGAAAAACCAGCTTGTGGAAAAGACGGATGCTATAAGACAAGTGAAAGCAGTTCTACTATATCCATGACTTTAATTTTTTTCTTCAAATTCGGTGGTTTCACCAGCGTTTTCAAGAGTTAAGAGGCAGAAGGGACAAGCAGTCGCCAATATTTCTGCACCAGAATCCACAGCATCTCTAACACGGATTTCTCTCCCGTGCGAAGTGCGCGTGTTCTATGCCACGGAGAAGTTAATTAGTGCACGCTAAAGCTTGTTCATATAGATCTATAACCTTTACCCACGTATTTCTTCTTCAGCGCCCCAGCTTGGGTAAAAACCTCGCGCGCTTGAATCGAACTGTTCCTTCCTACTTCTTTCATGTTCCAGTTTTTCCTTTTTTCAGAGGTAGTTCGCTCTCTAAATATCTTTGATTGTACATTTTCTTGATCTTCAGGAATTTTTCCAACCCTTTTTCGGTTTCTTTCTCGTAGATGTTGATCTCTCCTTCGAAAAGATCTAGAATTGCATGAACTTCTTCTGAAGGATGCATCTGGGGGTTCATTACTGCTAATATAGTGAAACCTCTTGATTTCAGTTCTGGAATAAGGTCTGTTAGCCATCTTCTGGTTTGAACAGCATGATGCTGCAGCAAAACGTCTGAGATGATTCCTATGCAAGCTCTTTTTGGTCCAGTTATTGATGTGTCTAATCTGCGAAAAGCTTTGGTTAATGCAATACTGATTTCGGTTAGGTTTTCAACGCCTTTTATTTTGAATATGTTGAGTAAGCTTTTAATTATTCTGTCTGCTTGGGGATTACATATGAAGAGGTAGAAGTTTGACTGAAATTCTTCCGCGAGGGATTTTATTTCACCCGGGTCGATGGTGACATAAAATGTGACTTCACCTTTTTTTGCCCCTGTTTCAAGAAACTTCTTAATCAGCAAATCTCTTTCGTCGCAGGAAGGTGAGGTTAATATGACCGCATAATTTTTGGGTATCCCGCCAAACAACAACTTGTCAAGATCCCCAGATCCAGTAGTAATGCGGCCTGGGAGAATCGCAATTACTTCAGGTTCGGCGGGCGCTTTGATGACGCGCCTTTTTCTACGAGTTCTGACCCATGCAGTTCTAACTAATGCGACAGTAAGCACTATTCCCACAAATCCTAGGATAATTTGCAAAAAGGGATATTGGATTTTCCAATTCCACGTTATGCTTGAAGGTTCGTTCATCGTGAAGGTTACGGATGTATTTGTTCCAAACGTAGAAACACTACCAGTTCCAGTCCACCCGGTGCATACGTATTGAGTGCCAACTGGTCCCGAAACGGGAGAGGTGACCGACGCGGTGATGGATTTCCCAGCTTCAAACCAACCGCTCGTGGGCGTAGATGAACTATAGAGAGAAGTTACGTTTAAGTAGTATTCGTGTCTCCAGACAGCCGTCTCGTTGATAGGTCCGTTTATGGTTATGGAAGCTGGGATGTCCGTGCTGCCGTAGCTGCCGTTGCCTATTCCGGTCCAACCAAGCCAGACGTATCGTTCACCTGAAGTGGCGTTTAAGGCTGTTGCATTAATCCAGAAGGTTGAATCAGCTTTGTACCAGTACTCCCCAACAGACGGATCTGTCGTACCGAAGTTTGCATCCATGATTAGTCGATATCGAGTCTCGTATTCAGCTTCCAGTGTTAATTTTGTGTTTACAAGAAGGGTTTTTGGATTTGACGTGTCGCTATCGTTCCATTTTGTAAAGACTCCACGCGAACCGGGTTCGGTTAGAACAGGGGTTGGGACGTTGACGGTGTAAGAATCAGTTAAAACAAACACTCGGAGTTTTCCTTCAGTATCTGTTGTATATGCTTCTTCGTCAACTTTTACTGCAATGTCAGGGTAAGGCGTCTGTATCGTTAAGACGTGTCCAGATGTCTGTATATCTAGGTGGTGTTTCACAAATTCCTTCCATGTGGTGTCTTCTGCAAAGGTTGTCTCTTCATACGCACTTCTAAAGTTTTCATATTTTTCCTTTTCATCTGGGAAAGATATTGACAAACCATGAGAATCTGGATGGGCTTTATCCGCTTCTATAATTATTGCGTTCCCGATTGAAAGCGCAGTCATCACTTGATCGGCAGTGTTTCGAAGTTCTTCATCCTGAACGTATTGATAGGTTAACTGAGCAAAATGGTAGAGATCAATGTAATTGCCAGTCTGGTTTGCGTATGGTCCTTGATATCCCGCAGTTAGGTTTCTGGCTAGGCTTATCTGTTCATGGTAGAGCGTTTCTTTTTCCTTCAATTTTAGAGCGAAGTCGTCGATTGCTGCTATCAAACTCGTAATCTCAGTTAGGTCCGTTGCCGACATCGTTGCATTTGGAACATTACTAATGGGCGCGCGGATACACCAATCCATGTAATTCGTGACTACCTCCCTAGCAAACGTGCTTGGCGTTATCGATGGGTTGCTAGTTAAGGTTGAAAGGTAATCGTCATAAGGGGCTGGTGCATAACCAAGTCCTTCTGGGCCAACTAGCACGTTCGCATAGTCTTTAATCTGATAAGCTATCTCTGTCATGCTCATGCTGCAAGCGTCGATGAGTACTACATCCATTATTGCCGGGAGCCCGCTTAGAGCTTGGCTGAGTTCTGGAAGAGATAAAAAGTCTATTGGCGGGGGTGTACTGCTATCGAAACAAAGGCCCATGCAGCCAGTTCCATGATCCCAGAGCACTAAGAAGTAGTAGTTCGCTGGGTAATAGTGTATTGTCCAGTTGACAAAATCCTTTAACGTGTCAGGGTCTCCCATGTTCACCTCGCTTAAATTTTGAGCTGCATTTTCAGACGTGGGAGTCATGCCTTTAGTGATACAGAATCGTTTGCAATCTGTCCAATCTCCACTTTCGTCAGGATACTCAGACCAGCCTTCGATTCTATCCATTTGTACAACGACGTTTACCCAAGATGAGGAATCAACACTAGCCAGTTTCAAGAAAATTCCGATGGCAGACTCTTCTGTCCCGCTTTTATCGACGTCTGCATCAAGATAGACCATAAATGTCCAATCTGCGACAGGTTCGTTTCCAACAATAAATGGGGTAGTTGTAATGGGTCCATAACGCATCCATGTGTTATTAAAATAATAGCTGTCCAGATAGACTTCCACCTTCCAGTTTCCAACAGGAGTGCTTGAATTGATGGAAATGTAATCGTATGCAGATCTGTCTTTCCAATAGTTCCAACTGACATTGTTATCCTTGTAATCAGTGAAGCTACCTGAGTACGTCTTATATGTGCTGCCATTGGGTTGAATCCAAACAGTTGTGAAGTTGTGACAGCATTCCAGCTCCTCGTTGAAGTAGGCAATTTTGTCAAAGCTTAAAGGATGGTATGCTTTCGTGTCCACACCTATTGTAAACCGTGATTTCATATTGACTGGATGTCCATTTACGTCAACATATTCGCACATGCGAGGGCTATTTAACCCACCGTTGGTTATTTCGAAGAACTCTGAAAATGCGCGGGTGCCATCCAAGTAAACGTCAACTTTATATGCCCTAGGGTAATATAACCAATGCTCCGCTATCAGAAGCCAAGACACGTAGTCGTATTCCCCAGGGAATAGCACGCGCTGGCTCCAGTTATAGTCAGTGTAAACCCAAGTCTTGGATGAATTACTCCTGTAATACCATCTAAATTCGATTGTATCATTGATTGAAACGGTTGTCAAGCATACCGCCTTAGTATCGCTTGGCCTGAAAATTGTTGTGGGATCGATCGGATTGTATCTCTTTTCTTTTCCATCCCAATATTCTTCATAATCCTTGCACATCATGTGCCGACTAAACGAAGCAGAATTAGAAGCAGAAGAAACTCGCAACATTTGATACCCTCCTTGGATAGTCCCGGTTAAATTCTGTTGAAAAGACCTAGCAACTGTTTGATCAACTTCAATGCTCCCTGAACTCGCAGCATCAGTAGCCTCCTGGGCCATCGAGTAATTTTCTTTAAGCCGAATAACGTTAGAAAACGCAGTTACAGACACGTTGACCTGTATGCCAAATACAGTTGGCAAAAGGAGAAATGAAATTAAGGTTAACAAGAAAATTTTCTTGTTTGTTGTCAATCTAATCACTAAGGGTCATGATTCAATATTAATTTGGTATATCTAGGATATAAAAATTCAGAAGCGCTGGCTCATGGTATTGAATTTTCAACATCGTTTTCGTTTTATGCGCGCGTGGTGTTGCTATTTCTAGATTCTATGCTTTCATCATGTAACGTTTATAGTGCTAACTGTAAATAAGTAATGATACTTTTTAATAGAATAAAGTTACTGAAAATTTAATATGTCATTGACACCTTAAGAGTATGCTGAGAGATGAGTTGAAATTGAGAAGGAAAATGATCGTTGGAGTGATGCTGACATTATTAATATTAAGTATGTTAACATTCGCGTTTAACGTTCAACTAGTTATATCAGAGCCTGCAACAATCGTAGTTCCAGATGACTACCCAACAATACAAGAAGCCATAAACGCAGCAAGTCCGGGAGACACGATATACGTATACAACGGAACATACTATGAGAATGTGGTTGTCGGTAAGTCCATTCAGCTTATTGGGGAAGACCCTGCAGCCACCATCATCGACGGAAGTGGAACTGGATACGTGATTGATGTAACGACCGATAACGTCAACATTACTGGATTTACAATACAGTACGGGGAAATCGGCATCCGGCTATGGTATACTAACCATGATATAATAAGCAACAACATAATATTAAACCACACTATTGGAATAGACCTTGCTTGGTCTGATTATAACCTCATCGTAAACTGTAGCCTAACAAATTGCACGTATGCAGGAATCGCACTGTGGACTACATCCGCTCACAACACCTATGAAAACTGTAACGCAAGCTATTCTGGGATGGGCTTTCATGTGGGTTGGGGCCATTACAACCTAGTGAAGAACTGTAAAGCGTGGAACTGTACTCGGGGGGGCATTGTGCTTGATAGTTGCTGGTATGCTAGAGTTGAAAACTGTGATGTCTGGTTTAATGACGCTGGCATCGTGATATATAGTTTTGGCACAGCTAGATATAACACAATCACTGATTGTAATGTATACTTAAACGGAATTGGCATCTATGCATATGACCCTAACTCCCCTGGAGGGTACAATAAAATATACCATAATATGCTTGTGAACAATACGCAATATCAGGCGAGGGATGGTCAGTACTATCCGAATGAGTGGGATGATGGTTATCCTTCTGGCGGTAATTACTGGAGTGACTACAACGGTACAGACTTCTACAGCGGTCCATATCAAAATGAGACTGGAAGCGATGGAATAGGAGATACATCTTACGTTATTGATGAGAATAATTGGGATAACTATCCACTCATGGAGCCATGGAATCCTCCCCCAGTACATAGCATTAACACAGGATTAGACTACGCTACAATTCAGGAAGCCATAGATGCCAATGAAACCTTGGATGGACACACTATTTCAGTTGACGCTGGGACATACTATGAAAACGTAGTCATAAACAAGGCTTTGACTCTTATTGGTGAAAGCAGAAGTAACACAATTATCAATGGCAATGGATTGAATTATACCGGAGCTCTTGTCACAATAGTAGCAGACAACGTGGACATGAGCGGGTTCACAGTGACAAATGCTTTACACCAAGGCATAGAAGTCGAGGAGAGACAATATTGTGAAGTCCACGATAACATTGTATGCTTCACAGGTGACAGAGGAATCGTTTTCGCAAGTGGAGATAATAACAAAGCCTATAATAACGTTGTACACAACAGCAGCGCTTACGGCGGTATCGAAGCCATTTATAGCGACAACAACACAATATACAACAATATAGCATACTTCAATCAATGGGGTATAGCTACAAACCAAGGCTCCTACAACCGCATTTACAACAACACGGTCCATTCCAACAGAGGAGCAGGCATCCACATAGACTGGCCTTCAACTGATAACATAATCTACAATAACGATATCAGTTCAAACACGAACACTGGTATCCGCGTCATGAATCAAGCCAATAGAACAGAAATATTCGGCAACACAATATCCGAAAACTACTGTGGCATCCGGCTTGAGAATTCTTTCGCTAACAACATTTCTGGAAACTACATAATAAACAACGCGGCTGGCGTCACGCTTGTTTCGTCTGAGAACAACACCATTTACCATAACAACTTCATAGACAACGCTTGGCAGGTACGTATCCAACCGTCTCGCTTTAACATTTGGGACCATGGTTATCCTTCTGGTGGGAACTACTGGAGCGACTATACGGGCTTAGACTTATACAGCGGTCCATATCAGAATGAGACAGGTAGCGATGGAATAGGAGATATTCCATACACAATTGATGCAAACAACACAGATAGATATCCCCTCATGCGCGCGTATTGTTACGAAGACAGAATGACACAAGTAGTTTCAACAGAAAGCACCGCAAACTCTTTCAGTGCTTCTTTGGCTGTTGACTCCAGCGGAAACATACACATAGCATGGCACGACCAAACTGATTATGGTGGTTCTGGAACCGACAATGACATCTTCTACAAGAAGTATGTGCCAGGCAACGGGTGGACAACAACCGAAGTTGTATCAACAGAAAGCACCAGCGACTCTTACGATCCTTCCTTGGCTGTTGACTCCAGCGGAAACATACACATAGCCTGGCAAGATGCCACTAACTATACGGGTTGTGGAGGTGACTTGGACATCTTCTGTAAGAGGTTTGAGATTGACTCGGGCTGGACAACCACCGAGGTTGTATCAACAGAAAGCACCAGCGACTCTTACGATCCTTCCTTGGCTGTTGACTCCAGCGGAAACATACACATAGCCTGGCAAGACTGGACTGATTATGGTGGTTCTGGGACCGACGCTGACATCTTCTATAAACGATATGAAGTTGGCGTTGGCTGGACAACCACCGAGGTTGTATCAACGGGAACCGCATGGATCTCTTGCAATCCTTCTTTGGCTGTTGACTTGGCTGGAAACATACACATAGTCTGGGACGATTTCACCCCCTATGCTGGATCTGAAGCTGACGCTGACATCTTCTACAGGAGGTTTGAGATTGACTCGGGCTGGACAACCACCGAGGTTGTATCAACAGAAAGCAACGGCGACTCTTACGATCCTTCCTTGGGTGTGGACTCCAGCGGAAACGTACATGTGGCTTGGTGGGACTGTACCGACTATGGTGGTTCTGGGACCGACGCTGACATCTTCTATAAACGATATGAAGTTGGCGTTGGCTGGACAACCACCGAGGTTGTATCAACAGAAAGCGACGGCAACTGTTTCTATCCTTCTTTGGCTGTTGACTCCAGCGGAAACATACACATAGCCTGGCACGATTACACGGACTATGTTGGGTATGGCCTTGACGCTGACATCTTCTATAAACGATATGAAGTTGGCGTTGGCTGGACAACCACCGAGGTTGTATCAACAGAAAGCAAAGCACACTCCAGATATCCTTCTTTGACTGTTGACCTAGCTAGAAACGTACACATAGCTTGGGAAGATGCCACTGACTATGCTGGTTCTGGAAGCGACTCAGACATCTTCTATAAATATCTTCGCGTGCACTCCACCCAGTATCCCTGGTCCATGTTCCGTCACAACCCCAGACACACAGGCTACACCGAAAGCCCAGCGCCAAACACAAACCAAACACAATGGACCTACACAACAAGCGGCAATGTATATTCTTCTCCAGCTGTTGCGGATGGTATGGTTTTCGTAGGCTCTAACGACGGCAACGTGTATGCCCTAGACCAACACACTGGAGCGCACATATGGAACTACTCAACAGGCAGTGCTGTGATGTCTTCTCCTGCTGTTGCTGATGGTAAGGTCTACGTAGGTTCCAACGACAGCAAGGTGTATGCGCTAGACCAATACACTGGTGCACATATATGGAATTATACAACAGGTGACTGGATCACATCTTCTCCTGCTGTTGCTGATGGCAAAGTCTTTGTGGGATCTTTTGATGGCAAGGTCTACTGTCTTGACGCTGCAACCGGAGAACACATATGGAACTACTCAACAGGCGGCCTAGGCTGGTCTTCTCCAGCTGTTGCCGATGGTAAAGTCTACATAGGATCAGGTGATGGCAAGGTTTACTGTTTGGACGTTGCAACTGGTGCACATATATGGAATTATACAACAGGTGACTGGATCACATCTTCTCCTGCTGTTGCGGATGGTATGGTTTTCGTAGGCTCTAACGACGGCAACGTGTATGCCCTAGACCAACACACTGGAGCGCACATATGGAACTACTCAACAGGCGACCGTGTGTATTCTTCTCCTGCTGTTGCTGATGGTAAGGTCTATGTGGGATCAAGGGATAACAAGACTTATTGTCTTGATGCTTCAACTGGTACCTTCATATGGAACTACCCAACAAGCAACTTGGTGTCTTCTTCTCCTGCTGTTGCTGATGGCAAGGTCTACGTAGGATCAAAGGACAACAAGGTTTACTGTCTCGACGCTGCGACCGGAGCACACGTATGGAGCTATACAACAGGAGACTGCGTAGAGTCTTCTCCTGCTGTTGCGGATGGTATGGTTTTCGTAGGCTCATATGACCACGTTGTGTACGCGTTTGGAAATGTTATTAGGGTTCCAGAAGATTACCCGACGATACAGGAGGCAATTGACGCTGCTGATCCAGGAGCCACCATCATAATCGCTCCAGGCGTCTACCACGAGTCCCTGGTCATCAACAAGACCTTGACGATCATCGGTAGAACGGGAAGCGGCCCTGTCCATGAGGGCGGTGGATCTGGAATCGCCGTCATCATAACTGACACGTCCGAAGTCACCATCATAAATTTTGTAATAACACACTGGGACCAAGGCATGCTCATCGTCAATTCTAGCGACTGTAAAATCTACGGAAACATATTCCAAGAAAACAACGTCGCCATCAACTTAACCGAGTCTTCAATCATCAACACCATTTACTGGAACAACTTCATCGACAACAGCGTTCAAGTCATCACCGAAACATCCATGAACATCTGGGACAACGATTACCCGGACGGCGGAAACTACTGGAGCAACCACATCAGCACAGACCTGTGCAGCGGTCCAAATCAAAATGAACCAGGCAGCGACGGCATCTTCGACACCCAATACACGATTGTTGCCAATAACATCGACAGATATCCCCTAGTAAAGCCTTTCAGCCCACACGACATAGGAATAACCAACATCACAACATCCAAAACAGTAGTCGGTCAAGGCTACCAGCTAAACATGACCGCAAAAATACTAAACTACGGCATCAACACCGAAACATTCACCATTACTATTTACGCCTACACAACTGCAATCACTCAGACACAAACAACCCTCACAAGCAGAAAATCCACAACCATCACCTTCACATGGAACACAACAGGCGTAGCCAAAGGCAACTACACCATAAGCGCTTATGCCACCCCAGTTTCAGACGAAACAAACACAACAGACAACACGCTCATAGACGGCTTTGTTATAGTCTCCTGTCTAGGTGATTTAAACGGCGATTATATTGTTGACGGTCAAGACTATCAATTAGTGAAAATTGCTGTGCCTTCAATGCCTGGCAGTCCCAAATGGAATCCGAACGCTGACTTAAACGATGACGGCATAGTGGATGGCCAAGACTTCCAAATAGTAAAAAGCCTCATCGGCACATCAGCCCTCTAACCACACTTTTTTTTATAACACATATAATATCAAATTTTGGAAGAAAGTTTCAAGCGTGCGCCACAAAAAACTGTTTGCGGAAAAGGGGGATGTTAGAGAGCAAGCGAAAGCAGTTCCGCTATGTCCATAACCTTAATTTTTCCTTCAAATCCTGCTGTTTTAACAGCGTCTTCAAGGGTTAAGAGACAGAAGGGACAAGCAGTCGCCAATATTTCTGCTTCAGAATCCACAGCATCCTTAACACGGATTTCCGCTAAGCGTTCCCCAGGTATGTCAATCCACATCCTTCCACCACCGCCTTCACAGCAGAGGCTTCGCGATCTTGAACGGTCAAACTCCAACAGCGTTACGCCTGATACGCTTTCAATAACCTTTCTCGGCTCGTCATAAATGCCGTTTTGTTTACCTAGGAAGCATGGGTCGTGATAGATGACTTTTTTGTTCACTTCCTTTGAAAAGCTGAGTTTTCCATTTTCGATTAGATTGGCAAGCAGTTGTGTGTGATGCTGAACTTCGAAGCTTGTTTGTCCGTATCGGTTTTTAAAGGCGTGAAAAGCATGGGGACAGCTTGTAACAACTTGCTTTACGTTGTATTTGTTGAAGCTTTTCATGTTCTCCTCAACCAGAAACTCGAATAAGCCCTTTTCACCCATCCCGTAAACTTCGCTTCCACAACAGTTTTCCTCATCGCCCAAAGTTCCAAAGTCCACTCCAGCGTTCTCAAAACATTTCACAAGACTCTTCGCTATATCTTGCACCCTTGGGTCATAAGCTGATGTGCAACCAACGAAATACAGGATTTCAGCGCCCTGTGAAATATGCTTAACGTTTAAGCCTTCTGCCCACTCAGACCTTTTGCTTCTGATTCTTCCCCAAGGGTTGCCGTTTTTAAAAATGCTTTCCAACGCATCTCGAATCGTAGGCGGAATTTGTCCCCCTTCAACAGCCATGCTTCGTACGTCAATCAAAAATTCGTATGGGTTTAAATCCTTTGGGCATCGGACACCGCATGTTGAACAGGTTGTGCAGCTCCACAACTCGTCTTGCGGGTGAATAGTCAACTTGCCTGTTAAGGCAGCCTCCCGCATGTACTTTCTAATGTTCAAATTGGCTTTTCTGGAAACTGGGCAACTTCCAGTACACATTCCACACTGGATACATTCAAGCAATTTATGTTTTTGAACAAGCTCTTGAGCGTTCATTCTTTATGTCACGTTTGCCTAAAATGGAACATAAGATTTTTTAAGCGTTTTCCTCGTATCAATCAAAACGAACCAAGGAAAACGGAGATTGCTATTGATGGAGAAAAATCCGTCGAGAATCGGAATTTTTGTTTGCGAGTGTGGCGGAAACATAGGCGATGTTGTAGATGTGAAGGCTGTTGTTGAAGCCGCTAAAAACTGGGAAGCCGTTGCCGTAGCCAAACAGGACGAGTATTTGTGTTCCAAGCCAGCCCAAGAGATGATAATACAAGCAATAAAAAAGAACAATTTAGACAGAGTCGTGGTTGCCAGCTGCACGCCAAGAATGCATCTTGCCACTTTTCAAAGCGTTCTAGAACGTGCAGGCTTGAATCCCTATATGCTTGAATTTGTAAACATAAGGGAGCAATGCTCATGGGCTCACGGTCCAAAACCTTCTACAGAAGCCACAAAAAAAGCCATAACCCTAATCAGAGGCGGCTACGAACGAAGCCGAGAACTTGAACCCCTAGAAACCATAAGCGAAAAAGGCTCAAGAGAAATCCTAATCATAGGCGGAGGCATAGCTGGAATAACCGCAGCCCTTGAACTTGGCTACTTAGACTTTAAGGTTCACGTCGTAGAGAGAAGACCCAGCATAGGAGGCAACATGGCAAAACTAACAAAAGTTTTCCCAACCCTTGACTGTGCCCAATGTATACTTACGCCAAGAATGGCTGAAGTTGGAAGAAATCCAAACGTGAACTTACTCACTTACGCTGAAGTTCAAGAGGTTAGTGGGCGCCCGGGCAACTTCAACGTTAAGGTTTTCATGAAACCCAGAGGCGTGGACGTGGATAAGTGCAGAAGCTGCGGCGTATGCATGAAAGTGTGTCCGGTGAATGTGGCAGACGAGTTTAATGAAGGTTTGTCACAGAGAAAAGCGGCTTACATAGAGTTTCCGCAAGCTGTGCCATCTGCTTACGTAATAGATTTTAACGCTTGCACAAAGTGTGGAAAATGCGAGCAGCTCTGTCCATCCAAAGCTATAAACCTGGAAGATGAAGGAAGAACAGTTGATTTGACCGTAGGCGCGGTTCTTATGGCTACGGGGTATGAACTTTATGACGCTCGAAAGCTTGAGAATTACGGATATGGCGTTTACAAAGATGTCATAACTATGTTGGATTTGGAGAGGCTTACTTCAGCCTCGGGACCAACAAGCGGTTACGTGAAGAGGGCTGACGGTAGTGATGTAAGAAAAATGGCAATTGTCCTCTGTGCTGGCTCAAGGGATAAAAATCACATTTCTTATTGCAGTCGCATTTGTTGCATGTATGCCTTGAAGCAGGCTTTTGTGCTTAAGAAAATGCTTGGAATAGACGTTCACATTTACTATACAGATATTAGGGCTACTGGTAAAGGTTATGAAGAGCTTTATTGGCGAGATCAGGAAGAAGGGGTTGTTTTTGTAAGAGGCAAAGTGGCTGAAGTGTGGAAAAGTAAAAATGGAAAGCTTGTTGTTTTGGCTGAAGACACATTAACTAGTGACGTTTCGGAACAAGAATTTGATTTGGTTGCTTTGGCTACGCCTATGGTTGCACCTGCTGGGCTTAAGGAACTTGCAGAAAAAATGAGGCTTTCTTTAGGTGAAGACGGCTTCATACAAGAGAAGCATCCAAAACTTGATCCAGTTGACTCGCTGATCACAGGAGTTTTTGCGTGTGGATGCGCCTTAAGTCCAAAGGATGTTCGTGACACGGTTTCTGATGCCTTGGGAGCTGCTGCTAAGGCTTCTTTGTTTCTCAAAAGCGAATACATCACTACAAGTCCTGAAAAAGCCTATGTAATTCCAGAGTTATGCGACGGCTGTCGTATCTGCATCCAAACATGTCCGTTGAACGCGATAACCATGCAAGAGGGAAAAGCCAAAATCAACCCTTTCATGTGCATTGGCTGCGGTGCATGCATACCAGTCTGTCCAAGAGAAGCTATTGATTTCAAGAATTCAACAACTAAGCAGATAATTGCTCACTTGAAAGGAGTTCTCAGTGATAAGGAACCAGACGAAGTTAGGATAGTTGCGTTCGTTGAAAAGAATGTTGGATATACAGGCATGGACTTTTTGGGGTTGGATCGCGTTGACTATCCTGAAAACATTCGAATTGTGCCTGTTCCATCAACAGCTATTCTAGGCTTGAAACATTTGCTTTATGCTTTTGCTTTTGGAGCTGACGGCATCCTAGTGATTGAGGGGCAACAGGACGTAGATGAAAAGTTTACAAAGAAACGGATGATTGAGATGGGGCGTTCACTTGCAGAGTTTAAAATAAAAAGCATGCGAGTTCGCTACAGCTATGTGCCGCTACCAGTCTACAAGAAAGCAGCAGATTTGTTCACGAGGTTTACGGATAGAATCAAAAAATTTGGTCCGTTACCTGCTGAAAAACGCGAGACTATTAAGCAGAAGATTCTAAGCTGAACAAAGATCTAAGTTGTAGAAAAATTTGGGTAAACAGAGCGCGCGCTCCAGTTTTAGCATTGAAAACGAGAGTCCCCTGGATGTTATAGATTCTCTATTTTTCTTTTTTCTCTGCCTTTTCTTCCTTTTCAACTTTTATTTCTTGGTCGATTTCTTTGACAGCCTCTCTCACAGCCTTAAGTTTTATTTCTTTTATAAGACCCACACCTTTACCCATTATTACACTGCCTGCAGATATTAGGATGACAGAGAGTGCAAGAAATAGACCCAGGTTGACTGTTGGAAAGGTCTTCTCTATTATTTCGTTTATGTCAGCCGTGGAGATTGGAAGAACAATGGTCGCGTTACCCATAGGAGTTGTGGCGTTAGAAAGGACAGGAGTCTCAAGGATTTTTGGTATGGCAGAGGCTCCTGTGAAAATAATTGAGATGCCGAAATAGGTGGGTATTATTACCACGATAAATCCGACGGTCAGCAACACGTATCCAACAATTTTCTCCGGCTTTTCAGTAATCTTTGACTTCATATTTGAAACCTTCTCTTGCAATAGGTTGAATATCTTATCTAAAGTAATAAAACTTGTGAAATGATTATCGCAGTTGCGTTCATTCCACTGGTGAAAGCTAACAAAGACACATCATTTATTTTCAAATTGGTGCCATGCAGAAAAGCATAAAAATGAAACGTTCAAATATAAGTAGCTGTGAGAAAAATGGAAAGAAAGGGAATTTTAATTCTGTTCATTCTACTTTTAAGCATGTTGCCAACATATTTCTCTCTCTCTCATGTTACAGCGAGTCCAGCCATCGGCTCTACGACCACAACGGTCTATTCGGTGGCAGATGCCTATGTAAACTCTTCCAGTCCAGACACAAACTACGGCGACATAGATTCTCTATATGTTAGCGCCAACTCAGAACAAGACTTTACATATGTTATGTTTAACTTGTCCAGCATACCGCCGGACGCTAACATCATATCGGCTAAACTCAAGGTATATCTTTCTTCAACAGGCGGAGATATATACTGGTATCCAGCCGACACAATTGGTGCGTATTATTGTTCAGATGATTCTTGGATGGAACTTGGAATTATATGGGACAACAAGCCAAGTTTCAATACGGAGCCTACAGACGCATGGTCCTTTTCCATCATATACTACGTGAAGAGATACAAGACCTGGAATGTAATTGATGACGTGAGGACGGCGTTACCATCAGGAACCCTAACGGAAGTGTTAAAGTTTGAGAGTAAAACAGGAGACGGATACGCGGTTTTCCAGTCAAGGGAAGGCGACAACAGACCAAAATTAGAAGTTGAATATTCTACAAAGCCAGTTTTTGTAGTTCACCTTGAATCTGTTCAAGACACGGGAGCCACAGCTAATTTAGGGCTTGTAACCTGCGCAGATTATGTGTTCTCACTTCCAACGGATATAGATGTCGTGAACGGCAGTTACGTGGTCACATATAGCGGAGGCTACACGTTCGTTCGTTGGGAAACAACTGACGGTGTCACAGTGTCAGATGAAAACGCTATGTCTACTATGATGACTGTTTTGGGTAATGGCACTCTTAGAGCTGTGGGAAGTGTAGAGAAATTGGAGTATGCTTATGATCATGGAAACCCTCAATCGCATTCAGAAAGTGCAGGGCGTATGGACGCTGTGAGATTTACACCTCTCTTTTCTGATCAGCTCCTCACGGCTCGCTATTACATGTACGATCTTTCTTCATACCAGTCGAATACGTTCAAAGTTCACGTCATGGACGAAAATCGCAATGACATAGTCACTCCGTTTAATGTAACGCCAACCTCTGAAGGATGGTTTGATGTTGACCTCTCTTCTTACGGCATAAATGTAAATGAAGGAGTTGATTTTTATCTGGGAATGGAGTGGATCGTTAGTTATAACCCGGATCTCGGAGAGGATACGACTAATCCATCTGATCGAAGTTGGCGTTGGAACGGAACAGTTTGGGATGCAGAGGAATACAAGGATTTCATGATTAGAGCAGTTGTCGGCACCTTCACTCCAGAAGTAGATGTGGGTGTAAAAATTGGTGATTGGGTGGGAACTAACGACGCGTACTTTGAGTGGGTGTCAAACTGGCCTGGATACGAAGAGCCACCTAGCGGGATGAACATGTCATGGATGAAGATGGAGGTCCTTGAGGTTCATGATAGCAATATCACAGTTCAATCAGCCGTAATGTATACAAACGGAACAGTAGAGGAGTATGTAAACTGGGGGGATATAGCGACAGGTGAAGGAAACCTTAGCGTCGTGATCATTCCATCCAATCTTGACGCAGGTGATGAAATTCCAGCAAATCTTACATGGTACACTGAGGAACCATTGAAACTTTTTGTAAACGGCACCACCACAAGAAATTATGCAGGCGCAAACAGACAGGTAAATTATGTGAACATTACATACCCCATGATATACGACAATGTTACTTACGGCGGTTGGAACATGAGTTTTTACTGGGACAAGAAGACCGGGTTCTTGCTTGAAGAAGACATATCCTGTGCAATGTCGTTAACGGTCAACATGACGCATTATTACCTAAATATGTCAACACGCTGGAAGGTGACATTGACTGAGATGTGGCCAGCCGTTTTCACTGTTGAAGATGGATACTCGTTTGAAGTTACCATGATAAGCAATTCTACAATATCGGATTTTAATTTCAACGAAACACTAAAGCAAATAAGCTTCAATGTAACAGGCCCTCCGTATAACATGGGTTATTGCAACGTTACGATTCCCAAAGACCTTCTGTGGGGCGACTGGACAATATATGTTAACACCACCGAGTGCACTACGTCATGTAGCATAACTGGAAATGATACATACACATTCATCTACATTCCATATGCTTGCAGCACTAATGCAATCAAAATAAAAGGCACAGAGGTCATCCCGGAATTCCCATCAGTCATGATTCTATCACTGTCTATGATCCTTACAATGCTTGCGGTCAGCTTTGCAAAGAAAAGGATGTGCCAAAAACCAAGACACTGGCTTCAAGACCACTTTTCATCTTGACGTTTCGAAGGTTTCAGAGAAAAAGTAAATCTTTGTTTGGTTAAGAAAACCAGATGTTTGAAAATCTTCCGTTATCGAGTTGACTCATTTTTTCTTTATTCAAGCTTTAACCTTGTTGTGAAGCAGTTGACAGCAAAAATTATGTGGAAATTGAGGGGGAAATAGATGGAAAAAGTAGTAATATTGAACGTGAACCTATCGTTGAGGAGGAAAGAGAGCTTGGACGTAATTATTTGTGTTAAGCATGTCCCAGAAACAGCGGAAGCAGAACTAAAATTTGGCTCAACAGGCAAAGCCATAGAAAAAAAGGTTTAGTCTACGGCATAAACGAGTGGAACAACTGCGCACTGGAAGAAGCCGTATGCACAAAAGCAAAACAAGGCTGTTAAGTCACCGCATATATGGTTTATAAGCGTAGTTACCATAAGGTAGAGGGCTGGAAGATTGCAGTAGTTGTTTTTTCTTCTTGTAGGAAAAAAATAACAACTACTAAACTTGAGATTGTGCGCGGGAGTTTGCCAGCAACATCCGGCGGAATTTCTGGTGGAGTTGCGGGGATTTAAACGCAGGACAAATGGAGATGTCTCCCGCAAACCCCCCATTTTTCTGTTGCCTGTTCTTGGTGAACTTCTGAATATCTTGCACTTCAGTCAACAATGTAGTCGATTCCATTTTGCGCATTAGTTAGCTAATCCTTCCATAAGATCAACTTATTTTTCTTCATAACAAGCAAAACTAACAGACTACCAAGAGTCAGGAAGTAGTCGCTTTCCTCAGGGCAATGGACGACTACTTCCAAACACGTTCTAACCATCATGTTCACCCTTTTTGTGTCACAACTCACCCTCATCATTAATCCTTCATAATTTGTTGTTGTAGACCCCCTCCCCCTATCAACAACAACACACACCAGTTCTTGCACAATTCCACGAGAAGCTTTCCGCATGAATTTCAAGAAATTCCCCTTTAAAGAATACAATAGGAAGGGATCTTTCGAAGACGAAAATAACCTTGCAACCATTATGTCATAAATCCTTGTATTATGTCACGGACCGCATTACAAGTTGAAATGGAGCTATTCCGCAACTCCCTTTTTTAATCCATGCGCAACACTAAGGTTGCTTTTTCAAGTTCTTAGCAATCCTCAAGACAGCACATTCTGTGCCTGTCCACCATGCACACTTGTCTTCTTGGCAGTCACGCGGCACTCCTTTACCAACTATCCTTTTACCTGGCACACCGCCGGAAAACGCAAACGGACACATTTTAGACAAAATTCATCACCTCTTGAAAGTCTCTATTTTCCATAATGCCAAAATAAGTTTTTGCTTGCTATCACCTCACCAAATGTCGCGCGCGCCAAATAGATATTGTGACAAAAAATGTCAGACCAAATCGTGGCAATTGCCTTCGCAGAAAACTAAGGTCGAGACCTGATGATCGCCAAAATTGAATATTAAGCTCTACTTGCTGTCCACTGATTTCTTTGTTTCTCAAGCTTATTCTACCAAGTTTTACAACAAAAACTATATAGAAATCAAAAGGAAATAGACGGAAGAAACAATAGTGTTTAATGGAAGCTTGGCGTTTGGAGGAAAAGGGTTTGGATATAATTGTTTGTGTAAAGCACGTTCCGGAAACTGCTGAGGCCGAGATAAAAATTGATGCTTCTGGCAGGGCTATCGAGAAAACTGGGCTTGTGTTTGACATAAATGAATGGGACGACTATGCTCTGGAGGAGGCAGTTCGTATCAAAGAAAAACATGGCGGTACAGTTACAGCTGTTACAGTGGGTTCGGAGGATGCCGATAGCACATTAAGAAAGTGTTTAGCGAGAGGTGCAGACAAAGCCGTAAGACTAGCAGATGTAAAGTTTGAGGGTTCCGACGGTTATGCCATCGCGAAAATTTTGCACAGTGCGATTAAAGGTTTGCCCTTCGACTTGATATTAACAGGAGCGCTAGCCGGCGACGACGACTACACAATGGTTGGACCCATACTTGCAGAAATGCTTGAGATCCCCCACGCAACAATGATTAAGAAAATCGAGCTAGGCGACAGTGTTGCCAAAGTTAACCGCGAACTAGAAGGAGGCTTGGAAGAAATAGTCGAAGTGAAATTGCCTGCCGTTCTCACAGTTCAGACGGGAATAAACGAGCCGAGATACGTTTCCATCTTAGGCATTAGAAAAGCCATGAAGAAGGAAATAAAGATTCTAAGCCTAGCTGACACGGACTTAAGCGAAAACGATGTTGGCGAAGCAGGTTCATGGATAAAGATAGAAAAGATGTTTGTGCCTCCAGTGGAGAAACAAGCAGAATTCATTAAAGGAACCCCGGAAGAAGTTGCAGCTAAAATTGGTGAAATCATCAAATCGAGAGGGCTGATATAAATGAAAGAAATATTCGTTCTGGCAGAGCACAGACAGGGACAAATCAGAGACATAACCTTCGAAATGTTAACGAAGGGAAGAGAACTTGCTGAAAAAACTAACTCGGATTTGACAGCGGTTTTGTTAGGCAAAGAAGTTAAGGAACAGGCTGAAACTCTTTCACAGTATGCAAAAAAGGTTCTGCTCGTTGAAGATGCCAAATTGGAGAATTTCAATTCTGAAGCTTACCACAAAGCGCTATCAACCCTAATCAACGAACATAAGCCACTACTAACAATGATAGGACACACAAGCTTCGGTGTGGATTTAGCCCCAAGCCTTGCAGCTGCATTAAAACTGCCGCTTGCAACAGACTGCATAGAACTAGAGTTTGAAGGTGAAACACTCGTCATAACAAGGCAAATGTACGGCGGCAAAGTAAACGTCAAAGCAACGGTCCACAAAGCCGAAAGTTACATTGTTACTGTTCGTCAAGCAGCCTTCGCAGTTCAAAAACCAGCATTGAACGGAGAAATCATAGAAACGCTGTCTCCACTTTCCGAGGAAATAACCAAGAAACGCTTCATCCAGTATGTTTTACCTTCTCCGGGCGGAGTTGACATAACAGCCGCAGACGTGCTGATTGGCATTGGACGTGGAATAAAAGATGAAAGTAACATGCCAATGGTTGAGGAGTTGGCGAAGGCCTTCGGAGGGGTGCTTGCTTGCTCTCGTCCAATTGTGGATAAGGGGTGGCTTCCAACTGACCGTCAAGTAGGTACTTCAGGAAAAACTGTGAAGCCTAAGCTTTATATTGCCCTTGGAATAAGCGGAGCCTTCCAACATGTTTTAGGAATGAAGAATTCAGATCTCATTATAGCGGTAAACAAGGATTCTAACGCTCCTATCTTCAGCTTCGCTGACTACGGTGTTGTTGAAGACTTGTTCAAAATAGTGTCTCCGCTGAAAAGTAAAGTATATGAGTTAAAAGGACGAAAGACATAGTTCTAAACTGAAAAGAAGAGATGGAAAAATGCATTTTGAATTAAATGAGGAACAGAAGGAAATTAAAAGAGCCATTAAAGAATTCTGCGAAAAAGAGTTCACACCAGAACTAGCCCTAGAATATGATGAAAAAGAAAAATTTCCCATGGAAATCTACAAAAAAGCAGCCAAACTAGGATTCACAAGCATGAGGATTCCCGAAGATTATGATGGACAGGGTTATGGCCTTTTCGAAGACTGCATAGTAGTTGAGGAAATGTGCAGGGTAGACCCGGGATTGGGAGCTGCAGTTTCGCTTGGAAACCTAATGATTCCAGACATCCTTCTAAAACATGGAACCGAAGAGCAAAAGAAAGAGTATATTCCGCCATTGGCTAGAGGCGACGCCATATCTGCAGCAGCTTTCTCAGAGCCTGAGCATGGAAGCGACATAACACGCATGGACACAACAGCCGCAAAAAGTGGAAACGAATGGATCATTAACGGCAGCAAAGAATTCATAACAAACGCCCCGATCGCAGACACGTTTATAGTGCTTTGCCAAACAGACCCAGACATCACACCATCGCATAGGGGTCAAAGCATATTCCTCATAGAGAAAGGTACCCCGGGGCTGGAAGCAACAAAGCTGAAAAGAAAGATGGGCATCCGACCATGCGTAACGGGTTCCCTTGCACTAAGCGATGTCAAAGTGAATGAAAACAATGTGGCAGGTGAACTAAGCAAAGGCTTCTATTATGCTCTTGAACTTTTCGACGAAACAAGAATCACGGTTGCCGCCCAAGCTGTCGGCATGTCTCAGGGAGCCTTTGAACGGGCGTTTCAATATGCTAAAACTAGAAAACAGTTTGGTTCGCCCATAATCAAGTTTCAAGGGATATCCTTCAAACTGGCTGACATGGCAATTAAAATCGAAGCTGCAAGAATGTTAACTCATAAGGCGGCTTGGTTGTTCGACCAAGGAAGACTTGATCCAGTGGCGACTTCTATGGCGAAAGCCTTCGCGGGTAGAGTTGCTATGGAAGTTACGGACGAGGCAATCCAAGTTTATGGTGGATACGGGTATTTGGCGGATTATCATGTTGAACGTTTTCATCGTTGTGCAAAAATAACGGAAATATATGAGGGAACTTCGGAGATGCAGAAGCTGACAATAATAAACCGACTGATGAAAACGATGTGAGAGTACGTGGAGTCTGCTGGGCAATGGACAATTTCTCAAATAGCTCTAAGGTTCTTCTATGAATAGCATTAAGATTGTTGCTAGAACCGTTAGACTTGAGGAAAAGTAGAATGGCACAGATTTTCCAAAATTAACCCAGAGTAGCCCTGCTAACAATGAAGCGGGCAGGGCGCATAGGCCAGTGACCATTTGAAACGCTCCCAGCGTGCTTGCTCTATATTTCAAAGGAGATAACTCAGAAACGAGGGTTCTTTGTACGGGATCTATTGCGGCCTTATGCAAACCGTATACAGCAAATAGTACTATGATTCCCCAGTAGGATTTCACGAAAATAAAACCGAAACACATTAATCCAAACAGGAAGTAGGACAGAATTAGAACTGTTTTTCTTTTTAGTTTGTCTGCAAGTTTCCCAAAAGGCAAAGACATCAGTGAAGCTATGGCAGTAAACTCAAGATACAAAATTATAGTGTGAGTCTCTTCAAAACCGAATTCCTTGGCGTAAACTAACAAGAAGGAATAACTGAAGGAACCGAGGGCAAACAAGGCGCTTAATAACAAAAACAACTTGAAATTAGGAGTCAAATCTTTTAAAGAAAGCCCCTTATAAATCCTCTTAGTTTTTCTCTCTTTTATGAACGCAAGAACTAATACGGCGCTGATTAGAGATGGAATAGATGCGAGAAAAAACAATTTTTTATATCCTAAGTAACTGAACAACAAGAAACAAGTTAAAATGCCAAAAACGGCGCCCAAATTGTCCATTGCCCTCAGCAAACCAAAATTCCTTCCTCTATTTTCCTTTGTGGATACATCGGCGACGATCGCATCTCTAGGGGAGCCTCTGATTTTTCCAGTCCTGTCCAAAATTCTGAATGGAATTAAATGTTGCCATACCACCGATAAAGCGTATCCTATCCTAGATATGGCGCCCAAGAAATAACCAGTCCATATGAAAACCTTTCTTTTCCTTAATCTATCTGAAAGATAACCCGAGCCTGCTTGCGACAAAGAAACTATAGCTTCTCCTAGTCCGTCGATGAAACCAAGAACAGCCATGTTTGCACCCAGGATAGAAGTCACAAATAAGGGCCAAATAGGATAAATCATATCTGAACCAAGATCATTCAAAAAAGACGCTACAGAAAAAGTTCCAACAATTTTTTGGTTTTCTTTCTGTTCCATTCAATCACTTCAACAGCACCAAAATCGACAGACACTCTATCGTTTTATCCTTTTCGTCTGACGTGGCATAATGAATCGCGTATCTTTGAGTTCTGTCTCTGTCAAAGTTCCAGACAGCTTGGAGATGTTATTCCCAAGCAGGAGAAGTCTGTGCATAGGTTCTCCTAGCTTCCCTTAGTTATTACATTCTCAACATTTTAGAGGCTTATCTAAGCACAATCCTAGCAGGATCTATCTCCTTCCTCAAAATTTCCAGTTCTTTTCTAGAGGGCGGTTGAGTTTCCGTCACTGTCTCAGGAATTATTAAGTCGAATCCAGTGTTACTTTTGATGTCTTCAACTGTTACTCCGGGGTGTACTGAAATCAACTTCATTCTTTTCGTTTCCATGTCGAAACCGTAAACACCTAATTGTGTTATAACTCGATATGGACCAGTGCCTTCTGGCAAACCAGCCTTTTCTCTTGCTCCAGGCCCCGTCAAATAGCCTGGTGTCGTCAGGAAATCAATCTTTTCTACAAATTTCCTTTTGTCCTGCCGCATTGTTATGATTGTTCTGTGGCATAAGGAGCCAACGTCGTTTGCTCCTCCGCTTCCCGGCAATCGAACTTTCGGCTTTTCCCATTGGCCTATGACTGTTGTGTTTATGTTTCCGTACGTGTCGATTTGTGCAGCGCCTAAGAAGCCGTAATCGAGGTATCCAACTTGAGATATTGACATAGTGTCATGCATGCTTGAGGCTGCCACGGCTTTCCAGAACGTTCTTGAGTCACCTACAGATATTGGCAGAACAGGTATTATGGGGCCTATGCCTCCAGCCTCGAAGATTATGAGTAGGTTAGGCGCGTTAGGGTGTTTAGAAATTCTTGGTTCGATGTGGGTTGTGTGGTTTTTCCTTGCTGATGGAGACCTTTTTGGCTTGTGCACTTGGTGCACGCCAGTTTTTGTGTTTGTTTTTCGTTTCTACGTCCCCTG